>WBZS01000143.1_pt1 | contig 132395 bp, 111 predicted proteins | sample 5204201 | NCBI WGS metagenome assembly WBZS01 (sample SAMN12344357, study PRJNA552823) | activated sludge metagenome | biome: Activated sludge suspended growth; feature: Nitrification reactor; material: Wastewater; isolation source: activated sludge from nitrification reactor of wastewater... | reverse complement strand
GCGCAGGTCGTTCGAAAGAGGCTTCGTCATGCGGGCTGGCCTCCTCCGCCAGCCCCAAGCATGAATCACTGTTCGCGCCCGAAGGGAATCCCCCCTCCGATTCCGTCCGATAGGAAAATGCTCTAGCGTTCCGACGCGGGCGCTCGGTTCCCTGCCATCCCTCCTCTCCATGTCCGCCCTCGAGACGGCCATGGAGAGGAGCGAACCGTTCGATGCAGCACACTGGCGAGCGCCGCCGCCTGACGGCGGTGTGCCTCCCCTCCTTGGATCGACGGCCCGGCACGGGCGGGCGTCACGGCTTGCGGCGCAGGTCGAGCGTCAGCGGGTACTCGGCATCGACGCGCGCCGGCGCCGGGCGCGACGAGCCGGCGGTGTGGCCGGTATCCTCGAAGCGGGCGAGACGCCGCCCCTCGGCCTCGTAGGCGTTGACGGGGAACACCTCGAAGTTGCGCCCGCCCGGATGCGCGACGTGATAGCGGCAGCCGGCCACCGCACGGCCGGTCCAGGTATCAACGAGATCGAACACCAGAGGCACGTGCACGCCGATGGTCGGATGCAGCGCCGAGGGCGGCCACCAGGCACGGAAACGCACACCCGCCACGGCCTCGCCCGAGGTGCCGGTGCCGGCCAGCGGCAGGGCGCGGCCGTTGCACGTCACCACGAAGCGGTCGCCCTTCAGGCCCTGCACCTTGACCTCGACGCGCTCCAGCGAGCTATCGACGTAGCGCGCGGTGCCGCCGATGATGCCTTCTTCACCCAGGACGTGCCACGGCTCCAGCGCCTGCCGCACCTCGATGCGCACATTCTCGGCCTCGACCTTGCCGAGCATCGGAAAGCGAAACTCGAAGTGTGGGCGGAACCAGTCGAGCTCCACCGCGAGACCGGCGCGCTTCAGGTCGGCGATGATGTCGGCGAAATCGACCCACAGGTAGTGCGGCAGCATGAAGCGGTCGTGCAGCGCCGTGCCCCAGCGCACCAGCTTCTGCCGGTACGGCTTCTCCCAGAACATGACGACGAGCGCCCGCAGCAGCAGTTGCTGGGCGAGGCTCATTCGTGCGTGCGGCGGCATCTCGAAGGAGCGGAACTCGACGAGGCCGAGGCGGCCCGTCGGCCCGTCCGGCGAATAGAGCTTGTCGATGCAGATTTCGGCCCGGTGCGTGTTGCCGGTGACGTCGATCAGCAGGTTGCGGAACAGGCGGTCGACCAGCCACGGCGGGATCGAGCCGCAGCCCGGATCGGGAACTTCCGCAAGCGCGATCTCCAGTTCGTAAAGCCCCTCGTGGCGGCCCTCGTCGACGCGCGGCGCCTGGCTGGTCGGACCGATGAACATTCCCGAGAACAGGTACGACAGCGAGGGGTGGTTCTGCCAATAGGTGATGATCGACGCCAGCAGATCCGGCCGGCGCAGGAACGGGCTGTCGGCCGGTGTCAGTCCGCCAAGCACGATGTGGTTGCCGCCGCCGGTGCCGGTATGGCGCCCATCGAGCATGAACTTCTCGGTGGAGAGGCGGGCGAGATGCGCCTCTTCGTAGAGCGCGGTCGTGATCTCGACCGCCTCATCCCAACGCGTGGAGGGCTGGATGTTGACCTCGATGACGCCGGGGTCCGGCGTCACCTTGACGACGTTGAGACGCGGATCGAACGGCGGCGCATAGCCCTCGACGTGCACCGGCTGCCCGGTTTCCTCCGCCGTCGCCTCGATGGCCGAGATCAACGCCACGTAGTCGTCGGCATCCTCCAGCGGCGGCAGGAACACGCAGATGCGGCCGTCACGCGGCTCGACGGCGAGCGCGGTGCGCACGGCGGCATCAACCAGATCGTCGGATGCGGTCGGCGCCACCGACTGCGCCGGAAGCTCGGGCGAAATGGCCAGCACGGCGACCGGCTGGCCGCGTGTCTCGGCACCGGCCGAGCGCGGCACCGCGCCCAGCGCCTCGGTCCACGGCGGCGGCGGCGCGTACTGGCCGCTCGCCGGATGCAGGCCGGCGGCGGCCGTGCCGGGGCCATCGGGAGCGGCCTGCGCGACAAAGCCGCCCGGACGACGGCCGCCGCGTGGGCCCCCCGCAACGGTCCGGCCGCGGGCGCTACGGTCGGGCGGCAACGACCGCGTCGGCGCCATCGGGTCGCCCGGCAGCACGTGCGGATAGCTCGAGGACGGCAGCCAGGGCGCCGAGCCGAGCGGCAGGCGGTAGCCGGCGGCGCTGTCGCCGGGCACCAGGAACAGCTTGTCGCGGCGCAGCGTCCAGCGCTCCGTGACCCAGCGCCGGGCGCCGTCGCGCGTCTGCCACGACTGGATCGGCAGCACGTAGCTCACCGGTGTCTCGAGGCCGCGCTCGAAGGCGCGCACCACGCGCTGGCGCTCGGCCGGATCGGCGAGCTTGTTGTCCGCCGTCGAGACGTTGATCGGCAACTTCTGCTCGACGAGCGCGAAATACGCAGCGTCCTCGTAGGCCGGCATGGCGCTCGCCTCGGGCAGGCCGAGATTGCGGCACAGCGTGGCGGCGAAGCCTTCGGCCTCCGCGATGCCGACCTTCGCATCGGTCGTCTCGCGCGCCACGAGATCAGGGTTGTGCCACAACGGCTGACCATCCTGGCGCCAGTAGAGCGCGAAGGCCCAACGCGGCAACTGCTCGCCCGGATACCACTTGCCCTGGCCGTAGTGCAGGAAACCGCCCGGCGCGAAGCGCGCCTGCAGGCGGCGCACCAGGTCCTCGGCGTAGCGGCGCTTGGTCGGGCCGACGGCGGCCGTGTTCCACTCCGCGCCGTCCATGTCGCCGGCGGCGACGAATGTCGGCTCGCCGCCCATGGAGAGGCGCACGTCGCCGGCCACGAGGCGCCCGTCGATGGCGCGGCCGCTGGCGAGAATGTCCTGCCAGGTTTCGTCGGAATAGGGCTTGGTCACACGCGGCGTTTCGCGGATGCGCGTCACACCCATGTGGAAGCCGAACGTCACCTCGGCCGGCTCGTGCGCTCCCGTGATCGGCGCCGCGCTGACCGGATGCGGCGTGGCGGCGAGCGGGATGTGCCCTTCGCCGGTCAGCAGCCCCGAGGTCGGGTCGAGACCGATCCAGCCGGCGCCGGGGACGTAGGCTTCCGTCCAGGCGTGCAGGTCGGTGAAGTCGTGATCCGTGCCGGTCGGGCCGTCGAGCGACTTCACGTCGGGCGTCAGCTGGATCAGGTAGCCGGAGACGAAGCGCGCCGCGAGGCCGAGATTGCGCAGGATCTGCACCATCAGCCAGGCGCTGTCGCGGCACGATCCGGACGCCCGGCCAAGCGTCTCCTCCGGCGCCTGCACACCCGGCTCCATGCGGATCAGATACGTCACGTCGTGCTGCAGCTGGCGATTGAGATCGCACAGGAAGTCGATGGTCGTGCGCGCACGGCGGTCGATGCCGGCCATGTACTTGGCCAGCAGCGGTCCCGGCGTCTCGGGGACCAGATACGGCGCCAGCTCGGCCAGCGCCTGCGCGTCGTAGGCGAACGGCCAGTCCTTGGCGCTTTCCTCGACGAAGAAGTCGAACGGATTGATGACCGCCATGTCGGCGAGGAGGTCCACCGTCACCGTGAAGCGATCGGTCTTCTCCGGCAGCACGATGCGGGCGAGGAAATTGCCGAACGGGTCCTGCTGCCAGTTGATGAAATGCAGCGCAGGCTCGAGCTTGAGCGAATAGGACAGGATCGGCGTGCGCGCGTGCGGCGCCGGGCGCAATCGGATGATCTGCGGCCCCATACCGATGGATCGATCATAGGTGTAGCTGGTCTGGTGGGTGAGTGCGACGTGCAGGGCCATGCGCTTGCTCGGCCTCCTTCGAGAGCTGCCGCCGCGCTGGGTCCCGGAGCCTGGGATGTCCCGGACCACCCGGGAGCGCACCGGCCTTCAGACCTGCGTTATCGGAGCCGTCACGCTCCGACAAGCACGACGGCGCCGGCACAGCCGAGATTTTGGCCGTTCTGCCGTGCCGCGCGGCATGTGCCCGCCGAATGGGCGCCAATCTGCGTAGAGGACGGGCAGGCGGTGGGCCGCGTCTGGCGAATGAGGCCCAATGCGCAGCGCGCGGACTGCGAGCCATCCCGCCAGCGCGAATCGCGCCCCGCCTTTCCGCCTTTTCGCCCGCGCGCCCGTCAGCGCCGCGCGCGGCCGTTGAGCGAGGCCAGCTCGCGCACATAGTCGGCCGGCAGGATGATGTCGCTCGCCGGCGTCTTGAGGCGGGCCGCGCGCGCCACCGTCCCCATGAAGGTGTTGCAGTTCTGCTCGAACAGCCCGAACGACGGCCGGCGCTTCTTGTTGCCGTCGATCTTGGCGATGGCCCGCTCGTAGTCGCCGCGCGAGACGTTGACGCGATAGGTCTGCGTCGGCGCCAGCCGCCGATCCTCGGCGGTGAAGGTCACCTCGCCGCGAACGCGCCCCAGGGCCTTGATCTCGGGCACCGTCGAATCCGGCATGAAGCCGGCCTTGCGCGTCGCCGCGATGCCGCCCTTGGCCGTCGCCTTGCCGACCACGACGTAGCCGTGACCGAAATGCTCCGTCGGCCGCGAGCGGAACTCGATGACGTAGCCGGAGCGCGGCTTGGCGAGCGCTTCACCCGCGCCGCCCGCCATGACAGCGGCAGCGCCCAGCAGCACGGCCAGACCGTTGAACATTCTGCTTCTGATTTGCATCGATGGTCCCCAACACCCTGCGCGCGACCACCACGGGTCGCTGAAAAACCCAAGCGGAACCCCCTGACGATATCAGGCCCGCATCAGTCAGGTGGGTGTCGAATTGCCGCCGTGCATCACCCCGGTGGCCGTTGGGCGCAGGGGCACTACGCCGCAAAGCAGAGTTAACGCGAGCTTGGATTTTGCAGCGTCAGCCGAGGAAGCCGGACAGCCAGTAGGTGAGCGCCGATATCAGGGCGGCGGCCGGCAGGGTCAGAACCCAGGCGAGGACGATCTGGCTCGCCACGCTCCAGCGCACGGCCGACATCTTGCGCGCCGCGCCGACGCCGACGATGGCGCCGGTGATGGTATGCGTGGTCGACACCGGCACGCCCAGGTAGGTGGCCGTGAACAGCGTGATGGCGCCGCCCGTCTCGGCACAGAAGCCCTGCATGGGATTGAGGTGGGTGATCTTGGATCCCATGGTGCGCACGATGCGCCAGCCGCCGAACAAGGTGCCGAGGCCCATCGCCGCCTGACAGGACAGCACGATCCACATCGGCACGTGGAACTCCGGCCCCAGCAGCCCCTTGGAGTAGAGCAGCACGGCGATGATGCCCATCGTCTTCTGGGCGTCGTTGCCGCCGTGGCCGAGCGAGTACAGCGCCGCCGAGACGAACTGCAAGGATCGGAAGGTGTCGTCGACCGCGAACGGCGTCGCCTTGGCCTTTACGCAGAGCCAGCTGACGATGAGGACGAGAAAGATCGCCAGCAGGAAGCCGACCATCGGCGACAGGAAGATGGCGCTCACCGTCTTGGTCACGCCTTGCCAGACGATGGCCGCGCTGCCGGCTTTGGCCACACCGGCGCCGAGCAGGCCGCCGATCAGCGCATGCGAGGACGAGGACGGGATGCCGCCCCACCAGGTGATGAGGTTCCAGGCAATGGCACCGGTCAGAGCACCGAAGATGACGCGCTCATCGACGATGCCGGCCGCCACGATGCCCTTGCCCACCGTCTGCGCCACGTGCAGGCCGAAGAACAGGAAGGCGATGAAATTGAAGAACGCCGCCCAGACCACCGCCTTGCGCGGCGAGAGAACGCGCGTCGAGACGATGGTCGCGATCGAGTTGGCTGCGTCGTGAAGGCCGTTCAGAAAATCGAAGAGCAGGGCCACGAAAACCAGGAAGGCGATGACCGCCAGCGAGCCGGTGAGCATAGGAAGCGATCCTGGCGGTTTGACCTGGGTCCTTGGGGAGCCTGGTCCTGGAGAGCCCTGGGTCCTGGATAGCCCTGGGTCCTGGGGAAAGGGTGAGCGCTCGGGCGCTTCAGACCTGCTCGAGCACGATGCCCTGGATCTGGTTGGCGACGTCGTCGAAGCGATCGGCCCCCTTCTCCAGGTGGTCGAACACCTCGTTGCCACGGATGAAATCCAGTGGATTTCCGGCTTTTGCCTTCATGTACAAGGACTTGAGTCCCTTGTCGTGCATCTCGTCGGCCTGCCCCTCGATGCGCGTGATCTGCAGACAAAGTTCGTTGAGGGCAGCGGCGTTGGGGCCGATCTTGTTGAGCAGCGGCACCGCGCGCTCCACGAGCTTGGCACTCTCGACGGTGCTGTCGCCCATGGCCCGCATCTCGGGCTCGAACGACGTCATCTCGAACAGCACGATGGCCTTGGCCGTCTTCTGCATCTGGTCGATGGCGTCGTCCATCGAGGTGACCAGGTTCTTGATGTCGCCGCGGTCGAACGGCGTGATGAACGACGAGCGGATGCCGATGAAAACCTCGCGCGCGACCTCGTCGGCCTGCTGCTCGAAGCGCATCACCTCGGCGTAGTGCTCGGCCGTCTGCGGGCCGCCGTCGAGCATCTTGCGCAGCGACGCCGACGCCGACGTCAGCAACGCCGCATGGCGGTTGAAGAGCGGGAAGAACAGCTCCTCCCGCGGCATCAACCGGTGAAACCAACCGAGCATCGCCACACCCCTCGCCGATCCTGATCCGATCACAGGCGACCACGTCCGGCGTCACCGGACTGTCACAATTCTCCCGGTCTTCTATTTCGTTTGGTGCCGGAAGCCAAGGCCACCCCCCAGTGCGACGCTCTCCCTTGGACGATGCCGTCAAACAGAAGCCAAGCGCGCCGAATGGAAAAATAAGGAAGAGCACCAAGTGGATGCCAAGCAAGCGCCAGCTGAAGACAAGTCGAGTGTGTCTTAACTCCTACACCTCCACGACCTCGGCGACGCCGGGGAGGGATGAGATGTACCCGGCCTCGTTGGGCGAGACGTCGTAACGGCCGGGCAGCACGAGTTCCATCTCGCGCCCGCGCTCCCACAGCGGCAGCGACAGGCGGATTTCGCCGCGCCCCGGCTTCAGGCTGGACTTGAGTTCGCCGACCAGCCGCTGCTGCGTGGCGAGCGCGCGTGCGTCGAGGACGATGCGCAAGCCGCGCTGCACGTTGGCGGCGGCGCGGTCCAGCGCCTCCAGCGTCTGCACGCGCATCTTCAAGGTGTCGCCGTCGCGCTCGGCCTCGACGCCGATCAGCACCGGCGTGCCCGGCTCCAGCAGGTCGCGGCAGGCGTTCAGGGTGTCCGAGAAGATCACGGCCTCGAACTGGCCCGTCGTATCCGAGAACATGGCGAAGGCGAACTTGTTGCCCTTCTGCGAGCGCCGCTCGCGCGCGGCCAGCACGATGCCGGCGAGGCGCGCGGCGGAAGCGCCGCCCTTGGCCTCCTGCTCGAAGGCCGTGAAGCGCTTGACGCCGAGCTTCTTCAACAGGCTGTCGTACTGGTCGAGGGGATGGCCCGACAGGAAGAAGCCGATGGCATCGAACTCGTGCTGCAGCTTCTCCATGGGCGTCCAGCCCTTGGCCATCCTGAGGTCGAGCTGCGGCGGCGCCGAGCCGCCGCCGCCGCCGAACAGATCCGACGTGCCGGCCGCCGCGTTGGCCTGCTCGCGCTGTGCTTCTGCCATGATCTGATCGACGTTGGCGGCGACCAGCGCGCGGTTCGCCTCGAGCCTGTCGAAGGCGCCGGCGGCAGCCAGCGTTTCGAGACCGCGCTTGTTCAGCGCCTTGGGGTTCAAGCGCCGCGCGAAATCGCCGAGCGAGCGATAAGGCCCTTTTTCGGTCCGCTCCGCCACCACGGTTCGCACCGCTTCCGGCCCGATGTTCTTCAGCGCGGCGAGCGAATAGCGGATGGCACCGCGCGCCACTTTCCCTCCAACGGCTGTCTCGGCCACTTCCCCCTCTCCCCTTGGGGAGAGGGTCGGGGTGAGGGGGCCTTCATCACGCGCGGAGCCAGCTACAGGCCCCCTCACCCGGTTCGTCCGGCTCTGCGAGCCGGACGAACCGGCCTCTCCCCGAGGGGAGAGGCGAGGCGACGGCGGCTCGGCGAGGAAATCGACCTCCGAGGCGTTGATGCACGGCGGTTTGACCTCGATGCCACTCTTGCGTGCTTCGGCCGCGAACATGGCGAGCTTGTCGGTGTTGGCCATGTCGAGCGTCATGGAGGCGGCCAGGAACTCCTCGCGGAAGTTCGCCTTCAGATAGGCCGTGTGATAGCTGACCAGCGCATAGGCCGCCGCGTGGCTCTTGTTGAAGCCGTAGCCGGCGAACTTGTCGACGAGCTGGAAAATGTAGACCGCATCGTCCCTTTTCACGCCTTGCGCCATCGCGCCCTCGACGAAGCGCGCCTGCTGGCGGGCCATCTCGTCCTTGTCCTTCTTGCCCATGGCGCGGCGCAAGAGGTCGGCCTGGCCCAGTGTATAGCCGCCCATCACCTGCGCAATCTGGATCACCTGCTCCTGGTAGATGATGACGCCGTAGGTCTCGGTCAAAATGCCCTTCAGCATGTCGTGCAGGCAGTCGACCGGCTCCTCGCCGTGCTTGCGGTTGATATAGGTCGGGATGTTGTCCATGGGGCCGGGGCGATAGAGCGCCACCATGGCGATGATGTCCTCGAAGCGGTCCGGCTTCAGCCGCTTCAGGCTTTCGCGCATGCCGGTCGATTCCAGCTGGAACACGCCGACCGTATCGGCCTTGGCCAGCAATTCGTAGGCCTTCTGCGCCTCCGGATAGTCGTTCTCGATGCGCACCTTGGCGAGATCGATGTCGATGCCGCGCCCGCGCTTGATGAGATCGACGGCCTTCTGCAGAACGGTGAGCGTCTTCAGGCCGAGGAAGTCGAACTTCACGAGGCCGGCCGCCTCCACCATCTTCCAGTTGAACTGGGTGACGGGAAAGCTCGACTTCGGATCGCGGTACATCGGCACCAGCTGATCGAGCGGGCGGTCGCCGATCACCATGCCGGCGGCGTGCGTGGAGGCGTGGCGATAGAGGCCTTCGAGCTTGATCGATATCTCGATCAGCTTCGCCACCATCGGATCGCCGTCGCGCTCCTCCTGCAGCTTCGGCTCGCCCTCGATGGCTTCCGGCAGCGTCACCGGATTGGCCGGATTGTTGGGCACCAGCTTGCACAGGCGATCGACCTGGCCATACGGCATCTGCAGAACGCGGCCGACGTCGCGCAGCACGGCGCGGGCCTGCAGCTTGCCATGCGTGATGATCTGCGCCACGCGATCACGGCCGTACTTCTGCTGCACGTAGAGGATCGTTTTTTCGCGGTTCTCCTGGCAGAAATCGATGTCGAAGTCCGGCATCGACACGCGCTCGGGGTTGAGGAAGCGCTCGAACAGCAGGCCGAAGCGGAGCGGATCGAGATCGGTGATGGTGAGCGAATAGGCGACGAGCGAGCCGGCACCCGAACCGCGGCCCGGCCCGACCGGCACGCCGTTGCCCTTCGACCACTTGATGAAGTCGGCCACGATGAGAAAGTAGCCGGGGAATTTCATGGCCGCGATCACGCCGAGCTCGTAGGCGAGCCGCTTCGTGTAGTCCTCGACCGTGAAGCCTTCCGCAGGACCATGCGCGGCGAGCCGCTGGCGCAAGCCTTCTTCGGCCTGCCGCTGCAATTCCGCCGCTTCCGCCGCCACGCGCTCCTCGGGCGAGGCATCGCCGCTCGTTTGCACGAAGCTCGGCAGGATCGGCTTGCGGCCCTTCGGCCGATAGGCGCAGCGCTGCGCGATCTCCACCGTGTTGGCCAGCGCCTCGGGCAGGTCGGCGAACAGCGTCACCATTTCGTCGCCGGACTTGAAGTAGTGCTCCGGCGTCAGACGGCGGCGGTTGTCCTCCACCACATAGCGGCCCTCGGCGATGCACAGCAGCGCGTCGTGCGCCTCGTAGTCGTCGGGCGAAGCGAAATAACACTCGTTGGTGGCCACGATCGGGATGGCCTGGCCATAGGCGAGCTGCAGCAGGCGCGGCTCCACCTCGGCTTCGGTCCTGAGCTTATGGCGCTGGACCTCGACGTAGAGCCGATCGCCGAACAGCTTGTGCAGCCGGGCGAGCCGCGCTTCGGCCTTGGCGTCCTGGCCGTCACGCAAGGGCCCATCGATCGGGCCATCCGGGCCGCCGCTGAGCGCGATGATGCCCTCGGCGGCGGCTTCCAGAGCCGAGATGGTGATGTGCGGCGTATCCATCTCGCCGGTGCCGAGATGCGCCGCGCTGACGAGCTTCATCAGGTTGGCATAGCCGGCCTCGTTCATGGCCAGCAGCGCGATCAAGCCGTCGCGCAGGGGCGCGGGCCGCGCCTGCGGCAGTCCCGGCATCTGGCGCTCGCCCTTCTTTTCCTCGCAGTCGAGCGCGATCGAGACGCCGACGATCGGCTGCACGCCGGCCGCCGCCACCTTGTCGGAGAACTCCAGGCAGCCGAACATGTTGTTGGTGTCGGTCAGCGCCAGGGCCGGCATGGCGTGCTTCTCGGCCAGCTTGTAGAGCTTGCCGATGGGCAGCGCGCCCTCAAGCAGCGAATAGGCCGAATGGACCTTGAGGTGCACGAAGCGCGGCAGGCGCGGAGCGGCGCCTGTCGAAGGGGCGGCCGAGGACGATGCGTCGGGGCGAATCTGGGTGCTCATGAGGGCGACCTTAGCGCAGACCGGCCGCTGCGGCAGCGCTGCCCCCGTTTTCCACCGCCTGTAGCACGCGCAAACCCGTCTCGGTGCCGGCGCGACCCGTCGGGCCGGAAAGCGGCGTGAGGCGATGTCGCTTGCGTCCAGCGGAGCATCGAATCCAGGCGGGGCGTCGCATCCTGGCGGGGCACGCGACCAGCATGGCTCCTCCATGAGGCGATGGAAGACCTGTGTTTCAATAGATTGCGTGCTGTTCCCGGCGGGACTTCCGGTGGCTGGGCGGCACGGATAAGGTTGCTACCGTCTGTTCGCTCGGAGCCCCCCCGTGATGATGCCCGCCGCCGTTCGCGCCGCCTCCCGTCTCGCCCTCGCCCTGCTGCTGCTGGCCCCGCTGGCCGGGCCTGTGGCGGCCGAACTCGGCATCGGCTCCGCCCCGTTCCGCGCCGGCAAGGCCGAGACGCCACCATCCTCCGCGCCCGCCGCGCCGGCTGCCGCGTCGTCGCAGGCGTCTCCGCAGGCGTCTCCACAGGCGTCTCCACAGGCGTCTCCACAGGCGTCTGGGGCCACCACTGACCTGCCGCCACGAGCCACGCCCATCAAGCGCGTCGCCGGCTTCGAGCTGGAGGGCAACCGCTACGCCGGGCCCTCGGCCGCAACGTTCGACGATTGCGCGCGTGCGTGTGTCGCCGATGACATGTGCCGCGCCGTCGAATTCTATATCGCCGAGCGCCAGTGCGGCTTGTTCAACACCGTGCCGCGCCGGAAACGGCGTGCCGGCGTCGACATCGGCGTCAAGCCCAAGGGCGACCAGCCCGATCTCGTTATGCGCCAGGTGCCGGGCGCCTACGTCAAGGGCGAAGGCTACGATACGACGGCGAACTCGACCTTCGCCGATTGCACCGCGCGCTGTCTCGACGATGGCCGCTGCAAGATGGCGGAGTTCTACAAGCTCAACAACAAGTGCAACCTGTTCGACCACACCAGCATCGTGAAATCGTCGTTCTCGGATGCCCTCGTCGCCCTCAAGCAGCAGTCCGGCGAGTAGCTGCGCGCCCGTCACCCCAGCGCGAAGGTGGCGACGACGGCGGCGTGATAGGAGCCGGCCGGCGCCAGCTTCTTGCCGTAGGCGACGGCCTCGTCGCCCAGCGCCTCGTTGTGCACCTCGATGCCGCGCACGGCGCCGGCCAAGGCCCGGCTGGCCAGGATGTGATCGAGCATCAGCGGACGGCCGTAGTGCAGCACGCTCCAGCGCCGGCCGCTGTCGATGCCGCGATCGAGCACCACGAGCGACCCCGCCGCGAGATCGGCGTTGCCCGTCTCTTCCGCCGCGCCGACGGCGATCTTCAGCGGCGTCTCGTGATCCTCGCAGTTGAAGTCGCCGGCCACCGCCACGAGCTGTTGCGGTCCGGCGGCGAGCAGCGCATCCACCAGCAGCCGCAGCTCCAGCGCCTGGCCCGTGCGCTTGATCGACGACAGATAGAAGCCCTCGGCCCAGCCGCCGATGGAGCGCCAGACGAACGCCGCCTGCTTCTGCCCCGGAATGGCGGCGGCGAGTGGCGCGCGCAGATGCAGGTTGACCACGGTCAGAACGCGCCCCGAGCCGAGGTCGTGCGCGGTGACGAGCAGCGGCCGCTCGAACGTGATCCGCTGGCCGGCCACCGATGCGGGCTGCGCCGTCACCTCGGTGATGACGGCGGGCGGCACGAGGTCGTGCTTGACCTCGCGATGCGAGATCAGCGGATAGCGCGATAGCGTGACGAGGTTGTGCACATCGGCGACACCGGCACCGGAAACGGCCCGCGTGGAAGCCCGGTGATAGGCGGCGTAGCGCGTGCCCGACAGCAGCTCGTCGAGCGCCGCCAGCACGCGCTCGGGTCGCCCCGGCACATGCTGGCCATTGACCTCCTGCAGGCACACGATGTCGGCGTCGAGCCGCTCCAGCGCCGGGCGCAGCACGGCGGCGCGCTGCGCGACCGGGCGGTGCGCCCGCGGCGGCAGGTCCAGGTTCTCGAGGTTGAACGTCGCAAGGCGCATGAGAGACGAGGGAGTTGGGACCAGCGCGTGAGGAACAGGGAAAGGTTACCCTACGCCTCACCCAATCCATAATCCCTAATCTCGATCTCCCTCCGCCCTCGACACCTCAAGCCGCGAGGCGGAAGGTGCGCGCCCAGTCGGCCGGCAGGTCGATGATGCGCCGCTTCAGCGCGATCAGCATGCCGCGTTGCAGCGTCGAGCCGAACGAGGCTTCCCAGCCCGGAATGAAGTAGGCGTGCGTCAGGCCCGGATGCGCGCACAAGGGCTGGTAGAACTCGCTCATCAGCGGCATCAGGAACGACTTGCCCGCATTGGCCGGATCGTCCTCGAACGCATTGCGCAGGCCGATGATCCCGGCCTCGAAGGGCAGCGTATCGAACACCATCGGATCGGTGCGGCGCAGGGACGCGATGGTGGCGTTGAACACGCCGAGATTGTCCTCGACGTTGCCCAGCCCACCGGACGACACCGGGCCGCAGACGAGGGCGCAGTTGTCACCAACCTTGGCCAACTCGTCGAGCGCGATTGTCGCCAGCGCCGACAGCGAGCCGGCCTGAATGGCCTTGGACTTGATCCAGTCCGGGGTCTTGGTGCTCATCTCATGATCTCCGTCGTTGCATACCCGCGCTCGTTGAGACGGCGCGTTTTATGGCGCTGTCATTGTCTCATGAACGGGGTATCGCTTTGATTGCGATCATGCGGGGGCGAGCAATGCGTGGAGCGCATGGCTGTTGGCCCGGCCGATGCCGGCAAGGCACAAGGGCAGGGAAGGCAAGGGGCCTTGGGCCCCTTGACCCCTCGCTCAGGGTCAGCGCGTGGGATCGACCCGCTCGACCGGCGGGCCGAGACCGGCCTTGTGCAGCACCTCGCGGGCATTGCGGCGCAGGTTGGCCTTCCAGGTGGTCTTGAAGGCCTGGCGGCCGGCAATGGCCTTGGGTTGCAGCGCCCCGCCGAGGCGGGCATAGGCGGCACGCAGGTTGCGGGTGGCGACCGGATCACGACCGGCGGCGAACAGCGGCTCCAGGGCCGCCGGCACCGCGCCGACGGCAACGATACCGAGACCGTAGCCATGCTCGAACTCGAAGCTCGGATATTTGGCCGCCAGTTCCGCCCACAGCCGCCAGACGCCGAAACCGCGATCACGCACCTGCGTATCGTGCAGCATGACGATGCCGCCGGGCGCCACCTTGGGCAGCCAGGTCTCGAAGTCGTGCCGCGCATCATCGTAGAAGTGGCGGCCGTCGACGTGCAGCAGGTCGACGGAGCCATCCGGCACGCGGGCCAGCGCTTCGTCGAAGGTCATGCGCAGCATGGTGACGCGGCCCGGATACTTGCCCTCCGCGCGCGCCTTGACGTGCTGGTAGACGATATCCTCATAGCGCCCGGCGTGCTCGTCGCCGGCCCAGGTATCGACCGCCGTGCAATGGGTCGGCAGGTCGTAGGCGGCGGCCGCCTGGCAGACGGCGAACAGCGAATAGCCGTAATGCGAGCCGAGTTCGACGAAGCTCTTCGGCCGCAGCGTCGTCACGAGCCAGTACGCCAACGGCGCGTGCTCGATCCAGGACGAGATGGGGAACCACTCCGGCTCCATGAAGGACGCGCGTGACAGGCAGTCGAGGCCGGCCACGTCGCTGCCAGCGTTGGCGGTTCCCGGTCTTGGCACCTGTGACATGGCCATCTCGCGTTCGCGTCCGTTCTCAAGTCATCATGCGGCGGGGATCCCGCCTCGGCCCGTCACGCCCTGAGGCTCGACGGCACCACCTCGTGCAGCAGGCCGTCCGATAGCCGCACCACGCGGTCCATGCGGCCGGCGAGGTCGAGGTTGTGGGTCGCGATCAGCGCCGCCACGCCCTCGCCGTGGAACAGCGAGATCAACTCATGGAACACATGCTCGGAGGTATGCGGGTCGAGGTTGCCGGTCGGTTCGTCGGCCAGGATCAGGCGCGGCTTGTTGGCGAGCGCGCGCGCGATGGCCGTGCGCTGCTGTTCGCCGCCCGACAGCTCGGCCGGGCGATGATCGGCGCGGGCGGCGAGCCCCATCTTGTCCAGCAGCTCGCGGGCGCGGACGGCGGCGTCGGCCCGTGAGCGGCCGAGGATCATCTGCGGAATCATGATGTTCTCCAGCGCCGAGAACTCCGGCAGCAGCTGGTGGAACTGGTAGATGAAGCCCATCTCGACGCGGCGCACGGCGGTGCGCGCGTTGTCGTCCATGGTCGAGCAGTCACGCCCGTTGATGACGACCGTGCCGCCGTCCGGCGTCTCCAGCAGGCCGGCGATGTGCAGCAGCGTCGACTTGCCGGCGCCCGAGGGTCCGACGAGCGCCACCGCCTGCCCGGGCATGATCTCGACCCCGGCGCCCGCCAACACCACTATCTCGCGCGCGCCCTGGTGGAAGGCACGGCGCAAGCCCGCAAGCTTCAGCACGGCGGTTGGGCTTCTCATGTCCTGCACGGCTTGCTCTCCCCTCGCTCACTCGTAGCGCAGCGCTTCGACGGGGTCGAGCTTGGAGGCGCGCCAGGACGGATAGAGCGTGGCCAGCACCGACAGCACCAGCGCCATCAGCACGATGCCCGCCGTCTCCTGCACGTTGATGTCGGCCGGCATCTTGGTCAGGTAGTAGACGCTGGGGTCGAGCACGGTACGGCCCGTCACCCACTGCACGAACTGGCGGATGGCCTCGATGTTCCAGCAGAACACCACGCCCAGGATGAAGCCGGCGATGGTGCCGACGACGCCGATCGAGGCCCCGGTGATGAGGAACACGCGCATCATGGCGCCGCTGGAGGCGCCCATGGTGCGCAGGATGGCGATGTCGCGGCCCTTGTCCTTCACCAGCATCATCATGCCGGAGATGATGTTCAAGGCCGCCACCAGCACGATCAGCGACAGGATGATGAACATCACGTTGCGCTCGACCGCCAGAACATTGGCGAAGGTCTCGTTGCGCTGATGCCAGTCGGAGGTCTGGATGGTGTCGCCGCCGGCGATCTTCACCGCGCGCGCATACTCGGTCGCCTTCTCCGGATCGTCGACGATGACCTCGAGCACGTCGACCTCGCCCGCCTTGCCGAAGAACTTCTGCGCCTCGGGCAGCGGCATGAAGATCATGGTGCGATCGTACTCGGACATGCCGAGCTCGAAGATCGACGAGATGACATATTGCTTGGTGCGCGGCGCGCGGCCGAACGGCGTCGTGGCGCCATGCGGCGTGATGATGGTGATCTGGTCGCCGAGCGTCACACGCAGCTGCGAGGCCAGCCGCGAGCCGATCGAGATGCCCGTTTGCTTGTCGAAATCGATGATGGTGCCGAACTGCACGCCCTTCTCGACCATGGGCAGCGAGCGGATGCCGGCCTCCGAGATGCCGCGCACCAGGGCTCCCGTCGAACTGATGGGCGACGACACCAGCACCTGGCCCTCGATCAGCGGCAGCACGCCCTTGACGCCGGGCTGCCCCTTGATGCGCGCAATGACGTCGTCGTAGTCGGTGAAGGCCTCGCCGATCTTGTGCACGATGACGTGGCCGTTGAGGCCGAGGATCTTGGAGAACAGGTCCTTGCGGAAGCCGTTCATCACCGCCATGACGATGATCAGCGTGGCGACGCCCAGCATGATGCCGAGGAACGAGAACCCGGCGATGACCGAGATGAAGCCTTCCTTGCGCCGCGCGCGCAGGTAGCGTCCAGCGAGCAGCCACTCGAACGGCGCGAAGGCGCGCGTGCCTGAGGGGCCGCCACCGGCCGGGATCGTCGCATTAGCCATCTGCCCCACCTTCTCCCGTGCTTCACCGCACCCCTTGGCAGGCCCCTGTGGCGCGGTCAAGACTTGCGAGTTCCTGCATCAACGAAGCCGGGCGCCAGCGCGGCAATGGGCCTCAAATGGGCCTCAATAGTGCGGCGGCGGGGTTTCCTCGGAGGGGTCGCGGATGGTGCTGGCCTGGACTTCGCGCAAACGGGCTTCGAGCTGCCTGATGCGGGCCAGCGCCTGGTCGAGCCTGGCCCATTGCTCGATGATCGTCTTGTTCAGCGTCTCGATGATCTCGTCCTGATGCGCGCTGCGCATCTCCAGGTTGTCGATGCGTGCGGCCGAGGCGTCGTGCGGATCAGCCATCGTCGTGTCCCCAATCGCGGCAATTCTTCCTTCTCCCTTGGGGAGAAGGTGGCCGAAGGCCGGATGAGGGGCCTTTCCGCGAGGTATCCGCTTGCGTGAAGTCCCTCACCTGCCTGCCGGCATCCTCTCCCCTCCAGGGAGAGGAAACAAAAAAGCACGCGTACCGCCTCGCCAGCTAATTCTTGGCACGCTTCTTCTCGCGCTCGATCATGTCCTCGACGAACTTGAAGTAGTCGTCGTACTCTTTAATCCGAGCGCGAGCGATAGGAAGCCATAGCTCATAAGCCTCCCTGACTGTCGCACAGTCTCCACGCGTCGAAGCGGCATCAGCATTTTTCCGAAACCGTGCCATAGCTTCATTTTGCTGTTGTAGCCCTGAATGCACGGCTAACAGCCGACTTTTCAAAGTAGCGGCGATTTCCGCGCTCTCCACGTCACTGACCCTGTTGAGCCGCATCAGCTCCCGCATTGCCGTGACTGTCGCACGATTCCCGGTTCGAAATTTCTCGGTTCTCTGCGCCTCCATCTCCACCACCGGCAGCGCTTCTTGAAAGATGCGTTCGCACGCTGCCTCAGCAGCGACGGTCGTGCGTAGCAAAAGGACAGCAGCACCAACGACAAACGAACTGAATCGTGCAACGCTAGCGCGTCGCCCCGACGCAAAATGGTCTGACAACATCATGTCTACCCCTTCCCTCCCCCCGACCCTCTCCCCGGAGGGGAGAGGGGAAGAGCCTCAATACGCGCGCGCGACGAGGACGTACTCGACCGCCGGCTTGCCGGTGAACAGGCACTTGCCCGACGGCTTGTCCTGCACCAGAGGGGCGTTGCGGATGGTGAGTTTGAGCGCCTTCAGCTTGTCGGCGATGGCCTCCAGTTCAGGCCCCTCGGGCCGTGCCCAGGCGACGCGCACCCAGCCCTTGAAGGCGCCCCCCTCGTCGTCGCCCGCCGCCTCGCCGAAATAAGCCTTCATCTCGTCGAAGCTCTTGATATTGGTGACGATGTTGCCGTCGAGGCGCGCCTTGGCCTCGGCGAAGAGGCTCGCCTGGATGTCGTCCAGCAGCGCGGTTGCGCCGGCGACGAACTCCGCGCGCGGCTTCATGTGGGAAGCGACCTTGTCGCCGTCGCGCAGACGATCGCGGCGCATGAACGTGACGTTGTTGCCGGCCGCATCGCGCCCGCCGATTTCGACGATGACGGGCGCGCCGCGGCGCACCCAGTTCCAGCGCTTCTCGGCCGATTTGGTCGGCTTCAGGTCGAGCAGCACGCGCAAGCCCAGCGCCTTCAGCTCGGCTTCCAGCGCCCGGGCGTAGTCGATGAGCGGCGCATCCTCGGGCTTGTCGCGCAGCATGGGCACGATGACGATCTGGCGCGGCGCGATTTTCGGCGGCAGCCTCAGACCATCATCGTCGCCGTGGGTCATGATGACGCCGCCGATGAGGCGCGTCGACACGCCCCAGCTCGTGGTGTGGCAATATTCGAGCTGCCCCGCCGCGCTCTGGTACTGGATGTTCTGCGCCTTGGCGAAATGCGTGCCGAGGTAGTGCGAGGTGCCGGCCTGCAGGGCCTTGCCGTCCTGCATCATGGCCTCGATGGAATACGTGTTGTCGGCGCCGGGAAAGCGCTCGTTGGCCGGCTTCTCGCCCGCGATCACCGGCATCGCCAGCACGGTCTCGGCGAACTCGCGGTAGACCTCCAGCATCTTCATGGTCTCGGCCATGGCGTCCGCCTTGTCGGCGTGCGCGGTGTGCCCTTCCTGCCAGAGGAACTCGGCCGTGCGCAGGAAGAGCCGCGTGCGCATCTCCCAGCGCACCACGTTGGCCCACTGGTTCACCAAGAGCGGCAGGTCGCGGTAGCTCTTCACCCAGCGCTGGAAGGCGTCGCCGATGATGGTCTCCGACGTCGGCCGCACGATCAGCGGCTCCTCGAGCTTCGCCGTCGGGTCCAGCTCCAGCTTGCCGCCCACGTTCTTCAGGCGATGGTGCGTGACCACCGCCATCTCCTTGGCGAAGCCCTCGACGTGCTCCGCCTCCTTGGCGATGAAGCTCATCGGGATGAACAGCGGGAAATAGCAGTTGTCGTGGCCGGTATCCTTGATGCGGCTGTCGAGCTCGGCCTGGATGCGCTCCCACACGCCCCAGCCCCACGGCTTGATGATCATGCAGCCGCGCACGGGGCTGGTCTCGGCCATGTCGCCGTCGCGGACGATGGCCTGGTACCAGTCGGGGAAGCTCTTCTCGCGGGTGACGTCGAGCGCGCGCTTGCTCATGCGACGGCCTTTGCATGTCGAGGGGTTTTCGAGGATGCCGGCTTAACCCTTTCGGCAGCGGCTGACAACCGCAGCCGACTGGCGAGCCGACCGGGCGCGCGGCGCGCCAGCTGGGGGCGCGAGGGGAGCAGACGGCGGGCGCGGCAGGTCGCGTGCCGCCAGTGGGCTACCGCCCACGCCCGTTTGGGGGAGGGCTCTCCCAAGCTCCCACCCTTCCAGATCAGTTGGCGGCGGTGTTGAGCGCGAAGGTGATGGTGACGCCGCTGTCGCCGTTGCTGACCTTGCCGATGGCGACGGTGCCCGCCTGACCGAGCACGAGGTACTTCTTCAGCGCGTCCGCCATGGCCTGCTGCAGCTCGGGCGCGTTCATCTTGTCCTTGAGCTGAGCCGCCAGTTCCGGCTTCATCTTGGCGATCGACTTGTTGGCCCAGGACAGGCCCGCCTCGCAGGCGCCGGAGAGGAAGAAGTCCGCATCGTCCTGGCACACAGCCTTCAAGGTGCCGCCGAACTGCACGGATTTGACCTGCAGCGCCACGCTGCCGTTGTAGCCGACCGGCACCACGTCGATGCTGAGCGACGGGCTCGACCACTCGACGTTGGGCAGCGCGTCCTCGAACGTGCAGCTCCCGGAGACGCAGCCGTTGACCATCTCGGGGCCGTCGGACTCGAACGAGATGGTGAGCCGCACGGCGCCCGTGACGCCGCTCGCCCGCACCGACTGCGAATTGATGTCGCTGACGTAATAGGCATACGTCGAGCCCAGGATCGGGAACGACTTGACCGGGATCGGCACCGCGATCTGCTGGCCATTGATGGCGACGTAGGAGCCCGAGCCGAGGCTCAGCAGGCCGCCGGGCTTGTTGTTGAGGTGGATCTTGGCGGAGCCGATGGCGGACTGCACCACGCTGGCCAGCTCCGCATAGCTGACGCGCAACTCGGCGGCGGCGGCTGGAGACGCACCCTGTGGCATGGCGCACAACAGCGCCGCAGTCAGGGTTAACGCTGGCAACGCGAACGACAACGGTCGGGCCGACACGGGGGCACGCCTCTCGGGACTATCTCAACTCTGGGGCCTGACCATAGCCGCCCGCATGGCGGCAGGGAAACAACCCATCATCGCCGCCCGAGGCGATTGTGGCACGACGTTGCAGAGTGGCGACACTCACCGACGGCCCGGCTGGGAAAGGCGCAGATCGCAAGGGCATCAGCCGCGCGGAGCCATTGCGTTCCGGCCGCCGAATACGTTCTTTTCGCCTACGGCACATGTCTCTTGGGAGGCGCATTTTTCCTCCGAAAGTGGCGTGACAGAAGGACGCGCGAAGGCTATGGTCGCCTCGCAGATGGGTTGAAGCCGAAAAAACAAAACGGCTCAGTGCCCAAGTCTAGGGAGAGACACTCCAGTCGCTGCCCCTGTTCGCGTATCGCCTCGGCAGCATCTGGTTTCTGGCGTCAGCAGGTGGACACAGCGCTGATTGGCGCGTCCGTGCCCCCGCATCGCGTGTGACAGTCAAAAGAAGGAGCAGGGCAATGACCCTGCTCTTTTTCGTTTCGGCTCGCGACCATCCCAGCGGATGGCGGCCGCGTCAGGCACGCGGATGTTGGGATCCGTACTGGCGACAAGCCGCTTGTTCAATATTTGCGCAGCTCAGGCAGGTTGATCGCCTGCACGTCGATGACCTTGTAGGTTACCGCCAGCCAAACCAGCGCGAACACAATGCTTGCCACGACGGTATTGATGGCGAACACGCGCATGAGACGCGGCCGGGCCGGCGCGCTGCCCGGCGTGCCGGGAACAACGTCGCCCGCCTCGTCCTGCGTCTTGAGGCCGAGCGGCAGACAGGCGAACAGCGTGATCCACCAGATCACGAAATAGAGCGCGATGGACAGAGGCGTCGACATGTTGGCTCCGCAAAGCGCAGGAGGGATGAGGTTTTGGGGACTAGGGATTTGGGGGGCCGGGAACGGTCGTCCCCTCCCGTCCCCAGTCCCTAGGCCCGATCCTAGAACCGATCCCTAGAACCTGATCCCCAACCTCATACCTGCTCGAGCTCGGTCAGCGTGCCCAGGAAATCCTTGGGATGCAGGAACAGCACCGGCTTGCCGTGGGCGCCGATCTTCGGGTTGCCGTCGCCGATGACGCGCGCGCCCTGCGCCTTCAGCTGATCGCGGGCGGCGAGAATGTCAGCGACCTCGTAGCAGACGTGGTGGATGCCGCCGTCCGGATTCTTCTCCAGGAACTTGGCGATCGGCGAATTGGCGCCGAGCGGCTCCAGGAACTCGATCTTGGTGTTGGGCAGGTTGACGAACACCACCGTGACGCCGTGCTCGGGCTGCGGCGACGGCTCGGTGACCTCGGCGCCGAGAGCATTGCGGTAGACGGCGGTGGCGGCCTTCAAGTCCTTCACCGCGATGGCCACGTGATTGAGACGTCCGATCATGTGTTCGCTCCTTGCAGTCGCGGGCGTGGGGAGTAGGGAGTGGGGAGTGGGGAGTGGGGAGTGGGGAGTGAAGACATAGCGAGCCTTTCCCGTATTCCCAACTCCCCATTCCCTACGCCCTCATAAACTTTCAATCGTCGACCACCGTCGCCAGAACCTTGACGATCGGCTTCTTGCCCCAGACCTCGTTGATGGTGCCACGCACGGCCCGGCGCAGCGCCTCGCGCACCATGTCGGTTTCTCTGCGGCGTGCGGTCGGGATCGACTTCAGCGTGCCCTCGATGGTCGACAGCACGCGCTCGTCCATCGGGTCACCATCGGCCGTGTGCCACGGCACGCCGTCGAGCGCAACCTGCGGCTCGCCGACCACGTGCCCCTTGCGGTTGAGCACAACCGCGACCACCGCGATGCCGACAGCCGACAGCTTGCGCCGCTCGCGCACCGGCCCCTCGTCGCCGGGCACGATCAGCCGCCCATCGCGATAGAGCCGGCCCACGGGCGCGTCGTCGATGATGGACGGATCGGGCCAAATGCGCAGGATTTCGCCGTCGATGACGGGATACACGGCCGGCACGCCGCAGGTCTTGGCGAGGCGGGCGTGCTCCTTCAGGTGTCGTGACTCGCCGTGCATCGGGATCGCCACCTTCGGCTTCAGCCAGCCGTACATCTGGCGCAGTTCCTCGCGGCGCGGATGGCCGGTGACGTGCACCAGCGCTTCCGTGTCCGTGACGATGTCGCAGCCATTGCGGGCGAGCGCGTTCTGCACCCGGGCGACGGCGCGTTCGTTGCCGGGAATGGTGCGCGAGGAGAAGATCACCAGATCGCCGCGCCCCAGCGAGATCGAGGGGTGCTCCTCTTCCGCGATGCGGGCAATCGCCGCGCGCGGCTCGCCCTGGCTGCCGGTGCACAGCACCACGACATCGTCATGCGCCAGATAGTCGAACTGGTCCTGGTCGAGGTAGCTGAACGCCTCCGGCAGGTAGCCGGTATCCTTCGCCACCTGGATCACGCGATGCAGCGAGCGCCCGGCGACCACCAGCTTGCGGCCACAGGTGCGCGTCGCATCGGCCACGGCTTTGACGCGTGCCACGTTCGAGGCGAACGTCGTCACCGCGATGCGGCGCTTGGCGCCGCCGATGATGCCAGCGATCGACTTGGCGACATCGGTCTCCGACGGCGAGCGGCCTTCGCGGAAGGCGTTGGTGGAATCACAGACCAGCGCCAGCACGCCTTCCTCGCCGAGCGCGCGCAGCTTCGCCTCGTCGGGCGGATCGCCGACCAGCGGTGTGGTGTCGAGCTTCCAGTCGCCGGTGTGGAAGACGAGGCCGGCCGGCGTGCGGATGGCGATGCCCGACGGCTCCGGAATCGAGTGCGCCAGTGTCACCATCTCGAGGTCGAACGGACCGGCCTGGAAGCGGCCGCCGAGCGGCACCACGGTGATCGGCAGCTTCTGCTTGCCGCCGAACTCGGTGAGCTTGGAGCGCAGCATGCCGGCCGTGAACGGCGTCGCATAGATCGGGCACTTGAGGCGCGGCCACAGGTCGATGACGGCGCCGATATGATCCTCGTGCGCATGCGTCAGCACGAGGCCGGCGAGATTGCGCCCCGCATCGGTGATGAACGACAGGTCCGGCAGCACGACATCGACGCCGGGCTCGGCATCGTTGGGGAAGGTCACGCCGAGGTCGACCATCAGCCAGGTGCGTGCATCCGGCGGTCCCCAGCCGTACAGGTAGACATTCATGCCGATTTCGCCGAGGCCGCCCAAGGCCACGAACACCAGCTCGTCACCACCCTGGCCGCGATCGCCGATGCCCTTGCCTCGCCCGCCGCGTCTGCCCTGCTTGCCGTCGTCCGCCATTCCGCCTGCTCGATTCATCCATGAGCGCGTGCGGCGCCCCGGCGCGCCACGCATCTGCGTCTGATTGGGTCCTCGCCGATTCATGACGGAAGGACCGGTGAAGAGGCCCGCGCGCTACGCCTGCGCGGACCCCAAGGTGACGTCGCCGAAGGTGAAGCGCGCCAGCCGCCCGTCCACCGTCTCCAGCAGCAGGGCGCCATCGGCATCGAGCCCGGCGAACAGGCCGGCGACGCGGCCGGCCCCGGTGTTGATCGACATCGGCTCGCCCACCGGCCCGGCCCGCTCCAGCCATGCCGCCCGGATCGCCGCAAAGCCGGCGCCCTTATCCCACGCCGCGAGCCAGGACTCCATCCTCGCGGCCACCGTCGCCAGCATGCGCGCGGGCGGGGGCGGCGGCGGTCCGTGGCGACGAAGCGCGGTTGCGGCATAGCCGTCCAGCCTCGGCGCCTCGACAAGATTAACGCCGATGCCGATCACGGCCACGAGGTCGCCGCCGAAGGTCGAGGATTCGACCAGGATGCCGCCGAGCTTGTCGGCACCGACCAGGATGTCGTTGGGCCACTTGAGGCGCAGGCGCGGCGCGCCTGATGCGGCGGACGGGGCAGGGGGCGCGGGCGCCATGACGCTGCGAACCGCATCGACGACCGCCACGCCAGCCACCAGCGACAGCTGATGCAGGGCCGAATGCGGGCAGCCGGGCGCAACGAGCAGGCTCGCCATCAGGTCGCCCTCGCCCGACAGCCAGCTGCGGCCCGAGCGCCCGCGGCCGCCCGTCTGCCGGTCGGCCCGCACCCACAGGGGGCCGCGCGCCCCCGCCTGGGCGCGCACCATGGCCTCGCTGCTGGTGGAGGTGACTTCGCCGAGTTCGACCACCGTCCAGCCGGAGGAGGCCTCGGCCATCGGCGCTTGCCGGATCGTGCCGCCTCCCGGCGGCGGCTCCCCCATCATCCGCTAGCGCAGCGACGCGGCGGCGGCGGCGGCCGAGTCCACCAGCGGCGCCGGATAAACGAGGTACAGCAGCACGAACAGCGCGGCGGCCGACATGACCATCACCACCGAGCCCGAGGCCGGCAGGAACGGCTCCTTGGCGTCGTCGAAGAACATCACCTTGACGATGCGCAGGTAATAGAAGGCACCGATGACGCTGGCGATCACGCCGATGACGGCGAGTGGCCACAGGCCAGCCTTCACGGCGGCCAGGAAGACGTGCCACTTGGCGAAGAAGCCGGCCAGGGGCGGAATGCCGGCGAGCGAGAACATCAGCATGGCGAGCACGAAGGCGAGCCACAGGTTGGTCTTGGCGAGGCCGCCCAGTTCGGCGATCTCTTCCACCTGCCCGCCCTTGCGGCGCAGCGCCAGGATGGCGGCGAAGGTGCCGAGCGTCATGACGAGATAGATCGTCATGTAGATGAGCACGCTCTGCACGCCTTCCAGCTGCGTGCCCTGGTTGCCGGCGGCCGCGAGCCCGACCAGCGCGAAGCCGACGTGGCCGATGGACGAATAGGCCATCAGGCGCTTGATGTTGGTCTGGCCGATGGCGGCCAGCGAGCCGATGACCATCGACAGGATGGCGACGAAGGTGATGATCTGCTGCCACTGCGCCGCGATGCCGGGGAACGCCGTCATCAAGACGCGCACCAGCAGTGCCATGGCCGCCATCTTGGGCGCGGCGGCGAAGAAGGCGGTGATCGGCGTCGGCGCGCCCTCGTAGACGTCCGGCGTCCACATGTGGAACGGCACCGCCGAGACCTTGAAGGCCAAGCCGACGAGCAGGAACACCAGGCCCATGATGAGGCCGATGTTGGCCGCGCCCTGCGTCCCCTTGGCGACGGACGCAATGGTGGCGAAGCTGGTGGAGCCTGTGAAGCCGTACAGCAGCGAGCAGCCATAGAGCAGCATGCCGGACGACAGCGCACCGAGCACGAAATACTTCAGGCCCGCTTCCGAGGAGCGCACATCGTCGCGGCGGATGGCGGCGACGACGTAGAGCGCCAGGCTCTGCAGCTCGAGGCCGACATAGAGCGACATCAGGTCGCCCGCCTGCACCATCATCATCATGCCGCAGGTGGCGAGCAGCACCAGCACCGGCAGCTCGAAGTGCATGGCGCGGGCGCGGCGCATGTAGTCGAAGCACAGGATCAGCGCGAAGGCGGAACCCGCCAGCACCATCAGCTTCCAGAAACGGCCGAAGCCGTCGAGCACCACGCCGCGCTCGAACAAGGTCTGCGGCAGCAGCGGACGCGAGACGACGAGGAACGCCGCCGCCATCAGGATCAGGATGGCGAACCAGCCGGTCAGCTCGCCCTCGGCGTCCGTATCGGGGCGGAAGGCTCCCCACAGCATCAGCGCGATGGCGCCGAGCGCGACGACGATCTCCGGCAGGACCGGCGCGTAGTTTGCGAGCACGTTCACTTGGACGCCTCCGCCTTGATCATGGGCCGCGCCACATCCGCGCGCTTGATGGACGCCTCGTAGGAGGTGACCAGGTTGGAGACCGACTTCGCCGTCACGTCCAGCACGGGCGCGGGGTAGAAGCCGTAGAGGATGGTCAGAATGACCAGCGGCGCAAGAATCGCGATCTCGCGCGCCGAGACGTCCTGCAGCGCCTTGAGCGACGGCTTGGTCAACTCGCCGAACACGACGCGCCGGTAGAGATAGAGCGCGTAGGCCGCCGACAGGATGACGCCGATGGTGGCGAAGATGGCCACCCAGTTGTTGGCCCGGAAGGCGCCGAGCAGTGTCAGGAACTCACCGATGAAGCCCGACGTGCCGGGCAGGCCGACGTTGGCCATGGTGAAGACCATGAAGATCGCCGCGTAGATCGGCATGCGCTCTACGATGCCGCCGTAGGCCGCGATCTCGCGCGTGTGCATGCGGTCGTAGACGACGCCGACGCACAGGAACAGCGCGGCCGAGACGATGCCGTGCGAGATCATCTGGAACACCGCGCCGTCGATGCCCTGCACCGTGAAGGTGAAGATGCCCATGGTCACGTAGCCCATGTGCGCCACCGACGAGTAGGCGATCAGCTTCTTGATGTCCTCCTGCACCAGCGCCACGAGCGAGGTGTAGATGATGGCCACCACCGACAGCGTGAAGACGAGCGGCGCGAACATCTGGCTGGCTTCGGGGAACATCGGCAGCGAGAAGCGCAGGAAGCCGTAGCCGCCCATCTTGAGCAGGATCGCCGCCAGGATGACCGAGCCCGCCGTCGGCGCCTCGACATGCGCGTCCGGCAGCCAGGTGTGCACCGGCCACATCGGCATCTTGACCGCGAAGGAGGCGAAGAAGGCGAGCCACAGCCACTTCTGCGCTTCCGGCGCGAACTTGAAGCTCATCAGCGCCGGGATATCGGTCGTGCCGGCCTGGGCATACATGTACATGATGGCCAGCAGCATCAGCACCGAGCCGAGCAGCGTGTAGAGAAAGAACTTGAAGCTGGCGTAGACGCGCCGCTTGCCGCCCCAGACGCCGATGATGATGAACATCGGAATGAGGCCGGCCTCGAAGAACAGGTAGAACAGCACGATGTCGAGGGCGCAGAAGACGCCGATCATCAGCGTCTCGAGCACCAGAAACGCGATCATGTATTCCTTGACGCGGTGCTCGACGCTCTCCCACGAGGCCAGGATGCACAGCGGCATCAGGAAGGTGGTCAGGATCACGAACGGCATCGAGATGCCGTCGACGCCCATCTTGTACTTGATGGGGCCGAGCCAGGACTTCTGCTCGACGAACTGATACGCCGCCGAGCCCTTGTCGAAGTTGATCCAGATGAGCAGCGAGACGGCGAAGGTGATGATCGTCGTCCACAGCGCGATCCAGCGCGCATTGCCTTCCGCCTTCGGGTTCTGCAGCGCGATGAACAGCGCGCCCAGCAGCGGCAGGAAGGTGATGATGGACAGGATGGGCGTGTTGGCGATGTTCATTAGCGCGCCCCCCCGGCGTGCATGGCCCAGGCGATCAGCGCCGCGACACCGATCAGCATGGCGAATGCATAGGTGTAGACGTAGCCGGTCTGCAGCTTGACGACCTTGCCCGTGGTCCAGCCGACCGTCTTGGCGGTCCCGTCAATGGTGCCGTCGATGATGGCGCCGTCGCCACCCTTCCAGAGCACCCGGCCGAGCCAGAACGCCGGCCTGACGAACAACCAGTCGTAAAGCTCGTCGAAGTACCACTTGTTGAGGAAGAACAGGTAGAGCGGACGGAAGGCGCGCGCGGTCGCCGCCGGCAGCGACGGAACGGCGATATAGTAGAGGAAGGCCAGCGCGAAGCCCGCCACCATGGCGATGAACGGCGCCCAGCCGACCCAGCCCGGCACCTCGTGCATCGCGTGCATGATGTGGTTGTTCGGACCTTCCGCGATCGAGCCGGCCCAGAACGCCTTGTAGTCGTGGCCGATGAAGTAGGGCGCGAAGACGAAGCCCGCGGCCACCGCGCCACCGGCGAGGATGGCCAGCGGCAGCAGCATCACGAACGGGCTCTCGTGCGGCTCGTGCGCGCCATGGCCATGGTCGTCGTGACCATGATCGTCGTGCTTGGCGTGGTCGTCGTGCGCGTGCGCCTTGGCGTGATCGTCATGAGCGTGACCGTGATCGGCCGCATGCGCGTCGTGACCATGACCCTCTCCCCAGCGCGGCGACTGATGGAAGGTCATGAAGGCGAGGCGCCAGGAGTAGAACGAGGTCATGAAGGCGGCGACGACCAGCATCCAGAAGGCATAGTCGTGCGGCTTGTGGGCGGCGTAGGCGGCCTCGATGATGGCATCCTTGGAGAAGAAGCCGGCGAAGCCGATGTTGGTATGCGGGATGCCGACGCCGGTCAGCGCCAGCGTGCCGACCAGCATCATCAGCCAGGTGGTGCGAATCTTGGGCGCCAGACCGCCCATGTTGCGCATGTCCTGCTCGTGGTGCATGGCGTGGATGACCGATCCCGCACCGAGGAACAGCAGCGCCTTGAAGAAGGCGTGCGTGAACAGGTGGAAGACGCCGGCCGCGTAGGCGCCGACGCCGCAGGCGACGAACATGTAGCCGAGCTGAGAGCACGTCGAGTAGGCGATGACGCGCTTGATGTCGTTCTGCACCAGACCGACGGTCGCCGCGAAGAACGCCGTGATGGCGCCGAACAGCGTCACGATCTCGAGCGCGCGCGGCGCCAGCTCGAACAGCGGCGACAGCCTCGCGACCATGAACACGCCGGCCGTCACCATGGTGGCGGCGTGGATGAGCGCCGACACCGGCGTCGGGCCTTCCATGGCGTCCGGCAGCCAGGTGTGCAGCAGGAACTGCGCCGACTTGCCCATGGCGCCCATGAACAGCAGCAGGCACAGCGTCGTCAGAACGTCGACCTGATAGCCGGCGAACACGAACGTCTTGCCGCTCTGGCTGGCGGCCTGCTGGAACACCTCGTCCAGGTTGATGGAGCGGAAGAAGTAGAACAGCCCGAAGATGCCGAGCGCGAAGCCGAAATCGCCGACGCGGTTGACGACGAAGGCCTTGATGGCCGCCGCGCAGGCCGAGGGCTTCTTGTACCAGAAGCCGATGAGCAGATAGGAGGCGAGACCGACGCCTTCCCAGCCGAAGAACATCTGCAGCAGGTTGTCGCTCGTCACCAGCATGAGCATGGCGAAGGTGAACAGCGACAGGTAGGCAAAGAAGCGGGCCCGGCTGTCGTCCTCGTGCATGTAGCCGATCGAATAGAGATGCACGAGGCTCGACACGGTGGTGACGACGACCAGCATGACCGCCGTCAGGGTGTCGATGCGCAGCACCCAGGAGACATCCAGCTCGCCGGACGTGATCCAGCGCATGAGCGGCACCTTGACGACGTGCGAGGCGACAGCGGCGCCATGGCCGGCACCGTGGGCCGCATCGGCTCCGTGCCCCCCGACCGACAGGAAGCCGACGAACACGACCCACGACAGCACGGCCGCGATCATCAGGAACAGCGTCGTGATCAGCTCCGACGGGCGGTCACCGATGACGCGGCCGAACAGCCCCGCGATCAGCGCGCCGGCCAGCGGCAGGAAGACGATTGCGGCGTAGATCATTGGCGGACCTCAGCCCTTCATCATGTTGATGTCGTCGACCGCGATGGAACCGCGGTTGCGATAGTAGACGACGACGATGGCGAGGCCGATGGCGGCTTCCGCCGCCGCGACCGTCAGCACGAACAGCGCGAAGATCTGCCCCGTCAAGTCGCCGAGCTTGTGCGAGAAGGCGACGAGGTTGATGTTGACGGCGAGCAGCATCAGTTCGACCGACATCAGGATGACGATGACGTTCTTGCGGTTGAGGAAGATGCCCAGCATGCCGAGCGTGAACAGGCACGCCGCGACCGTCAGGTAATGTTCGAGCCCGATGGTCATTCGGCGGCCTCCTTGGACGGCGCGGCGGCAGGCTTCTTCTTCGACGACGGTATAGGCGCTTCGCCGGGCGCGACCTTGACGACCTCCATGGCCATCTCGGGCGTGCGCGCGTTCTGCGCCGGGATCGACTGGCGGCGCACGCCCTGCTTGTGGCGCAGGGTGAGCACGATGGCGCCGATCATGGCCACCAGCAGCACGAGGCCCGCCGCCTCGAACAGGTAGGCGTACTGCGTGTAGAGCACGCGGCCGATGGCGTCGGTATTGGTGAGATTGGCCGGCATCGGCGTGCTGAGCGCCTGGCCCTGGTTGATCTTGAAGCCGCGCGCCGTGAACAGCAGGATCAGCTCGGCCAGCACCGCTCCGCCGACCACGAGGCCGATGGGCGCGTTCTTGATGAAGCCCGCCTTCAGCTCGGCGAAATCGACGTCGAGCATCATGACGACGAACAGGAACAGCACCGCCACCGCGCCGACGTAGACGATGACGAGCAGCATGGCGAGGAACTCGGCGCCCATCAGGATGAACAGGCCGGCCGCGTTGAAGAACGTGAAGATGAGATACAGCACCGCGTGCACGGGATTGCGCGCCGTGATGACGGCGGCGGCGGACGCGATGGCGCCGAACGCGAAGATGTAGAAGAAGGCTGCTGTCAGCATGTCGTGACCTCGAGGCGGTTCGCAGCCTTCGCCTTTCCACGTCCATGCGGAGCATGGCTCCGTCCATGACGGGAGAGGCCGGCGCAGCAAAGCGCAGCGACGCTGCGACGGGTGAAGGGGCTGGCAGCACCCGCAATGTTTGTGGTGAGGCAAGCCCCCTCACCCCGACCCTCTCCCCGAGGGGAGAGGGGGAAGTCATTGAACCGGCCCCGATACATTCTGCTCATGCCCGTCACCGATACTTGGCGTCGAGCGCCAGGTTCTTGGCGATCTCGCGTTCCCAGCGGTCGCCGTTCGCGAGCAGCCGCTCCTTGGAATAGAACAGCTCCTCGCGCGTCTCGGTCGAGAACTCGAAGTTCGGTCCCTCGACGATGGCTTCCACGGGGCACGCCTCCTGGCACAGCCCGCAATAGATGCACTTCGTCATGTCGATGTCGTAGCGCGTGGTGCGGCGCGTGCCGTCGTTGCGGCGCGGGCCCGCCTCGATGGTGATCGCCTGCGCCGGACATATGGCCTCGCACAGCTTGCAGGCGATGCAGCGTTCCTCGCCGTTGGGATAGCGGCGCAGCGCATGCTCGCCGCGGAAGCGGGGCGACAGCGGACCCTTCTCGAACGGGTAGTTCAGCGTCGCCTTCGGCTTGAAGAAATACTTCATCGTGAGGAAGAACGCCGAGACGAACTCCGTCAGGAAGAGCGACTTGATGGCTTGACCAACGGCCATGTCTTGATCCTCCCCCTTTAGGCGGCTTGCGTGTAGTGCAGGAAGAACGCGACGGCGAGCACCATGGCGATCGACAGCGGCAGGAACACCTTCCAGCCGAGACGCATGAGCTGGTCGTAGCGGTAGCGCGGCACCATCGCCTTCACCATGGCGAACATGAAGAACACGAACGTGGACTTCAGGATGAACCAGAAGATGCCCGGCACCCAGGTGAACGGCGCCACGTTCAAGGGCGGCAGCCAGCCGCCGAGGAACAGCGTCGTCGTCATGGCGCACATGGTGACGATGGCGACGTACTCGCCCAGCATGTAGAGCAGATACGGCGTCGACGAGTATTCGACCATGAAGCCGGCGACCAGCTCCGACTCGGCTTCGACGAGGTCGAACGGCGGGCGGTTGGTCTCTGCCAGCGCCGAGATGAAGAAGATGACGAACATCGGGAACAGCGGCAGCCAGTACCAGTCCAGCGCCGACGCCGGCAGCCCGGCCTTGACGCCGAGGCCCGCCTGCTGAGCCTTCACGATGTCACCCAGATTGAGCGAGCCGGCGCACAGCAGCACGGTGATGATGACGAGGCCGATAGAGACCTCGTAGCTGACCATCTGGGCCGCAGAGCGCAGCGCGCCCATGAACGGATACTTCGAGTTCGACGCCCAGCCGCCCATGATGATGCCGTAGACGCCGAGCGAGGAGATGGCGAGGATGTAGAGCACGCCGACGTTCAAGTCGGCCACCACCCACTTGCCCCAGCTGTTGTGATCGAACGGAATCACGGCCCAGGCGGCGAGCGCGAACGTCGCGGTGGCGAGCGGTGCCAGCAGGAACACGCCCTTGTCGGAGCCGGCCGGGATCAGCGGCTCCTTGAACACGAACTTCAACAAGTCCGCGAACGACTGGAACAGACCGAACGGCCCGACCACGTTGGGGCCCTTGCGCAGCTGCACCGCCGCCCACACCTTGCGGTCCATGAGCAGCAGGAAGGCGATGATGACGAGCAGGCCGACCAGCACGGCGAGGCTCGCCAGGATGGTCAGGATGAGCCAGCCGAGCCAAGCCGGCAGCAGGCTCCACAGGCCCTGGACAGCGCTGATGATCGAATCGAGCATCGTCGTCCTCATTCAGCCGCGTGACGGCCGGGAGCCGCCGCGCTCGATCGTTTCAGGGCGCTCATCTCGGCCAGGACGGTCGAGGCCCGCGCAATCGGGTTGGTCAGGTAGAAGTCGGTGACGGCGCTGGCGAATGGCGCATCCGACGCGGCCCCCGCGCGCCGCACGAGCGCCTCGACCCCCGCCGCCCCGGCCAGCTCGGTCGAGTCGAGACGGGCGAGGGCAGGTGCTTCCTTGTACATGGCGGCCCGCAGCGCCGAAAGCGTATCGAACGGCAGGGTGCGCCCGACTTTGGCCGAAAGGGCCCGGATGATCGCCCAGTCCTCCTTGGCCTCGCCCGGCGCGAACACGGCCTTCGCCGTCTGCTGTGCGCGACCCTCGAGGTTGACGTAGGTGGCGTTCTTCTCGGTGTAGGCGGCGCCGGGCAGGATGACGTCGGCGCGGTGCGCGCCGCGATCGCCGTGGCTGCCCTGGTAGATGACGAAGCACCCCGGCGCGATGTCGATCTCGTCAGCGCCCAGGTTGTAGACGACGCTGGCGCCGCCACCGGCGATATGCGCGGCGTCGAGGCCGGCGAGACCGGACTGCGTGCGGCCGGGCACCAGCCCGAGGTCGAGACCGGCGACGCGCGAAGCGGCCGTGTGCAGCACGTTGAAGGCGTTCCACGCCGCGTCTTTGCCCTGCTGGGCGGCCAGCGCGACGCGGGCGGCGGCAGCGAGCACGGCGACGCCATCGGGGCGGCTGGCTGCGGCCGCGCCGACGATGACCATCGGACGCTTGGCATTGGCGAGCACGGCGGCGAAGGCACCCTTGCCGTGCGCCAGTTCGTCCAGCGAAGCCATGCCGGCGCCGAGGTAATCATAGGGGTAGGTGAGATCGGCTTGCGGACCGATGACGCCGACGTGCAGCGCACCGCCGCCAAGCCAGCCCTGGCGCCAGCGCTTGCGGATGCGGGCGTTGAGCACCGCGCTCTCGAGGCGCGGATTGGTGCCGACCAGCAGGATGGCATCGGCCTGCTCGATGGCTTCCACGGTGGTGTTGAACAGGTAGGAGGCGCGGCCCAGAGCCGGATCGAGCTTGGCGCCGTCGGCGCGGCAATCGATGTTGGCGGAGCCGAGCTTGGAGAACAACTGCTTCAGCGCGAACATTTCCTCGGCGCCGGCGAGATCGCCGACGATGGCGCCGATGCGCTCGGGCGCCGTGCCGGCGAGCTTTTCGGCGGCCAGCGCCAGCGCTTCGTCCCAGGACGCCGGCACGAGGCGACCGTCACGGCGCACATACGGGCGATCGAGGCGCTGCGTCTTGAGGCCGTCGACGACGTGGCGCGTCTTGTCGGAGATCCACTCCTCGTTCACCGCGTCGTTGTTGCGCGGCAGGATGCGCATCACCTCGGCGCCGCGGCTGTCGACGCGGATGTTGGAGCCGAGCGCGTCCATGACGTCGATCGACTCGGTCTTCTTGTATTCCCACGGCCGCGCATTGTGCGCCCAGGGCCGATGCGTCAGCGCGCCGACCGGACAGAGATCGACGACGTTGGCGGAGAGCTCCGACATCAGGCCCTTCTCGAGGAAGGTGGTGATCTCGGCATCCTCGCCACGGCTGATGAGGCCCAAGTCCTCGACGCCCGCCACCTCGGTGGTGAAGCGGACGCAGCGCGTGCAGTGGATGCAGCGCGTCATCATCGTCTTGACGAGCGGGCCGATGTACTTCTCCTCGACCGCGCGCTTGCCCTCGCAGTAGCGCGAGCCGCCGAGGCCGAAGGCCACCGCCTGATCCTGCAGGTCGCACTCGCCGCCCTGATCGCAGATCGGGCAATCGAGCGGGTGGTTGATGAGCAGGAACTCCATGACGCCTTCGCGGGCTTTCTTCACCAGCGGCGTCTTGGTGTTGATGATCTTCGGCGAGTTGTCCTTGTTGGGTGGCAGATCGTTGACGCCCATGGCGCACGAGGCGACCGGCTTCGGCACGCCCTGCACCTCGACGAGGCACATGCGGCAGTTGCCGGCGATCGAGAGGCGCTCGTGGTAGCAGAAGCGCGGTATCTCGGCGCCGGCCTGCTCACAGGCCTGCAGCACGGTGATGCCGTCCTCGACCTCGATCTCGCGGCCGTCGATGATGAGTTTCTTTGGCATACTCTTCCGCTTCCGCTCGTCTTCGCTTCCGCCTTGCCCGCCCGGCCTCGTATTGAGGCCCCTCACCCCGACCCTCTCCCCGTCATCGCGGAGCGATGCTCCGCATCGAGGGAGAGGGGGGAAGTGCAGGGCGTGTCGTCTCACTCCGCCGCCGACTTCAGCGACGCCTGATACTGGTCGATGCGCGCCTCGATGACGGGGCGGAAGGCGCGGATGAGGCCCTGCACGGGCCACGCCGCCGCGTCGCCCAGCGCGCAGATGGTGTGACCTTCCACCTGCTTCGACACGTCCCACAGCAGATCGATCTCGGACTTGGAGGCGTGCCCCTTCTCCATGCGCTCCAGCACGCGCCACATCCAGCCCGTGCCCTCACGGCACGGAGTGCACTGGCCGCAGCTCTCGTGCTTGTAGAAGTAGGCGAGGCGCCGAATGGCGGCGATGATGTCGGTCGACTTGTCCATGACGATCATGGCCGCCGTGCCGAGACCGGAGCCGAGCTTGCCCAGCGCGTCGAAATCCATGGTCACGTCGGCGCACTGCTCGGCCGTGATGCAGCGCACCGACGAGCCGCCGGGGATGACGGCGAGCAGGTTGTCCCAGCCGCCGCGCACGCCGCCGCAGTGCCTGTCGATGAGTTCCCGCATGGGGATGCCCATCTCCTCCTCGACGGTGCACGGCTTGTTCACGTGACCGGAGATCTGGAACAGCTTGGTGCCGGTGTTGTTCGGCTTGCCGATGTTGGCGAACCAGCTGGCGCCGCGGCGCAGGATGTCGCCGACGACGGCGATGCTCTCGACGTTGTTGATGGTGGTCGGCGCGCCGTAGAGGCCGCAGCCGGCGGGGAACGGCGGCTTCAGGCGCGGCTGGCCCTTCTTGCCCTCCAGGCTCTCCAGCATCGCGGTCTCTTCACCGCAGACGTAGGCGCCGGCGCCGTGATGGACGTAGAGATCGAAATCCCAGCCGTGGACGTTGCCCTTGCCGATCAGCTTGGCGGCGTAGGCTTCGTCGATGGCCTTCTGCAGCGCCTCGCGCTCGCGGATGTATTCGCCGCGCACGTAGATGTAGCTCGTGTGCGCCCGCATGGCGAAGGAGGCGAGCAGCGCGCCCTCGATCAGCAGCTGCGGATCGTTGCGCAGGATCTCGCGGTCCTTGCACGAGCCGGGCTCGGATTCGTCGGCATTGATGACGAGGTAGCTGGGGCGCGGATCGTTCTTGGGCATGAACGACCACTTGAGGCCCGTGGGGAAGCCGGCACCGCCGCGACCACGCAGCCCCGAGGCTTTCACCTCGTTGATGATCCAGTCGTGCCCCTGGTCGATGAAGTGCTTGGTGCCGTCCCAGGCGCCGCGACGGATCGCGCCCTGCAGCTTCTTGTCGTGGAACCCGTAGAGGTTCCGGAAGATGCGATCCTTGTCAGCCAGCATGGGGGCTCTCTCGATCTCGAAATCTCTTAGCGGGCGTTCTGCTTGAAGGCGAGCAGGGCGGCGGCGGCGGCGAAGAAACCGGCCCACGCAAGGCTGATCTCGATGCTTTCCTTCATGGCGTAGTGCTGGAAGACGAAAAAGAACAGACCGGCGAGGAAGGCGTGCAGTGCCATGGCGCGCAGCACGACGCGGGCATTGGCGCGTCCACCGTCGTCGTTCTGCGTTCCCATCGTCGCGCCTCCCGCCTCGGCTCCCATCTGCGCCTCACGCCTTGGGATCGGCAAAGCGCTTCTTCCAGGCGCCGATGCCGGAGCCGTCGTAGAGGGCGGTGTCCTTCAGCGTCGTCGGGCCGCCCTCAGGCGCCGACACCTGGCGGCCGATCTGCGAGCCGGGCTTGGGCGGGGTGCCGGCTGCGAATCCGTCGAGCACCTTGTTCAGCAGCTCCGGCGTCAGGTCCTCGTAGGTGTCCTTGAAAATCTGCACCATCGGCGCGTTGGCGCAGGAGCCGAGGCATTCGACCTCCTCCCACGAGAAGTTGCCGTCGGCGGAAAGCTCGTGCTGGTGCTCGGCGATGCGGTGCTGGCAGACCTTCTTCAGGTCCTCCGCTCCGCGCAGCATGCAGGGCGTGGTGCCGCACACCTGGACGTGCGCCTTCTTCCCCACCGGGGAGAGCTGGAACATGGTGTAGAACGTCGCCACCTCGTAGACGCGGATATAGGCCATGCCGAGCATGTCGGCGATGGCGCGGATGGCGGGCTCGGTACACCAGCCCTCCTGCTCCTGGGCGCGCCAGAGCAGCGGGATGACGGCGGAGGCCTGCCGCCCGGCCGGGTACTTGGCGATGGTGGCCTTGGCCCAGGCGAGATTATCCGCGTTGAACGCGAAGCTCGACGGTTGCTCGGGGTGGAGGCGGCGGACGGCCATGAATGCTCCTGGGCGGCTCCCTGGACGAGGCGACGTGCGGGGAGCAGGACCGCAGGACGGACGATCGTAGCGTCAGCCCGCCAAGCCAATTGACCCAGCCCAAGCACCCCGCTGATCCACTACGGCGATCGGCGCAGCATTGCAAGGCTTGGCCGACCCCGCCCAAAGCAGCATTGCCGCAACCCGGCTTCACCCGCCGGGGCCCCGTTTCAGGCGCCGGGAGCCGACGACTTGATCTCGATCAAGCCGGTAGGGTTCTGCGCTGGGGATTTGGCCTGGTAAGCGTCGGGGTGGAGCGTGCTGGCGCTCAGCCGCCGAAGCCGACCGGAATGGCCAGCCAGCCGAAGATCAGCGCGATGGCCGCCAGCGGAGCGAGGATGACGGCGATCTGCGAGCCGACGCGGATGAACCCGGTCCAGAACAGCGCCAGCAGCGCACCGCACACGACGATGATCAGCCCCCCCGCCGAAGCCGTGCGCGCGGCCGCGAAGGCGAGGCCGGTGCCGAGCGCGAACAGACCGAGCACAACGGGCACCATCGGCGCCTCGGCGTAGAGCGTGCCCATCGGCCAGCCGTTGCGCCGCGCGAACAGCCGGTACGTCAGCACCGAAAGCCCCAGGCCGAAGGAGACGATCGAGAGAATGAACAGGTGATCGATGAGCATGGGCGGCATCCGGAAGGACTGCGGCTGGCAGTCAGGATTTGCTGGACGGCTCGGCGCCGGTCGCGTGTGTTGCAGGGAGACGCGTCGGAATCAGGGCGAACGACACCCTAGATAGCGCGAACCGGCACCGCGCGGCCAGGGGAGGCTCTGCGCGAGGTTAAGCCCGCGATGTGTTTGAACAGGGCCTTTGGTCAGCCCCACGGCCCCGAGTTCACGATCAGCCGGCAGGGCCAGCTCGAAAGCGAGACCATCAGGCAGCCCCCCAGGAAGCCACCCTACAGGTGACGGTTCCGGCGGTTGCCTCAGGCGCTCCGCCAGCCGCCCCTACTCCGCCGCCTCGCGGGCGAACTGCAGCTTGGCGAGGCGCCCGTAGAGGCCGCCGCGCGCCACAAGTTCGGCGTGCGTGCCCTCTTCCACGATGCGGCCCTTGTCGATGACCAGGATGCGCGTCGCCTTCTGCACCGTGGCGAGGCGGTGGGCGATGACGATGGTGGTGCGCCCCTTCATGACGCCGTCGAGCGCCTTCTGCACCAGCACCTCGTTCTCGGCGTCGAGCGCGCTCGTGGCCTCGTCGAGCAGCAGGATCGGCGCGTCGCGCAGGATGGCCCGCGCGATGGCGAGGCGCTGCCTCTGGCCACCCGAGAGCTGCACGCCGCGCTCGCCCAGCCGCGTGTCGTAGCCCTGCGGCAAGGCAGCGATGAACTCGTCGGCCTGGGCGGCCTTGGCGGCGCGGATGATGTCCTCCAGCGTGGCCGCAGGCGTACCGTAGCGGATGTTCTCCGCGATCGTGTCTGCGAACAGGGCCACATCCTGGGGCACCAGCGCCATGCGGGCGCGCAGCTGCTCGAGGTCGGCCTCGCGGATGTCGACGCCGTCGATACGAATGGTGCCGGCCGTGGGATCGTAGAAGCGCAGCAACAGCGCGAACAGCGTGCTCTTGCCCGCCCCCGAGGGACCGACCAGCGCGATGCGATCGCCGGCCGAGGCCTTCAGGCTGACACCGTCGACGGCCGCCACGTCGGCGCGGCTGGGGTACAAGAAGCTCACGCCGTCGATCGCGATCTCGCCCTTGGCCGGCGTGGGCAGCGGCTTGGGGTTGGCGGGCGAGCGGATCTCGGGCACCACGGCCAGCAGTTCCGACAGCCGCTCGGCGGAGCCGGCGGCCTGGCTCATCTCGCCCCACACCTCGGACAGCTCGGCCAGCGCGCCGGCTGCGAACAGGGCGTAGATGACGAACTGGCCGAGCGTGCCGCCGGTGATGCTGCCCTTGATGACGGCGGCCGAGCCGATCCACAACACGCCGACGACACTCGAAACGACCAGGAAGAAGGCGAGAGCGGTCAGCCCGGCGCGGGCCTTGAGGCGGGCGCGGGCGGCCTCGAATGCCTCCTCGACGGCGCCGGCGAAGCGCTTCGACACCGCCGCCTCGTGGCCAAACGCCTGCATGGTGCGCACGGCGGACAGGTTCTCTGAGGCATAGGCCGAGGCTTCCGCCAGCTGATCCTGGGCCTTGCGCGACAGGCGGCGCACGACGCGGCCATAAGCCATCAGCGGCAGCACGATGGCCGGAATGGCCACCAGCACCAGGGCCGACAGCTTGGCCGAGGTGACGAACATCATGACCAGGGCACCGATCAGCATGATGAGGTTGCGCAGCGCCTGCGACAACGCCGAGCCGGCAGCCGCCTTGAGTTGGGTGGTGTCCGCCGTCAGCCGGCTCATCACCTCGCCGGAGTGAGTCTGCTCGAAGAAGCCGGGACCGAGCCGCGCGATGTGGGCGAATACGTCGCCGCGCAGGTCGGCAACCACGCGCTCGCCGAGCCAGTTGACGAAATAGAAGCGCGAGGCCGAGGCCAGCGCCAGCACGAGCCCGATCACCACCAACATGGCGAAGTAGCGGCCGATGAAGCCGCCATCCGCCGAGACGAAGCCATGGTCGATCATGCGGCGCACGGCGAGCGGCACCGACAGCATGGCCAGCGCCGAGACCACGAGCGCCACGGCGGCCGCCGCCAGCATGGTGGGATAGCGCAGGATGTAAGGCTTCAAGGCCATCAGCGGACGCAACGAGCGGCGGCGCTTCTCACCCTCCGGTTCGGCGGCGGAGGGGGGCGGGAGTATGGTGGCGGGCGCGCTCAAGTTGTCGGTCGTCCTCGGCTAACGGGCTGAAATTTTGGCGCCAAAATGCACGACTGCCCCACTCAGCTCAAGTGCGCCTTCGGGCCGGCCTCCCCGACGCGGTCGCCTCCGCCCTCCGCCAGACGGCGGACATGAGTGGCGACCGCCGGGGACAAGGGGCCCACCCTGCCAGCCCGCAGCGCCTTTTCGTGCATGCGGTTGCAGCATCTCCGACTGTCGCCGGCCGACGCGCCTGCTATCGTCGACGGTCTTGAGACCCGGCTAGCTTTCGACAGTTTACGGAATGCCCGCCCCATGACATCCGTTTTTTCCCGCTACGCCAGCCGCTTGACCTCGCTGGTCCTGCCCGCCGCCGTCCCGGCGGTGGCCATGCTGGCGCTCGCACATGGCGCTGCAATGGCCGACGACTCTGTTCGCCTCTACGCCGCCGGCAGCCTCAAGGCGGCGCTCAGCAGCGCCATCGGCATGTTCCAAGGCCAGACGGTCGCCAGCGAGTTCGGTCCCTCGGGGCTGTTGCGCGAGCGCATCGAGAAAGGCGAAACCGCGCACGTCTTCGCCTCAGCCGACATGACGCATCCCAAGGTGCTGGCCGACAAAGGGCTGACCGAGGGCCCTCCGCGCGTCTTCATCCGCAACGCCATGTGCCTGCTGATGCGCAAGGACGTGCCGAATCCGGGCCGATCCGCCCTGGAGCTGATGCTCGACCCGGCCCTGAAGCTCGGCGTCTCGACGCCGAAAGCCGACCCGGCGGGCGACTACGCGCTGGAGGTGTTCGCCAAGGCCGAGACGGTCAAGGCCGGCTCGGATTCGGCCTTACGTGTCAAAGCGTTGCAGCTGTCCGGCGGCCCCGCCTCGGCCAAGCCGCCGGAGGGCCGCAACACGTACGGCTGGCTGCTGTCGAGCGGTCAGGCCGACATCTATCTCAGCTATTGCAGCAACGGCCTGGCGGCGGCCCGCGATAGGCCGGATGTGACCATGATGCCGCTGCCGGCAGACCTCTCCACCAAGGCGTCCTACGGCATCGTCGTGCTCAAGGGCGCGCCGCCCGCCGCCACGAAGCTGGTCGACTTCCTGCTCTCGCCGGCCGGGCAGAACGTGCTGTCGTTCGGCTTCGGCTTCGAGCCGGCAGCGCCCTGAAACGGTTTGGCGCCTAGCGGCGCGTCGGCCGCATCAGCCGTTCCCGCGCGTCTCCGTCTCGCCGTGGCGGGCGTGGCTCTCCAGGAACGCGATGATGCGACCGGCAACGTCGACCCCCGTCGTCGTCTCGATACCGCGCAAGCCCGGCGAGGAGTTGACCTCGATCACCACGGGGCCGCGCGTGGCGCGCAGCATGTCGACGCCGGCAACGTTGAGGCCCAGCGCCGCCGCCGAGCGGATCGCCATGTCGCGCTCGTCGGCCGTGATGTCGACCGGGACGGCGTGGCCGCCGCGGTGCAGGTTGGAGCGGAACTCGCCGCCGATGCCGGTCCGCTTGATGGCCGCCACCACCTCGCCGCCCACCACCAACGCCCGGATGTCGCTGGAGCCGGCCTCGCGGATGAACTCCTGCACCATGATGTCGACGCTGGCGGCGCTGAACGCCTCGATGATCGATTTCGCCGACGCCTGGGTTTCCGCCAGCACGACGCCCATGCCCTGCGTGCCCTCGAGCAGCTTGATGACGACGGGCACGCCGCCCACCTCCTCGATGACCTTGTCGGTCTTGCGCGGCCCATGAGCGAAGGCGGTCACGGGCAGCCCGATGCCCTCGCGGGCCAGGATCTGCAGTGCCCGCAACTTGTCGCGCGAGCGGCCGATGGCAACGCTTTCGTTCAGCGGATAAACGCCTTGCATCTCGAACTGGCGCAGAACTGCGAGGCCGTAGTGCGTCACCGAGGCGCCGATGCGCGGGATCACCGCGTCGTAGAGCGGCAGCGTCTTGCCGCCGTAGCGCAACAGCGGCTTGTTCGACGTGATATTCATGTGAACTTGCAAGGTGTTGATCACCTCGATCGTGTGTCCCCGCGCAACCGCCGCAGCCACCAGGCGCTGGTGCGAGTAGAGAGCCGGATTGCGGGCCAGCATGGCGAGGTGCATGGCAGTCCTTGAGACTTTGCTGCGGGACGGGGGAGAAGCGAGGCGGCGACGCCACCTCTGCAGGTGCACCACATCCACATGATGCGAGAATGCGATGACGCGGGCGCGACTCGCCGCCTGCTTAGGCCACCCGGCTCGGGCGGAAAAGTGGCCAGGGGTCCAACGCCCCAGGAATTCGTCGCTGTGCCAGACATGGCCCACGCGCCCCCTCATCCACCGGCGTCGGAGCCGGGGCGCCGCCGGACACTCGCGCCGGGTCGCCTCCGGCAACGGTCTCAGGTCGCCTCCGGCAACGGTCTCGGGTCGCCTCCGGCAACAGTCTCGGGTCGCCTCCGGCAACGGTCTCGGGTCACCTCCGGCAACTGACTTGGCTCGCTTCCGGCAACAGTCTCCTGCTCGCATCCGGCAACGGATCGACACACCGATGCCGGAATGCGACGCCAGACCCGTTCGGGACCACCTCCAGGTGCTTGATCTCCAAGGCCTCTCACGGCAGAAGATGGGCTTCGATGCGCCTGCCCCGAGAACCGATGCTCGCCGGGGACCGGCCAGGGCTGCGCGGCGTGCCTGGCCGCACCACCGGCCGAAACGGATACCGGCCGAAGCAGACAAGAGACACATGCGATTGGCGCGGATAGCGGAACGGGCAACGGATCGGGCAGCGGCAGGCGGGGCGAACCGGCCACCGATGGACGCGGTGTGCCCGCCGGGGCGCGCGCGCTGCCGGTCTGCCGGCATTTCGCTTCCGGCGGGCCGCCCGCACGCAGCGCCTGACCGCCCGGCGCACGCCCTCGCCCGCCGTCTGCTGGCCGGCCTCGCCCTGCTGCTGACGGCGTTGGCGCTCGCGGCCCCGTTTTCGGCGCCGTCTCGCGCCGTCGAGGTCGAGTTCACGACGCGTCCCGTTCTGCGTGACATCCTCGCCCTCTACGACGGCCGCCATGAGAAGACGCCGACCGACACGCGCATCCACAAGTTCGCCGAGATGCCGCTGAACTTTCTCGGCTTCAAGCTCGCCTATCACGATGTCAACCGGCCGCTGCCCGAAGGCGCCGACCTGAAGCGCTATCGCGGCATCATCACCTGGCTGGTCGAGCCGCTGGCGCGCCCGGTGCAATACCTGCAATGGCTGGACCGGGCGACCGAAAGCGGCCTCAGGCTGGCGCTGGTGTCAGGCGTGGCGCCGCCCGAGAGCGAGCAGATGCAGCCGCTCGTCAACCGGGTGCTGAAGCGCATCGGCCTGCAGACGACGGGCGAGTACGTCAGCATCACGCACAAGTCGCGCGTCGTCACGTCCGACCCCGCCATGATCGGCTTCGAGCGCCCCATCGACAAGGCGCTGCCCGACTTCGCCGCCATGTCGCCGGCCTCCCCCGACACCACCGTGCATCTGGCCGTCGAAGCGCCGCTGCGCGGGCGCTCCATCACCTCGGCGCTGGTGACGACGTCGCCCGGCGGCGCCTACGTCTCCGACGAATATGCCGCCTACTACGACGGCAACATCGACCGGCTGCGCTGGATCATCAATCCGTTCCTGTTCTTCAAGCTCGCGTTCGGACCGGAGCGCTTCCCCGTTCCCGACACCACGACGCTCTCGGGCCGGCGCATCTACTTCAGCCACATCGACGGCGACGGCTGGAACAACGTCTCCGAGATCGAGGGCTATCGCCAGATCCAGGCGCTGTCGGCCGAGGTGATCGCGAAGGAGGCCATCGAGGCCTATCCGGACCTGCCGGTCACCATCGGTCTCATCGCCGGCGATATCGATCCGGCACTCGGCGGCAACCCGGCGGCCGCCGCGATCGCGCGCCGCCTCTACGCGCTGCCGCAGGTCGAGATCGGCTCGCACACCTACACGCATCCCTTCGAGTGGGGCTTCTTCGAGCACTACGACCGCGACCTGGAGATGCAGAAGATCGACAAGGTGCAACGGCCCAACCAGACGGTGTGGGACCGGGTGCGCGTCGCGGCCCTGCGCATGTCCGGCCGCGAGCCGAGTTCGGAACGGCTCAACAAGTACATCGCCGGCAGCGCCGATCTGCCGCGCTCCTACATGAAGAACCCGTTCGACGTCGACCTGGAGGTGAAGGGCTCGCTCGGCGTCGCCGAGAAGCTGGCACCCGCCGGCAAGAAGGCGAAGATCATGCTGTGGAGCGGCGATACGCTCCCCTTCGAGGCCATCCTGAAAGCGACGCGGGAAGCCGGCGCGCGCAACATGAACGGCGGCGACACGCGCCTCGACGAGGAATACCCGTCCGTCTTCTACGTACCGCCGATCGCCCGCACCGTCGGCCGCGAACGCCAGATCTACGCCGGCAACAGCAACGAGAACACCTACACCAACTTCTGGCACGGGCCGTACTACGGCTATTTCAATCTCGCCAAGACGCTGCACAACACCGAGTACCCGCGCCGCCTGAAGCCGTTCAACGTCTATTATCACATGTACATGGGCGAGAAGGCCGCGGCGCTGGCCTCGCTGAAGCACTTCCTCGACATGGCGCGCAAGACCGAGGTGATTCCGATCCCCGCGTCGCAGTACGCGGCCATCGCCGATGATTTCTTCGGCGTCGAGATCGAGCAGATCGGCGTTGCGTCCTGGTCGGTTTCCGGGCGAGGCGCCTTGCAGACGGTGCGCTTCGACGACGCCGACACGCTCGAGGTCGATCCGGCCGAGAGCGTCGGCGTGATCGGCGCCACGCGCAAGGACGGCGCCATGTACGTAGCGCTGGACGGCGCGGTGGCAAAGGCGGTCGTGAGCCTGCGCACACGCGGCACGACCACGACGGCGACGCCCGCTACCGCCATGCGCGCTACAGTCGGTGCGGCAGCTCCCGCCACGGGCACCGCCGCGGCGGGTGGCAACGGAGGCAACGGAGGCAGCCCCGGTGGCAGCGCCGGTACGGGCCCGTGGCTCGTCTCCAGCCGCTGGGCGCTCGACGGCCGCCAGGCCCTGCCGTGCGGCGCCAGCTTCACGGCGCGCGGCTTCGGTCCCGGACAGATGCAGTGGCACGCCTCGCCCGGCCAGGCCTACGACGTCACGCTCGAGCGCAACGGCGAGACGCTGTGGCGCGCCACGACGCGGGCCGGCAATGATGGCATGCTCGCGCTCGAGGCGCCGCCCGTCGCGCGCGAGGACGCGGCGCTGAGGCTCGTCTGCCAATGATCGAGCGCGCCCGCCAGGTCCTCCAGTCGCACGCGCCGCACATCGTCATGACGGCGATGTTCGCCGGCGCGCTGGCGCTCGGCGCGCTGCTGCTGCCCGGCGATGCCGAGCGCATCGCCATGCTGGAGCGCGACGGGCTCGAGAGGCAGGCGCTGGACATCCTCGAGGGACGCTTCGCGGCCGGCGACCGGCGCGAGCGCACGCTGTATCAGCTGGCACGCTTCTACGAGCAGGCCGGCAACGTGCCGAAGGCGCGCCAAATGCTGGAGCTGCTGGCCGAGCAACGCCCGCGCGACGCCGCGATGCAGGCGCGTCTCGCGGCCTTCTACAAGAACACCGAGGACCGCGACGACTACGTCACCGCCCTGCAGCGGCAGATCGCCGTCAAGTATTCGGAAGCCGCCTGCAAGGAGGTCGCCGGCCTCCTGCGTCTGAGCGGGGATTTCGTGCGCGAGACGGCCGCGCTGCAGACCTGTCGCGGCAAGGGCTATCGCCGGCCCGAGGACATGGTGCGCCTCGCCCAGCTGCTCGCCACCGACGGCGACCCCGCCGGCGCCTCCTCCCTGCTGCGCAGCGTCGACGACTTGAAGCGCCTGAAGACCGAGCGCGAGCGGCTGCAGCTGTTTGCCATGCTGCTGGAATCCGACCAGCCCAAGGAGGCGCTGCGGCGCGGGGTGCGCTGGTGCAAGGGCGGGCGCGAGGACCAGCTGCCGCTGACGCTGATCGAGATGCTGTTGCGGGCCAACAAGCAGGACATCGCCATCGAGCTGGCGCGCGAAGTCAGCGTGCCGGGCGACCGCGTCTCTCTGTCGGTCGCCGAGATCATGCTCGACAAGGACCAGGGCGTCGCGGCGCAGTCGTACCTGCGCGGCTGGCTCGACAAGGCGCGGACGGCCGACAGCGCGCTGGCCATCCGCTTCGTCGACGCCGCGCTTGGCGCCGACGATGCCGAGACGGCCTTCAAGGGCGCCAAGAAATTCGGTCTCGGCAAGCTGGCCCAGCCGCAGCTCATCGCCCTGGCCGAAGGCCTCGCGCGCGCCGGCATGCGCACCGAGCTGACCGAGGTGTTCGACAGCCTGACGCCGGAGGCCGTGTCCAACAGCCAGGTGCTGAGCACATCGCTGCAGCCGCAGGGCACCGCGACGGCCGAGCCGGGCGCAATCCCGGGCCCGGCCGCGGCCGCGGCCGCGGCCGCCATCGTGCCGCCGGCCGCCGACAGCCTGGACAGCTGGAAACGCGGGCTGTGGAACCGCCTGATGGCGGAGGCCCAGCGCGAAGCCAACCTCAAGCGCATCAGCGCCGAGAAGCCGAACTCGACGGCCGCCAAGGCGGCGCGCACCATCCGCCACCAGCGCAAGGTGAAGCGACTCTCGGTTCGTTACCGCTACAAGAATCGCCCGGCGGCAGGTGTTGCCGCGCCCAAGCCCGTGACCGCGCCGGGCGCCATCCAGCAGAAGGGCAACTGACCGTGACCGACGCCGCGCCATCCAGTTCCGCACGCGCCGCCGCTTCCGCGCCGGCGCTCCCCGATGCGGCGGCGAACGAGCGGCAGCGCGCGCCGCGCATGGCGCCTGGCATGCGGGCGCTTGGCATGCGGGCGCTTGGCATTCTGGCGCCTGGCATGGAGGAACACGGTGCTGGATCGCTGCTGCTGCCGCCGCTGGCCGGCATCATCGAACTCGTCGTGCTGACCGGCCTCATCCTCGCCGTCGATGCCATGCTGCCCGATCTCGACATCGCCGACATCCAGCCCAATCCATTCTGGCTGCCGGTGCTTCTGCTCAGCCTGCAGTACGGGACGGTGAGCGGCCTGCTGGCGGCCGGCACGGCGCTGCTCGTCACGGTGCTCAGCGGCCTGCCCGAAGCGGGCGTCGGCGAGAACCATTTCAGTTATGCGCTGCGCGTCTTCCTGCAGCCGATCCTGTGGTTCGCGGCGGCCGTTCTGCTCGGCCAGTTTCGTATGCGCCAGATCGCCGCCAAGCAGGGCCTGCGCGCCATGGTCATCGACTTGGAGCAGGAGCGCACGGCGCTGGCCGGCTACGCGCAGGATCTGCGCCGACGCTGCGCCGTCCTGGAACGCGACCGCGCCGCCCTCGGCGAGGCTCCCTCGGTGTCGCTGCTGGCCCGCTTCGCAGCCTTGCGCGATGGCACCGGGGACCTGGCGCGCGACCTCGACCGGCTGGCGGCCACGGCGTTGCCCGGCGCCAAGCTGTCGGCGCTGACGCTCAAGCCGGACGGGAGCGGCGACAGCGCGGCGCTCACCCTGCGCCAGGTCGCCGCCGTCGGCTGGGGCGAGACGGAGCCCTTCGCGCGCGAAATCTCGCTGGCGCATCCGCTCTATCGCGTAGTGGTCGGGGAAGGTCGCGCACTCAGCCAGCTCGTCGCCGGCGACGAAAAACGGCTCGCCGGCGAAGGGCTGGCAGCGGTCCCGATCCGGCAGGCGAATGGCACCGTGCGCGGCGTGCTGAAGCTGGAAGCCGCCGAGCCCGCCGCCCTCTCGTCCGACACGGTGGCAGCACTGGAAGCCATCGCCGAGGCACTCGGCAGCCGCCTCGAACGGGCGTTGATGCCGGCGGCAACGCCCCATGCGGCAACGCTTGCACCGACCACCGGAACGGCGGCGACCTCGTCCGGCAGCGCCGCGCTGCGCGAGATCACCGAGATCGCGGCACCGCGCCACCTGCGCTCCATCGCCTGGCGCCGCACCGACACCACGGCCGACACCGCAGCCGCTGTCACTCCTGCACCGGCGCTCGTCACGCCCACCCCGAGCAAGGGATAGCCGCGAGGTCATGGCCACCGCCGCCCAAGACAGGCCGTCCGCCGAGGCCCTGCTCTCCGCGCCGCGCGCGCGTGTTCCGGCGACCGCCGAGCGGACGGCGGCCCGGGCGACACTCGGCGCCGATGCCCTGGTCGCCGCCGCCGCCCTGGCCGTCGAAGCCGTGCTCGCGGCCGGCGCCCTGTGGGACCGCATGGCCATCGGCTGGCTGCTGCTCGGCCATGCCGCCGTCATCGCCGCCCTCGCCGTCTGGCTGCGCCGCCGCATCGCGCAGGGTGGCGAATCGAGCCGGCCGCAGCTGATCCTGCTGTCGACGCTCGTCGCCGGTCCGGTGGGCGCGCTCGGCAGCCTCGTTGTTCTTCCACGGGTGTGCGCCGATCCGACGCCGTCCGCCCTGCTCGACGCCTGGTATGAGCGCATCGCGCTGTCGACCGAGGTCGATCCGGCGACGCAGCTGGCCGAGCGCGTCGCAACCGGACGCATCCTCGACGCCGACGCGCCGCCCCCACGCGCGCTGTACGCCGTCATGCTGCGCGGCAGCCTGCCCGACCGGCAGAAGGCGCTCGGCCTCATCGCGCGCGATTTCGATCCCGCCTACGGGCCGGCATTGCAGGCGGCGCTGAAGAGCCCCGAGCCCGTCGTGCGCGTGCAGGCCGCCGCCGTCGCCGCCCGCGTGCGCGGATCGCTGAAGGCCGATGTCAAGCGCATGCTGGCCGACGTCGGCGCCGCGGCCGCTTCGCCCGCCCTGTCCGTCACGCGCGCCGCGCGCCTTGCGGCCTGCGCGCGGTCGGGCCTGCTGGATGCCGGCGACCGTCTGCGGGCCGAGGCGGCCGTGACGCGGCTGCGTGCGGCCGCCGTGCACCACGCCGCCGAGGGGCGCCTCGTCGGCACGGTGGCCGTCGGCCGCTCCCTGATCGAGGCGCAGGAGGCCGAGCGCGCGCTCATCGCCGCCGGCCGCGCGCGCGAGCTGCGCCTCGCCCGGCGCTTCTCCTCGCTGCTGCGCCGCGGCCACTGGCGCATCCGGCGCCGAACGCGCGGCAGCCCGACGCGCGCCGCCGCCAGCTGGCCCCGCCGGGAGCGCGCCCGCCGATGAACACACCCACGCCACCCGGCACCGAGCGGCGCCTCGACGGACCGCGCACCGACGGCGGCAGCGCCTTCGCGTCGCGCCCGGCGTCGGGTGCCACGCCGGCTGCCGACATCTGCCTCATCGTCGAGGGTTGCTACCCGTTCGTGCCGGGCGGCGTCTCGGCGTGGATCGACTGGCTGATGCGCACGCAGCCCGACAAGACGTTCTCGGTCGTCGCCCTGTGGCCGCGCCCGACCGACCAGAAGCCGCGCTATACGCTGCCGCCCAACGTGGTCGATTTCCAGCTCCTGTATCTACAGGATTTCGGAGCCGCGCCCATCAACGGCCTCGGCGATCCGGTCGACACGCGTGGCCTTGCGGAAGCGCTCAACCGGCTGACGACTGAAGGCGGCATCGCGGCCATGGCCGATGTCGACCGGCGCATGAAGCGCGTGCGCGAGCGCGTGCCGCTGCCGGTGCTGTTCAACTCACCTGTGGCCTGGGATCTGGTGCGCGGCATGTACGGCCAGGAGATGCCGCACGGCTCGTTCCTGCACTACTTCTGGGCTTGGCGGGCGCTGCTCGGCGGGCTGTTCGCGGTGATGGAATTCCCGCTCCCCAAGGCCGCCGTCTATCACACCATATCGACCGGATACGCAGGGCTGCTCGCTACCCGCTGCGGCCTGGAAACCGGCCGCCCCGTTATGCTGACCGAGCACGGCATCTACACCAACGAGCGGCGCATCGAGCTCTTGATGGCCGACTGGGTGGCAGACACCGTCGACAAGGGCCACGCGCTCGACGATCCGCGCTTCGACCTGCGCGACATGTGGGTCCGCGCCTTCGAGGCCTATGCCCGCACCTGCTACGAGGGCGCGACCGACGTCATCACGCTCTACAAGGACAACCAGCGCCTGCAGCGCGCGCTCGGCGCGCCGGAGGATCGGCTCGCCGTCATCGCCAACGGCATCGACATCGCCAAGTACGGTGCCGTGCCGCCGATAGCCGACGACGTGCGGCCGACCATGGCGCTGATCGGCCGCGTGGTGCCGATCAAGGATGTCGAGACCTTCATCACGGCGGCGCATCTGGCGCGCCAGCGCGTGCCGAACCTGCGGGCCCTGCTGCTCGGCCCGTTCGACGAGGACAAGGCCTACGCCGAGGATTGCCGGCGCCTCATCGCGGAACTCAGGCTCGAGGACACCATCGAAATGCCGGGCTCGGTCAATGTCGTCGAGTACCTGGCGCAGATCCACGTCTGCGTGCTGACCTCGCTGTCGGAGAGCCAGCCGCTCGTCATTCTGGAGGCGGGCGCCGCCGGCGTGCCGTTCGTCGCCACCAACGTCGGCTCGTGCCGCGAGATCATCGAGGGGCGCGCCGAGGAGCAGCCGCAGCTGGGGCCGGGTGGCAGCATCACCGACCTCGTGGCGCCGGACCAGATCGCGGATGCGGTCGCCGACCTCCTGCTCGATCCCGAGCGGCGCAAGCGCTACGGCGAAGCGCTGCGGGCCCGCGTGCAGCATTACTACCGCTCCGAGCAGGCGGTCGCCGCCTACGAGGAGCTTTACGCCCGCCGCATCGGCCAGGCGACGCGCATGCCGCCGGCGTCCGCCCCCGCTCCCGCACCGACGGAGGTCCGCTGATGGCCGGCATCGGCTTCGAGCTTCGCCGTCTGTCGCGGCGCGAGACGCTGTCCTCGCTGGTCGGCGCGGTGGGACACGCCGCCGTCATCGCCGCCGGCCCGTGGATGTTCACCATCGTCAGCCTGGCGCTGATCACGCTCATCGTGCAGCCGGTGATCGGCATCGAGACGCTGTCGGCGTTCCGCATCGTCGTCATCTATGCCTTCGCCACCTCGCTGGTCATGACGGCGCCGGTCACCATCGTGGCGACGCGCCTGCTGGCGGATACGCTGTGGCTGAAACAGTTCACCCAGGTGCGCGGCCTGCTGTTCGCGAGCTACCTGCTCGCCGTTGCCGCCGTGGTGCCCGTGGTGCTGGCACTGATCCTCTATTTCGATGTGCCGCCGCGCCAGGCGCTGAGCCTGCTCGCCATGTCGAGTCTCGTCGGCCTCATCTGGGTGGCGCTGAGCTTCTCCGGCGCCGTGCGCGACTACATGGGCGTCAGCCTCACGTTCGCCGTCGGCCTGCTGGCGGCCGTGGTCGGCAGCGTCGCGGCTGCGGTGCGGGGCCTGGGCGCCGGTGGCATGGCGTGGGGCTTCATCGCCGGCCTGACCATCATCTTCCTCGGCCTGACGCTGCGCATCCTGGCCACCTTCCCTCAGCCCCTCATCGATCCACGCGCGTCCTTCAAGGCCATGCTGGAGGGACTGTCGCGCTATCGCCACCTCGCGCTCGGCGCCCTGTTCGGCACGGCAGGCGTGTGGATCGACAAGTGGGTGTTCTGGTTCTCCCCCGTCGGCGAAAACATCGGCGGCCTCGTGCACGCGCCGCTCTACGACAGCGCGATGTTCATCGCATCGCTGGTCATCATTCCCTCGCTCGCCGCCTTCGTGCTGAAGCTGGAGACCGACTTCTTCGACGACTACCAGCATTATTTCGGCACCATCAAGGGTCACGGCACCATCCGCCAGATCGAAACGGCGCGCGCCGACATGGCCCGCACCACGCTCGACAACCTGGTGCTGATCACGGTCAGCCAGGCGGGCCTGTGCGCCGTCATCCTGCTGCTGGCTCCGGCCATCGTCGAGATGCTGAACCTGCAGTTCCGCCAGATCGCCATCCTGCGCTACGGCACGCTCGGCGCGGTTTTCCACTTCGTGCTGATCGCGGCGACGTCGATCCTGGTGTTCTTCGACCGGCGCCGTCTGTTCCTGGCCCTGCAGACGCTGTTCCTGGTCTTGAACTTCGCCTTGACGACGCTCACCCTGTCGCTCGGCGAGGATTTCTATGGCGTCGGCTATTTCCTCGCCAGCCTCATCGTCAGTGCGCTGGCCTACGTGTGGGCGAGCCGCACCTTCGCCGACCTCAACTACCTGACCTTCATCGGCAACAACCCGACCATCCGCGCTGCCACCACGCACGCCGGTGGCGCGCGCCCTGATCGCTCGTTCAACCTGCGTGAGTTGCTGCTCGGCTTCCGACCGAAGCGCCGCGACGAGCCGCAGGGGTAACGCGCGGGCGCGGGTAGCGGGCGCCCCGAAGCGCACAGCAGAGACGCGCGGGACGCCCGGCGACCGAGAAACGGACGGGCGGATTATGGCGCAGTCGAGCCCTGGCGCAGACGGCGGCCGGGCGGGACATCGGCCGGCTTGGACGGCGCGACATGGGCGGGAGCGCCCGCAGGATTGGCGACAACGGGCGGCGCGGCGCCCCCGCCGTAGCCCGGCTCATCGGGAGCGACGAGCGTCAGCGTGTTGAGCGAGCGCTCGGCGAAGTGCGGCAGGAAGCCCTCCGCCGTGATGCGCCGGCGCGCCTCGGCCGTCTTGGCGGCATCGCTCAGGTATTCGAGCACGAGCACCGGCAGACGATCACGCTGCGCGCGCCGCAGCAGGCCGATGGAATGCGCCACCATGGCCGGCGTGTTGGCCTGCTCCGGCTGCTCGGCGCCAAAGATCAGGTCCTCCTTGGCGAAGCCGTCGATGGCCGCGCGCACCGACGCCCGCGCCAGCAACTCCTCGGCATTCTGCAGCACCACCAGGAAGCCCGGATTGCGCGCGTGCGCGTAGCGCGACAGGGCCTCGAGGAGGCGCGCCATATCGTCGGCGCTGCGCGGACGTTCGCCGGTGAGTTCCTCGTAGACGTCGGCGCGGTCGAGATAGACGCCGTCGAAGCCGCTGGCGATCAGCCGGTCGAGATAGGCGGCGGGCGCGCCGAACAGCAGCTTCTGCCACTCCGGCTCCCAGAAGCGGGCGGGATAGTTGCCCGGCCACTTCGGGTTCTCCGGTCCAATCCAGGAGGGCCGCGCGCCGGGCTTCTCCCAGTCGCGGCGCCAGTAGAAGCGATAATCCTCGACTTCGCCGATGGAGAGATAGGCCAGCACCAGGCGGCGCGTGCCGTCGGGCTTCTTCTGCATCAGCGCGATGTCGTCGCGCTCGTAGGGGAACTCGAACGTCAGGTGGCGATAGGGCGCGTGATCGACCACGATGAGGTCGAACGGCGAAGCCGCCAGCTGGCGCTTGTCCATATAGCGCAGGTGGATGCCCCAGCTCTTGACGGCGGCAAACGCCGAGCGGCGGCTATCCGCGGCGGTCGCACTCGCCTTGCGAGGCTCGCGGGCCGATACCTCGCCTGGATGAGCGAACACGGTGACGAGCAGCGCCAGACCGGCCAACAGCGCGGACAGGCGGGCTGCTGCTCCCGGCATCAGAAGTGTTGCCCCGGCAGCCACAGGCTGTCCAGCTTGCGCGGCCCGAAGTAGGGGATGAAGCCCTGCGCCTCGATGCGGCGGCGATCCTCGGCGATGCGCGCGCGATCCTTCAGGTAGTCGATGACGAATACCGGACGTCCCGCCGTCCTGGCGTGCCGCAGGTTTTCCAGAACGGACCGCACGTAGCCCTCCTTGTTGGCCGCCTGCGTGTTGTCGACACCATAGAACAGATCCTCCTTCACCACCGCGTCGATGGTGGAGATCATGCGCTTGTCGGAGAGCAGTTCCTCGGCATTGTGCAGGAGCACGAGGAAGCGCGGGTTCTTCTTGCGCGCATGAGCCGCCAGCCGGCTGACGAAATCCACCATGCGGTTGCGCGCATCCGGGCACTCCTTGGCCACCTCGCCGTAGACGTCGACGCGATCCAGCGCCACGCCGTCGAAGCCCAGCTCGACGAGGCGATAGAGGGGCGACGGCTCGATGCTGTTGTAGAGGCTCTTGCCCTCGTCATCGCCGAGCACGGTGCGCTGCCATCCTTCCTTGCAGAAGCGGATGAGGCGGTTGCCCTTCCAGTTCGGGTTCTCGTTCAGCAGCCAGTCGGGCGCGTCCTCGGTCATGTACTCCGAGGTGAAATAGTCGGGGCGGTAGTCCTCGGCCTCGCCGATCGACAGATATGACAGCACGAGGCGGCGGCTGCCGTCGGGTTTGCGCTTCAGGCGTGCGATGTCGTCGGCGGTGAAGGCACCCTCACCGCCGCGTCCGGTGGTGGCATCGACGATCAGCATGTCGTAGGGCGAGCGGATGGCCTCGTCGAGCTTCAGGTTGACGAGCTGATAGGCGAAGCCGGTGACGGCCTTGACGAGCCCATTGCGTTCGCGCTCGGCTGCCGCCGGGTCGACCTTGCCCGCGCCGGGAGCGGCCTTGCTGGCGCCGACCACAGCCTTGCCGGCGGCGGGAGCGGCTTTGGCGGGTCGGTCGGAAGCCGCGGGCGTGGCGGGCGTGGCTGTCTTCTGCGGCTGCGCCGGGGGCTGTGGCGAGGGTCGCCGTGCCGGCTGCGGCGCCGGAACCGCCGTGGCCGACATCGCAGCGCCGGCATCACGGGGGTCACCGCCCGCCGCCAGGGCGCCCCGGCTCATTGCCTGGACCAAGCCCGCCATCAGACCGGCAACGGCGAGCGCCGACAGCGCACGCGCCACGGCCCGCGGCGCCGAAGCGAAGCCGGTTGCAGATGCGGTTGGGCGTCGGTGCGGACAGGTCAAAGGGCGCGAACTCACTCGGTTGGATAGCGATCAAGGTTTAGCAGGCGCGGGTTGCGCTCGCGTTAACCATTGACGCGATCATCCGAGCAAAAGTAAGGCCGCGAAAAATCAGCCGAATCCGGTTCTCATCGCGCCGCAGCGCACCTGCGATTCCGGACCTGCAGCCGAAGCGTGGCCGGGCGGCGCCGGATCAGGGGCGCGGCAGCAGCACGGCGGGACGGCGCGCCAGCGGATTTTCCGCCCGCGTCTCGGCCTCGGCGTCGATGGTGAAATAGAACAGGCAGGCAGCACCGGCGACGCCCAGCAGCATGATCGTCAAGCCGAGCAGGCTGCGGCGGAGCGCCCAGCGCATCGGCGACATGCCCTGGATGGTGGCGACGGCGGGCCGGGTGACTTCGCTCATAGTCTTCCTCATCCGGCGGGGCGCGCAGCACGCAGCCGGTTTTTCATGTCAGTGGAACGGGGTGGGGGACCGCATCGGGAGAGTGTGCACTCGCAACAAGGCGTTGGCCCGTATGGTTGCCAGAGTATTGTGGGAGCGGTGTGGCACGGTCAAGAAGTGCTGAATCATTTGATGAAAACTCGAAGTTAAGCGTGGCCCGCCGACAACGCAGCCCCTGCTGCGACGCAAAATGATGCGCGGTTGCCGCGGCGCGTTGGACGTTTCGACTCGCAGCCGCCATGGCACCGACGCGAAGCCGGCAGAATAGTGCCGGCACCGGCACACCAACTCCGCGACGCCGCCAGCGCGTCCCTCGTCCGCCTATCCCGGCGGGCGCGACGACCGCACCAGCTCGCTTGTGGCGGCGAAATCGATCTTGCCCGAGCCCAGGATCGGAATCGCCGGCACCTTGACGACGCTGCGCGGCACCCACAGCTCCGGAAAACCTTGCGCCCGCGCCGCCGCCAGCAGGCTCTCGCGGTCGGCATCGGCCTTGTCGGTCACGATGACGAGTTGCTCGCCCTTGCGCGGATCGGGTTGCGCCAGCACCACGTGCTGATTGTCGGGCCAGACGGTTGCCGCCATCTGCTCGACTGCGGCCAGCGAAACCATCTCACCGCCGATCTTGGCGAAGCGCTTGGCGCGGCCGGCGATCGTGATGAAACCGTCATCGATCGTGACGATGTCGCCCGTATCGTGCCAGCCGTCGCGCGGCGGCTGCACCACACCCGGTGACGAGGCTTGGATGTAGCCGGCCATCACGTTGGGCCCGCGCACCAAGAGCCGCCCGCCCTCGGCAATGCCGTCAACCGGCTCCAGCCTGATCTCGATGCCCGGCAGGACGCGGCCGACACTGCCCGGCCGGTGCGCCTGCGGCAGGTTGCAGGCGATCACCGGCGAGCATTCGGTCGCGCCATAGCCCTCGAGGATCAGCGCGCCGCCGCCCGCCGCCGCATCGCCCCCTGTCGCGCCACTGCGTGCCCACATGGCGCGCGTGGCATCCTTGACCTTCTCGGCCCCGGCGATGACAAAGCGGACGCTGGCGAGTTCGCCGGGCTCCGCGGCCCGTGCGTAACCCTGCAGAAAGGTATCTGTTGCGAACAGCACGGTGGACCTGGTGGCCGCGATGAGGCCCGGGATCTGCTTGTAGTGCAGCGGGCTCGGATACAGCACCACCTTCATGCCGTTGACGAGCCCGAGCAGCGTGCCCGCCGTCAGCCCGAACGAGTGGAACATCGGCAACGGGTTCATGGCCGTGTCGGCCGGGCTCAGCATGCCGGCGGCGTGGCGCCAGATCTGGCGGGCGTTGGAGACCAGGTTGGCGTTGGTCAGCGCCACACCCTTGGGCGTTCCCTCGGTGCCGGAGGTGAACAGGATGACGGCGGTCTTGTCCGGCCGCATGCCGTGACGGCGCGCCACAGTGCCGGCGATGAACGAGCGCAGCAGGCCACCGATCTTGGCGCCTGTGCCGATCGTCTTGCGCACGTCCTCCAGGTACAGGATGCGCACCTTGCGGCCCGGCGCCACCTCGGTCTCGGCGAGGCCGGCCACCACATCCTCGAGCTTGGCCTGCTCGACGAAGCGGCGCGAGGTGACGACCAGCGAGGTCGGCGCGGTCTTGACGGCGGATGCCAGATTGCGCAGGCCGGCGGTAAAGTTGAGCAGCGCCGCCACGCGCCCGTGCGCATTGAGGCCGAGGATGGTCACGGCGAGGCCGGCGACGTTGGGCAGCAGCACGCCGACGGGCTCGCCGGGCCGAGCCTGCGCCGCCAGGATGCGGCCCAGCACGAGGCTGCCGAGCACCAGACGACCGTAGGTCATCGGCTGGCGCTCGATATCCTCCAGGATGACCTTGTTCTTGCCGTGCCGGGCCATCGCTTCCAGAACGGCGCCGAACAGCGTCGCATTGCCGAGGACCGGACTGAACGGCACGAAGCCTGGATCTGACACGGGCGCGGGAGAATTCGGGGACGCTGGGGGCGCGGGCATGGGCACTGACATCCGGGCTGGCCATTGCGGACGGCTCGCATTCGCGGCAGCTGGCGGGCGAGCGCGTTGGCGTCACACTGCCCTGGCGCCGCGAGCGGCGCAATCGCTCCCGGCCCGGAGCACTGGCCGCGCCCCATAAGCTGCGTCGGCCGTGACGCGCGGGACACGCTTCGCTTGCAGCAGACCACCCGAGCCGGCGCCCAAGCGGGCAGGAGGCTCAGCGCGACCCCGGCGGGCCGTCGGGAGCGCGCCCTTGGCCGTCGGGGGGGCGCCGATGGTTTTCACGCGGCGCCATACCTCCGCCGCCCATACCTCCACCGCTCATGCCGCCCAGGCCTCCGCCACCCATGCCGCGCGACTCGGCTCCGGGCGGCGCGCGATTGATGATGCGTGGGGCCGCCGAGGTGCCGGGCTGCGTAGCGCCGGGCGGGACGTCGCCCCGCACGGGTGGTGCAGCCGGCTTCACGAAGGCCGGCCGCTCGCCTGCTGGCGGAGCCGGCCGAATGCTGGCTGGCGGAGCCGGCTGACCGTTGGCTGGCGGAGCCGGTGGCTGATCACGGCCCGGCGCAGCTGCCGGCTGGGAGGACGGCTCGCGGACCGGAGCCGGCCCAGGGGCAGGTCCGCCGGCAGCCCCGGCGGCGGGCGCAGGCGCACCCCGGCCGACGCCACCGTCGAAACCGCCGCGCTGCGCCCGCACACCATCGGGCCGCCGCTCGCCGGGACGCGGCGCTTCGCGGCGAGCGTCGGTCGGTGGTCCGGCCTCGAAGGCACGGCCAGGGCCACGCCCCGGCATGCGACGCCCCTCCGGGCGCTCCACCCGGTCGGGGCGCTCGCCGGCGCGCCCCCAATGGCGCGGCGTGAAGATGGTCACGGTGCCGAGCCCCTGCCGCAGCGGCCGCGCATCACGCTCGGCGCGCGAGCTGAACACCGGGCGGAAGCTGCGCACAGGCCGCCCGGTCAGACGGCGCACCTCGTCGACGGCCAGACCGCGATTGGTCATGCGCCCGCCGTCCGCGACGAGCCCGGCCGCAGCCCGCGTGCGGGGGAATATGTGCTCGGTGACATACGGCGGCTGCACGAAGCGCTGCTGCCCCGCCGCACCGAAGAAGCGCGGCCGCACGAAAATCCAGTAGTGCGCGAAGCGCGGTCCTTCGAGCGCATCGTGACGGTGGCGAACCGGCTCGGCGAAGGCGGCGCCAGGTGGCAGCGGCGCCCAGCCGAGGTAATCGTCGCTCGAGCGCCAGGCGACCCAGGCCGGCGCCCAGACGCGATCGGGCACCCAGAACCAGTGCCGGCGCGCATCATAGCCCCAGCGGCCGTAATGGTAGGTGGCCCAGCCCCACGGCTCGTCGCTGACCCAATACCAGCCGTAGTCGGTGGTGTGGCTCCACTGGCCGCGCGTGTAGGGGCGCCAGTCGTCGCCGACATCCTCCGGCACCCAGACGGCGCCGAACTCCGGATCGTCCTCCCAGCGGCCCCAGCGGTCGAGTTCATCCCGGAAGACGGAAACGTCGGGGGCGTCGCGCGGGCCGGTCAGCGCCGCCTCGTCTCGGTCGTCGTCGCGCTCGTAGGCGGGCCCCTCGCCCGCAGCCCGCTCGTCGTCGCGACGGTCACCATCGTAGCGCCGATCGGCGTCGTCCGGCGCGGGGCGATCGTCGCGCCATTCGCGCTCGTCCTGCGCCCGATCATCGTACGGCGGGCGGCCGTCGCGGCTGTCGTAGCCCTGCGACGCCGCCGGCAGGGCCGTCCAGACCACAACAAGGGCTGCCGTGATGGGAACTAGGCGGAGCTTGGGCATGGCGTGCTCGAGGCTTCCTCGTGAGGGCGGAGCTGCCCCCGCGACAGGGCTGACGACCGCGCACAGTCGCAGGAAGCACTTGAACCACGCCTGAACGGGTGAAATTGCGGCGCCGACTTACCCGGATCAGACGCCGCCCGATGCCTGCGGCCCTCCGCGGTCGTGACCAGCCGACCGTCCCAACCGTCTCGGCCGGACGCGCTGCCGGCGCCGCACCCGCTCAGAACTTCGCCAGCACGCCGGCGTTGGTGCCCGGCTCCGCGCGGCGTCCGTTGGCGTTGAGCGCCGCCGGCACGATCTGCTCGGCGGTATCGACGACCGTGAAGGCAACCTCCAGGCCGGCGCGGATGAAGGTATCCTTCTTCATATGAGCCAGCAGATGCAGGAAGGGCGTCCAGAAGCCGGCGATGTTGGCGACCACGATCGGTTTGGTATGGCGGCCGAGCTGCGACCACGTCAGCTGCTCGACCAGTTCCTCCAGCGTGCCGATGCCGCCCGGCAGGGCGACGAACGCATCGGAGTGCTCGAACATGCGGCGCTTGCGCTCGTGCATGTCGTCGACGACGATCAGCTCATCGACATCGCGCAGCATCTGCTCCTTCTCGCTGAGGAAGGTCGGGATGATGCCGGTGACGTACCCGCCGTGCGCGAGCGTGGCACGCGCCACCTCACCCATCAGGCCGAGGCTGCCGCCGCCGTAGACGAGGCCGATGCCGTTCTCCGCCAGGGCCTGGCCGAGCGTACGCGCCGCCGCCGCATAGACCGGATTGGCCCCGAGCCCGGAGCCGCAATAGACGCAGAAGCGCTTGCTCACGGCCCGCTTGGCGACGCCGGCGCCCGCGGATGCAACCGCCGCCGTGAGGCCGATGCCCGCCTTGTCGCCCGTCTGACCGTCGGCCTTCGGGGATGCTGCCTTGGCTGCCTTGGAGGATGATCTCTTCTTCTGCATGTCCGACATCTGCTATTCCGCCGCGCCTGGTATCTCGTGTCGCGCCCGGTTCCCGACCTTACGTGCGTCGCCGATCGCTGTCGCGCGAGAATGCAGCGCATATTGAGACGGTAGCCCACGAGCGTGTCGCCAACACGGCGGCGCCGCTCGTCGTCGACGGCCGGCACCGATTGGCGGTTGGCTGAGGCGCCGTGGGCCGCTAAGGTAGGGCAACCCTTCCGTCCGCGTCTCAACATGTCGACCCAACATGCGGCAGCGGCGATCGGATCGGTAGTGCGTGCAGACGCTTGCAGACGCGGGCAGAGGCACGCAGACGCGTGAATGACGACGCTCGATGCAGAGTGCCCGTGAAGCAGAGTGCCCGTGAAGCAGAGTGCCCGGAGTGCGGTGATGTCGCTGTCGAGGATCGGTTTCCTTCTGTTGGCCGTGTCGGGATGGGTGGCGGTGCCGTCCGTCGCAGGCATCCCGCCGCATACCGGCCTGCCCGAGGCCCCACCGCCCGTCGCCGCGCCCGTCGCCGCGCCGCAGGCCGGATCGACGGCGGAGCGGCTGCCGGGCGAAACGCCGTCCGTGCTGGCGCGGCGGCTGCAGCTTTCGACCGCCATCGAGGCCTGGCCGGCGGGCAGTGGTCCCGCCCGCAAGCCGGTGCGCCTCGCTCAGGCGGGCTCGTCCACGGCATCGGGCGCCGGATCGACGTCTGCCTCCCCGTCCGCGTCGGGCCAGACCGGCATGCAGGCGGCCGGCGAGATGCTGGCTCCGGTCATCGACTGGCTGTCCAAATCACAGAACGATTTCCAGGGCGTCGTCATCCGCAAGCTGTCGGTTCCGGCCGGGCCGGCCGCCGATGCCAAACCGGTGACGGCGAAAGCCGGCGAGCCGGGACCGGCCGCCAAGACGGCCCCTGCGGGTGGCAGCTCGGTCATCGTCGGCGGCGGCACGGGCGCGGGAGCCGGGATGGGGAAGCCGGCTGCCGTAGCCCAGGCCCCGGCGACACCCGGCGCCTCGTCGCAGCCGAGTGCGGGCATGGGCTCGGGCATGGGCCCGGGGATGGGCTCGGGAATGGGCGGCCTCGTCGACAGCGTCAACTCTGCACTCGGCAAGGCGCAGGACTGGTTCAACGACGCCCGCCGGGATTTCCAGAAGGACGTGGTGAAAAAGCTCGAGCAGCCGGGCGGCACGGCCGGCACCACGGCGCAGTCCGAGCCCGCCGCCGCGAGCAAGGCCCCGGTCACGCCTCCGGTGACGCCGCCCGTGACGCCGCCGGCCGCCGCGCCGCAACCGGCGCAGCCGTCGATCGCCGCCGACGCGAGCAAGAAGGCCGCCGACGACGACGTGGCGAAGAAGGCCGCCGAGGAGGCCGCCAACCGCAAGCTGGAAGGCCTGCTCAAGGAGGAGGCCGCGGCGCGCAAGCGGGCCGAGGCCGATGCGGCGGCCGCCGCGAAAAAGGTCGAGGACAAGCGCCTCGCCGACGAAGCCGCCGCGCGCAAGAAAGTCGAGGCCGAGAAAAAGGTCGAGGAGAAGCGTCTGGCCGATGAGACCGCGCGCCGGAAGGCCGAGGCGGACACCGCCGCAGCGACCCGCAAGGCCGAGGAGAAGCGCCTCGCCGACGAAGCTGCGGCGCGCAAGAAGGCGGATGCCGACGCCGCCGCGACGCGGAAGGCCGAGGAAGAGAAGCGCATCGCAGCCGAAACGGCCGCGCGCCGCAAGGCGGAAGCCGACGCCGCCGCTGCCAGGAAGGCCGAGGAGAAGCGGGTCGCCGACGACGCCGCCGCGCGCAAGAAGGCGGATGATGCAGCCGCCAAGGCTGCGACGGCGGCCGCAGCCGCGAAGATGGCCGAGGACGCCAGCCGCAAGGGGGACGAGATCCTGAAGGGGCAGGGCAGCAAGTCGTCGGATGGCAGCGCGGGCGCGCCGTCGGCCACGACCAGCACCCGCCGGGCCGATGGCTCCGCGCCCGAAGGTGCATCGTCGTCCCGCAGCAGGACGACGGCCAGCGCCTCCTCCGGGCGCTCGGCGCGGGCCCATCGCAGCGGCAGCGCGCGCGTCGCGCATGCCCGCACCTGCCGCGCGGCCGGGCGCCGCGTCAAGCCGCCGGCGGTATACGTCGTCGCCCGCGGCGATACGCTGTGGGACATTTCCGACCGGCATTACCACAACGGCCTGCGCTACGTGGCGGTGCACCGCGCCAACGACGACAAGATCGAAGACCCCGATCTGATCTTCCCCTGCCAGCGCCTGTTCCTGCCCAGGCTGCGCTGACCGCAGGAGCTGGATCGGCCGCCGGGATGGCCTATATGAATGCAACGTGGCATGGCCGGGCTCGTCCCGGCCATGTCGTTTTCGGTCCGTGGCGCGCCAAGGCGCGTGCCGACCCGCCCAGCCAAAAGCAGGTTCGATGTCCTCCCATCTCCGCTCCCGCTCCGGCGGCCCGCGTGCCGCGCTGCCGCAGGCCAAGACGCCGGCCGATCATTGGACCGTGCTCGAGGGTCTGCTGCCGTTCGTTTGGCCCAAGGAGCGGCCGGATCTGCGCATGCGGGTCGCGGGCGCCTTCGCTGTGCTTGTGCTGGCCAAGCTCGTCACCATCGCGGTGCCCGTCCTGTTCAAGGAGGCGACCGACTGGCTCACCGCGCATCAGCCGGCGATGACGGGCGCGGGCGGCATGGCTGGCGTCGGCCAGAAGCTGGCCCTCGGCACGGCCATGCTGATCGTCGCCTATGGCGTCGCGCGCGTGCTCATGATGGGCTTGAACCAGATCCGCGACGTGCTGTTCACCGAGGTCGGACAGAACGCGGTGCGCGAGCTCAACAACCGGACCTTCCGCCACCTGCACAAGCTGTCGCTGCGGTTCCACCTCGAGCGGCGCACCGGCGGCCTCAGCCGCGTCATCGAGCGCGGCACGCGCGGCGTCGATCTCATCATCCGCATGGGGCTCCTGCAGCTGGCGCCGACCATCCTCGAGCTGCTGCTGGTGTGCGGCCTGCTGCTCTACTTCTTCAACTGGACCTACGTGCTGATCGTGCTGGTCACGATCGTCTTCTACATGTGGTTCACGTTCTGGGCGTCCGAGCGGCGCATCGCCATCCGCCGCGAGATGAACGACAGCGATACGGACGCCAACACCAAGGCCATCGACAGCCTGTTGAACTTCGAGACGGTGAAATATTTCGGCAACGAGGACCTGGAGGCGAAGCGCTTCGACACCTCGATGCAGCGCTACGAGAAGGCGGCGATCAAGACCTACTCGTCGCTGGGCGTGCTCAACACCGGACAGTCGGCGATCTTCACCGCCGGCATGACGCTCACCATGCTGCTGGCGGCGCGCGGCGTCATGGCCGGCACGCACACGGTGGGCGATTTCGTCATGATCAACGCCATGATGATCCAGCTCTACATGCCGTTGAACTTCATGGGCATGGTGTACCGCGAGATCAAGCAGGGTCTCGTCGATCTCGAGACCATGTTCGGCCTCATCGGCGAGCACCCCGAGGTCGAGGACAAGCCCGGCGCCAAGCCTCTGCAGGTTGAGCGCGCGGCGATCCGCTTCGAGCACGTCTCGTTTGCCTACGAGGCGGATCGGCCGATCCTGCAGGACGTCTCCTTCGAGGTGCCGGCGGGCAAGATGGTGGCCATCGTCGGCCCCTCGGGCGCCGGCAAGTCCACCATCAGCCGCATTCTGTTCCGCTTCTACGACATCCAGTCGGGCCGCGTGACCATCGACGGCCAGGACATCCGCGACGTCACGCAGAAATCCTTGCGCGCGGCGATCGGCGTCGTGCCGCAGGACACGGTGCTGTTCAACGACAGCATCCTTTACAACATCCGTTATGGCCGCCCTGACGCCACCGACGACGAGATCAAGGCGGCCGCCAGGCTCGCCCAGATCGATGCCTTCATCGAGACGCTGCCGCAGGGCTACAAGACGCAGGTCGGCGAGCGCGGCCTGAAGCTGTCGGGCGGCGAGAAGCAGCGCGTCGCCATCGCGCGCACCATTCTCAAGGGGCCGCCGATCCTGATGCTCGACGAGGCGACCAGCGCGCTGGACAGCCACACCGAGAAGGAAATCCAGGACGCGCTCGACCGTGTGGCCAAGGACCGCACGACGCTCGTCATCGCACACCGGCTGTCGACCATCATCCATGCCGACAACATCATCGTGCTGGAGAAGGGGCGCCTCGTCGAGCAGGGCACGCATGCCGAGCTGATCGCCAGGGGCGGCCTCTATGCCGGGCTGTGGGATCGCCAGCGGCAGGCCGAGCGGGCGCGCGAAGAGCTGGCGCGCACGCTGGAGGAGGCCGAGCGCTCGGGTGCCATCCGCCCCGCCGACGCCAGGCTGCCGGCGCCACGCTGACTGGGAAGCCCCGCCGCTGCCTCGGTGCGCGGGGCTCGGTCGCATGCTATGCAGGCGCGGGGCACGCAAGCGGCTGCGAGGGCACGATGCTGACGATCTATGATGTTGCCAACGGCAAGCTGGTCAAGCGCGAGGGACTTGAGACCGTCACGCCCGAGACGGTGTGGATCGACATGCTCGACCCCACGCCCGAGGAGGACACGTTCGTCGAACGCCAACTCGGCATCGAGATTCCGACGCGCGCCGAAATGCGCGAGATCGAGGCCTCCAGCCGCCTCTACCACGAGAACGGCGCCCACTACATGACGGCGTTCCTGCTGCACCACCACGACCAGCCGCACCAGGACACGCACGCCCTGACCTTCATCCTCGCCGGCCAGCGCCTCGTCACCGTCCGCCACGCCGAGACGCGCGCCTTCGCCATGCTGCTGGCCGGCGTCGAGAAGGGCGACATCCAGGCGGCAAGCGGCGCCCACATCCTGACGGCTCTGATCGAGATCATCATCGATCGCATCGCCGATCTCATCGAGCGCATGCAGGACAACGTCGATACGCTGGCCTCCGGCATCTTCGACATCAAGGGCGGGCAGGCGACGCGCTCCAAGCGCTACGACGTCATGCTGCGCGGCGTCGGCCGCGCCGGCGACGTGGTGTCGCGAGCCCAGGAAAGCGCGCGCAGCATCGTGCGCGTGCTGCACTTCTTCAAGGCCATGGCCAAGGACATCGGCTGTGACGCCAAGCTGCGCGAGCGCATCACCACGGCAAGCCGCGACCTGCAATCGCTGACCGAGCACATGACATTCCTGTCCGACCGCTCGATCTTCCTGCTCGATGCCACGCTCGGCATGATCTCCACCGAGCAGAACCAGATCATCAAGCTGTTCTCGGTGATGGCGGTCGCCCTGATGCCGCCAACGCTGATCGCCTCGATCTACGGCATGAATTTCAAGCACATTCCCGAGCTGGAGTGGCTGCACGGCTACCCGATGGCGCTCGGCATGATGGTCGTGTCGGCGGTAATCCCCTTCATCTACTTCCGCCGCCGCGGCTGGCTGTGAGGCCGGCGCCAGCGAGCCGGTATGCCGCGCGCGAGCCTTGGTGTGGCCGCTCGCGCGCAGCGAAAGACGTGATACCGGCAGATACTGGCAAACGAAGTTTCGGCCAAAGGTCGCAACTTTCGCCCGCCGGTCTCGCCGGCATCAGAGCACAGCGGTGAGATGTGCGGCAACCTCGTGATCCGGCGTCTTGGTCAGGTCGGACGCCACCTCTCCGCTCACCGCCTTGCGCGCCGGCTCGGCCAAAGCCGCCCGCAGATCGCCCAGCGTCACCGGCGGCGCCACCAGGATCAGCTTGTCGAACGCCTTGGCGCCGAGCTTCTGCGCCAGCATGTCGGCCAGCTCGTGCGCGAACTTTCGCTTCAGTTCCCGATGCGGGTCCGAGCGCGGCTCCATCGAGTGGCGGCCACCGACGGACGCTTCCGTGCGCCCCGGCTGGTCGTCGCCCAAGTCGTGTGACCGCGGCAGATCGATGCTGCGCGTCATTCCCGAGACCTCGGCCAGGGGATGGCCCTTGCCGACTTGCTCGAGCACGCGCGCCCGGCCGCCGTCGGCGATGAGGATCCAAGTGCGAGTCGGCTTCATGCTAGGGTTCCTTTCGGCTGATCCCGTAAAGATGGGGGCAGCGTGGGCAGCCGGTAGAGGACGAGCGCGCATGACGATGGAGCAAAATGCCGCGCGGCAAGCGTCTTGCGCCCCCCTTGACGGCGCGGCAGCCCTGGCCTTCGCGTCCCCCGCCGTGGTCGCCGCGCTCGGCGGCGGGCCGCTCGCGGTGCACGAGACGCACGCGGCGCGCGTGCTGGTCGGGCGCACGCATGCGCTGAAGATCAAGCGTCCGGTGCGTTACGATTACCTCGATTTCTCGACGCCGGCGGCCCGCCGCGCCGCGCTCGCCCGCGAGCTGGAGCTGAACCGGCCGCACGCCCCCGACATCTATCTGCGCCTCGTGGCGCTGACGCGCGCGGCCGAGGACGCGCTGACGCTCGATGGCGAGGGCGAAGTGCTGGATTGGGCCCTGCTGATGCGCCGCTTCGAGCAGGAGGATGTGCTGTCGGCGCGGCTCGCACACGGCCGTCCGCTGCCACTCGCGCTATGCAAGGCGCTCGGCGACATGGTGGCGCGCTATCACGCGGCGGCGGCGGTCGCGTCCGGCCTCGACGTGCGTGCGCGCATGGAGGGGCTGCTCGCCGAGCTGGGGCATGGGCTGGAGTTGGCGTCACGATCGGTGCTGCCGCCAGCCGATGTCGCGCGCTGGCGCCAGCAGGCCGCGTCCGAGAGCCGTCGCCTGTTGCCGCTGCTGGAGGGCCGCGCGCGCGCCGGCTGCGTGCTCCGCTGCCATGGCGATCTGCATGCCGGCAACATCGTGCTGTGGCAGGGCGCGCCGCTCGCCTTCGACGCGCTCGAGTTCGACGAGACGCTCGCCACCATCGATACGCTCTACGACCTCGCCTTCCTCATCATGGACCTTGTCACGCGCGGGCACCGTTTGGAGGCCAATATCGTGCTCAATCGCTACCTGTGGCGAACGCAGGAGCTGGCTGATCTCGACGGGCTCGCCGCGCTGCCGCTGTTCCTGTCGTTGCGCGCGGCGGTGAGGGCGATGGTCGGAGCGCAGCGTTGTGCGCTGGAGGAGGGCGCTGCGCGCGAGCGTGATATCGCAGCGGCACGTGACTATCTCGCGGCAGGGCTGCGCTTTCTCGCCGACGAGGGACCGCCTCGGCTCGTCGCCATCGGCGGTCTGTCCGGCACCGGCAAGTCGACGTTGGGCACCGCGCTCGCCCCGCTGCTCGGTCGCTCGCCCGGCGCGCTGCATCTACGCTCCGATCTCGAACGCAAGGCGTTGGCCCGCGTTGAGGAGGCGGTGCGGCTGCCAGCCGCGAGCTACACCAAGGCCAGCTCGGATGCGGTTTACGATCGCCTGATGCAGCGAGCCGGGCATGCGCTGCGGGCCGGGCATTCGGTGCTGCTCGACGCTGTGTGGTTGACGCGCGAGGAGCAGCAGGCTGCGCGCGATCTGGCGATGCAGACCGGTGCACGCTTCGACGGGCTGTGGCTGACGGCGCCGCTCGACGTGCTTCGCGCGCGCGTGGCATCGCGGACGGGTGATGCCTCGGATGCCACGGCGGACGTCGTCGCGCGCCAAGCCGAGGCGCGCCCCAACCCCGCCGGCTGGCCGCAGATCGATGCGGCCGGCACTCCAGAGGCCACGCTTGCCGCCGCCTGCCAGCTCCTGGACGGTGACGCGGCGGACTCTTGCGCCGGCCCGGCGGCGAGGTCCGAGCCACGTCGCTGACGCGAGCCGGGCTGCCGCCCTGCCACCCGCAGAGGGGACACCCCGCGCTCCCCGTCCTTCTTTGACCCAGTCGAGAGGCGCACGCTCCCGCGGAGCGAGCTAGGCGTGCTGGGCTACCGGCGTTTCGCCGTCGCCCTTCTTGCGGCGGGTGAAGAGGGCGGCGATCTCGCCGACGACGCCGCGGCGGAACAGCAGCACGGTGACGACGAAGATCAGGCCCTGGATGACGAGCACCCACTCGCCGAGGCCCTTCAGGTAGTTCTGCATCGAGATGACGACGGCGGCGCCGACCAGCGGCCCGAACACGGTGCCCATGCCGCCGACCAGCGTCATCAGCACCACCTCGCCCGACATGTGCCAGGTGACGTCGGTCAGCGAGGCGAGCTGGAACACCAGCGTCTTGGTGGCGCCCGCGAGGCCGGCCAGCGTCGCCGACAGCACGAAGGCGAGCAGCTTGTACTGGTCGACGCGGTAGCCCAGCGAGACGGCGCGCGGCTCGTTCTCGCGGATCGCCTTCAGCACCTGCCCGAAGGGCGAGTGGATGGTGCGGTGGATGATGAGGAAGCCGATGAAGAAGATCGCCAGCACGAAATAGTAGAGGTTCATGTCCGGCTTCAGGTCGATGAGGCCGAACAGAGCCGCGCGCGGGATGGCCTGGATGCCATCCTCGCCGCCGGTGAACTTCGCCTGCAGGCAGAAGAAGAACACCATCTGCGACAAGGCGAGCGTGACCATGGCGAAGTAGATGCCCTGGCGGCGGATGGCGATGAGGCCGACGACGAGGCCGAGCAGCATGGCCACCGCGCAGCCCGCCAGGATGGCGACCTCGGGCGTCAGGCCGGAGACCTTCAGCAGGTGGCCGGTGACATAGGCCGAGAGGCCGAAGAACATGGCGTGCCCGAAGGAGAGCAGGCCGACGTAGCCGATCAGCAGGTTGAAGGCCGAGGCAAACAGGCCGAAGCACAGCACCTTCATCAGGAACACGGGATAGAAGCCGAGGAACGGCGCGACGACCAGGAAGGCCGCCAGCGCCAGCGCGACCATCATTTCGGTATTGCGAGCGTGGGTCATGGAGCCGTCCTCACTTCGGCGTGCCGAACAGGCCGGCGGGGCGCAGCATCAGCACCAGCGCCATGATGATGAAGATCACCGTGTTGGAGGCTTCCGGATAGAACACCTTGGTCAGGCCCTCGATCAGGCCCAGGCCGAAGCCGGTGATGATGGAGCCCATGATGGAGCCCATGCCGCCGATGACGACGACGGCGAACACGACGATGATGATCTCAGAGCCGATCTTGGGCGTGATCGAATAGATCGGAGCCGCCAGCACGCCCGCCAGGGCCGCGAGCGCGACGCCGAAGCCGTAGGTCAGCGTGATCATGCGCGGTACGTTGATGCCCATGGCCTGCACGAGGTCGGGCCGCTCGGTGGCGGCGCGCAGGTAGGAGCCGAGCTTGGTCTTCTCGATCATGAACCAGGTCGACAGGCAGACGACGAGCGAGAACACCACCACCCAGGCGCGGTAGGTGGGCAGGAACATGAACGACAGCTTGGTGCCGCCGGGCAGCGGATTGTCGTAGGTCACGCCGGAGGCGCCGAAGGCGTAGCGGGCGAGGCCCTCGAAGATGATGGCGAGACCGAATGTCAGCAGCAGGCCGTAGAGATGGTCGAGGTGGTAGAGCCGCGACAGGAACAGCCGTTCCAGCACCACGCCGATGGCACCGACCGCCAGCGGCACGACGATGAGCGCCGGCCAGTAGCCGATGCCGAGATATTTGGCGGCGACGAAGGCCCCGAAGGCGCCCATCATGTACTGCGCGCCGTGCGCGAAGTTGATGACGTTCAACATGCCGAAGATGACGGCGAGGCCCAGGCTCAGCATGGCGTAGAAGGCACCATTGATGAGGCCCAGCAGAAGCTGGCCGAACAAGGCCTGCGGCGGCACACCCAGGAAGTCGAACATTGCTGCTCTCTGCGAGAGAGGAATAGGGAGCAGGGGAGCAAGGAAGGTGGGAAGGGAGCGAAGGAGGATGTCTCCCAACTCCCTACTCCCGACCTCCCCACTCCCGCTGCACTGCGCTTACTTCGCCACCAGCGGGCAATTGCCGTCGGCCATCGGGCGGAAAGCTTCCTCGGCCGGAATGGTGGCGCGGACCTTGTAGTAGTCCCACGGGCCCTTGCTCTCTTCCGGCTTCTTGACCTCGAACAGATAGGCCGGGTGGATCTTGCGGCCGTCGGCGCGCACGGAGCCCTTGCCGAACAGCTTGTCGTCGGTCGGCATCTCTTTCATCTTGGCCACCAGGGCGGCGCCGTCGCCATCGCTCTTGAGAGCGTCCACCGCCTTCAGGTAGTGGATGACGGACGAGTAGACGCCGGCGTGGATCATGGTCGGGTACTTGCCGTTCATCGCGGCCGAGTACTCCTTGGCGAAGGCGCGGTTCTCGTCGTTGAGATCCCAGTACCAGCTCTCGGTGAAGATCAGGCCCTGCGCCGTCTTCAGGCCGAGGGCGTGCACGTCGGTGAGGAAGACGAGCAGGCCGGCGAGGTTCTGCCCACCCTGCACGATGCCGAACTCAGCCGCCTGCTTGATGGCGTTGGTGGTGTCGGCGCCGGCGTTGGCGAGACCGATGATCTTGGCCTTCGAGGCCTGCGCCTGCAGCAGGAAGGAGGAGAAGTCCTGCGCCGGGAACGGATGCTTGACGGCGCCCACGACCTTGCCGCCGTTCTTCTCGACGACGGCCGAGGTATCCTTCTCCAGCGCCTGCCCGAAGGCGTAGTCGGCGGTCAGGAAGAACCAGCTGTCGCCGCCCTGCTTGGTAATGGCCTTGCCGGTGCCGTTGGCCAGCTCCCAGGTGTCGTAGGTCCAGTGGATGGTATTGGCCGTGCAGTCCTTGCCGGTCAGCGCCGAGGAGGCGGCACCCGAGACGAGGGCGACCTTGTTCTTCTCCTTGGCGACGTTGTTGACGGCGAGCGCCACCGACGACGTCACGAGGTCGACGATGACGTCGACCTTGTCGACATCGAACCACTGGCGGGCGGTGTTGGCGGCGATGTCACCCTTGTTCTGGTGGTCGGCGGAGACCACCTCGGCCTTCAGCGCCGGATTGATCTTGGCGTAATCCTCGACGGCCTTCTTGGCGGCCCAGACCGATCCGGGGCCGGAGAGGTCGGAATAGGTGCCGGACATGTCGGTCAGCACGCCGATCTTGACGACGCCGTCGGCGGCATCGGCGAACGCGGCGCCGGCGAACAGGCTCGTCGCGGCAGCGCTCAGCATCAGGGTCTTGAGACGCATCTGGTAGTTTCCTCCGGTCGATTAGGGAGCTGACGTTAGACGCCGAGGTAGCCCTCGAGCTTGGTCTTATTGGCCGCGAGTTCGCTGTTCAGGATCATGTCGATGACCTGCCCATGCTCGACGACGTAGTGACGGTCCGCGACGGTGGCCGCGAAGTGGAAATTCTGCTCGACGAGCAGCACCGTGAAGCCGCGCTCCTTGAGGCTCAAGATGATGCGGCCGATGTGCTGCACGATAACCGGGGCCAAACCCTCGGTCGGCTCGTCGAGCAGCAGCAGCTTGGCGCCGGTGCGCAGGATGCGGGCGATGGCCAGCATCTGCTGCTCACCGCCCGAGAGCTTGGTGCCCTGGCTGGAGGCGCGCTCCTTCAGGCGCGGAAACAGCTCGTAGACCTCGTCCACGCTCATGCCGCCCGGCTGCACGACCGGCGGCAGCAGCAGATTCTCGCGCACGTTGAGGGAAGAGAAGATGCCGCGCTCCTCGGGGCAGTAGGCGATGCCGGCGCGCGCAATGCGGTGCGACGGCATGCCGATGGTCTCGAGGCCCTGGTACTTGATCGAGCCGCGCCGGGCGCGGATGAGCCCCATGATGGCGCGCATGGTCGTCGTCTTGCCGGCGCCATTGCGGCCGAGCAGCGTGACCACCTCGCCGGGCGGCACCGCGAAATTCATGCCGTGCAGGATGTGGCTCTCGCCGTAGAAGGCGTGCAGGTCGCGCACGACGAGCTGGGCGGACGCCTCCAGCTCCGGGCTGTGATGCGTGGTCACGGCATGGTGGGCGAGATTGGACTGGGCGAGATCAGACATGCGCCCCCCCCGCCGAGCCGCCGCCGGTGCCCATGTAGGCCTCCACCACCTGCGGGTTGCGCGAGACCTCCGCGTAGGGGCCTTCGGCCAGCACCTCGCCGCGCGCCAGCACCGTGATGGTGTCCGACAGGGTGGCGACGACGTTGAGATTGTGCTCCACCATCAGGATGGTGCGGTTGGCCGACACGCGCTTGATGAGGGCCGCCACGCGCGCGATGTCCTCGGCGCCCATACCGGCCATCGGCTCGTCGAGCAGCAGCATTTCCGGCTCCAGCGCCAGAGTGGTGGCGATCTCCAGCGCCCGCTTGCGACCATACGACAGGTCCACGGCCGGCACATCCGCCTTGTCCTTGAGACCCACCTCGTCGAGCAGCTCGAGCGCGCGCGCGTTCAGCGTGTCGAGCGTGCGCTCCGAGCGCCAGAAATGAAACGAGTTGCCGAGCGGCCGCTGCAGCGCGAGGCGCACGTTCTCGAGCAGCGACAGGTGCGGGAAGGTGGCCGAGATCTGGAACGAGCGCACCAGCCCCAGGCGCGCAATGTCGGCGGGCTTGGTGCGCGTGATGTCGTGGCCGTTGAAGCGGATGGTGCCCGCCGTCGGCTGCAGGAATTTGGTGATCAGGTTGAAGCACGTCGTCTTGCCGGCCCCGTTGGGACCGATCAGCGCGTGGATGGTGCCGCGGCGCACCTTGAGATTGACGTTGCGAACGGCCCAAAAGCCCTTGAAGCTTTTCGACAGGCCCTCGGTCTCGATGATCGTATCTGAGGCGCTCATCGGCTCTGAATTTTGTGCGTTTCCCCTTCGGTGCCCATCGCGGCGGCGGCCTCTCGTCGGCGGCAGCCCTTTGGGCGGCCGGTCAGGGCGGGCAATCGTCGCGGCAGGGCAGAGGAGGTGCTTCTGGCGGCACCCTCCCTACATTCGACCTTAGCACGATGCCGAACGCCTGCGTCAACAAGGACATGTTCCGCTACGACTTCAGGCCGAGAACAAAATATTTCAATGTCAATGCGCGGGATCAAACTCTGTTCTTTCGGCGCGGCGGTGCCGGGGCGCGTGGGGTGGACGCAAGAGGTGTGACGAGCGCCGCAACGGGACGCACGTTCCACGGCGCGAGAGGTCGGCGAGGGGATTGCCTCCGCGTCCCCTCGCGGCGTAATCAGCCCCCATGAGCACCTCGCGCCCCTCCGCCGCCGGCACGCCCTCCGCCAACACCGCCGCCGCGCTTGCCGCGCGCGTCGTCGGCGGCGAGCGCCGCGCCATCGCCGCCGCCGTCACCGAGCTGGAACGCCTGTCGCCGCAGGCGCCGGCCCTCATCGCCGCCCTGCAGCCCCACCTCGGCAAGGCGCTGGTCGCCGGCATCACGGGGCCACCCGGCGCCGGCAAGTCGACACTGGTCAACGCCGTCATCGCCGAGCTGCGCCGCTCGGGCCGCACCGTCGCCGTCATCGCCGTCGACCCGTCGAGCCCGATCTCGGGCGGCGCCATCCTCGGCGACCGCATCCGCATGACGGCGGCGCTGGACGATGACGGCGTCTACGTGCGCTCGCTGGCGAGCCGCGGCTACCTCGGCGGCCTGTCCCCCGCCGCCGTGCGCATCATCGACGCGCTCGACGCCGCCCAGTTCGACGTCATCCTGCTGGAGACCGTCGGCACCGGCCAGAACGAGATCGACGTCGCCGAGGTCGCCGACGTGCGCGTCGTCATCTCGGCGCCGGGGCTGGGCGACGACATCCAGGCCATGAAGTCCGGGCTGCTCGAGATCGCCGACATCCTGGTCGTCAACAAGGGCGACCGCGAGGGCGCCGAGCGCACGCTGCAGCAGCTCGTGGGGGCGCTCTCGATCCGGACCGGCGCGCTGGCCAAGGTGCCGGTGATGAAAACCACGGCGACGAGCGGCGACGGCGTGGCGGAACTGCTGGCGATGGTGGAAAAGATCGGTTCAGGCGTGCTGGCCCAGGGCGCGCAAGTCCGGCGCCGCCGTCGCGCCCGCTACCTCATCGCGCGCGCCGCCGCCGATCTCGTGCAGAAGCGCATCAAGGACGGCGCCCCCCGTGACCTCGACGCGCTGGCCGACGCCGTGCTGTCCGGGACGGCAACGCCCGACACCGCCGCCGCGGCTCTGCTGTCGCAGGGCTGAGAGCGGACGAGCCTGCCGGGCAACCGCACACCGCGGCGGCGGTTGGCGGCCGACAGCGGCGGGCGCATCACCCCGGCTGGGCACCGGCTGCGGCCAGGATGTCGCGGGCGCGGGCGACGTCGCGGGCCATCTGCGCCTTCAGCGCGTCCATGCCGTCGAAGCGGCGATCGGCGCGGATGAAGTCGATGAACTCGACGTCGATCTCGCGGCCGTAGAGATCACCCTCGAAATCGAACAGGAAAACCTCGAGCACCGGCTTGCCGTCGTCGAACGTCGGCCGCGTGCCGAGATAGGCGGCGGCGTCATGGGTTTCGCGTCCCAGATGCACGCGCACGGCATAGATGCCGTGGCCGAGCGCCGTGCCCTTCGGCATCGGCACGTTGGCGGTGGGGTAGCCCATGCCGGTGCCGCGTTTGGCGCCACCGACGACGCGGCCGACGACGCGCCACCAGTGGCCGAGATCGTGCGCGGCCGCCTTGACGTCGCCCTGCGCCAGCTTGAGGCGCACCGTCGAGGACGAGAACACCTCGCCGTGCTCGGCCACCGGCTCGACGACGGTGACGCCGAAGCCCATCTCGGCGCCGGCCCTGCGCATCAGCTCCGGATTGCCGCCACGGCCCTTGCCGAAAAAGAAGTCGTAGCCGATGACGACGTGCGACACGCCGAGCCCCGCCACCAGCAGGCGCTCGATGAACGCCTCGGCCGGCAGGGAAGCGAGCGCGGCATCGAACGGCTGCACCACCGTGAGGTGCAGCCCCATGGCGCGCAGCAGACGCAGCTTCTCGTTGAGCGGTGTCAGATGGAAATGCGGCTCAAGCGGCTGGAAATGCTCGCGCGGATGCGGCTCGAAGACCATGGCGCCGCTCTGCCTGCCGCGACGCCCGGCCTCCGCGAGGGCCGCCGCAAGCAACGCCTGATGGCCGCGATGCACGCCGTCGAAGTTGCCGATGGCGAGCACGGCGCCGCGCATTTCGCGCGGCACATGGGCCGCGCCGTGGAAGACCTGCATGCCGCTGCCTGTCGGTGTCCGGGAGGGCGCCTGTCGGTGTCCGGGAAGGCAAGGCGCCGCCATCTGGCGACGGCGGGCGCCTCTGGAGATGTCAGGCGGCCGGCTTCGGACCGACCATCAGCATGGCCTCGCCCTCGAGCACGGGGGCGCCGTTGACGAGGCACACGGTCTCGAAACGGGCGCGGCCGCCGCGCTTGCCCGGAATAAGCTCCAGCACCTTGACCTTCGCCGTCACGGCGTCGCCGATCTTGACCGGCGCCTTGAAGTTCAGCGTCTGCGAGATGTAGATGGCGCCGGGGCCGGGCAGCTCCATGCCGAACACCGCCGAGATGTAACCGGCCGACAGCATGCCGTGCGCGATGCGCTCCTTGAACATGGTCTTGGCGGCGTAGGCGGCATCAAGGTGCACCGGATTCTTGTCGCCCGACACCTCGGCGAAGGCGACGATGTCCTTCTCGGTGACGGATTTCGTCAGGCTCGCCTCCTGGCCGACCTTCAGATCCTCGTAGTAGTGCGACTTCGGCAGACCAGCCATTGCGAGCGTTCCCGTTGTTCTGAAGCCCAGGTGATCCGACTGGATCCTGGGGGATTGTTTGTGGGCGATAGGCTCGGGCGCAACCCGCGAGCCGTCAGCGCAAGCAACGTCAGCCCACGCCGGTCGGGGTTCGCGTCCCGGGCGGACTGCAACGTAGCGAGCGACGGACCGCACCGCAACAGCGACCATCTGCCGGCTCGCCGCACTGCAGCAGCCGGCGACCGCCACGCGTTGCCGGTACAGAGCAAATTGCAGGGGAATATCCCCGCGTGCGGCCTTGTTCGGGGAAGGCGGATGGCCATATCTCGGATTCGACCACAATTATGGACGGCCGACGGCGTAGGCTGCCTGTTGCAGCCGCCGTCAGAGACCGCGTCAAAGCGCAGCGACGCCCACCTGCTCACGCCCCGCGTTCACGTTCCCTGCGCGTACCACCTCCGAGATATGGACCTATCCCATGCGATGGACACCGCGCACAGCCGACCCCTACCGCTCGCCCTACCGCTACCGCAGCTGGGCCAGCCGGAATGGACGCGGCGTGCTGCGCGCCGGGTTGGGCTTCGGCGTTCTCGCCGCCGGCCTCGGTGCCGCCTGGACCTTCACCCATCCCGATGACGGCGCCCCCGCCGTGGCCCGCACCGGGGCCGCCATGTCCGTGGGCGCAGAGAAGCTGGGTCCAGTGACCGCAGTAGCCGGGAGCCCAGTGACCGGGAGCCCCGTGACCGGGAGTCCGGAGAAGCCGGTCGCGCCGACCGATGTCGCCACGGCGCCGGCGGCCCGGCAACCGGTCGTCACGGCCGACGCTGCCAGCCCCACATTCAGCCAGCCGCGCACCTTCTCGCCGGCCTCGCCCTTGTTCGCGCAAAGCGCCGAGGCCGCTGCCGCCCCCGCCGCGCAGGCGACATGGCCGGCTGTCGTTGCGGCCGTGCCGTCCCGCCCCGTGCCAGCACCGCTCCCAGCCGTCAGGCCGGGCCAGGGCGAGGCGGCGCGCGTCGAGCTGATCCGCTCCATTCAGAAGGAATTAAAGCGGGTCGGATGCTATGACGGCGAGGCGACCGGCGCCTGGACGCCGGCCACGTCGCGCGCCATGGGGTCGTTCGTCAGCCGCTCCAACGCCTCGCTGCCGGTCGACAAGCCGGACGTGGTGCACCTTGCGCTGCTGAAGGGTGATGGCCAGCCGCAAGGACACTGGCAGGGCTGCCAGCCGGACAAGGCGATCATCGCCGCGCCCGCAGGCGTCGCGCCGATATCGCAGCCGGCCACCACGCCGGCCCATGACGCCGCCCGCAAGCCCCCGCTGCCGGGGGCCATGGCGGTCGGTGGCCCGCGAGCCGAGGACAGCACCGGAGAGGACGAGGTCAGCCCCTCGCTCACAAACCCGCCCGCAGCCGCACCGTCCGCGCCGGCCGCTGCCGCCGTCGTAAAGGGAGCGGCGACGGCCGGCAAACGCATCCCCGCGCCACCCACGACGACGAAGCGGCATTCGGGCGAGGCACGTCATGCCGGAACACGAAGCGGCACGCGCCACGTGCAGGAGTTGTTCACGCATCCGCTGGGCCGCTGACAAGCGCCCCCCAGCACGACCGATCTTTCAGCCCACGATCTCGTAGGCGGCGCTCGATTGGCCACGGTGGCGCTGCGGCGGCGCCAAACCACGCAGGCGAGCGCGCCGCGTCGGAGCATATCGGCTGACGTCGGCCAGGATGCGGCTGCCCGGCCGCCAATAGCGGCGGCGGCGATGCATGCTCCAGCCGTTCATCTCGGCCAGATGCTGCATGTCGGAAGCCCGGATCGGCACGACGTCCTGACTCGAAACGAGACGCAGGCGGGCCTTGCGATGCGGCGGGCGCGGAGGAGCGGCCATGGCGGCATCGGCCACGCGCGCCTGCGCAAGCGTCGACGGCGCGCTCGGGACCAGCGACAGATGGAAAGCCGGCGCGGCGGGCGGCAGGGTTGCCAGCGCTGGCTCGCTCCAGACCGCTTCCGCTCCGCGCGTAGCCAAGGCGCCTGCGACGATCGTCGCCACGCCAGAAACATCGGCGGTGTCCCGTGTCGCGCCGTGGTCCGCATCTGTCGGTTCACCACGGCGGCGCAACAGCCCCATGGCGGGCTGCTCGACGCAGGTCCAGGACAGGCCAGCCAGCGGCACGACCACGGCCAGCGCGGCGGCGCTGAGTTCGAGCGGACCAGCGCCAGGATAGAGCTGCATCAGCGCCTGCTGCACCGGGCAGGAATAGAGGAAAATGCCATAGGCCAGGCCGTTTTCGCGGGCAAGGCGGCTCGGCACACCGAAATCGACCGCGCCGACGACAAGGCAGGCATAGCCGAGCAACAGCGCCGTCGTCAGTTCGGCGAGGGGCGTCTCGCTCGCGATGAGCGCACTGGCACCCAGCGGCAGCAGCAGCATGGCATTCACCGGCAGTTCGTCGCGCACGAGGTAGGCCAGCACGCCGAGAGCGAACAGCAGGGTGAGATGGCGCAGGTTATCGGCGGAGCCCACCGCAGCGCCGGGTTCCGACAACAGCGCGAGCCCGGCAAGACCCAGCACAGCCAGCCCGACGACGACCGCCGCCGCACGGCGCTGCGCCAGGAGACCGGACGCGCCGAGCAGGGCCAGCACCGCGCAACTGGCCACCAGATATCCGAGCATCCACAGGGCCGGATTGACCAGCCCATGCACCGGCACACGGTCGAACACTCCCGGCAGCGGCTCGTTGCCGGACAGCAGAACAGCGGTTTTCGCCACGTAGGCGACGACCTGCGGATGGGCGAAATAATCGGAGACGCGCAGCAGGCTCATGGCGGGCGCGACGATGCACGCCGTCACCAGAACGCACACGACGAGGGCCGGGAATATCCGAACCGAGCGCGCGGCAAGAAACGCCGGCACATCGCGCCGGCGATCGAGGCTCCGCATGGCGAGCAGCCCAGACAGCATGAAGAAGCACGCCACGGCGTATTCGCCGAGCGAATGCCCGGTGATCCGCGCCAGCGGCTCCAGGGCCGCGTCACCGCTCGACAGCCAATACGACTGCGACACCAGCAGAGCCACGGCCAGGCCCACGCGCGCCAGCGCGAAGCTGTTGGCCTCTGGCGCCAGGACGTCGGCGAGAACCAGGTTCGAACGGCGCGGCGCGGCAAACGCAAACATTTGGGACACCTGCTGCAGGGGATTGTCGCGGAACGGGATGAAGCCGCGAACACCGGGCATCGTCGCCGCTCCTCGCTGCCCCCGTGTGCAGCAGCCGTGCCAATTCGGGGCTTGTCAGGCGCGGAGAACCGACCGACCAGGAACGACACGGCGGTCCACGCCCCGGCAACCATTCAATTTGAATAGAATGCGTCGGCAACATCTTGTTTACGTGCACAACCTCAAACTTTGCGCGCAACAGTAGAGGCGTGGCCAATGTTCGAGCGTTCGTCCTTTTCGTTTCTTCTGTCGCGTTTCACGCGCGACAGTCGTGGCTCCGCAGCCATCATTCTCGCTCTGGCGACGGTACCGCTGACGATGTGCGCCGGCATGGCGGTCGATGTCACGAATGCGTACCGCGTGCGCACGAACCTGCAGGCTGCACTCGACGCAGCCATGCTGAGCGCCGCAACGGCCGCCGGCCAGAACAGCAGCTCCGCGACGGCCACCGTGACGACGTACGTGACGCAGAACTTCACCGCCGTGCGCGGCCTGCAGCCGCCCGCGATCTCCGTCACGCTGTCCGGCACCAAGATGAGCGGGACGGCGACCGTCGACGTGCCGACCAACTTCATCAAGCTCGTGCGGTCCGAACCGATCCCGATCACCGCCACGTCGAAGGTCGAGTTCGGCGCGGGCGACCTGGAGGTCGCGCTCGCGCTCGACACGACGGCATCGATGGCAGGACAGAAGCTCGACGACCTCAAGCTGGCCGCCAAGGATCTCATCGACATCCTGATCACCCGCGCGCCGGCGACGGCCCCGGTGCCGCCACGCGTCGGCATCGTGCCGTTCGGCAGCTACGTCAATGTCGGCACCGCCTACCGCAGCCAACCTTGGATGAGCGTGCCCGCCGACAGCACCTCCTCGTATACGACCACCAGCATGACCGGGCAGACCTGCACGCCCAATCCGGCGACCACCTGCTACGCCGACGGCGTGCCCTACTCCTGCTCCACCTCGACCTGCACAGGCGGCACGCCGGTCACGTCGACCGTGACCTATACGACCACCTGGGAGGGCTGCGTCGGCAGCCGCGATACACCCGCCGACGTCGATCTGCAGACAGCATTCGCCTACACGTCGCCCGATCAGCCGGTGCCCGGCATCATGGGCTCCGGCTATTGCGGTTCGCCCTTGACCCGGCTCAGCAGCAGCGCGGGGACCCTCAACACCCAGATCGACAGTCTCGTCGCATCGGGGGACACCTACATCCCCGATGGCCTGCTGTGGGCTTGGCGCCTCGTGGCACCGAGCCTGCCGTTCTCGGACGGCAAGTCGCCCACGATCAGCAAGGACGTGCGCAAGGTCGTGGTGTTGATGACCGACGGCTTCAACACGCTGGAGCAATCGGGCATGTATCACATCATCAATGGCTCCGGCGCGACCTCCGGGCAGGCCACCGATGCGCGCACCGTCCAGCTGTGCAACAGCATCAAGGCGCAGAACGTGACGATCTTCACCGTCGCCTTCGGTGTCACCGACACGCGGGCGACAACGCTGATGCAGCAGTGCGCCAGCGGCCCGCCGTTCTATTTCTCGGCGGCGTCGGGAGCCGATCTGCGCGCCGCATTCGGCAGCATCGGCGCCTCGATGATCTCGGCCCGGCTCGTGCAGTAGCGCGAAGGCGCGGCATCGTGCGAACGGCGCGATGCCGCCGCGCACGGCATCACGGGCGATCGAGCCCGAGGCCGCGCGCCAGCACCTTGCGCATGACGCTCGGCAGCGCGGCGGCGTGCAGATCGCGCCGGTGCACCCAGGAACAGCGCTCGGGCTCGGCCCAGAAGGTCAGCGGCGCGTCGGGCGGCAGCAGGGCGCGATAGAGGCGCAGTTCCAGCCGGAAGTGCGTGAACACGTGCACGACCGTTCCCGGCATCGGCCACCAGTCGGCCTGAACCGGCGCAGCAGCCAGGGCGCGCGCCGCTTCCTCCGGCTGCTCGCGCCACTCGGTCGAGGGCACCTCCATCATACCGCCGAGCAGCCCGGCTTCCGGGCGTCGACGCAGCAGCACGGTGCCATCCTCACGCAAGGCAACGAAGGCGATGCCGTGGCGCGTCGGCCGCTCCTGCCGGCCCGAGCGCGCCGGCAGCGTGGCCGCGATGCCGAGATGCGCGCCGTGACAGTCCTGCTGCAGCGGGCACATGAGGCAGGACGGCTGCCTGGGCGAGCACAGCGAGGCGCCTAGATCCATCATGGCCTGCGCATGATCGCCGGCGCGGCGATGGGGCGTCAGCGTCGCCGCCAGACGTTTGATCTCGGCCTTGGCGCCGGGCAGCGGCTGGCGCACGGCGAACAGGCGCGCCACCACGCGCTCGATATTGCCGTCGACCGGCGTGGTGCGCGCTCCAAAGGCGATGGCCGCGATCGCCGCCGCCGTGTACGGGCCGATGCCGGGCAGATCGCGCAGGCCCGCCTCGTTGCCGGGGAAAACTCCGTCGTGCTGGTGGACGATCGCCTGCGCGCACTTGTGCAGATTGCGGGCACGCGAGTAGTAGCCGAGGCCGGCCCACATCGCGAGAACATCGTCGAGCGACGCCGCGGCGAGCGATCCGATGTCCGGCCAACGGGCAAGGAAGCGCTCGAAATACGGGATGACGGCCTTCACCGTCGTCTGCTGCAGCATGATCTCGGACAGCCAGACGCGATAAGGGTCCGGTTTGCGGCGGCCCTTGGTGCGCCAGGGGAGGTCGCGCTTCTCGGCGTCGTACCAGGCGAGCAGGGCCGCCACGGTATCCGGTCCGGCGGGCCTCAGCGGCAGTTGCTTGCGCGCCACAGCGGTCACGGGGGTCCCTCACGGCTGCCGCTCGAATCACTCCGCTGATGGTAAGCGTGGAATCGGCCACTGGAAAGAAAACCGGCACGCAAGTTCGGCCACAGGAGTTCGGGCATGGCAGGCAGCGAGCGCACACGGACAACGACGACCGGCAATGCCGTCGGCCGGCCGGCAGCAGCCGGGCCCGCCGCCGGCGCGACCCACGCCGCGCTCGCCAATTCGGCCGCCGTCGTCAAGGCCCGCCAACTCGGCCGTCTGGGCTATCGCGGCGCGCCGCCCGCGATCGACTACAAGCCGCGCAAGGCACCCTGGGTGCCCGGCAAGGCGGTCGGCAGCTACGTGCCGGGGCTGACCCGCAAGGCATTCGAGAAATTCGGTTTCGCCACGGCCCAGCTCGTGACCGACTGGGCCGACGTCGCCGGCCGCGACATGGCCCGTTACACCCTGCCGGAGCGCCTGCGCTGGCCGCGTGCCGGCCTGGGCGGCGACGGCGAGGACAGCGGCGCCGGGCGGGGCGCCGCCACGCTGACGCTGCGCGTCGACCCCGCCCGTGCACTCGACATCGAATACAAGCGCGCCCAGTTGATGGAGCGCATCAACGTCTATTTCGGCTATCGGGCGGTGGCGGAGATCCGTATCGTCCAGGGCGCCGTCGAGGATCGCCGGCAGCCGGCACCTGGGGCGATCACGCCGCGCACCGGCGCCGGACCAGCCCGCACGCCACGCCACCCCGCCAGCCCCCCGGTGGCGCTGGAGACGGTCGGCGACGACAGCTTGCGGCAGGCGCTGGAGCGCATGCAGGCCGCCATCAGGGCTCGGCCGTCATCCGCCACCTGATGAATTGGCTGCAGCGGCGGCCTTGCGCCGCCGGGTGACGCACCGCTTTTTGCCTTAATCCGGCAGCGCGGCCATGCTAACGAGTGCGCCGAAACCGCATTCCCCGCGCGGGCGGTCCGGCTGCACCCGGGCCGAACGGCGGTCGGTGCGATGCGCCAATCTGCCAGGAGCCTGCCCGTGATCGCCTCCACGCCTTCCACCCTCGCCCGTCCCTCCCGCCGTGTGCTGGCCCTCTCGCTGCTCGCCGGTGCCGCCGGTCTGGTCGCCGTTGCCGTCCTCGGCTCGGAGGCCAAGGCTCAGCGCAAGGACGGCCCGGCCGAGGTCGCTGTCGAGGAACTGATGAAGCCCGGGGACCTGCCGGAGCTGAGCATTGGCGCCGCCGACGCCAAGATCGTCGCCGTGGAATACGCCTCGCTGACCTGCGGCCACTGCGCCAACTTCCACAACAAGGTGCTGCCCGACTTCAAAGCCAAGTACATCGACACCGGCAAAGTGCGCCTGATCATGCGCCCGTTCCCGCTCAACAACGTCGACGCCGCCGCCATGATGCTGTCGCGCTGCGTGGCGCCCGACAAGTCGCTGGCCATGATCGACACGTTCTTCCATACGCAGGCCGAATGGGCGTTCAAGGAGGGGAACCCCGTGCCGCGCCTGTTCGAGATGGCCAAGCAGGCCGGTTTCACGCAGGAAACGTTCGACAAGTGCCTGACCGACCAGGCTCTGCTCGACAAGCTCACCGCCATGCGCACGCGCGCCTCCGAGAAATTCGGCGTCAGCGCCACGCCGACGTTCTTCATCAACGGCAAGCGCCTGCAGGCGGCGCCGACGATGGCCGAGTTCGAGAAAGTGATCGAGCCTCTGATCAAGGGGTGACGACGGAGGCAGACGTTCAGGGTTGATGGACCGCGAGGCATCGTTTTGCGAGTGAACCGCGCTACCTCCCGCGCCGCGCTGGCGGCGTCGATGGCGTCGCTGCTACTGCTGGCAGCGTGCGGCAGCGCGCCCACGCTGCCGTCGAGCGGCTTGTCGAAGGACGCCGTCGCCGGCACGCCGAGCAGCGATGTGGCCGGCGCCGCCTACGCCACGACGGGCGCGGCCGAGAAGCAGGACGGCTTCAATCCGTTCGCCGACCGCTCAGGCGGCGCGGCGATCGGCGGCCGCGAGGTAATCGAGAATCCGAGCAAGGACGAGGTGGCGCAGACCGGCCCGCTGCCCGAGATGTCGTGGGGCTCGCCGACGGCGCCTGTCACCATCATCAAGTACGCGTCGCTAACCTGCCCGTACTGCCGCAAGTTCCACGCCGAGGTGTTCCCGGAGTTCAAGCGCGAGTACATCGATACCGGCAAGGTGCGCTACGTCATCCGCGAATTCCCCATCGGCAAGACCTCGGGCAACGCCACCATCGCCCTGCGCTGCGCACCGGCCGAGAAATACCTCGAACTCTACGGCAAGTTCCTCGCCCAGCAGGCGTCGTGGGTCTCGCAGGAGGTGCGCTTCGATCCCATCTTCGCGGTCGCCGCCCAGGTCGGCGTGAAGCGGCCGGAGTTCGACGCCTGCCTGCAGGACCAGAAGCTGGTGGACGGACTGAAGTGGGTGAAGGAGCGCGGGCGCAAGCTCGGCGTCATCGGCACACCGAACTTCTTCGTCGACGGCAAGCTGATCAAGAAGGTGCTGACCATGGGCGACATCCGCGCCCTGGTCGATCCGCTCGTTGCCGCGCACGGCGGCACCGGTCAAGCCGGTGGAGCCCAGGCCGGCAGCCCGCCCCCCGACACAAGCGCCGCGCCCGGCAAGAGCTGAGACCAGGAGGCCCTGAGGGAACAAGGGTCCTGAAGGTCCTGAAGGGCACCACAGGCACGCATTCAGCCCCGAGCATGCCGCCCGGGGCTGAATTGATTGAGCGCCAGCCTATTCGAGAAGCAGCTTACTCGGCGGCCATCATCTCGGCGGCGGCCATGGCCTGCGGCGAGGGCGCGGTGTCGAGCATGCCGAGCGCGTGCATGTAGACCTCGAGGATGCCCTCCTCCTCCTGGCGTTCCGTCTGGCTCTTCTTGCGCAGCGAGATGATCTTGCGCAGCGCCTTGACGTCGAAGCCGGTGCCCTTGGCCTCCAGGTACTTGTCGCGGATGTCGGCGGCGAGCGCCTTCTTCTCCTCCTCCAACCGTTCGATCTGCTCGACGAACTGGCGGAGCTGGTTCTGCGCGGCGGCCTGCAGCGTCGTCATGGCGTGTACCCCACTTGCGGAATGCGATTGTTCTCGGGTTCGGCGACAGACACGCGAGGACGAGGAGACACGTCGGCCGAGCGGCAAGCCACTGTCTGGCGCCGCCGATGTGTGGGACGCTATCGTTGCCTTGTGGGGCCTTCAAGGCGAAGCCCGGCTCCATCCAGAGCTTTGTAGCAACTGTGGACGACGCGCGGAGCCGCGTTGCATGTGGCAAGGGCGCCCAAGTGCCCTCGTCTTTACCGACCGCTTTTACCGACCGATTTTACCGACAATTCGTCCGTTAGCATCGCAGTCCATGATCCTGACCGTGCCCTCCCCACAGGACGTCGCACTGGCTGACCTCAAGATGTCCGCGTTCGCGGTCGGACTGACGTTCGCCATCGTGGCGCTGCTGGCTTTGTTGGCAACGGCTTCTGTCCGACTTTCCTTCGCCACACCGAAAGCTGCCAAGCGCATGCGGCCGGCACGCCCGTCACTCGCCATCGATCCGGCACAGCAGGACAAGGTCGACGCGCTGGCTTCCGAAGCCGCCGACATCGCGCGGCAAGGTGATGATCTCGATCGGCAGGCGTTCGAGAGTTGGCGGCAGGGCTACCGGCAGCGGCAGGCCGAAATCACTCGCTACCTATAACGTCGCCCCTCCCGGAACCGCCTCAATGCTCCTTGGGCCGGTTGACCTCGAAGGCGGCGAGCTTGTCGGCGCTGGCTTCCTTCTGGTGTTTGGCCACCCAGCCGGCATAGGGCTCGCCGTACACGATCTCGCGCGCCTCGTCCTTGGACAGCGTGATGCCTCGCGCCTTGGCCGCGTCCATGTACCAGTTGGCGAGGCAGTTGCGGCAGAAGCCGGCCATGTTCATCAGATCGATGTTCTGCACGTCGGTGCGCTTCCGCAGATGCTCGACAAGACGGCGATAGGCGGCGGCCTCCAGCTCGAGCTTGGTCTGGGCGTCGATGGGCGTGCTCATGGTTTGACTTCCTCGGTTGGGAGTGTTCGTTGCCGCTTATATCTGTGCTTCGCGCGCGCCCGTTCAACGGTGGCTTGCGTGCGACGTCAGGGGATGGGGTTCAGCTCCGCCACGATGGGTTTCAGCAGGCGGGCCAGCCGCTCGGCCCAGACGCGCTGCCCGGCCGGCTCGGCGATCAGATCCTGGCGCACCTCGATCAGCACATGCGGCCGCCCGCACTCCAGACCGTGCTGCCACAGCGTATCGCCCTCCAGGTGGCCGCGATACGGCTCGTTGTCGCCGACCACGAGATCGCCCTCGGCGCGCAGGGCGGCGATGAGCGGCACCGCGATGCGCCCGTCGCCCGCATCCCACAGCACACCGACGTGCCACGGGCGCGGCGCGCCCTTCCACACCGGCGTGAAGCTGTGGATGGCCACCACCACGGTGGTCAGGTCGAACCCGATGCAGGTTGCAAGCGTCGCCGCCACGGCCTCGTGGTACGGCCGCCAGTAAAGGTCGACGCGGCGCGTGCGCTCGGCCGCGTCCAGGTGGCGGTTGCCGGGAATGACGGCGCCGTCCGAGAGCCGCATGACCAGCGTCGGATCGTCGAGACCACGGTTCAGGTCGATCAGCAGGCGGGAATAGCGGCTGAGCACGGCCGGCGCATCCAGCAGGCGGGCCAGCTCGCGGGTGACGCCGGCGGCGCCGATGTCGTAGGCGATGTGGCGCGCAATCTGCTCCGGCGGCAGGCCGAGCGTGCCGTAGCCCGGCGGGAACGCGTTGCCGGCGTGGTCGCACAACAGCACGAGCCCGGCCCCCGACGCTCCCCCGACGACCTCGCAGCTGTCGGCAGTCTGCGCCACGACGCGGAACAGATCACGGGCGCCGGACAGGACGTTCGACATGGCGGAAGAACTCGCGGAGCGGCAGAGTTGAGCGGGGACTGGTGGAAGCGACGGCGACTATAGGCCCGACGCGACGGCAGACAAACAAGAGTGCATCCCGCCACGGTTTCCCGGCCAACCTTCCGACGGACTTCCGCGGCCGTTCGCGGGCGAAAGCGCCGCACGGCTCACCGCTTGACGAACTCCCCGATGTCCCGCAAACCAACTAAAGTCGAATAAGAACAACCCGTCCCCAACGCGACTGCCGAGGAAACCGCCCGATGCCGACCACGCAAAACGCGCCCCAGCGCGCGCTGCTGCGCGCCATGTACGACGCCGCCGTGGAGACGGCCCATCCGCGCTTCTGCGTGCCCCCCCACTTGCCCGACGTTCCGGCCGGTGGCCGCATCATCATCGTCGGTGCCGGCAAGGCGGCTGCGGCCATGGCCCAGGCCACCGAGCAGGCCTACGCCGCGCGCGGGCTCGCGGACCGCATATCCGGCTTCGTCACCACACGCCATGGCTACGGCCTGCCGACGCGCATCATCGAGCTGGTCGAGGCCGGCCATCCCACACCCGACCAGAATTCCGCCAGCGCGGCGCGGCGCGCGCTGGATCTGGTCAAGACCGCCGGGCCGAACGACATCGTGCTGTGCCTGCTGTCGGGCGGCGCCTCGGCGCTGTGGTCGGCGCCCGCCGACGGCATCAGCTTCGAGCTGAAACAGCAGCTGACCAGGCAGTTGCTGCACTCGGGCGCACCGATCTCGGCCATGAACTGCGTGCGCAAGCACGTCTCGCGCATCAAGGGCGGCAAGCTGGCGGCCGCAGCGTATCCCGCCCGCCTCATCACGCTCGCCATCTCCGACGTGCCGGGCGACCTGCCCGATGCCATCGGCTCCGGCCCCACCGTCGGCGACACGACGACGCTCGCCGACGCCCGCGCCGTCATCGCGAAATACGGCCTGCAGCTCGCGCCCGAGATCACCGCGGCGCTCGCCGATCCGCACAACGAGACGCTGAAGCCGGGCGACCCCAAGCTCGCCGCCGCCAGCTACACCATCGTCGCGGCGCCGAAAGCCTCCATCGCGGCTGGCGCCGAGATTGCACGCAAGGCCGGCTACGAGGTCCAGGTGCTGGGCGACGCGCTGGAAGGCGAAGCGCGCGAGGTCGGCCAGGAGCACGCGCGTCTGGCCAAGGCCGCCAAGGCGCAGGGCCGCCGCGTCGCCATCCTGTCGGGCGGCGAGTTCACGGTGACGGTAGTGAACAAGACCGGGGCCGGCGGGCCGAACCAGGAATACGCGCTGGGGCTGGCGCTGGAACTCGATGGCGAACCCGGCATCTCGGCCCTGGCCGGCGACACCGACGGCATCGACGGCGGTGGCGGCCATGCCGACGATCCGGCCGGTGCCATCGTCACGCCGGCGACGCTGGCCGACGCGCGCGAGGCACGCCTCAACGCCGGAACGATGCTGGCAGACAACAATTCCACGCCCTTCTTCCGTGCGATCAAGGGGCTGCTCGAATGCGGCCCCACCCAGACCAACGTCAACGATTTCCGCGCCATCCTGGTAGACCCCTGAACTGTCGTCACAATTTGCTGTAAGGTGGATTCGGGGGGGCAGGCATGCCACAACCGGCGGGGCACGCGCGCGCCAGCCAGGGTCGAGCGCATGCCTGCCATGACCGTGCCTGCCGGAGCGCCCGCCCGCTTCGCAGCCGGCCGGCATAACGGCTCGCCGGCCATCACGGCTGACGGGCCCTCACGGCTCTCGGGGACGACGACGTGATCCATCTGCAATATCCGCGCAGCAAGCAGGGCAGCCGGCGTCGCCGCGCGTCCAGCCGTGCCGGCGCGCGCCTCGGCCTGCTGACGCTGGCCGTCCTCGGCGGTGCTGCGGCTCCGGCGTTCGCCGACCTGAAGCTGTGCAATTCGACCGCCAGCCGCGTCGGCGTCTCCATCGGCTACCAGGACGCCACCGGCTGGGCCACCGAGGGCTGGTGGAACATCGCCTCGCAGACCTGCGAGACGCTGCTGCGCGGCGCCGTGCCCTCCCGCTTCCTCTATGTGCACGCCGTCGACTACGACCGTGGCGGCGAATGGGGCGGACAGAACTTCATGTGCACGCAGGACAAGTCGTTCGCCATCCGCGGCGTGCAGGAATGCGCCAAGCGCGGCTTCAAGCGCACGGGCTTTTTCGAGGTGGACACGGGCGAGGCCAAGGAGTGGACCGTTCGCCTGACCGATTCCGACGACGCGGGGACCAAGAGCAAATGAGACGCAATCGCAAGGTCAAGCTGGTGGCGACGCTGGGGCCGGCCTCGGCGCCACCGGAGATGCTGGAGAAGCTATTCCTGGCCGGCGTCGACATGTTCCGCATCAACATGAGCCATTCCTCGCACGAGCTGGCGCGCGGCCTGCTCTACGCCGTGCGCGAGGTGGGCAAGCGCCACCGCCACCCCATCGGCGTGCTGGCCGATCTGCAAGGCCCGAAGCTGCGGCTCGGCGAATTCGCCGGTGGCCGCGTGTTCGTCAAGGACGGCGCGCTGTTCCACTTCGATCGTGACGAGAGTGCCGGCTCCGATTCCCGCGTGTTCCTGCCGCATCCGCAGATATTCGACGGCGTCGCGCCCGGCCACACCCTGCTGCTCGACGACGGCAAGCTGCGCATGCGCGTCGTCGACAAGCGCCAGGACCGCATCACTGCCGAGGTGATGGTCGGCGGCCCGCTCGGCAGCCGCAAGGGCATCAGCCTGCCCGATACGCTGCTGGCCGTCGGCCCGCTGACCAAGAAGGACGAGGCCGACCTCGAATGCGCCCTCGACCTCGGCGCCGACTGGATCGCGCTTTCCTTCGTGCAGCGCGCCGAGGACGTACGCGACGTGGTGCGCCACGTCGATGGCCGCTCCGCCGTCATGGTCAAGATCGAGAAGCCGTCGGCCATCGACGAACTCGACGACATCATCGCGGCCGGCGACGGCTTCATGGTGGCGCGCGGCGATCTCGGCGTGGAGCTGCCCGTGGAGCGCGTGCCCGGCCTGCAGAAGAAGATCACGCGCCAGGCGCGCGCCGCCGGCAAGCCCGTGGTGGTGGCGACGCAGATGTTGGAGAGCATGATCGCGAGCCCGGTGCCGACGCGCGCCGAAGTCTCGGATGTCGCCACCGCCGTGTTCGACGGCGCCGATGCGGTGATGCTGTCTGCCGAGAGCGCGGTGGGCCAGTATCCGGTCGAGGCCATCCAGATGATGGACCGCATCGCCATCGAGGTGGAGAGCGATCCGACCTACGACACCATCATCCACGCCACGCGCACGCCGCCGCAGGAGACCGGCGCCGACGCCATCGCCGCCGCCGCCCACGCCATCGCCGACACGGTGAAGCTGTCGGCCATCGTCTGCTACACGGCGACCGGCTCCACGGCGCTGCGCGTCGCCCGCGAGCGGCCGAACCTGCCCGTCATCGGACTGACGCCCGTGCAGACCACGGCGCGCAGGATGGCGGTGGTGTGGGGCATCCAGTCGTTCATGACCAGCGACCCGGCCGACCTCGCCGACATGGTGCGCAAGGCCTGCCGCATCGCCTTCGACGAGGGCTTCGTCAAGGCCGGCGGCGGCATCCTGGTGACGGCCGGCGTGCCGCTGGGCTCACCGGGCGCCACCAACATGATCCGCATCGCCTTCGTCGACGCAAACGGCAACCCCGTCGCCGAGAACCGGTGACGGTTGAAATCGGGCTGTGCTGCATTGCGAAACGACGATCGCCCTTTGCAATGCAGGCGCGCGGATCGGAAAGCTGTTGCTCCGCGACATCCGGTTGGCGAGCGCCAGGACTGCGGCTAGTCTCCCGAATGTCCGACGCTCCTGACCCGCGAGGTGCTGCCCCCGTGTCCACGAAATCCCGCCTGCCCATGCTGATGGCCGTCGTGGCCGCCCTCGCATCGCTCGCCAGTGCTCCCGCTTTCGCCCAGCGCGACGGCGACCGGGAGCGCGGCTGGGACCGCGATCGCCCGAGGGCGGAACGCTGGCACCGCGACGGGCACGATCCCGAGGGCTGGCGCGACCGCTGGACGCTGCTCGGCACCGAGCAGGTCGGATTCCGGGCCGAGTCCGATGTCATCAAGATCGGCCGCTACGAGGGTCGCTTCCGCAACATCGCGCTCGTCGTCCGGCGCGGCGAGGTCTACGTCCACGCGCTGCGCGTCTGGTTCGCCAACGGCGAGCGGCAGGATATCGCCATCCGCGACGAGTACTCGGCCGGCGGCCGCACCGGCCCGCTCGACCTGGAGGGAGACGACCGCGTCATCGACCGCATCGAACTGCTCTACAAGGCCGTGGAGGGCGGTCCGCGCGGCGAAGCCGCCATCGTCGAGGTGTGGGGCGAGCATGGACGCGAGCATCACCACCGTCGGCGCGACGATGGCTATGCGGTGGCCCCGACCCCGCCGCCGGCGCCGCACTACCAGCAGTGGGTCCAGCTGGGCTGTCAGAAGGTGGCCTTCCTCGGCGATCACGACGAGGTTCCGGTCGGGCGCGAGGCCGGGCGTTACTCGGCGCTCAAGCTGACCATCGCCGGAACCAAGGTCGACGTCCATCGCATGCGCGTCATCTACGCCAACGGCGAGCAGGAGGACCTGCCCGTGCAGGCCGAAATCAAGTCCGGCGCCGAATCCGCGCCGCTGCCGCTACACGGTGGTCATCGCTCCATCGAGCGCATCATCCTCGACTACGCCGCCAAGCCGAGCTTCAAGGGCGAAGCCACGGCCTGCGTCCTCGGCCACCCGCACTGATACCGACGAGGCCGACGAGCGGACTGTTCGACCCGTGGCCGAACAGTCTTCGACTCACATCAGGGCGTCGCGCGCGGGAGCAGCCGGAGCCGGCGCGGGAGCCTGGGCCGGACGCCAGCCTTCGCGCTCTGCGAGCAGGGCCATGGCGCGTTCGGCGAGCGCGGTGATGGTCAGCAGCGGATTGACGCCGAGCGCGCCGCGCATCACCGAGCCGTCGCACACCAGCAGGCCCTCGTGTACGGCGGGGCCGGAGGGGGCCGACGTGCTGGCTGCACCTGAACCGGCGCCCGTAGCTGCGCCATGGCCGCTGCTCCCGCTCGAAGACCCGCTCGAAGAATCGAACACACGGCCGGCGTGATCGACGACACCCGTCGCAGCGTCCGTGCCGACCCCGCAGCCGCCCAGCGGATGCACCGTCACCTTGCGGCTGCCGAACATGCGCTCCGACAGCGGGTTGGGCAGCAGCGTGCCGCCCTGGCCCTCGACCATGCGGCGCACCAGCGCCTCGCTGCGCGCGTAGAAGGCCTGCTTCGCCACATCCGGCCAGTCGACGATCAGGCGGTCCCGCTCCAGCCGCATGCTGCCGGCCGCGTCGTCGTCGGAGACGGCATAGAGCATCGCCGTGCGCGCGCGGTGCCCGGCATACATGCCCTCGAACAGCATGGCGAGCGCGCGGCGCGGCTGCATTCTGAGCAGCGACTTGAGCGGCGCCAACCGCGCCATCATCGGCAGCATGGTGCCATCCTGGATCAGCACCTCGCGGCTGCCCCAGCCCTCGTCGCGGACGCGGATCATGCCCGCCGTGGCTGGGCCGACGGGCGCCACGCCGGCCGCGCGCGGCGGGAAGCCGAGGCCGACGCCATTGACCAGCTCCGGCATATCGATGCCGATGAACATCTCGTCGCCATTGGCGGAGAAGCCCTGACCAAGGCGGTCCGAGACGGCGAGGCCCCGCGCACGCGAGCGCAGCAGGATTTCCGTCGTGCCGAGCGTGCCGGCGGCCAGCACCACGGCATGCGCGAACAGCATGCGCCGCAGCGGCCCGTTGGCTTTCGGCTCCGTATCGCCGACGTGCACCGCCCAGCCCGCGCCGTGGCGCGCGACGTGGTGCACCGAGGCCAGCGTGAAGATTTCGGCCCCGTGGCGCACGGCCTCGGCGAGGTACGACACGCCGACTGTCGTCTTCGCGCCGACGTTGCACCCCGACCAGCAGGCGCCGCATTGACGGCAGCCGTATTGCAGCACGCCGGCGGCATTGGCGCCCGGCTCGTAACGGATGGTGGTCGGCATCGGCTCGAAGGTGCCGCCTAGCAGGTCCGCGCCGCGCTTCAGGGCGCTGAGCTTGCCCAGGTGAGCGACGTCCGGGCACGGTGCCACGCCCAGCATGCGTTCGGCCCGCTCGAAGGCGGCTGCGAGGTGTCGGTCGCCGGCAACCGGCTCCGGCCAGCCCTGGCGCGCAAATACGCCCATGTCGGGCCGCAGTGCCGCCGCGCCGTTGATGAGCGATCCGCCGCCGAGACCATTGGCCACCACGACGTGCAGATCACGGCCGGCGCGGAAATCGTAGAGGGCGGTCGGCGCGCCCAGACGCAGCTTGCGGCCCGTCATGCGCACCTCGGGCAGCAAGCGCGTCAGCGAGCCGTCACCGAAATCGCCGGGGCGCAGCTCGCGCCCGCGCTCCAGCACGCACACCTTGCGGCCGGCGGCGGCGAGGCGGGCCGCGGCGACGCCACCGCCGTAGCCCGAGCCGACGACGATGACATCGTAGCGGGGAGAGACATGGGACAGCGGACGGGACAAGGCGGGCATGGGCACGAACCGGTGAGCGATGGCAGGATCGGGGAGCCTGGATTGGCGTTCCCGTGCCTAGTGTTCTGGATCAAACATTTGATGCCCGGCTGAAGGTCGGCAAATGTTTGTGAATCCAGAACACGAACAAGAAGTTGGCTAGTGTTCCGGGCTGACATGATGGTGCCCGGCAGGGTACCAAATGTCGGAGTCGGAACACTAGCATCCCGGCACCCGCCAGGGACATGCGACTTCCCCGTCTGGTTAGCCGGGTGGTCAGCCGGGCCGCGTGTCTGCTCCACCCGACGCCTGTGAGATCGATGCCCGTTGGAGGTCCGCCGATTCAGCGGTCCGCCCGACTTGACCCGGCGCATGGCCGGGTGCCTACTCAGCGGTTCATAACCTTGACGTCCGGACCGGCCGCGGCCGGCTCTTGCCGCAGATGCGCAACCCTGAAGGAGTGCCCATGGCCTTCGATGCCCTGAAAGCCGAGCTTGGTCTGCTCCTGACGCGTATGCAGAACGAGCCCGAGGATCGCCACGAGCTGTATCTGACGATCCAGGAGAAGCTGCGCGAGATGAAGGCGTTCGGCATGCCGCTGCCGGACGATCTGGTGCAGCTTGAGGCGGCGCTGGAGCAGGAATTCCTGGCCGACCGTCTGATCGGCACACCCGGCCACAAGCCGCGCTGACCGGCATGGCCGCCAGGCGACGGCTGGGCCGGCAAGACGGGACGCCCCGGCTCAGAAGATGCGGAACGGGAAATAGCGCTGCACCAATTCCTCGAGGCGGCCACTCTCGCGGACCCGCTTCAGGGCGGCATTGACGAGCTTGCGCATCTGCGGGTCCTTGCGCGGCACCGCGATGGCCATGCCGTCGCCGAAGAAGCGCGGCTCAAGGAACGGCCCGCCCTTGAATTCGCAGCAGCCCTTCGAGTTGGTGCCGTTGAGCCAGAACGCCAGTCCCACGCCATCCTCGAACAGCACGTCGACCTTGCCTTCCAGCAGCGCGTCGCGCGCCTTGTCGGAGTTTTCCAGCACCTGGATGCCGCTGCCGCTGAAGAACGTCTTCAGATAGGCCTCGTGCGCCGTGCCCTTGACGACCGCGATGCGCTTGCCATCGAGCCCCTCCGGCGTCACGGCAGCGAGTTGCAGATCACGCCTTCCGGCAAAGCGGCCGGGCATGAAAAAGTAGCGGTCCGAGAAATCGACATCCGCCAGCAGTTGGCCGTTGACCGCATGCCCGGCGATGACCGCATCCGCGGTGCCGCGCTGAAGCGCCGGCACCAGTTCGTTCCACGCCGCCGTCTTGATGTCGCAGGTGGCATTGGCTTCCAGGCACAGGGCGCGAGCCAGGTCGACATTGAAGCCGGTCAGAACACCGTCCTCGTCGAGAAAGTTGAACGGCGGAAAATCGCTGTCGGTAAGGAAGCGCATGACGACGCGGCGCGGCAATTCGGCCGTGGCGCCCTCGGGCTGCGGCGCGGCGGGGCCCTGGGCGCACACGGGCGGTGAAGCCGAGAGGACGGCGAGCCCGGCCGCCAGCAGCAATGCGCGTAGGCGATCAGCGTGTCCCCGACCTCCGACGGCACGTTTACCTGACCGTCCAACCAAAGTTTTTTTGGGCACGGACACAACCTCTGCGTGTGCGCAAATCCCATCTAACGTGAGGGGCGACGCGCCTCGGGGACGCTGGTCGATCGTAGGCATCGTCATCGCGCCGGCTCTCGCAGATTGTCGTTCAGTCGTCAGAGCTTGAGATTCGTTTTCCACTCTAGACGGGACGCTTCGCGGGATCGAGGGGCAGGTCGCGGCAAATCGCAATGAAGGGCCCGCCTGGCCGGCGCGCGCGCGTGCGACAACCTGTCGTCGCTTCCGCTCCAAAGCCCGGTCTCGATACCATACGAACCTTGGTGCCGTCGCCTCGGATTGCACGTCGCACGTGCTCTTTCGAGCACGCGAGGGGACGGCGAACGCGCCTATTGCGGAGCGTGCGCATAGCATGACTGTCGACGTCCAGCAGTGTGCCCCTCCGGGCGCAGCGAGCATCTGTGTGCCGGCCTATGATCGCGCGTACCGCGGCGGGGAGGCGTCATCATGACGCTGCCACCTGCCACCCTGCCGCGCGGCCCTACCGGGCACCCGGCCGGGCACCCGACGCGCCGCCGCCGCAAACGCCGGCGCCGCCCGGCCGATCCACGACTCCAGTTCGCCACCTGCGCCCTTCGCTCCTGGCGCCCGGAGCTGTCCGCCGCCGAGCCCATCTGGCCGTCCCAGAAGGTGGCGATCCTGATCGCCGCCGCCGTGCTCGGCGCGGCGATCGTGCTGCTGGAGGGCCGGCTCGGGCCGGCCCTGTCGTGGCTGCTCGTGCTGCCGTTCCTCGCCTCCGCCGTGGTGCGCATCGGCGCGCTGCGCCAGCTCGGCGGGCGGACGCCTCGGCGGCGGGCCAAGGCGTCTCCGCTGCCCGATGCGGCGCTGCCGTCCTACACCATCATGGTGCCGCTCTACCGCGAGGCCGAGGTGGTGCCTCAGATGGTCGGCGGCCTGTTGGGACTCGACTATCCGACCGACCGCCTGCAGGTGCTGCTCGTGGTCGAAGCCGTCGATGCCGAGACGCAGGCGGCGTTCCGCGCCATCACGTTGCCTGCCCACATGAATGTCGTCGTGGTGCCGAAGGGCGAGCCCAAGACCAAGCCGCGCGCCATCAACTACGCCCTCACCGAGGCGACGGGCGACCTCGTCGTCGTCTACGATGCCGAGGATCTGCCCGAGCGCGACCAGCTGCGCCGCGCGGCTGCCGCCTTCGCGCGTGATCCCTCGCTCGGCTGCGTGCAGGCGCGGCTCAACATCTACAACGCCGAGGAATCGTGGCTGTCGCGGCAGTTCACGATGGAATACACGGCGCTGTTCGACGCCCTGCTGCCGCTGCTGGCGCGGCTCGGCTGGCCGGTGCCGCTCGGCGGCACGTCGAACCATTTCCGGCGCCGCGTGCTTGTCGGCTGTGGCGCCTGGGACCCCTATAATGTCACCGAGGACGCCGACCTCGGCATTCGGCTGGCCCGCCTGGGCACTCGCGTCGGCGTGCTCGATTCGACCACCTGGGAAGAAGCGCCGACAGAGTTCCGCATCTGGTATGGCCAGCGCACGCGCTGGATAAAGGGCTGGATGCAAACCTGGCTCGTCCACATGCGCCAGCCGCTGCGCCTGCGCCGCGAACTCGGCACCTGGAGCTTCATCGGTCTGCAAATCTGGACGGCGGCGGTGCTGGTGTCGTCGCTCGTGCACCCCTGGTTCTATCTCGTGATGCTGTGGGACGCCTGGAGCTGGCACAGCTGGGGCGGACGGCCCGACGACCTCGCCAGCCAGACCTTGTGGACGCTCGCCATCGTCAACATGCTGGCGGGCTATGGCTCGGCAATGGCTCTCGGCAGCCGGGTGCTGGCCCGGCGCCGACTTAGGATGGCGGCAACGGTATGGACGCTGCCGATCTACTGGCTGGCCGTCTCCTTCGCCGCCCACCGCGCGGCGCTCGAGCTGATCACGGCGCCGTTCCACTGGGAAAAGACAAAGCATCGCGCGGCAGCCGTCCATGGCGGTCGACGGCACGCCGCCTTGCCGGCCGCCGCCGCGCCCGCGACGGGCTCGCCGTCGACACGGCAGCCCCGCATCCGTCGCTGGCCGGCTCAGGGTTAACCTCGCCTTAGCCGGCGTCCGGTTATCGTTGCGCTTCTCCCGTGGAGCGGGCGCGCAGGCGCGTGTCTTCCGCAGGAGACACGACACGTGACGAGCGCGTCGGGCCCGGCGCGTGCGGAGTGACCTCCGCGGCCGGCTGTGTAAGCGTCGAGGAGTAGCGGACGACCGATGGGTTTCTTCAGCCGCCACAAGGCCGAGGTGCCCCCGCGCGAGCCGCCGCAGCCCACGTTGCCGATGCCACCACGGCCACAACCGGCACCGGCCGCCAAGGCGCCCCCGCCAGGCCAGGCCTCCGCCGCCGCGCCCGGCTGGATCGGCCGGCTGCTCAGGAATGCCTCCGCCGCTACCGAGCCAGCGCCGGCCAGACCGACGGCGCCTCCCTCCACGCCCGCCGCGGTGACGATCAATCCGCACCTCGGCCGGCCTCCCTTGGCCGCCGCCGCGCGTCCGCCGCAGCCGGCCGGGCCAAACACAACCGCAATGCCGGCCAAGCCCACGACGGCCGCCACCGAGCCCTCGGTCAATGCCGCAGCCAAAGCGACGCCCGCGCCCGAGCACCGGGGATCGCGTCGCGGTCTGCTGCTGGCCCAGTTCCACCGCCTGCCGCCGCGTCTGCGCATCGCCCTGGCGGCACCGCTGTTCGCGCTGGCGGCGAGCGCGCTGTTCGTCGGCGCCATGCTCGTCTACTACACGCTGACGTTCCCCAATCCGCTCGCCATGCGCAACAAGGAGCGGGCCCCCGTCATCCGCATTCTGGCCCGCGACGGCTCCATGCTGGCCGAGCGCGGCGCGGCGCATGACTACATGCCCCTCGACCTGCTGCCGCGCCACGTCATCGACGCCGTGGTGGCGACCGAGGATCGCCGCTTCTGGGACCACTGGGGCCTCGACCCCTACGGCCTCGGGCGCGCCGTGTTCGCCAACCTCCGTGCGGGCCGCTTCGCGCAAGGCGGCTCGACGCTGACGCAACAGCTGGCCAAGAACCTGTTCCTGTCCTCGGAGCGCACACTCGGGCGCAAGGTGGAGGAACTGCTGCTGGCGCTGTGGCTCGAGGTTCGGCTGACCAAGCGCGACATCCTCGAGCTGTACCTCAATCAGGTCTATTTCGGCGGTGGCGCCTACGGCATCGAATCCGCCTCGCATCGCTATTTCGAGCGCTCGGCGCGAGAACTCTCGCTCGCCGAGGCGGCGCTCATCGCCGGCCTGCTCAAGGCGCCGTCGAAGTATTCCCCCGCCTCCAGCCCGGGCGCGGCGCGCGCGCGCGGCCGGACGGTGCTGAAGAAGATGGTGGAAGCCGGCCTCATCACCGCCGACGACGAGCACAAGGCGAGCCGGCAGCGCATCCAGTTCGCGGCGCCGAAGGCCAACAAGGACCAGACCGGCATCGAATATGCCATCGATTTCGTGCTGGAGCGCATGCCAGCCCTGGTCGCGGCCGATCGCGCGGACATCATCGTCGAGACGACCATCGATCCGGCCCTGCAGCGCAAGGCGCAGAGCGTGGTGCAGAGCCACCTGACAGCGCAGGGCGAGGCCATGAGCGCGGGGCAGGCGGCCCTCGTCGTGCTGGATACCGACGGCGGCATCCGCGCCCTCGTCGGCGGCCGCTCCTACGCCGAGAGCCAGTTCAACCGCGCCGTCAAGGCGCGTCGCCAGCCGGGCTCGGTGTTCAAGCCGCTGGTCTACCTCACGGCGCTGGAAAACGGCCTGACCCCCGAGACGGTCGCCTACGATCTGCCGCTCACCGTCGAAGGCTGGACGCCGCGCAACGACAGCGGCCAGTACATCGGTGCGGTGTCGCTGCGGCAGGCGCTGTCGCAGTCGATCAACACGGTCGCGGTGCGGCTGATGCTCGACGTCGGCGCGCGCAAGGTGGCCGAGACCGCGCGCCGCCTCGGCATCAGGAGCGACCTGCGGCAGGACCCGACGCTGGCGCTCGGCTCGTCGGAACTCACGCTGCTCGAGCTGACGGGCGCCTATGGCGTGCTCGGCAACGGCGGCGCATCGATCGACCCGCATGCCATCCGCCGTGTCCGCCTCTCGACGGGGCGCGTCATTTTCGCCCGCAGCGCCACGCGTACCGTGCAGGCGGTGGAAGCCGCGCACGTCGGCGGCATGAACGACATGCTGAATGCCGCGCTGGTGTCCGGCACCGGCAAGCGGGCCGCGATCCCCAGTCATCCCGCCGCCGGCAAGACCGGCACCACGTCCGATTTCCGCGATGCCTGGTTCATCGGCTACACGGCGCACCTGACCGGCGGCGTCTGGGTCGGCAACGACAACGGCCAGACCATGAACAAGGTCATGGGCGGCACCCTGCCGGCGCAGATATGGCGCGAGGTGATGCTGGCGGCGCACGAAGGCCGTGCCGTCGCGGCCCTGCCGGGCGCGCGCTTGGCCGTCTCGACCTCGGCGGCACGCGGCAAGAACGAGCGCGAGTTGTTGCCGTGGGCGCGGCCACGCTTCAGCGGTTCGCCCAAGGCGCAGGCCTCATTGCCGGCTGCCGCCAAGCGCGGCCAGGCGACGCCCTACGTCGCCCAGTCCGCCTCACAGACGCTGGCACCGGCTGCAACCATTCCGGCCCAGCAGCCGGCACCGCCGCCCGCGACGGTCCCCGCTGGCGCGCCCCCCGCGGTCCCCGCTGGCGCCGCGGCACCGGCGACGCCGCAGAGCACGTCGGCGACCGGGACGACCGGAGGCCGCGCGCGGGTGCCGGTGGCCCGCAAGCCGGCCCCCAGGTCCGCCGCCGATGTCGTGCGAGCCCCAGCTGCGAAGCCGCGGTCCACGCATCCGAGCGCGCCGATCGGCGAGGACTTCATCGCCCGCGTCACGCAGGATCCCTCGACGGCACCCGACGCCGGCGCTCAGACCGCCACCGCGGCCAAGGAGCCAGCCAGCACGTTCGACATCGAGGATATTCGCGCCCGCATCGAGGGGCGACGCGGCCCGGCTCCGGCCGGCATGATGGCGCTCGGCTCGGGCGGCGGCGCGCGGTAGCACGCGGTAGCCGGGCGGCGCGTATCGCATCCACGCCCTCGAACGCACGACGCGAGGCATACCGCGAGACCCTTCGATCGCGAGCCGAGGCGTTGACGCCGGGCGAGCTGCGGTCACGCAGTGCTGTGCGCACCTTGCGCCCCTGCTGCAGGCACAGGCCGTGACCATGTTCTTCGGGCTGGACACGTCAACGATTGGTGGGTGATGAAGGATTCGAACCTTCGACCCGCTGATTAAGAGTCAGCTGCTCTACCAACTGAGCTAATCACCCATCCACGAGAGGCCGGCGATGGCGCGTCCTCCCGAAGGCAAAGGGGCCCGTCAGGGCCCCAGCGGGGGATCGTCTAGCATCATCCCCCGGCCCATGCAAGCGCTTGTCCGATTTAATTCCGTCGCTGGGCGCGAACGGGCGCGAACCCCGCGCCTCGGCATTGATCGAGAACACGATTTCGCCCGCGCTCGCCACTTTCCGGCGGCGGCGCGGAGTGGCCTCCCCTGCCGCCGACCGCAGAAAAGGGCGCGCCCCGTGGAGCGCGCCCTCGACAGGCTCTCGCAGTGTGGCGGGAGATCAGCCGCCGGCCATCAGCTTGTCGCTCTTGGCCTTGAGCGAGGCGATGAGCGCATCCGGCCCGCCGGACTTCAGGATGGAGCCGAACTCGGCGCGGCGGCCGGCCAGCTCGCTGATGGTGCCGTCGAGGTGAATGTCGACGACCTTGCCGCCGCGCATCAGGTAGTCGATCGGCACCACCTTGCCGTTGGACTGCACGATGCGGGTCTTGATCAGCGTGTCGCTGCCCTGGGCGGCGGCGCCGTCGATGGCAAATTTCTCGCCCGTGAAGTCGTCGAAGCGGCTGGCGTAGGTGGCGATCATCATGCGGCCGAGAGCTTCGGTCGCCGCGGCCTGCTGCGCGGCCGGAATCTGCTCCCAGCCGGGACCGACGGCGCTCTTCGTCATGGCCGGCACGTCGAAGGTGGCGTTGACGACGGGGGCGAGCTTGTCGAAGCGGCCCTTGAGGCCCAAGGTCTTGGCGTTCTTCATGCAGTCGAGCAGCGCGACGTAGAAGGTCTCGATCTTGCCCTGGGCAGGATCGGCCTTCTGCGCCAGAGAGACATGGGGCGAGGCCAGCCCGCCCAAGGCGACGGCGGCGAGGGCGGCCGCGCCGGAGATGAGAGAGCGCTTGGTGATGCGGCGAGCGAGCATTGGGTTCCTCTCGTGGAAGCAGGAAAGTTCGTTCTGGTCCGGACCGTTGGCCGGGCGCGGCGCGCGGTCACGCAACTCCGGGTGGCGACGGGAGCGCGCGGGTAGCACCCGGTTATGATGAACTTGTGGCGTTGTCACGTTGGGCAACAGCCGCAGCGGCGCCATCCACAGCCATGGCGGGCAGACCGGCGGCCTCCTCCGGGCCCGGCACCACGGCCGCCTGCCGCGCCTCCAGCCAGTGCCAGAGGCCGAGGCCCGGCAAGCCCATGACGATTTCCGGAAGGCGCTTGACCAGCGACAGCGCGATAGCCGTCGGTCCGGGGATGCCGTAGATGGCGCACAGCGCGATGAAGCCGCCTTCCTGCACGCCGATGGCGCCTGGCACCAGGAAGCCCGCCGCCCGCACCGCGTGGCCCAGGCTCTCGATGACAATGGCCTCGTTGAACCCGACCGGGTGCCCCATGGCGGCCAGCGCCACGTAGACCTCGAGCGCGCCGACGAACCAGATCACCAGATGAATGACGAAGGCGGCCGCCATGCGCGGGTAATCATCGTGCAGCTGCATGATGCGGGCGTGCAGATTGGCGACGCCGCCGAGCGATTTCCAGCTCGGGTTTTCGGCGAGCTTCAGCAGGCCGCGCTCGATCCACTGGAAGCCGCCCCAGCGCTGAGCAAAGAAGAAGGCGACCACGGCCAGGGCCATCAGGCCGAGCCCGGCGGAAACGCCCATGACGAGGCTGTCGTTGCCGCCGATGGAGGCGACGAGCCCGAGACCGACGAGGGAGAACACGAACTGCGTCGCCGTCTGCGTCAGCAGGTCGACCAGGATGCTGGCGCCGGCCAGCCCGCCCTCGACGCCGCGAAACGACAGCAGCCGCGCGCCGATGATGTCGCCGCCCACCTGCGCCACCGGCAGCAGAGTGTTGATCGACTCCCGCACCCAGCGCAACATCACGTAGACGGAGGACGGCACGCGCACCTCGGCCGGCATCAGCGCCGCCCAGGCCCAGCCGGCGCCCGCAACCTGAACCACCCGCAGCGCCACGACGGCGAGCGACGCCCAGCCGACGCTGACGACGGCAGCCAGCACCTGCCCGAAGCCCTGCGAAGCAACGAGGACGGCGGCCAGTCCGAGTCCGGCGGCGGCGGCAAGAAGAAGGGTTCTGTTCATGCCTGGGCTGCCTAGCACGGCCGGCGTGGTTCGGCACGCGGCCCGCGGCAGGGTAAACGCCGGCATGCGGCTGCAAAGCCACACTGCGGGGGCAAAGACGGCAGTGCGGAACGCAGTCCTTCCTTGCCGCCCCCCGGGCTCCCTCGATATTGTCCGCCTCGACGAGGGCGGCGCGCGAGGGGACGATCCCTGCCGGCGTGCCGGGCCCTAAGGGATTGCCGCTCCAGCCCGCGCACCGCGCCGGCGGGGCTCGGCTGGCATACGAGCATGGCTGGACAAAGCATGGACGGAACTAGCGTTACGCCTTCCACGAAGACGCCGCTGCTCGACCGGGTCAAGACGCCCGAGGACCTGCGCAAGCTGCCCGAGAGCGAGCTGCGCCAGCTTGCCGACGAGCTGCGCACCGAAACCATCGACGCCGTCTCGGTGACAGGCGGCCATCTCGGCGCCGGCCTCGGCGTGGTCGAGCTGACGGTCGCGCTGCACTGGGTGTTCGACACCCCGCGCGACCGGCTTATCTGGGACGTCGGCCACCAGAGCTACCCGCACAAGATCCTCACCGGCCGGCGCGATCGCATCCGCACGCTGCGTACCGGCGGCGGTCTGGCCGGCTTCAACAAGCGCTCGGAAAGCGAGTACGACACCTTCGGCGTCGGCCACTCTTCGACGTCCATCTCGGCCGGCCTCGGCATGGCGGTGGCTCGCGATCTGTCGGGGGGCACGAACAACGTCGTCGCGGTCATCGGCGACGGCTCGATGTCGGCCGGCATGGCCTACGAGGCCATGAACAATGCCGGCGCGCGCGACGAGCGCCTTATCGTCATCCTGAATGACAATGATATGTCGATCGCGCCGCCGACCGGCGCGCTGTCGTCGTATCTGGCCCGCGTCACCTCGTCGGGCTCCTATCTCTATGTGCGCGATTTCGCCAAGCAGCTGGCCAAGAAGCTGCCCAAGAGCTGGGAGCGTCGCGCCGCCCGCGTCGAGGAATATACCCGCCACCTGTGGGCCGGCGGCGCCTGGTTCGAGGAACTGGGCTTCTATTACGTCGGCCCGATCGACGGCCACGACCTCAACCAGCTGCTGCCTGTATTGAAGAACGTGCGTGACGCCAAGCAGGGGCCGATCCTGGTTCATGTCGTCACCAAGAAGGGCAAGGGCTACGCGCCCGCCGAGGCGTCCGCCGACAAGTATCACGGTGTGCAGAAGTTCAACGTCGTCACTGGCGCCCAGTTCAAGCCAAAGCCCAACGCGCCGAGCTACACGCGCGTGTTCGCCGACGCGCTCGTCGCGGAAGCGAAAAAGGACGACAAGATCGTCGCCATCACCGCCGCCATGCCCGATGGCACCGGCCTCGACGTGTTCGGCAAGGTGTTCCCGCAGCGCACGTTCGACGTCGGCATTGCCGAGCAGCATGCGGTGACGTTCGCCGCCGGCCTCGCCTGCGAGGGCTACAAGCCCTTCTGCGCGCTGTATTCGACATTCCTGCAGCGCGGCTACGATCAGGTCGTGCACGACGTCGCCATCCAGCACCTGCCGGTGCGCTTCGCCATCGACCGCGCCGGTCTCGTCGGCGCCGACGGCCCGACGCACGCCGGCTCGTTCGACCTCGCCTATCTGGGCTGCCTGCCGGACATGGTCATCATGGCGGCCGCCGACGAGGCCGAGCTGGTGCACATGGTGGCGACCGCCGCGGCCATCGACGACCGACCGAGTGCCTTCCGCTATCCGCGCGGCGAAGGGCTCGGCATCGAGCTGCCGAAGGAAGGCTTACCGCTCGCCATCGGACGCGGCCGCGTCGTGCGCGAGGGCTCGACGGTGGCTATCCTGTCGCTCGGCACACGTCTGGCCGAGGCCCTGAAGGCGGCCGACCAGCTCGCCGCCTTCGGGCTGTCGACGACGGTGGCGGATGCGCGCTTCATGAAGCCGCTCGACGGGGATCTGATCCGGCGTCTCGCCAAGAGCCACGAGGTGCTGATCACCGTCGAGGAAGGCTCCGTCGGCGGCTTCGGCAGCCATGTGCTGCACTATCTGGCGCGCGCCGGCCTGCTCGATCGCGGCCTCAAGGTCCGCAGCCTCGTGCTGCCCGACGAGTTCATCGACCACGACAAGCCGGAGAAGATGTACGAGAAGGCGGGCCTTGCCGCGCCGGGCATCGTCGGCGCCGCGCTGGCCGCGCTCGGTCGCGAGCAGGCGGCCTCCTCCGCAAGCCGCGCCTGAGCCTGCGGCCAGGGCATTGTCTCTTCGCGAGGGGGCTTGGACCGCAGCTCCCTCGGCGGTTGCCGCCGGCCGACAGCTGGGTCTGGCCGCGTCCGCGCCGTCAGGAGGCTTCTCGAGCCGTCTCCCAGATGAAGCCGCACACGTCGACCGCCCATCCGCAGCTCGCGCATCAAGCGGTGACCGGATAGCCGTGACGGGCGCAGTGGCTTTCGGCCGCCGAGCGTCCGCGCAGCAAGGTTTTGTTCACTTTTTGTCTTGACGACTCGTGGGTCCGGATGTAGAACAAAATACGAACTGCGGTTGATCCGACACGGCGTGGAAGCCGCGGTTCATTCGGCCTCAAGCCGTGTTGGTGTGTTGGTTGCGTGGCGTTGGTTACCTGGCGTCGAAGATGTGTAGCGTAGCGTTCAGAGTTGCTGTTCGTAGAGCGTGTGTTGCGTGCCGACCGGCACCCATGGAGCCCGCAAGCTTCCCCGTCGAGTTCCTTGGCGTTTCTGTCGGGTGTGTCTCTTCTCCAAGCTTGGCGCATCGGGCGGCAGTCTCCCGGTGTCCACGCTTACCGAGCGCGGGCGATGCCCATCGCCGGCTCGGACATTGTCGGTCTCCCGCGAGGCCGCGAAGCGTCGGACGGATCCACCCCGATCCGTCCGACGTTGCCCGCTGTCGCTCACCGACGGCGCCGTTGCGCGACGGTACCGTTTCGCGACGCGGCCCGCTGGTGGCAGCCCGCCCAGGCCTGCATCAGGTTCGACCAGGCTCACGACCTGTCGGCGCGTTTCGTGCGCAGCTGCACGCCTTGCCGAGGACAAAGCTGCGATGGAAGCCGTCAGCGCGCGAGGCACTGCGTCATGGCGGCCGCCAGGTTGCGCATGAGCTGATCGTAGAGATCGGGCCCGGGTGTCAGCTGCGCGCCTTCCGGATCGATGATCCCGGCCCGCGCCGAAGTGCCTTCGACGACCGCGGCGACGACACCACCCTGGAACTGCGGCTCGGCAAAGACGCACGGCGCACCTGCTTCGGCGATGCGCCGCCGCAGCGCCGACAGCCGCCGGGCACTGGGCTGCACCTCCGGGCTGACCGTTATGGCTCCCTGCGCCGACAGGCCGAAGCGATGCTCGAAATACTGGGTGGCATCGTGGAACACGATGAACGGCTTGCCGCGCAGCGGGCGCATGGCGGCATCGATGTCGGTCGTCAACGCCTCGAGCCGTCGCGCGAGCGCGGCGCCGTTGGCCGCGATGCGCTCAGCCTTCTCGGGTCGGGCGCGCGAGAACACCGCGACCAGATGCGCCACCATGCGGCGGGCATTGTCGGGATCGAGCCAGATGTGGCCGTCGCGCGGCAACGTGCTGCGGTGAGCCGGCGCGGTGCGATCGGCGCCCGCCTTGCCCTCGGTGGCGCCATGTTCCGGGCCCGTGCCATGTTCCGGGCCCTCGGGCGCACCGTGTGCGTGCTCGTGTCCGTGGCCATCGGTTTCGTGGGCGGCGGCGTGGTCCGCCTGGCCGTGGTCCTGCCCGTGACCGTGATCCGCGCCCGCCCCGTTCCCGTGCTCGTGCGCGTGCTCGTGCGCCTCGAACGCCGCTCCCCGACGCTGGTCGAGCACCGTGAGCCCGGGGGTGTCGGCCAGCGTGACGACCGTGACCGTCGCCGGCAGCGCCGCGACCAGCCGATCGCTGAACGGCTCGACGGCCGTCGACACCCGCACCAGCACGGCCGCGTCCTGCGCCGCCCGCGCCGCCGACGGCTTCATGACGAAGGTGTGCGGCGACGCCTGTCCTTCGACCAGGAGGACCGGGTCCGCGATGCCGGCCAGAACGCCGGCCACGAGCGAATGCACCGGCTTGGTGGTGACGACGACCTTGAGCGGCCGGTCCTCGACCCCAGCGGCGGCGACGGCCGCGGCGCCGGCCAGCCCCAGCCCAAACGCAAGCCCGCAGGCCACAAGCGCGCCTGTCGGCGGCGCGCGTCTCGGCACCGGGGGGCGGGGCGCGGCGAACCGAGGCGTGGCCCGGCTCGGCATGGACTGTGGCGGCGGCATCCGGGACCTCTCAATTTGTCGCTGCGCGGATATAGCAGCTGCAGAGCCCCGAGCGACAAGCAAGCTGTCGCAACGCAGCGCTCCGCGCCCGAACCTTCCTTGCCATGCTACCGCTGCAATGATCGCGCTGGGGTAGTCCTGACGGCCTCGAGGGTGGCCAACTCTGCCACCCTGGCCGCATCTGCCAGGTTGACAGACGCGCCCGGCGCGCGCACCCAGCATGCCGAGTGTTTCCGGCCTGTGCCAGGGCAACCACCGCGCCGACCGCCGAACCGCCTGCTATGCCAACAGGGACCCCCATGCGCCAGATCGCATCGCACCTTTCGCCCCCCGCCTCGCCCTCCGACGCCACAGCGCGGCGCTGGGGCATGGCGCTCCTGGCGAGCGCGGCGGCGTCCTTCGGCTGGGCCACGGCCGCCGCCGCGCATCCCCACGTCTGGGTCAACGCCGAGAGCACGGTGCTCTATCGCGACGGACGCCTCGTCGGGCTCAAGCACCATTGGTCGTTCGACGAGATGTATTCGACCATGGCCATCGAGGGGCTCGATGCCAACAAGGACGGCGTCTACAGCCGGGATGAACTGGCCGAGCTGACCAAAGTCAACATGGATGGCCTGAAGGAGTTCGGCTATTTCACCTTCGCCAAGCTCGGCGACAAGGACTTGAAGCTCACGGACGCCAGCGAATCCTGGCTCGAGGTCGACAAGCAGGGCACCCTGACGCTCACCTTCACCGTGGAACTCGCCGACCCGCTGCTTGCCGAGGCGCAGGGCTTCTCGTTCTCGGTCGCGGATCCGAGCTTCTTCATTGCCTTCGAGCTGGCGAAGGACGACCCCGTCAAGCTCGCCGGCGCCCCGGCCGGCTGCAAGGTGACGGTCGGCGTGCCGGAAAAAGACGCCGCCGAGCTGAAGCGGCTGAGCGACGCCCTGGGGGGGGCGCTGACGGCTGGCAATGCCAACGCCGGGACGGGGTTGGGCTACGCCAAGACGGCCTTCGTCGCCTGCGGCAAATCCTGAACGCCGGATAACGGGCGGGCGTCCTGCCGCCGAGCCGCGATGACGTGCCGCGCGCTGTTTGCGACAAATCCAGCACGGCAATCATCAGCAGCCAGCCCTGCCGGCCCAGCAGAAACAGAAAAATCCACTCATCCAAGCGCCTCATCTTTGCCACCGAAGTCATGGCAGCTCTCGGCGGGGGTATGCTATTGCTGCGCGGTCTCCTGCGCAGCGACGACGCGGGGCGGGCTGAGGCAAGGCAGCCGAGCGATGCTGCCGTCTGTCGCGTACCGCACAATCATGCCCGAGGCACGGCAACGCAGGACGAGGGGTTGGAGTGCCGAGACGCGTACCAGGTTTGCGTTCCCAGCCCACGGTGTGCCGCGTCCATTCCGAGCACCGCAACGTCCCCGCCCGCCGCCGGGCGCGACCGGAATCCATGCGGCAGCGCGGCGTCGGCCCGTGCAATGCCGGCCGTTTGCGCTATTCAGGGTTCTGGGCGATCATCGGGACGCTCGCGTCCTGCCTTGCGTGCGTCGTTGTCGATCCACGGCCGGCACGTGCGCAGCAGCCGGTTGGGAATGGCGACGGCTGGACCACCAGCGTCAGCCGCCGCCCGACGCCTCCCGGCAGCAGCGGCATCGGCGCCCCTGTCCCACCGCCGCTGGAGGCAGCGGCAGCCCCCGCCGCGACCACCTCGCCGCCCAAGGCCGCCCCAATCCCCCCGGCGACGAAGCGGCGCGCCAGGACACGGCCGGCCGCCGGCAGCGCTGCGGATGCTCATGCGCCGGCCGGACCAGCGGGCGCAGCCATGCAGCGGCCGAATTCGGCCCCGCCCCCCCAGCAACGACCTGCCGCAGCGACCGCAACCGGGGGGCCGATCATCGTGCGGCCGCCGCCCCAGATTGCAACCACCGCCCCGGCCGCGCCCTCGGACCCCGCGCAGCGGGGCGCCGGCTGCCTGACGGTCGACCGCCTCGGACCAGGCACGTTTCGCATCGAGAATTCCGGATGCGCCAACTCCGTTGTGCTGGCGGCCATCGAGGTGTACGACACCAGCCACAGCATCACTTGCTACATCGCGCGCATCCGCGACACACTCGCACTGACGAGCCGCTCGGGCGCACCGCCACGCATCAATCACCACTGCAGCGCCGGCAAGCCGGGCTGCGCGGAAGCGGCGCTGAGGACCATGTTTCCCGAGTGCCGCAGCCCTGAATGAGGCGCGGCGTCGGACGGGGGCGCCGACTGTGGCGGATTGGGGAGCGAGACTGGGGAGCGAGACTGGGGAGCGCGACTGGGAAGCGACACGGCAGCTTGGCCGTCACGCACGCACGGCATGAAACGTCGATGATCGGGAGGCCCGCTCCGTGAACCCGCCGTCGTTGCAGGACTTGGCCCGGCTGCGGGCCGAGTTCGCCACGCTGTCGGATGTGGTGGCGGCGCGCTTCAATGCGCTGCTCGCCGCACCGCGCGCGCAACAGGGCGATGCAACCGGCCGGCTTGCGGCGGCGGCACGCGAGATGCGGCAGATGCATGCGGCGCTCGGCACCTTCCTGGCCCGGCCGTTGGCCGACCCGGCGCAGGAAATGGCGATCCTGGCCAACCTGCTGACGGTGCAGCGGCGCACGCTGGCCGCGCTCGACGCGTTCGAGCGGCAAGGCCCCGCGCGCGCGGCGCCGGTCGCGATGCAAGCGCCGCAGACGGGCGCCGCAGCCGCGCCGCCCCCACCGCGCCAGCCGGCCCTGCCCCCCCCGGCCGCCGCCCCCAAGGCGCCCGAAACGCCACCTCAGGCTCGGGTGGCCCACGCGCATCCCACTCGAGCGCGGTCCCCGGAGCAACCTTACGACGACTACCGGGCGCAGCTGGCCAACCTGCTCGGCGCGCTCGAGCAGCGGCAGGCGTTGGCGCAGCCGGTCGCGCCCGGGCCTGCATCGGCGGAACAGCCCGCTATGGCACAGGCTCCGACACCCCCGCCGCGACAGCCAGCAGCCGGCATGGCGACACCGCAGCCGCCGGCATCATGGCCCGCGACGCCCCCCGGACAGCGGCCAGCCTCCCCGCCCCCGGCCTCCCCGCCGCCGGCCTCCCCGCCCCATGCGCCTGTCACACTCCGGCCACCACATGTGACGCCGGCTGCCCTCGTGGCGCCCCAGCAGCGCACGCCCCGACCGCCCGCACCCCTGCCTCCCGCGCAGCTGGCGAACGAGGCGCGTCCCCCTGCCCCCACAGCGGCCGTTCCGGCGCCGGCAGCCCCGCAGCTCCAGGCTCCGCTGCCGGCAATACAGTGGTCCGCCGAAGCCGGGGGGGGAGCGCGGACACGGCCGGTTCGATCGCCGCAGCCCAGGCTGCAGGCGACCGCACCGCCGGTGGCCCCCGCCGACGAGCACGATGCCGACAGCGCCCCCACCGCCCCGCGCACCGGCGCGTGGCTGCCGCGGCTGCGCGCAAGCCGTGCTGCGGCATGGGGCGCCGCCGCCGTCCTGCTTCTCGTGCTGGGCGGCGCCGCGCTGTACGCGGCCGGCCCGCGTCTCGGCCGTATCGCAGCGCTGGTGATGGGCACGCCGGCCACGCCGCGCGCTATGACGGGCGCACCGGGCACGGCTGGCAAGCGCGATGCGGCGATCCAGCCCAAGGGCGCGATACCGGCTCCGGCGGCGTCAGCCCAAGGCGCCGCAGAGCGCCCCGCGCCCCAGCCGCGCTCCGGCACCCTGGGGGCGGGAGACTTGGTCACCGCCAATGCCGGCGCGCTGTCCGTCGTGCCGCCGTCGGAGGCCCGTGCCGACGGCCGTTTTGTGCCCATACTGGCGACGTTCCAGGACTACAGCGCGGCGCGACAGGCCTACGTCGCCCTGAAGCAGAGCTTCCCCGACATCCTGAGCGGCACCACGCCCGACATCGAAAGCGTCGAGGTCACCGGCAACGGGACCTGGCACCGGCTCGGCCTGCGTCCGGCGCTGCCGCGTGCGGAAGCGGAAGAACTGTGCCGACAGATGCAGAGCGCCGGCCACCAGGGGTGCTGGGTCAAGCCGCAAGGCTGAGACGCGGGGGTGACGCACTGGGGCGCTGGGGTGAGCCGCTGGGGCGCTGGGGTGAGGCGCGGAGCATCGGCCCGTCAGTGCCCGCTGTTGACGCCGTCGCGGCCCGCGTGCGAGACGGCGCTTGGCGCGTCGGCGGCCGGTCGAGACCGCCGCAATCGCGCAAAGCCGCAGTCCAGGATCAGTGCCCCCGATGACCGCTCGCTCCGCCTCAGGACAGCCCGGCCCCGGCGCCGCTTCGCCGAGCCCCGCGCCCGGCCTGCCACCGGTCCTGCCGCCGATCCTGCCGCCGATCCTGACCGGGGCCAGCGACCTGCTGGCCCGCTATGACGTGATCTTCTGCGACGTGTGGGGCGTCATTCACGACGGCCGCGACGCCTACGTCACCGCCTGCGACGCCTTGCAGCGCTTCCGTGCCCGTGGCGGCACGGTGGTCCTCGTCTCCAATGCGCCCGTGCCGCAGCATCGCGTCGCCGCCATGCTGGACGAGCGCCACGTTCCGCGCGCGACATGGGACGAGATCGTCTCCTCCGGTGATATCGCGCTGCGCCATGTGCGCGAGGCCAGCTACCAGCGGCTCTACACCATCGGCCCGAAGGCGCGCGACAGCGCCTTGTTCAGCGCCTTGACCGCCGCATCCGTGCCCCTGCTCGAGGCCGAAGCCATCATTTGCACCGGTCTCGTCGACGACGTCCACGAGACCGAGGAGACCTACCGGCCGCTGCTCGAGGTGGCGAAATCGCGCCAGCTGCCGTTCGTGTGCGCCAACCCAGATCTCGTCGTCGACGTCGCCGGCACGTTGTACCTTTGCGCCGGCGCCATCGCCGACCTCTACGCGCGTATGGGCGGCACGGTCTTCTGGGCCGGCAAGCCGCACGCCAGCGCCTACGAGACGGCGCATCAGACGGCCGAGCGGGTGCGCAAGGCCAGCGTGCCCAAGGCGCGCATCCTGGCCATCGGCGACGCCGTGCGCACCGACCTCACCGGCGCGCATCGCGCCGGCATCGACGCCATGTTCATCGCCGCCGGCATCCATCGCGAGGAACTGGTGATCGACGGCGCCATCTGCACGGATCGCCTGGCCCGCCTGCTGGCTCAGCCCGCACCGCAGCCCGTCGCCGTCATGCACAAGCTGGCCTGGTGACGCGCCTGTCCCGCCCGGCGCCGCACCGCTTGCAGCGACTTGGACCGAACGTGCGCCTGCCGCTACACACGAATTGATACGACCACGGCTGGTGACCTCGGCCAGCCATGGCGGCCAGCCATGGTGGGCAGCCGTCGCCACAGCCGCAAGCCGGCCGGAGGCCAACTCACGAACGTGCTCAGGAAAGGCTCTCGCGAGCCAGCACTGCACCGTCCTCGTCGCCATGCGGCGGCCCGAGGCGCCGAAGGCCTGACCCGGCCGGCCGACGGACCCCGCCCGCTTACGGCGCTCCCGCGCGCTCCCCTGCGGCTGCCCGGGGGGCTGTGCTTGTCATCGGCGCTGGAAGCGGCTACTCGGTCGCCCTCGCCGTTGTGCTCTTTCTCACGCCGCTGCCGTCGACAGCCGGCAATCGCCCGCAACGTCCCGTGTGCGCCCAGCGGCGCGCGTGGCGTGCCTCACGTCTGGAGACCAGCCCTCATGCCCGCCTCTGCACTGATGAACGTCATGGTCGGCGCCGTGCGCAAAGCCGGCCGCAGCCTGGCGCGCGACTTCGGCGAGGTCGAGCAGCTGCAGGTATCGGTCAAGGGCCCGGCCAACTTCGTCTCTGCGGCCGACCACCGGGCCGAGGAGATTCTCTACCGCGAACTCAACAAGGCCCGCCCCGACTACGCGTTCCTGATGGAGGAGCGCGGCGCGGTCGACGGCGCCGACAAGTCGCACCGCTGGATCGTCGATCCGCTCGACGGCACCACCAACTTCCTGCACGGCATCCCGCTGTTCTGCATCTCGGTCGGCCTGGAGCGCGAGGGGCAGCTGGTGGCCGGCGTCATCTACAATCCCATCAGCGACGAGCTGTTCGCCGCCGAGAAGGGCGGTGGCGCCTTCCTCAACGACCGCAAGCGGTTGCGCGTCGCGGCACGGCGCACGCTCGGCGACTGCGTGGTGGCGACCGGCATCCCCCATCGCGGGCGCCCCGGCCATCCGGCCTTCCTGCGCGAGATGGGTACCGTGATGCAGGAGGTGGCCGGCATCCGCCGCACCGGGTCTGCCGCGCTCGACCTCGCCTTCACGGCAGCCGGGCGCTTCGACGCCTACTGGGAGCGCAACATCAAGCCGTGGGACATGGCGGCCGGCATCGTGCTGGTGCGCGAGGCGGGGGGCTTGGTGACCGACATCGACGGCTCGGACCGCATGATGGAGAGCGGCAACTGCCTCGCCGCCAACAAGGACGTGCAGAGGGCCCTGCAGCCGCTGCTGGCGTAGCGCCGGCCGGGCCGCCGCAGCCGACCCTCGCCGATCCTGGCGCAACCGGCCGCTGATACCGCCGCGCAGCCGCCACACCAACGCTCGCGCGCGCTTACATGACGCGCGATCGCGGCCCTGCAACCGCAGATCGTCGTTGCCAACGGCTATATTCCATAGAACATAGCGACGCGGGCGGGCGAAACGCGCGTATCCGCCGCATGCGTGCCGCGTCATCGAGCGAACCAGGCGAGGACCTGCGAGCCATGAGACCGTTCCACAGCCGTCGGCACGTCCTGGCCATCCTGGCCGGATGGGCGCTCGCCGCCTCGACCTCGGCGGCCCAGGAGCGCCCGCTGCCGGCGCCCGCACCGGCCGCCACCGCCGCATCGGTCGTGGTGTTTGCCGCCGCCAGCCTGAAGACCGCCCTCGACGCCATCGGCGCCCGCTGGACCGCGGCGACCGGCAGCACCGTGACGTTTTCGTACGCCGCGTCCGGCGCGCTGGCCAGGCAGATCGAGAACGGCGCCCCGGCGGACATTTTCGCCTCCGCCGATCTCAAGTGGATGGACTACGCCGCCGAACGCAAACTGATCGTGCCGGCGAGCCGGCGCCACCTGCTCGGCAACGCGCTGGTGCTGGTCGCGCCGCGGGATTCGGCCATCGATCTCGAGATCGGCCCTGGCTTCAAGCTCGCCGAGGCGCTCGGCGACGGCAGGCTCGCGACCGGAGACCCGAGGTCCGTCCCGGTCGGCGCCTATGCGCAAGCCGCGCTGACCGCGCTCGGCGTCTGGGACGCGGTGGCGGCGAAGATCGCCGGCGCCGAGAGCGTGCGCGCCGCCCTCGCCTTCGTCGCGCGCGGCGAGGCGAAGCTGGGGATCGTCTATCGGAGCGACGCCGCCAGTGAACCCAAGGTCCGGATCGTCGGCACCTTCCCCGCCGCCAGCCACGCGCCCATCGTCTATCCGTTCGCGCTGACGGCCGGATCGAACAGCGCAACGGCGGCCGCGTTCCTCGCCTACCTCGCGGGGCCCGAGGCGAAGGCGGTGTTCACCGCCGAGGGTTTCACGGTCGCGCCGTAGCCGCCGCATGCCAGCACACGCGCCCGATGCCTGACGGCGGCGCGCCGCTCCCACGGTGGCGGGTGCCGTGGCGACGCTGCCGAGCCCTCTTCACAACCGTCCCGCTACAGGCTAGACGGAGGGCGCGACCCGCGGGTGTAGCTCAATGGTAGAGCAACAGCCTTCCAAGCTGATGACGAGGGTTCGATTCCCTTCACCCGCTCCAATAAAATCAAGCACTTGCGTTGGAAGCCCTGAAGGGCCAACAAGTCAGTGCCTCACCAGTGCCTCAATAATTCACGTTCGCTGGTGACGCGCGAGGCCCTGCAAGGTTCGCATCGGGCGCCCGTCGAAGTCGCCTGTGGCGCGCAGGAATGATGCGCCTCAAGCACCGTCATGGCGCCAGACGTCGATGCGCACTCCCGTGCTGGCGAAGCGTCACAAGATGATGGCCGCGCGCTCGGGAACGAGCGGCGGCCATTTTCTGTGGGGGGACGCGCTCAGAGCGTGCCCGAGCCGTTGCCGGGCGGCTTCAGTCTGGTCGTCGGCTTGAGGCCGTAGAGCGGGTCGCCGGGGGCGATACGATGCGCCTCGATCATGCGGGTGTGCCGATCCGCGATCTCGGTGGCGAGCCTGCGGGCGATGGCGAGGCATGCCGTTTCGATGCTCGCGAACGGCCCCGACCAGTCGGGCTTTTCGCCCGCCGATGTGAGTGGGGTTTTACTGACCCACCATCCATCGGCGCGCCGCTCGGCACTGTAGCACTTGAGGGCATAAGTGAAGCGCGGTGGGCGAGCGCCGGCGCCGGCAGAGGGCAGCTTGTCTCGGGGCTTTGCCGGCTTGGCGTTGCGCGCTGCGGTCATGCTCCTCGAAGTCATGCTCTTGGGCATGGATCACTCCTGTCCATTTTCGCAGAGGCGGGGATCGCCGCTGCGGCAGAGACGGGAGCGATGAACGAAGTATAGCACGAGCCCGGACACGTCGATGCGTCCGGGCTCTGCCGTCTCAAGCCTGGTGAGCCAGCGCCGCCTCGATGAGGGCTATCGCCGCCTCGCGGCTGGCACCACGGCCGATCTCCTCGCCATCGACGAAGACGATCCAATCGCTCTCGTGCATGCCGTCGTGGTCGATGACGAAGGCGGGCCTGGGATGCGACTTCGGCGGCAGCACATCGACGCGGACGGTGTCGCCGGCGTCTGTGGTGCATGTGCCGTAGAAGTAGCCGAGGCCGTCTTGCACGGACGTCAAGGTGAGCTTGCCCATCGGATCAATACTCCTCGGGCAACATCAAGGTGAGCACGCGTTCGGTCTTGACCTCGTCGGCCGGGTCTTCCGAGCCGAGGTCGGGATCGTCCTTGGCGTAGTAGTCGAACTTGCCCCACACCGTGACGCCGTCGACGGTGACGACGACGAGATCGTGCTTGCCGAGGGGGTCGTTGGCCTCGCTGAAGTCCTCGTCCTTGGCCAGCGCGACGGCCGCCAGCGCGCGGGCGCGAAACGGCGCGCCGAGCGCATCGATGCCGCGTGTCAGGTAGACCTTGCCAGGGATGGGGTGTCCCAGAACGATGGACTGGCGAAAGGCATCGTTGAGGGCGCGGATCCTGCCGCGACACGTGTCGTCAGACATTCGAGTGTCCTCCTTCCGATGCCCGAACCATTCGGGAACCGGAGAGAGGGCGCGAGCCGGATCGGCTCGCGCGGTGTGTGTGCGGTCACTTGCGCGCGTGGGTCTTCTTCTTGCTGCGGTCCTCCTCCTCCGCCTCCCTCGGCTCGATCTCGCGGATGACGAGCTTGGCGACGCCGTCGGTGGGGATCGGCAGCACCTCGAGGAGAAGATTGAAGCCCCTGCCGTCCTTGTGCGGGAAGGCGGTGCCGACGTTGTGCCAGAAGGGCTCCTTGCCCTCGCCCTTGTCGATCACCGAGTAGACGCGATGCACTTTCTCGCTCATGTTTCGCTCTCCTTGCACGAGCGTTTGCGAAGCCGGCTGGCATTCGCACCTGGTCTCGTCGACGCAGGCATCGACGCACGCGGCGAGGAGCGCGCAGATGCCTGCGGTGCAAGGATTGTCACAAGTGTAGCATCGCGGTGCCGAAGCACAATTGACGCCCGTAGCCGAACGTGTCGCGACGCATCACGGCAGGAGGCAGGAGCATTCTTTGGTGAGTGCCCGCCGGAGGCATTCTTCGGAGCCGCGCCCCTACAGAGGACCGCGCCATGCGTGCCGGTCAAGGCCGCGCGGGCGTGTCGGCGACGGACATCGCGACGCCGCGCGAGCAGAGCGTGCCTTGACCGGCAAACGCGTGGCGTCGGTAGCGTTCTTGGTCGGCAGGAGAAGAGACGTGTGGGCTCTTGGCGCGACGCGGTCAGTTCTTTGGCGGCCGATCGGAAAAATCACGGTCGGCGGCATTGCCAGGCGGGGCACGATCGAGCGTAAACGCTTTGGACGGCGCCGGTTCGCCAGATGGACCGACGGAATATGTCGGCGGGCCTCCGATGTTCGCGGCGTGCGCAACGGGCATCGACACGAGTGCACGCTTAGCATCTGGAACGAGCACGGCAATGAGGGTAGCGTTTGGGACGAACTCGGTCGTTCGCGGCAACTTTAGATCGTCTCTTGCGGCGGAAGTCGACGGCTTGCTCGTCGTGTATTCTCCGAGCGCTATAAGTTGTGAGCAATGCGCGCCGTCGGCGTCGAATGTGTATCCTGCAGGGCAGAACTTGGCATTGCCGGCGGCGAGAGTGTTGTCTCTCGTTAGCGCAGCAGCGTCGTACCACCTGCCAACGATCTTTCCTTCGCCAATTGATTGTATCTGACCGAAGTAGCCGTTCTTGTCGACGGGGATGGGCACGTCACCCTCGGCAACTCGAATGCGGTCGATCTGAGCCAATTGCTTGCTGCGACAGTCGAGGCGAATGTCCGGTAGCGCTATGACAGGAGCGAGGGAGGGAGTGACTGGAGATGCGTCAGTTGGCTTCGACGGGTGTAGGGTGGATTCACCAAGGGTTGCTTTTTGACAGAGCCAAGCTAGGTTTTCCGCGCCCCGAGGGCGATTGAGTGTAACGAGATAGTGTTCCGGGAGGCCCCCGATGGAATGGATGAGAGCCAGATCGGTCAGGGGGTAGACGGTCGCCTTGGCACCGTCCTTGAAAGCGACGGCGGTCGGCATCTCGTCAGATAGCTTGAGCCAGGCATCGGGCGGATTTTGTCGCATCGGATCCATTACCACCGGCTCGCCGGAGGACAGGACGGGCGGCTGAAACGTATGATTGATCGCCGCCCGCACGATGAATATTCCCAGACCAGTAAAGATGAGGCCGAGGCCGATCGATATGAATAAATCGAATGAACGGCTGGCCACCAGAGAGAAAAGGCGTTCGAACCGCTCATCCCACGAGCGGCTGCTGGGCGAATAATCGGTTGCGATCGTCTTCTGCGACGCGGTGTGCAGTTCGGCGTTGCCAGCGGATGGCAAGTTTGCTTGAGGGGAAGCTGTGTCCGTGGGAGCAAGCGACGCCGCCCCTGGCAAAGGGGGCGCGTCCAGTGCTTCCGGGTAGTCCGGACCAAAGAAGGCTTTGCGGAGGCCCTCTACTCGAAGCGTCACTGACTGCTGCCGGAGTTCTGGCGCGAGATTGGCGATGGCCGTAAGGCAGTCAGCCATATAGCTTTCGGGATCGGTGACAGTGGATACGGCCGTACGAGCGATCTGGTGGAGTTCGTGAATCTTGTCGTGGAGTGTATCGTCTCCGGCGGCAAGCTCGCAGGTACGGCGACGCCAATTGGGGAGTGTCTCGGCCGTTCTGAGACGTGACGTGGAGGACATGTTCAGCGCTCGCGGTTCGATCGAATTCAGTAAGAATAGCAAGCGCGGGCACGGTCGAGCAAATAACGCAACCGGCCAGTAGCCCTCCTGCAGATGCGCTGAAAATGTCCCCTCCCGACTCGGGTGCGGGAGGGGACGATTGCTTGGGCTTCACGTGCGGGGGTAGATTGCATCGATCTCCCGGACGATCCTCGCGAGATGGTCACGGGCTCGGCTCAGGGCCACCGCACCGTCCGGCGTCAATGTCAGTATCTTGGGTGGGCGGCCTTTGCAGCGCGGGGCGGGGCTCGTGCCGAAGTTGACGAAGCCCAACTGCATCAGCCGCTTACACATCGTCATCACGTAGGCTTGGTTTGGCATGGTGACGAGCGACGCCAGTTCGGCCAGCATTGCCGGCATGGTCGTCGGTTCGCGTCGTGCGTCGGCGGCCGCGATGCAAACGAGGATGGCGGCCTGATTGTAAGACAATGAATACGCGTGCGGGGGAACGCGACCTCGCGCTCGCCCGCGCGGCGCAACATCGCGGGTCTTGGTGCTCATCGGTGGATGTGCCTGTGGCAGTAGCTGCACGAGGCCGCAGCATGGGCCTCCCTGGCAACTTCATCGGAAGCGGCACAGGCCCCGGACACCGATCTAGAGACTGTCGGTGGGTCGGGCCTGTGTCGCTTTCAAGCCTATTCCACAGTACACGCATTATGGCAGGAAAGCCGAGGAAGTCAATCCCGAGGCGGGGTCAGCGTCGGGGGCGGGATGCCTTGACCGCAGCATCGAGTTTCTCTGCTGTCTCAATCGACTGCAAGAGCTTCTCCGTGGCAGTCCGTTTGGCGGCGAGAGCCTGCTTGCCGGCATCGGTGACGGCGTACGCCTTGGGCGGTCTGCCTTTCGCGCCGGGCTGCGGCGACGTTTCTCGAGCAGCGAGAAAACCGAGAGTGACCATGCGGTCGAGGGCCGTATGGGTCTGAGGCACGTTATGCAGCAGTCCGGTCTCGCCGTGGATGATGGTCAGGGCAGCGACGGCTGTGGCTGGAACGCCAGCGGCTTGCAGCTTGGTTATGGCGACGATGAGCAGCGTCTGGAAATCGGTGAACTCGTAGGAGGCTGACGCGGTGCTCGCGGATTGGGCGAGGGCGCGAACGCGCTCAAGCTCCTGCTCATGGGGCGCCTTTGCCACGGGGCACTTCTCCTGAAATTCGGCGAATTCGTGTCGCCAACGATTATAGGAAAAAAATAATAACGCAAGCGAACAGACTGGCACCCGTTGACATAGTGCGCGCCCTACCATAACTTGTATCGTGCAACTAATATTTCCTTGCTGACAAACACAGCGCATTCGGGAAAAGAGACATGAGCAAGATAGTAAGCGACAACGGTGCAGGCGCAAGGAAGCAGCAGACGATAAGCCCAGAACTCATACCACAGATCGTGCGAGCCATCTGTGAAGGTAAAGCGTCGCTGGAGAGCCTGCGAAGCAGCGACGATGCCGAGCCGGCAAGTCGTCTCCCACCGGGGCTGCCGGTGGCCACCGAAGGACCAGACTAAGGCCCGGACGAGAACTCAAAGATCGATGGCAAGCAGAAACTCAGCGTCGCCCAATCCGGGGCGCGCGAGAGGGGGGAGAGCTGCGCTTTTTGTATCTGGTGAAGGAGCATCATCATGCCACCGACGAGAACACCACAGCAGGAGGCGGGACGGAGCGGAGCATGTGTGAAGGCCCTTCACGCTCCTGTCTTCGTCAGCGCGAAAGGGCACGCGCACACCAATGGGCCGACCGTGTTCTCGAGCGGCGACGGGATCGTGGCGTGCGACAAGCCGTTGCTCGAGTGGGTGATCGCGGCGGCTCTGGCGAGGAGATGAGCAGATGCAGATGGATGCACAGACGGCGGTCGCGGTGGAGATCGAGATCACCTTGGAGGCGGTCTTCGGCTCCTGGGAAGATGAAGATCGAAACCGATATTTTCCGCTCGGCGGGGGACGAGTGGCGATCCGCGACGGCGCGACGGGTGCTTGGCGCGGCGTGACAGAAATGCGCGACTTGAGGAAGGAATAAGTGGTGACCACCGGCACCCACAGCCCGCATCAAGCGGTCATCGACGAGGTCCACGAGCTAGCGGCCGAGTACGGGCTCGAGAACTCGAGCGTGGTGGTGTGGCAGGGATCGGATTGGCGGCGCGCCTCGCCGCAGAGCTTCTGGAGTGCATCCGAAACGACGACAACAAGGATGCCTTGCAGAAAGAAGGGCAGCTGATTCGGGTCGAATACCTGATCGGCATCGCGCTGCCCGGATCGTGAGCAGCAAGGAAGCAATGGAGATGATCATGAGCATCACGAGACAGGACTTGGCGGCGATGGAATTCGGCGCGCTGCGGGCGCTGCACGACATGGTGGCCGAAGTGATGGCGGATCGCCGCGAGGAAGCAGCGGAGAGCTACAAGGCGGAGCTCGCGGCGCTGCGCGAGAAATACAAGGGCGTGGCGCGGGCGCCGATGCGCCGGCGCAAGAAGCGCCGCGCGCGCGATAACGGCGACGGCCGCAGCAGCGAAGACGCCGGGCTCGCCGCGTGAGTCGCTGACCGGCACCAGCCAGCACCACTGACGGCAGGATTGGGCGTGGAGACCGCATGTGGCTTCCACGGATGGCGGAGCCATGCCCAAGGCCTCGCCCCAACAGCCAACTCCCGGAGAGCGACAGATGCACGACACCGACACCTATAACCCGCAGCCGACGGCGCGCGACGATACCCCGTCGGTGCCCCGCGGCGACGACAGCGGTCGCGACACGCCGCGACAGGACGAGGCGAGCCGGCGCGTGTCGCGGCCGGTCGACGACACCACCGCCGACTACCTCGAGCTACTGCGCGTCCTGTCGAGCCCGAGCGCCGACGGCGACGAGGACGCGACCTCGGCGAGCCGCGCCGTTCCGCTCGACACGTATCTCACCTCCTTCTCGGACGGGGAGGACGCGTGATGGCGGTCAAGCCTCTTCCCATGAAGGACTTCACGGTGGCGCCGATGAAGAGACCCCATGACGGCGCGCCGCCGGTGCCGCCGTACATCGCGGCCGGCTCGACACCCTGGCCGGACATCATCCGGCTGCCGTCGCTCGAGCGCGAGCTGCGGCTGTGGCTGGCGCGGCAGCGCATCCCGGCGCTGCGCGCTCAGAGCGACAGGGCACTGCTGCTCTACGCGCCACCGGGCTGGGGCAAAAGCAAGAGCTGCCAGAACTGGCTGGCGAAGGTCGCCCACATGCACGTGGTGGTGATCCCGGCGGCCGACCTGGCGGCGGCCTACGAGCACGAGCACATCGAGCGCCTGGAGCACACGCTCGCCGGCTGCGAGCGGCTGGCGCGGGACAGCGGCATCGATGTCGCGGTCGTCGTCGACGACATCGATGCCGTCATCAGCCTGCCCGCCGGCAGTATCCCGACACCGAACCACGAGCTGTTGCGCGTCGCGCTGCAATCCACCCTCGAATCCCCCTCGCGCTTCGTGCAGGCGTCGGGGCGGCCGATCCCGTTCCTGTTCACGGCCAATGCCATGGCCGGCCGCGTCGTCCACGACGCCGTGTTTCGCAATGGCCGCTGCACGGTCACCGAGCTGAAGCCCTTGGCCGCAGAGCTGACGGCCATCGTCATGCACCACTTGCGGCCGTCTGGGTTCAGCGAGAACCGAATCGTGGCGAAGCTGCGCCGCAAGTATCCGGACGCACCGCCGGCCTTCTACGCCGCGCTGTCCAACCGGCTCGACGCCGAGCGCATCGATGCGCTGCTGGTCGGCGGCGCGTCCGATGCCGCGATCGAGTCCGAGTTGCGCAAGCCGCGTGCTCTGACCACCGACGTTTTGCGCATGGCGAGCGACATGATGGCGGCGCGCGCGGCCGCCTTCGAGCACGGGCGCTGAGAGCATCAGACGGGAGCTAAGCGATCATGAGCCAGAACAGGAACGCCAACGGTACGAAGACACGGGCGCTGAATGTCACGCGCGTCGATGTCGGCATGCGCCAGTTGCGCGCGCAAGCGATGGGCGAGGTGCTGAACGCCTACCGGCTGTCGGAGGGCAGCATCCGCGCGGCGCAATCGGGCGCGCTCGATGACGACTATGCGCGCATCGACATCGTGCACAGGAGCGCGAGGAGCGGCAAGGTGGTCGGCCGCGCCTCAATCGAGCTGCCGGAGTGCGAGCCGTCGGCGGTGGTGAGCGTGGTGAGCCGCGACGGTCAGAGCGCGCTCGCCGCCTACAGCCAGAAATGCGAGGCACTGATCGCGCATGATGCGCGCAACGCGCGGCGCCGTGGCCACGTGAGCGAGGCACAGTATGTCGTCCGCGACGGCCGTGATCTCGACGCCGTGAAGCAAAAGCACGGCCTGGTCGACGCCGAGGCCTACGAATTCGACGGCGGGACCTATGCCGAGGTCAATCCATCACGCGACCCAGGCGCGACGTTCCGCATCGAAAAGCGCCGCCGCTGAAGGGAGCCCGTCATGCAGGTCGCAAATCGAAGCGCGACTGGCCACGTCGTCTGGCATCCGGTCGTGCCGCACTTGGGCGTGGCGACGGACGGCTGCGTGCTCGCGGCCGGCGTCATGGCGTGCGGTTACTACGGTGTCGCCGGGGTGACGCAACGCGGGCTCGCGGCGCGGCTCGGTGTGCCGTTTCCGCCGGTCGGCGGCATCGCGCTCGAGGTCCTGTTGCGCGGGCTGCTGGCCCATGGCCTCCGAGCGCGCCTCGAGCACCGGGTCAGCGCCGGGCTCATCCGCGCCACCATCGGCAGCGGGCACATCCTGATCGGCGGCCAACGGGTCGACCGCGACAAGCGGCTCGGCCATGCGGTGGTCCTCGCCGGTCTCATGGAGGACGGCGGGGGAGCAGGGCATGTCATCGTGCTCGACCCCAATCTGGCGTTCCCGGTTCTGGTCGGTGTGAGGCAGATGGTCGACAGCGCGTTCGGCGCCATCGTGTGCGGAGGCCGGTCATGAGCGGACGGCTGCGGATTCCACCTCGCGCCATGGCGTCGTCGCACCGCCAGGGATCGACGCCGCCAGGCCAAGACCCGCGTCACACGACGCTCGTGGTGCGCGGTCTCGGTCTCGCGGGGCTTGGCTCGCGAGAGCCCGGCGGCCGGGTCCGCGCCCCCGCATCACGAGCGCACTGGAACGAGGACTACCCCGAGCTGCCGGCGGACCAAGGCCGCGGCGGCCAAGATGATGCGGATGACCCGGTGGTGAAACTCGTCATCCGTCGCTCGCGCTGTCGGGGAAGATACGACCTCGGGCTGAAGCTCGTCCCGCGCGACAGTGCCGTGCGGCGCGCGATCCACGAGCACTGGCTGTGCGCGACGGTGACCTACCTCGACCGCGAGACGAGGAAGCGGTGGGATGCACGGATGTCGGAGCTCATCGCGGAAGGCGAGAGCCATTGGCAGCGCATGACGCTGTTCGCCCCGATTCCCGATCCCTTGGATCTCGCGTGGGTGGCGGTGAAGACGTGGTGGCACCGCAACCACGTCGAGCGGGGCCTGGAGATCACCGTCAACAAGCTGCTCGGCGACGACTATTGCTGCTGGAGCGACGACTTCGACGACATCCGGGACATCGAGCGCTCGGTGCTGTTCTCACTCGACGCCATCGCGCAGGCGATCGCCGTCGGCATGGCATTCAGCGAGGGCGAGGAGAACGTCTACCACCCCGGCAACAGGCGCAAGAGCCACCTCGACGTCGATGACGGCGGCACACCGCCGAGCGCGTGGTGAGGCCGGCCATGCGAAGCGACGACGGGCACCCGGACGGCTACCTGATGTTTTGCGACGAGGTGATGGCGGTGTGGGACGGCGCCGGTGTCGTGCGTCCGCGCGCGACGCTGCTCCATGGCGACTGCCTGCAGCTGCTGCACGGCATCAGGAGCGAGAGCATCGATCTCGTTTGCACCGATCCGCCGTACGGAATCTCGTTTGCCGGGCTGCAATGGGATCGCGCCGTGCCGAGCGTGGCGGTGTGGCGGGCGTGCTACCGGGTCTTGAAGCCCGGCGCGTTCGCCTTCGTGTTCTCGGCCGCCCGCGCCGACGTGCAGGCTCAGATGATCGAGCGCCTGACGGCGGCCGGGTTCTCGCTGCGCTTCTCGCCGCTGTTCTGGACCTACGCCGAGGGCATGCCCAAAGGCGACGGCTGCGCGTCCGTCGCCGCCATGCGGCGCCTGGGCGACCGGGGCACGATCGTCGGGCGGCGCGAGGTGCCCAGCATGCTGTCGACCCGCCTGAGGGGCCACGGCAGTGGCCCTGCGCCGCGGCGACGCCAGGCCATCCGGCGGCCGACCGATCCCCGGGCGCTGGCGCTCGAAGGCAGCAAGCAGGGCTGCAACCTCAAACCGGCGGTCGAGGTCGTACTGGTGGCGATGAAGCCGCCGGTGGCGCCGACCTACATCGACCAGGCGCTGGCCAACGGCAAGGGCGTGACCTGGGTGCGCAACGCCCGCATCCCGCGAGGCGACGACCTGCTGTTCCCGGCCAACCTGCTGGTCAGCGACGACGTGCTGGGCGAGTATTCGGCCTTCTTCTCGCTCGACGCCTGGGCGGCGGCCCTGCCGCCGGCCGTGCGCCACAGACTGCCGTTCCTCGTCTGCAAGAAGCACACGCGCCGCGAGCTCGGCGACCAGACCGAGCGTCACCCGACGCAGAAGCCGGTGGCGCTGATGAGCTGGCTGGTGTCGCTCGGCAGCCGGTCCGGCGACGTGGTGCTCGATCCCTTCGCCGGCTCGGGCACGACCGGGGTGGCGGCGGGCGGGCTCGGGCGCCGCTTCATCGGCATGGAACAGGACCGGCGCTGGTTCCGCATCGCCCAGGATCGGCTGCAGGGCAGGGAGGTCGGCGATGCCGCATCTGATCGCGCGTAACACGGGTCGAGGCGGACGCAATGAAGACGTCGAGGCGGCCTTGCGCCGGGCCCAGGCCGGCTCGGCCTTGAACGCGCACCAGGAGCTGGCCCGCGACATCACCAAGCGAGTGCTGGCCAAGCGGCGGCTGCCGGCGGCGATGGCGGATGCCGTGGCGCAGGCGATCCGGACAGCGCTGGCCAACGAAGCGGCGCTGATGCTGAAGCCACCGGGCGAGGTTGCCGACCGGCAGACGCGCGAGGCGATGCTGCGCGGGCTCATCGGCGAGGCGGAGCACCTCCCGGCATTCTGCCATGCGCTCGAACGCATGATCGGCGCGCTCATCGACACGATAGACATCCCCTCGCCCGAGCCCTGGGGGCTGCTCACCCTCGACGTGCCCGCTGCGTCGCGGCTCGTCGCCGCGGCCAAGGCGATCGAGACGCTGGCGCGGGCGGCGCTGCGGTTCGCCCCTGACGTGCGCCGCGACGAGCCGGTCCTCGCGGTCGGATTTGCGCTCGCCGGCGACGTGATGAAGAAACTGCTGCGCGCCTCCGGGCTGGACGAGGCGACGGCGCGTAGCAAGCCCCATCGCCTGAAGTGGCCGGAGGGCGTCGACGCCATGCGCCTCGTCGCCGACTACATGGCCGGCACGGCGTTCGAGGAACTGTTGACGGCGCCGCTGACGCTGCAGGTCGGCGCGGCGCATGCGCTCGAGCACACGGCCATCATCGCGGCCAGCGGCACCGGCAAGACCGTCACGCTGGAGGCCATGATCTGTCGCCATCTCGAGGCACCGACGCGGCCCGGCCTCGTCATCATCGACAGCCAGGGCGACCTGCTGAAGCGGGTGCGCCGGCTGGCGGCGGTCAAGGAGCGCCTGGTCTACGTCGATGCCTCCGACGTCGAGCGGCCGCCGCAGCTGTCGCTGTTCGACCTCGGATTGACGCGGTCGGCCAATGCCGACGCCCGCACGCGCGAGGCCATCCGCAACGGGGTGCTGGAGCTCTACGAGTATCTGCTCGGCGACCTGCTGCTGCAGGACATGACGGCCAAGCAGCTGGTGCCGTTCCGCTTCCTGTGCGCGCTGATGATGGAGATCGAGAATGCGACCCTGATCGACCTGCGCACCGTGCTCGACAACCTCGAACCCTACCGCGACGCCGTATCGAGGCTGCCGGCGACGGGGCGGCGCTTCTTCGAGCGTGATTTCCTGAGCCCGGGCTTTGCCGACAGCCGCAAGCAACTGGGCTGGCGCCTCGACGGCCTGCTGGTGCGGCCAAGCTTCGAGCGCATGTTCGCGGCCCGGCGCAGCAACCTCGATCTGTTCACGGCCATGAACAACGGCGAGGTGGTGCTCGTAGACACCGCCAAGGAGGCGCTGCGCGAGGAGGGCTCGTCCCTCGTCGGCAAGTACTTCATCGCCCTGACGCTGGCCGCCTGCCTCGACCGGGCCCGCATCGTGGAGGCCGAGCGGCGTCCGGCCTACCTCATCATCGACGAGGCGCACGAGTACCTGTCGGGCAGCGTCGAGACGCTGCTGCGGCAAGCGCGCAAGTATAAAGTGGGCGTGACGCTGGCGACGCAGACCATCGCCGGAATGAAGCCGGTGCTGCGCGATACCATCCTCGGCAACACCGCGATCAAGATCGCGGCCGGGTTGTCGGAGCGCGGCGGCGAGAGCCTGGCGGCGGCGATGCGCACGTCGGCCGACTTCATCCAAGGTCACACGCGCAGCCCGAGCGGCGTGCGCTTTGCCTGCCACGTGCGCAACCTGACGCGCGAGGCGGTGACGCTGCACATCCCGTTCGGCGTGCTCGACCGCATGCCGCAGATGTCGGAGCGCGAGGCGGCACGGGTGCTCGCGCGCTCGCGCGAGCGGCTCGCCGCGACTGATGCGCCGAGCCTGCCCCCCGCCCCGGCCGGTCATGACCTGTCGCGGCCTGCCGCGACGCACCGCGACACGCCGGGCTCGGACGCGACCAACCGGTGGGACACCTACTGACATGGGCGGCTGGTATTTCGTCACCAAGGTCATCCGCGGCGTGCCGTACCGCTACCGGCAGACGTCGTGGCGCGAGGGCGGCAAGGTGCGCACGAAGTGCCGATGCCTCGGCCGCGCCGACGCTACGGGAGCAGACAAGAGGCGCCTCGCAACAGTGGCCACCGCCGCCGACGCAGCGCCAGCGCTCGACAGGACGCTCGGAGCTGAGCACGAAGCGGCAACGCAGAGATCGTCGGCACCGCCTGAGGCAGTCGAAGGGGATAACGCAAGCCCGGCCTCGGCCAGGTGGAGTTAGACTAGGGGTATGCGCAAAGCCGCGGCGTGCGCGCCGATCGATGCGGGCTGCAACACGCCTCGCTGGAGCAGCGGCGAGCGGGGTCCCGACGGACATGCGCAACACGAGACCATGATCATGAGCCCAGAGAACCTCAAGGACCGCGACGGCGAGCGCACCGCCCGCTACTTCGCGCCGCGCCGTCGCCGACCCCGCTTCAGGGCGACGGCCGGTGAGCGCAGCGAGACCTCGCGCGCCGGCCGGTTCGCGCTGACGGCTAGAGACCTCGACATCGTCGAGGCCGTGGCGCGACACCGCTTCCTGACCTCGGACCAGATAGCGCGGCTGTTCGGCGGCGGGCGCACCAAGCGGCGCCTGACCGAGCTGTTCCACGCCGGCGGCTATCTCGACCGTCCGATCCGCCAGCTCGATCTCAAGATGCGCAACGGCGAGCTGGAGCCGGGCGGACTGCCCATGGTCTACGCGCTGTCCGAGAAGGGGGCGAAGCTGCTGGTCGGCGAGGGGCGGCTGCCGCGCGAGGCCGAGCGGACGAAGTGGAGCCGCGACAACGCCGAGGCGGGTCGCCAGTTCATCGCCCATACACTGGGCGTCGCCGACGTGCGCATCGCCATCGAGGTCGCCTGCCGCGCCCGCCGCGACGTCATCCTGCACCACGATCGCGACCTGGTCCTCTCGATCCCGCGCGACTTCCGCAAACACCCGGGCGCACCGTGGTCGATGACCCCGCGTGTGCTGATGCGCGAGACCTTCATCGACAACGGCCAGCAGGTGGTGAAGACCACCGAGCTCGACGTGCCGGTGCTCGCCGACGCGGTGTTCCGCCTCGAGCAGACCGCGACGGGCAAGCGGTTTCATTTCTTCGTCGAGGTCGACATGGGCACCATGCCGATCGCGCGCTGGAAGCGTAACGGCACGCTGAACACCGCCGGCACATCGATCCTGAAGAAGGTGCTGGGCTATCGCCAGGCCTTCGACAGCGGCCTGCACAAGACGCTGTTCGGCTGGACGGGCTTCCGCGTGCTCGTCTTCACCACCACCGAGGCCCGCGCCCGGCACATCATCACCGAGGCCGAGCGCGCCTTCGGCAAGGACGCGGCGGCGCGCATCCGCACCGCGACGCTCGCCGCCGCCAAGGGCGATATCCTGGCTCACGCATTCTTCGCCGACCGCGACAGCACCGAGACCCTGTTGCCGCAGCCCGAGCCAAGTGCGGCAACGACGGAGGCGCCGTAACACGACATGTCATTGCACTCGGCCCCGGCCGCGAGGCGCGCCGTGTTCCCCTCGCGCTCGTCCGGCCGCCCGGCGGCGGGCAGCTACCGCACCCCCGCCCCCAAAGGTCGCCAGCATCTTTTCAGTATCACGCGGCCGGCTGCCGTCGTCCGTCGCGAGCGGCGGAGCGCCGCGACCTCATGCCTTGCGGGAGGCGCGCGAGCCAGGTGTCTCAGATGCGTTTCGCTCTTCGCGCGCCTCCCAAGCCGCACCGACACACGACGTCTATAGGACAGTGCTGCGGGCGCAGCCATGCCGGCGAGTGGCGCTGCTGACGGGCAGCGGGAGCTGGCGGACCCGCGAGCCGGCCCCCATCGCCGCAGACGGCGGCCGGCGGCCCTAGGCTTGGCGATGGGGGATGGCGCAAGGCATGAGGTCGCGGCGCGAGCCGCGACCTTTGGGGGCGCAATCACGGGGGATTTCAGCACCTCCCTGGAGCTTTCCTATGTATCACCGGCAAAAGCCCCGTCGTTAGTACCGTCGGCGCTTGGCGGTGGGGATGCTCGGCAGGGCCAGGAAGCGGTTGATGCCGGCCTCGATGCTAGCCCGAGTCGCGGCAAAGCGCTCGCGCGACTGCCGGATGACCTTGAGCGCGGCCGGCGAGGGCCCCGCACCCGGCAGCGGATGCCGCGGCACCGGCGCGTCGTGTAGCTGAACGAGCGTCGGCGAAGCGGCCTCGCCGTCGGCGAGCAGCCGGCACCACGCCTGGCCGACATCGAGTTCCAGCAGGGCGGCTGGATCGAGCGGCTGCACCTCGCGGGCGAGCAGCGGCGCATCCTGGGCGCCGACACGGAAGAGGATCATCGAGCCGACGTTGCCGAGCACGGCGGCGCGGGTGTGCTCGGTGAGCTGGTCGAGGTACTGATTGGCGAGAGTCAGACAGAGGCGGTATTTGCGGCATTCGGCCAGCATGACCGGCAGGCCCTCGGAGACGAAGTTCTGGTGCTCGTCTATCATCAGGAAGAAATCGGTGCGGGCGTGCTCCGGGATATCGGCACGCGTCATGGCGGCCTGCTCGAAACCGGCGACGATGAGCGAGCCCAGCATCTGCGCGTGCGTGTCGCCGATGAGACCTTTGGACAGGTCGGCGATCAGGATGCGGCGCTCATCCATGAACACGCGCGGATCGAAGGTGGGACGCGTCTGGCCGACGATGTTGCGGATGGCCGGCGAGCCGAGGATTTGCCCGAGCTTGTTCTGCAGCGGCTGATCGAGCTCGCCGCCGAGGCGGTCGTCGAGCTCGGGATATTCGAGCAGCCAGTAGCGCTGCACCAGAGGGTCGCGACAGCGGGCAACCGCCTTGCCGCGCCAGGCATCGTCATCGAGCAGGCGGATGAGGCCTATCAGGGTGGCGTCTCCCTGATCGAGCAGAACGGCTAGCGCATTGTGCAGCAGACGCTCGACGCGATAGCCCCACGAGCTAGCGAACAGCGAGCGGAACATGGCGACAAGTCGTGACACCAGCGCCGGCCTGCGGTCGGGCGGCACGTCGGCTAGCAGGTTGAAGCCGACCGGATAGTCGAGGTCGGCGGGGTTGAAATAGAGCACCTCGTGGCGGCGGGCAGGCGGCACGAGTTCGAGGCAGGCCCGCGCCAGGTCGCCATGCGGATCGATGATGGCGACGCCGGCACCACTGGCGACATCGTGCGCGAACAGGTTCTGCAGCAGCGTCGACTTGCCGACGCCCGAGCGGCCGATCAGCGCCACGTGCTGGCGGCGGTCGCGCGGGAACAGCAGCACGGGTAGCGCATCGAAATAGCCGCGCGTGGTGCCGAGCGGGACGGGCGCTGGATTGTGGGCGGCCTTGCAGTGGAATGTAGGCATAGGCCAGCGACGGCACGCCTCATCCGGTTTCGCACATCCGGATGCTCCCCGACGACGATCTCTGCGAGGAGATGCCGCGAGACGGAACACGTGGCCATGTCGCATGAGCCGGTTCCGGCGCAGTTCGGCGCTGGCCTTCGACTGCAGCGAAGCGGGGAGACGGAGAGGCGGAAAGCGGCGAAGACCGATAGCCGCAGTGTAACACGACTTGCCCGAGCGCAAGCCGGTAGTGGCAGGGGACAAGGCCGCGCGACGCAGCGGCGAGGTCCGCACCACAGCACGGCACGGCTCTATCCACATATGCCCCGGGTTCGCTGCCCCCGTCTCCCAAAGAGACCCACGACTGCTGTTTGGTCTTTATCCTTTAATGTTTGTTTTCGAGCGCAATGCCACGGCCCTGTTGAGCCGCACAAGCGAAGGCGCGGCGAGGACAGCACCGCAAGCCGGCGAGAAAATCACCACGCTGCGGCGAGCAAAACACCACGGGCAGGTGGAGGAAATCACCACAAGCAGGCGAGAAAATCACCACGACGCGGCGGCGTACCGCCCCCGGAGTTATCCACACCTGGCCCGGCGAGGTGACGGGGTCTGACCTCGCCGGATGGTAGACTGGCGATCATATGGCGGACATCGTCTCGATCAGGGAAGGGGAGAACCGGATAGCGGTGCGGCGTAACGAGCTTGTGCTCGGGCACTTCCGCCTGTCGGTGTGGGCGCAACGGCTGTTCCTCATCCTCATCGCCCACGTCGACGACGACACCACGCGCGACACCGTGTTCCGCTTCGAGATCGCGGAGCTGGCGCGCTGGTTGAAGATCGATCGCTCGAACCTCTATAGCGACATCATCCCGGCGATCCAGGAACTCGAGCGCACCAAGATCAGGATCGAGCGCACCGACGGCAACGCCGGCTACGTCACCATCGGCCTCATCCAGAACCGGCAAGGTTTCGTCTCGAGAGGGCGCGACAGCGAGCTGCGCGTCAAGGACGGCGCGGTCGAGTTCTTCATCTACGAGGAGCTGCTGCCGTTCGTGAAGGAACTGTCGAGCCGCTTCACCAAGACCGAGCTCGTGCATGCGCTGCGCCTCAAGTCGTCGTTCTCGCAGAAGATCTACGATCTCTTGAAAGCCAACCGCTGGCGCGGCGGCAGCTTCACCGTCGATATCGGCGACCTGCGCGCCCTACTCGCCATCGGAGCCCGCGAGTACGCCAAGTTCTCCGACCTGCGCCGCAACGTGCTCGAGGTGGCGGAACGCGAGATCGGCGACAAGACCGACATCCGCTACACCTGGAGCGGCACGAAGCGCGGCAACAAGATCGTCGCCATCAAGTTCAGCTACACGCGGCTCGGCGGCAGCGACATCGAGTTCCTGCCCGACACGACGAGCGATCGACTGCTGCAGCGCCTGACCAAGGCCGGGCTCCGTTCGGAGGCTGCGGCCGACCTGGTGCGCCTCTACGGCACGACCGATCCGAACCGCATCAGCTGGCACCTCGACGAGGCACTGCGCCTGCACCGGGCGAAGAAGCTGAAATCCCCGGCAGCCTGGATCACCGCCGGCATCAAGGAGGACTGGCGACCGCAGGACCGGAACGTCGGCGGCCAAGACAGTGGGCGCGAGAGAAACAACAGGCCAAGATCGGTAGCTGAGTTGCTCTCAGCGCCATCACTGCCATAGCCGCGGCACACGGATTTGCGTTCTCTGGATCCCCCTTTACAATGCTCTGGCGGTTGTGCAGTGTAAGTTCAAGTCGACACTTGCGTGTGGCTCACTGGCTTGTATACTGCGGACAATGAAATACGATATTTACAATATATCGATAATGAGCATTATTGATACATTTGAGGGGTTCTGCAGGGTTGTGGGGTTACTCGTAACAACCACAATGCTATTGTTCTTCAGCACATTTATTATATACAAACAACTAGATAAGAACGCAAGTCTTGGTGGGTACGCCCCGAAAGTAGGATACATCTTTGTTCCAGCTGTCATGCATTGGCCCTGCCTGGACGCACGAGTCGCTCACGATAATTGGGTTCCGCGAATTAGACGGTGATGCAGATGGTGGCAAATGATGGAATAAATGACTCTAGCTTAAATCAGCATTTATATACATCTAATGAGCTAGGCGCCACCCCACTTCGCCCTACTATCCTGGGCATGCTAGCAGCGAATTCCGACGGCTCGTTTCGGTGGGATGGTGGCGCCGCCTTAGGCCCCCTTGAAATAACATTCAGCCTCGCGGGGGCGGGATCTATCTTCAATTCAGCTGAATATGTGCACGGGCCACACTCTGCCCTCCCCGCAGGTGTTGTCGACTGGACATCGTCTCAGGTTTCCGAAGTCATTTCGATCTTGAAGCTTTGGGAGTCTTATTCAAATATTCGTTTCATTGGTGTTGACGAAAAAATCACTGGGTTGACTCAAGCTGGGGACATCCGAATTGGCTTGACCACGGCAATCGACGACAAGGCTCTGACGTTCCTCCCAGCAGGAAGAGACTCGGCTATTGATGGTGATGTCTGGATAAACGCATATAGCGCGGCCCTCACCAGCTTCATCAGCTCTGAGGCGCGAAGTGTGTTGCTGCATGAGCTTGGGCATGCGCTCTTCGGCTTTGCAGATATTTCGACATACGGCGCGAATTCCACGAACAACAATACCCCCCAATACACAGGGCTTGACGGTGTCAGCTTGGATGGCACCGCGTGGGACGCTTCCTACTGGTCAATCATGAGCTACAACACGCCGGTCTTTTCTGGCAGTGTGCTTTATGCCATCACACCAATGTACCTAGACATTCTCGCGGCGGAGGCTCTCTACGGACCCGTCACAAATGCTGGAAGCAATCATTATTCAGCATATGCCGGATCATTGCAAACGTTCCACGATCATGGCGGCAATGATTCTAATGATTCTATTGTTTGGTCTGATGATACGCCGGCATATATTGACTTGCGGTCGGCGGCCCCGGCGTTGACATTGGATCCGCACTCAGGGGCTGGGTGGTCTGGCGTTCGCTCAGGCGGAGCGGGTGATGCTTCGCTTGATATATCAGAGCGCCGCTTTTTTTTGACGCCTGGAACCACGATAGAGGCAGTAACAACCGGCGACGGTGATGACTTCATCATAGGAAATGATGCGAGCAATACGATCATCGCGCATGGCGGCGCCGATACTATCAGTGGCGGCCCTGGGAATGACTCCATCGACGGCGGCGACGGCGATGACACCGCCGTCTACCATTTTAGGGGCGGAACTTTGTTGCCTTCCGGAGATCTCTCTGGTGGGTACTACTCTGTTTACAG
>WBZS01000134.1_pt2 | contig 133682 bp, 119 predicted proteins | sample 5204201 | NCBI WGS metagenome assembly WBZS01 (sample SAMN12344357, study PRJNA552823) | activated sludge metagenome | biome: Activated sludge suspended growth; feature: Nitrification reactor; material: Wastewater; isolation source: activated sludge from nitrification reactor of wastewater... | reverse complement strand
TTCCCTAAGCCTCCTTCCGCCCGGCTCCGGCAGCTGAGGTCGTACGGCGTCATCGGTCCGGGTATAACGTTGCGATCACAACTGAGCAACGAATTCGAGCGTCCCTCAGGCGCCCGGCGCAGCAGCGCAGATATGACCCTCGCGACCCAAGATGGCGTCGCGGTGATGCCACCCTCCTGCTGCGGTGACGAGGAGGAAGCCATGCCCGACGGACGTGGAAGCCCCGACACGATGGTGATCGTCCTCTGGCTAGCCGTGGTGCTTATGGCCGGGGCGGTTGCCTTCCTGATCTGGGGCAGGCAGAAGATGGCGGTCAGGATCGCCGAACTCGAACAAGCTGGGCATGCCGAAGCGGACAGTGTCAAGGCGCTGTCCGTCGAGGTCGAGCGGAGGCGTCAAGAGCTCGACCTGCGAGCCTCGGAACAGCGTGACGACCTGCGCGTCGAGCGCGAAGCGCTCGCCCGACGAGAGACGCTCGTCGGTGACCGGGAGAGCAGGGCCCAGACTGACCAGGTCGCCGTCGAAGAGAGAGCGGCGAGGATCGACAAGCTCCAGGCCGACATCCAGCAGCGCAGCGACGCCGTGGACGCGTCGGCGGAGACGATCCGGCTGGAGCTCGAACGAGTCTCGGGACTCACCCACGAATCGGCGGTGTCGGAGCTGCTGGGTCACGCCGAACACGAGGCGCGGCTGCGCGCGGCAGTCGTCGCGAAGAACATCGAGGACCAGGCGCGGGCGACCGCCGACGGAGCTGCTCGCACGATCATCGCCGGAGCGATCCAGAGGCTCGCCTCGGACCAGACAGCGGAGTCCGTGGTCACGACCGTCGATTTGCCCGGCGACGACATGAAGGGCCGCATCATCGGGCGTGAAGGTCGCAACATCCGAACGTTCGAGCAGGTGACCGGGGTCAACGTCATGATCGACGACACTCCTGGCAGCGTGCTGTTGAGCTGTTTCGATCCCGTGCGCCGCGAGATTGCCAGGGTGGCCCTCGTCGAATTGGTGGCCGACGGTCGTATCCACCCGCAACGGATCGAGGAGGCGTACGAACGCAGCAAGGCGACCGTCGAGCAGCGGATGGATGCGGCTGCCCGCGACGCTCTGGCCGAAGTTGGGATCTCGGACCTCCATCCCGGATTGGTCCCGACGATCGGCGCCCTGAAGTACCGCACCTCCCACGGTCAGAACGTCCTGGCCCACCTGGTCGAATGCGCCCATCTAGCGGGACTGATGGCAGCCGAGCTCGGGCTTGGCGTTGCGGTCTGTAAGCGGGCTGCGTTCCTGCACGACATCGGCAAGGCCCTCACCCACGAACACGAGGGTTCGCACGCCATCGTCGGGGCCGATCTGGCGCGTCGGCACGGTGAGCATCCCGACGTCGTGCACGCCATCGAGGCCCACCACAACGAGGTCGAACCACGAACGGTGGAAGCCGTACTTACCCAGGCGGCCGACGCCATCAGCGGGTCGCGCCCGGGTGCGCGTCGAGAGTCCCTGGAGGCGTACGTGCAGCGTCTCGAACGGCTGGAGGCAATTGCATCGGCCCACCCCGGGGTCGAACGAGTCTTCGCGATGCAAGCCGGTCGGGAACTCCGGGTGATGGTGTCTCCCACCACCGTCGACGACGCTGCGACCTCTGCCATGGCCCGTGACATCGCCAAACAGGTCGAAGACGAACTCACCTATCCCGGACAGATCCGGGTGACGGTCGTGCGCGAGAGCCGAGCCGTCGAAGTAGCCCACTGATCAATGACGGGGCGGATGGCCCCGGGTGTATTCGGCAGGGTCCTCGAACTTGTCGGTGACGGTGTACATCTCCAAGTCGGGATCCGGTGGTGGCGGCAAGTTGGTCATGGCGACCGCTTTGGGCCCCGCCCGACGCCCGGCCAGTTTGCGCTCCAACCAGCGCGCCAGGCTCGTGAGCGCGAAGTTGATGACGATGAAGATGATCGCCGCGACGATGAACGAGACGACCAGATTGCCCTTGCCGGCCGCGAGGTTCTGAAGTGACCGGATCAGGTCGGGATAGGTCACCATGTAGCCGAGCGCGGTGTCCTTCAGGATGACGACGAGTTGGCTGACCAGGCTCGGCAGCATGGCCGTCACCGCTTGCGGCAGCAGGATCGACCGGAGCGTCTGACCGTTCGTCAGGCCCACGGACAGGCCAGCCTCACGCTGGCCCTTCGGGAGTCCTTGGACGCCGGACCGGATGAGTTCTGCCATCACGCACGAGTTGTAGAGCGTGAGCCCGACCACGACGCCGACGAAGGACAAGATGTCCCCGGGCAACTTGAGGGTGAACAGGCTGACGTAGTAGGCGAAGATCATCATCATCAGCACAGGAACCGAGCGGAAGAACTCCACGAACACGGCGGTCAGCCAACTGACGACGCGGTTGTGGCTGAGGCGACCGATGCCGAGGACGAACCCGAGGACCGTGGCGGTCACGACGCTGACCAGGGCTGCCTGGAGCGTCATGAACAGGCCGGGGTAGATGTAGTAGAGCCAGGTGTCGGCTTCGAGGAAGGGAGCCCACTGCGCGGGCGTCAACTGGCTCCTCAGACCCCACAGGATCAGCGCGATCAACGCCAGGAGCACGACACCGCCGCTGATACCGATCACAAGATACCGACGCGAGGCTTTGGGGCCCGGAACGTCGAAGAGGACAGCCTGGGCACTCATCGCTGCACCGCCAACCTGCGCGACAGCCGGGTGAAGAAGATGCCCATCGGCAACGTCAAGATCACGAAGCCCGTCGCCATGACGAGGAAGATCAGGTACAGCACGTCTGGAGAAAACTCGATGGCGTTCTTCATCGAGTACGAAGCCTCGGCCACGCCGATCGTCGAGACCACCGTGGTGTTCTTCGTCAGAGCAATCATCGTGTTGCCGAGGGGAGCGATCGCCCCGCGGAATGCCTGGGGCAGGATCACTTCCTTCAGCGACTGGCCGAAGTCGAGACCGATCGCGCGTGCGGCCTCGGCCTGACCGACCGGGACCGTATTGACGCCGCTGCGCAGTGCCTCGGCGACGAAGGAGGCGTGGTACACGCTCAAGCCCACGACGCCCCACCAGAAGATCTGCGTCGACAGGGGTGCCGTGCGTGGAGTCAGGGTCCACCGCAACAGCAGGAACAAGCAGAAGAACATGAAGAAGACGATGAGCGTGAGAGGAGTGTTCCTCACGAGGTTGACGTACGCGGCCCCCGCCCAGTTGAAGATCTTGACCGGTGACACCCTCATGATGGCGACGATCGTGCCGATCAGCATCGACCCGATCGCCGAGGCCAGGGTCAACTGAATCGTCGTGAGGAAAGCCTCGAGCACGTGGTACTGCGTGATGATCTCTATCACTCAGGTCTCCTTGCTGCCTGCTGGGAAGTGGAGGAGTCAGGGGGCCGCGTCGGCCCCCTGACCACCTCTGACGGGACGACTAGCTGCAGGCGTCCTGCTTGGGGGGGTTGTCTCCGGCCGGCTTGAACCCGGACGGGCCGACGGTCTTGTCGAGGGCCTTCTGCCAATCACCGGAGCTGACCATCTTTCCGATCGCCGTGTTGACCTTCTCGCACAACGCCGTATCGCCCTTCTTGAGGCCGACGCCGTACCGCTCGGTGGTGAACGGCTTGCCGACGACCTTGAGCTTGCCCTTGTACTGATCCTGTGCGGCGTAGCCCGCGAGGATCACGTTGTCGGTCGTCACGGCGTCGATCGAACCGGAGGCCAGTGCCGTGACGCACTTGGAGTAAGTGTCCTGTTCGATGAGTTCGGTTCCCGCGGCGTACTTGTCCTTGACGGTCTTGGCCGACGTGGACCCGGTCACCGAGCACAACTTCTTACCGTTCAACGTTTCCGGGCCGGTGATCGAGTTGTCGTCGGCCCGCACGAGCAGATCCTGGCCGGCGATGAAGTACGGCCCGCCGAACGACACGCGCTGCTTGCGAGCGTCGGTGATCGAGTAGGTCGCGAAGATCAGCTGCACCTGGCCGCCCTCGATGAGGGTCTCCCGCTGCGGTGAGGGCGATTCCTTCCAGACGATCTGGCTTTCGCCGTACCCCAACTCCTTGGCGACGTACTTGGCGACCTCGACGTCGAAGCCGGTGTACCCCGCGCCTTCCTTGAGGCCCAGCCCGGGCTGGTCGAACTTGATGCCGATCGTGATGTTGCCTGCGGCGCCACCGGCGGCCGGGCTGCCAGATGCTGCGGGTGCCCCGCCGGGTGCGCTGGTACACGCCGCTGTCAGCGCGAGCATCGCTCCGGCCAGGATGGCCAGGGGCTTCTTCATGGTCATGGTCGGTCTCCTTAGGGTTGTCATGCGGTGGTACGGCAGACCCGTACGTCAGTGGGTGAGGATCTTCCCGAGGAAGTCTTTGGCGCGGTTCGATTGCGGGTTGGTGAAGAATGATTCGGGAGTGTTCTCCTCGACGATTTGCCCGTCGGCCATGAACACGACGCGGTCGGCCGCTTTCCGAGCGAACCCCATCTCGTGGGTGACCACCACCATCGTCATGCCCGCTCTGGCGAGCGCGACCATGACGTCGAGCACCTCGTTGACCATTTCGGGATCGAGCGCCGACGTCGGCTCGTCGAACAAGATGACCTTCGGGTTCATCGCGAGCGCGCGAGCGATGGCGACGCGCTGCTGCTGGCCGCCTGAGAGTTGCGCGGGATATTTCTCCGCCTGCGTCTGCACTCCGACCCGCTCCAACAGAGCCATGGCTTCTTGTTTGGCGGCCGCTGCCGAGAGTTTGCGGACTTTGACGGGGCCCAGCGTGACGTTCTCGAGGATGGTCTTGTGGGCGAACAAGTTGAACGACTGGAAGACCATGCCGACGTCGGCGCGCAACTTGGCGAGTTGCTTGCCTTCGGCAGGAAGCGGCTGGCCATCGACGGTGATGGTCCCCGAATCGATGGTTTCCAAGCGGTTGATGGCCCGACACAACGTCGACTTGCCGGACCCGGAAGGGCCGATCACGACGACGACTTCACCTTCCCCGATCGACAGGTTGATGTCGTTGAGCACATGCAATGCCCCGAAATGTTTGTTGACCTTTGACAACACCACCAGGGGACGGCGAGGCGTGGTTGGCTCGGTCGGCGCAGTGTCGTTGGTCATGCCCGTACCCTAGGGTGTCGCGCGGCTGCGGCTGAAGTGCCTTGTCGTGGTTGTGTTCGAACCTTTACAAACACGACATCGTCGAGATCGGTGGGTCGGCGCTCTCGATTACCATGAGCGGGCTATGACACACACAGACGAGCAAACCCGTACGTACCACGTGGTCACGTACGGCTGCCAGATGAACGTGCACGACTCCGAGCGAATCTCGGGACTGCTCGAAGGAGCCGGCTACGCGAAGGCCGACTCGGACCTGGGTGCCGACCTCGTCGTGTTCAACACCTGCGCCGTCCGCGAGAACGCCGACAACCGGCTGTACGGCAACCTCGGCCATCTGGCACCCGCGAAGGCGAACCGGCCGGGGATGCAGATCGCGGTGGGCGGGTGTATGGCCCAGAAGGATCGTGACCTGATCCTGCGGAAGGCGCCCTGGGTCGACGTGGTCTTCGGTACCCACAACCTCTCCTCGTTGCCGGTGTTGCTCGAGCGGGCACGGATCGAGCAGGCCGCGCAGGTCGAGATCGTCGAGTCCCTGGAACGGTTCCCGTCCACGCTGCCGTCCCGGCGCGAGTCGCCGTACGCCGGCTGGATCGCGATCAGCGTCGGCTGCAGCAACACGTGCACGTTCTGCATCGTGCCCGCCCTGCGCGGCAAGCAGACCGATCGCCGGGCGGGTGACATCCTCGCCGAGGTACGGCAACTGGTCGCCGACGGCGTCCAGGAAGTCACTCTCCTGGGACAGAACGTCAACGCGTACGGGCTTTCCATCGGCGATCGTGACGCCTTCGCGAAGCTGTTGCGAGCCTGTGGCGACGTCGAGGGCCTACGCCGGGTGCGCTTCACGTCGCCCCACCCCAAGGACTTCACCGATTCGGTGATCGAGGCGATGGCCGAGACGCCCAACGTCATGCCGAGCTTGCACATGCCGCTGCAGTCGGGGTCGGATGCCGTACTGAAACGGATGCGTCGGTCGTACCGGAAAGAGCGCTACCTCGGCATCCTCGAGCGCGTTCGCTCGGCCATGCCTCACGCAGCGATCACCACCGACATCATCGTGGGCTTCCCGGGCGAGACGGAGGAGGAGTTCGCTGACACATTGGACGTGGTACGACAGGCGCGGTACGCCGCTGCGTTCACGTTCCAGTACTCGATTCGGCCAGGTACTCCGGCCGCGACCATGGCCGACCAGGTGCCGGCCTCAGTGGTGCAGGATCGCTACCTTCGCTTGGTCGATCTCGTCGGCGAGACAGCATTGGAGGGCAATCGGAGTCAGGTCGGCAGCGAGGTGGAGGTGCTGTTCGCCGACGGGGAGGGCCGCAAGGATGCCGCGACCCACCGGATGTCGGGTCGCGCGCGCGACAACCGGCTCGTGCACGTGGCCGTACCCGAGAACCCTGCGTTGCGGCCACGACCAGGAGACATCGCGCGAGCAACGGTCACGTACGGTGCGCCGCACCATCTGGTAGCTGACGGCGGCATCCACAGCCTGGAACGCACACCGGGCGGCGATGCGTGGCAAGCCAGGCACAGCGAGCGTCCGTCTGGAGTCTCCTTGCCGATGCCGATCATCCGGACACGCGCCTGACCATGGCCCCTGGTCGGGGAGACTAAGGCATGGCCGACGATCTCCTCGACTGGTTCCTGCTGGACGCGAACGAGCGCCGCGACAAGCAACTGCGGGAGGATCTCGACTACGCGAACATCCAGATCCGGAGCGCTGCCGAAGCAGGCAGGCGCAACGCCGACAAGCTGCGACGGGACCTCGACCAGGTCACCGGAACTTTGGAATCTCGGCTGAATCGCCTCCAGAGAATGTTCGGTGCCTACGTCGAACTGAACTCGCTCCGTGACGAGGTCTCGACCACGTTCGAGAAGAGCGCCGAGCAGCGCCGCAAGGCGATCGGCGTGTTGACCCGGTTGGCGGTAGGGCAACCGGCGGAGCGGATGGAGTCAGATCCTCGGTACTGGCTTCCGGACGCCATCAATGCCGTGACCGGACTCGTGTCGGGAAAGCCGGATCCCGAAGCCGAGGCCCGTGCTCGGTACCTCGACCCGCGCGCCGACGAGTTCATCGTGCTGGCCAGCACCGCTCTGGATCGCCCGGATCTCGTGGCGGCCCGGTTGCCCGACGTGCTCGTCACGGACGGCTCGTTCTCGGCCAGTCAAGAGCTGCTGTGGAACTCCGCGGTCGCCGGGGACTTCGGGGACGTTCTGCCCACGATCCGGGCCGTGATCGAACCGACGCTCTCCTCGGAAGGATGGCCGGAGTGGGTGCAGGCGAAGGCCAAGACCGCCGGTGCAACTCCTTTGGCGTGGGTGGAGATGCTGACGCGTCCGCTGGCGACGGACGACGCCGTACCGGAACCGGCAGCCGCCTACGTGCTGCATGCGGGATTGAAGGACTCGCTGGCCACCGTGCCGGGCACCCGTGACAAGCCCGGGGCTGACACTGGCCGAAGCGAGTCGCAGAAGGCGTTGACCACCATGATGTTGGCGATGGTGTCGGAGGGTCTCCCGGAAGAGCGGGAGCATCTGAGCAAGATCAGGATGCTGCAGGCCGTTCTGGCCGATCCCGATCAGGAGGTCACGGGCGATCCTGGCCTCGGTCAGCGCAGCGACGTCACCGAGCGAGTGAGGTCGGCGTTGACCGATCGATCGCTGGCAGCGGCAGTCCGAAGGGAGTTGTTGTCCTGGTGTGCCCAGCGCCTTGCCGCGACGATCGAGCACCTGGCTCAGGACCAGGACCGGGTCGCGACGTCCATCGCGGTGTCGGTGATGGGAGCCACTGTCCCAGTGACCGCCTCGGGTTACCCGAGCGACGCCTTGGCGAGGGTCGATCAGTCCCTGGTGGAGGCGCAGCGGGAGGCCCGGCGGGCCCTGATCCTGCCCGTGCTGGTGGCTGTGGTGGCCGCCACGATCGAGGTCTTCGTCTTGGTACGGCTTCGCCTCGGTCTGGCCGTGTTCATGGGAATGGTGGTCGTCGGATGCCTCGTTGCGGCAGGGATCCGGCTGCAGCGGCTGGCCGTACTCCCCAAGTTATACGGAGAGCAGCGGGAGAACCTGGCCGGTCAGCTCGACCGTGCGCACGACCGCGCCGCGAGCACGGACGCCGACCGGGCCGAGCGTAGGGGAGAGGAAGCCGCAGTCATGGAGGTGGTGCGACGGAGGCTGGTCGCCGGGACCTGACAGGGTGATTCGGGCCGAGACGTTGAACCGGGGCTGGCATCTCACGATGCCAGCCCCGGTTTGGGCTTCTGCCGCTGTTAGGCCTCCGGCGCCGCCGGGGGTTCGCTGCCCCCGACTTTGCCCTTGAGGAAGTCTTGAACCTGGTCGACCTGTCCGGCGTACTTGCTGCCGGTCTTCTCGTCAACGATGTCGCCGACTTTGTCGATCCCGGCCTTGACAGCGTCCTCGTGCCCAGCAACGGCGTTGCTGATCTTGTCAGACAAGCCCATCTGCGGGACCTCCTTTCGTCGACCACCGCCCGGGGGCCCTTCCGAGGCCGACTGATCCAGGCAGGACGTCTCAAGCGACGTCACAGATAGTTGTACCCCATTCGCCTGGGACGTGCCACGGAAATGTCCTGGTCGTGGCACGCGTCGGCTGATGCCGGATCGGTGTGATGGGATGACGCACGTGACAGAGGCGAAGGTCGAGGTTCGCGATCCCTCCCTCGACGTCGCCCGCGGTCTCGCTGTGATCGGTCTCGTGCTCGGGCACGTGCTGTTCGGAGCGATCGTGGCGGGCGTCTCTGTGCGAGGTGGGTGGGCCGGGTTCACGAACATGGCCCTGGGGCTGTGGCGGCTCCCGGTATTCGTCTTCGTCTCGGGGCTGTTCGTGTCGCGGAGCTTCGATCGTCACGGCGTCGTCCACGTGTGGAACCGAGTCGCCCTCTGCTCCTGGCTCTACCTGTTGTGGACCGTGATCCAGGGGGGCACCAAAGCCGCGATGGGCAATCTGGTCAACGATCCCGTGACGTGGTGGCAGGTGCTCGAACTGTGGATTCCGCAAGGTCAGTTGTGGTACCTGCCGTGGCTGCTGGTGATGACGCTGCTGTCGGCACTCGTCAAGCCGTGGTTGCCCGGGAGGATCGTGCCGACCACGCTGGTGTCAGGCGCGCTGGCGCTGGCCACCTGGGGGTACGAGTGGCCGTACATCCTGACGCGAGGGCTGTCGTTGCCGGTGTTCTTCTTCCTCGGGTGCTGGGTGGGGATCGGGAGGTACCAACGGGTGCTCCGGGCCACGAAGGTCTGGGTCGTCGCCGCGGTCGGCTGCCTGGCCGGCGGGGTGTACGGGCTCATGCTCCTGCTCGGACCCATCCCGCCGACCGCAGGTGTCACCGAGCGGACAGCGCTCGGAGTGGCGGCGGGAGTGGTGGGCTCGGTGAGCGGGCTCACGCTGGTCCTGATGGCGTCGCGAGGGCTGGCCCGACTGCCCGCGGCATCAGGCCTCGCGTGGCTGGGTGAGCGCACCCTGCCCATCTTCATCGCCCACATCCTTCCGGCTTCCGGCACGAGAGTTGTCTTGATGAAGCTGGGGATTCGGCAGGAAGTCGTCCTGATCGTGCTCTCCACGGCCGCCGGGGTGCTGGTTCCGGCCGTGTTGTGGGTGGTCTCGGCGCGCTGGTTCCCGTGGTTGTTCCAGGTACCCGCCCGCTGGTCACGAGCGATCATGGCCAGAGCTGCGCACCGCGCACTGCCAGCTGTCAGAACGTGAAGCCGGTCACCGTCGTCCTGCTGGGGGCTACGGCGACGGGGAAGTCGTCCCTGGCCGTCGAGACCGCTCTCAGGTTGAACGCGGGCGGCCAGGCAGCGGAGATCGTCAACGCCGACTCGATGCTCGTGTACCGGGGCATGGATATCGGTACGGCCAAACCCACTCCGAGCCAACGCCGCGGTATTCCGCATCACCTCGTCGACATCCTCGACGTCACGCAGTCGGCCAGCGTCGCCCAGTTCCAGTCGCTCGCCCGAGACGCGATCGCCGACTGCCGAGGCCGGGGAGTCGTACCGATCGTGGTCGGAGGCTCGGCCTTGTATCTCCGGGCTGTGGTCGACGATCTGGAGTTCCCTGGCACGGACCCGGCCGTACGTGCTGCGCTGGAAAGCGAGCTGGCTGCTTTGGGGTCCGAGGCTTTGTACGAGCGTCTGCGGTCGCTCTCGCCGACCGCCGCAGCCGGCATCCTGCCCGGCAACGGGCGGCGGATCGTACGAGCCCTCGAAGTCATCGAACTCACCGGCAGCTACGTGTCGACGCTGCCCAAGCCTCGGTACGCGATCCCGGATGTGATCCAGATCGGCCTCGAGATCGATCGCGCCACGATGGATCTGCGGATCGACGATCGGGTCGAGGCGATGTGGCGCGAGGGGTTGGTGGAGGAGGTACGGCGGTTGGTGGGACACGGGCTCCGCTCTGGCCCGACAGCCTCACGCGCATTGGGATATCGGCAGGTTCTGGAGTTCCTGGACGGCAGGTGCAGCGAGTCCGAGGCGCGGCTTGCCACCCAGGCCGGTACCCGCCGATTCGCGCGCAAACAGCTCGGTTGGTGGCGTCGAGACGGTCGGATTACCTGGCTGCAAGCGTTGTCGGCGACCAGTGCGCAAGTCGTCTCGCTACTTGGCCACGTGCGGTCTGACTAGGTGTCCTACGTTGAACTACCGTTCATGAGGATGTGGTCTTTCGCCAAGGGGCATGGCACCCAGAACGACTTCATTCTTCTCAAGGACAGACACGCGATGCTGTGCCCGACCGACAACGACGTGCGCTACCTGTGCGACCGTCGCAGCGGGATCGGAGCCGACGGCATTCTGCGCGTCGTCAAGGCGGGGAGCATCGCCGATTGGGACGGCGACCCCAACCTGTGGTTCATGGACTACCGCAATGCGGACGGTTCGATCGCGGAGATGTGCGGCAACGGGTTGAGGGTCTTCGTGAGGTACCTCGCCGAGGAGAACCTCATCAGCGGCAGTTCCACGGTGGTCGCCACACGTGCCGGGCTGCGCGAAGTGCAGTTGCTGCCCGACGGGCGGGTGCAGGTGGCGATGGGCTCGGTGACGATCGGTCAGCCCACGACAGCGGTGGTCAACGATCGTTCGGTTTCCGGCGTGAGCGCGAGCGTGGGAAACCCACATCTGGTGGTGACGCTGGATTCCGAAGACGAGGTACGGCAGGCGGATCTGTCGACGGTGCCACGGTTCGACTCCGACGTCTTCCCGTCCGGCGCCAACCTCGAACTCGCCGCTGTGGTCGAGAACAAGTACGTCATGCGTGTGCACGAGCGCGGAGTGGGGGAGACCAGGTCCTGCGGGACAGGCGCTGTCGCTGTGGCGGCGGTGCTGTCCGATCGCAAACCCGGTCGCTACAAGGTCAAACTGCCCGGCGGGTGCGTCGAGGTGATCATCGACGAAGCCGGACAGGCACAACTGGTCGGACCAGCTGTCATCGTCGCTCGGGGTGAGGTAGCCGTACCGGAATAGGAGTGCCCAGCAGCCGAGGGTGATCGTGGCTCAGATGCGATCGGAAACCGAATGGCTCTCGTGCGGGTCGAATGGCAGGCTTGACCGTGATGACGATGCACAGCACTGACGAGATCGACGCCAGAGACCTCGATCCGAACCTCCCTGACCCGGAGGACTACGACGGCGACCAGGCCGATCTGGCCGACCGGCGATCCCTCAAACGAGTCGACGGTCTGCGGACCGAACTCACCGACATCACCGAGGTCGAGTATCGACGGCTGAGGTTGGAACGGGTCGTGCTCGTCGGCGTATGGACGACCGGGTCCGAGACCGACGTACGAAATTCCCTGGCAGAGTTGAGATTGCTCGCTGAGACGGCGGGCTCGGAGGTGCTCGACGCCCTGTACCAGAGGCGTCCGCACCCGGATCCGGCCACCTACATCGGGCGAGGCAAGGTCGACGAGGTGCGCGACATCGTGGTGGAAACCGGTGCCGACACCGTGATCTGCGACGGCGAATTGAGCCCAGCCCAGCTGCGCAACCTGGAAGATCGGATCCGGGTCAAAGTCGTCGACCGGACTGCCCTGATCCTTGACATCTTCGCCTCCCACGCCAAGAGCGCCGAGGGCAAGGCTCAGGTCGAGCTCGCGCAGTTGCAGTACCTGAGACAGCGGCTGCGAGGGTGGGGCGGAAACCTGTCCCGACAGACGGGTGGACGCGCAGCGGGGGGCGTCGGAATCGGTGGCCGCGGCCCGGGCGAGACGAAGTTGGAGACGGACCGACGTCGAATCCGCACCCGCATCAGTCGGCTGCGGCAACAGTTGCGGGAGTTGGAGGGGACGCGGCAGTTGACGCGTCAGTCGAGGCGCAAGCACCACGTGCCCTCGGTTGCGATCGTCGGTTACACGAACGCCGGCAAGTCGTCGCTGTTGAATCGGCTGACCGGCGCCGGGGTGCTGGTCGAGGACGCACTGTTCGCCACGCTCGACCCCACGACCCGGCGCGCTCATTCCGAAGGGCGGGACTACACGCTGACCGACACGGTGGGTTTCGTACGGCATCTCCCGCACGACCTCGTCGAGGCATTCCGCTCGACGCTGGAGGAATCGGTCGGAGCGGATCTGCTGCTGCACGTGGTGGACGGGTCGGATCCCGATCCGTACGGTCAAGTCGCGGCGGTCCGCGAGGTGCTGGCCCAGATCGGCGCAGCCGACGTTCCCGAACAATTGGTCGTGAACAAGATCGACATCGCCGACCCGGTCGAGTTGCAGGGGCTTCGGGCCCGGTTCCCGGGAGCCGTGTTCGTGTCCGCGAGGAGCGGGGCTGGGCTGCTCTACCTGCGCGACGTCGTGGAGGAACGGCTGCCGAGTCCTGACGTCGCGATTCGGGCGCTGCTGCCGTACGAGCGCGGAGACCTGCTCGACCGACTGCATCGGGAGGCGGAGATCACCTCGCTCGAGCACACGGCAACGGGTACGGAGATCGTGGCCTTGGTGCATCAAGGGCTGGCGGCCGATCTGGATCAGTACGCGGTCACGGACTGACGCTCCTCGCTCGCGGGATGTGTCAGTGGGACACGGTAGCGTGTCCGAGGTGCCCCCAGACGTACCCGAGCCGCGCGACATCTTGCGCGCGGCCGTGTCCGCGATCGGTGGCAGCGAGCGTGACGGTCAGATGCAGATGGCCGACGCGGTCGCCGACGCGCTGTCGACGGGGGAGCACCTTCTCGTGCAGGCCGGTACGGGTACGGGCAAGTCTCTGGGCTATCTGGCGCCGGTTCTTGCGCACGCCCTGGCCGTACCCGAATCCCGTGCGGTCGTGGCGACCGCGACCCTCGCGCTGCAAGCGCAACTCGTGACCAAGGACGTACCGGTCGTGCTCGATGCGATCGAGTTGCTGACTGGCACGCGGCCCAAGGCAGCGCTGCTGAAGGGCCGTTCGAATTACGCCTGCGTGCACCGGGTGCGGGATTCGGTGGCGGCTGTGTCTCAGGAGGCGCTGGTCGGGGCAGGGGCGTTGGCCTCGGCATTGAGGGCAGATGCCGAACCCGAGACGGTGCTGGGCGTCGAAGTCGTGGCGCTGCGCGAGTGGGCCGAGGAACAACTTGCCAGCCGGCACCTGGCTGACCGCGACGACGCACCGCCGCACAGCGCGGCAGCCTGGGCCCAGGTGTCGGTGCCAGCGAGGGAGTGTCTGGGCGTCGCGCGCTGTCCTTTCGCGCATGAGTGCTTCGTCGAGGCCTCTCGCGATCGCGCCCGAGAGGCCGATCTCGTGGTCACGAACCACGCGCTGTTGGCGTACGACGCGTTGCACGGGGGTACGGCATTGCCCGGCCACGACGTGCTCGTGATCGACGAGGCGCACGAATTGGTGGCCAGGGTCACGGGCGCTGCTTCGGCCGAACTGAGTCCGGCTCTCATCGAACGGGCCGGAAAACGCGCTCTGCCCTTCATCTCCGACGACGAAGTCGCCCTGGAGTTGCTCGAATCGGCCGACGGCCTGCGACAGGTGCTCGAGGAGGTGGATGCCACACGAGTCACCGATCCTTCGTCGTCGGTCGTGGCGGAGCTGGTCAGGGTACGGATGGCGGCGCGCGCCGCAGTGTCGGCGATGGCGAAGGGGTCGGGCTCGGGGCTCGAACCCGACCGGGTGCAGGCGTCGGCGGCCGTCCAGGAACTGTTCGACGTGGCTCAGAGGATGGCCGCGCTCGCCCAGGACGACGTGGTGTGGGTCAGCGATCGTGACCGCTTCGGCAGGCAAGTCGTGGTCGCGCCCCTGTCGGTGTCGGACCTCCTGCGCGACTCGGTGCTGCCCGACGTGACAGCGGTGTTCACGTCGGCGACCTTGAAGCTGGGCGGAGAGTTCACGACGGTCGCCGGGCAGTTCGGGTTACCGCGGTCACGCGAGGGGATCGAGCCCCACTCCGGGGCGGGGCCGGACGTGCCGTCGAGCGGGCAACCCCGACATGGCTGGCGCGGGATCGACGTGGGTTCGCCTTTCGACTACCGCCGGCAAGGCATTTTGTACGTCGCACGTCACCTCCCGCCGCCTAGCCGAGACGGTGTGACCGATCCGATGCTGGAGGAGATCGTCTCGCTCGTCGAGGCTGCTGGCGGGCGCACCCTCGGCCTCTTCGCCTCCCATCGCAATGCGATCGCGGCCGCTTCGCACGTACGGATGGCCCTGCCTGAGTTGACTGTTCTCTGTCAAGGCGACGCCCAACTGCCCGAGCTCACGAGCCGCTTCCTCGCCGACCCGTCGACGTGTTTGTTCGGTACCTTGTCGCTCTGGCAAGGCGTCGATGTGCCTGGCGAGACCTGCCAACTCGTGATCATCGACAAGATTCCGTTCCCTCGGCCTGACGAACCCCTGCTCATGGCTCGTCAGGAAGCGGTCGTCGCGGCTGGTGGCAACGGGTTCATGCAGGTCGCCGCGACACATGCCGGGCTGCTCCTCGCCCAAGGGTCCGGCCGACTGGTCCGTCGACTGTCCGATCGAGGAGTCGTGGCCGTGTTGGACCCTCGGCTGGTGACCGCTCGATACGGGTCGTTCCTGACCGCGTCCATGCCTTCCTTCTGGCAGACCACGAACCGGGAACAGGCCCTTGGCGCCCTCCGGCGACTTCACGATGCAGCTCGCAGTGGCACCTCGTCCGCCTCGTGACGACGTAGCCCGCCGTGGTGCCACGGCCACCTCGTGATCGGCATGTGGCCCCGAAACAGAGCATCAATCGCCAACCACCCCGCTAACGTCAAGAACGACGTTGCGCCCGGCACTGCCGATGCGTCGGATCCGCCCGGGCCAACCCTGCGCGGCGCCTCATCCGGCTAACACCGCGCAGCAGCCGTGGTCAGAGCTTGCGCAGGACGCTGACGACCTTGCCCAGAATCGACGCGTGACTGCCGTCGATCGGTTCGTATGCGGGGTTGTGTGGCATCAGCCACACCTGGCCGTTCGAGCGCTTGAACGTCTTCACGGTTGCTTCGTCGCCGAGGAGGGCGGCCACGATCTCTCCGTTGTTGGCCGTCGGCTGCCGGCGCACGACGACCCAGTCACCGTCGCAGATGGCCGCGTCGATCATCGACTCGCCCTTGACCTCCAGCAGGAAGAGGTCACCATGGCCCACGAGTTGGCGTGGGAGGGCGAATACATCCTCGACACTTTCCTCGGCCAGGATCGGCCCGCCCGCTGCGATACGTCCCAGCACGGGCACGTGGACGGGCGCCGGAAGGGCATCACCGATGCCTGTCTCGTCAGGTCCCGACCCGGTGCCGTCGGCGCTGACTGACGCGGCGCTGGTCGGCTTGCTGGCCGCTGCAGACCTGGTCTGGCTCGGAGCCTCGGCCGAGACACCGAACGAACTTTGGGTTCGGTGATCCACGGCATCCGCCCTGAGGGCGGGAAGCCGTACCTCCAAAGCCCGCGGACGGTTCGGATCGCGTCGGATGAACCCTTTCGCCTCCAAAGCCCGCATCTGGTGAGACACGCTCGACGGGCTGGCCAATCCGGCGGCGTCGCCTACTTCGCGAATGCTCGGCGGGTAGCCCTGGCGCTCGACCGCTTCCTTGATGACTTCGAGGATCAGTCGTTGGCGCATCGTGAGTCCGTCAGCGCCTGGCAGGCCGTCAGGAAGCGATGCGACATTCGACGCCGCTACCTGCTTGGCGATGTCTTCGTTACGGGGCCGACCCCGTCGGGGTTTGGGAGTCACGTTCTGAGCCATGACTCCACGGTAGGGAAGCCGACTGACAAAATCAAACACCTGTTCGACGCGTGTCGTGGGTCGAAAAACTGTCAGTGGGTCCCGTGAGACTCAGTGTGGCCGACACGCCGATGCGAACACGTGTTTGATTTGCTGACGCGGAGTCGGTAGAACTGAGGATATCGAACTGGCGTTCGAACGAAAGGACACCGTCATGAGCGCAATGCCCATCACCGCAGATGATCTGACGAGGATCGACATCCGGTTGACACCTGCGTCCCCGTCGCCGCGCGTGAAAACTAGGATTGATCTGCGCCGGGTCGTCCGACCCGATGCGTCGCGTCCATCGCACGTTCGGCTGGTCGATCGGAGCCGTCCGTTCGCGTGCCACCTCGACAACCTCGGGGGAGCGACGTGGCAACTCACGTCACGAGGCATTGCCGTGGTCGTCTGCCTGATCGCGGCCGTCTTCGGTCTCGCGGCTTTCACCGTCGTGTGGCAGTTCCTGGCGGTCAGCAACCTTCCGTTCTAGAGATGTGGACGGGAGCCTGATGTGTGAGGTGACGCGAGACAGCACAAAGGCCGGCCCGAGGAGGGCCGGCCTTTGAAGCGCACTGAGAATCAGTACTGCTGCTGGGTGGGCGAATCGTTGTCGATGACGACGGTCTTCACGATCTTGTCGGCGATGGTCTGTCGCTTCTGGTCCCAGAGCGGGAACAGCCAGCCGATGTAGCAGATCAAGGAGTCCACAACATGGGCAATCTGTCGCAGAATCGCCATGCCGGGGCCGATCGGCTGACCTGTCGATTCGGAGACGAGCTTGGTCTTCGCGATCGAGCGTCCCAGGGTCACGCCGGTCTTGCCGCCCTTGAGCACCGTGTTCCAGACCCAATAGCCAAGACCCGCCAGGCTGAGAACCAGGCTGATGATCGCACCTGCGGCCGAAGGAGCACCGGTGGAGGCGTTGATCATGGCCGAAGAGATTCCCTGACCGATCCACGAGAGGATCACGATGGGGCCGTAGTCCACCAGCGCGCCCAGGGCGCGCTTACCCCAGTTGGACAGAGCAGGCGCGGGCGTGGCGTACCCGGAGTCATAGCCGTACGGCGAGACTGCGTTGCCGGCCGAGTAGGGGACCCCGTACCCAGCAGACGCCGCGGGCGGCTCCTGGTAGGCCTGCTGCTGGCCGTAGGCCGATCCGTACGAGGACGGCTGGGACTGGCCGTACGAGGCCGATGCGCCGTACCCGGCATTCGGGTCAGGCGCACCGTACGAGCCTGCCGTTCCGTAGCTGCCGGCAGAGCCGTACGACGAGGGGTCGCTAGTTGCGGGGCTGCCGTAGGAGGCGGCTTGGCCGTAGGACGAGGGGTCGCTGGTTGCGGGGCTGCCGTAGGAGGCGGCTTGGCCGTACGACGAGGGGTCGCTGGCCGCGGGGCTGCCGTACGAGGAGGCAGATCCGTACGCGCCCGATGCTGAGCCGTAGATCTGCGACGGGTCAGTGGCGGCGGGAGCTTGGGAGGGGTCCGGGCTGCCGTAGGCGGGCGGGCTGTAGCCCTGGCTGGCGGGCGGGGTGTAGCCCTGGCTGGCGGGCGGGGTGTAGCTCTGGCTGGTCGGGGGCGTGTAGCCGGCGGCGGCGTCGGACGCCGATCCGTACGAGCTGGTCGGCGCGGACGAGCTGGCGGGGCTGGACGCGCCGTACGCGGGCGGCGTGTAGCCCTGGCTGGCGGGCGGCGTGTAGCCCTGAGCGGCAGGAGGGTTGTAGCCACCGGCGCCGGCGTCGGGTGCGGAACCGTACGACCCAGCGGAGCCGGAGCTCTGGGTGGTGTCGGGAGCGGAGTAGCCGGGCGTTTGACCGGACTGAGTGGGGGGCTGGTACCCGGGTGTGGAACCTTGGCCACCCTGGGGGGTCGGCTGACCCGGAACTGCGTTCGGGTCATTCCAATTCTGGTTGGTCACGTCGATCCTCTCGAGGATTGGTACAAAGCACCCTAGCCAGGATCGGGTCGAGGGGGGATCCGGATCCAGGGCCGCCGTCGATACTCTAAACCATGACCACCGCACTCCCACAGCGTGAAATCACGCCGCGCCAGGCGCTGCGAGCCGTGGCGGCGACGTGTGCTACGGGGCTGGCGCTCGGTGGGGTGTATCTGCTAGCCGGGGTGGGCATTCCGTGTCCGTTCCTGGCGCTGACGGGGTGGCAGTGTCCCTTCTGTGGCGGGACGCGGCTGGTGGCCGCGTTGATGTCCGGTCAGATTGCCCGCGCCTGGTCGTTCAATCCGCTGCTGCTCGTCGTCGGGGTCGGTTTGGCGATCCGCAGCGCGGGTTGGCTCGTAGACCTCGCGAGAGGTCGCGGCGATCGGCCGTCGGTACGGTGGCTGCCGCGCCGCATGACTGAGCAGTGGGTGGCCGTGGCCGGCGGGGTCGGCGTCGTGTACGTCGTCGCTCGCCATTTCCTCTGACGGCAGGCTTCTGCTCGTCTCCCGGAGGAGCAGGTTCGACGCCCCCCGGAGAAGGGCGCCCTGCGTACGGCGATCCCGTCCGCCCGGCGCTCGCCGGCTTCCGGCCACCGCTTGCCGCATCTCACCGGCGCGGCGGTTGACATTGTGGGTCGACACGGGAATGATCCCTACATCTAGTGGTTACATAGGTGTAGTTAACCCACAGGTTGGGTTCTTCATCCACAGGGTGTCAACACCCGCATCCACAGAGCTGTCAACAGGACCAGGGCGAAAGGGGCGGCACGTGCACTGTCCGTACTGCAAACACACCGACTCCCGTGTGCTGGATTCGCGGGTGGCGGAAGACGGGGCGAGCATCCGGCGACGTCGGCAGTGCCCTCGCTGCGAACGACGCTTCACCACGATCGAGCAGACCCAATTGGCGGTAGTCAAGAGGTCGGGCGTGGTCGAGCCGTTCAACCGCGACAAGGTGATCAGCGGAGTCCAGAAGGCCTGCAAAGGTCGCCCGGTGTCCGATGTCGACCTGGCCCGGCTGGGTCAGCAGGTCGAGGAGGCGTTGCGGGCGAGTGGCCAGGCTGAGATCAACACCGAGGACGTCGGGTTGGCGATCCTGGAGCCGCTCAAACACCTGGACGCCGTCGCCTACCTGCGCTTCGCGTCGGTCTATCGCCACTACGACTCGGTCGCCGATTTCGAGGCCGCCATCCTCGAACTCCGCAGTGACCTCCAGCCCGCCTGAAAACTGTCAGACCCCCACTTCACGCTTGACACACCACCGACGAGAGGACATGCCATGACCGAGACCACAGCCAAGTCGAGGGCCCGATCGACGAAGAACGCCGGGATCACCATGCAGCGCGTGTTCACGACCGCGGGCGTGCATCCGTACGACGCGGTGGCCTGGGAGCGTCGCGATGTCGTGCAGACCAACTGGAAGACGGGCGAGACCGTCTTCGAGCAGCGCGGGGTCGAGTTCCCGTCGTCGTGGAGTGTCAATGCGTCCACGATCGTGACCACGAAGTACTTCCGTGGGGCGCTCGGCACCGAGCAGCGCGAGCGGAGTCTCAAGCAGTTGATCGACCGGGTCGTGCGCACGTATCGGCAGGCGGGGGAGGAGCACGGCTACTTCGCGACGACGGCCGACGCCGAGATCTTCGACCACGAGTTGACCTACATGTTGTTGCACCAGGTGTTCTCGTTCAATTCGCCCGTGTGGTTCAACGTCGGCACGGCGAGCCCCCAGCAGGTGAGCGCTTGCTTCATCTTGTCGGTCGACGATTCGATCGACTCGATCCTGAACTGGTACCGCGAGGAAGGTTTCATCTTCAAGGGCGGGTCGGGGGCCGGTCTGAATCTGTCGCGCATTCGGTCCAGCAAGGAATTGCTGAGTTCGGGAGGTACGGCGTCCGGTCCCGTTTCGTTCATGCGTGGGGCCGATGCCTCTGCGGGCACGATCAAGTCCGGTGGTGCGACGCGCCGGGCCGCGAAGATGGTCGTGCTCGACGTCGATCACCCCGACATCGTCGAGTTCATCGAGACCAAGGCCCGCGAAGAGGACAAGATTCGTGCCCTCCGTGACGCCGGCTTCGACATGGATCTGGGAGGCGCCGACATCACGAGCGTGCAGTACCAGAACGCCAACAACTCGGTTCGGGTGTCCGACGAGTTCATGGTGGCGGTCGAGGAAGGCGCCGACTTCGGGTTGCGCGCCCGGATGGACGGCCGCGTCATCGAGACGGTGGATGCGCGCGACCTCTTCCGGCGCATCTCAAAGGCAGCCTGGGAATGTGCCGATCCCGGCATCCAGTACGACGACACGATCAACGCCTGGCACACGAATCCAGAGACGGGCCGCATCACGGCCTCGAACCCGTGCTCCGAATACATGAGCCTCGACAACAGTTCGTGCAATCTTGCGTCGCTGAACCTGTTGAAGTTCCTCCGCGACGACGACACCTTCGACACCGAGACCTTCGTCAAGGCCGTGGAGATCATCATCACCGCGATGGACATCTCGATCACGTTCGCCGACTTCCCGACCGAGAAGATCACAGAGACCACCAAGGCGTTCCGCCAGTTGGGCATCGGCTACGCCAACTTGGGTGCGCTCTTGATGGCGATCGGGCTGGGCTACGACTCGGAGGGCGGCCGCGCGGTGGCGGCGGCGATCACCTCGGTGATGACGGCGGCGGCGTATCGTCGGTCGGCCGAACTGGCCGCCGTGGTCGGCACGTACGACGGATATGCCCGCAACGCCGACGCCCATCAGCGGGTCATGCGCAAGCACCAGGCCGCCAACGACGAGATGCGCACGACGGCTCGCGGCATCGACGGGGCGATCCATAAGGTGGCCACGCGGGAATGGAACCAGGTCGTCACCTTGGGCAAGGCGAACGGCTTCCGCAATGCGCAAGCGTCGCTGCTCGCTCCCACCGGCACCATCGGCTTCATGATGGACTGCGATACGACGGGCATCGAGCCGGACTTCTCGCTGGTCAAGTTCAAGAAGCTCGTCGGCGGCGGGTCGATGCAGATCGTGAACAACACAGTGAGCCGTGCCCTGAAGAATCTTGGCTACGCCGGGGAGACGATCGAGGCGATCGTCGAGTACATCTCGCAGCACGGCCATGTCGTCGGTGCCCCGGGGCTCAAGGAAACCGACTATGCCGTGTTCGACTGCGCGATGGGCGAGCGGGCGATCAAGCCGATGGGCCACGTTCGCATGATGGCTGCGGTGCAGCCCTTCCTCTCCGGTGCGATCAGCAAGACGGTCAATCTGCCCGAGTCGGCGACGGTCGACGAGATCGCCGACGTGTACCTGCAGGGGTGGAAGCTCGGTCTCAAGGCACTTGCCGTTTACCGCGACAACTGCAAGGTCGGACAGCCGCTCAGTGATGGAAAGAAGAAGGCGGCCGAAACGCCCGCTGCGGCGCCCGCACCCGAAGTGCGCGTCGAATACCGGCCACGCCGGCAGCGGCTGCCCAAGGCGCGGATGGGCCGTACGACCTCGTTCACCGTTGCCGGTGCCGAGGGCTACATCACGAGCAATGCCTACGACGACGGTCGACTCGGCGAGGTGTTCCTCAAGCTCGGCAAGCAGGGTTCGACCCTGGCCGGGGTCATGGACGCGTTCTCGATCGCGATTTCGATCGCTCTGCAATACGGCGTTCCGCTCGAGACGTACGTGCAGAAGTTCACGAACCTCAAGTTCGAGCCGGCGGGCATGACCGACGACTCCGACATCCGCATGGCGCAGTCGATCATGGACTACATCTTCCGGCGCCTCGCGCTCGACTACCTCTCGTTCGACGAGCGGGCCGAGTTGGGGATCTACACCGCCAGCGAGCGGGCGCGGTACGTCGAGACCGGCTCGTACCTGTCGGAGGAAGACGAGGCTCAATTGCTCGAATCGGAAACGTTGCGTAACGACGACGGTGACAACGTAAGGATCGACGGAGACGGCCCCATCCAGCCTGCGCTTCTCGACGCAGCCCCGCACACCAGTGCCGAAGTGCTCGAGAAGTCCTTCGGTCACGCGGTCGACGCCCCACTGTGCCTCACCTGCGGCACCAAGATGCGTCCGGCCGGCAGCTGCTACGCCTGCGAGGGGTGCGGCTCCACCAGCGGCTGTAGCTGATCGGAAGGTCAACTCCTCATGACTGACCACATGCCAGACGATCTCTCCCCAGCAGGGCGTGACATCAGGGCCTACACTGACGAACTTCGGCCGAAGCACCCTGTGGTGCGCAACGATCGCGGAGACTACGTCTTGCTCCGTCACGGCGACGTGAGAGCCGCAGCGTTGGACGATGCGACCTTCTCAAGCGCAGTCTCCGCCCACCTGCAGATCCCGAACGGGCTCGACGGTGACCGCCACGACCTCTACCGGTCGGTGCTCGATCCGTTCCTGTCGGAGGAGTCGATCGAACCCTTCCTGGGCACGTTCGAGCGGGTGGCGACTGAATTGGCCGCAGAAATCCCCCTCGGGCTCGCGGTCGACGCTGTCACCCAGGTGGGGGCAAGGTACGCCGTACGTGCCCAAAGCGCTTGGCTGGGGTGGCCACGCCAAACGGAGACCGCGCTCGTCGCCTGGGTGGCGGCCAATCGGTCGGCGGCCCGCGACGGAGACCGTGACCTCCTGGCCCAGGTCGCGATCGACTTCGACGGGATCATCAACGCCATCCTGGAACCTCGGCGCACCGAATCCGGTGAGGTGATCGGCGATGATGGTACGGCCGCCCTCATGCGCACCGAAGTCGCAGGCCAACCTCTCACCCCTGAGGAAGTCGTGTCGGTCTTGCGCAACTGGACTGGCGGCGATCTGGGGTCGATCGCCCTCTGTGTCGGCGTGGTGCTTCACTACCTGGCGACCGAGCCAAACCTCCAAGATCGCCTGCGCGACGAGTCTGACGATGCGGCATTCGACGCTGCGATCGATGAAATCCTGCGGATCGACGACCCGTTCGTGACGAACCGTCGCACCACGACTCGCCCCGTCGAGATCGCCGGTGTGAACCTGCCGGCGCGGGCCAGGGTGAAGCTGAATTGGACGTCGGCGAACCGTGACGAGTCTGTCTTCGGCGATCCCGACGAGTTCGATCCAGTCGGGCACGCTGCGGACAACCTCGTGTACGGCATCGGGCGCCATGCCTGTCCCGGGCGCCGACTCGCGACGGTCGAACTCAGGATCGCGATCCGAGCGCTGCTGGGCGCCACCACGTCGATCACGCTCGCTCCCGATCGCTATCCCCAGCGCGAAGCCCATCCCGTGGGTGGCTGGGCCGACGTGCCCGTGGTGTTCACCTGACGATCAAGTCGTGATGCGCAGCCTCGGTCCTGATCGGAAGAAAGCCCTTCGCGAGCAGCCACGCGCCCAGTGAGATCTCCCACGCTGCGATGGGCAGCGCCGCGAGCCCAGCGACGGTCGAGACCTGGCCAAGAACGCCGAAGAGCGTGCCGAGGTCCGACGCCAGCAGCAGGGGAGCGCCGACCACGCCGAGGATCGGAATGACCCGAGGTACCAAGCCGGCCCGCAGGAGCGCGGGGGCCAGAAGCAATGCGTTCACCACCGGCATCACGCCGGGACCGATCAGGAAAGCCCAGTCGTGGAGAGCGACCAGCACTCGACTGTCCTGGGTGCTCACCCCGGTCGAGACCAAGGTCGCCAGCGAGGCCATGCACAGGACCCCGACCACGATGATTCCGGCTTCGACCGTGCGCGAGCAGACCAACCCGAGCGCCGAGAGCGGACGGGCCCGGTGCACCGTCGGATAGAGGGCCACTGCCGTACCCACACAGCTCACAGCCAGCAGCAGTTCCAGTACGACGGCGGTCATCAACCGCGCCGGGCCGCCGTCGCGCGCCAGAAGAGTCGGATCGGCGACCAGAGGGTGCTTGAGGGCGAGGGCGGCTACCGAGGTGACGACCGTGAGCAGGTAGAGCCCACCGGCGAGGGCGGCTTCGCGTCGAGAACGAGACATGGGTTTCCCTTCAAAGGTGTACGGCGTACACCAGGAGGATAGGTGTACGGTGTACACCAGTCAACCGGGAGGCGAAGAATGGTGGAGGCCCGCCGTACCCCCCTCACCCGCCTGCGCGCGCTGGCGGCGGCCGTCGCAATGGCGGATGCCGACGGGATCGAGGCGGTCAGCATGAGGAGCCTCGCCAGCGCCCTCGGGGTGGTGCCGATGGCTCTGTACAAACACGTCAGCAACAAGGAGGACCTCCTCGACGGCATGGTCGGGCTCGTCATCCGCGGGTACGGCAGACCCGCCCCGGAGCTGGGCTGGCGTGCTGCCGTACGTGCACAGGTCCTCAGCGCTCGGGCGACCCTGGCCCGCCATCCGTGGGCACGCGCTGTGATCGAAACCAGGTCGACGCGCACACCTGAGGTGTTGTCGTACCTCGACACGCTGTCCGGACTCTTCATGTCCGGTGGATTCTCGGCCGACCTCACCCACCACGTCATGCACGCCCTCGGTCACCGCGTTTGGGGATTCAGTCCCGAAGGGTTCCAGGATCCAAACGTGGTCTCGCCTTCGTCGGTCGACCAGACCGATCCCGCCCACCTGGCGGAAGCCCGTCGCACCTACCCCCACATCGCGGCGATCGCCGATGCCAGCGGAGCCTTGAGCGGGCGCACGTGTGACGAGGATTTCGAGTTCGCGTTCGCCCTCGACCTCTTGCTCGAAGCGTTCGACCGACTGCACCGGGCGGGCTGGAGTTCGGCGTGAGTTCCGAGTCCCACAGGCGCGAACGAGTGGCAACCGGGGCCCTCGTGGGCGGCGAAGTCGTACCTTGCCTCACGGGTTCACCAACAGTCGAAGGAATGCCATGCAGCAGCCAAAGCTCGAAGTCCGCTCGAAGAACTTGATCGAAGTCGACGGCCTCACCTTCAAGGATCTGAACGGAAACGGCGACCTCGATCCGTACGAGGACTGGCGCCTGTCACCGGCCGAGCGGGCCGCAGACCTCGTGTCGCAGATGACGGTCGACGAGAAGGTCGGCCTCATGCTGATCAACAGCCGCTTCACGGGCTACCAAGTACCCCAGGACGCGCCCACATCCCACGACGGCATCATCGACGAGCGCACGATCGAGGCGGGTACGAACATCTTCGCCTCCCGCAAGGTCTACCCGACCAGCGACACCATCGGCTGCATGCACCTGCGGCATTTCATCCTCCGCGAGAACGAATCCCCGAATCGCGTGGCCGCCTGGAACAACGCGATGAACGAGATCGCAGAAGCGACGAGGCTGGGTATCCCCACGATTTCCGCCTCGAATTCACGCAACGAGAACGGCGAGATGGTCTTCGGCATGAACGACGCCGTGGGCATATTCTCGACTTTCCCGGCCACGATGGGCCTGGCCGCAGCAGTCAAGGGTGACATCGCCGACGGCGGTGACGCGTCTCTCATCTCGGAGTTCGCCGAGGCCGTCCGCCAGGAATGGAACGCCACGGGCATTCGCAAGGGCTACATGTACATGGCCGACGTCGTCACAGATCCCCGGTGGCAGCGGATCTACGGCACGTTCGGCGAGGACCCCGAGCTGATCAGCGAGATCATCGAGCGGCTTGTCCAGGGGCTTCAGGGCGACGAACTCGGCCCCGACAGCCTCGCCACCACGATCAAGCATTTCCCCGGCGGTGGGCCGCGAGAGAACGGCTTCGACCCCCACTACAAGGAAGGCAAGTGGAACTGCTACCCGACTCCGGGCAGCCTCGAGACCTACCATCTGCCGCCGTTCCGCGCCGCCGTCAAGACGTCGTCGTTCATGCCGTACTACTCCGCCCCGTCGATCAAGAAGAGCCACTGGCAGTCGATCGACGGCGTGGACGTGCCGTACGAAGAAGTCGGATTCGCGTTCAACCACTACCTGCTCAACGACATCTTGCGGGATCGGCTGGGGTTCACCGGCTACGTCAATTCCGACTCTGGCATCACCGACAACATGTGCTGGGGCGTCGAGGAATTGAGCAGGCCGGAGCGGTTCGCGAAGGCCGTCAATGCGGGTACGGACATCATCGCCGACACGAACAACATCGACGACCTCAAAGCGGCCATCGACAACGGGTGGATCAGCCCTGCTCGGATCGACCAGGCGTGCCAGCGGCTGCTCCAGGAAATGTTCGCGCTCGGACTGTTCGACGAGAAGACGTACGTCGACGCCACCGCAGCCGACGACGCAGTTGCGACCTCACCCGGATGGGAACTGGCCAAAACCGCGCACCGCAAGTCCACGGTCGTGCTCAAGAACAGCGGCGGGACCCTCCCGTTGGCTGAGGGCACGAGCGTGTACGTCGAGGTCTTCCACAAGGACCCGCGACAGTCCGCCGCCAAGACCGCTCAGGCCCGCGCACAAGCGCGTGAATGCGCCGGGCTCGACCTGGTGGAGGTCCCGGAGGCCGCCGACGCGGTCGTCCTGTTCCTCGATCCGCAGTCCGGGAACTACTTCAACGCGACGCCCGGCCTGCTCGAACTCACCATCTGTGAAGACAAGCCGCTGCGTTCGCTGACCGGCGACTGGTACCCGGAGACGACGGTCACCGGCGTCAAGCGCTTCCTCGACACCTGCGAAAGCGCCCGCAAGCGCGGCGCCAAGGTCGTCATCAGCGTCAACGTGTCACTGCCGTGGATCCTCGACTCGGTCGAGCCCCTGGCCGACGCCATGCTGGCCGGGTTCTCCACGTTCTACGACGCGCAATACGACGTCATCACCGGCGCATTCCAGCCGACCGGCCAACTGCCGATCACCCTTCCCGCCAGCGAGGCGGTCATCGCCGTCGACGAGGAGGGGACCTGCATCTCGCCCAACGACGTGCCCGGCTTCGCCAAGCAGCAGTACATGCCCGAAGGACTCACCTACGCCTACGTCGACTCCGACGGCAACACGTACGGCCTGGGTCACGGGTTGCGGTACAGCGGAACCTAGTACCCGCGACTCGTGTCCGACGGCTCGGAGTCGCCCTCGATCTGACCGAGGAACTCCGAGCTCGTCATGGGCTTGGAGAACATCGGGTAGTCGTACTTGATCGCGTTGGCGTGCTCCTCTGAACTGGTCGCGCCGACGCAATCGGTGAGGGTGACGACTTCGAACCCCTTCTCGTACGCGCTTCTCATCGTCGACTCGACGCAACAGTTCGTGAGGAATCCTGCGAGGGCGACGGTCTTGATTCCCTTGCTCCGCAGGACGAAATCGAGATTGGTGCTGCCGAAGGCATCGAGGCCGCGCTTGCCTTCGATGACGATGTCGCCGTCGGCCGGCTTCATCGCAGGGTCGAAATCCGCACCCCACGAGTCCTTGACGAAGGCGTTGGAGTTCACGACTCCGGCGAGGATGCCGTACGGGTGAGCGGTGATCTCCCCGTATCCCTGGGCGAACGTGATCGGCGCGTGAATCACGGTGACGCCCGCGTCTCGGGCGCTTTGGGCGACGTCGGCCGACGTGTCGAGCATGCCGGTGTCCGCCATCGACTCGGCGACCGCCCCGTGCAGGGCGCCTCCCTCGGACGTGAAGTCGTTCTGGTACTCGATGAACACGACGGCGGTGGTCTTCGGATCCATGAGGTCTTCCCCTGTGATGTGACTGCGGTGTCGCTCACGACAGTACGGCAGGCGTCCAGACCGCCGCCTCGGCACCAGCGTCGGCGCCGTCGTTCGGCCGAGCTGCGAACGAGCTCAGCTGGCCGCGAAGATCCGCGGCGGCACCGTGCAGGTCAACGCGACGTGATCGCCGACCCGCACATCTTCGTTTCCAGTCCGAACCGTCACCTCCGTGGCGACGTCGGAGTTCACGGCGACGAGCTTGAGCCGCACGTGGTCCCCGTGGAACGTCCGACCCACGACGCGCCACCCCGTCCCTTCACCCGATGCCGGAGCGACCAGGACGTGCTCGGGGCGGGCGACCAGCCGTACCTCCCCGTCCGGACGACCCGGCGCCGGCACCTGGCCGAACGGGCACGACACGACTCCGTCGCGCACGAACCCCTGACATTCGACGGTCGCGCCGAGCAGGCGCGCGGTCGACGCATCGGCCGGCTGGGCGTACAGATGATGCGGAGCTCCGACCTGGCGCAGTTCTCCGGCTTCCAGTACGGCTACCTCGTCGGCGAACGACAACGCTTCTGCGCGGTCGTGGGTGACGAGGATCGTGGTCACCCCGGCGTCGCGCAGGACCGATCCGACCACGTCACGGGTCTGCTCACGCAAATGTGCGTCGAGAGCCGAGAAGGGCTCGTCGAGCAGCATCACCCGAGGTCGCAGCGCCAACGCCCTGGCGAGCGAGACCCGCTGTTGCTGGCCGCCCGAGAGTTGGTCGGGGCGCCGCGCGGCCATCCCCGGATCGAGCGCCACCGACTCCAGCAACTCGGCGATCCGGCCGGGCGTGCGCTGGGCGCGGGGCAGTCCGAACGCCACGTTGGCGCCCACGCTGAGATGGGGGAACAACGCACCGTCTTGCGCCACGAAACCGACGCCGCGCAGGTGGGCGGGGACCGGCGTCGCCTGAGGAGCCACCACGATGTCGTCGCCGATCAGGATCCGCCCGGCGACGGGTTGTTCGAAACCGGCGATGCACCGCAACAGCGTGGTCTTGCCGGAGCCTGAGGCGCCGACGACGGCGGTCACGGCGCCCGGTCCGACGGTGAGGTCGACGTCGCGCAGAACCACGGTGGAGCCGTACGCGGCGCTCACCCCGTCGACGGCGATGCTGACCGGTGTGCTCATCTGCTCTCCACTTCGTCGGCGCGGGATTGGGCCATCAGGAGGTACGTCATCGGGATCGACACGAGCACCAGCAGCACGGCGTACGGCGCCGCCGCCGGATAGTCGATCTCGCCGGAGAGCGACCAGAACGCCGTGGCGAGGGTGCGGGTCCCGGTCGGAGACAGCATCAACGTCATGGTCAGTTCGCCGACGATGCCCAGGAACGCCAACGCTGCTGCCCCCGCGATTCCTGGCGCGACGAGGGGGACCGTGACGCGCAGCCAGGCACGTACGGGGGGCAGGCCCAGGCTCTGGGCCGTCTCTTCGAGGGACGCCGGCGCCTGCGCAATGCTCGCCCGGACGGTCACCACGGCCCGGGGCAGGAAGACGATTGCGTACGCCACGACCAGCGCCGCCGGGGTCTGGTAGAGCATCGGCAGTGCCCGGATCGCAACCGTCACGATCGCGAGGCCGACCACGATCCCCGGCAGCGAGGCCGCGACGAACACCGTGGCCTCCAGTGACCGGGTCCAGCGGGACGGGTGCCTCACGCTGAGCCACGCCACCGGGATCGCGGCGGCGGTGGTGACGATCGCACCGACGAGCCCGTACCCCGCCGTCGAGACGAGCGCCGCCACCACCGCGGCGTTCCAGACCGTCCAACCTCCCAGCCCAAGCCAGTGGCCGAGGCTCCAGGCAGGAACACCGAGGCTCGCTCCGGCGACGACCACGACGAACACCCAGGCGGCGGGGGCGTACGGGCCCAAGCGAGTGAGCCGTACCCGACGGGCTGCGCCGGCCCCGAGTCGTGCGTACCGAGCCCGTCCTCGTACCCTCACTTCGGCCACGAGCAGGACCAGGCACAACACCACCAGCACCGCGGCCAGCATGGCTGCGGCTGCGCTGGCGAAGGTCGACTTGTACTGGTCGTAGATCGCCGTGGTGAACGTGTCGTACCTGACGAACGCGAACGCCCCGTACTCGGCCAGCAGGTGCAGTGCCACCAGCAGTCCGCCGCCGAGGACGGCCAGTCTGAGCTGGGGGAGCACGACCCGCACGAACACACCCGCGGGCCGTAGCCCGAGCGATCGCGCGGATTCCTCGACCGCCGGATCCAGGCGGCGGAGGGCGGCGAGCACGGGCAGGTAGACGAACGGGTAGTACGACGTCACCGCCACCAAGCTCGCGCCGGCCAGGCCTCCGATCGACGGCCAGACCGTGGCCCACGAGTAGCTGGCGACGAAGGCGGGTACGACCAAAGGTGCGGCAAAGGTCGCGGTCAGGAGGCGGCGAAACGGCAGAGCACATCGGCTGACCAACATGGCCGCCGCGACGCCGACCACTATCGAGACCGGGGTCGCCACGCCGACCAGAACCAGGGTGTTGCCCAGCAGTTCGAGTACGCGTGGTCGCAGCACGAGCTGACGGATCAGCGACGGGCCGGCACCGAACGTCGCGACGACGACGTACGACACCGGCACCAGACACGCCGCCGCGATCGCCACCGTCGCCAGGACAGCACTCCACGCTGGACGCCGAACCCGACCGACCAACCTCTCGGTCGGGCGGCCGGGCAAGGCGGGCGCGACCCGGGCAGCGGCCATCGCTAGAGCAATCCGGATTGCTGCATGAGCGTGATCACGTCTGGGCCGTTCAGGCTGGCCGGGTCGAGCGTGGGGGCATCCAGTGCGGCCAGGGGTTTCAGGGCCGGGTTGGCTTCGACGCCGGAGGCGACCGGGTACTCGAACGACGAGCCGTCGCGCAGTACGGCTTGCCCGGCAGCGCTCGTGAGGTAGGCCACGAAGGCCTGCGCGGCTGCCTGGTTCTTGCTCGACTTCAACACGCCGGCGCCGGAGAGCGACACGAAAGCTCCCGGATCCTGGTGGCCGAAGTAATGCACTCCCACGGAGCCGGAGTTGGTGCCACCTTTCGCCTGGTCGCCGAAGTAGTAGTAGTGGTAGATCACGCCCGACTCGACCTCTCCGGCGTTCACTGCCTTGAGCACCGCCGAATTGCCCTTGTAGATCGCCGCGTTCGACTTCATCGCGTCGAGCCACGCGAGTGTCGTGTCCTTGCCTCGGAGCGCCAGCAGAGCAGACACGATGGCCTGGAAGTCGGCGCCCGACGGAGACGCGGCCCAGCGGCCCTTCCACTCCGGCTTCGCCAGATCCTCCAGGGTGGTGGGCAGGGCCGAGGCGACCGGCTTGCCCGTGTTGTAGACGAAAGCCGTCGAGCGTGCTGCAATGCCGGTCCAGTCGCCGCTCGAGGGCCGGTAGCCGGCGGGTACCTGGGCCAGGGTGGCAGACGCGATCGGGGCGAACAGGCCCTGATCGGCGACCATCGTCATGCCCGGGGAGTTTTCGGTCAGAAAGACGTCGGCCGGTGAGGCGGTGCCTTCGGCGACGATCTGGTTGGCCATCTCGGTGTCGCTGCCTTGCCGCATGGTCACGGTCACACCACTGGCCTTGCTGAAGCCGTCGGCCCAGGCCTGGGTGAGGCTCTCGTGCTGGGCGTTGTAGACCGTGATCGAACCAGAGACCGAACCGGTGCCGGGCGACGCGGCGGGTGCTGCAGTCGATCCGCCACAGGCCGCGAGCAGCGGGGCAGCGACCAGGGCGCCCCCAGCGCCGGTCAGGAGTTGTCGTCGGGAGACATCGAAGATCATGAAGTGAGGTTTACCTTACTTAGGCATGCCTCATCAAATAAGACAACGATCGTCTTGCTAAATGAACGGGGTTGACGGAGGACGTCGGAGCCCTGTGGCATGAGGAGGTGCAGCTCTCATCGGTGACCGAAAGCCTGACCTGGTTCGATCTCGACGCCCAGGACATCGACCAGGTGCGCGTGGCCGCCCGACTCGTGGGGTCGGACGCGGCCCTGGCTCAGCAGATGGGCAGTGTCGTGGACCAGTTGAGGTCCGCTCACGAACTCCTTGTCCCGTGGCATTCTCTCGACCTGCCGACGCGGTTCGATCCTCGGGACTCCGCCGCCGACCTGGTGGATCGGTGGTTCTACGTCGTGGCCTACGCCGCGTGTCTGCCGGTAACACTGGCGGGACACCGCGCCCGCGGGATTCCGGAGAGCGTCTCGCGGGCCACGCTCGCCGACGTGGGCCGGCACGTGCGCATCGCCCGCCGGCAGTACGGCATCCGCGGCTTCCTCGAGCAGCAGTGGCTTCAGCACCACCTGCGAGGCGTGCTGTTCGACCTCGGGCGGTTGCAGTTCAACCTGGCCGAGCTGTCCCTCACGCAGACGGAACTCGACGAGGGGGGTCTGGAAGCCGTACCCGGACGGGTGGTGGTCGAAACCCACATCCCGGAATCCGGTCCGATGACCACCGAGGCGGTCGACGCCTCGTTCGCCCAGGCCCGACCGTTCTTCGACCGGCACTTCGCAGAACTGACGCCGATCACGTACGCCACGTGTGACTCCTGGCTCCTCGACCCGGTCTTGCAGCGCCTGGTGCCGGGTTCGAACATCGCCCGATTCGGTGCCCGGTTCCGGCTCTTCGCGACGGGCCACGTGTCCGACCAATCGGCGCTGGACTTCGTCTTTCGGGCACCCACGACGCCGCGTGAACAGTTGCCGCGGGAGACCCGTCTGCAGCGCGGCCTGCTCGACCATCTGGGAAGCGGTGGGCACATCGAGGCGAGGTACGGCTGGCTCCGGCTCCCCTCGGGGGATCTTTCCTGACCGGCTGGTCAACCGGATCGTGGGGTCGGGCGTCTTGACCGTGTCCGGCAGCTCACGAAAGGGCGATTCACCATGACACCCAGGCCGATCCGTCTCATCGCTTCCCTCGCGCTCGGTGGTGCGCTGCTGCTCGGCGGATGCGGCGCCACTGCGACCGGGAGCGCCGGGAGTGAACCCGGGAACTACCGGCAGGACCAGGCGGCTCCGGCCGAAGCGACGGTGGCCGGCAAGGCGACCGCAGCCAATCCGGCGAACCCGCAAGGCCCGGTCGTCGACGGCCGACAGATCACCCGCACCGCAGCCATGACCGTGATCGTCGACGATGCATCTGAGGCAGCGGCCAAGCTCCGCAGCATCGTGATCGGCCGCGGCGGCGTCGTCACCAACGAGAACATCGTCGTGGTGGAGTCCACGTCGTCTCGTTCGACGTCGACCCTGGTGCTCACCGTGCCCGCAGGGCAGCTGGACGCTACCATGAACGACGTGGCGACCGTCGGCAAGATCACGGTGCGCTCGGTCCAGACCGCCGACGTCACCACGAAGGTCGCCGACATCGACGCGCGGATCGCCACGATGCGTGAGTCCATCGCCCGCATGCAGGAACTCCTCAAGCGCGCGGGCTCGGTCACCGAGATCGCTCAGGTCGAATCGGAGTTGACCAGACGGCAGTCCGACCTGGAATCCCTGCTCGCACAGCAGAAGGCCCTGGCGAACATGGTCGAGACGTCGCCGATCACGATCAATCTGGTCACGCCTGCGCAGGCCAAGGTCGTCGAACCCGACACGGGCTTCCTCGCCGGTATCAAGGCCGGATGGCGGGCACTTGAGAGCTCATTGGTCGTTCTGCTGACTGTGGTCGGGGCCCTGCTGCCCTTCGCGCTCGTGGCCGCCTTGGTCGCGGCTCCGGTCGTCTGGTACGTCCGGCGTCGTCGGGCCGGAAAGGCGCCTGTCACGGAGACGACGACTGACCGCGTCGAGAGCAGCACGGATCCGGCCGCCGACTCCGGTTCGACGTCGTCAGACCCCCCCGACTCCTGACGGAGGCGGCAGCCGCGCAGGCCTACTTCGCCTCGGGATCGGGCTGGTGCAGCCCGAAGACGTTGCCGTCGGTGTCTTGGAAGTAGCCCTGCCACGCCATGCCGGGCAGAGCCATCTTCGGCATGGCGACGATGCCCCCGGCGGCCAGGATCTTCTCGGCTGCCGCGTCGTAGTCGTCGGTACCGATCGTCAGCACGGCCCCGTTCACGGGGGCTCCATTGCCGTCGAAGTCGCCGTGACGCGCCATGATGGCCCCGTTGATGCCGGGCTCGTCCTCGGTGCCTGTGACAGCGCCGAAGTACGGAGTCTGGGCGTATTCACTCCAGTCCTCGAACCTCCAGCCGAACGCGTCGCCGTAGAACTTCACCGCCCGTTCGACGTCGGTGGCGTGGATCTCGAAGTGGATGGGACGGCTCATGACAGACCTCCTGGTGACCGATCTCAGGGTGTGATTGTGGCAGGTCAGGTCCGTCCGCGATATCGACAAAGCCTTGGCCCGAGGTGAAACACGCGGCAACCCCTGACCGGTTCGGGGTGCCTCGGCAGGATCGACGCTGAACCTCGCACGCCGAGCGTCGGTGTGCCTCAGTGCGAAGGATGAGTCAATGCAACTCCGCGAAGACGCCAAGTGGTCCCTCGTCGTGCCCACCTCCATGGGTGTTCGGATCACCCCCGAGAACCAGCAGTCGGTCCACACGTCGAACCGCTATTTCATGCAGGCCACGTCGGCCGAGACCAACGTCGCGAGCGTCACCTCGCATCTCGGTGAGCCCACCTTGGCGCTGACCAACTTCGTTCAGGGCAGCCCGATTTCGGCGTTCATCAAGGCCGACCTGCGCAGCCGCAACATGGACTACCGCGGCCCCGACATCCCACAAGGTGGGGCCTGGGGTTACCGGCACCAGTTCAACATTGCGGATTCGGGGTACGGCAGCCGCGCCCCCCGCGTGTGGAACGACCGCGCGGGTGAGGTCGGCCTTGTGCTCGACGTCAAGGACTTCGACCTGGACAAGCTGTTCGGCGAAGAGGGCGTCAAGATCCTCCACATGTCAGGTCTGGTGGCCGCCCTGTCGCCGCAGACGAAGGACTTCTGCCTGGCCTTGGCACGCGCCGCCAAGGAACACGGCACAGCGATCTCGATGGACATGAACTACCGCGCGTCGTTCTGGAAGGGCCGCGAAGACGAGCTGCGTGAAGCCTTTACCGAGATCGCCGAGGAGTGCGACATCCTGATCGGCAACGAGGAGGACTTCCAGCTCTGCCTGGGTATCGAAGGCCCGGAGGCCGGGGGCAAGGGGATTGGCGACAAGGTCGACTCGTTCAAGGAGATGATCGGGCGGATCCGCAAGGCGTACCCCAAGGCCGAGTTCATCGCGACCACGCTGCGCGAAGTCGTGTCGGTCAACCAGCACCTCTGGGGCATGATCGTCTGGGGCGACAACGACTTCCAGGTCGCAGACCTGCGGTCGATCGGCGTTTTCGACCGCATCGGCGGCGGCGACGGCTCGGTGGGCGGCATGCTGTACGGCATCCTCAAGGGCTGGCCGGCCGAGAAGTGCATGCAGTTCGGGTGGGCGACCGGCGCTCTGGCTGCCGCGTCGTTGACCGACTACGGCGCACCGGCCGACGAGGACCAGGTGTGGTCGATCTGGAAGGGCAACGCGCGCGTACAGCGCTGATCTTGCTCACCTGGCGGTGGCCGGTCCCATGGGGGCCGGCCACCGCTGTTGTGTTTGCGACTCTCGACTGTGAAGTTCGTCTCAAGGGTTTCTCAGGCAATTCCTCGGGTTCGGCTTGCGACGGGCCAGCTTGTGTCGCTGACTAGCGGCGTTCCGCCCGCCAACCTGAGGAATCGCCGTGCTAGCAGTCGTTCGTGCCGCCGTGGTCGGTCTTGCCGGTGCCGTAGGTCTGACGGGGTTGGGAATCGCGGCCGGACCCCTTGCGGTCGCCGGCACGGTGGTCACGGCCAACGGCGGTCTCAATGTGCGATCCGGACCCTCCACGTCGGCGTCGATTCTCGGCGTCCTTCGCACCGGGGAGGTCGTCACGGTGGTCGGCGCGTCGAGCGGCGGCTGGACGACCGTCAGCTACGGCGGGCGTACGGCGTACGTCGCCTCGGCGTACCTCGCCAGCGACTCGTCCGCCGCCACAGCGCCGACCACGACCGCCTCGCCCACGGGTACGGCCTGGACCACCGCTGCGCTCAACGTGAGGTCCGGGCCCAGCCTGTCGTCGCCGGTCGTCACCGTGGTGAGTTCGGGCACTCAGGTCACCCTGACCGGCGAATCGAGCAACGGGTACCGGTCGATTCTGTTTGCAGGTACGACGCGCTGGGTGTCGGCGGCCTACCTGACGACGTCGTCGCCGACCTCGTGCGCGGCGCTGCCGACGACCAGTCAGGTCCGGGCCACGGCAGCCCTCATGATCCGGACCACCTCGGATGCGTCGTTCGTCAACCTGGGCGACGTGCCGGCGGGCACGATCCTGGACGTGACCGGCGTCACTCAGAACGGAGTCGCACAGATCGTGCGCGACGGCGCATTGCGCTGGGTCAACGCCGGCTACATCGTTCCGGTCGGTGCCGCGGGCCCGGTCGCCTCGGGTACGGCGCAGTCGTCTCAGCCGGTCACCACCTGTCAGGCGTCGTGGTACGGGGATCCTCAGCCGACCGCCAGTGGCGAGGCCTTCGACCCGAACGCGATGACCGCCGCCCACCGCACCCTGCCGTTCGGCACCGTGCTCAAGGTCACCAACCAGGCCAACGGCAAGAGCGTGTTGGTTCGGATCAACGATCGCGGTCCGTACGTATCAGGCCGCTGCCTCGACCTCTCTCGGGCCGCCTTCGCCGCGATCGGGAACCTCGACTCCGGGGTGATCACGGTCGGGTACGTGCAGCAATAGGCTCCGTGCGGATCAGTGATCGGTGCTCGGGCCCGTCGTCGGCGCTTCGGCGCCGATCACGACAGGTTCTGGTACGGCTTCGGTGACCGCGAGGCCGTGTCGGCGTGCCCCTCGCACCTGGAGGAGGACCCACCCGGCGAACAAGACCGACAGCGCGATGCCGAGCGACACGGCGAGGACCGGCGAGCGGTCGTACAACGTGCCGAGCATCTCGACTCCGACGAACCCCGCGGTGGCATAGATGAACGCCCACGCGACCGAGCCGACGACCACCGCAGGCAGATAGCGACGCAGCGGCATGCGGGTGACGCCCGCGGCGAGGTTGACCAAGGTCTGGATGCCGACGGTCAGGAAGCTGACCGTGACCGCAGGTGCCCCCCAGCGTCCGAGCCAACCGGCGGCCCGGACGTACCCAGGGGTGTGGACCAGGCCTCGGAGCTTGGTGCGCTCGGTCCCGGCCACGGCCCCCCGGCCCAACCAGTAAGTCCCGTTCGCCCTGAGCATCACGATGACGAACAGCGCAACGACGACGATCGGGTACGGGGCTCCCCACTTGGTCGGGTCCACGCGTCCTCCTGATCGAGTTCGGTCGGTCGTCGCTCAGGGTAGCCGTCGCCGTTGCGATGGCCCAAGATCGAGGCGAGCGCGTTGAGAGAGCCGCCCGAGGGCCTTCCGTCCCTCGCGCTCGGCGTAATGTGCCAGCGTGCAAGCGCTGACCGGGTACGTCACGATCGGCGTCCTCATCCTCGTGGGCGTGCTGTGCGCCCAGATCGGGGTGTTGAACACCTCGCACCAGAAGATGCTGTCGAAGGTCGCGCTGCTGGTGAGTTCTCCGGCGCTCATGCTCATGATCATGTCGAGGGCTGACATGAGTCACGTTTTCGCCCGCAGCGTCCTGGCCACCGGGGGAGCGATCGTCGGAGCGGCCTTCGTGTACGTCGCCGCCGCCCTGCTGTTCTTCAGGCCCAAGCCCGCTGATCGAACGATCGGGATGTTCCTGTCGTGTTACACCAACGCAGGCAACCTCGGACTGCCCGTTGCGACGTACGCGCTGGGTGACGCCGCCTGGATCGCTCCCGTCCTGCTCATGCAGCTGGCGATCCTCCAGCCCCTCGGGATGGCCCACCTGGACTACTGCAAGGCCCGAGAATCGGGTGGCGCTGTGCCCTTGGCCAAGCTGCTGACCTTGCCGGTACGCAATCCGCTGACCGTGGGGGTATTGGCCGGGCTCACGCTGAACCTGTTGCACATCTCCGTACCCACGATCCTCGCGACCCCTCTCGACATGTTGGGAGGCATCGCCGTACCCGCCATGCTGTTGGCGTTCGGAGTGTCACTGCGGCTCGACCCGCGCCCGAAGAAGACGGCCGAATCCACCGAATCGAACGTCCTCGTCGTCATCAAGTGCCTGTTGCAACCGTTGATGGCCTATACCCTCGCGAGGTTCGCGTTCGGGCTGCCCCTGGCGACGGTGCGGGCCGTCACCATCATCGCGGCGCTGCCGCCGGCCCAGAACGTCTACATCTTCGCGATGCGGTACGGCGTGCGGGAACTGTTCGCCCGCAACACGATCTTCCGCGCCACGGCGACGTCGGCCGTCGTGATCGGGCTCCTGGCGGCCCTGTTGTAGGTTCGAGCCAGGAGGTGCGGCATGGATATCGACGACTTCGACCTCGATCGAAGTACGGCACAAGCCTGGGCCGCCTTCACGGACACCCTTGCCGATGTCCTGTCGGTGATGGACGACGGAGCGACGCTGACGATCGGCAGCGCATCGGCCGACGAGCAGATCGCTCCGTTCCTGCGGTACGGCTGCCCGCGACTCGGCACCCTCGTCGCCGAAGCCAGCGCCGACGCCAGCCTGGGGCTGGCGTTCCAACTGACCGAGGAACAGGAAGCCGCCTTGTCGGCGCTCGGCTGGATCTCTCCGGGCCCTGACTCGCAGGACTACCACGGCCAGTGGTCCCAGGACCACACGGCTGAGTTGGCCGAGGTGTCGGTCGCCACGCTGCGCGATGTTTTCCGCGTCCAGCACCCGGTGTTCCTGACTTCGGACAACATCGACGGTCTGCTGCGTCCGGAAGCGCCCGAAGAGCCCCTACCGGACCGCCGTGGCGAGCGCCTGCCGTACCCGCCCGAATCCTTGGTCGCCACGATGCCGGTCGACGCCGCCGATCTGGACGGCCTCGTGGCCAGGGAACTGGAAGCCCTGCTCGGATACCCCGCGTTCCGCGACTCCGAAGGTGACTTCGCGATCCGGGTCGGCTCGACCATGATGTTCGTGCGGACTACACCCGATGCACGGGAAGTCATCGCCTTCGCAGTCGTCGTGCACGACGTCACCGGCCGGTCGCGAGCCGCCGAGGTCCTCAACGACGTGAACGCCGAGAGCAGGTTCGTCAGGTTCTGGCTGCTACGTGACAAGGTGTTCGGCTCGATGTCGTGCTTGGCCCAACCCCTCGTACCCGCGCACCTGCACCAAGTGTTCAAAGAGGTAGCCCACGTGGCCGACGCCGTCGACGATCACCTGGCTGCCGCGCTCCAAGGACGCACCACCTTCGCCTCGAATTCATAGGGAAGCGCTGGACCGATGGTGCGAGGTGTTTTCACCGTGACAAGGGACGACGCTTGACCGCTGACAAGCTCCCGAAAAGTTGTCGTTGGTTGCCTGGAGCTAATCATCCCCGCGAGGCTCGGTGCCGCAGACCGCACGATAAGTTTGACGGCATGACCAAGCTTCCTGTTCTCACCGAAGCCGAACTCGCCCCCCTGGATGCGTGGTGGCGAGCCAACAACTACCTGACGGTCGGCCAGATCTACCTCATGGCCAACCCCCTCCTGCGCGAGCCGCTCAAGCCGGAACACATCAAGCCTCGGCTGTTGGGCCACTGGGGCACGTCGCCGGGCCTGGCCTTCGTCTACGCGCACGTGTCGCGCCTGATTCGTCACACAGGGCAGGAATGTCTGTTCATCACCGGCCCCGGCCACGGTGGCCCCTCTCTGATCGGTGCGTCGTACATGGAAGGCACGTACACCGATGCCTTCCCGAACATCACCGAGGACGAAGCCGGCCTGCTCAAGTTCTTCCGTCAGTTCTCCGCTCCCGGTGGCATTCCGTCGCACGTGTCGGTGACGACCCCCGGCTCGATCCACGAGGGTGGCGAGCTCGGGTACGCGCTGATCCACGCGTTCGGCGCGGCATTCGACAATCCCGACCTGCTGACGATCTCCGTGGTCGGTGACGGCGAGGCCGAGACCGGTCCGCTCGAGGGCTCCTGGAAGGGAATTTCGTTCCTGAACCCGGCCCACGACGGTGCCGTCCTGCCGGTGCTGCATCTCAACGGTGGCAAGATCGCCGCCCCGACGGTGCTGTCGCGCAAGCCGAAGGACGAGGTCCAGAGCCTGTTCGAGGGTCACGGCTACGAGGTCCTGTGGGTCGAGGGCGAAGACCTGCCCGAGATGCACTACAAGTTCGCCGAGGCCTTGGCTGAGGCGTACGAGAAGATCTCCGCCATCCAGGCGTCGTACCGTGGCGACGGCCCGATTCCGGCCGAGCGTCCCACGTGGCCGATGATCATCCTGCGCACCCCGAAGGGCTGGACCGGCCCGGAGGTCGTCGACGGCATCCAGGTGTCCGGCACGTGGCGGGCTCACCAGGTTCCGCTCAGCGGTGTCAAGGAGAACGCCGAGCACCTCGCGATGCTCGAGGAGTGGATGCGCTCCTACAAGCCCGAGGAGTTGTTCGACGAGAACGGCACACTGGTCGACCTCGTCAAGCAGGCCAACCCGGAGAAGAACATCTCGATGTCGGGCACGCCGCACGCCAACGGCGGCCTGCTGGCGCAGGATCTGAAGTTGCCCGACTTCCGCGACCTGGCGGTCGACGTCACCCATCGGGCGATCGACCGGATCGAGTCAACCCGCAAGCTCGGCGAACTGATGAAGGCGGCCTACGAGCTGAACCCGAACAACTTCCGCCTGTTCTGCCCCGACGAGGCCAACTCGAACCGGATCGGTGCCGTCTTCGAGGTATCCGACCGTGCCTGGATGGAGTCGGTCAACGCCAACGACGTGAAGCTCAGCCCGAACGGCCGGGTCATGGAAGTGCTCTCTGAGCACAGCTGCCATGGCTGGCTGGAGGCCTACAACCTCACCGGGCGGCACGGTCTCTTCGCAACGTACGAGGCGTTCGCGATGGTGTCGGCGTCCCAGACGGTGCAGCACGCGAAGTGGCTGCAGGAGGCGTCGCACCTGCCGTGGCGTGCCAAGGTGCCGAGCCTCAACATCCTGCTCAGCTCCACCGCGTGGCGCAACGATCACAACGGCTTCAGCCATCAGGGCCCGGGCCTGATCCAGGTCGTGCTGAACCACCGCGGCGAGGTGGGTCGGATCTACCTGCCGCCGGACGCGAACACGCTGCTCAGCGTGGCCGACCACTGCTTCAAGTCGAAGTCCTACGTCAACCTGATCGTCATCGACAAGCAGCCACAGCCTCAGTGGCTGACGATGGACGAGGCGATCGAACACTGCACGAAGGGCGCCTCGATCTGGGAGTGGGCCGGTTCGGAGGAGACCCAGGGCGAGCCCGACATCGTCATGGCCTGCGCCGGCGACATCATGACGCTGGAGACCGTGGCAGCGGCCGAGATCATCAAGCAGAAGCTGCCTGCGCTGCGCATCCGCGTGGTGAACGTGGTCGACCTGATGACGCTGCGGAGGCCGAAGGACCATCCGCACGGCATGAGCGAGACGTACTTCCGCGAGCTGTTCACCGACACCAAGGACGTGATCTTCGCGTTCCACGGCTACCCGGGGGCGATCCATCAGCTCGTGCACGGGCGTCCCGACGCCGATCGTTTCCGCGTCCGCGGGTTCATCGAGGAAGGGACGACGACCACGCCGTTCGACATGGTGGTCAAGAACCGCGCTTCGCGCTACCACCTGATCCTCGACGTGCTCAACAACGCCAAGGTGGCCCCGGCGGGCTCGGAGGCGCTGCGCGCCTTCTGCGAGTCGCAGCTGGCCCGTCACGAGGAGTACATCGTCGAGAACCTGCAGGACATGCCCGAGGTTCGCGATTGGAAGTTGGGCGCCGAGGTCTAGAAGGCGCACACGGCGATGAGCGGCGGCTATTTCGAGGAACTCGACACCGAAGAGTGCCGAGCCCTGGTGGCCAGCCGCGGCATCGGGCGGGTGGCATTCGCCTCCGAAGGGCGAATCGTCGTTCTCCCCATCGCCTATCAGACCGACCCGTCGGGCGTCGTCGTGTTCGCGACGGCGCCCGACGGGCGTCTCGGCACCCTGGCCAGTGGGTGCGACGTCACGTTCCAGATCGACGACATCGACGTGTCCCTGGCCGACGGCTGGTCGGTCATGGGGTACGGCCACACCACTCTGTACGGCGGGAGCCTGGTTCCCCGTCCCTGGACCGCAGGGCACGACGGAGTGAGGATCGCGATCCACCTGGCATCCCTCACGGGGCGAGCGGTCTCCGCGAGCGCGGATGCGGACTAGGTTGGGGGCATGAGCGGCGAGCGGATCACCGAGGTCGAGCCCACGACGAGGCCACGGATCCTGGTCGGGGTCGACGGATCCGACGACGCGCTGCGAGCGGTCCGCTACGGCGCCGGAACATCCCTCCGGCTCGGGACCGACCTGTGGTTGGTCCACGCCGTCGACGACGGGGTACTCACCGGTGGGTGGGGCGTCGTGTACGACCCGACGATCCTGTCGCAAGTGGGTGAAGAAGCCCTCGACGATGCTCGCGCTTATGCTGTCGAGCTCGGTATGCCCGACGACCGAATTCACACCGAAGTCCTGATGGGCCACCCCATGGCCGTGCTCGCCGACCTGAGCGAGGCCGCTGAGCTCTGCGTCGTGGGCCGTCGCGCGACGAGCGGCATCGAGAGGATGTTCGTCGGTTCGACGAGCGTGGCTCTGGCCGGAAGCGTCCAATGCCCGCTGATCGTGATCTCCGCGGTCTCGACACCGGATCCGACCGATCGACATGGCCGGATCGCGGTCGCCCTGACCGCACCCGAACGCTCGAAACACCAACTGCTGTGGGCTTTGCAGGAAGCTCGGTCACGCAACTCGACGCTTGTGGTGGCCCATGTCGTACCACCACCGCCGACCGGCCTCCTGCGAGCCTTCAGATCGCGTGGCGGCGAACGGGATACGGTCGCCGTCGCCCGGCGCGACCTGGACGCGCTGATCGCCGAGGTGCGCCTTCAGGATCCGGACGTTCGCATCGAGGGCGAGGTGCTGTACGGGATTCCCGTCGAGGAACTGATCGCCCAGACGGCGGGCATCGACCTCTTGGTCCTGGGCCTTCACTCTCACCCCGTGACGGGGCTCGCGTTCTCCGGCCCGCTGCGTGGGGTGCTGGCCCATTCGTCGTGCCCCGTGTGCCTCGTCTCGTGAGGCCCCGACGATCGTCGGATCAGCCCGCCAACTGATCGAGCACGATCTGCACCTCGACCGCTACGCCGTGGAACAAGGTGGGGTCCTCGACAATCCCGAACTTCGGGTGATGGTTCTGGTACGGCAGGCCGTCGCTCTCGTCGCCCGCGTTGACGAAGACGAACACCCCCGGCGCCATCGACGTGAACTCGCTGAAGTCCTCCGAGGCGGTCGTCGGTGGGCATTCCGCCGCCCAGTCGTCACCGCCGAGCACCTGGCGCGCGGAAGCGAGGCACGCGTCGACGAGTTCGTGGTCGTTGTAGACGATCGGGTACGGCGACACCGTCGTCAGTTCGTACGTACATCCGAACGCCGCGCAGACGCCGGCGATGATCTCCTCACAGCGGCGGTACGCGATCTCGGCGGCATCGGCGCTGTAGGTGCGAATCGAGCAGCCGATCGTGGCCTGGTCGGGGATGATGTTGGACGCCTCACCTGCGTGGAGCAGCCCGACGTTGACGACACAGAAGTCCGACGGGCTGACGTTGCGGGACACGATCGTGTTGAGGGCAACGACACAGTGGGCGGCACAGATGACCGGATCGGTCGCCCGGTGCGGCATCGACCCGTGCCCTCCGATCCCTTGGATGGTGAGGGTCCAGCCACCGGCTGACGACGTCGCCACCCCTTTCGGAATGCCAATCGTGCCCACCGGTCCGTTCATCACGTGAAAGCCGAACACTCGCTCGACGCCGTCCATGGCACCTCCGGCGATCATCGCTTTGGCGCCGCCCGGGTGGAGCTCCTCGGAATGCTGGAACAGGAATCGGCAGCGCGTCCATGTCGGCGCGCCGGGCGATCGTGTGTGGTGTGCCGGGGTATTCTCACTCCGGTTTGACCAGGCCTGCAGGCTTGCCCTCCTTTGCCGACGCGTAGGCTGTGGCCGCTATGGACCTGACGATCGCCGACCTGCCGATCGCGGCCGCCGTACCCCACATCGCCGCCGCGATGCTCGCCAGCCAGGTCGTCGTGGTTGCGGGGGAGACCGGATCCGGCAAGACGACCCAGCTGCCCAAGATCTGCCTGCTCGCGGGCAGGAAACGCATCGGTCACACGCAGCCTCGACGGATCGCCGCCCGGACCTTGGCCGAGCGGATCGCGGAGGAGACCGGAACGTCGCTCGGCGACCTGGTGGGCTACCAAGTCCGATTCACCCGGAAGACGAGCGCCGACACCCAGGTCAAGGTGATGACCGACGGCATTCTGCTGGCCGAGATCGCCCACGACCCGGATCTGCGCCGCTACGACACGATCATCCTCGACGAGGCCCACGAGCGAAGCCTCAACATCGACTTCCTGCTGGGATACGTCAAGCAACTCCTGCCCCGGCGACCGGATCTGCTCGTCATCGTCACGTCGGCGACGATCGACACCCAACGGTTCAGCGACCACTTCGGAGGGGCGCCCATCGTCGAGGTGGAAGGCCGTACGTACCCGGTCGAATTGCGCTACCGACCCATGCGCGACGACGGCGCGGTCAGCGACGAGGACTCTCCACGTACGGCCAAACGTCGCCCTGCCGCCGTTCCCTCCGCCACCGAGAAGGACCTCTCCGAGGCCATCTGCGACGCGGTCGTCGAACTCACGGCCGAAGGATCCGGCGACATCCTCGTCTTCTGTTCCGGTGAAAGGGAGATCCGCGACGCGGCGGAGGCCATCGGAGCCCTCGACCTGAGGTTCACCGAGGTGCTGCCGTTGTACGCGAGGCTTTCGGCGGCCGAGCAACATAGGGTCTTCGCTCCCCACACCGGCCGCAGGATCGTGCTGGCGACGAACGTGGCCGAGACGTCTCTGACCGTGCCCGGCATCAGGTACGTCGTGGACCCCGGCACCGCCCGCATTTCTCGATACTCCAAGCGAACCAAGGTGCAGCGGCTGCCGATCGAGCCGATCTCGCAGGCGTCGGCCAACCAACGAGCAGGCCGCTGCGGCCGCGTGGCGCCCGGGATCTGTATTCGTCTCTACTCCTCCGACGACTTCGACGCGCGCCCCGAGTTCACCGAGCCGGAGATCCTGCGCACGAACCTCGCGAGCGTCATCCTCCAGATGGCCGAGGCGAAGCTCGGGGCGATCTCGTCGTTCCCGTTCGTCGAGGCCCCCGACCCGGCCCAGATCACCGACGGTCTGCGCACGCTCGACGAACTGGGGGCGCTCGTTGCCGGTCATCGGGAGCGGCCCCGCTTGACAGCCGTCGGCCACCTGCTGGCCAGGATCCCAGTGGACCCCCGGCTCGCCCGCATGCTGGTCGAGGGGTCACGCCTCGGTTGCCTGCGTGAGCTGCAGGTGCTGGTTGCGGGTCTGGCGATTCCCGACGTCCGGGAGCGCCCGACCGAGGCGCGCGATCTGGCCGACGCAGCCCATCGCCGCTTCTGGGCTCCGATGCCGGGCCCCGACGGCACTCCGGGCCAGCCGGACGGGTCCGACTTCGCCGCCTACCTTCGGCTCTGGGATTACCTGCGTGAGCAGCGTCATGCCCTGTCGGGCAACGCGTTCCGTCGGATGTGCCGCGACGACTATCTGAACTTCCTCCGCGTGCGCGAGTGGCAAGATCTCCACACGCAGCTGCGCGAGATCTGCACCGAACTGGGTCTCGAACGCAACAGTTCGTCAGCGCCGTACGACCACGTGCACACCGCGATCGTCAGTGGCCTGCTGAGCCATGTCGGGTTGCTCGACACCCGCAACGAACGCACGGATCTGCCGGCTCGCAAGCGAGTCCGACTCGGGCCCCGTGAGTACCTTGGATCTCGCGGCAGCCGCTGGGCGATCAGCCCGGGTTCGGCCGTGGCGAAGACGCCACCCGACCTCGCGGTCGCGTTCGAGTTGGTCGAGACCACCCGGTTGTGGGCCCGGACCGTCGCGGCCGTCGATCCGGCCTGGATCGAGGCGGTGGGGGAGCACGTGCTGCGCCGGACGTACGCCGAGCCGGTCTGGTCTGAGAGCCAGGCGGCGGTTCTGGCGTCCGAGACGGTCAGCTTGTACGGCGTACCCATCGTCAGCGGGCGTCGGGTGCACTACGCCCGGATCGACCCGGTCGAGGCACGGCGGATCTTCATCCAATCCGCCCTCGTGGAGGGTCGCTGGCGCACGCGACATCACTTCGTACGGCGGAACGCTGCGGTCCGGGAACAGGCCGAGGAGATCGAGGAGCGCACCCGACGCCGCGACATCGTCGCCGACGACGCCACGATCTTCGCCTTCTACGACGCCCGCGTTCCGACCGATGTCGTGTCGGGGCGTCACTTCGACAGCTGGTGGAAGGGCAAGCGGCAGAGCGACGACGCGTATCTCGACCTCACGCTGGACGACCTGGTCGCCCCCGACGCCGCGGATGCGACCGGATTTCCCGACACATGGGTGATCGGGGGGCACGACCTGCCGATCAGCTACGTCTTCGACCTCGGCTCGCACCACGACGGCGTCACCGTCGACATTCCGCTCGGGATCGTCAACCAGCTCCCGCCGGCGGTGTTCACCTGGCAGGTTCCGGGGTTGCGCCTCGAACTGGCGACCGAGCTGATCCGCTCGCTCCCGAAGCATCTGCGGACGAGTTTCGTGCCCGCTCCCAACCACGCATCAGCGGCCCTGGAGTGGCTCGACGCGCACCCAGACGCGGCCCCGGTGGCGCCGGGCGACACCGCCCCAGGTCACGTCGGCTTTCCGCGCGCGGTCGCGGCGGCCCTGCGCATGCTCACCGGGGTGGACCCCGAGGGCCAGTGGGGCGAGCGTGCCGTCCCCGACTACCTCAAGGTCAACCTCGTCGTGTACGACGACGGCCGCGAGATCGCGCGCGGTGACGATCTCGCCGTACTGCAGGAGCGTTTGGCTTCGCGGGTCACTCAGACATTGACCCAAGCCAGTCGAGCGACGGCCGTCACGGGAGCGACGGCTTGGACGTTCCCTGCCTTGGACGATCGACTGGTGACGCGACGAGGGGCCACCGAACTCGTGGGTTATCCGGCCCTGACTGACGAGCGCACGTCGGTCGGCGTCGGCGTGTTCGACACGGTGCTCCGAGCCAGGGCCAGCCACCGCCGGGGCCTGCGCCGTCTGCTGGCTCTGACCACACCGGACCCGACCTCGTGGGTCGTTTCTCGGATGACGAACGTGACCAAGCTGCAGCTGGCCGCCAGTCCGTACGGGAGCGTCCCGGCCCTGCTCGCCGACGCTCGTCTCAAGGCCCTGGACCAGGTCGTCGCAGCCCTCGGGATCGAACCGTGGACGATCCGCGACCCCGACGCGTTCGCGTCGCTCTCGGTCCGGGTGCGCGAACAGGCGGCCGACGCCATGCGCCAGGTGGTGGCCTACGTCGGAGGGATCCTCGCCTACCGACAGGACATCTCCCGCCGCCTGGCCCAACTGAGGGCCGACGACACCACAGCCGACGTCACCGAACAGGTCGGCAACCTCGTCTTCGACGGCTTCGTCTCCGCCACCCCCGAGCCGTGGTTCGGGCACCTGGCCCGGTATCTGCACGCTGCGGTCATCCGCCTCGAGACGTACGCCGCCAACCCAGGCCGAACCCGCGACAACGCCGACCTCGTCGCCGACCTCGAGGACGAGTTCGCCGTACTGGTCGAACAGCAGCCCGCCGGACCGCTGGCACCCGAGGTCGACCGGGTCGGTTGGCTCATCGAGGAACTGAGGGTCAGTCTCTTCGCCCAGCAGTTGCGCACGGCAGAACCGATCTCGGCCAAGCGGGTCCGCGCTGCGCTCGCTGCAGCGCGCTGAGGGCGCGGTCGGCTGGCCCGACCAGCCCGGGTCGGCCGCCCGAGGGAGGATCGGCCGTACTCAGCGCGGAATCCGCGCGACCGGCACGCCGACTTCGGCAGGCCGTTAGCCTGGGTCGAGTGAGAGATCCGCGGGAGCTGTACGAGATCTCGCCCGGACCGTGGGCGGAGATCCGAGGCCAGGGCGTCCCCGTGATCCATCTGCTCGAGGGGTTCCTCGATGCCGGCCGGGTGCTGCAGGGCACGGCGCGCCACTTGCTGCGGAGCTCCGATCCGGTGCGGGTCGCGACGTTCGATATCGACCAGCTTCACGATTACCGCAGCCGTCGCCCTGTGATGACCTTCGACACGTTCCAATGGGTCGGGGTGGTCGAGCCGAAGCTGGTCCTCGATCAGCTCACGGACGCCACCGGTCGGCCGTACCTGCTCCTCCACGGCCCGGAGCCCGACAGCCAATGGGAGCGGACGATCCAAGCCGTGCTGGGGATCTGCGACGAGCTGGGCGCCGGGCGGCTCTACACCGTGACCGGGATTCCGATGGCCGTACCGCACAGCCGTCCGATCGGTCTCACCCGCACGGCGACAGACGAGGGCTTGGTGCACGACAACCCGCCTCTCATCGAGAGGATGGACGTGCCGGGGCACTGGTCGGGCCTGCTTCAATACCGAGCCGGTCAGGCCGGCCGCGTGGGGATGGGCTACGTCGCCCACGTGCCGCACTATCTTTCGCAGGTCTACTTTCCGCAGGCCCTGTCGGTCGTGCTCGACGGTTTGATGGACGACACCGGACTGGTGATCCCGTCCCTCACCTTGAAGGACGAGATGACCGAGACCCTCGACCTGATCAACGGCGAGATCGAGCAGTCCGCCGACACCAAGGAACTCGTCCAGGCTCTGGAAGAGGCGTACGACACTGCCACCGAGTCCGTCGTACCGGTTCCGACCGCCGACGAGATCGGGGCCGAGTTCGAGCGCTTCCTGGCCGAGCGGGAGAACGGCGAGAAAGACGACGGCCGCTTCTGACATGCCCAAGACGATCCACGACCTCGTCGACGTGCTCGACCTCGAAGCCATCGAGCCGGATCTCTTCCGCGGTCCGGCTGCGCAGACCGGCATGCAGCGTACGTACGGGGGACAGGTGCTCGCCCAGGCGATCATCGCCGCCTACCGCACGGTTCCCGACGGCCGCCAAATGCACTCAGTGCACGCCTATTTCCTGCGCCCGGGCAGGGCCGATTCGCCGATCCTCTACGACGTGCAGGTCTCGCGCGACGGCCAGCACTTCTCCACCCGCAGCGTGACCGCTCGCCAGGGTGGTCGGCGCATCTTCACGATGACCGGCTCGTTCCAGGCCCCCGAGCCGGGAGTCGACCATTCCGATCCGACCCCCGAACTCCCTTCGCCCGAGGATTGCCCTCGCGTGGGGGACCTGCTGGCAGCCCGGTACGGCAGTAGTGCTGCCTCGTTCTGGCAGGAGTGGGAGGAACTCGACGTCCGGTACGCCGGCGGGCTCGACATGGCCCACCAGTCCCACGTCGGTCACCTGCGGGTCTGGGTACGGGCGAACGGCTCGCTCCCCGACGACGTACGACTCCACCAAGCCGTGTTGGCGTACATCTCGGACCTCACGATCCTGGCGGTCAGCCTGCTGCCGCACGGGTTGACGTACGGGCCCGGACTGGTCGCCGCCAGCCTGGACCACGCCATGTGGTTCCACCGGTCGGTGCGAGCCGACGAGTGGATCCTGTACGACCAGATCTCACCCTCGGCGTCGGGCGCCCGGGGGTACTCGCTGGGACGGCTGTACGCCGGCGGTCAGCTGGTCGCCACCGCTGCGCAGGAAGGCCTGATCAGGCTCGAGTCCTGAGCCTCACCCACGGTGGTGTGGTCGAGTCTCGGTGACTGCTCCGCCGTACCCCTCATCGCTCGCCGGGCGCGCTGGTGTCGGGCAGCGGCGCTGCGGATTCGCCGACCGTACCCGTCGCTCGCCACAGACTGGGGTGGTCACCGTCGAGCCGGGCCTTCTGGGCCGCGGACGACTCCAGGAGGTACGGCACGCTCATCACGAGCACGCCGGGCACGAACATGAGCCGCGCACGGATCATCAACGTCTGCTGGTTGTGCAATGGCTGCTCCCACCAGTGGCCGACCACGTACTCGGGCACGTACACCACCACGACGTCGCGCGGACCGGCGCTCTTCATGGCCCGGACGTAGTCGACGAACGGCGTCGTCACTTCACGGAACGGCGACGCCACCACCTTGAGTGGAATGCCGAAATCGGCCTCGTCCCAGTCGTCCAGCAACCGTGCCGTGGCTTCGGGATCGATGGCGATCGTGACTGCCTCCAGGCTGGTCGGGCGACTCGCCTTGGCGAAGCTGATGGCTCGGACCGTGGGCTTGTTCAGGTGGCTGACGAGCACGACGGCGCGGGTGCGAGAGGGGTTGGTACGGCCGTCGCTCGCCGCCCAGGCGATCTCCCGCTCCACGTGCTCGTAGTGTCGTCGGATCAGCCGCATGCCGAGGAAGACGACGGCCATCGCGCCGACCGCCAGGTAGGCACCGTGGGTGAACTTCGACACCAACACGACCGCCAGCACCACCGCAGACATGACCATGCCGACCGCGTTGATGGCGCGAGACCTCTGCATGTGGACCCGTTCACGTGGGTCGGTCGCGGTGACCAGGTGACGATTCCAGTGCTTGAGCATGCCGGCCTGGCTGAGCGTGAACGAGACGAAGACGCCGACCACGTAGAGGTGGATCATCGAGCCGACGTCGGCCTTGTACGCGACGACGAGCCCGATCGCCGCGAGCGCGAGGAAGATGATGCCGTTGGAATACGCCAGCCGGTCACCCCGGGTGTGGAGCTGGCGCGGCAGGTAGTCGTCCCTGGCGAGGATGGATCCCAACACCGGGAACCCGTTGAAGGCCGTGTTGGCCGCCACGAACAGGATGACCATCGTGGCGATCACGACGAAGTAGAACGCGACCGGTGCGATGTCGCCGAAGACGGCCTGGGCCAGTTGACCGATGACCGTGTCGGCGTCGAGGTCGACGATCTTGCCGTCGAGGCTGTAGCGAGCACCCTCGCTGATCAGCTTCACACCCAACTGCGAGGCCAGCGACAAGATGCCGATGAACATTGCGATGGCGATCACGCCCAGCATCAACAAGGTGGTGGCTGCGTTCTTCGACTTCGGCTTCTTGAAGGCAGGCACGCTGTTGGAGATCGCTTCGACGCCGGTCAGGGCGGAGGATCCGGCCGAGAACGCCCGCGCGACCAGCAGCAGCGCTGTGAGCCCGGCGAAGGGCACGTACGCCGGCTCGGCGACGATGTCGTACGCCGTGGTCTGCGCCACCAGCGGCTGGCGAAGGACGTCGAGCCGGAACAGCCCGACACCGGCCATGCCGAGGATGCCGATCATGAACGCGTAGGTGGGGATCGCGAAGATTCCGCCCGACTCGCGCACGCCCCGCAGGTTCAACGTCGTGATGACGAGGATGACGATGGCGGCGAACAGGGCCTCGTGCCCGTTGAGGAACGGCAGCGCGGCCTTGGCGTTCTGGATACCGGAGGAAACCGACACCGCCACGGTCAGGGTGTAGTCGACCATGAGAGCGCTCGCGACGATCAGCCCGGCGGTCGGTCCCAGGTTGTGCCGGGCGACCTCGTAGCCTCCGCCACCGTTGGGGTACGCATGAACCGTCTGCCGGTACGACGCGACCACCACGAGCATGACGACGCAGACCAGGATTGCGATGGGCCACGAATACGCGTAACCCGCCAACCCGGCCAGCGACAGGGTGGCGAGGATCTCGTCGGGTGCGTAGGCCACACTCGACAAGGCGTCGGAAGCGAAGACAGGCAATGCCAGCCGCTTCGGAAGCAAGGTCTCGCCCAGTTGGTTACTGGCGAGCTTCCGCCCGAGGAAGAGCCTCTTGACGGTCTCGACCGCACTCACGAGGGGGGACTGTACGCCACCCGACCGCCCACGACATCGCCGACCACAGGATCTGGTGGTCGCGACGTGAGATGAACCCTTGCGATGATGCAGCGCACCCCCGCGCTGTGCCGACTGCGGACAGGCGACGGCCCCGTCGCCAAGGGGAGAGCGACGGGGCCGTCTGTGGGGAACCAATCAGGTCTTGAGTAGTGGTGAGAAATCAGGCCGCGTCGCGGAGCTTCGCGATCGCGTGGCGTTCGATCTGGCGGACACGCTCGGCGGTGATGCCCCAGACCTGTCCGATGTCGGCGAGCTTGGCCTGGCGACCGTCGAGCAGGCCGTAGCGACGCCGTACGACATCGGCGGACCGCGCGTCGAGAGTCGACAGCATCCGCTCCAGGCGGGCGCGCTCCTCGGCGTCGAGCACCAACTCGTCGGGGCCGGGAGCCTGTTCGCGCGCGATCAGGTCACCGAGAGCGGTGTCTCCGTCTTCTTCCACCGGGGCGTCAAGTGACACGTGATCGCGCGAGAAACGGATCAGGTCGATGACCTTCTCCTCCTCAAGGCCGAGCTCGGCGGCGATCTCGGCGAGTTCCGGGTCGCGGCCGAGGCGGCGTTCGAGGGTACGGCGGACAGCGGAAATCTGGTTGACCTGCTCGGCGACGTGCACGGGAAGCCGTACGATCCGGCCCTGCTGGGCGATCCCGCGGCTGATCGACTGACGAACCCACCACGTGGCGTAGGTGGAGAACTTGAAGCCCTTGGTGTAGTCGAACTTCTCGACGGCCCTGATCAGACCGGTGTTGCCTTCCTGCACAAGGTCGAGCAGGGGCATCTGCGACCGTCCGTACTTGCGGGCGACCGATACGACGAGCCGGAGATTGGCTGTGACGAACTGCTGCATGGCGGCGTCGCCGATCCGGGCCAACTCTTCGAGTTCTTCGATCGTGACCTCGACGGGCCGGCTTCCGCGTTCGGAGGTGGTCACATCGCCGTCGAGCAAGGCGCGGGCATAGAGACCCGCCTCGATCCGTCGGGCCAGTTCCACTTCGTCGGCAGCGGTCAGCAGAGCGGTCTTGGAGATGCCGTCCAGGTACAGACCGACGGCATCCTTGCCGTCAATTCCGTCGGTCGTTCGAGTCCGATGGGCGGTGACAACAGCCATGAGGCGTTCCTTTCGTCGCACTCATGACAACGCCTCGGACCCCCGATTCGATTCACCGTCAGCCGGGATCGGGACCCTGAAACTACCCTGACCCCGGGGCATCAGACTCAGGTCGTACCTCGGTGGCTTCGAGCTGGTCCAGAAGCCATGCCAGCTCGAATGCCTCGTCGTTCCAGGCCGCGTATCGGCCGCTGGCACCACCGTGACCGCCGGCCAGCTCTGTCCGTAGGAGTACGGGGCGTTCGTCGCCATGACCAGCGTCTCGCAGGGCGGCGACCCACTTGGCCGGCTCGGCGAACGAGACCCGTTGGTCCTGCAGGGCCGCGGTGGCCAGGACCGCAGGGTAGTGACCGGGGGTCACGTTCTCGTACGGCGCGTAGGACGCCATGGTCCTGTAGGCGTCCTGATCGTGGAGGGGGTCACCCCATTCCTCGCGCTCGGTGATCGTCAGAGGGAGGTCCTCGTCGAGCATGGAGGTCAGAGGATCGACAAAGCCGACGCCCACGTGGACAGCATGGAACAGGTGAGGGGCCAGATTCACTGCGGCGCCGATCGTCAGTCCACCGGCCGAGAATCCACGGGCGGCTAGTCGGGAGGGGTCCGTGATCCGGGAGTCCACCAGGTGCTGCGCGCAAGAGATCAGGTCGGTGAACGTGGTGGGTTTGGCCGCCAGCCTGCCTTGCTCGTACCAGGTACGGCCCAGCTCGCCGCCACCCCGCACGTGCGCATAGGCGACCACCACCCCGCGGTCCAAGAGGCTGAGCCGTGGGATCGAGAACGCCGGGTCGAGCGAGGTCTCGTAGGCGCCGTACGCGTAGAGCAATGTGGGCGCAGGGTAGGTGACGTCGATCCGCGTCACCACCGAGACCGGGATGGACGTGCCGTCCAGTGCCGTTGCGTGGGTCCGGAACTGCCGATACTCCGCCGGGTCGAACGGGCGGCCGTCTGGATCGGGCAGAACTCGTTGACGCTTGAGGACCCGCGGGTCGTCGCCGGCCCACGCGCATTCGGTCACCTCGACCGGTGTGACGAACGACTCGCTCACGAGTCGGAGACGGTCGGAGCAGTAGATCGAGGCGTCGGAGGCTAGCGTCTCCAGCTCGTGGGTGCGGGGTACGGCTCGACCGGGGAGGAGCGAGCCGTCGCTGCTGCGCGGGCAGACGAGGACCGACGGCATGCCGTCGGTGCGCCTGCTCACCACGACGTGGGTGGCGTAGGCGTCGAGGCCGGTCAGCCGTACCCCCTGAACGCCGGGGAGCACGGTGCGCCACGCAGACCGATCGGTGGCGGCGAGTGACGTTTCGGCGACGGCGAAGTCGGGGCAGTCAGCGTTGTGGAGGATCAGGAGGCGATCACCGGCGGGCTCGACGTCGTACTCGAGACCCGGCTCACGGAGCGCGACCACGTGGGGGACACCGGTCGGATCATCGACCGACAACAGGCGGAACTCGGTCGAGGTCTTGCTGACGCTGGCGATCAGCACCCAGTGGTCGTCGGCTGACCGGTCCGCGCCCAGCCAGAAACGTTCGTCGGTCTCGGCGTAAACGTCGACATCGTCGGCCGGGGAGGTGCCGAGTCGCCGGCGGCGAAGGAGGTACGGCCGCCACGCTTCGTCGCACACGAGGTATCCCACGTGGGCGTCGTCGATCCAGCATGCACCGCCGACCTCCTCGATGACGTCGGGCAGGTCTGCGCGCGCGGCCGCGTCACGGAACCGCACCGTGTAGAGCTCGTCACCCACCGTGTCTTGGGTCCACATGACGGTGTTGCCGTCCGGCGACACCGTGAAGTCCCCGACGGCGTAGAAGGCATGGCCGGTCGCTTCGACCTCGAGATCCAGCAGGCACACCTCGCCCGGCAACGATGCCGACGCGTCGGGGACGTCGTCGGGCGAAGGAGCGGGGGCCCGGCAGAAGCGTGGGTACGACTTCCCCTCCTCGGTTCGTGTGTAGTACCACCAGGCGCGACCGGTGGAATCGACGTCGTAGTCGGGAACGGACCGGTCTGTCTGCACGGTGCGAGCCGAGATCTCGTCGAAGATTCGCCGCCGCAGCCCCTCCAAGTGCTCCGTCTGTTCGTCGGTGTAGGCGTTCTCGGCCTCAAGATGTTCCCGTACCTGCGGGTCCTCGGCGTCTCGCAGCCACTGGTAGGGATCGTCGAATCGCACCCCGTGCACAACCCGGGCATGCGGTCGACGGGCCAGGTGCGGTGCGGGCATCCGGTCACTGTATCGGCGCCGGGTTGTCGACGGCGCACCGTCTGGACGACCAGGCAATTCGACGCGGGCCGGTCGGTAGTCGGATCGAAGTTTGGCGTTTCGGAAGGGTCGTGGCAAGATGGCGCGTCGGAGGCATTGACAGCTGCGGGTTGTTGCGCGCTCGCCAACGCTGCCACCGCCAGTCGGCCTCCTCGACGCTGTAACAGCCGCGCCGAGTCCGTCCGCGTGAGAGGTTCGCCCGTTGGCACGATCCGCAGCCCAGAAGGCCCCTAGTCCCGAGCCCGGCGAAGACGGTCCCGTCCGCCGTACCCGCGCGAAGGCGGCGACCAGCCCGACCCCTGCCGCGCGGACTCGGACGCGCCAAGCTCGACCGGCCACGAGCGAGCCATCGCAGACGCCGGCTCGCGCAAGCCGGGCGAAGGTGAAGGCCGTCGAGGTGGACGAGGCTGCCGAGGTGGACGGAGGGCTCGACGACGAGTTGGACGTCGACGAGGCCGACCTGGCCGAACTCGAGGAAACCGCGGTCGACGACATCGCCGACGACGACGAGGAGGACTCGACGCCGTCGATCGTCGATGCGGTCACCGCGAGCACCGACGTGCCAGTCTCGTTCAAGCGGGAGGGCGACGATGTCGTGTTGACCGTGGGCGGCAAGAAGCGTGGTCTGGAAGACGTCGACGAGTCCGACTTCCAGCCGGCCAAAGAGGCGGAGCTGGAGAAGGAGATCACCGAGGACGAGGGCTTCAGCCTGTCGGATGCCGACGACGCCGACGAGCCCGAACAGCAGGTGATGGCGGCTGGTGCTACGGCGGACCCGGTCAAGGACTACCTCAAGCAGATCGGCAAGGTCGCGCTGCTGAACGCCGAGCAGGAAGTCGAGCTGGCGAAGCGGATCGAGGCGGGCTTGTTCGCCGACGAGCGCCTCAATGGCGGCGATCCCGTCGCTCCCGTCGATGTCGACGATTTCGAGTGGATCGCGACCGACGGCCGGAAGGCGAAGAATCACCTTCTGGAGGCGAACCTGCGGCTGGTCGTGTCGCTCGCCAAGCGCTACACGGGCCGGGGCATGCTGTTCCTCGACCTCATCCAGGAGGGCAACCTCGGTCTGATCCGTGCGGTCGAGAAGTTCGACTACACCAAGGGCTACAAGTTCTCGACCTACGCCACCTGGTGGATCAAGCAGGCGATCACTAGGGCGATGGCCGACCAAGCGCGCACGATCCGCATTCCGGTGCACATGGTCGAGGTCATCAACAAGCTGGCCCGCGTTCAACGACAGATGTTGCAGGACCTCGGGCGGGAGCCAACTCCAGACGAGCTGGCCAAGGAACTCGACATGACGCCGGAGAAGGTCGTCGAGGTGCAGAAGTACGGCCGCGAGCCCATCTCCTTGCACACTCCGCTCGGCGAGGACGGCGACTCCGAATTCGGCGACCTGATCGAGGACTCCGAGGCGGTCGTACCTGCCGATGCGGTGAACTTCACCCTGCTCCAAGAACAACTCCACGACGTGCTCGATACCTTGTCGGAGCGGGAAGCGGGCGTGGTCAGCATGCGGTTCGGCCTCACCGACGGGCAGCCCAAGACCTTGGACGAGATCGGCAAGGTGTACGGCGTCACCCGCGAGCGGATCAGGCAGATCGAATCCAAGACGATGTCGAAGCTGCGGCACCCGTCTCGTTCGCAGGTGTTGCGCGACTACTTGGACTGATCAGCTCGGCCTGGTCGGCCGTACCGTGAATGACGTGACGAATCGCATCCCGATCGAAGGGCCTGCCCGGCCGGCGACGAGCGCTGTCGCGTCGGCTGTCGGTCTGAGTTTGCTCACCAACATCGCTACTGTTCTGGGCGTCGTGGTGTTCGGATGGCCGCCCGGGAACGTGCTGCTGCTGTTTCTAGCCGAGAACGCGGTGGTCGGACTCATGACCGTGGTGAAGATGACGACGGCCGGCGCTGCCAGCACGCAGTCGAGGATCGGCCTCACGCTGTTCTTCTGCTTCCACTTCGGGCTGTTCACGCTGGTGCAGGGAGTCTTCGCGGCAATCGTCGCCCAGGGAATCGGGATGTCGCTGACGTGGTGGGCGTTCGGGTTGCCCTTCGCACTGATCGTGGTGCGCTACCTCGTGGAGACGGTCGGGGTCTGGTTCGTGCGGGATGCGCGACGCTTCTCCACACCGAGCGGGGCGATGGCATGGGCGTACCCGCGCGTGCTTGTGATGCAGTTCGGCGCGCTCGCCGGCATGTTCCTCGTCTTTCCGAGTCGCGTGGGATTCGGCGAGGCCCTGACCGCCCTGGGACGCGGCCTCGAGGCTGTGGGGATCACGGCGACACCCGGAACGACGCTCGTCGTCGCCTTGATGATCGTCAAGACCTTGGTTGACCTGTTCGTCGTCGCGAAGTCCGTCGATCGTGATCTCACGCCCGACGTTCGCGCGACCGACGATCAGCTCGTGACCAGTTGAGCCGTACCCCGCAGTAGGACGGCTTCGTCGTACGACACCACGGGGCCGTTGATGTCGCGGGCCATGATCCATGGTCGGCCTGGTGTGCCGGCGAGTCCACCCTTCGTACGGGGCTGACCGCCGGACCCAACCGTGGTCTAGACGAAGATGGTCGCGTACCCGTGGACGTCGGCGAGGTGTTCGGCTGCCTCGTCCACGCTCATCCGGTCGGCTTCCGCGGCGATCGCCAGGGGGAGCAGGCTGGGTTCCCCGGCGGTGGCGATGCCACTGATTCGCGGGAAGGTGCCGAGCACCCAGGAGATCGCGGCGCGGATGTCCGTGGGGTCGGTGAAGGGCTCGTACCAGGTCGCGAGGCGACGTTCCGATTGCCACGGTCTCCTGGCGATCGTCTTGATCGTGCGCAGGGCCGTGCCGCGGTCGTCGACGATTCCGTAAAGGGCATCGAAGTCGCTGCGGAACTGCTGGTCGGCGGTGTACAGGTGGAAGTTCATCGGAGTCAGCACCGAGTCGAAGTCGTACCTCCGCAATGCTTCGGCGTGGACGGACGGGGCCTGCTCCGTGTGTCCGGTGATCCCCAGCCAGTTCACGAGGCCTTCTTCGCGGGCCCGGAGGAAGGCCTCGATGCACCCACCGGGCTCGAAGACCTTCTCCAGCTCGTCGAGATTGCCCACCGAATGCACTTGCCACAGGTCGATCCGATTGGTCTGGAGCAGTTCCAACGAACGCTGCAGTTCTTCCCACGCCCGATCGGCGCTGCGCTCGGTGGTCTTGGTGGCCAGGAAGATCTCGTCGCGCACGCGGGCGACCACCGGACCCATGCGTTCTTCGGCCTGGCCGTACGACGCAGCCGTGTCGAAGTGGTTGATGCCGGAACCCAACGCGAGTTCGAGGCTGGCGTCGGCTACGTCCTGGGTGACGTCGGCGAGCGCTGCGGCGCCGTACACCAGAACGCTGGTCGAGTGTCCGATGCGGCCGAGTTCGCGATACTCCATGACTCCTCCTGCGGGTTGGCGGCGTGCCACGACCCTACTCGCGACCGACGACAAAGACCCCCGGCCTCAGGCCGGGGGTCGTGGCAGGGATCTGCGGGAGAACGTTATCGAATCTTGTCGGTCTCGTCGTGAATGGTGAGCGCGACCTGGCGGAGTTTGTCCGAATGGGCCTTGGCGTGGTGCGCGCAGAAGAGCAACTCATTGCCCCCGGCGAGGGTCACGCGCAGGTACGCCTGCGCGCCGCACCGGTCGCAACGGTCCGCTGCGGTCAGTGACCCTTCGTGCAGTGTGGTGCTCACTGGTGCCTCTCTTCCTTGGGGAGGTCCCGCGGGGTTGCGGGATGCCTTCCTTTGTAGCACCGGGACCGAAGTGCCCGGCGCATTGGGAACGCGCGGCTGGTCAGGAATGTTCCCCGCGTTCCGGACGACTTGAGTCGACCACGCTCAAGGTTAGCGACACGGGCAATTCCTTTTCCTGGCGGGGTCCACTCCGTGGGCATGCTCAGCCGGGCTTGTCCCAGGTCAGGAGGACTCTGCCGTACGCCAAACGATGCAGTCTGGACCCGGGCAGGACCCGCCCGGAGGTCGCCCGGAGTGAGCCGAACGTATCTCTCGGCGGCCAACATTGGGGTGCCGAATGCTCCCAGTTGCCCCGCATCCGAAGCACCACGCCGCGCAGGAGCCACGCGAGGGATTGCCAGGCAAGATCGGGCGGGGTGAGCCGTACGAACGTCACCACCGCCAGCCGCCCGCCGGGCGAAACTAGGCCGCCGAGGCGCCGCAGGGCGCGAGCCGTGTCGGGGAAGTGATGCAGGGTGGCGTTCGACACCACCACGTCGAAGGCCGGAAGTTGGGCGGTCATCAGATCGCCGACCAGCCAAGCAACGGGTACGGCAGGGAAGCGACCGCGGGCACGATCGACGACGGGACCATCCCGGTCGAGCCCGACGACGGTCGGTACGAATTCGGCGAGGCGAGCCGTCAGGAACCCGTCGCCGCAGCCGACGTCGAGCGCCGTCATCGCATGGGGTGGCACGAGTCGGGCGAGGAGCCCGTCGTAGTGGATGTTGAGGTTCCACGGGTGCCGGGGCTCGCGCATGGGGTCAAGCATCTCGTGGGTGGCGAGGGCCGGGCATCCCGGTGCGGGCGCGCCGTCGAAACGTGGTCGGAGGGTACGGCTAACCTCGCACGGGTGACGACGGAGACTCGGTCGAGGGGCAGGGCGGCTCAAGCCCACGGACACGACTACGAGGCGCGGCACCTGCTGGTGCTGGAGGGGCTGGAAGCTGTCCGCAAACGCCCGGCGATGTATATCGGGTCGACCGATACCAAGGGCCTCATGCACTGCCTGTGGGAGATCATCGACAATTCGGTCGACGAGGCGCTGGCCGGGTACGGGGACCGGATCGAGGTCGAGTTGCGGGCCGACGGGTCGGTGTTCGTGGCCGATCATGCGCGGGGGATCCCCGTCGATACGCATCCGGGTACGGGGTTGTCGGGTGTCGAGGTCGTGTTCACCAAGCTGCATGGCGGCGGCAAGTTCGGGGGAGGGTCCTACTCGGCGACCGGCGGCCTTCACGGTGTGGGCGCGTCGGTGGTGAACGCCCTGTCGAGCCGGCTCGACGTGCAGGTCGACCGTGGCGGCGTGACGTACGAGATGAGCTTCCGGCGAGGAGTGCCTGGCGTCTTCGCCGGCGACGGCCCGACGGCTGCGTTCACGCCGTCGACCGAGCTGCGCAAGGTTGGCACGGTGGGGCGTCTCGTCTCCGGAACCAGGGTGCGGTATTGGCCTGACACCCAGATCTTCCTGCCAGGCGCGCAGTTGGCGTGGGAACCACTTCTGAGTCGGGCTCGGCAGACGAGCTTCCTGATCCCCGGGCTGCAGCTGACCGTGACCGATGCGCGTACGGCCGACGTGGTCACCGAAGTCTTCAAGCACGACGGCGGAATTGCGGAATTCTGCGACTACCTGGCCGACGACACAGGCGTGACCGACGTCGTGAGATTGCAGGGCGCGGACCGATTCACCGAGACCGTGCCGATGCTCGACGAGGACGGGGCGATGACCCCGACCGACGTCGAACGAGATCTGACGGTGGACATCGCCTTGCGGTGGGGTACGGGGTACGACGCGACCGTCCGGTCGTTCGTCAACATCATCGCCACGCCCAAGGGCGGCACCCACGTGCAGGGTTTCGAGCGGGGCATGACCAGGGCCTTCCTCAAGGGCCTCGACGGAACCCGGATCATGAAGGCAGGGGAGGAGCTGCTCAAGGACGACATTCTGGAGGGCTTGACCGCAGTCGTGACGGTACGACTGGCCGAGCCTCAGTTCGAAGGCCAGACCAAGGAGGTCCTGGGCACCCCTGCCGTCTCGCGCATCGTCGCGCGCATCGTCGAAAGCGAGCTCGGGTCGTACCTCACCTCCAGCAAAGCTGCGATCCGCACGCAGGCGCGGGCCCTGATGGAGAAGGTCGTCGCGGCAGCCCGTACCCGCGTGGCTGCCCGCACCCACAAGGAGGCGCAGCGCCGCAAGAATGCCCTCGAGTCGTCGACCCTGCCACCGAAGCTCGCCGACTGCCGGTCGACCGACGTCGACCGGACTGAACTGTTCATCGTCGAGGGCGATTCGGCGATGGGTACGGCACGGCTGGCCCGGAACTCGGAGTTCCAGGCGCTGCTGCCGATCCGGGGCAAGATCCTGAATGTGCAGCGGGCGTCCGTCACCGACATGCTCAAGAACGCCGAGTGCGCGGCGATCATCCAGGTCGTCGGGGCAGGTTCGGGGCGCACGTTCGATCTGGACGCGGCGAGGTACGGGAAGGTCATCTTCATGGCCGACGCCGACTCCGACGGAGCTCACATCCGCTGTCTGCTGGCGACCCTGTTCTTCAAGTACATGCGGCCGCTGGTCGAAGCAGGTCGCGTTTTCACTGCCGTGCCTCCGCTCCACCGGTTCGAGATCACGAACCCGCGCAAGGGGCAGGAGAAGTACCTCTACACGTACTCGGACCCCGAATACCAGCGCAAAGCCGCGGAGCTGACCAAACGGGGCATCCGGTTCGCCGAACCTCAGCGCTACAAGGGTCTGGGCGAGATGAACGCCGATCAGCTCGCCGACACCACGATGTCGCCGAGGCATCGCACCCTGCGTCGTCTGACCGTTGACGACGCCGAGGCCGCCGCGTGTACGTTCGACAAGCTCATGGGTAACGAAGTCGGCCCGCGCAAAGAGTTCATCGTCGAAGGGGCCTACCGCCTCGACGCGCAGGCGATCGACACGTGAGTTAATGACCTCTGGCTCGGGGTTGGTACGCAAACTGCCTCTGTTTGTGACCTCATTCGGATGTGAACGCGCCAACTGGGCTGGTGGGGGCAGTTTGGGTACGGGGGTGAGTGCGGATCCCGAGCGCGCCGCGAGGCGATCACCCGTCAGGAGGCCGGACGTTCACTCGCAGCGCAGGGACTAGGGTGCTGGCGTGCCTCGGAACTTCGACGACCTTCTGGCTGCCAATGCCCGCTACGCGACGAGTGCCCCTCGCGGGTTCGATGGGAAGGCGCACGCCGGCATCGCCGTCGTCACGTGCATGGACTCGCGCCTCCAGCCCCTCGAGATGATCGGGTTGTTCCTGGGCGAGGCGAAGATCCTGCGAACGCCGGGAGGGCACCTCACTCCGGATGCCCTGGTCGGATGCATCATCGGCGCCCACCTGCTAGAGGTCGACAGGATCCTCGTCATCCAGCACACCCGATGCGCGATGGCCGGAGGCGACGACAGCTCCGTACGTGCAGCCGTCCTGGCCGCGACCGGCACAGATATCGGCGATCTCGTCGTCGGCGCCGATCCAGACCAACTCGGACGGATCAACGCCGACTGCGAGACCCTGCGATCACACCCCTTGCTGACCGGCCGGGTTCTCGTTGGAGGGTTCATGTACGACGTCGAGACCGGCGAGCTGCGCCAAGTGTGCTGAGGCGCACCAAGACAGGGTTACTCCACCGATCTCGTCCCGATACCCGCGATGGGCTGAGGGGCGGGGGTGCCCGATCCGTCGCGACGGGAATCGGGGGTGGGCAGGGTGATCGGCGAACCTGAGGCGGCGGCGGCGACGGCGGGAGCCGTACCCACCCACGCATGTTGAAGCTGGTCTTCGCCCTTGAGGAATCGCTGGCACCGAACGCCGCCGGTGGCTCGACCCTTGCCTGGATATTCGCCGAACGACGTGACCTTCACCGAGCCAGCATCGGTCCCCGGCAGAGCGGAGGCGGAGCCTGCCACGGTGACAACCTCGGCGTCGTCACCGGAGACAGCCCCGAAGAACACGACCTTGGCGCCGGGAGCGAGTTTCACCCCGGCCATGCCACCGCCGGAGCGGCCCTGAGGCCGTACCGACGCCGCAGGAAAGTGCAACACGTTGGCGTCGGAGGTGACGAACACCAACTCGGCCCGCTCGTCGAGCAGCTCGACCGCACCGACCACCCGATCACCGGGGTCGAGCCGCACGATGTCCCACGCCTCCTTGCCGACGAGTTCAGGGTGGGTCCGCTTGACGACGCCGCGCTCGGTGCCGAGCGCCCAGATGCCCGTCGATTCGCCCAGCGTGGTGAGGGCCAGCGCCCTCTCACCCGTTTCCAGGGGGATCAGTTCCCCGATCGGCGATCCGCCCTGCAGGTTCGGTGCAGTGGCCAGGGACGGCAACCCTGGCAGGTCGATCGCTTCGGCCCGGATCACCCGCCCGGCCGACGTCAACACCCCGAACGAGCCACGGGTCGTCGTCGCGACGTGCGACACGATCACGTCGTGAGCCGCCCGCGGCCCTCCGGTCGCAGGGGCGTCCTCCCCGTCCAGCCTGGCAACCAGACCGGTCGACGACAGCAACACCCGGCACGGTCCGTCGGGGATCTCCAAGGGCTGCGTCTTCGCCGTTGCGGCCGTGACGGCGCCCTGGTCGGAGAGCAGAACCGTCCGCCGGGGGGTCCCGAACGTACGCGCGACCTCGTCCAACGCCGTACCCACCACGGCCCGCAACCGCTCCGGATCGTCGAGGATCTGCTGCAGACCGGCCATCCGCTGTTCGAGTTCCGACCGTTCTGCCTCCAACTCGATCTTGGAAAACTTCGTGAGCCGTCTCAGCTGCATGTCGAGGATGTAGGTCGCCTGCACCTCGGACAGATCGAAGGCATCGATCAGGCGGGCCTTGGCCGTGGCCGCATCGTCGCTGGACCTGATGATTGCGATCACGTCGTCGATGTCGACGATCGCCACGAGGAGCCCCTCGACCAGGTGCAGTCGGTCGGTGGCTTTGCCGAGCTGGAACTGGGTACGGCGTAACGTCACCTCGATCCGGTGGTCGAGATAGACGTCGAGCAGCTCGCGCAGAGACAGGGTGCGGGGCTGACCCTCGACCAGAGCGACCGCGTTGATCCCGAATGAATCCTCGAGTTTCGTGAGCCGGTAGAGCTGGTCGAGCAGGGCCTCGGCGTTGATGCCGTTCTTGACTTCGATGACCAGCCGCAGCCCGTGAGTGAGGTCGGTGAGGTCCTTGATGTCGGCAACGCCGGTCAGCTTCTTGTTCGCAACGAGTTGCTTGACCTGCTCGATGATGCGTTCGGGGCCGACCATGTAAGGCAGTTCGGTCACGACGATCCCGCGGCGCCGAGGGCTGACCTGCTCGACCCGGGCGGAAGCTCGGATCCTGAACGTACCTCGGCCTGTCTCGTAGGCGTCCCGGATCCCGTCCAAACCGATGATCTTGCCACCGCCGGGCAGATCCGGGCCGGGGACGAACCGAATCAGTTCCTCGACCGTCGCATTCGGGTTTCGCAGCAGGAACTTGAGTGCCTGCACCACTTCGACCAGGTTGTGGGGCGGAATGTTCGTGGCCATGCCCACCGCGATCCCGGTCGCCCCGTTGACGAGGAGATTCGGGAACGCAGCCGGCAAGACGACCGGCTCGGTCCCCTTGCCGTCGTAGTTGGGGCGGAAATCGACGGTGTCCTCGTCGAGACCCGCGGTCATGGCCGAGGCGGCCTTCGCCATGCGGCACTCGGTGTAGCGCATCGCTGCCGGTCCGGCGTCGAGCGATCCGAAGTTCCCGTGGCCGTCGACCAGCGGCAAGCGCATCGCCCACGGCTGTGCCATGCGCGCCAGCGCGTCGTAGATCGCGGTGTCACCGTGAGGGTGCAAGACACCCATGACCTGGCCGACGACCCGGGCGCACTTGACGTACGAACGGTCCGGCCGGATCCCCATGTCGTCCATCGTGAACAGAATCCGTCGCTGCACCGGTTTCAGACCGTCGCGCGCGTCGGGCAGGGCCCGCGAGTAGATGACCGAGTACGCGTACTCCAGGAACGACGACTCCATCTCACTCGACACGTCGATATCGACGATGCGTTCGGTGACCTCGTCATCCGGCTCGGATGTCGTCCTCCTGACCATCGGCCCTCTCCGTGCGATCGGCGTCAATCCTCGACGCATTCTGTCGTGTCCGGCTGGCGGCATGTTCGAGGCGTGGCCGGTGGGTACGTGCGTACCTCGCCTCAGCTCACGTGCCGGTAAGGAACGGAAGAATCTTCCGGGCGAGTGTGTATCCGTCGGGCCCTTCGACTCGGGGGGCCGACTGAGTCAGTTGCTCGCTCGTGCGGGTGTCGAGGCGCTCTCCGGGCGTGCCGTGGGCGAGCACTTGCTCGACGGGGTTGAGCTGCCTGATGGCGATCCCACGCACGCGCTTCGGCGCGTACTCGGCGAATTCTGCGTACAGCATCGGATCGTGCTGGCCATCGTCACCGACCAGCAGCCACGAGATCTTCGGGAAGTCGCGGGCGAGTTCACGCAGCGCGTTGCGTTTGTGGTCACGCCCGCTGCGGAACCATCCGGTGTTCGTGGGGCCCCAATCGGTCAGCAACAAGGGACCGGCGGGGTAGTGGTGCCGGGCCAGGAATCGCCGGAGGAACGGCAGCGTGTTCCAGGCGCCGGTCGAGACGTACACGACGGGAGCGCCGGGGAACTCGCTGAGGAGTTGGTCGTACATTTCGGCCATCCCGGGTACGGCTTGACGCGCGCTCTCGGTCAGCACCAGCGAGTTGTAGGCGGCGATCATCGGCCGGGGCAGCGACGTCGAGATGACCGTGTCGTCGATGTCACTCACGATGCCGAACGTCACGTCCCTGGCGACGACGAGCACGTCGGCGACGGTCGGCTCGGCCTCCTCGGTGCTGATCTCGACGGTGTGCCAGCCGGGTTCGAGGCCGTGATCGCCGATCGGCACGTCGATATAGCCGCCTGTATCTGTGACCGCGTCGTAGTCGACGCCACCCAGCCGGATCGTGACCGGCCGTGACACGCACGCGAGCGTGACGAAGTTGCGCCAGCCTCGGCGGGCGAGCAGCTTCTCGACCTCGGACGCGACCAGGCCGCGACCGCGGCGTGGCACCAACGACAGCCGGCCCAGCACCCGGATGCGTTTGTGGTTCCCGAACCCCACATAGCCGGTGACGTGCTCGTGCCACCCCAAGCGTCGAGCGATCGCCTCGATCCTGCGGTTGATCACCGTTTCGACCCGGGCAGCGATGAACGGACGAGTCGACATGACGGCCAGCCTAGTGACCCGCCAACCTCACTGCGGGCTTGAGCGGGTTCGGATCTGGCCGGCCGACCGTGCCAGGATGGGGCGGTGACCGACCCGATCGCGGCCCTTCGCGCCGACGTTTCCGCTTGTGGCTACTTCCCCGATCTCATCATCGACGGAATGTTGATCGCCATCGGCGACGAGCCGTTGCGTCGCCACCTGGTTCACCACGAGGCGACGTTCAACGAGAGTTCGCTCCATCGACACTTGACAGTGCTCGCGCTGACCGAATCCCGTCTGGTCGTGGGTCACACCGACGAGCACACGGTCGACCTCGGACCGATGCAGGCCGCCAGCACGACCGAGGCTGTGTCTCTCGATTCCTTCACGTCCGTGTCCTTGACCCGCATCGTCAGCCAACCCGAGAAGTTCGGCACCAAGGCGTCCCGCGTCGAGGAAGCATGGCTGGCAGTGGGCTGGGGAACGATGCGACGCGCCGACTTGGAACCGGCTGGGTGCGGCGATCCGGATTGCGACGCAGACCATGGGTACATGGGTACGGTCACCGCCGACGATTTGACCGTACGGATGAGCGCCGCCGCCGACGGCATCGAGAACGTCTCCAAACTCGTCGACTTCGCGGTCGACCTGCAAAGGCTCACGGGCCGGGGCTCCATGCGCGTCAGGAGCACCCGTTGACCGGGCCGTTCCTGCCGACGTACGGCGCTGGCTCGCTCACGGACGTGCTGGCATCGGTCGGGCACCATCTGGGCGTACCGGGGTGTCGCGGGGACAGCCTGTCCCTACCCCCTGGCGATCGATGGGTCGTACTGCTCGTCGACGGACTCGGCTGGGACCTGCTCCGCGCCCATCGGGACGACGCGCCGTACCTCTCCGGCCACCGACTCAAGACCGAGCCCATCACGACGGGGGTGCCCAGCACGACGGCCACGTCGCTGACCAGTCTCGGTACGGGGCTGCCGCCGGGCATGCACGGCATCGCCGGGTACACCATGCTCGACCCGGCTCAGAAGCGCATCTTCAGCCCGCTCACCTGGGACACGCCCAGCGACCCGCTGGAGTTCCAGCCGATGCCGACGATCTTCGAACGAGCCCGCGCCGCGGGGGTGACCGTGACGACGGTCCTGCCGGAGCGGTTCGACGGCAGCGGCCTGACCCAGGTCGGCCTGCGGGGGGGCCGCTTCGACTCGGTGGACGACGAGGACGACGACACGAGCCGGCTCAGCCAGACCGTCGCGGCATCGGCCCGGGGGGAGAGATCTCTGGTCTACGTGTACGACCGGCTGCTCGACCATGCCGGTCATTCGTACGGGACCACCTCTCACCAGTGGTTGACCCAGCTCATGCGGATCGACGGGTTCGCCGAGGACCTGCGGGCCGCCCTTCCCGAGTCGACCCGCCTGGTGATCACGGGAGACCACGGGATGGTCGACGTGCCACGCGAGCACCGGTACGTCATCGAGGACGACCCCGATCTGCTCCGCGACGTCGACTTCATCGGCGGGGAGGCACGGCTGCGTCAGCTGTACACGGTTCGGCCCGACGAGGTGGCCGCGACGTATCGGTCGGCGTTGGGTGAGCATGCGTGGGTACGGACACGCGCGCAGGCCACCGCCGAGGGTTGGTTCGGCAAGAGCGCACCTCGGGTAGCGAACCGGTTCGGCGACGTGCTGGTGGCGATGTGCAGCGATTGGGCGATCCTGACAGCTCAGGTGCCGGGGGAGTTCGGCCTGTTCGGCATGCACGGGTCGCTCACCGAGGCAGAAATGCGGATTCCACTGATCGTCGATTGACGATCCTCGACACGCTGGGAGCAACCGGGTGAACCCACTCATCGACGTCGCCGAACTCCGACGCCTGTTGGACGCCGACCCACCGCCCACTCTCCTCGACGTGCGCTGGTCGCTGGGAGCGACAGACGGGGAAGAGCAGTATCTCGCCGGACACCTGCCCGGCGCCGCATACGTCGATCTGGACACCGAACTCGCCGGTCCTCCCGGACGCGGTGGACGGCATCCCCTCCCGAGCGCTGAGGTCGTGACCGGGGCGATGCAGCGGGCAGGAGTGCGTTCGGATCGCAAGGTCGTGGCGTACGACGCTGGTCCCGGCTTTTCCGCGGCACGTGCGTGGTGGGTCTTGACCGACGCGGGGCATCCCGACGTCGTGGTGCTCAACGGTGGCCTGGCCGCATGGCGTGGTGCTGGCCTGCCCATCGAGACCGGGGACGTGGCCGCGGTCCCCGGTGACTTCGTTGCCGTACCCGGGCATCGGTCGGTTCTGGACGCTGAGGGGGTACGGCAGCACCTCGCCAGCGGTCGGGACCTGTACGACGTACGGGCGGCCGACCGCTTCGCCGGCCTGAACGAGACGGTCGATCCGGTTGCCGGTCACATCCCGGGAGCCCGGAATCTGCCGATCGGGACCCTCACCGGGCCAGACGGGTTCAGACCCGTCGACGAGTTGGCGGCGTCGTTCGCCTCGGCGCAGCCCGGCGACGCCCTGTCGTGCGGCTCGGGCATCACTGCGTCAGCAGCGATGCTGGCCGCCGAGGCCTCAGGTCTGACGGGTTTGGCGCTCTACGCCGGTTCCTGGTCGGACTGGATCACGGACCCGAATCGGCCGGTGGCTCGGTAGCCATGGCCTACGACTCCGTCGGACCGCCGAACATGATTTCGTCCCAGGAAGGCACGGAAGCGCGCTTGCTGCGACTGCGGCGTCTCGACGGGGCCGGGCGGGCCGTACCGGTCACCGGATTTGTCGTCGGTTTCGGTTGGGCTTCGGCCACGGGTACGTCGTCCGCCGGTGCAGGTGCGGGGTCGGCTGCGCGGGGAGTCTCCTCCCGCGTGGTCACATTCGTCTCGACGACCACGATCTCCTCGATCGTGAGGACGGCGACGTCGGGATCTGTTTCGTCGGTCGCCGGCGCGGGGGCGCTCGGCTCTTCGTCGTCGACCAGATCGATGAGCGACAGTTGCTCAGGCTCTTCGCGGGGGGTGACGGGCTGCTGGAGTCCGGTGTAGATGCGCACCGAGTCTTCGTCGATCCCGGAGATCATGTCGTAGAGGACGTCCATCTCCGACCGAGGGGGAACCAGGTCGTACACCCCGTCGACCTCGGCGAGTTCGGCCGGCTGATAGTCGGGAACCTCGGGTTCGGTGGTGGAGCGCCGTCTCACGACGGTGGGCTCGTGCTCGGCACCCCCGTAGCCGGGGGCATCGGAGTAGGTGCTGGGGCTGGAATGCGGCATCGTCGCCCTGACCAGCGCCAGATTGTCGTCAAGTTCGACGGTGGGTTCGTTGTCCGGGTCCACCTGCCGCCGTCGGCGACCGACCTCGGGCGTTCGATCGTCCACCAGATGCCGTGCCTCGGCGTTCGCGGCGACCGAAAACCGGCCTTTGACGTCGAACAGGAATTGCACGTGCTTCGACAGTCCCGGTCCGTACGACCCTTGCACGACCCATCGACCGTCGGAGCGGCGCCACGAATCCCACTCCACGTCGTCGATGTCGTGCCCGTTGCGCAACAGTTCCTCGGCGACCGTCTGGCGCAGCACGCGTGTCGAGGCCATTTCGCCTGTTCGCCGGACGTGTCCGCCGAGCGCCATCCCGACGACGTGTGACCGTTCCGCCATAACCGGGGCTGCGAATGCGTCGATTTGGTCCACGGTGACGCCGGCGGCGTGAGCCACGGCTTCTGGCGTCTCGCCGGACCTGATGCGCGCCTGGATCTCCCGAGGCCGCAACTGGCTTTCCATGTCTTCGTCTCCCAAGAGTCACGCGTGTTCCGGGCCAACCTACCTGTATCCGCGCTCGCCGCCGTGGCGGCGCCACGGGCACGGGTCTCACCCGTTCTGAGATCGAGTTGAACGGTCGAGTCGGGCAACGCTTGCATGGTGTGGTACACATGCTGCGAGCTTGGCCAGCTTCCTGGCCGACCCACCATTGCACGAGATGAAAGAGAGCGATGGCGACCGATTACGACGCCCCACGAAAGACCGACGAAGAGACCAGCGAAGACAGCCTCGAAGAACTCAAGAATCGGCGCAACGACAAGAACTCGGGAAAAGTCGACGAGGACGAGGCCGAAGCGGCCGAGGCGTTCGAGTTGCCCGGTGCCGACTTGTCGCACGAAGAACTCACCGTTCGGGTGCTCCCGCGCCAGGCCGACGAGTTCACGTGTGCCTCATGCTTCCTCGTGAAGCACCGCAGTCAGGTTGCCGAAGTCCGTGGCGGGAAGACGTACTGCATCGATTGCGTCTGACCGGACCAGACGTGCCGAGCCCCCGGAACCAGCTGGCTCCGGGGGCTTTCGCTTCGGTTCGGTAGTCAGCGGCTCACTTCTGGTCGAGCCACTGCCGTACCTTCTTGTTGGAGTAGCGACCGACCATCAACTGCGCGACGCCGATCCCGATGGAGGACGCGACGAACCACGTGATCGCTTCGCGGGTCGGCACGTCAGGGTCGTGCGGATCCGGCGGCGTGTTGCCCGTCGCGATCTGCCACATCTTGCGCACCAGAAACTGGGCGACCATGGTGGTGACCGCGCCGATGATCGCGGGGTACGCCTTTTCGAGCACCTTGTCGTTCACTGTGATCTCCTCACCTGCGGTCGGCGTGCCCCATCGTAGTGCCGCTCGGCGCCGGACGGAGTCTCACAGCTACGGTTGTCGCGTGATGTACACCTCTCAGGTCACCCCACCGTTCATGTGGTGGGTCGTCGGGCTCGGATTCGGGGCGACCTTCGTGATCGCGATCGGTGCCTACCTTCCGGAGTGGGGGGCCTGGTCGGTGGCGATCGGCGTACTGGCGATCGTGACTGCCACGATCGTGGGCTTTCGGGCCTCGGTGCGGGTGACGCCCGAGGGAATCCGGTCGGGACACAGCATGCTCGAGTGGCCGTACGTCGGGGACGTCGTCGCCTTGCGCCGCGACGAGGTCAAACGCGAAGTGGGGGTCGCCGCGGATCCCCGAGCGTTCCTCGCCTATCGGGGGTACGCCGACGAAGCCGTTCGCATCATGGTCGCCGACCGGGCTGACCCGCATCCGTACTGGCTGCTGTCCTGTGCGAACTCGGCCGAGCTGGCGCGCCAGATCGACCTGGCCCGCCCACGGGAGGACACGTGACCGCCGACGAGGTCGTCGTCGAGGTACGGCTTCTCGATCCGACTCTCCCCCTCCCCACGTATGCGCGCCGGGGCGACGCCGGAGCCGACCTCGCGATCGCCCATGACGTCGTGATCCACCCGGGGGAGCGAGTGCTGGCCGGCACGGGGATCGCCGTTGCCATTCCGTACGGCTACGTCGGCCTCGTTCATCCTCGATCCGGATTGGCGGCTCGTCACGGGCTCACGATCGTGAATGCACCCGGCACGGTCGATGCGGGGTACCGGGGTGAGATCTTGGTCAATCTGCTCAACACCGACCACGCTCACGCGATCCGACTCCACCGGGGCGACCTTGTGGCCCAGTTGGTCGTGCAGCGGGTCGAGCAAGCGCGATTCGTGGCGGTCGAGGAATTGCCCGACTCCGAGCGCGGGGCTGGCGGCCATGGATCGAGCGGCGGGGTGACTGCGTGGACTAGTAGCGTGGGCGCCGCACATGACCCGAACTCTGGAGCAGACACGTGATCTTCGGACGTAAGCGCAAGGACGCGACCCCAGAGAGCCCCCTCAGCCCCGACGAGCCCGCGTTCGACGACGACCTCGACGATGACGACGACCTCGACGAGGAAGTCGAGTCCGCTTCCGGCGAGGACACGGACGACGAGATCGACGACGACGAGAGCGACGACTCGGAGGCGGAAGAGAAGGTCGATCCGTGGGACGAGTACGACGCATCCCAGGATTGGCGAGAGGACGGGCCGTTCGACTACGACGAGGTCGAGTTGGAGGGCGACGACGTGCCGCGGATCGACCTGGGTTCGCTCATCGTGACCCCCGAAGACGGGATGCAGCTGCAGATCGTCGCCGACGAAGCCACGCGTCAGGGCTTGGCGTTGGTCGTCGCCCTGGGCGAGTCGGCGATGCAGCTCGAAGTGCGGGCGGCGCCCAATTCCGGAGGCTTCGCCAGGGAACTCAGGGACGACATCGTCGCCGAGACGTCGGATGCCGAGGGCCGGTCAGAACTTGCCAAGGGTCCGTTCGGAACCGAGGTGCGCAGGGTCGTACCCGCGACCGATCCGCAAGGAAACCAGGGCTTCGCGCCGATGCGAGATTGGTTCGCCGAAGGTCCGAGATGGCTGTTGAACGGGCGGCTCATGGGGGCAGCTGCCCTCGATTCCGAGGGTGAGGCTGCGGCCCCGTTCGAGGAGTTCTTCCGCAACCTGATCGTGCGCCGGGGCGACGAACCGATGGCCCCAGGGCAGATCGTCCCGCTGGTTCTGCCACAAGGCTGACGATGGCCGCGGGCAGGGACGGTTTCTGGCGCCGGGTGTTCCGGCGCTTGGCTTCGTCCAACGACGACCTGGTGTCGGAGGATTTGTCCCGCCAGGCGGAAACGGCGGGTGCCCAGACGATCTCAGGCACCCAGATCAGGCAGCGCGTTCACTTGCGGGGTGCGATCCACTCGATCACGCTCAGTCCGGAATCCGAGAATCGACGACTCGAGGCCGAACTCATCGACGGGACCGGCAGTGTCACGATCATCTGGATGGGCCGGCGCATCATCCCGGGCATCGAGGTCGGTCGCACGATCGACGTCCGGGGCACGCTCACGGTCTCCGACGGTCGGCGTGTGATCTTCAACCCTGCCTATGACATCTCGGTGGACGCCTGACTTTGCCCGGGCAGGCCGGTCACTCGTCGAGCGGGATCTCCGGCTCGGCGCGCGCGGCCTGATCCGGTCGTGCGGCAGGGGTTGCCGTCGGCATGGGGTCCTTCTGGGGAGCGACCCGGGCCTCGACCCCCTCGTCCAACACCTGAATCGCTGCGGGTGCTTGCGCGGCTACGGGCTCGAGGGGGACCACCGGCACGACGAGGGACTGGGTCCCGGGCCCAGCCTTGCTGCCCTTCTCCTGGCGAGGTGCGAGGAATCGTGACAGTTCCGCCTCGTGATCGGGGTCGACGAGGAAGAGCAGTTCGTCGCCCCCTTCCAAGGCGCCGTCGCGATCAGGGGCCATGCCGCGACCGTCTCGGATCACGGCTGTGAGCACGGTCTCGGCCGGCCAGTTGATGTCGCCGATCCGGCGGCCGACCGCGGGGGAGTGGTCGGGCAGCGTCATCTCCACCAGGCTCGTCTTGCCCTTCTTGAAGGTCAGCAACCTGACGAGGTCACCGACCGTGACGGCCTCCTCGACGAGGGCACACATGAGGCGAGGTGTCGACACGGCGACATCGACGCCCCACATGTCGTCGAACAACCACTCGTTGCCGGGATGGTTCACGCGGCCGACGGTCCGCGGCACCCCGAACTCGGTCTTCGCCAAGAGGGAGTGAACCAAGTTGGCCTTGTCGTCGCCCGTCGCAGCGATCGCCACGTCACACGTGTCGAGGTGTGCCTCCGATAGCGAGTCCAACTCGCACGCATCGGCCAGGAGCCATTCGGCATCGGTGACCGACCCCGTCTTGATCGCTGCGGGATCCCGGTCGATCAGCAACACCTGATGGCCGTTCGCGATCAGTTCGCGGGCGATCGAGCGCCCGACGTTCCCTGCTCCGGCGATGGCGACTCTCATCGCAGCCTCCTAATGCTCGAGAGGAGGTGCAGCCAGAACGGCCTCGACCTCCGACGTACGTGCGGACTCGACCATCGCGTACACGATGTCGCCGGACTGGAGCACGGTGGCGTCCTTCACGACCATGGCAGAGCCGTACCTGGTCAAGGCCGGGATCGGAGTGTGCACCGTGGCCTCGATCGAGCGCACCGTGCGGCCGATCCAAGCGGGATGTACGGGGATCTCGATGAGTCGTACGGCCCCTGCCGGATCACGCCACAAGCTCTCCGCACCCACGGGCAGGAGGCGGCGCAGCACTTGGTCCGCCGTCCAGCGAACCGTCGCGACGGTCGGGATGCCGAGCCGTTCGTACACCTCGGCCCGTCCCTGGTCGTAGATCCTCGCGACGACGTTCTCGACCCCGAAGTTCTCGCGTACGACACGGGCCGCCAGGATGTTGGAGTTGTCGCCGCTGGACACAGCCGCGAATCCGTCGGCGTGTTCGATGTCGGCGCTCAACAAGACGTCCCGGTCGAACCCGACACCCTTGACGGTGGTGCCTCGGAACTCGGGACCGAGGCGCCGGAACGAATCGACGTTGACGTCGATGACCGAGACGTCGTGGGCCCGCCGTTCGAGGCTTCGCGCCAAACTCGAACCGACGCGGCCACACCCCATGATCACGTAGTGCACGCGAACCCTCTTTCGGGTCTGATTTTGACACCGCCACCGTAGCGGCCCCAGTCTCCCACGCTCGCCAGGCATCGTATTGTCAGCTTCGTGAACGTTCCGGAAGCGGTCAAGCGCATCGTGATCGGTCGCAAACTCGCCAGCCACCAGTTGGGCGAGACGTTGCTGCCGAAGAAGATCGCACTCCCTGTCTTCGCTTCCGACGCGTTGTCGAGCGTCGCCTACGCCCCAGACGAGATCCTGCTCACCTTGTCCTTGGCGGGCATGGCGGCCCTGAGCTTCTCCTGGCAGATCGGCCTGCTCGTGGCGATCGTGATGCTGGTCGTGGTGATGTCGTACCGACAGACCGTTCACGCCTACCCCTCGGGCGGTGGGGACTACGAGGTCGCCACCGTGAACCTCGGATCGAACGCGGGCTTGACCGTCGCCAGCGCCCTGCTCGTCGACTACGTGCTCACCGTGGCCGTGTCGGTGTCGTCCGGCATCCAGAACGCCAAGGCTGTGTTCCCCTTCCTCGAAGGTCACGAGGGTCTGTGGGCGGCCGGCACCATCTTGCTGCTGATGTCGATGAACCTGCGCGGCGTGCGCGAGTCCGGTGGCGTGTTCGCGATTCCGACGTACTGCTTCATGGTGGGCGTGCTGATCATGACGGGGTACGGGCTCTTCCGGATCTTGGTGCTCGGCACGCCGCTGCGGGCCGAGACCGCCGGGTACGAGATCGTCGCCGATCCCCAGTACGCCTCGTTCATGGGCCTGGCGGCGGTCGGGTTGCTCGCCCGTACGTTCTCCTCCGGCTGTGCGGCCCTCACCGGCGTGGAGGCGATCTCGAACGGAGTGCCTGCGTTCAAGCAGCCGAAGTCGAAGAATGCGGCGACGACGCTGGCGTTGTTGGGCGGGATCGCCGTCACGATGCTGACCGGAATCCTGGTGCTGGCCAGTCTCACCCACGCGAAGCTGATCGATCCGCATGCGGCGGCGTACTTCACCCAGAACGGCGAGCGAGTGACGGCGGAGGCGCCCACGGTCATGGGCCAGTTGGCCGCCACGGTGTTCGACAACTTCAAGCCGGGTTTCTACTGGGTCATGGCGTTCACCCTGATCATCTTGATCCTGGCGGCGAACACGGCGTTCAACGGCTTCCCCGTGTTGGGGTCGATCCTCGCCCGCGACGGCTTCCTGCCCCGCGCCCTCTACACCCGGGGCGACCGTCTCGCGTACTCCAACGGCATCGTGATGCTGGCGCTGGCCGCGGTGGCTTTGGTGCTCATTTTCAACGCGTCGGTAACAGCACTGATCCAGCTGTACGTGGTGGGTGTGTTCGTCTCCTTCACCGTCAGCCAGACCGGCATGATGATCCACTGGAGCCGGCATCTGAAGAGCGAGAAGGATCCGGCCGTCCGTGGTCACATGCGCCGCAGCCGCGTGATCAACGCGATCGGACTCGTGTTCACCGGCACCGTGCTCGTCATCGTGCTGATCTCGAAGTTCACCCACGGTGCTTACCTCGCGATCATCGCGATGATTGTGGTCTTCCTGGTGATGAAGTCGATCAAACGTCACTACGACAAGGTGAGCCGCGAGATCGCGCTGGAAGGCTCGGCGGACAACGCCCTGCCGTCGCGGGTGCGCGCGGTGATTCTGGTCTCCAGCGTGAACAAGCCGACCGCCCGGGCCGTCGCCTTCGCCCGGGCGATGAGGCCGACGACGCTCGAGGCGGTGACCGTCTCGGTGGACCCCGCCGAAGCTGCGGGTCTCATCGAGGAGTGGGAGGAACAGGACTATCCGGTGCCGCTCAAGGTCCTGGCATCGCCGTTCCGCGAAGTCACCGGCCCCTTCGTCAACTACGTCAAATCGATCCGGTCGAAGAACCCCCGCGACGTGGTCTGCGTGTTCGTACCCGAATTCGTGGTGGGTCATTGGTGGGAGCAACTGCTCCACAATCAGACGGCTCTCGTGGTTCGGACCCGCCTCCACTTCACCCCCGGCATCATGGTCATTTCCGTGCCGTACCAGTTGCGCTCCTCCGAAGCCGCGATCGACCGTCTGCAGCGCGAGGATCCGCTGGCGTGGAGACGGATCGGCACTGGCCTGTCGGAATCGGAGTTCGAGCAGGCTCAGCGAAACCAGCAGCCTTGATGGGGTGGGTGCCTGGGCTGGTGCTCGACGGCGTGGAGGTGGGTCCCGTCGCGCACGGCGGGCATTGTGTCGCCCGGGTGGACGGCCGGGTCGTCTTCGTACGGCATGCCCTGCCCGGCGAGCGGGTACGGCTCCGCCTCACCGAGGTCGGGGCTCGCTTCTCTCGGGGCGACGCGATCGGGATCGAACGGGCAACTGACGGACGGGTGAGGCAGCCGTGCCCGGTGTCTGGTCCTGGCGGCTGCGGCGGGTGCGATTTCCAACACGCCGCGCTGCCGGCGCAGCGTGAACTCAAGCGGGCGGTCGTGGCGGAGCAACTCCAGCGGCTCGCCGGAATCACCTGGGCGGGTGAGGTCGAGGCGGCGACGGCATCGGAGAACGGTCTCGGCTGGCGCACGAGGATGAAGTACCGCGTCACCCGCGACGGTCGGCTGGGGCTTCGCCGGTCGCGCTCGCACGAACTGGTCGCAGTGCCCGAACGAGGCTGTCCGATCGCCACCGTGCCGGTGACCGACGCGCAGGGATGCCGAGCCGGCGCGGAGGTGCTGGTGGCAGGTCGACAAGACCCGGCCGTCCTGGTGGACGGCGAGCTCGTGTCCGGCAGCGCCGTACGCACAGAACGTGCGGCCAGCCGGTCGTACGAGGTCGCCGCAGCCGGGTTCTGGCAGGTTCATCCTGGCGCTGCCGATCTGCTCTCGACCGCCGTGGTCGAGGGTTTGAGTCCCACCACCAGCGAGCGCGCATGGGACCTCTACTGCGGAGTGGGGTTGTTCAGCGGGGTCCTGGCCGATGTCGGGGTCACGGTGAAGGGGGTCGAGTACGACAGGACCGCAGTCAGGCTGGCGCGTCGGAACGTTCCCGAAGCCACCTTCGACGCCGGCCGCGTCGAGCACGTCATCGGTCGCTGGCCCAGGCACGTGGACCTCGTGGTTCTCGATCCGCCTCGCACGGGCGCGGGTCGCGCGGTCGTCGAGTTGGTCGCCAGTCGCAGACCGCGCGCCGTGGCGTACGTCGCCTGCGATCCGGCCTCGCTGGCGCGCGACCTCGGGACGTTCGCCGGTGCCGGGTACGGCGTGACCAGCCTCAGGGCCTTCGACCTCTTTCCCATGACCCACCACGTCGAGTGCGTCGCGATCCTGGAACCTCGGAACGCCGGTCGATGATCGGCGGAGGCGTGGTGATCGTATTGTTCGGGGTAACCCCACGGACGGTGATATCTTGACGTCAAGATACTTTGGAAGTCCGCACCAGGAGGAAAGAGTCATGAGCGTCAACAGCTTCGGGGCACGGGCAACGTTGGATGTCGACGGCACCTCGTACGAGATCTTCCGTCTCGATGCGGTCGACGGGCAGAAGAAGCTGCCGTACAGCCTCAAGATCCTGCTGGAGAACCTACTGCGCACCGAGGACGGTGCCAACATCACCGCCGACGACATCAGCGCACTCGGTGCGTGGGATCCGACCGCCGAACCAGACCGCGAGATCCAGTTCACGCCGGCGCGCGTCATCATGCAGGACTTCACCGGCGTGCCGTGTGTCGTCGATCTCGCAACCATGCGTGAGGCGGTCGGAGACCTCGGCGGCGATCCCGCGAAGGTGAACCCGCTGTCGCCGGCCGAACTGGTCATCGACCATTCGGTGATCGCCGACGTGTTCGGTACGAACAACGCCTTCCGTCGCAACGTGGAGCTCGAATACCAGCGCAACTACGAGCGGTACCAGTTCCTCCGCTGGGGTCAGACGGCGTTCGACAATTTCAAGGTCGTGCCGCCCGGCACCGGCATCGTGCATCAGGTCAACATCGAGTACCTGGCTCGTGTGATCTTCCCGCGCGTCGTCGACGGAGTGCTGCAGGCCTATCCGGACACGTGCGTCGGCACCGACTCCCACACCACGATGGTCAACGGACTCGGCGTGGTCGGCTGGGGCGTCGGCGGGATCGAAGCCGAGGCAGCCATGCTCGGCCAGCCGGTCTCGATGCTGATCCCGAGGGTCGTCGGCTTCAAGTTGAGCGGCAAGCTCCCCGACGGAACGACGGCGACCGACCTCGTGCTCACGATCACCGACATGCTGCGCAGGCACAAGGTGGTCGGCAAGTTCGTCGAGTTCTACGGGCCCGGGGTGAGCGAAGTGCCGCTGGCCAATCGCGCCACGATCGGCAACATGAGCCCCGAGTACGGCTCCACCATCGCCGTGTTCCCGATCGACTCCAAGACTTCCGACTACCTGCGGCTGACCGGACGCGACGAGCATCAGATCGCGCTCGTCGAGGCCTATGCCAAGGCTCAGGGCCTGTGGCACGACCCGGACCACGAGCCGGTCTATTCCGAATACCTCGAACTCGACCTGTCCACGATCGTGCCGAGCATCGCCGGTCCGAAGCGGCCCCAGGACCGCATCGAACTCGCCGTGTCGAAGGAAGCATTCGAGGCGGCTTTGCCGACCTACACTTCGGCCCCGGCGGCCGAAGTCCCGGTGACCCTGGCCGACGGTGCCTCGTTCGAGCTCGGCCACGGGGCCGTCACGATCGCCGCGATCACCAGTTGCACGAACACCTCGAACCCGTCGGTGATGCTGGGCGCGGGACTGGTGGCTCGCAAGGCGAACCAGCGCGGCCTGCAGCGCAAGCCGTGGGTCAAGACGTCGCTGGCTCCCGGATCGAAGGTCGTGACCGACTACTTCGAGAAGTCCGGGCTCGACAAGGACCTCGACGCGTTGGGCTTCAACCTGGTCGGGTACGGCTGCACGACGTGCATCGGCAACTCCGGCCCGCTCATCCCGGAGGTCTCCAAGGCCGTCAACGACAACGACCTGGCCGTCACCGCCGTGCTGTCGGGCAACCGGAACTTCGAGGGCCGGATCAGCCCCGACGTCAAGATGAACTACCTGGCCAGCCCGCCCTTGGTCATCGTCTACGCGTTGGCCGGCACGATGGACATCGACCTCGCCCAGGATCCGATCGGGACTGACCGGGACGGGCGACCGGTCTACATGGCCGACGTGTGGCCGACCCAGGCCGAGATCGACGAGGTCGTGTCGTCGTCCATCGGGTCGGACATGTTCGACAGCCGCTACGCCAACGTGTTCGACGGTGACGCCACCTGGCAGGGTCTGCCGACCCCCGAAGGTGAGGTCTTCGAGTGGGACGCGACATCCACGTACGTGCGCAAGCCCCCGTACTTCGACGGGATGCCGCGTGATCCCGAGCCGGTGAACGACGTCTCGGGCATGCGGGTGCTGCTCAAGCTCGGCGATTCGGTGACGACCGACCACATCTCACCCGCCGGGGCGATCAAGACCGACAGCCCGGCCGGCCAGTACCTCACCGAACACGGGGTCGCGCGCCCGGACTTCAATTCGTACGGCTCCCGCCGCGGGAACCACGAAGTCATGATCCGCGGCACGTTCGCCAACATCCGTTTGCGGAACCAGCTCGCACCGGGAACCGAGGGCGGCGTGACCAGGGACTTCACGGTCGACGGTGGCCCCGTCACGACGGTCTACGAGGCGTCGCAGAACTACCAGGCGGCAGGCGTACCCCTGATCGTCCTGGCCGGCAAGGAGTACGGCTCGGGCTCGTCGCGCGACTGGGCGGCCAAGGGGACGGCCCTGCTCGGCGTCAAGGTCGTCATCGCCGAGTCGTACGAACGGATCCACCGCTCCAACCTCATCGGCATGGGTGTGCTCCCGCTGCAGTTCCCCGACGGCGAGACGGCCGATTCCCTCGGCCTCACGGGCGAGGAGACGTTCACGGTCACCGGCATCGAGGAACTGAACGCCGGCCGTACCCCCAAGACCGTCACGGTGGTGGCGATCGGTGGCTCGGTGCCGGTCGAGTTCGACGCGGTCGTGCGCATCGATACCCCAGGTGAGGCCGACTACTACCGGCACGGCGGGATCATGCAGTACGTGTTGAGGTCGCTCCTGGCTTCCTGAGCCGTACGGCTTCCTCACGCACCGAGCGCGGTTCGCAGACGTTCGGCGTACGCCGTCGCCTGCCCGGGCTCGTAGCGGCGTCGTGGCCAGAAGAAGCCGCGCAGTCCGTCACCCTTCGTGCGTGGGATCACGTGCACGTGGAGATGCGGGATCGATTGGCTGACGGTGTTGTTGATCCCGACGAAGCTGCCTTGGGCGCCCAGACCGTCGACCATGGCCTGGGCGACTCGCTGGGCGAGGGAGAACAGCGGTTCTAGTTCCTCGGGCCGCAACTCGGGCAACGTGGCAACGTGCCGCAACGGGCAGACCAGCGTGTGTCCGTAGAACACGGGGGAGTGGTCGAGGAAGGCGAGCGCCTCGTCGGTACGGCACACCACGTCTGCGGGCAGCTCGCCCCTCGCGATCCGGCAGACGATGTCGTCGGAGGTCGGCACAGGCCCATTCTGTAACCTCGCGATTCATGGCGATGCGACTGGCACAGACACCCTCGGGCGGCGCCAGGGTCGCGTACGGCTTCCTCGCCCTGGTGTGGGCGGGGATCGGGGCGCTGCTCGTGCTCGCCATGGCGTGGCCGGTCCTGAATTCGGTCGGAGCCTGTTCGACCGACGACACCGGGCTGTGCGGCCTGGCGCTCGGACCGCTGGTGTGGACCGTGGGGTGCTGGCTCGTGCTGGCTTGGGCGGTCAGGGTGTTGCGGCTCGGACTCTGGTTCTGGTTGCTCGTCGTCGCTCTGCAGTTGGTCAGCGTGCAGATCGTTCTGCAATTCGTCGTCTGGTGGCCGTTGGTGCTCCTCCTGTTCGTCCCGCTGCTCGCGGCTGTCGTCACCGATCCAGGTCATGCGCGCGACCGGATCCCGGGGTGGAGGCGTTGGACGCTGATGGGCGTGGGGTTGATTGCGCTGGTCCAGTTCGCCGTCTGGGCTTGGATCACGGTCTTCTCAGGTCCCTAGACTAGACAACGTCGAACACACGTTCTATTATGATCAGTGTTCGAAGGAGGAGATCATGGCACAGCCTGTGGTGCGGTGGGCCGAAGAGAATTCGTGGCGGCGGAATTGTCAGATCTATGTGCCGCCGGGCTGGCCCGACGCCGTGCGGCCACCGGGGGCGCCCGATTGGGAGGCGACGGCGACGGCTTTCCTCCTGGACTGCTGCCCGGCCGACTACCGATCCCACTTGGTGCTGAGGCGCCATCCGGTGGTGCTGGCGAGGTTCGCGGCCGAATTCGTGGAGGGTCAGATTCGTGCGAGCAAGGACGGTCTCGCCGGGGTCAGGTCGAGCCTGGTCGACTACGTGTCCAGCGACGTCGTGCAGTCCGCGGCCGATGCGTGGCAGGAGGAGTTGGCTCGGCTCGTGAGGGTGAGGCGAGCCATCGCCCTGATCGAGGAGTCGCTGCGGGGGAAGGTCTTCATCAGGAGGTTGTGAGGACCGGCGCACGGAAACGGGTTCTAGACTGCTGAACATGTCCTTGCTGGAGCGGATCACGTCTCCGGCCGCGCTCCGCCACCTCAAGCGGGGGCAGCTCGACGAGCTCGCGGCCGAGATTCGGGCCTTCCTGGTGTCGAATGTGAGTCGAACCGGCGGTCATCTCGGTCCGAACCTCGGTGTGGTGGAACTCACGATTGCCCTTCATCGGGTTTTCGAGTCGCCCAAGGACCCGATCGTGTTCGACACCGGACACCAGAGCTACGTGCACAAGGTGCTGACCGGGCGTCGGGAGAAGTTCCCGACCTTGCGACAGTACGGCGGCCTCAGCGGCTACCCGAGCCGCGAGGAATCCGAGCACGACTGGGTGGAGAGTTCGCATGCGTCGGCGGCCCTCTCGTGGGCCGACGGGATGGCGAAGGGGTTCCGGGTCCAGTGCCGATCCGACCGTACGGTCGTGGTCGTCGTCGGAGATGGTGCCTTGACCGGCGGCATGACGTGGGAGGCGCTGAACAACATCGCCGTCGAGACCGATCTGCCGATCGTGATCGTCGTCAACGACAACGGTCGCTCCTACACGCCGACCGTCGGCGGAATTGCCCAGCAACTCTCGGGCATGCGCACCGACAAGCGTTACGAACCCATGTTGCGCATGGTCAAGCAGACGGTCTCGCGGGCTCCCATCGTCGGCAGGGCCGCCTACGACCTGCTCCACGGCCTCAAGAGCGGAATCAAGGACGTGCTCGCTCCTCAGGGCTTGTTCTCCGACCTCGGCATGAAGTACCTCGGCCCGATCGACGGCCACGACATCGGTGCCCTCGAAACCGCATTCCACCAGGCCAAAGGATTCGGCGGTCCGGTGATCGTGCACTGCCTGACCGTCAAGGGTCGTGGTTTCAAAGCCGCAGAAGACAACGACGAGGATCGATTCCACAGCGTCGGCACGATCAACGAGTTGACCGGCGAGCCGCTCTCGGCTCGGGTCGCCGAAACCTGGACCGACGTCTTCTCCGAGGAGATCGTCAAGCTCGCCGCCGACGACGATCGCATCGTGGCCGTCACCGCCGCGATGCTCCACCCCACCGGGCTCGGTCAGTTCGCGGCCACGTTCCCGTCGCGCACCTTCGACGTCGGCATTGCCGAGCAGCACGCTCTGACTTCCGCGGCGGGCATGGCCGCGGCGGGCTTGCATCCGGTCATCGCCGTCTATGCGACGTTCCTCAACCGTGCGTTCGACCAACTGATGATGGACATCGCGCTGCACGGTCTCGGCGTCACCCTCGTGTTGGATCGGGCCGGCGTCACTGGTCCCGACGGTCCCAGTCACCACGGCATGTGGGACACGTCCCTGCTCGCCACAGTGCCGGGTCTTCACCTGGCGTCGCCCCGCGACGCACGCAGGCTCAGAAAGGCATTGGCGACGTCCGTGGCGATCAGCGAGGCACCGAGTGTCGTGCGCTATTCGAAGGACGTCGTGCCCGACGAGATCCCTGCCATCCGAACCCACCGTGGCGTCGACGTGCTGGCCGCCGAGGCGGACGCGCGGGTGCTCGTCGTGGGGCTGGGTCAGATGGTCGGACTGGCTCTCGACGTCGGCCGACGGTTGTCGCAGCAGGGCATCGCCGCAACCGTCGTCGATCCGGTGTGGTCTCTGCCGGTCCCCGACGGCCTCGTCGACCTAGCCTCCCGACACGACCTGGTGGTCACGATCGAAGACGGTGTCGCGGGTAACGGAATCGGCGCCAAGGTGGCCGAGGCGGTGGCTGCTGGACACGTGAGTACCCCGGTCGCCACGTTCGGCTTGCCCACCGAGTTCCTGCCGCAGGGAAGCCGTACCCAAGTTCTCGATCATTCCGGCCTCACGGCCCAGACCGTCGCGCGTACCGTCGTCGAGAAGCTCCTGGCTGTTCGGCCGCAGTCGGCCGTGTCATCAGCCGTGGTCGGTGACGTCTAGATCTTCGTCAGGCGCCCCGAGCGGCCAGTCGCTCGGCCATCACGGGAACCAGCAGAGCCCGCTGCCAAGGCCGTACCTCCAACTCGGCGAGTTGGGCATCGATCGCCTCGGCCGTGAGGCCGAGAGGCCGCCACAGCAGCCGCTTCACCGCATCGGGGGGAGCGAGGTTCTCGACCGGGACACTCTGGGCTTCGGCCAGGTCCAGGAGGTGTGGGCGTACGGCTTCCCACCTCGCGAACGCCTCCGAATCTCGGGCCGCCCAGGCCCTCGGGGGTGGCGGAGCATCGGTCGACGGATGAAGGCTGGGCAGATCAGATCGCGGCAATGCGGCAGCGCGCGCCACGGCGTCGAGCCAGTTCGACTCGTACCTGCGGGCCTCTCGGCGGTTGAATCTCGGAATGGCGCGCAGGTTGGCCCGGGTGATCGTCACCGGTTGCCGCTTGATCGACGTGGCGAGCATCGCGATGCCCTCGTCGCCGAGGATCCGGCCGGGAGCCTTGTCCAATTCACGAGCGATGTCGTCGCGTTCGTGCCACAGTTCGCGCACCACTGCCAGGCCCAAAGGTGTCCGGACGCCGTGGATCCCCGAGGTACGGCGCCACGGCTCCGGTCGAGGCATCACCGGCCGGCCCGCCACGTCGACGAGGTAGGCGAACTCTTCCTCGGCCCACTGCTGCTTGCCAGTGGCGACCAACTCTTCGGCGAGCACGTCTCGAAGCTGGACGAGGAGTTCGACGTCGAGCGCCGCGTAAGAGAGCCACTCGCTGGGCAACGGGCGGACCGACCAGTCGCTGGCGCTGTGTTCCTTCAGCAGCCGGACACCGAGCAACTGCTCGGTGAGAGTTCCTAAGGCGACCCGCGGGTAGCCGAGCAAACGAGCGGCCAACTCGGTGTCGAAGAGGCGTTCGGGCAGCAGACGGAGTTCGGCCAGGCACGGGAGGTCCTGGGAAGCGGCGTGGATGATCCATTCGGCGTCGAGGATCGACTCGCGCAGATGGTCCAGGGCCGGTCGTCCTCGCAAGGGGATCGGGTCGATGAGCGCCGTACCCGCCTGCGCACGGCGCACCTGCACCAAGTACGCCCGGCCCGTGTACCGGAATCCGTGCGCCCGCTCCGTGTCGATCGCGACGGGGCCGGTGCCCACCCTGAGCGATGCCGCGTACTCCTCGAGCCGTCCCTCGTCGTCGATGACGTCCGGGATGCCACCCGCCGGCGCTGCGAGAACCGGGACCTCTGGCTCGGAGAGCTCTGGATCGGTCATCCGCGGCGATTGCGCCACGGCACGATCGAAGCAACCCCCGGCGGGATCACCGGCAGACCGGCCACCGAACACAACAGGTCCTGCCACGCGGCCAGATGGGGTCCCAGTTCCGGATCGACGTCCAGATCCGGGGTCCAGGACGCTCGGATCTCCACCTCGGCATGACCGGGGTCGTCTGCGATCTCCCCGAACGGGGTGCTGAGGACGGCCGAGACTGTGCCGCTGGGCTCGCGGAATGCTGCGTGGTGCAGCTGGAGAGCGTCGATCAGCCAGCTCCAGCCGACGTCGGCCAAGAACGGATCGCGCACCATCTCGGGCTCGACTTCGGCCTTGGCGAAGGTGACGATGCGGTACGTCCCCGCCCACGCTTCGTTGCCGGCCGGGTCATGGAGCAGCACGAGCCGCCCGCTGCCGTGGTCTTCGCCGTCGACCGTGACGTCAGCCGAGATGGCGACAGAGAACGGGGCGATCCGTTGCGGCGACGGGATTTCCTCGATCGAAATCTCCGGTCGCCAGGTCGTCGCGCGCAGGTCGGCCAACGCCCGGGCGAACCCTGCAGGTTGGCTTGGTTGCATGCGTGCGGTCACGAGGGTCAGCGTACGGACCTCGCCAGCGGCACCCGGTTCGACGCGCCGAGACCGGTCCGCCCTGGCATCAGTCGGACGCGGCCTTCGGGGCTAGGCGCAGACTGACCGAATTGATGCAGTACCGGTCGTCGGTGGGTGTGTCGTACCCCTCCCCGTGGAACACATGACCCAGGTGCGAGCCGCAGGCGGCGCACCGCACCTCGACGCGCCGCATTCCGAGGGTCCGGTCCTCCAGCAGGATCACCCGCTCCCCGGCCAGCGGCCCCCAAAACGACGGCCATCCGCAGTGGCTGTGGAACTTCTGGTCCGAACGGAACAACTCGGCGCCGCACGCACGGCACTCGTAGACGCCCTCGGTTTCGGTGTCGACGTACTCGCCGGTGAAAGCTCGCTCGGTGCCGCCTTCACGCAACACGTGGTACTCGAACTTCGACAACTCGTCACGCCACTCGGCCTCGCTCTTCACGATCGCCAGACGGGGTTCGTTCATCGTCGCTCCTTCCGGGTAGTGCCTAGGCTAACTCCCATGCCGAAAGACGTAGTGATGCTCGAGGTGGGAGGCCGGGAGGTACGGCTCTCCAGCCCTGACAAGGTCTACTTCCCGTCGCTGGGCCTGACGAAGCGAGCCGTCGCCGAGTACTTCATCGCGGTGGGTCCCGGAATCCTCGCGGCGTTGAAGGATCGTCCGACGACGATGGAGCGGTGGCCCGAGGGAGTGACACCTGATTCCTCGTTGCTCGGTCCCGACAACCCCGGCGGCGACGCGTTCTATCAGAAGCACGCGCCGAAACGCGGGATGCCCGAGTGGGTGCAGACGGCTGAGGTCACCTTTCCCTCCGGGCGGCGAGCGGTCGAGGTGGCTCCAGCCGACCTCGCGCAAATCCTGTGGATGGTCAACCTCGGCACCATCCGGTTCCACCCCTGGCCGGTACGGCTTCCCCACACCGACGACGTGGATCAGTTGCGCATCGACCTCGACCCGCAGCCGGGCTCGACCTTCGATCAGGCCCGGCGGGCGGCCCTCGAACTACGGCAGGTGCTCGCCGAAGCCGGGCTCGACGGACATCCCAAGACGTCTGGTGGCCGCGGCCTGCACGTCTTCTCCCGGGTGACGCCGACGTCGTTCATCGATGCCCGCCACGCTGCCATCGCCATCGGGCGTGAACTCGAGCGTCGCCTTCCCGACGTCGTGACGACGGCCTGGTGGAAGGAGGAACGCGGCGAGCGAATCTTCGTCGACTTCAACCAGATGGCACGTGACCGGCTGATGGCCTCGGCGTATTCGATTCGCCCGACCCCCGAAGCGCGCGTGTCAGCCCCGCTCAGATGGGAGGAAGTGCCCCATGCTGATCCTGCCGACTTCACGGTCGTGACGATGCCGGCCCGATTCGAGAGGCAGGGCGACGTCTGGAGCGCCCTCGAGTCCTCGACACCTCAGCCGGTCACGACCGCCCTCGCGTGGTACGACCGCGACGCCGAGGCCGGGATGGGGGAGATGCCGTACCCACCCGAGTATCCGAAGATGCCGGGCGAACCGCCCCGCGTGCAGCCGAGCCGAAAGAACGAGGCGAACTGGCCGCAGGCATGATGGCCGAAAAACCCGGTTGCTACGGCGTCTCCCGCGTCAGGCGGGCCGTCAGATGCAGGGTCAGTCCGACCCCGACCGCGGCCATCTCCATGTCGTAAGTCAGCGCGTCACCCGTCACGGTGAACCGCCTCACGATCCGGTCCACGGTCTTGGCGGTCTCGGTGTTCTGGGCTTGTGCGTCGGTGACGAGGCTGAGCGACCCATCGCTGAGGCTGGCTTCGCCGTACCCGAGCTCGGTCTGTCCGGTCGGAAGCGCGGCAACGATCTCGACCCGGCCACCGGAGACGCACCGCAGGTACCCGACCTCAGTGTGCATCGGGGTGCCGTCGGCTCGGTGTGTGCGTTCGGTGAAGCGGACGAAGGGCTTGCCGATCTGGGTGAACTCCCACTCGTCGGCGTAGTCGAAGTCCGAGATCGTCGGGTACGACCCGTGCCCGTCGCCTCGCCACACTCCGAGCAACGTTCGCAGTGGTTCGATGCAGGGATGCACGTTCGGCGTGTCCATACCCCGATCCTGCCACCGGGTGCGTCGCGGCGCGGCACACTATCGGGCATGGCTCACCACGACACGGGCGCCGACCAGGTACGGCGACTCACCGACCTTCTTCGAGTCCAGCCAGGCTCGGCGGTCGACCTGACGACGTACGACACGACCGCGACCCCGGGCTTTCCGGGTGGCGGAAAGAAGGCCGCGGAGGCCCTGCTGCCCGGGCTCGGCAGGGAAATGAGCGACCTCCAGGAGCGACTGTTCGCCGATGGCAAATCCGAGCCTGACCAGGCCAAACGTGTTCTCGTCGTCATTCAGGGTATGGATACCTCGGGCAAGGGCGGGACGGTGAGTCATGTCTTCGGGATGGTGGATCCGGCGGGTCTGAAGTACACGGCGTTCAAGGCGCCCACGGCCGAGGAGCGAAAGCACGACTTTCTGTGGCGGATTACGAATGCACTGCCAGGGCCCGGAATGATCGGGCTGTTCGACCGCAGCCAGTACGAGGACGTGCTCATCGTCCGGGTGGAGAGCTTGGTGCCACAGGACGTCTGGGAGTTGCGGTACGACCAGATCAACGAGTGGGAGGCGAACGTCGCGGCTCAGGGCACCAGGATCATCAAGTGCTTCCTGCACATCAGCAAGGACGAGCAGAAGGCCCGGCTGGCGGCGCGGCTCGCAGACCCGGCGAAGTACTGGAAGTACAACCCCGGCGACATCGACGTCAGGGCCAAGTGGGATCAATACCAAGAGGCCTACGAGGCCGCGTTGTCACGCTGTTCGACCGACGTGGCGCCCTGGTACGTCGTTCCTGCCGACCGCAAGTGGTATCGCAATTGGGCCGTGTCCACCTTGCTCCACGAGCACCTGCTGGCCATCAACCCCCAGTGGCCACCCCCCACCTTCGACGTCGCAACGGAGAAGGCGAGGGTTGCCGCGAGTTGAGGCGTTGAGGCGTGAAGCGCCGGGGACTCAGGCGGTCGCGACCGCGCTGAGTTCGCCCTCGAAGTGAAGCAGTTCCATCGCCGCGAATGCGTAGCGAGCGAGCACGAGGTCGAGCACTTCGTCGTCGGCTCCCAGCGGGTCTGCGACAGCCACGGCTCCGAACTGACGCGCCAGATCGGCCTGTTCGACGTACCGGTGGTCGGCGGCCAGGAACAGCGCACCGACCGCGATATGGCGCCGACCCTGTCCACGCAGGGCGCCGATGGCCTGGGCGGCGGTGAGCCCCGTGCCGTCAGCGACAGCCGTCAACACAGGAACGCGATGGTGGCTGGACCATTGCCGAGCGCGACGAGCCACGAGGGCATTGCCACGCACGTCGCCGCTCGCCTCGGTGACGAGGACGAGGCCGTCCACCTCGAGGACCCGGGCATCGGAAAGGGCCGACCGCAAACGCCGGTCGAGCACGTTGAGCAGGTTCGTCGCTGGGCCGACCGGCATCGACACTGTGAAGGCGACGCCCGGATGGGTCGCGCGGACCCGCTGGAGCAGGATCTCGACTTGTTCGGAGTCGGTCGTCGCCGAGGTGAGCTGGAGAGGCACGAACACGATCTCGTCACGCCCCCGCTGAACCAACTGCGACACGACCTGCGGGCCGGTGGGCGGGCAGTGGTCGAGGAACGCGATCTGCACCGTGATTTCGGGGCGCATCGTCTGCAGGCGATGCCTCAGTTCGTGCGCGACCTGATTGACGCGCGGGTCTGTGCTGCCAGGGGAGAGCATCACGAGGGCGGGAGCGGCCATGATGGGACCCAACCTTCCGACGATCCAGTGTGGAGCGGCCCCATTGCCGTGTGGGGGAGTTGTGTTCCCCCGGTCTTACCCCGTGTGTCTCGCGTGACGAGATTCGGCATCAGGCAGCTTTCGCGGTCGTGCTAGAGAGCCTGACAGGGCTACTTTTCACGCCGAATCCAGTCTTTGCAAGCTGATTGTCCGAATAGTGAGATGCCATCTCGATATTAGAGATCGACTAGCTGGGAGATTTCTGAGATTCCTCGACAAGACTCGGGGAAAACCCTGAGATCAGTCGGTGGCGAGGCTTCGAGCGTCCGAGCGCGTCACGCCCGAGAAGGAGGGGTATCTCGTGATCAAGGCTGCGTTGAGTCCGGCACCGACCAAGATGATCAGGCTGAGCACGTAGACGCCGATCAACAGGGCGATCGGAGCGGCAAGTGGGCCGTACAACGTCGAACTGCCGAGCGACAGACCCAAGGATGTTCGAAGGAGCGCGCCGGCCAAGAGCCACAGGACCATGGTGAGCCCGGCACCCGGCAAGTCCGCCACGAAACGGCGGCGCAACGGAACCATGACACGGAACATCCCGGCGATCGCGACGGTGGTCACGAGGGCGATCACCGTCCAATACGCAGGCGAAATGTCGCGCATCGTGACCAGCGGCAAGAGCGAGTCCAAGACCCCAGGTCCGGCCAGGATCAAGGGCAGCAGGAAGGCGAGGAAGGCGAGGCCGATCAGGTAGGTACCGATCGAATGCGCCCGTGTCCTGATGTATCCGCGCTCGTCGACCAAGCCGTACATGATCGTGGTGGTCTCGGCGAGCACGGCGACGGCCCGCGAGCCCGACCAGATAGCGAGCACGAAGCCGATCGACAGGACGTCGAAACGGCCGGCGCCCAACACCTCGTCGAGGGTCGGTACCACCGTCTGATCCAGCATCTGCGGAGTGAGGAACCGACCCAACAGGTGAATGAGCTGAGAGCGGAAAGCTTCGACGGTCGTGACGTCGAAGGCGCGCGTCACGAAGCCGACCGACCCGGCGAGGCCGAAGAGCAGGGGAGGCAAAGACAAGACGGCGAAGAAGGCGATCTCGGCAGCAAGCCCGGTGATGCGGTGCTTGTAACCAGAGGTGACGACGGCGACGGGGATGTCGATCAGAGGGTGTCGTACGACGGGCCTGGGCTCGGTCTGCGGGAGGAGGGGGACTTGATCGCCGAGGTCCGACAAGTCCTCGGGCGGGGATGCGGGAGTGCTGCCGTGATCGGCTGGCGACTCATCGCTCGGTCCGTCGGCACGCCGAGCTCGGGCAGCGTCGTTGCCAAAGCCCGCTGTCCCGTCCGCCCCAGCTGACGTGGGGACGCCCTCGCCGTCGTCGGTGTGCACAGTCCGATTCTCGCTCGCGGAATGGCAAGGCGACCTCTCGTACGCCCAGGTCGTCACCATCGTCGATCAGTGCGCGTCCGCGCCTGCCACCCGTCGTGGCAGGTACGAGTCCTCTACCGCTTCGGGACACTGCGAGCGTTCCCCCTAGTCAGGGGGACCTTGATTGGTGGGCGTAACTGGGATCGAACCAGTGACCTCTTCGGTGTGAACGAAGCGCGCTACCGCTGCGCCATACGCCCTCGCGCAGGTCACCATAGCCGATCTGTGCTCTAACCCGCACGTTGGGGGACGTCAACCGTCCATCTCACACAACCAGGGGTTCGGTTTGTGCGTGCGCGATCGGAGCCTGTAATGTCTTCCAGGCACCTCGATGAGGGGTTGCGGACGTGGCTCAGTTGGTAGAGCATCACCTTGCCAAGGTGAGGGTCGCGGGTTCGAATCCCGTCGTCCGCTCGGAGGACACGGTGGAGTGGCCGAGAGGCGAGGCAACGGACTGCAAATCCGTGTACACGGGTTCAAATCCCGTCTCCACCTCGGGCGTTTGGCGCAGCGGTAGCGCGCTTCCCTGACACGGAAGAGGTCACTGGTTCAAACCCAGTAACGCCCACCAGACGAAATCCGTTCTGACTTGGGGAAATGCGAACCCAGTCAGTGCGGAGCCGATCACGACCGATACTCAGACCCCGAACGCGCGCGCGACCAGCGCACGTACGTCCTTCTCCACTCCGGCGTTCCACGCCGTGACCGCATAGGCGCTCGGCCACAGGTCTCCGTCGTCGAGTGCTGCGGCGTCCTGGAAGCCGATGGTGCCGTACCGAGTGCCGAACTTCGCTGCGGGCTGGAAGAACACGACGATGTCGGAGCCCTTCATATACGACGGAAACCCGTACCAGGTCTTGCAGGGCGCACCGGGCACGACCTCCTTGACCAGTCGATGAAGGCCCTCGGCGATCGCCCTGTCATCCGGCTCCATCTCCGCGATTTTCGCGAGCACATCGGCCTCGGCCTGCGCGCCCTTCGTGGCCGCCTTGAGCTCGGCGGCGCGCTCCCGCATCGCCTTGCGCTCGTCGGCGCTGAACTTGCCGGTTTCGGCTTTGGCTGCCATGGCTTCCTCCTTGGGTCTGGTGCGCCCCAGCCTAGAGAGCAGCCGCCTGTACGGCTCCCAGGTTGTTGGGCGCGAGTCCAGCACGTGTGGATGTAGCAGAATGTCCCTCGGCGCAGACCGCGCCCGGCAACCGCCCAGGTCTGGCGGTGCCGTACGACAACCGGAAGGTTCCGCACGTGCCCAGCATCACCCTCGTCCACGACGGTCAAGCCAGTGAGAGGGAGATCGAAGACACCACGACCGGTTTGGACCTCTTCGGCCACGACCAGAGCGTCGTTGCCATGAAAGTCGGCGGTCAGACCCTCGACCTGAACCGCGCGCTCTCCGCCGGTGACACCGTCGAGGCGGTGCTGATGACCTCGCCGGAAGGCCTGAGCATCGTGCGTCACTCGGCCGCTCACGTCGCCGCGCAGGCCGTGCAGCAGGTGCGGTCCGACGCCAGGCTCGGCATCGGTCCGCCGATCAAGGACGGCTTCTACTACGACTTCGACGTCGACGACCCGTTTACCCCCGAGGATCTGCGGGCCCTGGAGAAGGTCATGCAGAGGATCGTGAAGGAGCGGCAGCGGTTCGTGCGGCGAGTCGTCACCGACGACGAGGCCCGGGCTGAACTGGCAGCCGAGCCGTACAAGCTGGAACTGATCGGTCTCAAGGGTTCGGCCAGCGACGACGACGGCTCGTCGGTCGAGGTCGGCGCCGGGGAGTTGACGATCTACGACAACGTTCGCCGTACGGGCGAAGTCGCCTGGAAGGACCTGTGCCGAGGGCCGCACGTGCCGCATTCGGGGTACATCAAGGCGTTTGCGCTGACCCGCAGTTCGGCGGCCTATTGGCGTGGCAACCAGGCCAACGCCCAACTGCAGCGGCTGTACGGCACTGCCTGGGCGACGCGCGAAGATCTCGCCGACTACCAGTACCGCATGGCTGAGGCCGCCAAGCGCGACCACCGGCGTCTGGGCACAGAGCTCGACCTGTTCAGCTTCCCCGACGAGATCGGTTCGGGGCTGCCGGTCTTCCATCCCAAGGGCGGCATCGTCCGCATGGAGATGGAGAACTACTCCCGCAAACGGCACCAGGAGGCCGGCTATTCGTTCGTGAACACCCCTCACATCACGAAGAAGCATCTCTTCGAGACCTCGAAACATCTCGAATGGTTCGCCGACGGCATGTTCCCCCCCATGCACGTGGACGAGGAGCGCAATGCGGCCGGCCAGGTGACGCGGCAGGGCGTCGACTACTACCTCAAGCCGATGAACTGCCCGATGCACAATCTGATCTTCTCGTCGCGCGGCAGGTCGTACCGGGAACTGCCCTTGAGGTTGTTCGAGTTCGGCGGTGTCTACCGGTACGAGAAATCCGGTGTGGTGCACGGCCTCACCCGCGCTCGGGGGTTCACCCAGGACGACGCCCACATTTACTGCACGCGCGAGCAGATGCGCGAGGAGATTGCGAGCCTGCTGACCTTCGTGCTGGATCTGCTGCGTGACTACGGGCTCGACGACTTCTACCTGGAGCTGTCGACGCGTGACCCCGACAAGAGCGTCGGCGACGAGGCCACCTGGAACGAGGCCACCAAGACACTCGAAGAGGTCGCCCTGGCCTCCGGGCTCGAACTCGTGCCCGACCCCGGGGGCGCCGCGTTCTACGGACCGAAGATCTCGGTCCAGGCGAAGGATGCGATCGGCCGTACGTGGCAGCTCTCCACGATCCAACTCGACTTCTTCGAGCCCGAATTGTTCGAGTTGGAGTACGCCGCGGCTGACGGCACGCGCAAACGTCCGGTGATGATCCACCGGGCTCTGTTCGGCTCGATCGAACGGTTCTTCGGGGTGCTGCTCGAGCACTATGCCGGGGCCTTCCCGGCCTGGTTGGCCCCCGTGCAGGTGGTGGGGATTCCGGTCGCCGGCGACCACGTGCCGTACCTCGACACGGTCGCGTCCCGCCTGCGCGCCGAAGGCATCCGGGTAGAGGTCGACGCCTCCGACGACCGGATGCAGAAGAAGATCCGCAACGCGCAGACCCAGAAGGTGCCGTACATGCTGATCGCCGGCGCCGACGACATCGCCGCGGGGGCAGTCAGCTTCCGCTATCGCGACGGGAGCCAGAAGAACGGCGTGCCGGTCGACGACGCCCTCGCCGAGATCGTGACGGCGGTTCGGGAAAGACGATGACCAGCCCGTACGACAAGGCCGGCGACTACGCCGGGGTGCCGGACGCGTTCCAGCGGCTGTGGACGCCGCATCGGATGGTTTACATCGACGGCTTGACCGAGCCCGGTTGCCCGTTCTGCCGGGCACCGGAGAAGTCCGACGTCGACGGTCTGATCGTCCATCGGGGAGCGGCGGCGTACGTCGTGCTGAATCTCTTCCCCTACAACCCCGGTCACCTGCTGATCTGTCCGTACCGACATGTCGCCGACTACACCGACCTCACCGATGCCGAAACGGCAGAGGTCACGGCGTTGACCCGCACGGCGATGACCGTGATCCGAGCGGTCAGCGGCCCGCAGGGGTTCAACTTGGGCATGAACCAGGGAGAGATTGCGGGGGCCGGGGTCGCCCAGCATCTGCACCAGCACGTCGTGCCCCGGTGGCGGGGGGATGCGAACTTCCTGCCGATCGTGGCCGGCACGAAGGCCGTGCCCCAACTGCTCTCCGACACGCGCCGCCTGCTCTCCGAAGCCTGGCCGGAGTAGGGGAGTGCTCGACCGGTTTCGGGATCTCTGGGCGGCGGTCATGACACCGCCGGCGCGTGGGCTGTTGCGGCTCGGCGTCCCCCCCGACGCCGTCACCTGGACCGGGACCGTGTTGGTCGTCGTGGCCGCGCTGCTCACGATTCCGCACGGGCTGCTGTGGCAAGGAGGTCTGCTCGTGCTGGCGCTCGTGCTGTCCGACGGTCTCGACGGGCAGATGGCGCGGATGTCGGACCGGCCGACCACGTACGGCGCGTTCCTCGACTCTTCGCTCGACCGGGTGGCCGACGGCGCGCTGTTCGGCGCCGTGCTGCTCTATTTCGCCGGCCCGGGCGCCTCGCAGTCCTGGTCCGCGGTCTCGCTGTGGGCCCTGGTCGCCGGGCAGGTGACGTCGTACGTCAAGGCCCGCGGTGAGAGCCTCGGCCTCGACGCCTCGGGCGGCATCGCTGCTCGGGCGGACCGGATCGTGCTCGTGTTCCTCGGCCTGGTGCTGTCGGGCGTCGGTGTGCCGTACGCCCTCCAGATCGCCATGCTCGTGCTCGCGATCCTCGGCAGTTGGACCGTGGGCCAAAGGATGTACCGAGCCTGGGGGTCCGCGCGGGAGAATGCCCGATGAGCCCCGTCGACACCGTGAACCGCGCCGTGTGGAGCTTCGGGTGGGCCGCCGGCCCCACGCTCCTTCGCCCTGCTGTGGTACGGCGAAGCCTCGGCTCGCTCGGGGCCAAGATCGCCACCCGGCAACCGCGGCACCACCTCGAGCAGTGGCGCACCAACGTCACGCTCGCGACGGGCCTCCGGCCGACTGACGACGACGTGGCCCAAGCAGTCTCCTCGTACGTGCGCAACGTCACCGAATCGTTCGTGCTGCCCAGTTGGCCGGCGCACAGAATCGTCTCGTCGGTCACGACCGATCCTGTCGGGGAGCAGCATCTGAGAGAAGCGATGGCCACTCGGGGAGCCGTCGTCGCTCTGCCTCACATCGGATCCTGGGATCACGCCGGGGCCTGGGCCTGCGCGACCGGCATGCCGGTGTCCACGGTCGCCGAGCAACTCGGTGACCAGGAATTCGCGGCCTTCAAGCGGTATCGGGAGCGACTGGGCTTTCGCATCTACTCTCACCGCGACCCGGCCGCTCTCGCCGGCTTGTGCGCCGACGCGAGCGACGGCTACCTGGTCTGCCTCGTCGCCGACCGGGTCTTCGAGGGCAAGGGCCTGGAGGTGGCCTGGCCGACCGGGAACGGTGGGACCCGTCCGGTTCTCGCCCCGCCCGGCCCGGCCGTCGTCGCACGCCGCACGGGCGCCATGCTGATCGGATGTGCGGCTCACTTCACCCGATCGGGCATCCACCTCGCATTCTCCGATCCCGTCGAGCTGCGTCGCGGGTACGACGGTCTGGTCGCCATGACGCAGGACCTGGTGACGTTCTTCGCCGGGCAGGTCGCCGCGTCACCGACCGACTGGCACGTCTTCCAGCCGTTCTTCTCCGACGGTGCGACATGAGGATCGGGTTGGTCTGCCCGTACGCCTTCGACGTGCAGGGCGGGGTGCAGGCTCACGTGTTGGGGCTCGCCGGCTGGCTCGCGGCCCACGGGCACGACCCGGCGATCCTGGCCCCAGGCCAGCTCGACCCGGAGCGGGCCTGCGCCGCAGGGGTCGAGGAACGCAGGTTTACGTCGACCGGCTCGACGATGCCGGTGCCCTACAACGGCTCTGTGGCTCGGATCTCGTTCGGCCCCGTCTCGTCGCTGCGGGTACGGCGTTGGCTCGCCGACGGCGATTTCGACGTGCTGCACGTGCACGAGCCGATCACGCCGAGTGCCGCGGTGTTGGCGGTCTGGGCCGCCGAGGTGCCGATCCTGGCCACGTTCCATACCGCGACACCGGGATCCCGCACGATGCGGATGGCCCGGCACCTGATGCCCGACACGATTCGGCGGATCGATGCCGGGATCGCCGTCTCACGCGTCGCTGCCGAGGTCGTCCGTCGTCACATCGGGCTGGACCCGCGGATCGTCGGCAACGGCATCACTGTCGCCGACTTCGACCTGCGGCCCCACCAGGGGCGATGGCGAGGTGGCGACGGACCGAGGATCAGTTTCGTCGGCCGCCTCAACGAGCCCCGCAAAGGTCTCGGCGTGCTCTTGGCCGCCGTGCCGAAGGTGCTGGCCCGCATCCCGAACGCCGACATCGTCATCGCTGGTGCCGGCGTGCCCTGGCCGGCACCGTCGCAGGTTCGCTACGTGGGGGCCGTCTCCGACCGAGAGCGCAACGAGTTGCTGGCCACCAGTGACGTCTTCGTCGCCCCCCAGATCGGACGGGAGAGCTTCGGGATCGTGATCCTGGAGGCGCTCGCTTCGGGAGCCCAGGTGGTCGCCTCGGCATTACCGGCGTTCGTCGACGTGCTCACTGACGACGACCGCGGACCGGTGGGCCGGCTCGCCGACGTCGGAAACCCCGAGTCTCTGGCGGACGCGATCGTGGCGTCCCTCGGTTCGACCGCTGACCAGCGGCGCGGCCGTACCTTGGCAGCCAGGTACGACTGGTCCGTCATCGGACCGCAGATCGTCGACGCCTACGACGTCGCCCTCGGTTCCACCCGGGTGGACAGGTCGGCGCTGCAGCGGTAGCCCACGCGGTTAGGCTGTCAGCCGTGGCAGGGGTTCCGTACGACACCGATCGGGTGTTCACCCTGCCCAACGTGCTCAGTTTCGTCCGGCTGCTCGGCGTGCCGTTGTTCCTGTGGCTGATCCTCGGTCCCAAGGAAGACGGCTGGGCTGTGTTCGTGCTCATGGTCGGCGGGTTCACCGACTGGCTCGACGGCTACCTGGCCCGAACGTGGCATCAGACGTCACGGCTGGGACAGATGCTCGATCCGGTCGCCGACCGCTGTTACATCGCCGCGACCCTGGTGGGCCTGGCCCTCCGGGAGATCATCCCGTGGTGGTTGGTCGTGGTCCTGGTCGCGCGTGACGTCGTGCTCGCCCTCCTCGTGCCGCTGTTGAAGACCCGTGGCTACACCAGCTTGCCCGTCCATTACCTGGGCAAGATGGCGACGTTCTATCTGTTGTACGCCTTCCCTCTGGTCCTGCTCGGTGCCGGTCCGACCACGGTCGACTACGTCTGCAGGATCGCCGGGTGGGCCTTCGCGCTCTGGGGAACCGGGCTCTATTGGTGGGCTGGCCTGCTCTACGTCCAGCAGACGTTCCGACTGCTGTCGGCACCCAGGCTGACCGCATGAAGCCGTACCGGGTGCGGCGTCAGCCCGACCGGCCCGTCGACTGGAGCATGGACCTGCTCAAGCAGATCGAAGCGACGGCCCTGGAACCCGAGTACGGCGCCGTGGCCGCCCGCGGGGAGAGCCCGAAATCGCGAGGTCGCTGGGTGCTCGCGGTCGTCTGCCTGGTCGTCGGTTTCGTGGTCGCGGTGCAGGCCCACACGACGGTTCGAGCCGCCCCGGCGGTGGAGGTGGAACGCCAGGAACTGATCGCCCGCGTCAAGGACGTCGAGAAGGGGAACGAGGATCGCCGTACGGAGCAGAAGAACCTCGAACGTCAGATCTCCGATCTTCAAGGTCAATTGACCGACCAGGCCACACAACAGCGACTGGAAACGCTCGCGACCGTGGCCGGCCAGCAGGCCGTCAGCGGCCCAGGGATCGTGGTCGTCGTCGACGATGCCGATCCAGGCAACGGAGCGGGATCCCGGGTCACCGACGTCGACCTGCGGCAACTCGCGAACGGACTGTGGGCGGCCGGCGCCGAGGCGATCTCAATCAACGGTCACCGGCTGAGCGCGAGGACCGCCATCCGTGGGGCCGGAGCCGCCATCACCGTCGACTACCGCTCGCTGCTGCGGCCGTACAAGGTCGAAGCAATCGGAGACCCTCGCACGTTGCCGGCCCGCTTCGCGGACACGTGCGGGGGGGCCTGGTGGGCCGACGCCAAGGCCAACTACGGTCTGAAGTACGACGTCTCGACGTCGGGAGACCTCCGTCTCGAAGCCGACCCCGGGCTGACCGTGACGTCGGCCAAGAAAGCCCCCTGAGGAGCATCCAGTGCTAGCGATCCTCGCCCTCGTTCTCGGAGTCGTGCTCGGCATCATGCTCGAGCCCTCCCTGCCGCAGGTCCTCACCCCGTACCTGCCGATCATGATCGTCGCCGCCCTGGATGCGATCTTCGGAGCCGTGCGGGCCTGGCTTGACGGTGTGTTCTCGGACCGGGTCTTCGCGACGTCGTTCTTCTCCAACGTGCTCATCGCAGGGGCGATCGTGTTCGTCGGCGACCAGATCGGAGTCGGTACGCAACTGTCGACCGCAGTCGTGGTCGTGCTCGGGATCCGCATCTTCAACAACGCCGCGGCGATCAGGAGGGCGGTGCTCCATGCCTGACGAAGACCCGTCTGCACAGCGACCTCGACGTCCCCAGGGCGCTCGCCGGGCCGTGAGCAATCAGCACCTCTTCGCCGTACGCGCACAACAACGCCGAGATCGTGAAGCCACCGCCGAACCCCTCGCGGGGGAGGCCGGCACCGGCGAAGCGCCCGAGCCGCGGCCGGACGTCCGCCAGATGGCTCGCGCGTTTCTGAAGCCGTCGGCGAGTCAAGCTGTCCTTGCTGCGATTCTGCTCGTGTTCGGGGTGGCCGTCGGTGCCCAGGTCGGCCATCGAACGACCGACGACCCCTACACCAACGCCAGACGCGCCGACCTCGTGCAGTTGCTCGATAGCGCGAACGAGGAAACACGCAAGCTGGATGCCGAACTGGCCGACCTGAAGGTGACCCGTGACCAATTGCAGTCGGGTGCCGACCGGGCGAAGGTGGCGCAGGTGGAAGCTCAGAAGCGCCTGGACAACCTTTCGATCTTGGCCGGGACCGTGGCCGCGAGCGGCCCCGGGATCAGGCTCGTGATCTTCGATCCCAACAGCAAGGTCACGGCCGGGATGCTGCTCGATGCCGTCGAGGAGTTCCGCGACGCAGGTGCCGAGGTGATCGAGATCAACGACTCGATCCGGGTGGTCGCCTCCACCTGGTTCGCCGACGGCACGCAAGGACTGGTGGCCGACGGGAAGCCCGTGACGCGGCCGATCGTGTTCGACGTGATCGGCGACGCCCACGCCCTGGAGGAGGCCGCCCGGTTCCGGGGCGGAGTCGTGAGCCAGGTGCAGGCGACCCAGGTCGGGGGCTCGGTGACGATCTCGAGCCCGACGTCGGTCGTGGTGAGTTCACTGCACGACGTCAAGGCCAACCAGTATGCGCGCCCTGCCTGACGAGCGGGCGAGGGATGCGACACAATCACTTCCGTAATCGCTATGAAAGGCTGAGCAAGCATGAGCTTTCCCGAAGACCTGAAGTACAGCACTGAGCATGAGTGGGTCCGGACGGGCAACGGTGACACCGTGCGCGTGGGCATCACGTCCTACGCGGCCGATGCCTTGGGCGACATCGTGTACGTGTCCCTGCCGACTGTCGGCGAAGAACTCGCCGAGGGCGATTCCTGCGGCGAGCTGGAATCCACCAAGTCGGTCTCCGACCTGTTCTCGCCGGTCTCAGGCGTGGTGTCGGCAGTCAACGAACACCTCAACGACGCGCCCGACACCGTGAACACCGACCCGTACGGCGAAGGCTGGCTGTTCGAGGTCGAGTTGTCGGCGGACTCCGATCTCGACGACCTGCTCGACGCGGACGCGTACGCCGAACACGTCGGAGCCTGAGACGTTCGTAAGAAAGGCTTAGACTGTTCTCCCAGACCGATCGACGAGGAAAGGCCGGAGATGACCACGTGCCCCAAATGCGGCAGTCCGACGGGGCGCGACGCCAACTTCTGCCCCAATTGCGGCGAGAGACTGCGCGCGCACACCGGTGACACCAACACAGGTTTGCTCCAGCCGATCACCGGGTACGACCAGAGCATCGAGGAGTTGACGAGCGACCAACTCCAGGCCGTCGAGGCATTGCCGGCAGGGTCGGCGCTGCTGATCGTTCTCCGGGGGCCGGATCGTGGGGCGCGCTACCTGCTCGACTCCGACCAGGTCATCGCGGGCCGGCACCCCGACTGCGACATCTTCCTCGATGACATCACCGTGTCTCGACACCACGCGAAGTTCCTGCGCGGCGGCGGACAGATGACCGTCGCCGACATGGGCAGTCTCAACGGCACGTACGTCAACCGAGCCTTGGCCGACGGTGACGTCGTGTTGCGTCCCGGCGACGAGGTGCAGATCGGGAAGTACCGGCTCGTCTTCTATGTGAGCCCCAACAGGCTGGGGTAATGGCGCAGCCGCTGAGGAGCATCGGCCAGGTTCTCAAGGCCCTGCAGACCGAGTTCCCCGACATCTCGATCTCCAAGATCCGCTTCTTGGAGTCCGAGGGCTTGCTCTCACCCGAACGCGCGCCGTCAGGCTACCGGCGCTACTCCACCCACGACCTGGAGCGTTTGAAGTACGTCCTCAACGCTCAGCGCAACCACTACCTCCCGTTGAAGGTCATCCGAGAACACCTCGACTTGATCGACCAGGGCATGCAGCCGCCTCCGATCCAGACCCCGCGGCCACAGCCGCCCACGGATTCGCCACCGGCGGAAGACGTCGCCGAGGAGCCAACGCAGGCTCGTCCGAATCGGGCGATCCGGCTCTCACGACGGGAACTGCTCGACGCTTCCGGATTGTCCGAGCCGACGCTGGTCGAACTGGAGCGGCAACTCGTGATCAGGCCTCGGCGAGGCACGTCGTTCTACGGTCGAGAATCGCTCACTCTGGCGGTCGTGGCTCGGCGGCTCATGTCGTACGGCATCGACGCCCGTCATCTGCGGGCTGTGAAGATCGCGGCCGAGCGAGAAGTGGGCCTGGTCGAGCAAGCAGTGGCGACGGTACGGCGACCTCAGAGCCGGGAGAGTACGGCCGAGGTGATGCAGCTGATCATGCATGCGCATGCCGCCCTCATGCAGTCGGCCCTTGATCATTGACGGCCGAAAGCGGGGTTAGTCTGTGACCATGCGGGAGCTCGTCGTTCATGCGGTCAGGATCGAGATGCCGTCGGGCGTCCCACTGTTGCTGTTGCGCGAGGTCGAAGGGACCCGGGCGATCCCGATCTGGATCGGACCCGCCGAGGCATCTGCCATCGCCAACGCCCTCGAGGGGGTCGAACCGCCTCGCCCGTTGACCCACGACCTCATGGCCGACACCCTCGACCACCTCGGACACCGGTTGACGTCGGTGCGGATCACCGAGGTGTCAGGTGGCACCTTCTTCGCTGTCCTGGAGGTCGACCAGGTCCTGATCAGCGCCAGACCGTCCGACGCCGTGGCGCTGGCGTTGCGGATGGGCGCCCCGATCTACGGCGACGAACACCTCATAGCTGAAGTTGGGGTTGAGATTCCTCACCAGAGCGACGACGAAGTCGAGGCCTTCCGGGAGTTTCTCGACAACGTGAGCCCTGAGGACTTCGACAACCCTCAAGCTCCCTAGTCAGACGGATGTCTCATCTGTGGGTTGAGGCTGTCAGACGGCGGTGTTGAACTGAGGGCGGCGCCACCGGCGGCCGTCAACGCCACGCCGACTGCGCCTCACGTCGTTGACGAGGCACAGCCTCGGGCTTAGCGTGAGGAATCCCACCACTGAAACTACACAGGCGTGGACGACGAGAGATGAGGCCGACGTGGACCCCAAGACCGGGCAGCGAGCTCAGGACAGTCTGTTCGAAGGCAGCTTCTCGCCGGTTCCCGACGACATTGGCTTTCGTGGTCCGGTGGCCTGCAACGCGGCGGGAATTACGTACCGGCAACTCGACTACTGGGCTCGGACCGGCCTGGTCGTACCCGAAGTGCGCGACGCTACCGGGTCGGGTACCCAACGCCTCTACAGCTTCCGCGACATCTTGCTCCTCAAGGTCATCAAGAGGCTGATCGACGCGGGGATCTCCCTGCAGCAGATCCGCACCGCCATCGACCATCTGCGCGCGCGGGGCGTCGAAGACCTCACTCAGGTCACCCTGTTGAGCGACGGGGTCTCGGTCTACGAATGCACGTCCGACCACGAGGTGGTCGACCTCCTCAAGGGTGGACAGGGGATGTTCGGCATCGCCCTCGGGGGCGTCTGGAAGTCCATCGAGGGCACCTTGTACGAACTGCCCGCCGAGCGGGTGACCGATGCCGTACACCCCGGAGACGAGCTGGCCCAGCGGCGGGCCAACCGCGCGGTCGGGTAGTCGACCACCGACTGGCCCGAAGCGACCCAGCCGAGGCTCACCACTAGGCTGAACGCATGGAGCAGCAGTCCGTCTTCGCGGCACGTCATATCGGCACGACGGAGGCGGATCGAGCCGCGATGCTCGACGTCATCGGAGTGGCTTCGGTCGAGGAACTCGTCGCGACCTCCCTGCCCGCCGAGATCAGGATCGACGGGGCACTATCTCTGCCGCCGGCGATGACCGAGGCCGGCGTGCAACAACGCCTCAAGTCACTCGCCGGCCGAAATCGCGTGACCGTTCCGATGTACGGCCTGGGGTACTCGCAGACCGTGACCCCTCCGGTGATCCGGCGCAGTGTGCTCGAAGACGCTGCCTGGTACACCGCCTACACGCCGTACCAGCCCGAGATCAGCCAGGGCCGTCTGGAGGCGCTGCTGACCTTCCAGACGATGTGCAGTGATCTCACGGGCCTGCAGACGTCAGGCGCATCGCTGCTCGACGAGGCGACGGCGGTGGCGGAGGCGGTGGCGTTGGCCTCACGTGTCACCTGCCGGACCCGGTGCGTCGTCGATCCCGGGTTGCTTCCGCAGAGCCTCAACGTGCTGCGGACCAGGACCGATGCGATCGGTCTCGAGGTCGAACAGCGCGACTTGGACGGCGATCTCGACGGAGCGGCCTGCATCGTGATCCAGCTACCCGCGGCTGACGGGAGCCTCCGCCGGCCGGAGGACCTACGGGGTTTGGCTGACGCTGCCCACGCGGCCGGAGCACTCGTCGTGGCAGCGTGCGATCTGCTGGCGTTGACCGTGCTGGAATCACCGGCCTCGTGGGGCGCCGACGTGGCGGTGGGCAGCACCCAGCGGTTCGGCGTCCCCCTCTTCTACGGCGGTCCGCACGCCGGCTACATCAGCGTGCGCGACGGCCTGGAACGTCAGTTGCCTGGTCGTCTGGTCGGGATGTCGGTGGACGCCGACGGAGTCCAGGCCTACCGGCTGGCGCTGCAGACGCGCGAGCAACACATCCGCCGCGAGAAGGCCACCTCCAACATCTGCACCTCGCAGGTGCTGCTCGCCGTGACGGCGACGATGTACGCCGTCTACCACGGCCCCCGGGGCCTTCGGCAGATCGCACTGAGCGTGCACGAGTCGGCTCGCCGGGTCTCGGCAGCGGCGCAATCGGCGGGTTTGGCCGTACGGCATGACCAGTTCTTCGACACGGTGCTGATCGAGGCGCCCGGGCAGGCGGCGAACCTCGTCGACGCGGCGCACGAGCAAGGGCTGTTGCTGCGACGGGTCGACGACGACGCCTTGGCGGTGTCGCTCGGCGAAGGCGTGACCGAGGAGAACCTGCAGACGCTCGCCCAGGTGCTCGGCGGCGTCCTCGCGCCCGCCGACGGCCAGACGAGCCTCGCCGGGCACGACCGGGCGGACGACTACCTGTCGCACCCGGTGTTCAATGCCTACCACTCCGAGACCGAACTGCTGCGCTACCTGCGCACGCTCGCCGACCGTGACTTCGCCCTCGACCGGGGCATGATCCCGCTCGGCTCCTGCACGATGAAGCTGAACCCGACGGCTGCCCTGGAGCCGATTTCGTACGACGGTTTCGCGAACCTGCATCCGTTCGCGCCGTCGGCCGACTCCACCGGATACGCCGAACTGATCAGCGAACTCGAGGACTGGCTGTGCGCGGTGACGGGGTACGACGCGGTCAGCGTTCAGCCCAACGCCGGTAGTCAGGGCGAGTTCGCGGGTCTGCTTGCGATCAAGCGCTACCACGAGTCCCGCGGAGACCAGCACCGGACCGTCTGCCTCATCCCCAGCTCGGCGCACGGCACGAACGCTGCCTCGGCGGCTCTCGCGGGGATGAGCGTGGTGGTCGTCAAGGCCGCGGCCGACGGGTCGGTGGACCTCGACGACCTGGCCGCGAAGATCGACAAGCACGCCGACAAACTGGCGGCGATCATGGTGACCTACCCCTCGACCCACGGGGTGTTCGAGGACACGATCTCGCGGATCTGCGCCCTCGTGCACGAGGCGGGCGGTCAGGTGTACGTCGACGGTGCGAACCTCAACGCTCTCGTCGGTCTGGCCCAGCCGGGTCGCTTCGGATCCGACGTCAGTCACCTCAACCTGCACAAGACCTTTGCGATCCCGCACGGCGGCGGCGGGCCGGGCGTCGGCCCGATCGGGGTCCGGTCACACCTGGCTCCGTTCCTGCCGGGCCATTCGGTCGAGGGTACGGGCGCCGTCTCGGCGGCTCCGTACGGCTCAGCCGGTGTGCTGCCGATCACGTACGCCTACCTGGCGTTGATGGGCCCCGACGGGCTCAAGGCCGCGACCGAAGGCGCCCTCCTGGCGGCGAATTACGTCGCGAAACGCCTGGCCGACACCTACCCCGTGCTCTACACCGGCCACGGCGGTCTCGTGGCTCACGAGTGCATCCTCGACCTCCGGCCCTTGACCAAGGAGACCGGCGTCACGGTCGACGACGTGGCGAAGCGGCTCATCGACTACGGGTTCCACGCGCCGACGATGAGCTTCCCCGTCGCCGGCACCCTGATGGTCGAACCGACCGAATCTGAGTCTCGCGCCGAACTCGACCGGTTCGCCGACGCCATGATCGCGATCCACGCCGAAGCGCGGAACGTCCAGGCAGGCCAGTGGCCGGCCGACGACAACCCGCTGGTCAACGCACCGCATCCGGCGTCGCGCGTGACGGCCGACGAATGGACCCACCCGTACAGCCGTACCTTGGCCGGCTATCCGGCCGGCCGTACGGCCGGACCTGTCGCCGGGCGCGGGGGAGATAAGTACTGGCCCGCCGTGGCGCGGGTCGACGGCGTCTACGGCGACCGGAACCTGGTCTGCTCGTGCCCGCCGCCGGAGGCGTACGAGGACTGATCAGCCCCGTGGCCCGGCCCACCGGCGGAAGCCGCCCTCGGAGTTGAGGACCTGACCGGTCATCCAACGCCCCTCGTCGCTCACCAACCAGGCGACGAGCCGGGCGGGGTCGTCCGGCGTACCCCAGCGGCCCAGCGGGAACATCCCGGCCACGCTGGCGCGGAGTTCCTCGTCGGCGTACCCGGTGTCGACCGGGCCAGGGTTCACGCAGTTGACCGTGATCCCGAGCGGCGCGAGCTGGTCGGCGATCGTCAGGGTCACCCCGGCGATCGCAGCCTTGGAGGCTGTGTAGGCAACCTCGCCCGGCATCGGCCCGAGCTCCTGACCAGAAGTGAAGAACACGACTCTCCCCGTCGAGCTGCCGTCGTGTTGGGCTGCGAAGGCCTGGGCCAGGAGGATCGAACTGCGGGCATTGATCGCCCAGTGCCGGTCGAGCATGTCGGCGGTCAGTTCGCCGAGCGCTCCGTCCGAACCACTGAGAGCATGGTTGGCGACCAGGATGTCGACGTGCCCGTACGACTCCACGGCCCGGGCGATCACAGCGGCCGGAGCCTCAGGCTGGGCGAGGTCGACGTCGAGTTCGTCGAGCCGAGCGCCCGGGTGTAGCGCCTCGCGGAGTCCCGCCAAGACTTCGGACAGGTCGTCGCCGCCCCAGGGTTGGGCTTCGTCGTGGGCCCGGCGATGGGTGACGAACAGGCTGGCCCCGTCGGCGGCGAGTCGGGTGGCAATGCCGTACCCGATGCCGTTCCTGCGGCTGACCCCGGTGACGACCGCGACCCGCCCGGACAGAGGTGAGGACATGGCCGAAAGCGTAACGGGATCGTGTGGTTTCACTAGGCTCGTTGGCGACCGAGGAGGTATCCGTGAAGGCCTGGATCGAGCGCGTGAAGCGTGTGCCCTGGATCGCCCATCTCCTTCGGGCGGTCGAACGGTTCACTGGGCGACTGGGCAACCAGTTCGCGGCGGCGATTACGTACTTCTCGGTGCTCGCCCTGGTGCCGATCATCATGTTCGCGTTCTCGTTGCTCGGCATGACGCTCACCGTGCTGCGGCCGAGCCTGCTCGGCGAGGCGACGGATCTGATCACCGCGCAACTGCAGAACGCGGACAGTGCCGAACAGATCGTCGCAGTCGTGAAGGAAACGCTCGAGAACTGGCAGGCGGTCGGGATCGTCGCGATCCTGTCAGCCGCTTATGCCGGAGCCGGCTGGGTCGCCAACCTCAAACAGGCCGTGAATGCGATGTGGCGCAAGAGTTTCGACGTCGCTCCTCGGGGCGGCAACGTCGTCGTCGAGACCCTCAAGAACCTCGGCATCCTGATCGGCCTGATGGTGCTGGGCGGGTTGACCGTCGTGGTCTCGGTCGTCGCCACGGCGGCTCGAAAGCTGGTGCTCTCGCTGCTGGGGCTCGGCACGTCCACCGCCGCGTCGGTGCTGACGTCAGTACTCGGCGTGGTGGTGTCGCTGCTGACCGGCTGGTTGCTGTTCGTGTACCTGTACTCGGTCCTGCCCAGGATGAAGCGCCCGTTCCGCGCGGTCGCCAAGGGTGCGCTCCTCGGTTCGCTGGGCCTGGCGGCGTTGCAGTACTTCGCCGGTTTCCTGACCGGTGTCTTCTCCACCAATCGAGCCGCTGTCATCTTCGGTCCGGTCATCGTCTTGATGCTGTCGCTCAACCTGTTCGCGACCATCGTGATGATCGGTGCCGCATGGACCGCTACGGCTGCCGACGACGCGGAGTTCCGCCAAGCCACGCTCGATCCCGGAGAGCCGGACGCGACCCTGGAGCCGTTGGCCGACACGATCGCCCGTGCCGAGGCGGCTCATGCCGTACCCGAAAAGGTCGCCAGACGGGGGGCGACGATCAGTCTCGGGGCCGGGTACGTGCTGGGTGGGGCCGCCGGAGTCGGCCTCGGAGCGGTCATCGGTCGAGTGCTCGCCGGCATCGCCCATCGGAAACGTCGCGGGTAGCCCGCCCCGGCGTCGGTCGAGGCGGGCGAGCGAGCGGTCAGTGTTCGGCAGGCTCCGCGGCCGCGGGTGCACCCTGCCCGATCGAATCGAGGAGGTCGACATACCACGGCTGGGTGATGTCGAACGGCTTGCCACCCTTGATGCGGTCGAAGGCGATCGCCTTCAGGGTGTCGCCGCCTTCCTCGTCGTGGCCGATCACGCCGGGCTCGCCACGCAGCGCACAGTCGACGGCGAGTGACGTCATCTGGGCAATCAGATCGAGGTCGAAGGCGTTCGACGCCGCCGACCGGGCGTAGTACCCGGACTTCTGCACGAGCGTCTTCTCGGCGCCCAGCTTCGCGGCGAACTGCTCGCCGAACCATGCCCCAGGGTTGACCTTGTCGAGCCGGATGTGCCCGAACGCGTCGCGAGGAACCTCCTGACCAGCTGCCTCCATCTCGGCCACGATCGACGTCACGCCAGCGCCCTCGGACAGGAAGATCGTCACGTTGCCGACCTCGTCCATGATCGCCCGCAGACGCTCCGCCTCGGCCTGGATGTCGATCACAGCTTCGGGCACGAACACGGCGTGCACGTCCCACGCACGACGGTCGAGTCCGATGCCCGGGAGCCATTCCTGGGCATCGAGCCAATCCCGGTACTTGCGCGCCGTCGCCGCGGTCAACCAGCCACAGTTGCGGCCCATGACCTCGTGCACGATCAGCATCCGGGCGTTCGCGTTGTGCTCGGCAACGACGTTCTGGCTGAACCGGGACCCCATTTCGGCGGCGGTGTCGGCGCCGAGCGACTGGCGAATGGGTACGACGTCGTTGTCGATCGTCTTCGGCAGCCCGACGACCGTGAGGCCGTAGTCGTGCTTGGCCAAGTAGGCGGCCAGGTCGGCGGCGGTGGTGTTGGTGTCGTCGCCTCCGATCGTGTGCAGCACGTCGACTCCGTCGGCCACGAGGCGGTCGGCAGCCACCTTGAGCGGATCGTCGCCTTCGGCCACCAAACCACGCTTGACCAGGTCTTTCGCGTTGGTCAGCTTGACGCGTGAGTTGCCGATCGGTGAGCCGCCGAACAGGTGCAAGAGTCCTGCCTTGGCGCGGACGGTGTCGTCCACGACGAACAGGTCACCCGACAGCAGTCCCTGGTATCCGTTCTTGTAGGCGATGATCTCGATCTCGGGAGCGATCGCCGTGTACCGCTCGATCAGACCCCCCACGGCCGACGACAGACAGGGAGCGAAGCCTCCGGCAGTGAGCAGGGCAACTTTCTTGACCATGGGTGGGACCTCCGGGTTCAGGTGACGAGGTCAGCCTAGGGGAACGAGATCCCGCCTGTGGACGGGCTCGACCGGTCGGGTTGCCGTACGTCAAGATGGAATCCCCCCAGGAGAGGACCCACCATGGCGTCTTCACGTTGCGACCGTGCGCAATCGGTCACCGCCTTCTTCGCCGTCGTCGTCGTCGCCCTGCTCGCGGTCGCGGGGCTCGTCGTCGACGGGGCGCGCCAGACGGCGGCCACGCGGCACGCCCAAGCCACCGCCCAATTGGCCGCGCGCGCCGGAACGGATGCGATGTCGTCGGCCCGGTTGGCGGGGGCCGCCGGCACCGGTGAGGGCGTCTCGGCCGCCGAACGGTACTTGGGAGCCGCGGGCGTGGCCGGCTCGGTCACCGTCACCACGGTCGAGGTGCGAGTGAGGACGCAGGTGACCACGACCACGGTGTTCCTCAGCATCATCGGCATCTACCAACTGACCGGCCGAGGCGACGCCACGGCGAGCTTGCAGTCGCAGCGCTAGCCGAGCGCTGTCTGGATCCGCCGTACCGCCTCGGTGATGATCTCCGGCGAGGTGGCGAGGTTGATCCGGACCCACTGGACAGCGGCGGGGGAGTAGTCGGTGCCCGCGTTGAAGGCGACGCGTCCCCGCTCGACCAGCTCGGCGGCGGGGTTGGCGAACCCGAGGGGAGCGGCGTCGACCCAGGCGAGGTAGGTGCCGGCGCTCGGGTCGTACGACAAACCGACCTGCGGCAAGAGCGCCGCGAGAAGCTGCTTGTGCTCCACGATCTCGTCGTTCAGTTGCCCGAGCCAGTCCCGGTCGTCGTCGAGCGCGGCCGCCTGCAGCATGAGGCCGAGGTGGCTCGAGCCGGCCCGGACCTCGTAGGGGAAGCTCCACATCTCCTCGACGACCTCCGGCCCCGCGACGAGCAGGCCAGCCTTGAGGGCGGGCAGATTGAACGACTTCGACGCCGACGTCGACAGGTACGCGTTCTCGCTGCCAGGTACGGCGAGGTAGGAGGTGAAGGTGACGCCGGGTGCGACCAGCGGAGCATGGATCTCGTCACTGATCACCCGTACGTCGTGCGCGCGGGCCAGCCGCGCGACTTCGCCCAGTTCGTCGGCGGTGTGCACGGTGCCGTGGGGGTTGTGGGGACTGCACAGCAGGTACGTCGAAACCTCCGGCCGGGCGAAAGCTTCCCCCAAGGCAGCCGGATCGAGCCGCCCGGCGGCGGTCATGGGTACCTCGAGCAGTCGGCGCCCCCGGACCGAGCCTGACACCCGGAACGGCGGATACACCGGCGGGTTGATGACCACCGACGATCCTTCCGGGGCCAGTCGCTCGACGAGCACCGCCATCCCGGTGACCACGTCGGCGCACGGCATCACCTGGCGCCGGTCGAGCTCGAGCCCCCAGACGTCGCGGGCGAACCTGCCGTAGGCGGCCGGCAGGGAGTCGTACCCCGGATAGCCGAAGTCGCCGATCTCGACTGCACGGCGCAGACGCTTCTGGATGCCCGGTGCGGGCACGCAGTCCATTTCTGCGACCCACAACGGGAGCACGTCCGGGGCGTAGCGGGTCCACTTCATCGAAGTCCGCTGCCGCAGCACCGCCAGATCCACGTCGAAGATCGTCACGAACGCCGACCCTATCGCCGGGCTTCGATCACGCACGTGTGTTTCGACCGCCCCACCCGTACCCGCAAACCTGCCAGAACGACCGTGGCCTCGTCGATCTGGTCACGGGCGACCTCGGTGAGGAACGAGCCGCCGGATCGGAGCCGGCCGTCGAGTTCCGGAGCCACGCGCCGCAGGACGTCGAGTCCGTCTGCGCCTCCGTCACACGTGGCCACGGGTTCGTGGTCGCGGCTGTCCCTCGGCATCAGGTGAAGCTGCGAGGTGGGGACGTACGGAAGGTTGGCAGCGATCACGTCGAACCTTCCTGCCGGGACTTCGTCGAACAGGTCGCTGGTGACCACGATCGCGTCGAGAGGCAGGTTCGTACGGGCACAGTCGACGGCACGTGGGTCCAGGTCGCTGGCCGTGACACGTACGGACGGATCACGATCGACGACGTACGCCGAGATCGGGGCCGCACCGCAGGCGAGATCCAGCAATCGACCCCCGCCTGGCAATCGCGCCGCCGCCCGCCGGGCCAACGCGACCGTGCGCCGGCGAGGGATGAACACGCCCGACTGGATCCGGAGCGTCAAACCACCGAAATCGACCTTCCCGACGATGTACTCGACCGGCTCCCCGGCACAGCGCCGAGCGACCAGGTCGACGAGACTGGCCTCGTCGGTCGCCGCCGACGACAGGGCCGCCAACTCTTCCTCGGCGAAGACCGAGCCGGCCGCCCTCAGCGCGCCGAGGTGATCCACGGGGCCTATCTCAGCGCAGGATGCCCAGGGCCGGGGGACCGCCGGAGAGAATCCGGGACGGATCGGCGCCGAGGACCTTGCTGGCCAGTTCGCCGTACACGCTCCTGAAGTCTGTGGTCGTCGCGAGGTCGCCGTCGACCAGTTGGGTGAGCGACGGCGCATCACCGTGGAATCCCGCCGCCACTCGATCGGAGATGACGAAGAGGTCTCCGGCGGTGCCGTGGTCCGTACCCTCGGACGCGTTCGCCTTCACCCTCCGCCCGAACTCGGAATAGGCCACGACCACCACGTCGGCGGCTCGGGATGTGCCGGCCATCGCTGTTCGGAAGCCGACCACGGCCTGGTCGAGCATGGTCAACAGCTGGCTCTGGGTGGCCTTCTCGCCGGCGTGGGTGTCGAAGCCGCCCATGGAGACCGAGTAGCACCGGGTGGGCGCTCCGAGCTGAATGCACTTGGCGACGGTCTGCATCTGTGAGGCGAGACTCCCGTCGGCCGAGACCTCGTCGGGCAGGGTCACGTCGTCGAGGTGAGCGACCACGTCGGAACGGACCCGGCCCAGGGCAGCGTACGACGCAGCCACCTCGGCAGCGGCTGCCGAATCCGAGGGATCGGCCTTGCCCAGGGCGGCCAGGGTCGCAGACAGAGGCTGGTTGGGGCTCTCTTTCACGCTGAGCGCCGCGAACGTCCTCTTCTCCCCGACGGCGAGTACGGGCAGGACGGGTCCGATGTTGAGGCCCAGCAACGGATCGCCGTCAGAAGTCGAGTCGAGCCACCGACCGAGCCACCCGGAGCCGACCGGTCGATCGGGCGAACCCGTCTGCCAGATGTCCATCGACCGGAAATGGGAGTGGTCAGGCTTGGGGTAACCGACCCCCCGCACGATCGCGAGTTTCGAATCCCGCCACAGGTCGGAGAATCCGCTCAACCCCGGGTTGAGCCCGAAGGCGTCGTCGAGCACGTGAACTTCGCTCTGGTGATACGACAATCCGGGCCGGGCGGCGTGGTAAGCGGCATCCGCGTACGGAATGACCGTATTGAGGCCGTCGTTGCCTCCGTACAGCGTGATCATGACGAGGATCGGGGTCCCCGCGGGCAGCGGGTTGTTCTCGGCCGCCCTTCTGACGTCTTGCATGCTGCAGCCGGCTGCACCGGCTAGCACGAACGACGATGCGGCAACTCCGACCGAGCAGGACAGGAACGACCGTCGGGTCATCCCGTCGAGGGGCAGGCGTGCGTCGTACCTCGGTCTTGTCATGTCACACCACCAGGTAGTCGGGAGAGATGAGGGCGGCAGCCACCAGGTGCCGGGCGTCGCTGGTGACGGCCTTGAGGGCTTCCATCGTGCGATTGGTCACGGTGTCCAGGCCGAGCATCGCCAGTACGGCATCGAGGCGCTGGGCGGCCGGCACCTGCGTGACCGTCGTCAGGTCCGCCTTGGCCGTGAGCCGTTGGGCGATCGCGGCTCGGCTCTGCGCCGACGCCGTCGACAGCCAGGCTTGGCCACGAGGCCACCCAGCGACGTTCGGCGGTTGGAATGGCACTTGGCCGAGCAGCCTCAGGCCCTGGACAGCCTCTTTCAGTGTGTCGTCCGTGGCCGGGATCTTCAGCGTCCGCATGGCTCCGACCAGCCATTCCACCGGTGTGGACACGATCGTGGATCGGGCGTCGGCGAACGCCGGATCCAGCAGCACGGCCCTGAGGAGGGCGCGGCAGTCGCGGGCCGTGCCGTACGCAGCCGTCAGCCGCGACAGCACCTCCGGTGACGGCACGTCGGCGGCGGCAAGGTGCTGCCACCACCGGGTCGCGACGTGGCCGGGATGACCCTGGGCCGCGAGGACGGCATCGACGAAGCCGGAAGAGTCGAGGTTCCCGGTCACCCCGAGCACCGTCTTGGAACCACTGTCGAAGCGGCCCTGGTTGAACGTGGCCTGGTGGGACGCCGAGATCTGCCAGCCCGTGAGCGCGCGTGCCCCTTCGCGCACGTCGTGTTCGGTGTACCCGTTGTCGACCCCGAGGCAGAACAGCTCCATGAACTCGCGTGCCAGGTTCTCGTTGGGTGCGGCCTTGGTGTTCTTCTGAGCGTCCAGCCAGTCCATCAGGGCCGGGTCGACGATCATCGCGTGGGCCAGGTCGGTGAAGCTCCCGAGCCCTCGAGTGCGCAAGGTCTGGTTCTGCCGCAGCATCGCCGAGGCGTCCCGGACCTTCCCGATCGAGGTGGCCCAGTGATCGTGCCAGCCGAGCGTAACCCTTTCCAGGACAGGGTTATCGGCCTGGAGCATGCGGCCGATCCACCATCGGGTCAGCGTCGCGCCCTGGGCGGCAAGTTGCTCGTTGCGAGCCTGTCGTTGCGCCTTGTCGGCGCCGGCCGGCAGCGGGGGGAGCTGTTCGAAGGTGGGAGGGGGCGTGGCGGTGACGCCGGGATCGGCCCGTCCAGTCTCGAGGGCTTGGTCGACCCAGCGCTCGATGCCGAGCGAGACGGCCGCATCGATCTCGCTCGCGCGTGCCGAGAACCCGGCGCGGCGCATCACGCGGGCTGCCTGGCGCCACTGCGGAGTGCTCATGGCATCAGACTGCACCGCCCATGTTCGGGAGAGGTCAGGTCCTAGCCTGGCCGGGAACCAGGAAGGGGCCCTGCCATGTCGACCATGGACGCACTGCCGACACTGGTCGGACCGATCCCGTCCGACGAGACGAGCTACCAGTTCAACACGATGAGGCGGTCCACGGTACCGATCGAGCCCGCCGACCACGGGTACGTCGAAGAGGAGTACTTCGTCGAAGGCACCGCAGCCGTGTACGCCGACGACCTCACGGTCTCCGCCGAGGTGCCGTACGTCAACCGTCTGATCGTCCGCCGCCCTGACCCGAACCGCCAGCGCAGTGGCGTCGTGTTCCTGGAAATCCTCAACGCCTCCAACGGGTACGACGCGGAGGGCTTGTGGCGTCGGGCGTGGGATCACTGGCTCGCCGAGGGACATACCTACGTGGGGATCTCAGCCAAACCGATCACGATCGATGCGTTGAAGATCTTCGATCCTTCGAGGTACGGCTCCCTCACCTGGGAGCTGGACCCGCGGCATCCGCACGAGCCGGCCCGGCCGATCGCCGGCGAGCCGTGGAACGCGTTGGGGATGATCGTCGACGGTGCCGAGGAGGGCTTGGTCTGGGACATCGTCACGCAGGCGGTGCGGCTGCTGAGGAGCGAGGCCGGCCTGCGAATCGTGGGTGGCCAGGCCCCCGACGTGCTCGTGCTGGCCGGTCAGTCGCAGTCGGGGATCGTGCTCAACACGTGGATCCGCCATTTCCACGACCGCGCGAGGGCGGACGACGGCCGCCCGCTGGCTGACGCCTACCTGGTCAGCGTGGCGAGCGTGATCGAGCGGCCGCTGCGGCAGGAACCGTCGCCCGACGGGTTGTTCGCCACCGTCAGCGGGGGACAGGGCGCGCCCGTCGACATCCCGCTGCTGAGCGTGACGTGTGAAGGCGACGTCGCCTTGTTCGCCGGACACCGGCAGTTCGACGTCGCGACTCCCGGAGTCGGCGACGGGCCATGGCGTCGGTCGTACTGCGTTCCCGCCGCTCCCCACACGGAGCTCACGACGCCGGTCATGCCGCAGTCGGCCGAAGTCGTGAAGGCGGGACGCACGGCCCGGTCGATGACCGCCGAGCAACTCGACCAGGGCAACCCGTTCCCGCTGGAGGTGGCGGTCACGGCGGCGATGGATGCGGTCGTGGCGTGGGCCCGGGACGGCCAGGACCCGCCGCCGTCGGCGTTCTTCGAGACCGACGAGGCCGGCCAGTTGGTTCGCGACGGTCATGGGAATGTCGCCGGCGGGGTTCGCTACGGGGTGGTCGAGGTGCCGATCGCCACCTTCGTGGGGTCGGCTTCCGGGGGCACGTTGGGCTCCTTGGTCCTGGATCCGGCAGGGGAGGTACGGAGAAGGTTCCCGACCGTCGATTCGTACCAGCAGGCCGTCGCCGACGTCGACGACCGGTTGCTCGAGGCTGGCTACCTCAACGCCCGAGGCCGCGCGAAGCTGCAGACGCTTGCGGCCGACCTGTGGCTCAGGGCGACGAAGGACTGACTCGATCCGCGAGACCGCTCGTCGACAGCGGGAGCCGCAGCGTAAACATGGCCCCTCCTTCGGGGGCATGGCCGGCCACGACCGAGCCGTGGTGACGCCGTACCAGTCGGTCCACCAAGGCCAGCCCGAGACCCGTACCCACGTCCCGGCGCCCTCGGTACCGCGCATTCAACGCGCCCCGGTCGAAGGCCACGGACAAGTCGTCGTCGTCGAGACCCGGGCCCCCGTCACGCACCTCCACGACCGCCTCCGAACCCTCGTCGCGCACCGCCAGCACGACGGGGGCACCGGGCGGGGAAGCTCTGACCGCGTTGTCCAGCAGCCCGTCGATCGCCTGCCTGAGCCGCTGAGCATCGGCCTGCACCGTGACCGGATGGTCGACGGCCTCGACGCTCAACGCGAGCCCGCGTGAGGTGCAGCGCTCCCGCCACGCAGCACCCGCCTGAGCGACCAGGTCGACGGCATCGACCGGGCTCAAGACCAGCGTGAGTTCGTCCGCATCCAGCCGGGCCAGGTCGAGCAGGTCGGACACCATCCGATTGAGGCGTGAGGTCTCGGCCTGCAGGATCTGCCCGACCTCGGCTACCTCCTCGGGAGGGATCGCACCGTCGGCCAGGGCCTCCGCGTAGCCGCTGACCGTCGCCAGCGGAGTCCGCAAATCGTGGGAGACCGAGAGGAGGAACTCCCGCTGCCTGGCCTCGGCATGCCCGAGCGCGGTGGTCAACTGGTTGAGGCCGGTCGCGAGTTCGCGCATTTCGTGAGGCCCACGTACGGCTGCCTCCCTCCGCTCACCGCCGGCCAACGCCGACGCCCAGGACGCCAACCGTTGCACCGGCCGGGTCAGCCACCAGGCCAGCAGCAGGCCGAGCACCGCGGCCAGCGCGGAAATGCCGGCGATGATCGCGTACCACTGCGGCAACACCTGCGCCGCGATCGCGGGCGCGTCGATCCGCCGCTGGGCCAGCACGAATCCGCCCGAGTCGACCGGACGAGCTTCCACGTAAACCACGACTCCACCGACCGTCACCCGGCTGGAGACAGCCTGCCCACCCACGACGGCCTGGATCTCGGCCGGGGTGAGCGCGAGTCGGGCCATGGCGTCGCCGGTCAGCCGGCCGGCCCGGGTGATGTCGGCCTTGCGTACCTTGTTGACACCCAGGGCCGACTCGGCCGCCGAGGGAAGGCCCGTTCCGGCCTGGGCCTCGGCCTGGTAGGTGTCCGCCAGCACCGCCAGGGCGCGCCGGGCCGCGGTTTCGTCGGCCCGCCTGAACAGCGCGACGCCCGTGACCGCGGTCGCCAGGGCACTCAGGATCGTGACCAACAACAGGGCGACCATGAGCTGGGTACGCACCGAGCCGAACCAGCGGCGCAACCGCGTGCTCACGGGACCTCGGCGGCGTACCCGGTGCCGCGCACCGTGCGGATTCCGATTCCCTTGGCCCGCAACTGGGCCACGTGCACGTCCACGGTGCGCTGACCGGCCTCCGATCCGTTCCACACCGCAGCCAGCAACTGCTCCCGGGTGTGCACCCGGCGCGGCGACCTCACCAGGTGCACCAGCAAGTCGTACTCGCGTGGCGTCAGGTCCACCGCCTCCCCGCCCAGGAACACCCGATGCTCGGCCAGGTCGACCCTCACGTCGCCGAGGGCCAGTTCTTCGTCCGCCTCGGGTACGGCACGGCCCACCGCAGCTCGGCGGAGCAGCGCCCTGAGTCTCGCGGTCAGCTCCCGGGGCGAGAAGGGCTTGGTGACGTAGTCGTCGGCGCCTGCCTCGATGCCGAGGATGCGTTCGTCTTCGCTGTCGCGAGCGGTCAGGAACACCAGCGGCGTCCAGTTGTCTCGCTCCCGCAGCCAGCGGCAGACCTCGATGCCGTCGAGTCCCGGCAGGCCGATGTCCAGCAGTACGGCGTCCGGGGTGGCCTGGCGGACGACGTTCAGGGCCGTGGCGCCGTCACCTGCCACCCGTACCTCGAAACCTTCGCGTCGCAGGTGAGCGGCCAGCATCTGGGCCAAGGCGGCGTCGTCCTCGACGACCAGGATGCGCTCCACGCATGCAGTGTGGCATCGGGGTTGTCAGGATTGGGTCATGGCCCTGTACTTCGACGTCCACCCGGTCAATCCACAGCCGCGTTCGCTCAGCCGGGTGGCCGCGATCATCCGTGACGGGGGACTGGTGGCGTATCCGACCGACAGCGGGTTCGCCCTGGGCTGCCGCATGGGGCAGAAAGACGCCCTCGACCGGATCAAGACCATCCGCCAACTCAGCGACAAGCACCATTTCACGCTGGTCTGCAGCGAGTTCGCCCAATTGGGTGCCTACGTGCACATGGACAACCGGGAATTCCGCGCGATCAAAGCCGTGACCCCGGGGCCGTACACCTTCATCCTGAAAGCGACCCGAGAGGTGCCGAAGGCCATGCAGCACCCCCGCAAGAAGACCGTCGGTGTGCGGGTGCCCGACCATGTCACGGCGCTGGCTCTGCTGGCCGAACTGGGGGAACCACTTCAGTCGAGCAGCCTCATCCTGCCCGGAACGGACGACCCGATGACCGACGGCTGGACCATTGCCGACACGCTGTCCTACGAGGTGGACGCCGTGATCGATTCGGGCGACGTGGGGCTCCTGCCCACGACCGTGGTCGACCTGTCCGGCGACGAGGTCGAGATTCTGCGGATCGGAGCGGGCGATCCGTCGCCGTTCGAGCAGTGACGTTTATGGAAGCGCTGATCAATCATGTCCCGGCTGCGGCGCACCGGATCGGGCGATCCGCTACCCCACATCTCTACCCGTACTTTAGGAGTCCTCAGGATCCTCGTACTTGTCCCGAGGGGCGGATCCCAGCGTCGCCGCGTAGTTGGGCACTTCCCGTTGGAGGCTGCGGTCGGTACGGCGGTACCCGGTCGACTTCGGACGGTCGGGCAGTTCGAACGTCGGTTGCTCGACGGCCGAGTACGGCACGAACGAGAGCAGGTCGTGCATCATGTTGAGCCGGGCGGCCCGCTTGTCGTCGCTCTCGACCACGTTCCACCGGCACTCCGGGATGTCGGTGTGCACGAACATCTCGTCCTTGGCGCGGGAGTACTCCTCCCAGCGGGTCAGTGATTCGACGTCGGTCGGTGACAACTTCCAGCGGCGCATGGGGTCGTCGAGCCGGGAGCGGAACCGACGCTCCTGTTCGGCGTCGGAGACGGAGAACCAGTACTTGCGCACCATGATCCCGTCCTCGAGCAGCATCCGTTCGAAGATGGGGCACTGACGCAGGAAGCGCTGATGCTCGGCCGGCGTGCAGTAGCCCATGACGTGCTCGACTCCGGACCGGTTGTACCAGGAGCGGTCGAAGAGCCGGATCTCACCGGCGGCCGGCAGGTGTGGGATATACCGCTGGAAGTACCACTGGGTCTGCTCGCGCGGCGTCGGCGTCGGCAGCGCGACGATCTGGGCGAGCCGAGGGTTGAGGAATTCGCTGACGCGCTTGATGGCGCCACCCTTGCCGGCCGCGTCACGACCTTCGAAGATCACCACCAGCCGATTGCCGGTTTGCTTGATCCACTGCTGCATTTCCACGAGCTTCTGCTGGAGGCGCAGTTGTTCGGCTTCGTAGACGGTCTTCTTCAGTTTTCCTGGCTTGGAACTCATGGTCCATCGTCGCGCACTTCAGGCTGAGCGCGCTGAGAATGTGACAACGTTGGGGGTTGTGACGACCGAGAATTCCGCCGAGCCCGCACCGATCGCGGATCGGGTCGCCTGGGAGCCGGTGGCCGACTATGTCGCCCGTCAGGTGAGCGTGATCACCGGCTCGACGGATCTGGTCGCCGACGATGCCCCCGATGCCATCCACGCCACGCGAGTGGCGATCCGGCGCCTGCGCAGTGTCCTGCGCACGTTTCGCCCTCTGTGGCCCACCGGCCACAAGGCACTGCTCGCCGAGCTCAAGTGGTACGCCGGACTGCTGGGGGTTCCGCGTGACCTGGAGGTGATGGAGGAGTGGCTCCTGGGGCTGACCGACGCGGAAGACGTGGAGGGGCTGGACGACCTCCGCGCTCGCGTTCGCTCGCGGCTCGACCGCGAGCGTGAGGAGGCCTTGGCGCCGCTGCGCTCGGAATTGAAGGGTGTGAGGTACGGCGAACTCGTGCCTGCGCTTGCGGGTCTGGCCGACGGACCCTGGAGTCAGTACGGCGCGGTTCCGGCCGATCTCCTCCTTCCGGGGCTGGCAGCGGCTCCTGCCGTACGAGTCGACCAGTTGGCGTCGCAGCTCGGCGCATCCGACGATCGGGACGAAGACCTCCACACCCTGCGCAAGGTGGCCAAGGCCGCGCGCTATGCCTACGAAGCCCTCGGTCCTGCTGCCAAACCCCATGCCAAGACGTGGAAGAAGGTGACCGAGTCGCTCGGGATCGTGCAGGACGGCATCGTCGGTCGTGACCTGCTCGCGACGAGCCGCGACCGGGCCGTGGCGGCGGGGGAGAGTGCTGCGCCGTACGACCACATGATCGGCGTGCTCGGCTGCGTGACGGCCGAGGCCGAGGCGGCCGGATTCGAGGCTCTGGCTCGAGGTCACGAGTTGCTGTCGGTGAGGCCGGGTGACTGGGCCGACCCGGAGATCTGCACGGACTCAGGGACGGGTTCCTCCCCGCCGACACTGTCCGTAGGATGAGCGACATGTCCACGGGGATGCCGCAGAACGACGTGCATGCCCACGCGGCCGCCATTCTGCAGCGCGCTCAGGACCTCGCCGATGCCCTGCGCTCCGATGCGGAGCGTCATGCCGCTGCGACGGTCAACTGGGCTGCCGAGCAGGCCAACCGCGCCCAGTCTCTGCTGAAGGAGGCCGATGCCGACCGGCGGGCGGCCGCCCAGACCCGGGACGACGCGGATCGCCGCCTCGCCGACGCGCACGCCGAGGCCGAGCAGTTGTTGGCCGACGCCGCAGACCAAGCCGCCTTGGTGGCCGGGGTCGCGGAACGGAGTGCTGCATCGGCTGTCGAAACGGCGAGGAATCATGCGGAAGCCCTGATGGCCGCGGCGACCGACAAGGTCAGCGCGTTCGAACACGAGGTTGGGGTACGGCACGACCGGGAGCGCTCCGAACACGAGTCTTGGCTCGCCGAGACCGCCCAGGAGGCCGAGCAGACCCGCGAGTCGGCCAGGATTCACGCGGCCGACGTCGCGTCGGAGACCGAACGACGGGCGGCCGCGCGTCTGGAGACCGTCGAGGCCGAGGTCGCGCGCCAGCTCGCCGACGCCCGCGCCCAGACCGAACAGATGTCGGCGACGGCAGCGGCGGCCGTGCGCGCGGCCGAGGAAGAGGCCGACCGGATCCGTGCGGCCGCGGCTACGGATCGCGATGCGATCCTCACCGACGCCGGAGTTCGGTCGACGGCAGCCCTGGCCGAGGCCGACGCCCACCTGGCGTGGGCTCGCCGTACGGTCGCAGAGATCGCGACCCAAGCCCACCTGGACGACACGAGCGAGCGGCGGGCGCGCCACGCCGAACTGGCTGCCCATACCAGAGTTGTCCGGACGAAGCTGTCGGTCATCCTGGCCAGGGCGTCGCATCGAGCCCGTACAGAGTTGGCTGCTTCCCGCGACCAAGCCGCGGACGCACGGCAGCGTGCGCTGACGTTGGTCAGTGTCGCCGAGCGAGAGGCGGCTGCGACGAGGCAAGCGGCGCTAGCCGAGGCCGCCGACGCGCTCCAGCGCTCGGAGGCGCGTGCAGGTGACATCGTGGCCCGCTCCCAGAGGCGACTTGCCGACGCCGAGGCGGGCGCCAAACTGATCCGCGACCGCGCCGCCGCCGACCTCGAACGGTTGCAGGCCGACACGTACCAGCAGACCGCGTATCTGCGCGAGGAGGCTGTGGCTTTGCTGGCAACGGCCCGGCGCGACGCCGAAGCCGTACGCGCAGAAGCCAACGCGATGCTGCAGGCCGCCCGTGCCGAAGTCGCCGCCCTGACGCGCCGCCGCGACGACATCCAGAGCCAACTGGGATCGCTGGCGGGCGTCATCGAGGCGCTGGCCGTACCCGAACCGTCATCCGGCGTCACGTACGCCGACGAGCAGAAAGAGCGAGGAGAGCTTCATGTCTGATACCGCATTCCGTACCGTGATGCGTGGCTACGAGCCCTACGAGGTGGACCGGACCATCGAACAGTTGCGCGCAGCCGTACAGACGGCTCGCAACGAGGCGGCCGAGCTGGCCGTGGAGAACGAGAAACTGCGGTCCGCGCTGGATTCCGCGCAGCACCAAGCGGCCGGTCTGCTGGGCCGGGTGTCCTCGCTGGAGGAAGCGGCTCGCAACGTCGCGCCGCCCACGTACGCCGATCTCGGCGCGAGGGTGGGGCAGATCCTGTCGCTCGCCCACGCCGAGGCGAACGAGCTGCGGGCGACGGCCACCCAGGAAGCCGACCAGCTCAAGGCCGACGCCGACGACCACGTCCAGCGCGTGCTGGCTCACGCCGAGGTCCGCAGTAAGGAGGCCGTCTCCAAGGCCGAGGCCGACGCTGCCGTACGCACGGAGGAAGCCCGTCGCGCCCACGACGAGCTCCTCGATGCTGCCGATCGGGAGTCTGCGGCCCGCCGGGGAGAAGCCGAAGCGGTCTACGAGCACCAGCGCGCCCGAGCCGCCGCCGCGGCGGCCGAGTTCGAGACGACGCTGGCCGAGCGGCGCGACCGCAGCGCGGCCGATTTCGCTCGTGCCTTGGCCATGCAGGACCAGAGCCTCGCCGCGGCCCAGGACAAGCTCGAAGCCGCGCAGCGGGAGGCGGAACAACTCAAGGCCGACAGCGAACGCCAGGCCACCGACCTGCTCGAGAGCGCCCGCGCCGAGGCGACCCAACTGCTGTCGACGGCGAAGGAACGGGCCGAGAAAGTGCGGCGCGAGTCTGAGCGCGAGTTGGCGGCAGCTTCTTCACGGCGCGATGCGATCACCGCCCAGTTGTCGAACGTACGGCAGATGCTCGCGACCGTGGGTGGTGGCGCGGTGTTGAACCCGTTCGCCGACGTTGCCGATGCCGCCGAGGTGAGCGATGCCGCCGAGGTGAGCGATGCCGCCGAGGAGACGGTCGAGTCGAGGTAGCCGGCCGTCAGGTCGTCGCGCGGCGGGTGAGCACGCCCGGTAGTTCGACTCGGGTTTCCGGCACGGCGCCGAGGTCGTCGGTGGCGAGCAGTTGGACGGCCAATGCTCCGGCCTCGTCGGTGTGCATGCGGATCGTGGACAACCGGGGTCGGGTTTCGAACGGGAGCGTGTCGTCGCACCCGAGCAGGCGAATGTCCCCCGGCACGAGGCGTCCGGATTCGGTCACCCCGTTGAGCACCGCCATCGCGATCACGTCGTCGAAGCAGAGCACGACCGTGGCGCGGGAGGCGAGCACGTCGTCCACGAGGGCGTAGGCCTCCGCGTAGGTTCCCGACTCGGCGCGCAGGAACGTGCAGTGCAGGCCCAAGGAACCCATCGTGAGTTCGATGCTCGAGCGTCGTTCACGCTCGGCCCACGAGCCGCTCGGACCGCCGAGATAGCAGAATCGCTTCTCGCCGTGCTCGGCTCGCTCCGTGATGAGTTCGTCGAAGGCACCGGCGCTGGTGAGCAGAATTCTGGCAGCGCCCGGCACGTCGTTGTTCAGGAACACGACCCGCGTGTCGGCGGCGAGCTGCTGGAGGTCGTCCGTCCCGAGCCGCGACGAGCACACGATGATCCCTTCGCACTGTGCGATCAGGCTCATCAGGTGCCGGCGTTCGACCTCGGGATCGCCGGCGGTTTCGGCGACGAGAACCGTGAGGTCGTACTTCTCGGCTTCTCGCTGCGCGGCCCGGATGACGGGCGGAAAGAAGGGGTTGAGCAGGTCCGGGACGACCAGGCCGAGAACTCCGGACCGGCCCGTGATCAACGCCCGAGCATGTCGGTTCGGCACGTACCCCAAGTCGCGGGCCGTCTGCGTGACGATCTCGACGGTTTCGGGCCTGAGCAGATGCGGCGCATTGAAGGCCCTCGACACGGTCGAGGGAGAAATGCCCAGTCGACGCGCAATTTGAACGAGAGTCACTCTCACCACAAGAGCGCATGATCTCGCATGGTTCGGCAACGCTGCAACGAATCCAAGGCTCGGACCGTGTTGACCACCTGCTCGAGGCTGCCGGCTGCGAAAGGTCCGGCCAGGCCGTAGTAGCGATGGGCGTCTGAGACCTCGTAGCCGCCCAGGGGGATCTCGTTGAGCGGCGGCAGGTAGCCGGCGACACCGTCGGCGTACCCGAGCACGAGAGCTCCGGGAATGAACGTACGAATCTCCTCGGCGGCCCACCAGAACGGCTCGCACGGCAGGGCGGCGACCGCGATCTCGCCCCAACGCCAGAGGGTCACCCTGCCATGCCAGACGGCCAACGTCGTGGGCTCTCGCAGCCGATCCTCGGCCCAGTCGATCCAGAGGTCTAAGAGCCCCTGAGCGGTGGCGGGTACGGCGGCCCGCTCCGCCCGCCACTGGTCAAGGCTGGCTCGGAGAACGTGGGGTGGTTCGGGAATCACGTCGAGTTCCACCAGTGCGCTCGACCAGGCCTTGACGTCGCCCTGTGCAGTGCGTCCGTCACGGAGGGCTGCCAGAGCCACGTCGGCGATGGCCCGACCGGTGCGAGTGGTAGCAGCGTAGGTACGGCCGGGCTGGGGCTCGGTCGAGAACGACGCCGACGGCGGGTGTGCGGAGTCGTTGACGTCGCCTGCGCACCCGGTGGCGAAGAGGGCCACCGAGCCGGGCAACGCGTCTTCCACGCGATCCCGCAGTGAACCCGGATAGTCGGCCGAGACGTCGGTGTTGGACGCGTCGAGCACGACCGGATGAGCCGGGAACGTGGTGAGGCTAGCCACCCACGTGCGGTCGGCTCGCCGGAAGCCGACGATCTGCACGGGAAGATCGGTGGCCCGGTCGCGGTGACGCCGGTTGGCGCCCACCCCGGTGCCCGCGCGTTCGCCGTACACCAGTTCGGTCCGCTCGCGCGACCGTGACGCCTGCCGTACGGCTGCTGCCGCGGCCTCGACCACCGCGTCGTGCACATTGGATGCCCAAAGGCCCATCCCGCGCGGTGTGATCGTCGGCCCGGCGTGGGTGTGGGTCGCCGTGACCACGACGTCGGAGCAAGGGCACAGGGCACGAATCGTGGCGCACGTGTCCTCGTGGAGTGCGACGCAATCGATTGTCACGAGGGCATGGTCGTCGACGACCAGAGCACGGACGGAGAGGGGGTCGAGGGTGCCCGTTGAACCGCTCGTCCGGGCGGCGTAGCCGGCCAGGGGAGTCCCGACGGGGACGTCGACATCCACTCGGGCGGCGCCGGCCTCGACCATCAGCACGAGGGCCAGGCTAGTCCCGAGCCGAGGCGGCTGGCAGGATGCCGGAATGCACGAGGGAGGTACGGCGGAACGTCCGGCACTGTTCTTCGACGGTGCCGACGAGTTCAGAGGCTGGTTGGACGAGCATCACGCCACTGCGACCGAGCTGTGGATGGGCCTGACGAAACGGCACTTCGTACCGAGGGGCCTGGTCTGGCAGGACGCCGTCCGCGAAGCCTTGTGTTACGGCTGGATCGACTCACAATCGCAACGGCTGGACGACGATGCCGTACGTCAGAGGTGGACCCCGCGTCGCCCCGGCAGCATCTGGAGCAAGATCAACGTCGCCGCGGTCGAGGAGCTGATCGCCGAGGGCAGGATGACGCCCGCGGGATTGGCCGCGTACGAGAAGCGCCGCGACGACCGCACGGGCGTCTACTCCTTCGAAGCCGAAACCAGCGAACTGCCCGAGCCGTACCAAGCCCTGATCGACGCCGACCCGCGCGCCGCCCTCTTCTGGGCTCAGGCGACCGCGGCGTACCGCAAGGTCGCGACCCACTGGGTCGTGACGGCCAAGCAGGAGTCGACGAGGGATCGCAGAATGGGCGAACTGGTCGCAGATTCATCCGCGGGGCGATTGATCAAGACGCAGCGGTACGGCAGCGAACCGGCCTGGGTGGGGCGAGCGCGGGCGCGACTCGACACCACCCACGTATGATCAGCAGCGATCCACCCCCTGTTGGTTGGGATTCACAAAGGTCTGCGCATGCGAAGAAGTTCCCTGATCGTCGGCGGGATTGTCCTGGTGGTGGTGATCGGCCTGGTGACCTGGTTCCTGACCCGGGGGGGACAACCGACGGCCGGTAGCTCGACGCCGACGGTTTCGATCACGGTGAGCCCCACTGGGGTGGCGACGCGGACGGGTGCGGCGGCCTCGCCGAACCCGGGCATCCTGGGCGGCTACACACACTTGGTCGTGATCGTGCAGGAGAACCACTCGTTCGACAACCTGTGGGGCACCTGGGGCAAAGTCGGAAACGACACGGTCAATGGGCTCAAGAACGTACCGCAGGTCGCCCAAGACGGGACCCCATTGACGTGTCTGCCGATGAACGACGCAAACTTGACCTCCCCGCCGCTCAGCGTCAAGTGCACCGACAACGATCGCGGCATCTCGAGCCACTTCGCGAATGCGCCGTTCAACCTGACCGACTACGTGGCCCTCGATGCTACGACCTGTCCTCAGGGGGCTCCGGAGGGGGCCGGCCGCAGCGGCGGATGCACGCGAGACCTGGTGCATCGCTTCTACCAGACCCAGTACCAGATCAACGGCGGCACGATGAACCGCTTCGTCACCGGGTCGGACGCCATCGGGCTGACGATGGGCATGTACGAAACTCAGAAGCTGCCGCTCTACGCATACCTTCACGCCGCGGGTGCCCCGAATTACGTGATCGCCGACAACTTCTTCGGCGGGGCATTCGGCGGTTCATTTCTCAACCACCAATTGATGATCGCGGGCCGGGCTCCGATCGACACCAGTGGGGGAGCTTCGGGCGGAGCGCGGTCCGTGCTCGACAGCAATGGCATGGTCGGGTCGTACCCGCTCTACCAGGCGACTGGACCGGCCCAGGACGGCCAGTTGACCCCCAAGTGCGCCAACGGTGGCAACGACTACGCCCAGGCCTGCGGCGACTTCGCGATCAACACGATGCAGCCCGGGTCGAAGCCGTACGTCGCGGGTCCGCGGTTGCCTCTCATCGACGACCGGCAATACCCCAACATCGGTGATCGGATGGTGGCCGCATCGGTGACCTGGAACTGGTACTCAGGTGGCTGGGACAAAGCAGTCGCCGGGAACGCCGGGACCTACTTCGAACCGGCCCACCAGCCGTTCAACTATTTCAGAGACTATGCCGAGGGTGGCCCCCACCGCGACCGTCTGCTGGACGAGAAGCAGTTCTTCACCGACGTGGCGGCCGGAACTCTGCCGCAGGTCAGTTTCGTCAAGCCGTACGGCGACAGCAACGAGCACCCCGGGAGCGCCAGCGAACTGGAGGGGAACCGCCACGCGGTCGAGTTGCTCACCGCCATCATGGCCGGACCGCAGGCCAAGGACACGCTCGTGCTGTTGACGTACGACGAGTTCGGCGGTTCGTTCGACCACGTGCCGGTTCCGAAGGGCGATGCGTTCGGACCTGGCCCGCGCATTCCGGCAGTGTTCGTCTCCGCGGGCATGACGGCCTCGGGAGTCGACCACACCCAGTACGACCTGACGTCGATCCCCGCCACGATCGAGCGGGCGTACGGTCTCGACCCCCTGTCGGGCCGCGATGCGGCCGCCAAGGACTTCAGTCGGGCGGTCCGCATCGGCGGGAAGGGCTGAACCTCCTGCGCGTTACTGGTCGTGCCGTACGACCTTGCCACCCTTCATGACGAAGCAGACCCGCTCGGTCGCCGTGATGTCGTCGACCGGATCGCCGGGCATCGCCACGATGTCGGCGACTTTGCCGACCGCGAGGGTGCCGACGTCGTCCAACCGCAGCAGGTCGGCGGCCACCGACGTTCCGGCCCGGAGCGCGCGGGCCGGGTCAATGCCGCACTGCACCATGGCCGCGAACTCCTTGGCTCCGTCGTCGAACGGGAACATGCCCGCATCGGTGCCGAACGCGATCTTGATCGAGCTGGCCGCCAACATGCGCTGGGCGTTCTGGATCTTCTCCAGGTCACGGGTGAACTTGCCCTGGATGTAGGCAGGCAGGGTGCCGGCCTTGAGGGCGTTCACGTCGGCGACGTTGAGATACATGGTCGGGACGACGAACACGTCAGACTTCTCGGCCAGATCGATGCCCTCTGCGTCGATCATGTAGGCGTGCTCGAGGCTTCGTACTCCGGCGCGGATGGCCTGCAGCACCGAGTCGGCAGATCCGCAATGCACGGCGACATCCATGCCGAGTTGGGCCGCGGCCGCGCACAGCGCGTCCATCTCCTCGTCGAACCAGCAGCACACGGCCGGGTCGTCGCCCGCCGAGTGGTAGCCGCCAGCGTTGGTGGTCTTGACCCAGTCGCCACCACCGCGGTGCTCGCGCCGCACCGTACGGCGAATGTCGCCGACCGAGTCGGCCGGATCGGAGATCTTGAAGCCCCAACGCTCGTTGAAGAAGTTGTCGATGTCACCGTGACCACCGGTGGGGGAGATGAAATGCGGGGCTACGACGACCCGAGGGCCGACGAACTCGCCGGAGTTGATCGCATTCCTGATGTCGACGACGGGCCATTCAGGGTCCGCGGACCCCAGGTCGCGGACCGTCGTGAACCCGATCTGGAGGTACTTCTGCGCGAGGGCCAGCCCGGTCAGGGCCTTGCGCGCCGACGAGAACAGGGTCTGGGTGATCAGCGGCGAACCCATCGTGAGGTGCACGTGGGTGTCGATGAATCCGGGCGTGACAGTCAGGCCAGTCAGGTCGACGACCTCGGCACCGTCGGGTGCAGCCAGATCGGAGCCCATTGCGGTGATGACGCCGTCCTCCACGAGAAGGTCGACAGCGCCGCCCAGGGAGTCGGAGACTCCGTCGAAATGTTTGCCACAACGGAGCAGAACGGTGGACACGGTGAGAACTCCTTTGTTCGGGTCCTCCTCACTCTAGGAAGGGGGTCTGACATTCCATCGTGTTGCAGTTTGTCGCCAGGACGACGTCGGGGGCTCTCCGGTTACCCGAAGAGCCCCCCGACGGCCGTATCCGTACCGGTCAGTTACTGATGTTGGCGTCGATCCAGCTCTTGCGGGCCTTGAGCCAGGACCGCATCGACGCGGCGTCGGTGGAGAAGCTCCCCAGACCCCACTGCGAATGATCCAAACTCGCTGAGGTGCTGATCTTCCCCTGCATTGTTCCGAGGTAGCTGTCGAGGCCGCCGATGGTCGGCGATACGGCCTTCCACCGGGCCACGGCAGCCGCCTTGAACTGCGGGTCGGAGAAGAGGCGGTTCATCCAGGTGACGTCGGACTGCCGCGGCGCAGCGTTGGGGTCGCGCATCCACCAGCCGGAGGTGGATGCTTGCCCTGCTCCGTAGTCGGCGTTGCCCTGGCCCGTGTCGAAGTCCCAGATCGGGCCGAAGAACAGCTTGCCGGTGTTGCCGTCCGTGGCGTCGCGGGCCTTGTACATCCACACGCTGGACCTGAAGTTCGCGCCGTAGTTTTTCGTCATCTCCATGACGATCCAGTAGTCGATGGCCGAGTTCTGGTCGATGTACTTGCGCCATCCGTTGACCGGATCGGTGAAGTTCGAGCCGAAGAGCACCGCGTCGACCGTGTTCATGTGGTTCTGGATGTACGACTTCTGGGGCGCGGTCAGCTCACCCTTCTCGGCGTCGGGTTCCTTGACGTACAGGCCGCCGGAATTGCCCGCGTAGATGTCAGGGTTCACCATGCCGCCGTCATCGGCCTGGCCGTGGTTCCACTCCATGAGGTACCCGCCGGTGATGGTGGGTGTGGTGGTGGCCGAGGTCGTCTTGAGCTCGTCGATGTTGACCCGTGACTTGTTGATCGTGATGCGTTCGATGAGCAGGTACTGACCCTGGTAGGAGCCGTTGAGGTAGAGGTCCACCGGCGCGTAGTGCGGAGTCCACGCAAGACCGGAGAGCTGCTGGCCCATCCAGTAGGCCGCCATGTTGCGCATCAACGAGATGTCCTCGTAGTTGGCGATCAAGGCCCACTTCTTGCCTGCGGCGATGCCGCACATCGCGGTCGAGGTGTCGAAGTTGAACTTGTACGGCTTCTTCGGCAGCGACCACGTCGAGTTGCCGCGACCGGAGGTCTTCACCTTGCCAGGAGCCACGGCCACGCACTCGGGAACGTTGGCCCCGGGCACCAACTCCACTGTTCCTTCGTGATCCGTCGAGCGGTCGGTGATGCCGACGCTCTCGTTCGTGTTCAGGTACAGCGTCGGCAGACCCGTGTTCTTCGAGGTCTTCGGTGCTGCGTAGGTGATGGTGTTGGTGGTAGCGCCGGTGGTGGTGATGGCGCGGTAGTTGTGGGTGACTTCGTAGGGGTCGGTGATGGTGATGGTGGCGTCGCCGTTGGTGTTGAGGGTGGCGGTGCCGATGTTTTTCCAGGTGGCGGTGGGGTTTTCGGTGGTCATCGTGGTGGCGATGGTTTGGACCTGGAGGGTGGCGGTTTGGCCGGTGAAGGTGTTGTCGTAGTTGATGGTGAAGACGCCGGCCATGCCGTTGTCGGCGGCGGTGAGGACGGCGGGTGGGTTGATGGTGACGGTGATCGTGTCGACGGCGGTTTGTCCGGAGGCGTCGGTGACCTTGAGTTCGAAGGTGAGCACGATCGGGGTGGTGTTGGTGAGGGTGGGGGCGGTGAAGGTGGGTTTGGCGGTGGTGGCCGAGGACAGGGTGACGGCTGGGCCGGTGGTTTGGGTCCAGGCGTAGGTGAGGGTGGTGCCTTCGGGGTCTTTGGAGCCGGTGCCGTCGAGGGTGACGGGTGCGGCGGAGGCGACGGACTGGTCGGGTCCGGCGTTGGCGGTGGGGGGCCAGTTGCCGTTACCGGGGTAGCCCCAGACTTCGATTTCGGCGAGGCCGACGTTGTAGGTGGAGGTGGAGACCGTGTCGACGGTGAACCTGACCCAGGTGATGTTCTTGGGGTCGAAGGTGACGGTGGTGCCGGCTGCGGTGCCGGCGGTGGGGCTGGTGTTGGTCAACGCGCCGACTTTGACGCTGGTGCCGTCGGAGAAGGTCAGGGTGCCGGCGGTGACTTGGTCGTCGGCGTTGGGACGGTCGTAGAGGACGATCTTGTTGACCGAGACCGGGGTTGACCAGTCGAGTTGGATCCAGGAGCCGGCTTTGCCGCCGGCGGTGGCCCATTCCTTGGTGTAGTCGGACGGGTAGCCGATCGCGGCGCCGTCGATCGCTTTGGCTGCGGTCTGGCTGGCGGCGGTGTTCTGGCTGGACGCGGTCACGGTGACCGACTTGGGGGCCAGGTTCTGCAGGACCGGGGCGGTGTTGGACACGGTGACCTTGACCTGGTCGGCGGTCGAGGCCAGGCCCTGGTTGTCGGTGACGATCAGGGAGAAGGTGTAGTCACCGGTGGCGGTCGGGGTGAACGTGGGTTTGGCCGTGGTGGTGCTACTCAGTGTCACTCCGGCCGGGGAGACCACGGTCCAGGCGTAGGAGGCGATCGTGCCGTCGAGGTCTTTGGACTTGCTGCCGTCCAGGGTGACCAGCGTGTTCACGGTCGCGGTCTGATCCACCCCGGCATCGGCGATCGGGGCCTGGTTCGGCGGCGGCGCGGTCACGGTGACGGTGACCTGGGCGGTGTTGGTCGACGTGGCACCGGAGTTGTCGGTGACGACCAGCGAGAACGTGTAGGCGCCGGTCACGGTCGGGGTGAACACCGGGGTCGAGGTATTCGGGTTGGTCAAACTGATGTTCGACCCGGCCGGCTGAGAGACCAGGCTCCACGTGTACGAGGCGATCGACCCGTCCGGGTCAGACGACTTGGTGCCGTCCAGACTGACCTGCTTACCGGTCACCGCAGTGAACGCGTTACCCGCGTTCGCGGTCGGGATCTGGTTGACCGCCTGCGTCGGAGTGCCGAACACCTCGATCTCAGCCAAACCCACGTTGTAGGTGGTCGACGACACCCCATCGACCCGGAGCGTGACCGAAGTCACTCGCCGCTCGTCGAACGACAACGACGTGGCCGTGCCGGTATTCGTCAACGCACCCGTCTGAAGCGTCGAGGTCGACTGCCCATCGGTGAACGTCAACGTGCCCGCCGTGACCTGATCATCGGTATTCGGCCGGTCATACAACTTCACCTGCGTCACATACATCGGCTGCGCCCAAGTCAACGTGATCCACGACCCCGTCTTCCCACCGACCGTGGCCCACTCCCGGGTGTAATCAGTCGGATACCCCTGAGCCACCCCATCGACAGCCTTCACACCCGTCTGCCCCGTCGACACATTCTGCGACGACACCGACACCACAGCCGACCCCGCCACATTCGCCACCGCGGCGTGAGCGGAGACCTGCGGTACGAGTGTTACGACGAGTCCAGCGGCTAGGCCAGCGATGCCGTTGCGCGTGAAGCGGCGCCTGATTCCCATGGTGGTGTCGTTCCCCTCCCCAGCCGTGCTGGAGTGCTGATGTTTCCCCGTGCCCCGTCGAGTCGGCCTCGACACGACAGGCAGCAGTAAAACATGACCCCTAGGGGTAGGCCGACACCGGGCCCGGAACTGGACGGTGACGCGTCTCGAACCCTCGACCGCCGCTCGAGTTTCGACGGAAAGCCCGTCGGCTGGTTGGCCGACGGGCTTCCGGGTACGACAGGTACGCGACCTGGCTCGGTGCCGTACTACTTGTCGATGTTCGCCGAGATCCACGCCTTGCGAGCGACGAGCCAGCTTCGCATCGAGTTGGCATCGGTCGTGAAGTCGCTGACCCCCCACAGGGCGTGATCGGAATCGGCAGACAGCTTGATCTTCGACTGCATCGCCGACAGCCAGGCATCCTCGGTGCCGATGGTCGGGGCGACTTGCTTCCACCGAGCCGAGGCCTTGGCCTTGAACGTCGGGTCCTGGAAGAGGCGGTTCATCCAGGTCACGGTCGTCTGTCGCGGCGCGCTGTTGGGGTCCCGCATCCACCAGTAGGACGTGGAGGCCTGGTTGCCGCCGAAGTCGGCGTTGCCCTGGCTGTTGTCGAAGTCCCAGAGCGGACCCTCGTACAACTTGCCGACCGTCACCGAACCGTCGGCGTTGACCACGTCGCGGGCCTTGTACATCCACGAGCTCGACCGGTAGTTCAGGCCGTACCCCTTGGTGACTTCGGCCGCGATCCAGAAGTCGATCGCTGCGTTCTCGTCGATGTACTTGCGCCACCCGTTGACCGGGTCGAGCCACTTCGAGTCATCGAACAGCAGGGTGTCGACGTCGTTCATCCACTTGGCGATGTACGCCTTCTGGGCCGTCGTCATCTCACCCTTGGTGGGATCGGGCTCCTTGAGGTACAGACCACCGCGCTGAGTGCCGTCGGTCCCGTTGACGACCATGATGTCCGGCGGGACGGTCTTGCCTGTGTCGTCGGGCTGGCCGTGGTTCCACTCCATGAGGTAGCCACCGGATACCGCAGGGAACGAGTCCTGAGCGGTCGGGTTGGCCGGATCGATCTTGAGCTCGTCGATGTTGACGCGAGTCTTGGAGACGGTGATGCGTTCGATGAGCAGGTACTGACCACGGTAGGAACCGTTGAGGTACAGGTCCACCGGCGAGAACTTCGGGGTCCAGGCCAGACCGGGCTTACCACCGTCGCCGAACGACAGGGCACCAAGCTGCTGACCGATCCAGTACGCGCTCATGTTGCGCATGAGGGACACGTCTTCGAAGTTCGCGATGACCGCCCACTTCTTGCCCGGCGTGATGCCGCAGAAGCTCGTGTTCTTGTCGGTGTTGAACTTGTACGGCTTCTTGTTCGTCGGCACTTCGGCCCACGTCGAGTTGCCGCGACCCGACATCTTCATCTTCATCGTGTCGAGCGCCTTGCCGTTCGCATCGTTCATGACGCACTCCGGCGTGCTCGTGCCGGCGACCATCTTCACCTGACCTTCGTGATCGGTCTCACGGTCGGTGATGGCGACGCTCTCGTTGGTGTCGAGGTAGAGGGCAGCGAGGCCGAGGTTCTTGTTCGGGCGAGGTGCTGCGTAGGTGATGGTGTTGGTGGTAGCGCCGGTGGTGGTGATGGCGCGGTAGTTGTGGGTGACTTCGTAGGGGTCGGTGATGGTGATGGTGGCGTCGCCGTTGGTGTTGAGGGTGGCGGTGC
>WBZS01000142.1_pt1 | contig 134274 bp, 129 predicted proteins | sample 5204201 | NCBI WGS metagenome assembly WBZS01 (sample SAMN12344357, study PRJNA552823) | activated sludge metagenome | biome: Activated sludge suspended growth; feature: Nitrification reactor; material: Wastewater; isolation source: activated sludge from nitrification reactor of wastewater... | reverse complement strand
CCGAGGACCCCAGTGGAAAAGCCGGACAGACCGGCAGAACCCCCACGCCCACACCCCACAATGGCGTCAGAAACGACGCGAGCAACCACCAGAAATCACGGTCGGTGGATCAGGGCTCAGGTGACCTGGTCCCAGTCGGGGTAGAAGTGCCGGCCTGCGGGGTCGAGGAACGCGAACCGGGCGGTGTTGGGCAGGGTGCCCGTGGCGCGGGCGAACGCGAAGACGGGGGAGTGGAGCTCTCGGGCGAGGGTGTTGGCGGCCACCATGTCGATGCGGCCGTCGCGGACGTAGGCGGGCACCGTGGTGAGCGCGTCGAGAATGCGCTGCATCGAAACGTGGACGGGCGCCACTGGTGCCGAGCGCCCTGAGGTGCGTCGTTGGCGAGCGGGGACCCTGGCGGCGTGGGCCAGGTTGCGCAGGTGGAGTTGTTCGGCCTCATCCAGGCGCAGGGCCCGGGCGAGGGCGTCCAGCGCCGCGTCGGACGCCCTCGCCAAGTTCCCGCGCTCGAGGTGGGCGTAGTACTCCGAGGACAAGCCGGCGAGCGCGGCCACCTCGTCGCGGCGCAGGCCAGGCACACGACGCCTACCGATGCGGGGCGGCAGCCCGACGGCGGCCGGGGTGAGGCGGGCCCGCCGGGACGCCAGGAACTCCCGCGCCTCGTCTTGCTGGTCCATGACCCCCACCGTAGGGCGACCCTGGCGCAAAGAACCATGTGCTGGCAGTACACGCATCAGGAGCACCTCCCGCCCCGGCGAGGAACGTGGTGGGCTGGTGCCGACACGGGAGGAGGATGCAGCATGCGGACGCCGATCCTCGCCGTGGCACTGGCCGCCGTGACCTTGGTCGCAGGAATGCTCGCGACGACCGGCTGTTCGGCCCCCGGGCCACCGGCACAGCCTTCGGCCCCGCGCCAGACCGCAGCGTCGGCGTCCGGCACGCCGACGGCGGCAACGCCGAAGGGGCACAACCTGGTGGATGCCGACACGACCCTGGCCGCCGTGATCGGCCATGCCAGCCTCGACGGGTTCGGGCAGTTCCTGGTGCCGAACGGCGGGACGCTACCTGACGACGGCCGGACGTTGCGCGACGTGGGCTCGCTCTTGCCCTATCACCGCAACGTCGACGCAGCCACGAGCGTGGACGTGGTCAACGAACTGATCGAAGCGTCGGACCGCGGCCGGACGGTGTACCACCCCGTCTACCCCGAATCCGCGATGGTGGCAGACCCGAGCAAGCGGGGGGTCGGGCTGTTCCACTTCTCGGGCGACCCCGGCGCCCCGTTCGCCATCGTCAGCGCGGGGGGTGGGTTCTCCTACGTGGGGTCGATCCACGAGAGCCTGCCCCACGCGCTGGAGCTGAGCCGGCACGGGTACCACGGGTTCGCGTTGCAGTACCGCACGGGCGGGCTGCAGGTGGCATCCGAAGACCTGGCCGCCGCCCTTTCGTACGTGTTCGCGCACGCCGAGGAGTTGCAGGTGAGCACGGCCGGGTACTCGCTGTGGGGCGGCTCGGCCGGGGCCCGCATGGCAGCCACCGTCGGGGCGCGGGGACCGGCGGCGTTCGGTGGCGATCCGCTGCCGCGTCCGGCGGTGGTGGTCCTGCAGTACACGGGGTACGCCGACGTGTCCGCACAGGACCCGCCCACGTATGCCTGCGTCGGCCAGGACGACGCCATCGCCGACTGGCGGACCATGCAGCGACGGCTCGACGCGTTGTCGGCCCTCGGTGTGGCCACTGAGTTCCACGTCTTTCCGGACGTGGGCCACGGCTTCGGGCTCGGCGTCGGGACCTCGGCCGAGGGCTGGACGGCCGGCGCCCGGTCGTTTTGGGAGCGGCACCGATGAGGGGGAACCCATGAGGACACCAATCGCGATCCGGTGCGCCGGCCTGGTCGCGCTCACCGCCTGCACGAGCGGCCCCGCACCCGGACGGACGACCCCGTCGAGGCCACCCGCCGGCGACACCGTGGCCGCCGCGCCGGCCGACCCCACTCGCTCGCAGGCGCTCTACCTGGCGCCAGCTGGGTTTCCCTGGAGACCCCGAGCGTCGGGCTGGGCCACTGCCACGTGGCGAGGCTGGTCGCCGGTGGCTCAGCTCAGTTCTGTGAGGGACGCGGCTTGGTGCTGAGGCCGAACGGGGCGTACAGCGGGCAGAACCCCAGCGCAGAGGTAACGAGCATCACGACGGCGAGCGCGAGCAGGATGACACCGCCGATCGAGCCGAAGCCGACCAACCAGGCGCCCACGGCGAGGAGTGCGGCGAGGACGATCCGGACGATTCGATCGGTGTTGCCGATGTTCTGCTTCATGGTGTGCTCTCTCTCGGGAGATGGGTGGAACGTGGTCGTCGGTCGCTGAGGTTCCGGCAGCGATGGTTTAGCCGCAGACCGAGGTGCCGGACAGCCGCTGCACCAGGCCGAGGCTGAGGATGCCCAGAGCGATGGCGCCGCTGAGCATGCCCGTGCCGTCGTTCAGTACGAGGGCCGCGCCCGGCACCAACAACCCGGACATCACGGCGCACGAGGTCACGGCCCTCGGCGTCGAACCGCGGAGGGGCACATAGGTGGTGAGGATCAGTGCGGCGAGCAGCGACATGGCGGCAAGCGCCAGGGTCCACAGTGGGCCGGCGCCCGCGGGTCCGAGCGCTGCCCTGTATCCCCCGAACGCCAGGGGTACCAGGACGATCATGGCCACGGTATGACGCGGGAGCCAACCCTGGCGGAGCGCCATGATCCCTGACGGGCGAGTGATCGTGACAGCCTGGATCGTGGGGATCCGGCCCTCCGGGCCGAACAGCGGGGAGGCCACGGGCTCAGGGCCCTCCGGCGGCATCATGAGCCGGCGCTCGGCGATGGGGCGAGCTCGGCGCGGACGGCGTCCATGTCGAGCGCCTGGACCTTCTCGATGAGCCGATCGAGGTCCGCGGGGCGCAGCGCGCCGGGCTGGCGGTGCACCAGGATGCCGTCGCGGAATGCCATCAAGGTCGGGATCGATCTGATTTCGGCAGCCTGGGCGAGTCCGCCCTCGGTCTCGGTGTCGACCTTGCCGAAGACGACGCCGACGTGCTTTTCGGAGGCGGCCTCGAAGGTGGGCGCGAACGAGCGGCACGGCCCGCACCAGGCCGCCCAGAAGTCGACCAGGACGACTGGGTTGCCGGTGACGGTGGCTTCAAAGTCGGCGGCGGTGAGGTTCGTGGTGGCCATGGGTGTCCTTCCTGAGTGTGGAGGTCTGCTACCCGGTGACGACTTGCCCGCCGGCGGACTTCCAGCCGGTGATGCCACCGGCGAGATCGAACAAGCGCGCGATGCCGTGCTGCTGCATCGCGGCCATCGCCGCCTTGGAGCGCTGACCGCTGCGGCAGTAGACGGCGTAGGTCTTGGACGCATCGAGCGCCGCCACGCCCTGGGTGAAGTTGGCTGACTGCAGGTCGAGGTTCACTGCTCCGGTGATGTGACCCTCGGCGAACTCGGAGGGAGTGCGCACGTCGAGCAGGATCGTGTTCTGCAGCCTCGCGGCAGCCGCGAAGTCGGACGCAGAGAGGCTTGCGCCTGCTGCCGGAACGGCGGCGGCGACCGGGCCGGAGGTCACGCTGACCGCCTCGCTCGAGCAGCCCCCCAGGAGGAGGGCTGCGATCACCAATGCCGCGGCCGGGCCCGAGCGCTTCACAGGCCGTTGACCTTGGACGGCTCTGAGGTCGACGCCAGCCGGGGCGGGGCGGACGGGGAAGCCCCCGAGTGGCCGTCGCACCATTGTCCGTCGGGCACCTGGGCCTTGACCTCGGCGACGTGCTGACCGCAGCCGCTCCAGGTGGTCTTGCCGCAGGTCCGGCAAGTCATGGGACTGCACATCGCATCTCCTTCGTCGTCGTCGCCATCCAATATACCCCCCGGGGTATATGACGGCCAACTGGGCGTGGCGATGGTGCCCCGCGGGGAGCCGCAGGTGAGAACCCTCGTCCTGCGGGGTGCGCTCTCCAACCCCGGAGGGGTCAGGCCGTCCCACCGGGCTGCACCACCCCGTGCTCATAGGCGATGATCACCAGTTGCGCGCGGTCGCGAGCGTTCAGCTTGGTCAGCAGTCGGCTGACGTGCGTCTTCGCGGTGGCGTAGCTGATGACCAGCCGATCGGCAATCTCGGCGTTGGACAGCCCGGCGGCGACGGCGGCCAGCACCTCGACCTCGCGCTGGGTCAGGACGTCCAGAGTGCCGGTCGGTGCAGTGACGGGCAGACTGCGGCGGAACTCCTCGATCAGCCGGCGTGTGGCATGGGGTGCCAACAGCGATTCGCCGGACGCCACGATGCGGATCGCGTCCAACAGCGTGTCCGGTTCGGTGTCCTTGGGGAGGAAACCGCTGGCGCCCGCACGCAGCGCCGCGAACACGTTCGCGTCGTGGTCGAACGTGGTGAGTATGAGCACCCGGCACGCGGCCGTGCGCGGGTCGCGGGCCAGGCGGCGCGTCGCCTCCAGGCCATCGATGCCGGGCATCCGGATGTCCATCAGCGCCACGTCGGGACGCTGCTCCCCGACCACCTCCACGGCCGTCAGCCCGTCCGACGCGAGGCCGGCCACCTCGAACCCGGGTTCGTGGCGCAACAGCAACGCCAGCCCACTGCGCACCAGCGCCTCGTCATCGGCGATCACGACTCGGATCATGGCTCGACCCCCTGTCGCGGAAGCCTGGCGATCACTTCATACCCGCCACCCGACGCCGGCCCCACGCTCAGGCTGCCACCCCAGGCAGACACGCGTTCGCGCATCCCCCGCTGTCCGGACGCCGGCGCACTGCCCGAAGCGGCGCCCCGTCCGTGGTCGCGGACGCGCAGTTCCAACTCTTCGGGGCCGTAACGGATCGACACCCGCGCTCGGTCGGTGCCGGCGTGACGCACCACGTTGGTGAGGGACTCCTGCAGCACCCGGTAGGCGCTCAGGTCCATGGCGGGGGTCAACGGCCAGGGTTCGCCGTGCTGATCCAGGGCGACGTGGAGCCCGGCCGCCGCCAGGTCTTCGATCAGGTCAGGCACGGCCGCGAGCCCCGGGTTCGGGCTGGTTGCGCCCGCCTCACGGAGGGCGCCGAGGATCTGGCGCACCTCGCGGAGTGACCCACGGCTGCGGTCGGCAATGGCCAGGAGCGCCGCCTTCGCCTCGGCCGGATCGGACTCGATCATCCGAGCGCCCACGCCGGCCTGCAGCGCGATGACGCCCAGCGAGTGCCCGACCACATCGTGCAGTTCCCGCGCGATCCGCAGCCGTTCCTCGGTAAGGGTCGCTTGGGCCTCGTTGACTTGGACGCGTTCGGCGAGCGCGGCGCGCTCAGCCTCGAGGCGGGCGGCTGCCCGGTGGAGACGGGTGGCGCGTCCGAGCACGAACGAGCCGCCGAAGAGGGCGAGGTTCGTGGCGGCCTCACCCGGCGGCATGCGTACGGGGAGGAGCACCGCAACCAGCACCACGATCGCGAGGGCGTAGCCCGCGGCGATGATCGTCGCGCCCGCCGGGCGATGTGCGGCCACGGTGTAGGCGATCAGGAACAGGCCGGCCCCCATGGCGGCCGTGCTGAACCCCCACGCGATCATGACCACGACGAGCCCCCCCGTTACCAGGAACGCCGGCAGCGGGGCCGCCCGCCGGGCGGCAAGACCGATGGCCGCGGCAACCATCATGACGACGTGCTCCACCGAGACAGGCCCGGACGCCGCGGCCGCGAACATCGCCGTGGCCAGCAACCCCAGGGCAAGGGCGCTGTCCAGCAACCAGGGGTGTTCCCGGTCCAGCCCGGTCAGCCCTTGCCACGTGGTCACTTCCGGAACGTATCCGACCCTCGATCACGCCACAACAGCCGGAAGAGGTAGGGCCTGGTCCATCCCGGGACGTACCGGTGTCGGGCGTCCACCCAGAGGATGAGCGCGAAGATGAAGCCCCGGTCCGACGCGCCCAGATGTGTCGCGGGCGGACGCTTGCGCCATGACGAACACCAAGAACATCACGGGCGCCGCCCGTACCTCGCGGCGCTGGATTGGACTGGCCCTCGGGACGGTCGGCGTGGCTGCGGCCGGGACGGCTGCCGGCCTCCTGCAACCGTTGGGGCCCACGACCCCCGCCGGGGCGCTCGCGCTCATGGCCGGTGGTCTGTCCGTCGGGCTGGTGGCGGGAGCGCTGGCCCGAACGCGCTGGATGTTGCTCCTGGCGCCGCTCGCCTTCGTCGCGGCGTTCGAGTCGACCCGCTCGGGGGCGGGGTTGCTCACCACCGGGCCGCTGCGGCTCGAATCGGCCTACGGGCCGCTCGCCTGGGCGTTGGGGAGGTTGGTGCCGTGGGCGTTGGCGGTCATCTCGCTGGCCACGGGAGCCGGCTGGGGCGTCCGGGCCGCCCAGCGGCGTCCGGGTGGGAGCTCGGGACTCGTGGTCGCGACCGCACTGACCGTCCTGCTCGCCGGTTCGCTCCTGCTTCCGGCCAGCTCGCCGGCCCTGCGTGACCCGTCCGGCACACCGATCCCAGGTGCGGTCTCCGAGTTGGTCAGCGTCGAGTTGGGAGGGCACGAGCAGTGGATCCAGGTACGCGGAGCCAGCGCGAACCTGCCAGTGCTGCTGTACCTCAGCGGTGGCCCGGGACAGAGCGACCTGCCGTTCTCGCGCGTGCTGTTCGAGCCGCTGACCCGGGACTTCCTGGTGGTGGGCTGGGACCAGCGCGGAACCGGCAAGTCCTACACAGGCATCGACGCCGGCCTGACCCTCGATCGTATGGTCGAGGACACGATCGAACTGGCGCGAACGTTGGCCGAGCGCTATGGCCAACCCAAGATCTACCTGCTCGGCGAGTCGTGGGGCAGCATCCTTGGGGTGCTCGCGGTGCAGCGAGCGCCGGAGTTGTTCCACGCCTACCTCGGCAGCGGGCAGATGGTGGACCCGCTCGCCACTGACGAGGCGATCTACCGTGACCTCGTCACGACGGCCATGCGCTCCGGCAACGGCGACCTGGTCGCCTCGCTCGCGAAGATGGGCCGGCCTCCGTATCGCGGGGGAACCATCGACTACGGCTTCATCTTCAGCCACTACTCCCTGATCGAGGGCGGCTACACCCCGCCTCAGGAGTACGTGCAGCGCGGGTCGGACGCCAACCTGGGCCCATGGGGGGTGCTGGGCCAGGAGTACGCCCCCCTGGAGAAGATCAGCGTGCTGCGCGGTTTGATGGACCTCCATTCGGTGATGTACCCACAACTGCAGCACGTGGACTTCCGCCACGACGCCACCAGCCTGGACGTGCCCGTCTACCTGATCATGGGCGAGCACGAACTCGCGGCACGCGCCGCCCCCGCCAAGGAATGGTTCGAGCTGTTGCGCGCTCCGGACAAGCGCTGGTACTCCCTTCCGGACAGCGGCCATTCGGTGGCTTTCGAACAGGCGGGCGAGTTGCACCGCATTCTGCTGCAGGACGTACACGCGGGACGCTAGCGACCCTTCCGACGAGGTCCACGCCCACGTGTCACGCCGGGCGCCCGTGATGCCGGCGTGGTGTCACATGCCCGTGCCGCGGTTCAGTGCCACGTGGGCAGACTGGCCTCGCTGTAGCGGGCGCCGAAACCTCCGTGCGGGAGGATGCGGTCGATGTCCGCCAGGTCGGTGGAGGAGAGGGTGATGTCCACGGCGGCGACGTTCTCCTCGACGCGGGCGGGGCTGCGAGTTCCCGGGATCGGCACGATGTCGTCCCGCTGAGCCAGCAGCCACGCCAGCGCGTGCTGCGGATCGTCGCCACCACGGACACTCTGCGGGCCCGCAACCTCGAAAAGCACATCGCCTGGGCCGAACGACTGGTGCCCCTGGTCGCAGCCCGCCTTGACGCTGCTCCCACCGCAGGCTCGGCGCTCCAGGCGCAAACGATCGTGCACATGGCCATCGCCTGCTTCGACGTCGCACTGAACGCCTGGGCTCACGATGAGCATGCGCGGCTGGGCGTCCTGCTCGACCAAGCGTTCGACAGCGCGACACGGCTGTGAGACAGCTGGCCTTCGTCGTGACTCGCGCGAGTGATTCGGGCGTGGGGCCGAGGTGGGAGGCGACGTCCGTCTTGGGGCAGGGGCGGCCGGTTCAGACGCCCTCGCGCAGGTTGGCCAGGATCGCCTGATAGGTCTCCTCGGTGGCGCCCTCTGCGGCGGGTACGACGACGGCGTTCGGTCGGGCGGCCAGAACGTCGGCCAGGTTGTGGTACATCTCGGCGAGGAAGGCGTCGCCGCCGAGGCGTTCGACGACGTCGCGATTGTGTCGATCCCACTCGTCGACGGCCGGACGCCCGGAGAAGCGGGAGACGGCCTCCTCCCGGTCGGCCCACAGGACGATCTCGACGAATCGGGCGCCGTGCCGACGGGCAAGCTGCTCGAAGGCCTCGATCTCCTCGACCCTGGCCAGGTACTGGGGCAGGACCACGTCGCGTCCGCCGGCGAGGTGCGCCCCAACCATCGCCTTCGCGACGGGCCGCAGGATCTCGTGAGCGTGGTCGCCGCTGCCTTCCCAGCCGCTGACGAACTGATGCAGCGCGTCGATGTCGACGTTGAGCGTGCCGGGATGGCGTTGGGTGTACAACCTCGCCAGCGTGGACTTGCCGATGCCCGGGGGCCCGTTGAGGTGGAGCAGCATCGGCATCCCGGCAGGCTAGCATCGGCGTTCCCCGTCGCGGCGGGCGACCTCAACTACCGTGGCGGCAGGCGATGCAACGCGGTCGCGGTCCCTTCTCGTACGCTCAGTGTGTGACCGATCAGACAGGGCACGTCGCGGCGTCCGTCCCGTTCGTGCTGGTGGGGTGGGGGTATCGCTCGCGCGCGTGGCTGGCGGCGTCCGGCGGTATTGAGGGTGTGCCGTGTGCTGGCGTGGTGGTGCGCACACCCCGGGAGACGCCCGTGCCCGCATTCGGGTCGCTGGGCGAGGCGCTGGACGTCACGGGCGCCCGGTTCGTGGTGTCGTCGGTCAGCTGGGACTCCGCCCCCGCCGTGATCGCGGACGCGGTGACCCGCCGCGTCCCGATCCTCACCGAGACACCACCGGCTCCGGACGCCGACGGGTTGCGCCGGCTGTGGGCCGAGGTGGGGGCGTCCGGGCTGGTTCAGGCCGCCGAGCAGTACCCGCGGTATCCGGCGCACGCGGCCCGGCTGGCGCTGACGCGGTCGGGGGTGCTGGGGACGCCGACGCAGGCGCAGGTCTCGTCCACGCAGCTGTATCACGCGGTCGCGTTGATGCGGGCCTATCTGGGGGCGCCCTGCGGTCCGGCGACGGTCCGGGCGACGAAGGTGAGTGCCCCGTTGCTGCAGCCGCTAGGGCGAATGGGTTGGACGGGGGAGAGCGAACCAGGTTCGGCGACGACCACGCACGCGGTGATCGACTTCGGGTCCGGCCGCAGCGGCGTGTACGACTTCACCGACCTGCAGACCCGCAACCTGCTGCGGATGCGGCGGCTGGTCGTCCGCGGGACGCTCGGCGAACTGGACGGCGACGTGTTGGTGCGGTGGGGCGGGCCGGAGACGATCCTGACCTCGCGGCTGGAGCGTCGCCAATCGGGTCACGACCTGGACATGTCGGGGTTCGACTCCGAGACCATCAGCCACGGCGACACGGTCCTGTGGCGCAACCCCTGGCCCGGACGACGTTGGTCCGACGACGAGCACGCCACCGCGGCGATGCTGAGCGACATGGCCGCCTGGGTCGACGGACGCGGCCCCGAACCGTACCCGCTCCGCGACGCACTGGAGGACGCGGCTGTGTCCTTCGCCATCGAACAGTCGGCGGCCGAGGACCGTCCGGTGGAACACGCCGATCAGCCCTGGAACAGGGCAGACTGAGCGAATGCCTCGCTACGTCGCTCTACTCCGCGGGATCAACGTCGGCGGGCACAACCGGGTGGCCATGGCGGACCTGCGCGACCTGATCACGTCGCTCGGGCACGGCGACGTCGCCACCTACGTGCAGAGCGGCAACGTGGTGTTCACGGCCGGCTCCGCCGCGCCGAAAGCGCTCGCCGACCAGCTCGCCACGGCCATTGAAGACAACCTGCACCTGACGGTCCCCGTTGTGGTCGTCACCGCGGACGACCTGGCGCGCATCGTCGCCGACAACCCCTGGCCCGATGAGGCGAACCCGAAGGCCCTGCACGTCTCGTTCCGCGACACGACGCTCACCTCGGACGAGATCGCCGCGATCGCGCAGGCGGAGTCGCGCGCCCGTGACAAGGGAAGCCGCGACGAGGCGTCCGTCGTCGGCGGGACGCTCTACCTGCACACGCCCGACGGCCTCGGCCGCAGCGAGCTGGCCGTCCAGCTGAGCCGGCTGCCGGGAGCCAAGGGCGATCGCTTTACGATGCGCAACTGGTCCACGGTGCTGAAGCTGTCCGAGCTCGTCCGGCAGCCTGGCTAGGATCAATCGTCGTGGCGGACCAAACCCCCCGGCGCGCCCTCCCGGACGCTCGGGCCGACAACACAAGTGAGTCGCCCGTCCTCATCGTGCCGACCCGCTTCGAGCGGGCGCGCACGGTCTATGAGCTCGTCTCCGACGTCGTCACCCCGCAGCGGATCGGCCTCGTGCTCGCCGCTTTGGTGTTGCTCGTCGCCGGGATCGCCGGCGGCTTCGACGCGGTGAGCGCGGCCGACGACGACACCCCCACTGCTGCCGTCGGCGAGGTCGTGGACGCCGCGCCGTTCGAGATCACCATCAAACGCGCCCGCTACGGAACCGAACTCAAGCCGATCGCCTACCGCCAAGACGGACGCCGCCACCTGTTCGTCACCCTCGACGTCCGCAGCAAAGACAGGTTGCCGGTCCCCGCGGGCATCCTGCTGAACGCCGTCCGCATCGACGTCCCGGGGCTCGCCACCAACGCGAGCGGCTCACTCGCCACGCCCACCGCCTATCGCACGGGCGACGGCCTCTCGGTTAGGTCGCTCCAGCCAGGGGTGACCGTGCCGGTGGTGCTGACCTGGCAGCAGGACGCCGCCGCGCCGGTCCCCGAGACGCTGACCGTCACGGTGAACCGGCAGACGTGGCGCACCTCGACGTTGGAGGACTCCGAGTCGTGGTTCGACCCCGAGCCCGTTCGCGTCGCGACTCTTCCCGTAGAAGCCCTGGCGGAGGGCTGATGCGCCTCACGCGGTCCGGCCTGTTGACGGCCCTGCTCGTCGTCGCCGCGCTCTTCGTCGGCTCGGCCATCACCGAGCGCATCCCGACGGCCGACGCGGTGTTCGAGGGCCGGTTCTCCCACCACGCCGCCGTCGGCGAGGCGGTCACCCTCCGCACGGGGACGATCACCGTGACGGACGTGCGCACCGCCGCCACCGTGAGCTACAACGGCAACGTCGCGCGCACCACCGGCCTGTGGGTCGTCATCGACCTGGAGTGGACCGCCGCCCGCGAACCCCGGCCGCTGCCCCTCGCGGCACTGCTGCTCGAAACCCCCGACGGACGCCGCTTCGGCGGCCTGCCCGCCCTGTTCGTCACCTGCACCTACGGCCAGCCGGGGCTCGTGCACAGCTGCCACCTGCCGCTCGAAGTGACCCCGGACGCCCTCGCCGGCAGCCGCCTGTTGGTGCCGGCGGGGACGAACGTGGACGCCCCCGACGACGTCGCCGTCATCGACCTGGGCATCGACGCGGCCCGGGCCGAAGCCATGGCCGCCGCAGCCGGGACGATCGCGATCCCCCAGACGGCCGTCAGGGGGGTCAAGTGACCGAAGCGGCCATGACCTGGAGGCGCCGCAACCGGCTCTGGCTAGCCCTGTTGCTGCCGCTGCTGCTGCTCGCGCTCGGGGCGTCCTCGTTCCGCCTGACCCGCCTGTACCTGCCGTGGGAGTGGTCGCGTCCGATCGTCGCGGGCGGCACATCGGGCACGTTCACCCACGAGTTCGTCGGCTTCGACGACGCGCTGCACACCCGCACGGTCGGCGTCACCGTCACCGAGGTCACCGAGGTGGTCGCGTGGGAGGGGGACGCCCCCGTCGAGGGCGCCCGCCTGTGGCGCGTCTTGCTGCGCTTCGCGGCCGCCCCCGACCAGCTGTTGCGCGGCTGCACCGTCGAGCTGACGGACGCCGCCGGCGTCCGCTACCGCTTCGAGGGTGGCCGGCGGGCGGCGAACGCGTCGGCGCGCTACTGGACGCCGGCGTCCAAGCCCGACTGCGTGCCCAAGGACACCCCCGGCCCCGACCTGGCCCCGTTCACAGGCAAGTTCGTGCCCGCGGAGGTGGAGCGTCCCGCGTCGTGGGTCGTGTCGACGTCGATGGTCCTGCCCGCTGGTGTGGAACCGGAGCACGTGCGCGTGATGTGGACGCAGCCGGAGTTCCTGGTGCTGGAGATTCCCCGCTGACCTCAGGTCGCCGGGACGGGTTTGGGTTTCGGGTGGACCGCGTCGGCGTCGGCGTCCGGCCCGGCCGGGACCTCGGCGTCCCGCTGCGAGCTGACGACGACGTTCACGGCCGCACCCAGAAGCGCGAGGGTGACCACGAACGAGAAGCCACGCTCGACCATGAGGGAGTACGGCTCAAGGGCGTACTGGCGCAGCGAGTCGCCGGGGCCGATGATGCGGCGCATCAGCTCGGCCACGAGGGCTTCGAGCTGGCCGACGACCACGAACACCACGCAGAACAGCACCATGGGCACGATGCCGGCGCTGGCGACCTTGCCGATGGCGCCGAGCGTGTTCTGCACGGGGGTAGTCAGCGGCTCGACCGCGTGCGAGAGCGCCCGGCGGACGGGCTGGGGGACCTTCTTGATGCGGCGGGCGACGTCCTCGTGGGTCTCGACCGTGAGCTCGGTGGCCTTGAGGCTGTGGCCGTACACCGCCGCGCCGATCGCCAGCCAGGCCACGGGCAGCACCACCAGGCTGCCGAGGTTGCCGAGCAGGGTGCTGATGCTGTCGACGATCGAGGTGGCCCAGGCGCTCCACGCGCGGACGGCCTCGATCAGGGCGTCCCACCAGCCGATGAGGCCGGCGACCGCGCGTCGCGAGGTGACCCACTCGGTCAGGTTCGCCAGTTCGCTGGACATCGCGCTGGCGATGGTCATCAGCCACAGCGCCTCGACGTAGGTGGCGAACGCCGCCCACGCCACGTGGCGTTCGGCCAGGTCGAGCAGCGTGATCGCCTTGCGGATCACCAGCGCCACCACGATGAACAGCGCGAGGAGCCAGCCGTCGGCGTAGGAGGCGCGTCCGAAGTTCATGCTCTGGATGTTGGCGTTCAGCCACTCGTCGGCGGTCGCGTCGTAGAGGAACACCCGGACGTCCTGGCGTAGCAGTCCGGCCGAGGCGTACACCGCGAGGAAGGGGATGAGCACTTGTGCGGCGACGGTCAGGTCGTCGATCCAGCGCGTCCGGGCGGGCACGCGCGCGACCATGGATGCGAACGACGACAGCGTCGGCGCCATCGCGCGCAGCATGAGCACCATCGACAGCAGCGTCGCCAGGGGAGCGAACGGGATGATCAGGATCGCCAGCGTGGGACTCCAGTCGGAGACCACCGTCGTCAGCCACAGGACGCCCATCCGTCCGGCCCAGCCGGCGAGGAACAGCGCCACCAGTTGCGGCCAGTGCGCAGCGAGCACGCGCGCGCCGTCGGCGAACACACGTCCGAGCGTGCGGGCGGCGTCCGAGATGAGATTCACGGGACCACGGTAGGGCGTGAGCGGAGGGCGGCCGTCCGTCATTACCCTTCGGCCTCGGCAAGGGCCGACTGGACGGCCTCGTCCTCTCGCAGCATTGGATCCGGCAGTGGGTTAGTTGCAGCCGACGCGTTGAGGCTGCCTAGGCGGCGACGATCGGCTTCACGGCGGCGATCTCGTCAGCGTGTGCGACCTTGGCGATGAGTGTGTCGTAGTTGGTCTGCAGGTCAATCCAGTACCGGTCGCTTACACCGAGCGCGCGGGCAATCCTCAACCCGGCGTCCGGGGTGATGCGACGCTTACCCTTGACGATCTGGCTGATGTGGGTCTGGCTCAGCCCGGTTGCTTGGGCGAGCCGGTACTGGGTGATCCCCAAAGGTCCAAGGAACTCCTCGGCCAGGATCTCCCCCGGGGTAACCGGAGCGTGTGCAGGTGTCGTCATGTCGATGCCTCCTCAGTGGTAGTCGACGAGTTGAACAGCGACGGGTCCGGCGTCAGTCCACTTGAAGCAGATTCGGTACTGGTCGTTGACCCGGATCGAGTACTGGCCGCCCCGGTCGCCGGCCAGCTTCTCCAGTCGGTTGCCGGGAGGGACGCGGAGGTCGTTGATGGTCCGAGCGACGTCAAGCATCTGAAGTCGTTTGTGTGCGGCCCATTGAACGTCGGCTCCGAGCCGAGGTGCCCGTTCGAGGTCCCACACCCTGCGCGTGGTCTCGTCGGCAAAGGACTGGATCACACTGTCGATACTAGCACAGGTAGATACTATCGCTATGTGATACCTAAACAGCTTGACACCACGGTCCGCTGCCGCGTGCCGAGACGCGACTGCCGCGAGGGCTCATCTCAGCTGCAAAGCCGACCCGGCGGCTCGCGCATCTACTGGTCGTGGCGAACGAACTTGAGACACTGAATCATGACGGATCATCGGGGCGAGGTTCGTGTCGCGGTCGCGACGTCGGATCACGGGAGGCTGTTGGCGGCGCTGCAGTCGGGGTGGCCCCAGTACATGCTGCAGTGGGTGGGGGACGGCCTGGCGGCCGCCGTCGCGGGAGGCCGTGGGGACGCCGAACCGCCGGCCCTCCGGTGCGCCGAGGCACTGCGCGAGCGGAAGTGGGACGGGGATCGTGAGCTGGCCGCGTCGATCGAGGCAGCACTCGGAGCTGGTCCGACGCCGGCTCTGAAGCCGTTGCCGGTCGACCTGGAGGACCTGGGCATGATCCTCGAGGGCGACCCACTCAACAGTGGCGGCTGCATCGACCTGCGTGACGGTGAGGTGTGGCCGCAGGTCGTCCTTGACGATGGGGCAGTGGTCGACCTGGATGAGCTGGACCCCGATCAGGTGCTGTGGGTTCACAGCGAAGGGTCAAGACCTGGCTACGCCGACATGGAGGAGTTCATCGCGCTGATCGAGGATGGCGTCCTGGCCGAACGCCTGGAGCGAGCGATCCAGGGGAGCGGGGCGTTCCGTCGCTTCAAGGACGTCCTGCGTAGCGATCCGGTACTGCTCCAGCGCTGGTACGGCTTCAGCGAGGAGCGCCAGCGCGGCAGGGCCCGGTCGTGGCTGGCGGCAGAGGGGTACGCACCCGTTCCCAGAGCGGGCGGCTCGAACTCGTCGTGGTGCTGACATGGTTCTCGATGAGCGGGGGAGCAGGAGTCCCGATCATCACACCTTGTCAAACCGGACTCTCAGAATCACCCCAACAAGGACATCTCATCGAGAACCATTTCAACACCATCAGGCGCCAGCATCCCCCAGGCCAGGTGTTTCGGCGAGGGCGCCTCGGGGCCGAGGTCTCGTCCGCCGTGCGTGGCCGGGGATACCCGGTGGTGTTCGAAAGCTGTGCGTGTGCCCCACCCAGTCAATCGCGACTTCCCAGCCGATGACCTCGGCCGTGCGCACGATCAGGCACCACGCTTGAGGCTGTCACGGGCCGAGTGCGTGCGGAGGCAACTACACCGGGCACGGCCCAGCAACGCCGGGTTCGGCCCGGTGACTTGGTCGCCATCGTCGAGGTCCTCGGCCTCGCGCACGGCCCTCTTGACGGGCAGGACGTAGCTGCCGCCGCGGGAGTCCGGAAACACGGACGTCCGCCACGTGGTGCCGCCGACCGTGGCCTCGACGCGGACGGAGCCGAACCCGCGGGGCGGTCCGGCGCCCAAGCGGGAGGACGTCCGTCAGGTCGGCAAAGACCGTGACGAACCGCCACGCGCCCCGGGCCTCCCTGCGCCACAGGGCGCTGCTGAACGTCCAGTCCTCCACAACTCCTCCCGCTTGTTGGTTCCGTGACCGACACCCAGGATGAACGTTCGGGCGGCCCGCCTCCTGACCCCCGAAGGAGAGTCACCGCCTTCTGAGCGCTCCTTAGAGTCGGGAAGTCGACACTCGACGACACTCTTGGTCGGACAGCGCAGGGAAGGCGCTGCAGAAGTGCCATCGAGACTTCCCGACCGGACCCAGCGTGTACGGGACTTCCCACCCGCCGAGAAGTACGCCAACAGGTGGAGGATCAACAACGGTCTGGCGCAGGGAGTCAGCGCGCGTGCAGCACCATGTGGGCGATCAAGTTGTCTAGGCGGCGGACGTCGATGCCTTTTCCCAGCTTGACCTTGATGTGACCGGCCTTGGTCCACAACTCGAGTTCCGAGTTCCAATCGAGGGTGCCGGCGTTCTCGGAGGACCACATGTCGATGCGGGAGTACGGCAGCGAGTGGATCTCGACCTTCTTTCCCGACATTCCCTGGGCGTCTCGGACGATCAGCCGCAGATTCGTGAAGATGGCTGTGTCGCGATAGGTCCGGTACGCGGCCACCGGCTGCTCGCCCTGCACCAGAAGGTGCTGGATGTCTTGCGGCACGGGGCATTCGGCAACCAAAGTCCAGGCCAAGATTCCCGACGTCTCCATTGCGTTCTCCTTCGTGCGTGTAAGTGATGGGGTGGACGCGGCGTCATCGACACGCCACCGTGGCCGAGTCGAACCTATCGACACCTTGGGCTTGCCGAGACAACGCCCCCACGCTGGCGGACCGGGTTGGACGTCCTTTTGTTCCAGTCGACCCCAGATCAAGAGGCCATTCGCAACGAGGCGCCGTCAGTGCGGCTCAACGTTCGGCTTCATCGCGCGGATGATCGCTCCGTGCATGTCGGGGGCGACGTGATGGGTGAACTGCACGTCGGCGTCCACGAAGCCGACGGCGGCGAGTCCATCGAGGTATTCCTGGCGGGACAGTGCGCCGGCGATGCAGCCCACGTGACTGCCCCGTTGGGAGCGGCCGGCGGGGGAGAGATGGTCCCCGGCGACGACATCGGAAACGCCGACTCGGCCACCGGGTGCCAGCACGCGGAACATTTCGGCGAGCACCTTGGGCTTGTCGAGCGACAGGTTGATCACGCAGTTGGAGATCACCACGTCCACCGATCCGTCGGCGAGTGGCAGCGACTCGATCGCGCCCTTGCAGAACTCGACGCTTGTGGCGCCCGCATTCGCGGCGTTGGTGCGGGCGAGCTCGAGCATCTCGTCGGTCATGTCCACGCCGTACACGAAGCCGGTCGGACCCACGCGGCGGGCGGACAGCAGCACGTCCAGCCCGCCGCCGGAACCGAGGTCCAGCACCCGCTCGCCGGCGTGCAACTCCGCGATCGCGATGGGATTGCCGCAGCCCAGGCTCGCGTCCGCGGCCACCTCGGGCACCGCCGCCGTCTCGCCTGCGTACAACGCCCGCCCGAACGCCGCGCCCGATTCGGGGGCCGAGCAGCAACCCCCCGTGCCACAGCAGTCGTCCTGGCCCACCACGTCCAAGGAGCGTCGCCCCGAGGAAAGGGCGGCCACCGCCGCCGCCGCGTAGCGCTCGCGGATCCGCTCGATCACATCGTCTGTCGCCGCCATTCACCCACGATAGGCGTCCGAGGTCTCGGCCGACTGTGAAACGAACGTCACTCCAATCCGACCCCCGACACCGCCGACACGCCCCGCCGGGACGCGACGTCAAGGTTTTGGGCCCGGGGCTCCGCCCGCAGGAGGTCAGTGAAGGCCGCCAGGTGGGCCGCCATGTCGACGGTGGGATCGGAGAGCCAGGCCAACTGGATCCCCTCCACGAGGGAGGTGATCAGGCGGGCGGTGATATCGAGATCGAGCCCCGGCCGCAGCCTGCCGGCGTCCCGCTCGGACTCGAGCGCTGAGCGCACGGCGGACGAGAACTCCGCCTCCTGCCGGGCCATGAACTCGTGCGCGACGTGGCCCTCGCTCATCGCCTCGACGCGCAGCACCGAGTCGAGCTGGATCACCCCGGGCATCGCCGCGTTGCTACGCATGATCTCGGGCACGGCGTCCAGCAGGCCCTTCGTGGCCACGAGGTCGCTGCGCCCGGGTCCCTGAAGCTCCTGGCGGTGCTCTAGTACCGCTTCGAGCAGCGCGTCCTTGGAGCCGAAGTGATGGAGGAGCGCGGTGTGGCTCGTGCCGATCTTCTCGGCGATCTGGCGAAGCGAGAGCCGCTGGAAGCCGCTCTCGGCGAACACGGTGAAGGCGGCGTCCACGAGCGTGGCGCGCGTGCGTTCGCCGTTCGCGTAGCTCCCTCGGCGCCGCGGGCGCCCCGACTCAGCCTCAGCCACCACTGATCCCCCTTGCCTGCCACAGCCACGGTAGCAGCGACGCGGCGAATCTGTACCAAAGCGGTCAAGAAACTTCGCCGAACATGTTCCATCCTGGTACAAGTTGGGTTAGGGTAGCGACAACCGCACCGGACGGGCGGGACGCGAGGAACACTGCGACGTGCCTCGCCTCAACGCAGAGGAAGCAAGGATGTCTAAACACTTCACCAACGATCCCCAGGTCGGCGAATCAGGCGGCGGGCTGCTGGCAACCGCCGAGAACATCGCCGCCGCAGAGTCCCTCAAGGCCGGGGCGGTGGACGGCCTGGCTCCCGGCTACCCGCAGTCGGTGCGCAAGACCATCGCGCTCGTGCTCGTGGCCGCCGTGGGCATGTACATCATGATGCTGACCCTGAGCACGGCGCTGTCGCTCCGGATCGCCGCGATCGCGCCCGACACCAAGGAGACGTCGCTGAGCCTCGCGGTCTCGATCGCCGCCCTGCTGCAGCTGATCGCGATCCCGATCGGCGGCGCGCTGTCCGACCGGACGACGAGCCGGCTGGGTCGCCGGCGTCCGTGGATCATCCGCCTCCTGATCCCGGCGCTGCTCACCATGGCCATCATCGGTGCGTTCACGTCGATGCCGTTGATCGTGGTGTCCTACGTGGTCGGCATCACCTGCGCTCAACTGGCGTTCAGCACCTACGCGGTGATCCCGGTCGAGGGCATCCCGGACAAGATGCGCGCCCGGGTCATGGGCCTGATGGGCATGTTCGGCGCGCTGGCCTTCTCCGGCGGCTCCTTCCTCGCGGCCGCGCTGCAGGGCGTCCCGGTGCTGATGATGACCGCGCCGGTGCTGCTCGCGCTCGTCTGCACCCTGCCGTTGCTGTTCCTGTACAAGGACCCCGCCAAGGCCAAGGCCGACGTCCCGCCGCTCGACGTGGCCGGGCTGTTCAAGAACCTGATCGTCGATCCCCGCAAGTACCCCGACTTCGGCTGGGTGTGGCTGGCCCGCTTCCTCGCCGGCGTGGCGATGACCGGCCTGTTTACCTACTTCATCTACTTCATGATCGACGGCCTCGGCACCCCGTTGCAGGAGGTCGGCCAGAACGCCGGTCTGCTCACCCTGCTGTCGGCCCCGGTCAGCGTCTTCTTCTTCACCGTCTCCGGTTGGCTGTCTGACAAGGTCGGACGCCGCAAGCCCTTCGTCATCGCCGCCGCGCTGCTGATGGCCGCCGCCCTGCTGATCGCCGGCACGGCCACCACCTTCACGCAGTTCGTGGTGGCGTGGCTGGTGTTCGCGGTGGGCCAGGCGATGTACCTGACCGTCGACCTCGCCCTGTGCGCCGCCGTCCTGCCGAATGCCGAGGACGTCGGCAAGGACATGGGCGTCTTCCAGCTGGCGCTGTCGATCCCGAGCATCGTCGTGCCGCTGATCGCGCCGGCCGTCCTGGGCGTCGGGGCCGGCCACAACTACCTGCTGCTGTGGGGCCTGTGCGCCCTGCTGTGCGCCATCGGCGCGCTGGCGGTCTTCAAGGTGAAGGGCGTCCGCTGAGCCCTCGTGCTCGGATGGGGTCCCCCCACATACAACGAAAGGACGCATGACATGACCGGATTCCCGGAAGGCTTCCTCTGGGGCGTGGCCACGGCCGCGCACCAGGTGGAGGGCAACAACACCAACAGTGACCTGTGGTTGCTGGAGCACGTGCCCGGCACGATCTTCGCCGAGCCTTCCGGGGACGCGGTCGATCACTACCACCGCTACGCCGACGACATCGCGCTGATCGCCTCGCTCGGCTTCACCAGCTATCGGTTCTCCCTGGAGTGGGCGCGGATCGAGCCGGCTCCCGGCGAGTTCTCGGTGGCCGAGCTGAACCACTACCGGCGCGTGCTGGAGGCCTGCCACGCCCACGGGCTCACCCCGATCGTGACCTACCACCACTTCACCTCGCCCCGGTGGCTGCTGGCCGCCGGCGGCTGGGAGGACGCCGGGACGCCGGCCCTGTTCGCCCGCTATTGCGAGGTGGTCACCCGCCACCTCGGCGACCTGATCGGCGTGGCCTGCACCCTCAACGAGCCTAACCTCGGCAACCTGTTGAAGGAGATGGGCCTGACCGGCGAACCGGCCGAGGCCCGGGTCCACATCCCGGTGTGGGCGAACGCCGGCAAGGCGCTCGGTATCCCGGCCGAGAAGGTGGCGCCGTTCCAGTTCCTGGCCACCGAGGCCGGGTACGAGATCAAGCTGGCCGCGCACCGCGCCGGGCGGGACGCGATCCAGGCCGTCCGGCCCGACCTGATGGTGGGCTGGACGCTGGCCAACAGCGATATCCAGGCCGCGCCGGGCGGGGAGGCCAAGGCCGAGCAGGTGCGCCGCGACGTCAACCTGCGCTTCCTCGAGGCGTCCCGCGGGGACGACTTCGTCGGCATCCAGACCTACGGACGCCACGTGTTCGGCGCCGACGGCCCGGTCGAGCCGGCCCCCGGCGTCCCGGTCAACGCGTTGGGCGAGGAGATCTATCCCCAGGGCCTGGAAGCCACGATCCGCGAAGCCGCCGCGGTCGCCGGCATTCCGGTGTGGGTCACCGAGAACGGCCTGGCCACCGACGACGACGAGCTGCGGCTCGCCTACCTCGAGACCGCCGTCGCCGGCGTCGCCTCCTGCTTGGCGGACGGCCTCGACGTGCGCGGCTACACGTGCTGGACCGCGTTCGACAACTACGAGTGGATCTTCGGCTACCGTCCGAAGTTCGGCCTGATCGCCGTCGACCGCACCACCCAGGTCCGCACCCCCAAGCCGTCCGCCTCCTGGCTCGGCGAGGTCGCCCGCACCAACGGCGCCAGCCTGGTCACCGTCGGAGTCTGATCGGGGGGAGGCCGAGGTCGAGGCGCTGACGGCCCTATGCTCAACCCCATCAGCCATCGACTCGACCACCGGCACACGATCGCCGCGTGCTACGTCGGCTACGTCACGCAGGCGATCGTCAACAACCTGGGCCCGCTGCTGTTCATCGTGTGGCACGAGGCGTTCGGGGTGTCGTTCAGCGCCATCGGGGCCATCGTGGCGGTCAACTTCGGCCTCCAACTGCTCGTGGACGCGGTGTCGCCGAAGTGGATCGACCGCATCGGCTACCGGATCAGCATGGTTGTGGCTCACGTGGCCGCGGCCCTCGGGCTCGTCGCCCTGGGCACGCTGCCCTTCCTGCTCCCGGACCCCTACGTCGGCCTCCTGATTGCGACCGGCGTCTGCGCGGTGGGTGGCGGGTTGCTGGAGGTGCTGGTCAGCCCGGTCGTCGAGGCGTGCCCGACGCAGAACAAGGCGTTCCACATGAGCCTGCTTCACTCCTTCTACTGCTGGGGTCATGTGGCCGTGGTCGTACTCTCGACGGCTGGCTTCCTGCTGCTCGGCCTCGACCGGTGGCCGTGGCTCTGCGTCACATGGGCCGCCGTGCCGCTGCTCAACGCGGCGCTGTTGTGGGTGGTGCCGTTCTTCTCCCTCGTCGAGGAGGGGGAGGGCATGCGCTACGTCGACCTGTTCCGCAGGGGCGCGTTCTGGCTGTTCGTGGGCATCATGCTGACGGCCGGGGCGTCCGAGCAGGCGATGAGCCAGTGGGCGTCGGCGTTCGCGCAGGCCGGGCTGGGCCTCGACAAGACCACGGGCGACCTCCTTGGACCGCTGTCCTTCGCCGTCGCGATGGGGGTGGCGCGCGTGGTGTTCGGCCACCGGGCGACGACGGCGAACGTCCGGCGGATCATGGCCGGCTGCCTCGTGGCCTGCCTGGCCGCCTACCTGCTGGCCGCCCTGAGCCCCTGGCCGTGGCTGGGTCTCGCCGGGGTGGCGCTCTGCGGCTTCTCCGTCGGCATCCTGTGGCCGGGCACCTTCACGCTCGGGTCCGCGGTCTTTCCCCGCGGCGGCACCGCCCTGTTCGCGCTGATGGCGCTCGGCGGCGACGCCGGCTGCGCGATCGGGCCGGCGGTCGTCGGCTCCGTGGCGGACGCCGCCGGCTCGCTGTCCGTGGGGATCCTGGCGGGGGTCGCGTTCCCGGCCCTGATGCTGGTGGGCCTGTGGTGGCTCCATCGCCATCCGGACGTGCGACTCCTGACGTGAATCACGTCACAATGGCGCCATGAGCATTCAGGTGTGGTGGCCGAAGATCTCCAAGGAGTCGCGGGATTGGCTCGTGGCGAACAACGGGGACGCGATCCGCGAGGACATCGTCGACCAGATCCGCCGGGTCGGCGGGGTCGTCGAGGACGCCTACCTGTCTGATGATGCGGTCGACTGGGTCGAGGCGGTCGCGAACGGGGAAGAACCGGACCCACCAATCGAGCGCGGTCAGCGCTGATCGGGAGCCTGCGCCTGCAACGCCCGGGCCCGCTCGATGCCCTGCTGGAGCGACTCGCCGACGTTCGGGGTGGCCTTGAACACGTTGTCCGGGCCCAGCTGCGCCAGGGCACCCGTGTTCGTCAGCTGCGTCAGCACCCGCTCGCCCACGCCGGTGACGACGAAATGGCAGCGCGCCGCGACCAGCGCCTCGCGGTAGAGCGTGATCGCCTTGATGAAGGTGCTGCCCAGCTCCTCCTTGCCGCGCAGCCGCAGCACGACCACCGCCCCCTCCGACGCCCGCCCGACGGCCGGCAGCTGCGCTCCGAAGGCGGCCGCGGAGGCGAAGAACAGGCTGCCGTACGCGGTGAGGACCACGATCTCGCCGGCGGGCAGCTCGCGGGGCGGGTCGGTCTCGGTGGGGTAGGTCGCGGACGGCGCGAGAGTCCAGCGTCGTATGGAGACCCGGTTCGACTGGCGCGCGACGTACAGGATCACCGCGAACCCGACCCCGGCGAGGACGGCGTACTGCACCGGCACCAGTAGCGTGAGCACGAACGTGGTGGCCATCACCGCCGCCTGGGTGCGCCCCGTCCTCCAGACCATTCGGACGGCGTCCGGCTTGAGGGTGCGCCAGCCGATCAGCATCAACAGGGCGGCCAGGGACGGCATCGCGACGAGCCCGACCGCGGAGGAGAGGAACAGCACGCTGAGCATCATGACCAGGGCCGCGACGATGTTGGCGTAGCGGGTGCGCCCGCCCGCGGCCACCACCAGGGCGGTGCCCGACATCGAGCCGCCGACCGGCACTCCCCGGAACAGCCCGGAGAGCAGGTTCGCGATGCCCTGGCCACGGAAGTCGCCGGACGCGTCGGGATAGCGGCCGTCCGGGTTCGGGATCGACTGGCTGATCGCCGTCCCCTGCACGAGACCGACGAACGCGAGCGCCGCGGCGGGCACTACGAGGTCGGGTACCAGAGCGATTGAGGGAAGGGTGGGCGGCGGCAGCCCGGGCGGCAGCTCCGCGACGGACGCCAGCGTCGGCACCCCGAGGGCCGGGAACGCGGCCACCACGCCGGAGACGACCACGATGGCCAAGAACAGGCCCAGCGCGCCCAACCGCGTCCGCTCCAGCAGCAGGATCAGGACGAACGTGAGCAGCGCCGCGGCCACGGTCGGCCAGCGGAAGGAGCCGACGTTCAGTAGCGTGTCCGCGGCCCGGGTGAGCCGGTTCTCGCCGCGTCCGGAGAAGCCGGTGACGCCGGCGAGCTGGGCCAGCATGATGTTCACCGCCACGGCGTTCACGAACCCGGTGAGGACGGCGTTGGGCACGAAGCGGACCAGCCCGCCGAGCCTGGCCAAGCCCGCGCCGAGCATGATCGTCCCGGTCAGCAGGGTGAGCGTCGCGAGGGCCTGGGGGGCGTCCGCACCCCTCAGCCCGGGGGTGTCGGCGATGATCACCGCCATCGCGCCGGTGCCCTGCACGGACATCAGGGCGGAGCTGGTCGCGAACGCCCCGGCCAGCGTGCCGAACAGGTAGCCGTACAGGCCGGCCACGGGGTTGAGGCCGGCCAGCAGGCCGGACGCGAGGCCGTCCGGCACGCTGACCAGGCCGTGGACGAGCCCGGCACGCAGGTCGGCGAGCAGGTCCGTGCGGCGGACCCGGAACCGGTCGCTCAGCCGGGACATGGGTGAGGGGGTCCTACCGCGGCGTCAGGGGGTGACGATCGCGAAGTCGGGGTCGACGGCGTCCAGCAGGCCGAGCAGCCGGCCCAGCGCGCTGGCGTCCCCGCCGATCTCGACGCCGGCCTCGGCGAAGCCGTCCGGCTGGAGGCGTCCGGTCATCAGCAAGGCCAGCGCGGGCAGCGGCAGGCGCAGCCGCGCGTCGGGGGCGGCCTGCCCGATCACCTGCGTGTGCGAGACCACCCCGTTGCTCAAAGTGAGCCGGTGCACCTCGGCGCGGTCGGTGAACTCGACGTCGATGACGATCCGCTGGTCCCAGGCGCGCGGGCCGTCCACACGGATGGCGATCGCGTCGAACCACTGCTCGGGCGTGAGCTGGGCGAAGAGGTCAGGGGCGGCGGGCGAGGCCGGCGTCCCGAACCCCCCGTGCCTCAGCTCGTGGGCGGCGGACAGGTAGGCGCACCGCCACGTGCCGTTCTCCGAGCCGTAGCCGAGCTGCTCGAACGTGTCGGCGAGCAGCACGCGGGCGCCGGCGTGGTCGGGCTCGGCGAACATCACATGGCTGAGCACCTCGGCCACCCACCGGAAGTCGCCCTCCGCGAACGACGCGGCGGCCTTGTCGACGACGGCGTCCGCCCCGCCCATGTAGTCGAGGTAGCGCTTGCCCGCCGCTGCCGGCGGGTGGGGCCACAGGTTGGCCGGGTGCCCGTCGTACCAACCCAGGTAGCGCTGGTAGATGGCCTTGACGTTGTGGCTCACCGACCCGTAGTAGCCGCGCGCGTGCCAGGCGTTCTCCAGCGCCGGCGGCATCTGGAAGACCTCGGCGATCTCCGGCCCGGTCAGGCCCTGGTTGATCAGGCGCAGGGTCTGGTCGTGCAGGTAGGCGTACAGGTCTCGCTGCTCGATCAGGAACGTCATCGCCCGCTCGTGTCCCCAGGTGGGCCAGTGGTGGGACGCGAACACGACGTCGGTGGAGTCGCCGAACAGCTCGATGGCGTCCGACAGGTAGCGGGCCCACGCGTGCGGGTCGCGCACCAGCGCGCCGCGAATCGTGAGGATGTTGTGCAGCACGTGCGTGGCGTTCTCGGCCATGCACAGCGCGCGCAGGTGGGGGAAGTGGATGTGCAGCTCGGCGGGGGCCTCCGATCCCGGCGCCATCTGAAACACCATGCGGATGCCGTCGACTGTCAGTTCCTCGCCGGTCTTGGCGATCTCGATCGTGGGCGGGATCAGGGTGACCGTACCCGTCGACGTGGTCTGACCGAGGCCCGCCCCGACCTGGCCCTGCGGCCCGCGGTCGAGGGCGGCGCCGTACATGTACCCGGCGCGGCGGCCCATGGCCGTGCCCGCGTACACGTTCTCGGCCACCGCGTGGCTGGTGAAACCGGCGGGCGCGACGATGGGCACCTCGCCCGAATCCACGTCCGCCTGATCGACCACGCCGCGCACGCCGGCGAAGTGGTCGGCGTGGCTGTGGGTGTAGAGGACGCCTGTGACCGGCCGGTCGCCCCGGTGCTCCCGGTACAGCGCCAGCGCGGCGGCGGCCGTCTCGGCCGAGATGAGCGGGTCGATGACGAACACGCCCCGATCGCCCTCGACGAACGAGATCACCGACAGGTCCAGCCCCCGCACCTGGTACAGGCCCGGCACGACCTCGAACAGGCCCTGGATCGCGTTCAGCTGGCTCTGGCGCCACAGGCTCGGGTTGACGGTGTCGGGCGCGTCGCCGGCGAGGAAGTCGTACGAGTCGTTGTCCCACACCACGCGACCCTCCGAGTTGCGGACCACGCCCGGTTCGAGCGCGGCGATGAACCCCCGGTGGGCGTCCTCGAAGTCCTGGCGGTCGGAGAAGGGCAGCGTCTCGAGCAGGTGCCGCTGCTGGGCGACGATGGTGGGGGAGGCGGGCTTGGGCTGGTTGTCCGGGCTCATGGTGGTGCTCCTCTGCGGCCGGGTCGGATGTGCACCCAGCCTGTCTGGCGGCGTCCGTCCCGCCATCACCCTGCCGGGGTGAAAGTGGGCGCGGGCCGCCGCCAGGGCCCGGCCGACTAGAGTCTCGCCATGACCCGCAGGCGACAGGCCGTCGCTCCCGGCGTGTCGACCCTGCTGATCACGCGACCCAGCGCCGGGTTGCACGTCATCGACCGTCCCCGCCTGTGGGCGTCCATCGACAGGCTCCTCGCCGAGCACCACGTAGTGCTGGTGACCGCGCCGGCCGGCTTCGGCAAGACGACGGCCCTGAGCACGTGGGCCGAGCGCACCGACAAGACGACTGCGTGGCTGTCGCTGACGGAGTCCGATCGCCACCCCGAACAGCTGGCCCGCGGGCTGGACGCCGCGGTGGGGGCCGCGTCCGGGGGCTCGGAGCCGGTGCTCGTCATCGACGACATTCACCTCACGGACGCCGACGCGGCCCGGGCCGTCCTGACTCCGCTGCTCGAGCACCCGCCCGCCGGCCTGCGGATCGTGCTGTCCGGACGCGGTGACCCCGGCCTGGGCCTGACCCGGCTGGAGGCCCGCGGCGAGCTCGGTCGCCTGGACGCCGACGACCTCGCGTTCTCGGCGGACGACGTGGACCTCGCCGGGCGCGCGATGCGGCGTCCGATCAGCGCCGACCGGGCGAGCCGGCTCTGGTCGTCCACCGGCGGCTGGCCGGTCGCTGTCCGGCTGGCCCTCATCGCCACGCCGCCGCGCGAGGCGGGTCCCCTGCAGCCCGTCGAGGCCGCGGACATCCCCCGGCTGGCCGAGTACCTGATCGAGAACGTGCTGGGCAGCCTGCCCGAGGAACTCGCCGCGTTCGTGCCGCGGGCCTGCACGTGCGAGTGGCTCACCGGCGAGCTGGCCAACACGCTCTGGGACGGCCCGACCGGGGCGCGCCTGCTGGAGGACGCCCTCGCGGCGGGCCTGCCGCTGGAGCGGCGCGGGTCATTCCAGGGCCAGCCGGTGTACCGGTGGCACCGCCTGATGGCCCACGCGGGCCGCGCGATCCTGCGGCGCCGCGACCCCCAGCTGGCCCTGGAGCTGGACCGTCGGGCGGCCCGCGCCCTCGGCGCCCTCGATCCGGTCGGCGCGGCGCGGCACGCCCAGCGGGGCCGCGACCCGGAGTTGGCCGCCGAGCTGGTCCGATCGCAGTGGCTGGCCGCGGTCCTGCGCGGCGACTTCGACCTCGTCGAGGAGCTCTGCCTGCGGCTGCCGTCGCCGTGGTCGGAGGACGCCGAGATCCTGGCCGTCCGGGCGGCGTGCCGGCGCTACCTGGACGATCTGCCCGGCGCCCGCGCCCTCGACCGGCGCGACGAGGCCGCCGCCGTGGGGTTGCCCGACGAGGCCAGGTGCCGCTTCGAGCTGACCCAGCTGCTCACCCGCCTGTTCGTCCTGGACGACGCCGGGGCGCTGGGGGACACCTCGACGCGCGCGCTCGACCTCCTCACCCAGTCCCCCGGGGCGCCCGGCGTCCAGCGGGCCGGTGCGCTGCTGCTGATCGGCTGGACCGAGCTGCGCCTGCGCCACGCCCGTGTGGCCGCCGGGCTGCTGCGCCAGGCGGAGCCGGCGTGCCGGGCCGAGGGGCTGGACGACCTCGCCGAACGGGCCCGGGCCAATCACGCGTTCGCGCTGGCGTTCCAGGGCGACTTCGCCGGGTCCGAGGCGTCCCTGGCCGGCAGCTCATGGGGCACCGGGCGCGCAGCCCCCTGGCGGCGCTCGGACGGCGCCATCGAGTGGTTCGCGGCGGGGTGGATTCGCTACTGGACCGGCGATTCGCGGCGCGCCATCGACGCGTTCACCGAGGCCGCAGAGCAGGGCGGGGGGCTGATCTCGTACGCCCAGCTCGCCGCCTGCTGGCTGGTCAACGCAGCCGTGGACGCCGGCCACGCGCCGCTGCTGGAGCGCGCCCTGTCGGTGCTGGCGGAGGTGCCGGACGCGACCGTCGGGGGGCTGCCGTGGCGCACGTACAAGGGCGTCGCCCGGGCGGGGGTGGCGCTGGCGCTCGGCCGGACGGCGGAGGCGGAGCGCTGGCTCGACGACGCGGTGTCGACCGACGAGGTGATCCCCGCCGCCAGTTCCCTGGCCGCCGGGCTGTACTGGCGCTGCGGTCGTCTGGTTGCCGCCCGGGCCCAGGCCGCTCGGCTGGGCGAGGGCGTGCCGGCGTACCTCCAGGTCGAGGGGCTGGTCGTGACCGCGCTGTGCGCGCGGCGCGACGGCGCCACCGAGGCGGCGCACGACGCGCTGGAGGAGGCGCTGTCCTGCGGCGCATCGCAGGGGTTGCTGCGGTCGTTCAGCCGTCCGGACGCCGAGCTGGCCGCGCTGCTCGCCGAGCACCAGGGCCGCGAGACGCGGCACGAGGCGTTCCTCGCCGAGGCCATCGCCCGCCAGGGAGCGAACGCAGGCGACGCGGCCCGGGCGACCCTGAGCCAGCGGGAGTGGGAGGTGCTCAGCCACCTGGGCACCTCGGCGACGACCGCCGAGATCGCGGCGGCGCTGTTCATCAGCCCCAACACGCTCAAGAGCCACCTGAAGGCCATCTACCGCAAGCTGGGCGTGGAGACGCGGCGGGACGCCGTCCGCGTGGCCCGGGCGCGTCGGGCCTGAGCGACCCAGGAGCCGTCGTCGGCTAGGGCTGGGGCACGTCCAGGTGGAGCGGTTCGTCCAGGCCCTGGGGCTGGCCCAGCAGCTTGCGGACGCCTGCGCGCGCGAACATCAGCACCAGGATCAGGCCGGTGACGGCGAAGAAGCCGCCCAGCCTGACCGAGTTGCCGAAGAAGAGGGCGACGAGTTCGAGGACGACGAACTTGCTGCTGATCAGCAGCGCCCACAGGCCCAGCCCGGCAAGCACCTTGCCCACAGGGGTGGTGGCCGCCTTGAAGCGGGCCTTCACGCGGTCCTTGACCCAGACCACGGCCTCCAGGATCACCTTGAGCAGCACGGCGGTCAGCAGCGACAGCGTGAACGTCTCCGCGATGATGAGGGGGAAGTACTCGGCGGCCAGGTTCAGGACCGTCACGTACACGAACACGTCGACCAGGTCCACCGGCGAGAGCCAGCGCCTCCGGCGCGCGGTGCCATCCTCATGCTCAGCAGTCACGCACGCATCCTGGCACGCGGGCCCGCCCGCGCACATCACACCCGCCGGGTGAGCGCCCTACTCCGCGCCGTCGTCGGCGGTGCCGTCCGGACCCGCGACGCTCGCGTAGGTCTCGGCGTCCGTGCGCCCGCGCCAGACGGGGTGCACCTGGCCGAGGCCCCGGACGTCGCGCTCCCACGCGCTGACGCCCGCCCGTTCGCGCCCTTGGAACCAGGCGCGCAGGGCGTCCCGCAGGCGGGCCAGTTCGGCGTCCGCCTCGCCGGACGCCGCGAGGTTGCGTCGTTCCTCGGGGTCGTCCGCGTGGTCGTACAGCTCGGTGGGGCCGTCGTGGCGCTCGACGTAGACCCAGCGTCCGTCGGTGACCATTCGCCCGCCGCCGTATTCGCTGGCCACCACCACGGCGTCCGGGCCCTGGAACTGCTCGCCGCGCAGCAGGGGTCCGAGCGACCCGGCGGCCCGCCAGAGGTCGGGCGGAACAGTGACACCCGCGAGGTCGCAGATCGTGGCGTGGAGCGCGAGCGCCGAGGCCAGCTCGCCGGTCGTGCCTCGCGGGCCGCCCGGGACGCTGACCAGGAAGGGGACCCGGACGGAGTTGTCCCAGAAGTTGAGCGGCCACGTGCCATTGCCCTTGCCCCACACGCCGTGGTGCCCACAGCTGAACCCGTTGTCGGAGAGGAAGACCACCACGGTGTCATCGCGCAACCCGGCCTCCTCCAGGTGGTCGAGCAGGCGTCCGAGGCCGTCGTCGACTCCCGTCAGCGAGGCGCAATACCCAATCAACCTCGGCACCGGGTCGCGGTACGCGCCGTCGAAGTGGTCGTGCCCTCGGGTCCACGGGTGGCGCTCCTCGCGGGGCACGGACGCAAACTCGCAGCCGGCGTACAGCGACGTGTACTGCTCGGGGTGCCCCTCCAACCACGGGTCGTGGGGGGCGGTGTAGTTGACCTGCAGGTAGAAGGGCCGCTCGGGGTCGCGGTCGGCGATGAAGGCGAGCGCCTCGTCGGTGATCGCCTCGGTGAGGTAGCGGGGTTCGTCGACGGGCTCGCCGTCGCGCCACACGGGCGCGTACACGTACGGGCCGCCGCCGAAGCGGTGCGCGTACCAGCCCTCGAACCCGGGGGCCGGCCATCGTGAGTCGCCCACGTGCCACTTGCCGCTCAGCCAGCACTGATACCCGGCCCGGGCCAGCGCCTCGGGTGTGGTGGGCTGGCCGTCCAGGAACCGATCCGGGAACGCGTCGGGGGAGCGCTCGCCGACCAGCCAGTCGTGGACGCCGTGCGCCGAGGGGATGCGTCCGGTCAACAGGGACGCCCGCGCCGGCGAGCAGACGGGCGAGGCGGTGTAGAACCGGTCGAAGCGCAACGACTCGGCGGCCAGCGCCTGCAGCCGCGGCATGCGAAGCTCGGGCATCTCCCACGGGGTGGCCCAGGGACCTTGATCGTCGGTCAGCACGACCACGAAGTTGGGCCGGCGCGCACCCGCGGCGTCCGTCATGCGCGTGTCCCCCTGGTCAAGGCGGTCTGCGGGCCCCACAGGTCGTTGTGGGCCCGCTCGATGGCGGCCACAGTAGCGCCCTCGAGGATCGCGTCGCCGGTGACGGCCGTCGGCGCGACCCGGATCGGCATCGGCCAGCTGCGGCGCAGGTGCCGCTCCAGGGCCTCGGCCAGGGGCGCGCCGCCGAGGAGCCCCCACGGCCCGGCCGTGACGATCATGGCGGGGTCGACCACCGCACAGACCGCCCCGAGGGCCTGCCCGATCGCCTCGACCAGGTCGTCGGACGGGGCCCCGCGCTCGGCCCACCCGGACCGCGCCATGAGGTCGAACAGCCCGCCCGAGGCGTGATTACCGGCCTCCAGGCGCACCGGCTCGGCCCCCACGGGCAGATAGGCGATCTCACCGGCCGCGCCGTTCGCGCCGCGCAGCAGCCGACCGTCAAGGATCACCGCGCTGGCGATGCCGGCCGGGCCGATCGAGACCAGCACGAAGTCGCGCTCTTGGCGGTGCCGCAGTTCGGCCAGGCCGAGCAGCTTGACCCGGTTCTCCAGGTACACGCCCACGCCGAGCTCGGCCTCCAGGTCGACGCGCAGCGACGCCCACTCGGGGTGGTCGGCGATGTACGTGACGTCGCCGGAGCTCGGATGGATCACCCCGGGGGTCGCGAGCGCCACGCTGTGGATGGCCGACAAGTCGAGCCCGCTCGCGGACAGGGCGCCGCGGATCACCGCGTTGACGCGCTCGGCCGCAGACAACTCCGGACGCGCAGGTTCGGCCACGCTGGGGCCGACGAGCCTCCCGCCGAGGTCGGAGGTCGCCGCCACGGTCTCGCGGGAGTCGACCCGGGCCACGGCCACCAGCGCCCGCCGCGGGTTGATGCGGTAGGTCAGCGCCTGGGGGCCGCGGCGTCCGGACACCGACCCGGCGGTCTCGATCAGGTCGTCCGCCAGAAGCCGGTCGAACAGTTCGAGCGTGGACGGCTGGGACATGCCGGTGACGGCCCGCATGTCCGAGCGGGTCATCTGGCCGCGCTCGAGCAGTAGGTCCAGGGCCACGCGGTCGTTGATCCGGCGGGCGATCTGTGGGGCGACGCTCAACACGGAGCACACCCTACGCCTTTACATGTAGGTTAGCTACCAATAGCCTGATGCAGAGCGATCCGGAGCAAGGGCCTGAAGGTGGGAGAAGCGAGGCGGCATGAGGGACGAGCGCGGTGGACCTGTGAACATCCTGCTGGTGATGGCGGACCAGCTGTCCGCGTTCGCCACGGCGCCGTACGGCAACGACGAGGTGTTGACACCGCACCTGGACCGGCTGGCCGACCGAGGGACGGTCTTCGAGCGGGCCTATTGCAACTCCCCGCTCTGCGGGCCGTCGCGGGCGTCGCTGATGACGGGGATGCTGCCGTCCGGAATCCCGGTCGACGACAACTTCGAGGAGCTGCTGGCGGGCATACCGACGTTCGCGCACCACGCGCGCCGGGCAGGCTACAAGACGATCCTCAGCGGCAAGATGCACTTCGTCGGCCCGGACCAGCTGCACGGGTTCGAGGAGCGGCTCACCACCGACATCTACGCGTCCGACTTCAAGGGCGCCCAAGACAGGGAGGCCCTCGGCGACCCGCCGAAGCCGCCCGCGGTTCGGGCCGGGAAGCCGATGGCCTCAATGGTGCCCGCCGCGGGCCCGGTCGCCTGGTCTGCGCAACTCGACTACGACTCCGAGGTGCACTTCCGGGCGTGCGAGCGGCTGCGGCAGCTGGCGCGGCGTCCGGCCGACGCGCGGCCGTGGCTGATGTGCGTGTCCTACACCCATCCCCACGACCCGTACGCGCCGACGCACGAGTACTGGGACCGCTACGAGGGCCGACCTGTCTCGCTCCCCGAGGAGGCGCCGGAGGGCTTCGAGGAGACGGTCTGGGACCGGTGGGTCAACTCGTACCAGGGTGCCGACATGATCGACCGGTCGCCCGAGGTGATCGCGCGGATGCGGCGGGCCTACTACGCCATGGTCACGTGGATCGACGACCGCCTGGGCGAGCTGGTGGCCGAGCTGGAGCGGTTGGGGCAACTGGACGACACGGTGATCATCTTCACCAGCGACCACGGCGACATGGCCGGCGAGCACGGCATGTTCTTCAAGCGCACGTTCCGCGAGTGGTCGGCGCGCGTGCCGCTGGTCTTCGCCGGGCCGGGCGTGGCGGAGGGCGTCCGGTCGGGCGACCCGGCGTCGCTGTACGACCTCTTCCCGACGATCGTCGGGCTCGCGGGGGCGTCCGACTCCTACGAGCTCGACCACAACGCCCACCGGCGTCCGGGACGCGACCTGCTCGATCCCGCCGCCGAGGTGACCCCCGTACTCATCGACTACAACGGCAACGGGGTGATCGTTCCCACGCGGACGGTCGTCGACGGCCACCTGAAGTACGTGCACGTGCACGACCACGAGGAGCTGCTGTACGACCTGGCGACCGACCCCTCGGAGTGGCGCAACCTGGCCGGCGACTCCGACCGGGCCGACGACCTCGCCCGGCTGCGCGCGCTCTGCCTGGACGGCTGGGACGCCGCCGAGCTGCATCGCCGCATCCTGGCCAGCCAACGGCGGCGCATCTTCCTGGCTGGTGCGCTCACCCAGGGGCTGCACAAGGACTGGGACCATCAGCCGTTCTTCGACGCATCCCGGCAGCACGTCCGGCGTCCGCGGGGCGAGTTGTGGGACCTGAGCTACGTCGACCAGAGCAACCCGCTGCTTGGCGGGGGGTAGCCCGCGGGCGGCGTCCCGGGCCTAAGGTCGGGGTGTCTACCGCGGAGGGGAGCAGCCATGGCCGGCAGCGACGTCATTATCGGGCTCGACGTGGGCACCACCGCCGCCAAGGCGTCGTTGTTCTCCCTGGACGCCGCCCTTCGCGTCACGGTGAGCCGCGAGTACCCGCTGCTGAACCCGCGGCCCGGCTGGCACGTCCAGGACCCGGACGCCATCGCCGCCGGCGTGCTCGAGGCGCTCCGCGAGGCGGTCGCGCAGGTCGGCCCGGGGCGCGTCCTGGGCATCTCGATCAGCACGGCCATGCACGGCCTGGTGGGGGTGGACGCCGCCCTGCGGCCCGTCACCGAACTGCTCACCTGGGCCGATTCGCGAGCCTGGCAACAGGCGGACGACCTGAACGAGCACTCCACCGGCCCCCGCCTGCACCACACCAGCGGGACGCCCACGCACCCGATGGCGCCGCTGGTGAAGCTGCGGTGGTTCGCCGACCACGAGCCGGAGTTGCTGGCCGGCACCGCGCACTGGCTGGGCCTGAAGGACTGGATCCTGATCGTGCTCACCGGACGCGTCGCCACAGAGCTGTCCACGGCGTCCGGCAGCGGCATGCTCGACATGGAGGAGCGCGCCTGGAACCCCGAGGCGATCGAGCTGTCGGGAGTCCGGGCGGACCAACTGCCGCCGATCCTCGACACCACCGACACGCTGCCGCTGGGGGCCGAGGCCGCGCGGGTGGTCGGGTTGCCGGCCGGCCTGCCGGTGGTCGTCGGGGCCGGGGACGGGCCGCTCGGCAACCTCGGCACGGGGGCCATGGAGCCGGGCAAGGCGGGCCTGTCGATCGGCACCAGCGGGGCTGTGCGGATGGTGATCCGAGCGCCCGCGGTCGTGTCGGGGCTGTTCTGCTACGCGCTGACCAGCGACGTCTGGGTCGCGGGCGGGGCGGTCAGCAACGGCGGACTGGTGCAGCGCTGGCTGACCGAGACCTACGCTGCGGGCTGCGACGACGCCGAGGCGTGCCGACGTGCGGAGGCGATCGCGCCGGGGTCGGACGGGTTGCTGATGATCCCGTACCTCGTCGCCGAGCGGGCGTCGCTGTGGGACGCGGAGATCAGGGGCGCGTTCCTGCACGTGCGCCAGGCGCACACGCGCGACCACTTCCTGCGGGCCGGGGTCGAGGGGGTCGCCTACCAGCTGTGGACGATCCTGCGCCGCGTCCGGATGATCAACCGGGTCGAGGAGGTCCGGGCCACGGGCGGGGTGTTCCGGTCGCCGCTGTGGCGGGAGGTGGTGGCGGGCGTCCTGAACCGACCCCTGGTCGTCACCGGCGCAGCCGAGGGGTCCGGGCTGGGCGCGGCCATCCTGGGCGCTCGGGCGTTGGGCGTCGTCGCGAGCCTGCAGGAGGGGTACGACCTGCTGCGCGGCGAGGCGCACGAGGAGCGCGTCGTGGTGTCCGACGCCGCCGCCGTCGCCTACGAGGCGATGCACCACGAGGTGCCACGGGTGCTGCAGCGCTACGGGCGGCTCGGGGCCGACTTCCGCTGAGGCGGGGCGGCGCCCCCGGAAATGCAACACAGAAACGTCACGAAGCGGCCGGAGACCACAGAGCGGTCGCGCGCTACCGAGATGGGCCGGGGTGAACGCTCGCCCGGACGATGAGGCAGGTCTCGGCGGCCTCGCGATGCTCCCGGGCCCGACCTGCGGATCGAGACCTGCGGATTGATCGCCATGGCACCGATTCGGCAGGTCTTGATCCGCAGGTCACCCCCTGGAGCCCCGCCGCCGACAAGCGTGTCGACGCGCGGCTGGTGCGCTTCGCGGTGTTGGAATGGTTCTCGATAAGCGGGCGCCTCGGAGGCCCACACATCACGGCTTGTCAGGGCGATCCACGTTGGGAGCCGGCGGTGTTCTAGGTCGGGGCGTCAGGCATGGAACAGGCCCCTGCAACCCACTGCATCGATTCGCTATATATCGAAACGGTGTATGCGCTGAGCGCGTGATCGAGTTGATGATCCTCGGGTTCCTCGCCGAAGGGCCCCTGCACGGCTACGCGCTGCGTCAGCGCATGGAGCAACTGCACGGTTACGCGCGTCCGATCAGCTACGGCACGCTGTACCCGGCGATCGACCGGCTGGTGAAGGCGGGGCTGGTGCGCCAGGAGCCCGGTCCCGGCCGGGCGGGGGCGGAGCGTCGGACACTCAGCCTCACGGACGCCGGCCGCGCGTCGCTGGTCGACCGGCTGCGCGCGGCGTCCGGCCACGACGTCACCGACTGCCACCGATTCATGGTGGTGCTCGCGTTCCTGTCCCTGGTGCCGGACGCCGCCGAGCGCGACGCGGTGCTGCGCCGGCGGCTGGAGTTCCTGAGCGAGCCGGGGAGCTTCTTCTACGAGGGGTCCCGGCCGCTGCGCGCCGACGACATCGCCGACCCCTACCGCCGCGGCATCTTCATCTCCGCTCGGGCGACGAACCGCGCCGAACGGGCCTGGCTCACCGACATGCTGTCGGCCGGCGACCCCACCACGGAAGGTAATCAACCATGAGCGACCTGATGCGAGCCGTCGTGCTCACCGCCCCCGGCCCCGTGGAGAACCTGGAGTTGCGTCGCGTGCCCATCCCGACCCCGCGCCCGGGCTGGGTGCTGATCCGCGTCCGGGCGTTCGGGCTGAACCGTTCCGAGCTGTTCACGCGCCTCGGCTTCTCCGGCACCGACGCCACGTTCCCGCGCATCCTGGGCATCGAGGCGACCGGCACGGTGGCGTCCGCGCCCGGCGGGGAGTTCGAGCCAGGCCAGCAGGTCGTCACCATGATGGGCGGCATGGGCCGCCTGTTCGACGGCGGCTACGCCGACTACACGTGCGTCCCCGCCAACCAAGTGATTCCCTTCCGATCGGCCCTGCCCTGGGCGACGCTCGGCGCGGTGCCCGAGATGCTCCAGACCGCACACGGGTCGCTGACGATCGGGGTGGACGCCCGCCCGGGCCAGTCGCTGCTGATCCGCGGCGGCACGTCCTCGGTCGGCATGACGGCGGCGGTGCTCGCCAAGCGGCTCGGCCTCACGGTCTTCGCCACCACCCGCAGCCCGGACAAGGTGGACGCCCTCACCCGCCTCGGCGTCGACCACGTGCTCCTCGACGACGGCGACGTGGCGGCCCAGGTCCGCCGCGTCCTGCCGGACGGCGTGAACGGCGCCATCGAGCTGGTGGGGACGCCGACGCTGCCCGACACCCTGCGCGCCACCGCGGTGCACGGCACCGTGTGCTTCACCGGCATGCTGTCGAACGAGTGGACGGTCAAGGACTTCTACCCGATCGGCTACCTGCCCCGAGGCGTCCGGCTGACGGCCTACTCGGGGGAGTCCGGCGACCTGCCGGCCGGCGTCCTGCAGCAGTACCTGGACGACGTCGCGGCCGGACGCGCGGCCGTCCCGATCGGCCGCACCTTCACCCTCGACCAGCTGCCCGAGGCGCACGCGCTGATGGAGTCCGGACGCGCTGCCGGCAAGTTGGTCGTCACCCCGTGATCCCGCCCGGCGTCGCCCGCACCGGCCCGCTCGACTCGCGCTGGATGACACGATGGAGCGGAGTGGGGTCCGGCGCGGGCGCGGGCTCGTCGCGCAAGGATGGCGATGAGGCGCTGGATGGCTTCGCGTCCCAGGCGTACGCCGTCCATGGCCACGGTGGACAACGCGGGCACCATGTACTGACAAAGCTCGTTGTCGTCCCACCCGAAGACGCTCGTGGTCTCGGGCACGTCGCCAACGAGGTGGACGCGAAGCTGGTCGCGCCGTCCCCGGCCGCTCCCGCCAAGGCCTCGTCGTTCAACGCCGACTTCACGCTGGTCGGCACGGACGTCTTGTTCGCGCGCATCACGGAGGACGAAGGGGCCAGGCGCGTGGTCGCCCTCATCAAGGGCTACGGCGCCTGAGGCTGCCGACCGGTGGACCGGCCCGCCGGGCCAAGGCAGGATGACGCCATGGAGACGATCTGGTCCGCCACGCACCCCCTACCCGCGCACGGCCCCGGGGCGTTCGTCGAAGGGGACCGCGTCGACACGGTGGTGGCCGGCGCGGGGCTGACGGGGCTGGCGACCGCCGTCCTGCTCGCCCGCTCGGGCCAGCGGGTGATCGTCCTCGAAGGCCGGCGGGTGGGGGCGGTCACCACCGGACGCACCACCGCCAAGCTGTCGCTGCTGCAGGGCACGGTGCTGTCCGATGTGCGCCGCCATCACTCCGACGAGGTGCTCCGCGCCTACGTCGAGGGCAACCGCGAGGGCCAGGCCTGGCTGTTGCGGTTCCTGGACGACCGCGGCGTCCCCTACGAGCGGCGCACGGCCTACACGTACGCCACGACCGCAGACGGCGTCCAGGCCCTGGAGGCAGAGCGGGACGCCGCGGCCGCGGCCGGCCTCGGCGCCGGCTGGACGACCGACACCGAGCTGCCGTTCGCCGTCGAAGGCGCGCTGACGTTGCCCGAGCAGGCGCAGTTCCACCCCCTGCGCGTGCTCGGCGCGCTGCAGGACGACCTGGCCGCGCACGGCGGCGTCCTGGCCGAGGACACCCGGCTGACGGATGCCGACTCCCGTAGCCCGGTGACGATCACCACGACCCGCGGACGCCTGACGGCCGACCGTCTCGTGCTGGCCACGGGCACGCCCGTGCTCGACCGGGGTGGGTACTTCGCCAAGCTGACGGCGCTGCGCTCCTACGCCACCACCTACCGCGTCCCCGGCCCGATCCCGTCCGGGATGTACCTCAGCGCGGACGATCCCACGCGCTCGTTGCGGACGGTGCCGACCGACGACGGCGAGCTGCTCATGGTGGGCGGCAACGGGCACGTGACGGGCCGCGGCGACTCCGAGGCCGCCGCCGTGGCCGACCTCCAAGCCTGGACTCGCCGCCACTTTCCCGGCGCTGAGCGCACGCACGCCTGGTCCGCGCAGGACTACCGGTCGATCAACCGCGTTCCCTTCGTCGGGGAGTTGCCCCGCGGCGGCGGCAGCATCTTCCTGGCCACGGGGTACAACAAGTGGGGCCTGAGCAATGCCGTGGCCGCGGCGCTGAGCCTCAGCACGACCATCCTGGGCGGGTCGCTGTCCTGGGCGGACACGCTCGCCCACCGCGTGACGAGGCCGGCCGGCATCCTCAGCGCGCTGGAGTCCAACGCCGCCGTCGCGCTCACCGCGCCCCTGGATTGGGTGCGGTCAGAGCTGCACCGGCTGCCCGACGAGGCGCCGGCCGAGGGTGCGGGCGTCGTCGGCCGCGGTGACCGCGGGCTGCCCGAGGCGTTGTCCACCGTCGACGGCGTCACGTGCCGGGTGTCCGGGGTGTGCACGCACCTGGGCGGGGTGCTGCGCTGGAACGACGCCGAACGGTCCTGGGACTGCCCGCTGCACGGCTCGCGCTTCGCCGCCGACGGCACCCTGCTTGAGGGACCGGCCGTCGCCGACCTGCGCCGGCTCCACTAGGGCTTCGACAGGCTCAGCCAGCGTCGACAGGCTCAGCCAGCGTCGACAGGCTCAGCCAGCGTCGACAGGCTCAACCAGCGGAGGACGGGATCAGCGTCCGGACGGCGTCTGTGGCCGCCAGGGCCCCGGCGATCAGGGGCAGCTGCAGGGGGAGCCGGGCGAGCCGCTTGGCGTCGGTGTCCATGCCCGGGACGCTCTTGCGCGCGGTGTACATCCACACGTTGCCCGGTAGCACCGCGACGAAGAACGCGGCCGCGGCGACGCCCACCCAGGCCCGGGCGGGCTGCCGCCAGGTGGCCAGCAGTGCGGCGCCGAGCGCGAGTTCCGCGACCCCGGACGCCACCACCACGGCGTCCTTGTCGACCGGCAGCCAGTCGGGCACGGCGTCCTGGAAGCCCGCCCGGGTCGGCTGCCGCAGGTGCGCGGTGCCGGCCGCGAGCAGGAGGGCGCCCAGGGCGACCTGGCCGACGACACGCGCGGGGTGAGGGCATTCGGGTTGGTCGCCAACCGGGTGTGAGTGCATGGTCGAGTCTCGCACGGCTGCGGGGTCAGCGCGGCGGCTGCCCGCCCCCGCCTGTGGCCCCGGACACCAGCCCGCCCGTGGTGGTCCGGCGCGTGGTCGTGCCGGCGGTGGGCAGGGCGGTGGTCGCGTCGGCGATGACGATCCGGTCGCCGACGGAGATCCCCTTGGTCACCGCCACCAGCGTGTCGCCCACGCTGCCCAGGGTCAGCGACACGGTCTTGACCGCGCCGTCGCTCAGCACCTTGGCCGTGGCGGACGTCCCGTCGCGCGTTACCGCCGAGACGGGCACGACGACAGCGTCGGAGTCCGAGCCGATCGTGATCGACGTGGTCACCGTGGCGCCCGAGGCGAACGCCTGGGCCGCCTCGCCGGTGGCGATGATGGTCACGGGGAACGTCGAGCCGTCGTCGTTGGGCACCAGGTTCTTGGACGCCACGTGGCCCTCAACCGTCGGCAGACCGGCCTGCGTGAGCGTGGCCTTCTGCCCGGCGGCGACCTGCAGGTACGAGGTTTCGGACACGTCGATGGTCACCTTGATGGACCCCTCGCCGATGACGATCACCTCGTCCGACGTGGTCACCGAGTCGCCGACCGCGAACGGCAGCTGCGACACCACGCCAGCCATCGGCGCGCGCATGGTCGCCTGTTCGAGCGCGGCCTGGGCGCTGGCGAGCGCGCGTTCGGCCTTGTCGAGGGCCACCTGCGCGCTGGCGACGCTGAGCGTGCCCCCGCGCGACGAGCCGGACGGGGACGCCCCCGCGCCGCTGGTCGTTCCGCCGGTCCCGCTGGTGCCGGACTGGCCCGAGGTGGCCGAGGTGCCCGAGGTGCCCGTGGTCCCGGTCGTGCCCGTCGTGCCGGTGTTGCTGGTTTGGCCGGTTTGGCCGGTGGTGCCGGTCGTACCCGTGTCACCGGTGCTGCCCGTGTCGCCGGTCTGTCCGGTCGAGCCGGCGGCCGTGAGGGCGGCGGCCCACGCGGTGTTCGCCGCGGACTGCTCGGCCTGCGCCTTGTTCAGCTTGACCTGCGCCAGCTGGACGGCGGTGAGGGCGTCGAGGCAGGGCTGCAGGTCGTCCAGCGTCTGGCCGGCGTCGGTCGGATCCGTGGTCAGCGTGACGGACGCCGTGCTGGTCGGGCTGGTGGAACTGGACGCCGAGGGGGCCACGGAGACCCCGGCGTTCCGGGCCACGGCGGACGCCGACGACGACGCGGTGGTGGTCGCCGTCGTGGGCGCCACGCTCGGGGCCGCGGCCGGCAGGGTCGGGGAGGCCGACGCGGTCGCCGTCGTCGTGGCCGTCGAGGTCGGCGTGCCGTCCGGGGTGGGCGTGGGGGACTCGGTGCCCTCGGGGGTGGGCGTGGGCGTCCCGATGGCCGCGAACGCGGTCGCGACCTGCACGGAGGCGTCCGTGCACACGGTGATGGCTGCCTTGACGGCGGTGCTCACGCCGGCCTGGGCCTGCTGCGCGGCGACACCCGCCGCCTTGGCCGTCTCGGCGAGCTTGGCCAGCGCCGCGGCGTCCGTGCCCGTCGACGGGGCGGTTCCGCCCGACGGGTCGGTGGTGCCGGTCGTCGTCCCGGTCTGCGCGGTGCTTCCGGTCTGCGCGGTTCCGCCGGTTTGAGTCGTGCCGCCGGTCTGCGTGGTGCCGCCGGTCTGCGTGGTGCCGCCGGTCTGGCTGGTCGAGCCGGTCTGTGACGTCGAGCCGGACGTCGTGGTGGTCGTGCTGCTCTCGGACTCCTCGGCCTGCTCGACGGACACCACCGCGGCGTCCACGTCGGCCTGGGCCTTGTCGACGGCGGCGCTGAGGGCCTCGTCGTCCATCACCGCGATGACGTCGCCGGCCGCGACCGTCTGGCCGAGCTCGACGAGCACCTCGGTGACGGTCCCGGACGTGGGGAAGGCGACGGAGTCCTGGTTGGTCTTCTCGACCGTCCCGGAGCCGGCCAGGGTCTGGGTGACAGAGCCCTTCGTGGCGGTGATCGTCGTGTACTGGTCGTCGGCGCTGGCCGCGGTCAGCCCGCGCGCTCCGAACGCGGCGACCGTGGCCAGCACTACGCCCGCGACCGAGACCCCGATGATGCGGCTGCGCCGCGACGTCTGCTTCGGCATGCGGCTCACCGCCCCTGCCGGCCGGCGCCGGTGCTGCAGGTGCCGTCGGTGGCGTCCGAGACGGCGACGGTGGTCGCGGTGAGGGCCCCGGTGGCGTCCGTCGTGCCCTGAGCCACGACGCAGCGTCCGACCGTGAGGTCCTTGGTCGTGCCGGTGACCTGCTTGGCCACGGTGGTCGAGGCGTCCAGGGTGACGGTCGTGGTGGTCGTCTCCGAGCCGCGGGTCGACGTCACGGTGAACGTCGAGCCGTCCACCGCGCTGACCAGCCCGGACGTGCCGAACCCGCCCCCACCGCCGCCCGGGGCGCCGCTGGGCATCCCCGAAGGCATCGCGTCCGGGCCGCCGCTGGGCATCCCGCTGGGCCTGTCGGTCGGCATCCCGGACGCGTCGCCGGACGGACGCTGGCCCCCGCCGCCGCCCATGCCGCCCATCGAGACGGTGCACGCCCCGTCGACAGCCTGGCTCACGGTCACGGACGCCGCGGTGACGCTGGACGCCGCCGCGTCGGTGGTGTCCGCCGACCGGACGACCACGCACACCCCCGCGGTGATGTCGGCCGCGGTGCCCGCGGCGGTGGACGTGACCTTGGTGGCATCGGTCCAGGTGACGGCGGTCTGTCCGTCGGTGCCCTGCACCTGCAGGACGGTGCCGGAGACGTCGGCGATCTTGCCGGAGACGCCCGGCATGCGCGGCGCGGCGCTGCCGGCGGCGCGCGGCGTGGCGGAGGCCTTGGCGACCGAGGTGGCCGGGGCGGCGGTCGCGCCGGAGCAGCCGGCCAGGGCCAGGACGGCCACGGCCGCGAGGGCGGTGCGGGCGAGGGTGCGGGACGTGGCGTGCATCGGGTTCTCCTGGTTCGGGGGCGCGCAGGTCATTCGCTGCGCAGGGCGTCGATGGGGGCGAGGCGGGCGGCGCGGGTGGCCGGGTAGACGCCGGCGATGATGCCGACGGCGGCGGCGACCGCGAGCGCGCCCAGGGAGGCGGGCAGCGAGATGGTGACGGGCTGGTCGATGAGGGCGGGCAGGATCCACGCACCGACGTAGCCGGCCGCCAGGCCGAGCAGGCCGCCGGCCAGGGCCAACAGGACGGCCTCGGCGAGGAACTGGGTGCGGATGGCCCGGGGCCGAGCGCCGAGCGCCTTGCGCAGGCCGATCTCGTGGACGCGCTCGGAGACCGACACCAGCATGATGTTCATCACGCCGATGCCGCCCACGACCAGCGAGATCGCGGCGATGCCGCCGAGCAGGACGGTCATCGTGCGGCTCACCGACGAGGCCGCCTCCACCAGCGACTGCTGCGCGGAGATCGAGAAGTCGGCCGACGTCGCGGCGACGCCGTGTCGGGTGAGCAGGGCGGCGTTCGCCTCCTGGTAGGCCTGCGTCAGCCGCTCGGCGGAGGCCGCCTCCAGGTAGATCGTCGACACGGACGCCGTGCCCGGCGACAGCCGGGACGCGTACGTCGACCACGGCATGACCACCATGTCGTCGGCGTTGCTCGACCCGCTGGAGCCCTCGGACTCCAGCACCCCGACCACCGAGTACTCCGCGCCCGAGATGGTGACCGACTGGCCGACCGCGCTGCCGGCTTGGCCGAAAAGCTCCTGGGCGGTGGTGGGGCCGAGCACGACGACGGGACGCGACGCGTCGTAGTCCGCCTGGCTGAAGAACCGGCCGGACGCCACGGTGCGGGCCCGGACGTCCAGCCACGACGTGGTGGTGGCCTGGACGCTGGCAGTCCAGGTGGTCTCGCCGTTGGCCAGGGCCAGCGATGTGCTCGACACGGGCGCCACGGCGATGATGTCGGGGGCGACGTTGCGGTCGGCGAGCGCCTTGGCGTCCGCCATGGTCAGCGTGGTCGCCGACCCCATCCCGCCGCGGACGCCGCCGGAGCTGGAGCTGCCCGGCGACACGATGAGCAGGTTGGAGCCGAGGCTGCTGATCTGGTCGCTCACGGCCTTCTGAGCGCCCTGGCCCAGCCCGACGGTCAGGGTGACCGCCGCGATGCCGATGAAGATGCCCAGCATGGTGAGCGCGGAGCGCATCTTGTGGGTGCGGATCGCCTCCAAGGCGATGCGCAGGGTCTCGGTCCACCTCATGCGAGCACCCCGTGCGTGGCGGTGTCTTGCGTGATGCGGCCGTCGAACACCCGGACGCTGCGCTGGGCGCGGGCGGCCACCTCGTGCTCGTGGGTGATCAGGACGATGGTGCGCCCCGAGGCGTGCAGTTCGGTGAGCAGGTCGAGCACGTCGCGCGTCGAGACCGAGTCGAGGTTGCCCGTGGGCTCGTCGGCGAGGATCAGGGCCGGGTCCGTGACCAGCGCCCGGGCCACGGCGACGCGCTGCTGCTGGCCTCCGGACAGCTCGCCGGGCCGGTGGTCGGCGCGGTCGGCGAGGCCGACACGGGCGAGCGCCACGTGCGCCCGCTCGCGGCGCTCGGCCGGCGGGACGCCCGCGTAGCACAGCGGCAACTCGACGTTGCGCCACGCGCTGAGGGAGGGCAGCAGGTTGAACTGCTGGAACACGAACCCGATGCGCGTGTTGCGGATGTCGGCCAGCGCGTCCTCGCCCAGGTCGGCGACGTCCACGCCGTCGAGGCGGAACGACCCGGACGTCGGCACGTCGAGGCAGCCGAGGATGTGCATCAGGGTCGACTTGCCCGACCCCGACGGCCCGATCACCGCGACGTACTCGCCCTCGTGCACCTCCAGGGTCACGCCGCGCAGCGCGTGCACCTCGCTCGCCCCGGTGGCGTACGTCTTCCACACCCCGTCGAGCCGCAGCACCGGGTGGGCGGCGTCCGCGGCCACGTCCACGGCGTCTTCCTCCACCGCGGCGCTCATCGGTTGCCCGTCCGCTGGCCGGTGCCGCCGGGCATCTGCCCGCCCGGGGGCGCCTGGCCGCCGCCCGGGAAGCCGCCGCCCGTGCCGGTCAGTCCGCCCATGCCGCTGTTCTGGGACGAGGTGGTGGAGTTGGACGCCGCGACGCTGCGCGAGGTGACCACGACGGTGTCACCCTCGGCGAGCCCGGACGTGATCTCGGTGAGGCTGCCCGAGGCGGACCCCGTCTTCACCACGGTCGCCGTGTCCTGGCCGTCGGCGCGCAGCGTCACGACGCTCTGGCCGTTCGCATCCGTCGTGATGGCGGCGGTCGGCACGGTGAGGACGTCCGTGCGCTTGCTGTAGATGATCGTCACGGTGGCGGACGCCCCGGCGTAGAGCTTCTCGGTGGTGCCCGTGACCTTGATGGTGACGGGGAAGGACGTCGTGGTCGTCGTCGACGAGGACGACGACTCGGCCATCACGCCGACCGAGCTGACGGTGCCGTACAGGGTGTCGCCGCCGGACGTGGGCACGATCTCGGCCTGCATCCCCTTGGCGATCAGCGCGCGGTCCGCGCTGCCGACGGACGTCTCGACCACGTACGTGCCGGTCGAGATGACCACGATCGCCGCCGACGAGGACGCCGTCGTGGTGGCCGTGCCGGCCGCCCCGCCGCTCGCGCCGCCCTGGGACGAGCCGGTCGTGTCGCCGACGGCGATGTTGACGGCCGCGACGGTGCCGTCGATGGTCGAGGTGAGCGTCGCCGCCGCGAGGGCCTCCTTGGCGTCCGCGAGCGCCTTCTGCTTGACCGTGTACGCCGACCGGGCGGCGGTGATCTGGGCGGTGGTGCCGCTGGACTTGGCGTCTGTGTAGTCGTCGTAGGCGGCGTCGGCGTCCGCGGCGGCGGCGTCCACGTCGGCCTGCAGTTCGGTGCTGTCGATGGACGCCAGCGCGGTGCCCGGCGAGACCTTGTCGCCGACCGCGACGTGGACGGCCGTGACCTCGCCGGCGCTGGCGAAGGTCAGGTCGAGGCGCTGCGCCGGCTCGATCGTGCCGGTGGTCGACACGCTCGAGGTGAGCGTGGTCAGGCTGGCCTGCACCTCGCGGGTCTGGGTGGCCGCGGTGGCGGTGGGGCGGGTCAGGAACGACGCGCTCGTGCCGGCGATCGCCAGCAGCACGACGGCCGCCGTGGCCCACACGAGCACCTTACGCCGCGGCCGGCGGCGCTTCGTGGGTGGGGGAGGGGTGGAGGCGTCTTGGGGCTCGGTCGAGGTCACGGGTTCCAGGAGGCTCACAGTCTGAAACTCCATCAGGGTCAGATGTGGCGCGACTGGGCCCAACCTGTGCCCAGCCTGTGAGCGCTCCGCGCACAGGCCGACGCCGGCCGTCAGGCGCTGGAGCTCGGTGGGCGCAGCAGCACGACGAAGCAGCGCCCGTCCACCCGGATGGTGGAGCCGGCCATGCGGCCCCGACCGACGGCGCGGTCGTTGCCCGAGTCCAGCGCGATCGTCCAGCGGGCGCCGAACTCCCCGCCCGGCAGTTGGAACTCGACCGGGTCGGCGTCCGCGTTCATCAACGCCAGCACGCTGTCGTCGACGATGCGCTCGCCGCGGCCGTCCGGCTCGGGGATCGCCTCGCCGTTGAGGAAGACCATGAGCGAGCGCGCGAAGGACTCGTCCCAGTCGGCGTCCGTCATGTGCGTGCCCGCGGGGGTGAACCACGCGATCTCGCCGATGTCGGACTCGCCGCCGTGCTGCGGAGCCCCGGCGAAGAACCGGCGCCGGCGCAGCACCGGGTGGTCTCGGCGCAGGCGGACGGCCTGGCGCGCGAACTCCAGCAGCGCCGCGCGCTCGTCGTCCAACTCCCAGTCGACCCACGACAGCTCGCTGTCTTGGCAGTAACCGTTGTTGTTGCCGTCCTGGGTTCTGCCCAGCTCGTCGCCGTGGGAGATCATCGGCACCCCCTGGCTCAGCAGCAGCGTGAGCAGGAGGTTGCGCTGCTGCCGGCGGCGGAGCTTCACGACGCGCTGGTCGGTCGTGGGCCCCTCCGCGCCGCAGTTCCACGAGCGGTTGTGCGACTCGCCGTCGGCGTTGCCCTCCCCGTTGGCGTCGTTGTGTTTCTCGTTGTAGGAGACCAGGTCGCGCAGGGTGAACCCGTCGTGGGCGGTCACGAAGTTGATGGACGCGACGGGGCGGCGTCCGGTGTGCTCGTAGAGGTCGGCCGAGCCCGTGAACCGGCTGGCCAGCTCGCCGAGCTTGCGGGGCTCGCCGCGCCAGAAGTCGCGGACGGTGTCGCGGTACTGGCCGTTCCACTCGGTCCACAGCGGCGGGAAGCCGCCCACCTGGTAGCCGCCCTCGCCGACGTCCCACGGCTCGGCGATGAGCTTCACCTGGGAGATCACCGGGTCTTGGTGGACGATGTCGAAGAACGCCGCCAGCCTATCCACCTCGTGGAGCTCGCGGGCCAGCGTGGAGGCCAGGTCGAAGCGGAACCCGTCGACGTGCATGTCCTCGACCCAGTAGCGCAGCGAGTCCATGATCAGCTGCAGGGTGTGCGGCGAGCGCATCAGCAGCGAGTTGCCGGTGCCGGTGGTGTCGAAGTAGTGGGCGCGGTCGTCGTCCACGAGCCGGTAGTAGGACTGGTTGTCGAGCCCGCGGAACGACAGCGTCGGGCCCTGGTGGTTGCCCTCGGCGGTGTGGTTGTAGACCACGTCCAGGATCACCTCGATGCCGGCGGCGTGCATCGACTTGACCAGCGACTTGAACTCCTGCACCTGCTCGCCGCGCGTGCCGTAGGCGGCGTAGCCGTTGTGGGGGGCAAAGAAGCCGATCGTGTTGTAGCCCCAGTAGTTGCTGAGCCCCTTGCTCTGCAGGTGCGCGTCGTTGACGAACTGGTGCACCGGCATGAGCTCGACCGCCGTCACCCCCAGCGTGGTCAGGTGCTCGATGACGGCCGGGTGGGCCATGCCCGCGTACGTGCCGCGTAGTTCCTCGGGCACCGCCGGGTGCAGCTGGGTCAGCCCCTTCACGTGGGCCTCGTAGATGATCGAGTCGTGGTATTCCAGGGCCGGCGGGCGGTCGTAGCCCCAGTCGAAGAACGGGTTGGTCACCACCGACGTCATGGTGTGGCCCAGCGAGTCTTCGGTGTTCTGCACGGACGGGTCGTCGAAGCGGTAGGAGAACAACGAGGAGTGGCCGTCGATCTGGCCGTCGATGGCCTTGGCGTAGGGGTCGAGCAGCAGCTTGGACGGGTCGCAGCGCTGCCCCTGGGCGGGGTCGTACGGCCCGTGGACGCGGTAGCCGTAGCGCTGGCCCGGCTGCAGGCCCGGGAGGTAGGCGTGCCAGACGTAGGCGTCCACCTCGGTGAGCGGGATGCGGGTCTCCACGTCGTCGTCGTCGATGAGGCACAGCTCGACGGCCTCGGCGACCCCGGAGTAGACGGCGAAGTTGGTGCCGGTGCCATCGAAGGTGGCGCCGAGCGGGTACGGACGGCCTGGCCAGAGTTGCATACGGGACAGCCTGCCACGCCCCTGTGACAACCTCGTGTCGCCGGTCGGTGCCACCAGGTGGGCGACAGTCGAGACCCCCGCCCGCCCCGGCACCCCGATCAGGTCGCCGACCGGCCGGCCGAGGCTGTACGCGCCGCGCGTCCGGACCGCTCAGCCCCTCCCTGGGCCCGTAGCCGCAGCACGACCGCGGCGCCCACGACCACCGCCGCGGCCAACGCCGCCGCCACCCCGGTGACGACCGAGATCGGGCCGACGGCGAGGCGTCCGACGGCGATCCACGCCAGACCCCACGCGAGGGCGCCCGCGACGGTGAGCCGGGCGCCCAGCGCCAGCGACAGCCCGACCCCGATGGCCGCGGCCACCGCCAGCACCGCGGCGGCCACCGCCTGGTCGCCCGTGGAGCCGAACGTGACGCCCATGTCGACGAGCGTGGCGGTGATGTTGGCGGCCGTGGCGATGCTCACCCAGCCGAGGTACAACCCGAACGTGCCGTCGACGACCACCCGCTCGACGATCGTCGGCGCGGTTTCGCGTTCGAGGGTGCGCACCAGCAGGCCCAGGGTCACCGCCAGCGCGACGATCACCACCACGCTGACCCACAGCCAGCCGGCCTGGGTGACGAGCAGCCACGCCGCGTTCAGCACCATGGACGCCGCGGCCGGCCAGCCGATCGCGCGCAGCCGCGCCGACGACGCGCGGACAGGCAGCCACTGATAGACGGTGTAGGCGACCAGCCCGACGTAGATGACGGTCCAGATCGAGAACGCCGGACCGGCCGGCGCCAGCAGCGTCGCGGTCGCCGACAGGCTGCCCCCGGACGACTCCTCGACCCGGGTGCCGATCACGCCGATGCCCAAAAGGGTGCCGAAGATCATGAACACCGCGGCCGCGCTGACCGCTAGCTGACGGACCCTCTGCTCGTCCACGGGGTTCCTCCGATTCCTCTAGGTAACTCTCGTCAAACCTTTGACACCAGGGTGCCACGCGGACGAGATTCCTTGCAAGGTTGAAGGGTCGTCCCATTGGACGGATCGTTGCGCCCGGCCCCTCGTGCCGCGCACCGGGGGAGCCCTAGGATGACCGCACGATGTTCACGATCAAGAAGGCGGCGGAGCTGACCGGCGTCCCCGAGCACACGCTGCGTGCCTGGGAGCGCCGGTACTCCTTCGTCGCCCCGCTCCGGACGCCGTCCGGCTATCGGGTGTTCGACGACGAGGCCATCGCGCGCATCCGGGCGATGCGGGCGCTGGTGGACGCGGGCTGGGCCCCCCGCGAGGCCGCGGCCGAGGTGAGCCGCCGGCACGCGGGCGGGGCCGGGCCGCTGGCCGAAGGGGCGGTGGAGGACCTCGTCGGGGCCGCCGTCCGCCTGGACGCCGACGCGGCCGCCCGCATCATCTCCGAGCGCTTCGCGCTGGCCGACTTCGAGGCCGTCGTCGACTCCTGGCTGATGCCCGCGTTGGCCCGGGTGGGCCGAGAGTGGGCGTCCGGCCGGGTGTCGGTGGCCGGCGAGCACCTGGTGGCCAACGCGGTGATGGGCAGGCTGGGGGCGGCATACGACGCGGCCGGGCCGGCGGCGTCCGGTCCGCCGCTCGTGGTCGGCGCCCCGCCCGGCGTGCACCACGTGCTCGGCCTGCTCGCCTTCGCCGTAGCCCTGCGCCGGGCCCGGGTGGCAACCCTCTACCTCGGCGCCGACGTGCCGCTCGACAGCTGGGTCGAGGCGGTGGTCACCGCGGGGGCACGCGGCGCCGTCACGATCGCCCCCCGCCGCTCGGACGCCGCCCGCGCCGCCGAGGTCGCCGAGCGCCTGTGGGCGGTGCGTCCGGGGCTGCCGCTGTGGGTCGGCGGCCGGCAGCAACACGCGGTGGCGCCGGCCTGTCGTCCGCTGGGCCACCAGATTGGTCCGGCGGCCCGCGAGCTGGCGGCCGAGCTGGCGGCGGCGTGACTTGGCCCGGCCGCCCGGCGGCCCCTACGGTAGGGGCACACACGAGAGGGGGGCCGTGGATCGCTATCAGTACCTGCTGTTGATGGCAGGCTGCCTCGTCCTGACCCTGCCCCTGGAGTTCGTGCTCGGCGCTCGCGTGTACCGGCGCCCCCTGCGCCTGCTGGCCGCCCTCGTGCCGACCGTGGCGCTCTTCGTGGTCTGGGACGTGGTCGGCATCATCCGCGACCACTGGGGCTACAACCCGGCCTTCATCAGCGGCGTCCACCTCGGCCTGATGCCGCTGGAGGAGCTGGTCTTCTTCGTCGTCATCCCCATCTGCGGGCTGCTCACGTACGAGGCGGTCGGCTCGGTGGTCAAGGCCGCCCGGCTGCAGCCGCGGCCCCGCACCCTGCGCGGCTGGCTGGCGGCCCTGGACGCCGCGGGCCGGAAGCCGGCCGATGCCTGAGTACACCATCTTGACGGTCGTGGCCGTCGCCGCGGTCGTCGCCGTCGAGGTGGCGTGGCTGCGCACGGGGCTGTTCCGCTCGCGCGTCTACTGGCTGGCGCTGGGCATCGTCTTCTTCTTCCAGATCCTCGTCGACGGCTGGCTGACCAAGCTGTCGGCCCCGATCGTCACCTACAACGACGCCGAGTTCTCGCGGGTGCGGTTCCCCCTGGACATCCCGATCGAGGACTTCGGCTTCGGCTTCGCCATGGTCACCTTGACCCTCCTGGTGTGGGTCAGGCTCGGATCCCGAAAGGACACCACCGGATGAGCACGTCGGCGACCAGCGAGGCCTTCGACCGGGGGGCCGCGCACTACGACCTCATGGTCGCCCTCAACCCCGGCTACCACGCCGAGCTGCGCCGCGCGGCGTCCGCCCTGGCCGGACGCCTGGCCCGGGTGCCCAGCCCCGCCGGACGGGCGGCGTCCGAGGAGAGACCGCTCACGCTGCTCGACCTGGCCTGCGGGTCCGGCGCGTCGACGCGGGCCCTGGTGGACGCCGCGGGCCCCGACGCGCAGATCCTGGGCCTGGACGCCTCGCGCGGCATGCTGGGCCAGGCGCGCGCCAAGGACTGGCCGGACGGCGTCCGGTTCGACCAGGCGGTCGCCGGGCGGCTCGACCTGGACGCCCTCGGGCGGGGAACCTTCGACGGGGCGCTGACCGCCTACCTGTTCCGCAACGTGCCCGAGGCGCAGCGCGACGGCGCCGCCGTCGAGCTGTTCGAGTTGCTGCGACCCGGCGGGTGGCTCGCCGTCCAGGAGTACTCGGTGGCCGGGTCGCCCCGCGCGCGCCAGGTCTGGGACGCCGTGGCGCTCGGCGTGATCGTCCCGCTGGGCTGGGTCGTCGACCGCAACCCGGACCTCTACCGTTACCTGTGGCGAAGCGTGGTGGAGTTCGACACCGTCGACCGCTTCGCCGCCCGCCTGCACGCGGCCGGCTTCGTCGACGTGGCCTCGACCACGGCGTCCGGCTGGCAGCGGGGCATCCTGCACACGTTCGTCGCCCGCAAACCGGAGGAATAGATGTCCCGCACCCCATCCACCCCGACCGCAGGCCTGCCCGGACGCGACCCGCGCGCCCACCACGTGCCCGCCCCCGCCGGGCCGCGGTTGAGTGGCGACAAGCACGTCGTCGTCGTGGGGGGCGGCATCGCCGGGCTGGCCGCGGCCACGGCGCTCGCCGAGCGTGGGGCGAGGGTGACCCTGCTGGAGTCGTCACCAACCCTTGGGGGACGAGTCGCCGCCTGGGAGCTCGGCGACGGCCGCACCATGAGCCGCGGCTTCCACGCGTTCTTCCGGCAGTACTACAACCTGCGCGCCCTGTTGCGCCGCGCCGACCCCGGCCTGAGCCGGCTGGTCCCGGTCGCCGACTACCCGTTGCAGCGGCCCGACGGCCTGCGGGATACCTTCACCGGCCTGCCCACCGTCCCGCCGTGGAGCATCATCGGCTTCGTCAAGCGCAGCCCGACGTTCACGGCCGCCTCGCTGGCCGGGGTGAACATCCCCGCCGCGATGAGCCTGCTGCGCGTGCGGTTCCCGCAGACGTACCACGACCTGGAGGGCGTTTCCGCCGCCGAGTTCCTCGACCGGCTGCGCTTCCCGCCTGCCGCCCGCGACCTCTTCCTGGAGGTGTTCGCGCGCTCGTTCTTCGCCGACCCCCACGACTTCGGGGCGGGTGAGCTGGTGGCCATGTTCCACACCTACTTCATGGGCTCGGCCGAGGGTCTGCTGTTCGACGTCCCGGACGACGACTACGATCGCGCGCTCTGGGCGCCGCTCGGCGCCCACCTGGCCGGCCTCGGCGTGGACGTCCGCACCGGCGTGGCCGTAGAGCAGCTCGCGCTGTCGCCGGGCGGGGCGCGGGTGACGCACGCGCAGGGGTCCGTGGACGCCGACGCCGTCGTCCTGGCCACCGACCCTCGCGCCGCGCGCGACCTCGTGGCCGGAGCGACCGTGGCGTCCGGGGCGGGAGCGGCGTCCGGACCGGGCGCCGCCGCCTCCGACGCGGCCTGGCGCGCCGACGTCGCCGCCACGTACAACGCCCCGCCGTTCGCCGTCCTGCGGCTGTGGTACGACGGCCGCGTGGACGCCGAGCGTCCGGCGTTCGTCGGGACCAGCGGGTACGGTCCGCTCGACAACGTCACCGTGCTGGAGCGCTTCGAGGCCGGCGCCGCCGCCTGGGGCCGGGCCCATGACGGGTCGGTGGTCGAGTTGCACGCCTACGCCTGCGACCCGTCCGTGGCCACGGACGCCGGCGCCGCGGCGTCCCTGGCCGAGCGGCTCGTGGCCGAGCTGCACCGCCTCTACCCCGAGACGAGCCGGCTGACCGAGGTGCACCGCGAGCTGCTGATCCGCGACGACTGCACGCTGCTCGGCCCCCGCGGCTGGGGTCGGCGCCCCGGCGTTCGGACGCCGCACGCCGCGCTGGCCCTGGCCGGCGACTGGGTGCGCTGCGACTACCCGGTCGCGCTCATGGAACGAGCCGCCACGACGGGGTTCCAGGCCGCCAACGAGTTGCTGTCCGGGTGGGGCGCCGGCGGCGTCGAGCTGTGGACGCCGCCGCTGACGGGCATCCTGCGCCGAGGCTGAGGCGGGCGCGACCTCGGGCGGAACCCCGGCGCGGCGGTCACTGGTAGCTGACGAAGTGGGGCGTCGGCTTGACCTGCGCCACCGTCTGCGCGGGGGTGAGCATGGGCACGTCCTCGTCCACGAAGTTCTTCCAGCCCAGCCAGGTGCGGGCCGGCAGGCCCTCGCGGATGGCCCGCCAGGTGGCCTGCTTGGCGCCCTGGGAGCCTTGGCCGTCGACGTGGACGAGGTGCTGCACCTCGTCGCGGGAGGTGTCGAGGCGGTGCCGGTCGACGATCATCCGGTTCTGGAACTGGTGCAGGGTCAGCACCTTGGGCGGCAGCTTGTGCGTGCGGACCAGGTCGGCCAGCCACGCCGTCACGGCGTTCACCTCGTCGACGCCGACCTGCCCGATCGAGGACAGGTGCTTCTGGTTCGGCTTGAGCCGCCACTCGGGGTCGAGTGCCAGCCCCACGGCCGGATGCCGCAGAAGGTCCTCGTACCGCTTCGCCTGGGTGAGGAAGTCGGTGCGCCCGGGCTGCAGGTCGAGCACCACGTACAGGCCCGCGGCCTCCGCAGCCTCGATCCAGGGCAGGATCAGCTGCGCGGGGGTCTCGTAGGAGTAGTCGCCGTCGTCTCCTGCGCTGCCGGAGGCGACGGTGGTGATGATCTCGAACGCCCCGATCACCGTGTCGCCGGGCAGCAGGGCCTGGTACTCGGCCACGAGCCGCTGCACCCGCTGCACGGCCTGGGCGGGCGGCTGCTCGCCCATCATGCCTAGCGCGGCGGTTTGCGGGTGCCCGTAAAGGGCGATCATGCGCCGTCCGGGAAACGGCAGGACGCCTCCGCCCGGCAGGTCGGGCGCCGCGCGGGTCAGGGCGACGGCGGCGGCGAAGCGCTCGGTGCCGCCGAATGCCCCGGCCCCGAGCACCGCCTTGGCGGCGCGCACCGCGGCGGCCGTGGCGGCGTCCGAGCCGGGGTGGGGATACGCGACCGGGGTCACCTTCACGCCGGCGGCGGCCAGGGTCACCGACACCCGGGCCGAAAGCTCCAGCGTGGTCAGGCAGAGGATCCCGGATGCCGGCGGGCGGGCCGGGAGGCCGTCGAGCCGGGGGAGCGAGTCGGCCGACGACGGCCCGGGCACGACCTCGCGGGTGCCGAACGCGGAGCCCGCGGGGTAGGCCACCACGGTGCGCGTCCGCAGCCGGGTCAGCTCGGCCTCCAGCTCCGGGCCGGCCACGAACAGCGGCACGCCGAGGGCGGTCGCCACCTGGGCGGCCACCCCGGCGTCGGGGGCGGCGGCGTCCGCGATCACGACGACTGCGGTGGCGGCGTCGAGCGTGGCGCGACTCGCGGCGAGGGCGCCGACGGCTTCCGCGGGCACGACGACGTCGGACGGGGCGCCGGCAGCCACCACCTGGTGCCGGACGGGATCCAGGGTCGGAGGCCCCGAGGGGGACGCCGGGTCCTGGGGGCGCATCGCGCACCCCCCGGACGCCAGAGCCGCGGCGGCGGTGCCGGCCAGCAGTGAACGACGGGTCAGCATCGTCCCAGCATGCCAGCCCGGTCCAGGAGGCCGGGGTGAGGGGTTCGCAGCGTCAGCCCCTCGGGCCGGACGCCGGGGCGCCGAACACCAGCGACCGGGCGGCGGTGGCGACCTTCTCCCTCCCGGGCACGCGGATGCGGTCGCCGAAGACGTCGTAGTCGGCGCGCTCGATGCGGTCCAGGATGCGCGCGTACAGCACCAGCGCCGTGCCGACGCACCGCCGGGACGCCGGCGGCAGGTTGGCCAAGCCGGTGGCGGCGTCCGCGTACAGGGCTCGGTTGCGGGTCACCTGGTCGGCCATGAACGCGCGCCACGCCGGCGTGACCCGCCGCAGCCATGGGTCGGCGCCGTGGGCGTCCAGTTCGTCGGCCGGCAGGTAGACCCGGCCGCGGTCGAGGTCCTCGCCGACGTCGCGCAGGAAGTTGGTCAGCTGGAACGCCAGCCCGAGGCTGCGGGACGGCGCCAGCGCGGCCGCCGGGTCGTACGGCTCCAGGACCGGCAGCATCATCTCGCCGATCACGGCCGCGGAGCCCTCCATGTAGCCGTCGCGCAGCGCGGCCCAGGTCGGCCATTCGGCCACGGTGAGGTCGAGTTCCATGGCGCCGAAGAACCGCTCGAAGCACTCCGGGGAGGTGCCCCGGCGTCCGATCGAGTCGACGATGGCGGCCATCACCGGCTCGTCGGAGGTGCCGCGGGCCAGGGCGTCGAAGAACGCGCGACGGAACTCGGCCAGGCGTTCGGCCGGCGTCCCGGTGCGCGGCACGGCCAGGTCGACGCGTTCGGGCTCGTCGACGATGTCGTCGGCCAGCCGGCACAGGGCGTACACGGTGTAGACGTCGCGCCGCTGCGCGCGCGGCAGCAGCAGGGCCCCGTAGTAGTACGTCGTGCCGTACTGGCGGGTCAGCTCGGCGCAGCGGGCGTAACCGCGCTCCAGCAGCCCGGCGCTCACGCCAGCCCCCGGACGCGGGCGGCGGCCAGCTTTCCCGACACCAGCACCATCGGGATGCCCACCCCGGGCACGGTCCCCGACCCCGCGAACACCAGCCCCTTGGCGCGGCGGTCGACGTTGGACGGCCGGAACGGGCCGGTCTGGAAGAACGTGTGCGCGAGCGCGAACGGCGTGCCCGCCGCCATGCCCTGACGCTCCCAGTCGGCGGGGGTGACCAGCCGCTCGGTGACGATGTCGGTGGGGTAGCCCCACGAGCTCAGGTCGGTGAGCATCCGGTCGCGCAGGCGCGGGCCCTCGGTGGCCCAGTCCACGCCGCGGCCGACGCGGGTGTTCGGCGTGGGCTCCAGCACGTAGAGGGTGCTGTGGCCGACCGGGGCCGCGGACGGGTCGTCGCGGCTCGGCACGGCCACGAACCGCGACGGGTCGCGCATCGGACGGCCGTGCTGCAGAAGGTCTGTGAACGCCTCGTCCCAGTGGTGCCCGAAGTGGATGTTGTGATGCCCGAACGTCGCCGGGACCTCCCCCCGGACGCCCAGGTGCCACACCAGGGCCGACGGCGAGTACGAGCCAGAGCGGGTCACGCGGGGCGCGTCCAGCCCGGGCAGCAGCCGGTCGTAGGCCACCGGCAGGTCGAGCGTGACGACGACGGCGTCCGCGGCCAGGGTCTCCCCGCCGGCGAGCCGGACACCCGACGCCGAGCCGTCCGAGCGCCGGGTCACCTCCTCGACACCGGTGGACAGCCGGACGTCCACGCCGGCGTCCGCGGCCGCCCGGGCCATCGCCGCGGGCACGGCCCGCATGCCGCCTTCGGGGAACCAGACGCCCTCGATGGAGTCCATGTAGGTGATCACGGCGTACAGCGCGAGCGCCTGGGCGGGCGCGAGGCCGGCGTACATGGCCTGGAAGCTGAACACCCGGTGGAGCCGCTCGTCGCGGAACCGCCGGGCGACCTCCGGGCCGAGGCGGCCGAGCCCTCCGAGCCGCAGCAGGTCCAAGGCGGCCCGCGGCGAGCGCAGCAGGCCGAGCGGGGAGTCGAAGTTGGCGTCGATGAAGTGCGGCATCTCCACCAGATACAGCCGGCGCAACCAGACCACGAACTCGTCGAAGGCTGCGGCGTCCAGCGAGCCGCACTGGGCGGCGATCTCGGCGCGCATCGCCTCTTGCGTGCCCCGGACGTCCAGCCGCGAGCCGTCGGCGAAGAACGCGCGGTAGGCGGGGTCGAGGCGGGTGAAGGTGACGTAGTCGTCCATGCGCCGGCCGGCGGCGCGGAACGCGTCGGCGAGCAGGTCGACCATCGTGAACACCGTCGGGCCGGTGTCGAAGGTGAACCCGTCGGCCACCAGGACCCCGTTGCGCCCGCCCGGAACGTCCTCCCGCTCGAGCAACGTCACCCGGTGCCCGTCGCCGGCCAGGTGCAGCGCGGCGGACAGGCCGGCGAGGCCGGCGCCGACGACCGCGACCCTCATGCGTCCCGCCAGGCCACGTCGCGGGCGGCCTGGGCCAGCCCCTCGACGCCGGCGTGCGCGAGCGGGGCGTCCTGCAGGACCCGCAGGGCGGCGTCCACCTCTGCGGTCACGAACCCCTCGACCAGGTCGCGGACGGCCGACTGTTCCAGCGCGCGGGCGACGAACGCGACGTCGTCGGGACGCTGGGCCGGGCTCCCGAGCCGGGCGAGGGCGTCCGCCGCGTCGCCGCTGAGCCGCTCGCGGCCCAGGGCCATGATCACGGTGGGCTTGGCCTCGGCGAGGTCGTCGCCCGCCGGCTTGCCGGTCAGCGCCGGGTCGCCCCACACGCCGAGGATGTCGTCGCGCAGCGCGAACGCCCGCCCGATGTGGCGGCCCGCCCGGCGCAGCGCCTCGCGGGCGACCGGCGTGCCGTGGGCCGCCGCCGCGCCGATGTCGAGCGGACGCTCGATCGTGTACGCGCCCGACTTCAGCCGCGACACGTTCTCGGCGTGAGCGAGGTCGCGGCGTCCGGCCGCGGCGCCGGTCAGGTCGGCGCGCTGCCCGGCGATCAGCTCCACGCACAGGTCGTACCACAGCGCGCGCAGTTGGCCGGGCAGTCCGTCGACGAGCCGGTCGGCCAAGGTGTGGGCGAGGTCGCCCACGAGGATGGCCAGATTCTCGCCGAACCGGTCGGCACCCCCCAGGCCCGAGGCGGCGGCGTGCCAGGAACGGGCCTGCATGTGGGCCGCCGGACGCCCGCGCCGCGAGTCGGACTCGTCCATCACGTCGTCGTGGACGAGCGCGAACAGGTGCAGGGTCTCCAGCGCGGCTCCGAGGCGGATCATGTGCGGGTAGCCCGCCGAATCGCCCGTGCCTCCGGCGGCCACGTACCCCCAGAACGCCATCGCGGTCCGCAGCCGCTTGCCGCGGCCCAGCAGGAGGTCGGCCAGCCAGCCGGGCAGGTCGGCCGGGAGCACGTCCACGCCCATGCCCTGTGTGTGCCGGCCCCAGTCGGAGCCCAGCCGGTCGAGCTCCGAGCGCAGCAGATCGTCGACGTCGGCCAGGGCGGCGTCCAAAGAGACGTCCGTGCCGACGGGCGAGGCGCCCAGGGCGGCCAGGCGGTGCGGGAACCTCTGGGCCACCTGCGGCACCTGCAGCACCGACCAGGGGCTGAACACCCGCGGGGTCGCTTGCACGGACGCCACCAGACCCGGCCAGTCGACCCATTCCCACTCGGCGACCTCGTCGGGGTCGGGGGTCACGTGGTCCTCGGTGACGAAGCCCACGTAGACGGGGCAGATCTCGTTCTCCACGACCCCGCTGGCGTCCACGGCGCGGTAGCGGAACTCCGGCAGGACGGAGTAGAGCGGGCCGACGGACAGGCCGAGCTCCTCGCGGATGCGGCGGCGCGCCGCCTGCTCGACGCCCTCGCCGGGGCGGGGGTGGCCGCAGCAGGAGTTGGTCCACACGCCCGCCCAGGTGCGCTTGCCCAGCCCGCGGCGGGTCAGCAGCACCCGGCCGTCAGCGTTGAACAGGTACGTGGAGAAGGCCAGGTGCAGCGGGGTCTCGGCTCCGTGGACCTCCAGCCGCGGAGCGGTGCCGACGGGCCGGCCGGCCTCGTCCAGCAGGACCACGTGGTCGGGGTCGCCGTGAGCGGCGCCGCGGGGGTGGGGCACATCGTCCCGGGAAGGCGTCTTCATGTCTTTGTCCCATGTTTGTCTAACGTTGGGACGAGCCTAGAGGGGACGTCCGCGCCGGGTCAATCCGTCGCGGGCACGAATCCGACGGCTTCAGCGTTCGTTGAGCCGGGCGACCTCGCCGCTGAGCGCCGTGGCGAACGTCGTCCAGGCCGCGTAGGCGGACAGGGCCGCCGCGTTGGCCGGACGGGACGCCGCCGCGCGCCGCACCAGGTCGGCGCTGCTGGCGGCGAGCAGGGCCGCGCCGGCGGTGGACGCCTTCAGCGCGTGCGCGCGGAAGAACAGCCCGCTCCAGGCGGCGTTCAGGACGAGGTTGGCCGCCAGGGCCTTGGCGAACGCCTTCGACTTCTCGGGGCGGCCGTCGTCGGCCAGCTCGGAGATCGTCGCCGAGGACGCCGCCCAGATGGCGGCGTACAGCGTGGTCCAGGCGATCGGGAACGCGGCGGCGGGCGGCTGCCAGGCAGGCTTGGCGAGGCGGGTATACCAGGCCGACCGGGGGTCGGTGAACAGCGAGCCGACCACCGCGGCGGCGACCACGCCGGCCCCGACCGCGGTGGCGGTGCGGCCCCAGCGCTTGGGGTCGGTGTCGCGGGTGGCCAGGCGCACCGCTCGGTCGAAGCCGGTCAGGCCGCCGTCCGGCTCGCCCAGCACGTGGCGGGCGTCGTCCTCGTCGACGATCGCGTCGTGGACGAGGCTGCCCACCAGCGGCTTGGCGACCGCCGAGGGCACGGGTGTGATCAGCCCGACCCAGTGGCTGGCCAGTGCCGGCGTCAGGACCGGCACGATGCCCATCACGCGCGGACGCAGGCCGGTCACCGTCGCGTACCGCTTCATCATGTCGACGTAGCTGAGCACCTCGTCCATGCCGATGTCGAAGGTGCGGTTCACCTCGGACGGCAGGTCTGCGGCGCGCACGAGGTAATGCACGACGTCGTCGATCGAGATCGGCTGCACCCGGTTGCGCAGCCACTTGGGGCCGAACGCGATGGGCAGGCGCTCGGTCAGGTGACGCAGCATGAGGAAGGACGCCGACCCGGACCCCAGCACCACCGCCGCCTGCAGCACCGCGGTCGGCACCCCCGAGCGCAGCAGGATCGCGCCGACCTCGACCCTCGAGGCCAGGTGTTCGCTGAGGGCGACGTCGCGTGGGTGCAGGCCGCTGAGATACACGAGGCGGCCGATTCCGGCCGCGCGCGCGGCGGCGGCGAACGACCTGGCCAGGCGACGGTCGCGGGTGACGAAGTCGCCGCGTCCGTCCATCGAGTGCAGCAGGTAGTAGGCCACGTCGACCCCGGACAGGGCGGCGTCCAGGTCGGTGCGCTCGCTGGCATCGCCCTCGACCACCTCGACGCGGTCGCGCCAGGCGGCGTCCAGCTTGCCGGGCGTGCGGGCCAGCACGCGCACGCGCCAGCCGGCGTCCAGCAGGGCCGGGACGAGCTGCGCGCCGACGTAGCCGGACGCGCCGGTGACCAGGGCGAGACGGTCAGCCATAAGAACCTCCGAGGTTGAGGGCGAGGGGAAGCAGGAAGAGCATGCCGAGCGACCACGTCAGGTGCGCCACGATCGAGCCGAGGACGCCGCCCGTCACGCGCCGCTGGGCGCCGGTGAGCAGGCCGAGGCAGGCTGCGGCGAACGTGAGCAGCGCGACGCCGGACAACAGGGTGGACGCCGCGTAGAGCACTGTGGACCCGGCCAGGTTCCAGCGGCGGGGGAGGGCGGCGTACACGGCGCCCCGGAAGAAGAGCTCCTCGGCGACCCCGTTCACGGCGGTGATCAGCGCGACGACGGGCAGGGAGCCGAAGCGGGCGTGGTCCAGGAGGTTCTCGACCGGGTCGCGCAGGACCGGGATCTGGGCGACCACCAGCGCGCCCGCGCAGAAGATCGCGAGCAGGATGCCGCCGAGGATGAACCCCTGCAGCAGCGCGCGGCCGTCGGCGGTGCCGGAGCGGGTGTGTGCGCGGCCGAGGTAGAGGCGTCCGGACGCGAACGCCCCGACCGTCCAGATCGCGCCCACGCCGAGGGTGGCCGGGTAGAACAACGGGTCGCCGGGGCGGATGTCGAGCGCGAGCCCCAACGCGACCGCGCCCAGCACGAGCGTGGCGCCGACGACGACGCGGCGGCGGCGCAGGAGGGCGGGGGATTCCTCATGGTCGCGCTCGACCGGGTGCCACAACGACGCGCGGAAGAACGCGCGCACCTCGGCGATCGCCCCCCGGCGCTCCTCCTCCATGGCCCCAGTCTCGCGGTCGGTCCAAACGGTGTCGAGGCGGAGGGGGTTGTCAGCCCCGGGTGGCGGCGGCCGGGCCGCTCAGGTGCGGCTCAACGCCGCCTTGACGCGGGCCGCCACCACCGCGCCCTCTGCGCGTCCGGCGGCTGCGGCGTTGACGGCCTTGATCACCAGGCCCATGTTCTTCATCGTCGGCGGCGCGCCAAGCTGGGCCTCGGCCTGGGCGACGGCGGCGGCGACCAGCGCGTCCAGCTCGGCGTCGGTCAACCCCGCGGGCAGGTAGGCGCCGATGATGTCGGCCTCGGCCAGCTCCTTGGCGGCCAGCTCGGGACGCCCGCCGTCGGCGTACGCGCTCGCGGAGTCGCGGCGGCTGCGCACCTCGCGCTGCAGCACCGCGACCTCGTCCGCGCCGGACAGCTCGCGTGCCGCCTTGCCGGCCACCTTCTCGTTCTTGAGCGCGGCGATGGCCATGCGCAACGTCGTGGTGAGGTGCGCGTCGCGGGCCTTCAGCGCCGCGACCATGTCGGCGTGCAGCCGCTCTTCCAGCGATCCCATGGGAGTCCTTTCGTCGGGGCATCATCGCACGGCGCCGCACTAGAGTCCTCGCCATGGGAGCCCGCATGTTCACCGCGCTGGTGCCGCCGGCGGCGATGCTGGAGGACCTGGACGCCTTCCTGGCCCCCCGCCGGGACGCCGAGCCGCGCCTGCGCTGGACGCCGCCCCACTCGTGGCATGTGACCACGTCGTTCATGGGTGACGTCCCCGCGCACGCGCTCGAACCGCTCGCCGACAACCTCAAAGCCGCTGCCGCGCGCACCGCCCCGTTCGCGGTCCGCCTCGGCGGCGGCGGCACGTTCGGCTTCCCCAAGCAGGCGAAGCTGCTGTACCTCGGCGTCCCGCTCGGCGCGGACGAGCTCGCCTCCCTCTCCCGCCGCGCCCGCACCGCGGGGGAGCGCGCCGGCGCCCACGCCGACGGCGGGCCGTACACCCCGCACCTGACGCTGGCGCGGTCGTCGCGCGGCGTGGACGTGACCCGGCTCCTGGGCGTCCTCGACACGTTCGACCCCTCAGGCTGGGTGGCCGACGAGCTGGTCCTGATCGAGTCGCACCTGCACGACCGCGCCCAGCGCTACGAGGTGCTCGACCGCTTCCGGTTCACCCATGAGCGGGCGCGAGACGCCGATTCCTCGCCCGGCACCACCCCCTAGCCTGTGACCCCACAACCGACCCGAGGAGCGACCATGACCGACTACCGGCTCGAGACGCTGGCCGTGCATGCCGGCCAGGAGCAGCCAGACCCGGCCACCAACGCCCGGGCCGTGCCGATCTACCAGACCACCAGCTTCGTGTTCGACGACACCGAGCACGCCGCCGACCTGTTCGCGCTGCGGCGTCCGGGCAACATCTACACGCGCATCATGAACCCGACCCAGGGCGTCCTGGAGGCCCGCGTCACCGCGCTGGAGGGGGGCCTGGCCAGCCTGGCCACGGCGTCCGGCTCGGCGGCGACCACCTACGCCGTGCTCAACCTGGCCGGCGCGGGCGACAACATCGTGGCGTCCAGCAAGCTGTACGGCGGCACGTTCGCCCTGTTCGCGCACACGCTGCCGCAGTTCGGCATCGAGACCCGCTTCGTCGACCCGGACGACCCGTCCGCCCTCGACGCGCTCGTCGACGACCGCACGCGGCTGGTGTTCGGCGAGTCGATCGGCAACCCGGCCCTCAACGTCATGGACGTGCCCGCCTGGGCGGACGCCGCCCACGCCGCCGGCCTGCCCCTGATCATCGACAACACGGTGGCCACGCCCTATCTCTGCCGCGTGTTCGATCACGGCGCCGACGTCGCCGTGCACTCCGCCACCAAGTACTTCGGCGGCAACGGCACCACGATGGGCGGGGTGATCGTCGACTCCGGGCGCTTCGACTGGACGGCCCACGCCGAGCGCTACCCGAACCTCACCGGCCCCGACCACGCCTACCACGAGACCGTCTGGACGGACGCTGCCGGCCCGGCGGCCTACATCATCCGGGCCCGCACGGTGCTGCTCCGCAACACCGGCGCCGCGATCTCCCCGATGAACGCGTTCCAGCTGTTGCTCGGCCTGGAGACCCTGCACCTGCGCATGGAGCGGCACAGCTCCAACGCGATGACGATCGCCCGCTACCTGGCCGACGACCCGCGCGTGGCGTGGGTTCAGTACCCGGGCCTGGAGTCCGACCGCTACCACGACGTCGCCACCCGCGTGCTCGACGGCAACGGCTACGGCGGGCTGGTCAGCTTCGGGTTGAAGACCGGACGCGAGGGCGGCAGCAGGTTCATCGAGGCCCTGGAGCTGTTCAGCCACCTGGCCAACATCGGCGACGCCAAGAGCCTCGCCATCCACAACGCCACGACGACGCACAGCCAGCTGACCGAGTCCGAGCTGGTGGCCGCCGGCGTGGCGCCAGAAGGCGTCCGGTTGTCGATCGGCATCGAGAACTCCGACGACCTGATCGCCGACCTCGACAAGGCGCTTTCTGCGTGAGCCCGCACACGGACGCGGGCTCGGTCGGGCTCGTCGACACCACGGTGGTCCGGCTCTTCAGTGAGGCCGAACCGCTGGTGTTGGCGTCCGGAGAACGGCTCGCCGGCGCCGACGTGGCGTACGAGACGTACGGACGCCTCGACGACGCCGCGAGCAACGCCGTCTACATCTGCCACGCCCTCACCGGGGACGCCCACGCGGCGGGCTGGCACGACGGCGACCGGCGTCCCGGGTGGTGGGACAACCTGATCGGCCCGGGCAAGCCGCTCGACACCGACCGGTTCTTCGTGATCTGCAGCAACCTGCTGGGCGGCTGCCAGGGCACCACGGGGCCCTCGTCGACCAACCCGGCCACGTCGGCGGCGTACGGGCTCGACTTCCCGCTGCTGGAGGTGGCCGACTTCGTCACCGTGCACCGGGCGCTGCTGGCGCACCTCGGCGTCCCGCGGCTGTTGGCGGCGCTGGGCGGCTCGCTGGGCGGTATGCAGGTGCTGCAGTGGGCGCTGGACCACCCGGACGACCTGGCCCACGCCCTGGTCGTGGCGGCGTCCAGCCGGCTGACCGCGCAGAACATCGCCTTCTCGGCCGTGGCCCGGCGGGCGATCATCGAGGACCCTGCCTTCCACGGCGGCCAGTACGCCGCGGCGGGCACGAGCCCGGACATGGGGCTGTCCATCGCGCGGATGATGGCGCACATCACGTACATGTCCGAGGACGCGTTCACCGAGAAGTTCGGCCGCTCCCCGCAAGGCGACGCCGGACGCCGCGGCTTCGGCATCGACTTCGCCGTCGAGAGCTACCTCGACCACCAGGGTCAGGCGTTCCTGGAGCGGTTCGACGCGCTCAGCTATCTCTACCTGAGCCGGGTCATGGACTACTTCGACCCCTTCGCCCGGCCCGGCGCCCTGGCCGCCGTCACCGCGCGGCCGGTGGGGTTCCTCGTGCTCAGCTTCGACACCGACTGGCGGTTCGCCACCGACCACTCGCTGCGCATCGTCCGCCACCTGGAGGGCGCCCGGCTGCCGGTCACGTTCCGCGAACTGGCCTCGCCGTACGGCCACGACTCGTTCCTGCTGGACGACCGCACCTACCACGCCACCCTGCGGGCCTACCTCGACCGGGCCCTGGAGGTGGGACTGTGACCGAGAAGCTCCGCCTCGACCTCGAACTGATCGCCGACCAGGTCTTCCCCAACAGCCGGGTGCTCGACCTGGGCTGCGGCCAGGGCGCGCTGCTCGAGGCGCTGATGGAGTCCAAGCACTGCACCGGGACGGGCGTCGAGATCGACCCGGACGCCGTCCTGTCGGCCATCCGCCGCGGCGTCCCCGTGCTGGAGCGCGACGTCACCGACGCGCTGGTCGACATCGCCGACGACTCCTACGACACGGTGATCCTGTCGCGGACGCTGCAGACCATGCTGGAGCCGGAGTTCGTGCTGCAGCAGATGGCCCGGGTGGCCGAGCGCATGATCGTGTCGGTTCCCAACTTCGGGTACTACCCCAACCGGCTGCGGCTGGGCCTGGGCGGCCGGATGCCGGTGAGCAAAGAGCTGCCGTTCGCGTGGTACAACACGCCTAACCTGCGGTTCACGACGCTCGCCGACCTCGAAGATCTGTTCGCCCGGCTCCACCTCGTCGTGGACCGGCGCTACACCTACAACCAGCACGGCCGTCGCCTGCGCATGTACGGCCGCATCCCCAACCTGCTGGCCGGGGCGGCCGTGTACGTGCTGCGCGGGCGCAGCTAAGCCGACGGTGTCCGGTCGCCCTTGGCCAGCGCGGCCAGGATGCGTTCCGCGCTGCCGCCGAGGGCGAGCAGCTCGGTCAGCGCTTCAAACGACTCCGGGTCGCGGGGGGCGCGGGGGAGGGCGAGGTCCGGCGTCCCGAGGTCGAGGTCGCGCACCGCGGTGACCACTTGCCGGGCGGGGCCGAGGTAGTCGACCGAGGCCTCCAGCGACCGCCGGACGCCGGCCGGCAGTTCGGTGACGTGGGCCGCGATGCCGTCGAGGTCGCCGAAGCGGGCCAGCAGGGACGCCGCGGTCTTCTCCCCGATGCCCTTGACCCCGGGCAGCCCGTCGGACGCGTCGCCGCGCAACACCGCGAAGTCGACGTACGCCGCGCCACCGACGCCGTACTTGGATCGCAGCAGCGCCTCGTCGACCCGCTCGTGCCGCGACACCCCCCGCGCCACGTACAGCACCCGGACGCCGCGCGCGTCGTCCACGAGCTGGAACAGGTCACGGTCGCCTGTGACCACGTCGACCGGGCCGGGGGCGTCGGTGGCCAGCGTGGCCAGCACGTCGTCCGCCTCGTACCCCGGCGCCCCGACGACGGCGATGCCCAGGGCGTCCAGCACGCCGCGGATGAGCGGCACCTGGGCCTCCAGCGCCGCCGGCACCTGCTCGACGTGCCCGTACGCCACCCGGTGCGCCTTGTAGGTCGGCACCAGCGCGACCCGCCACGCCGGACGCCAATCTTCGTCCCAGCAGCACGCGACCCGCTCGGGGGCGTACTGCTCGACGAGGGTCGCGATGAAATCCAGCAGCCCGCGCACCGCGTTCACCGGGCGGCCGTCGGCGCCCGTCAGCGTCTCCGGCATCCCGAAAAACGCCCGGAAGTACAACGAGGCGGTATCGATCAGCAGCGTCCTCGGGGGAGTCACGGGGGCCAGTGTGACACGATGAGCCGGTGGAGAGCACCGACGCGCAGATCCTCGGCCTGCTGGCCCGCGACGGCCGTATGTCCTACACCGACATCGGCCGGGCGACCGGCCTGTCGACGTCGGCGGCGCAGCAACGCGTCCGCCGGCTGGAGCAGCGCGGCGTCATCACCGGCTACCGCGCGGTGATCGACCCCGAGGCGCTAGGCAAGATGCTGACCGCCTTCATCAGCCTGCGCACGCTGAACCCCGTCGAGGACGACGACGTGCCGGTCAAGCTGGTCGAGCTGCCCGAGATCGTGTCCTGCTACTCCGTCGCCGGACGCGAGAGCCACCTGCTGGTCGTGCAGGTGGGCTCCCCGTCCGAGCTGGAGCGGCTGCTCAGCGAGATCCGGCAACGGGCGGGGGTCTCCACCGAGACGACGCTGGTGCTGTCGGTTCCCTACGCGGACCGTCCGCCGCTGTAGCCCGCCGTCACCGGCCGGGTTCGACGGTGTTCTCCATCACGTCCTCGACCGCGTCGTCGATGCCGTCGCCGTCCTTGTCGACCATGCCCTGGTCCACCGTGCCCTGGACGACCTGCTTGCGGTCGCGGTGCTGGATGGAGACCTTGCGCGGCTTGGCCTCCTCGGCCACGGGGATGATCAGCGTCAGGACGCCGTCAGTGTAGTCGGCCTCGATGCGGTCCATCGCCACGCCGTAGCCGAGCGTCAACTGGCGCGCGAAGGTGCCGGTGGCCCGCTCGTGGGCCAGCCACTGCACGTCGCCCGCCACCGGACGCCGCTCGCCGCGGATCGTGAGGGTGCGGTCCTCGATGTCGATGTCGATCGTCGCCGGATCGATGCCCGGGAGGTCGAACTCGGCGACGTACTCGTCGCCTCTGCGGTACAGGTCCAGCGGGGTGGTGGCAGTCGCGGGGCTGCGGAACGCGGTGTCGAGCAGGCGCTCCATTTCCCGGAACGGATCCACGCGGGTGGCCATCTCTTGTCTCCTTCGATCGGTCGTCCCGGCCTGGCGCCGGGCGGTCACCGTCTCAACGAGTGACGTCACCACTCTATTCCGAAGGTGAGTCGCACCGGCTCAACTCCGGGACGACCGCTGGGCCGGGTAGGCTGCGCCGGTGACCAGCGCCGCGACCGTGCCCCCTTCGGGCGCGCGGCTCCCGTTGTCGGTGTTGGCCCCGTCCTGCGCCGCCGCGGGCCTCGCCGCGTCGGCCGCCTTCGCCCCTGTCGGAGCGTGGCCGTCAGCGTTCCTGGCGGTCGCCGTGCTCGCGTGGGCCGTGTCGCGCACGCCGCGGACTAGGGGCGCCGTGCTGCTGGGCTGGGTGTTCGGGCTGACGTTCATGGCCAGCTCCCTGGTGTGGCAGACCTCGATCATGGCGGCCTCGTACGCAGGCCTGACCCTGGTCACCTCGCTCACGTACGCCGCGCTCGGGGGGCTGCTGCACGCGGTCCGGACGCTGCGCTGGTGGCCGCTGTGGGGCGCCGCCACGTGGTCGGTGGCGGAGTTCGTGGCCTCGGTCTGGCCCTTCGACGGCTTCGGCTGGATGCGGCTGGGCTACGCCATGGTCGACTCCCCACTGGCCGGCTTCTACCCCTTCGCCGGCGCGGCGTTCGTGACGTTCCTGGTCGCCCTGGCCGGGCACCTGCTGGCCTGGGTGGCCGACCGGCCCGGACGCCGCCGCGCCGCCGTGGCCGCCGTGTCCGTCGCCGGCCTGCTCGCCCTCGGCGGGCTGGGCACGCTGTGGGAGGCCCCGACGACCTCGTTCGGCACGGTCCGGGTGGGCTGGGTGCAGGGCGGCGCGCCCGGGGGTGGGGTCTACGGGCTGGGCCCTGCGCGCACGATTACGACCAACCAGGCCCGCGAGACCGACCGGCTCATGGACGAGGTGGACGCCGGACGCCTGCCCCGCCCCGACCTGATCGTGTGGCCCGAGAACGCCACCGACCTCGACCCGCGCTCCGACGCCGTCACCCGCGCCCTCGTCGAGGGCGCCGTCGCTCGGGCCGGCGTGGGCGTCCTGGTGGGCTCGATTTATGAGGACATCGCGCGCGACGAGCGGCAGACGGTGTCGCTGTGGTGGACCGCCGACGGCGTCCAGGACCTGTACGCCAAGCGCAACCTCGTCCCCTTCGGCGAGTGGATCCCCTTCCGGGACGTTCTGCTCCCGCTGATCCCGCCGCTGGCGTACGTGGGGGCCCAGTCCGTGCCGGGCGTGGGTCCCGGCGTCCTGGACGTGGCGGCGTCCGGCTCCGAAGACGTGCCGGTCGGGGTGGCCATCTGCTACGAGGTGATCTACCCCGAGACCCTCTACGAGGCCGTGCGGGCGGGCGCCCGGCTCATGGTCGTGCAGAGCAGCAACGCGATGTACCAGGGCACCAACCAGATCGACCAGCAGTTCGCCATCACGCGCGTCCGGGCCGCGGAAATGCGCACCGACGTGCTGGTGGTGACCACGTCCGGGCTGTCCGGACGCATCGGCACCCACGGCCAGGTGCTCTGGACGGCGCCCGTCCACGATGCCGCCTCGGGGGTCGAGACCATGCCGCTGGCGTCCGCGACGACGCCGGCGATGCTCATGAGCCGGTGGGTGGAGGCGGGCCTGGTTCTGGCCGGGCTCGCCGCGGCGGCCGTGGGGTGGTTGCGGCGCCGCGGCTTCGTCCGGGGTGGCACCATGGACGCTGCGGCGCGCGTCGGCGCGCCGACCCAGTGAAGGAGACCCATCCCATGCCGGACGGCTACGCGTCCCTCGGTCGCATCCTCGTGATCATCCCGACGTACAACGAGATCGAGAACCTCGACATGATCACGGGCCGGCTGCGGGCCAGCGTGCCCGACGCGCACCTGTTGATCGCCGACGACAACTCCCCGGACGGCACCGGCCGGCGCGCCGACGCGCTGGCGGACGCCGACGATCACGTCCACGTCCTGCACCGCCAGGGCAAGGAGGGGCTCGGCAAGGCTTACCTGGACGCCTTCCGCTGGGGCCTCGAGCAGGACTACGACGTGCTGGTCGAGCACGACGCCGACGGCTCGCACCAGCCCGAGCAACTGCCCACGCTGCTGACCGCCCTGGTGAACGCCGACATGGTGAAGGGAAGCCGCTGGACGTCCGGCGGCTCGGTCGTCAACTGGCCGAAGTCGCGCGAGTTCATCTCCCGGGGCGGCGCCCTGTGGACGCGGCTGTGGCTGGGCATCGGCATCAAGGACCCCACAGGCGGGCTGAACCTGTTCAAGGCGCACGTGCTGCGCGCGATCATCGACGACATCACGACCTACGGCTACGGGTTCCAGGTCGACCTGACCTGGAACGCCCTCCAGCGGGGCTTCAAGGTCGTGGAGGTGCCCATCGAGTTCGTCGAGCGCGAGGCAGGCCAGTCGAAGATGAGCAGCGACATCATCGTCGAGGCCGCCGTCCAGACGGCCCGCTGGGGCATCAAGCACCGGGCCGGGCAGCTGCGCGAGCTCGCGGGCAAGGCCGGGCATGCGCTCGGGGAGGCCGGCCATTCCGCGGTGGACGCCGTGAACGGCCTTCGCGGCAGGGGCGGCGACCGGTGAGCAAAGGCCTGTGGGTCCTGGCCGGCCTCGGCGCCCTCGTGGTCGCAGAGATCGCGCTGCTCGTGTTCGTGGTCGGCGAGATCGGGTTCGGCTGGACGCTGCTCGCCCTGCTCGCCACCGCCGTCCTCGGCGGGGTGCTGTGGCGACGCGAGGGGGCTAAGGCGTGGACGTCGCTGGGCGAGGCCCAGGCGCACCCAGATGAGGTCGGTACCCGGGTGACCGATGCCGCCCTGGTGCTCGTGGGCGGCCTGCTGCTGTTGATGCCGGGCTTCCTCACCGACGTCGTGGGGCTCGTGTGCCTCGTCCCGGCCACACGCCCGCTGGCACGGCGCGGCGTCCAGGCCGTTTTGTCGGCCGCGACGAAGCCGTTGCGCGACCGGGCCGACATCTTGGACGCCCGGCTGCGCCCCGACACCGTCGTGCCCGGGCAGACCGTGGACGATTCGGCACCCAAACGTCCGCGCCCGGACGACCCAACAGTCATCCGGGGCGAGATCGAACCATGAGCCCGTCGAACCCCTGAGTCGTCGAAGCCCGAGCCCGTCGAACCCCTGAGCCGTCAAGTCGCAGGGGTTCAGGGCTGCTTGCGGATCTCCTCCAGCCGCTCGGCCAGGATGTCTTCCAGTTCCTCGATGGAGCGACGCTCTCGCAGCATGTCCCAATGCGTGCGCGGCGGCTTGACCTCCTTGGCCTCCGGCTCGACCCCGTCGGAGCGACGCGCCTCCGTACCGCAGCGCGGGCACTCCCACAGGGTGGGCAGCTCGGCCTCGGCGGCGAACGTCAGGGTGAAGTGGTGCCCCTTGGGGCAGTCGAACGAGAGGTCCTGCCGGGCGGCGAGTTCCACGCCCGAGGAGTCGGCCAGGCTCTTGCTGCCGAGCCCGCGACCCTTGAGTGACTTGTCTGCCATAGCGCCTCCTTCGGTCGTTCCCACCCTACCGGGGCCGGGCAACGCCCCGGACTCGCCCTCCACAGGCATCTTCGGCTGGGGCCGTTCAGCGTCGACAACAAGGTCGGATGCCGCGCCGGCGTCCAGGATTGCCGCTGAGACACGTCGCACAGGCACCGCCCGTTGTAGCCCGCCCACGTTGGTGACGCATGCGCCCGTTCGTGCGCGGGCATCGGGTACTCACGGGCGCAAACGCAACGGCCTTGCGAACGCGGCCACACACCAGCCCAGCCGGCGGCGTCCGGGCGCCGGCCGACTCTTCGGTGATGGCCCCGCGGGACGGCTTCCCGGCACCTGTCCCGCAGGGGTGTATCTCATCCATATCTGGATCAGATTCACCCCTCCAGCACGTCGCCCGTCGAGTTGGTTGGCGACATGCGCCCGTCGGAGTCGTTTGCCCCCGTTCGATGCGAGCTGATCTTGGGGCGGGCGTCGCAACTCGGCCACCGACGCGAGAACGCGCCTGCTGGTCGACACAAACGCCCGCCCGACCTGGCGCATCGGTCACAACCGGGCGTACGCGGCTTGGGTGCGAGGCTGGACGCCGCGCCGGCGTCCAGGAGCGCGCAGACAATCCGGGGGCCGGGCCCTCCCACGCGGGAACGCGGGTACGTCACTTCAGACGGTGTGGCCGTGCTCTCGCACCGGGATCAGCACGAGCAGGCCCGCGAGCAGCACCACCACGATGCCGAGGATGCCCCAGTACTGGGTGTTCTCCTGGCCCGTGATCGCGGCACCCAGCCAGATCGCGATACCCAGGGCGGCCGGCGACAGGAACGACACCGCGCGCCCGGTGGTCGCGTACAGCCCGAAGATCTCCCCGGACTTGCCCTCGGGGATGATCCGCGCCAGGAACGACCGGGACGCCGACTGCGCCGGCCCGACGAACGCCGTCATGGCCATCCCGCACACCCAAAAGACCACCGGTCCCCTGTCATGCAGCGCGAAGATGAGCACGCCGAGGACCACGAGAGCACTCAGCGCGATCAAGATGACCTTCTTCGGCCCGATGCGGTCGTCCAGGACGCCGAACGCCATCGTCGACAGCCCCGCGACCACGTTGGCGGCTGCGCCGAACATGATCACCTCGGACGCGGAGAACCCGAAGGTGCCCACCGCGATCACCGCGCCGAAAGCGAATACACCGCTCAGGCCGTCGCGGAACAGGGCCGAGGCGCCCAGGAACGCGAGGGTGTGCGGGCTGGTGCGGTAGAGCCGCACGACGGACGACCACAACAACCGGTAGGACGCCGCCACCCCGATGCGGGGGGCCGCCGCTCGCGGACGGTCGCGGAGCACCAGGAAGGTCGGGATCGTGAACAGCACGATCCACAGCGCGCAGCCCAGCATCGAGACCCGGATGTCGAGGGAGTCGGCACCCGTCACCCCGAACAGCCCGACCTGCGGCGCGATGAACGCGAAGTTCAGCGCGAGCAGCACGACGATGCCGCCCAGGTAGCCCAGCCCCCAGCCGAACCCGGACACGCGTCCGACGTCGGCCGGCGTGGCCACTTCTTCGATCAGCGAGTAGTAGTTGACGTTGGCGATCTCGGCGATCACCGACCCGACGGCCAGGATGCCCAGCCCCAGCCACAGGAACGCCGGATCGGGGCGCACGAAGAACAGCGCGGCCGAGGCGAGCGCCAGCAACCACGTCTGCAGCCGCAGGTTGCGCACCGTCCGGCCGGTGCGGTCGGAGTTCTGACCCAGCACCGGGGCGATCAGCGCGACGACGATGCCCGCCAGCGACGACGACGTGGCCAGCGCCAGCGAGGTGGCGTTCGTCTGCCCGAACGCGGTCGAGGTGATGTAGGCGGAGAACACGAACGTGGTGATGACGGTGGCGAACGGCTGGGTGCCCCAGTCCCAGAGCGCCCAGGCCCACACCTTCCGCCGGGACGACGATCTGCTGGCGCCCAGGGCGGTCCCCACGGCGTCCGGCGGGGTTTGGGTCATGTGTTGCCTTCCCACAGGTCCCGCGCCACCAGGACATCCTTGAGCATGACGAGGTCGTCGGTGACGATGCCATCGACCCCGAGTTCGATCAGGCGTTCGGCGTCCGATCGGTCGTTGACGGTCCAGACGTGGACGCGGGCGCCGCGGAGATGCGCGGCGTCCAGCATGCCCCGGCTGAGCAGCCGCACCCCGGTGCGCTCGTGGCGCTCGGGCAGCTGGAACGCGCCGGCACCCAGCGGCCACACCGCGCGAACGCCCGGGATCAGGCCGAACACCGCCACCTCGACGGGGGACGCCGACGTGGCCACCCGGCCCGAAGTCAGGCGCCGGAACTCCCGGATGCGGCGCTCGCCGAAGCTGCCGACGCACACGCGGTCATGCGCGTGGTGCCGGTCGAGGGCGGCGGCGAGAGGGACCACGGCGCCGGACGCCTTGAGGTCGATGTTGACGAGGGCGTGGGGGAGGGCGTCCAGGAGGTCGTCCAGCGTCGGGACGGGTTCCGTGCCGCCGATGCGGGCCTCGCGCACGGCGTCCCAGGGCAGCTCGGCGACGGCCCCGCGGGCGTCGGTGACCCGGTCGAGCCGCTCGTCGTGGAAGGCCACCAGCACGCCGTCGGCGGTGACGTGCACGTCGGTCTCGAGGTAGCGGTAGCCCAGGTCCCACGCCGCCGCGAACGCGCGCAGGCTGTTCTCGACGGACAGCGGGGCGGCGGGGGAGAAGCCCCCGCGGTGGGCCAGGGCGGCGAAGGGCGCATCGAAGTACGCATACCCGCCCGGCCGCCGCATGGGGCACATCCTATGCATGCGCGGTGACGTTCCCGCGGTGACGCCGTCGGGCACAATGTGTCCCCGTGACCACGATCCTGTCCATCCAGTCCACCGTCGCCTACGGGCACGTCGGCAACAGCGCCGCCGCGTTCCCGCTGATGCGCCTCGGCTGCGAGGTGTGGCCCGTCATCACCGTGCACTTCAGCAACAACACCTCCTACCCGAGCAAGAAGGGCCCGCTGCTGCGTCCAGAAGACGTGCGGGACGTCGTCGAGGGCATCGACGACCTCGGCGTCCTCGACCGGGTGGACGCCGTGCTGACCGGCTACCAGGGGGCGCCGGCCATGGGGGCAGAGATCCTCCGGGTCGTCGAGCTGGTCAAGCAGCGCAACCCGGACGCCGTCTACTGCTGCGACCCGGTGATGGGCGACGTCGGGCGCGGCATGTACGTGCTGCCCGGCATCCCGGAGTTCGTCCGCGAACACGTCGTGGGCAGCGCCGACATCCTGACGCCCAACCATTACGAGCTGAACTTCCTGAGCGGACGCGAGGCCACGACGCTGCCGGAGGTGATCGAGGCGGCCGAGTCGCTGCGCGCCCGCGGGCCGGGCGTCGTGCTGGTCACGTCGGTCGTCGTCGCGGGCGCCGATCCGGAGACGCTGACCATGGTGGCGGTCGGCGACGAGGGGGCGTGGTCGGTGACGACGCCGCTGCTGGAGCGCACGTTCACCGGGTCCGGCGACCTGACCACGGCGATGTTCCTGGCCGCGCTGCTGGACACGGGCTCGGTCGAACAGGCCGTTGGCCGCACCGCGGACGTCGTCTACTCGGTGCTGGAGCGCACCACCGCACTTGGACGCCGCGAGCTGGCGCTGGTCGCCGCGCAGGACGACCTCACCGCGCCGCGCTTCCGGTTCGACGTGCGCCGGATCTCGTAACCCGCCACGTCGGCCGGGCCGGTTGCCGACGCGGGCGCCACGCGATCAGTCGAAGAACACCTGGATGTCGGCGCCGAGCTTGTTGAGCCGGTTGGCGAGGTCCTCGTACCCGCGGTTGATGACGTACACGTCGCGCAGCACGCTGACGCCGCGGGCCGCCATGGACGCGAGCAGCAGGCACACGGCCGGCCGCAGCGCGGGCGGGGAGACCAGCTCTTGGCTGCGCCACTTGGTCGGGCCGTGGACGAGCAGCCGGTGCGGGTCGAGCAGCTGGGTGTTCGCGCCGAGCTTGTTGAGGTCGACCAGGTGGATCGCCCGGTTCTCGTACACCCAGTCGTGGATGAGCGTCTGACCCGTGGCCTCGGCGGCGATTACGGCGAAGAACGGCAGGCTGTCGATGTTGAGGCCCGGGAACGGCATCGGGTGGATCTTGTCGGCGGCCGCGTGCAGCTGGCTGGGGTAGACCGTGATGTCGACGAGCCGGGTCTTGCCGTTGGCGGCCGCGTACTCCTCGCTGAGGTCGAAACGCAACCCCATGTCGGCGAGGATCGCCAGCTCGATCTCCAGGAACTCGATGGGCGCCCGGTTGATCGTCAGCTGCGACTTCGTCACGACCGCGGCGGTGATGAGGCTCATCGCCTCGATCGGGTCCTCGCTCGGCGCCACGCGGACGTCCTTTTCGATGCGTTCTACTCCGTGGACGTGCAGCGTCGTCGAGCCGATGCCCTCGATGCGCACGCCCAGCTTCTCGAGGAAGAAGCACACGTCCTGGACCATGTAGTTCGGCGACGCGTTGCGGATCACGGTCAGCCCCGGATGCAGCGCCGCCGCCATGAGCACGTTCTCGGTGACGGTGTCGCCGCGTTCGGTGAGGGTGATGTGCCGGACTCGGTCGGCGGACTCGCGCACGCGGGCCTTATACCAACCCTCGGTGGCCTTCACCTCGAGCCCGAAGTGGTGCAGCGCCTGCAGGTGGGGGGTGATCGTCCGGGTGCCCAGATCGCAGCCGCCGGCGTACGGGAGCTGGAACTCGGGCAGCAGGTGCAGCAGCGGGCCGAGGAACATGATCACGCTGCGGGTGCGCCGGGCGGCCTCGACGTCCATGCCGGCCAGGTTGAGCACCTCCGGGCGGACGAGCTGCAGCTCGGACTTGTCCGCCGACCAGGTCACCTCCACCCCGATGCTCTCGAGCACCTCGAGGATGCGGTTGACCTCCTCGATGCGCGCGATGCCCTCCAGTGTCGTGCGGCCCTGGTTCAACAGCGACGCGCACAGCAGCGCCACCGCCGCGTTCTTCGACGAACGCACGTCGATGTCCCCGGACAGGGTCGTGGGGCCCTTGATGCGCAGGTGCATGGTGCGGCCGCCCGGCAACAGGGAGGGGTCCTGCAGGGTGTCGGCGAAGCGTTGCACGTGCTCAAGGTCGAGTGGGCGCTCCCCGGTTTCGATCGCGCGGAGCTCGTCGGGGTCGAGCGACATCGCGTCCGCCACCTGAGCGGCGGTGAAGCCGCGTTGCACGCGCGCATCGCGGATGAGGCGGCCGATGCTGGCCGTGGGGGTTTCCGTCACGACGTACGAGTCTACCCGACGGGGGTTGCGGGGCTCACTTTCGGGCCGCGACGGTGCTCTAGAGTGACGCCATGAGCTCTCACTACGACGTCGTTGTTCTCGGAGCCGGCCCGGGCGGCTACGTGGCCGCCATCCGCGCAGCGCAACTCGGTCAGAAGGTCGCCATCGTCGAGAAGGAGTACTGGGGGGGCGTGTGCCTGAACATCGGCTGCATCCCCACCAAGTCGCTCCTGCGCAACGCCGAGCTGGCCCAGATCCTGACCCGGGAGGCCGACGTGTTCGGCATCTCCGGCGACTTCACCCTCGACTACGGCAAGGCGTTCTCCCGCAGCCGCAAGGTCTCGGAGCGGTCGGTCGGCGGCATCCACTACCTGATGAAGAAGAACAAGATCACCGAGTACCACGGGTGGGGCACGTTCACCGACGCCAAGACGATCGAGGTGACCAAGGACGACGGCGCGACCGAGACGCTCACCTTCGGCGCCTGCATCATCGCCGCCGGGGCCACGACGAAGCTGCTCCGCGGCACGCGGACGAGCGCCAACGTGGTCACCTACAAGGAGCAGATCCTCGCCGACTCGGTGCCGGCGTCCATCATCATCGGCGGGTCGGGCGCCATCGGCACCGAGTTCGCGTACGTGCTGAATGCCTACGGCGTCGACGTGACGATCGTCGAGTACCTCGACCGCATGGTGCCGACCGAGGACGCCGAGGTCTCGGCCGAGCTGGCCAAGCAGTACAAGAAGCTCGGCATCAAGGTGCTGACGTCGACGGCGGTGACGGGCGTTGAGGACACGGGCTCGGGCGTCCGCGTCACGGTCGAGCCCGCCAAGGGCGGCGAGGCCCGGGTGCTCGAGGCGGAGCGCATGATGCAAGCCGTCGGCTTCGCGCCGCGGCTGGACGGCTACGGGCTGGAGAACACCGGCGTCGCCACCGAGCGCGGCGCGATCGTCATCGACGAGTACATGCGCACCAACGTCGGGGGCCTGTACGCCATCGGTGACGTCACCGGCAAGATGATGCTCGCGCACACGGCCGAGGCCCAGGGCGTCGTCGCCGCCGAGACCATTGCCGGCGCCGAGACCATGCCGGTCGACTACGACTTCATCCCGCGCGCCACGTACTGCCAGCCGCAGATCGCGTCCTTCGGCTACACCGAGGAGCAGGCCAGGCAGAAGGGGTTCGAGGTCAAGGTCGGCAAGTTCCCGTTCTCGGCCAACGGCAAGGCGGCCGGGCTGGGCCACGCGGTCGGGTTCGTCAAGGTCGTCGCGGACGCCGAGCACAACGAGATCCTCGGCGCGCACATGATCGGCCCCGAGGTGACCGAGTTGCTGCCCGAACTGGTGCTCGCCCGCCAGTGGGACCTCACCGCCGACGAAGTCGCCCGCACCGTGCACGCGCACCCGACGCTGTCCGAGGCCATCAAGGAGGCCGTCGAGGGCGTCGGCGGCCACATGATCAACCTCTGAGCCGGCGCGGCGGGGGAGCGGGATGGACGAGGCGCGGACCGCGGCGACGGCACCACGCCCGGCGCCCGCCACCGGGCTCGCGTCGGCCAACGGCATGCTGGCGGTCGGCATCGCCGCCAGCTTCGCGGTCACGATCGCGATCTGGGCGCTCGGCGGACGGCTGGACGCCCAGCCCCTGCTGCCGGACGCCGGGGCGTCCTGGTACTACTGGAAGCTGCCCGATCCGACCTGGGTGACGCGCCTCAGCGCCTGGCTTCCGTACGTGCTGCACCAGGTGGCGTTGTGGGCGCTGATCGCGTGGGCGCAGCGCGAGCGGCCGCGGTACACGACGGGGCTGCACCGTTTCAACGTGATCGCGCTGGCGGTCAACGCGTTCTTCATCGTGCTTCACGTCGTGCAGACCCACGTGTTCTACGACGGGCTGGCCCAGGACACGTCGATCTTCTCGTCGCAGGGATCGGTGATCCTGCTGCTGGTGATGGTGATCGTGCTGGAGAGCCGCCGCCGCGGCGTCCTGTTCGGGCATTCGCTGGGGGTGCCGCGCGGCGCGATCGGCGTGGTGCGGCGGTACCACGGCTACGTGTTCGCCTGGGCGACGATCTACACGTTCTGGTACCACCCGGCGGTCGCCACGTGGGGGCACCTGATCGGGTTCCTGTACATGTTCTTGTTGCTGGTCCAGGGCAGCCTGTTCTTCACGCGCGCGCACCTGAACCGCGCGTGGACGACGACGCTCGAGGTGCTCGTCCTGGCGCACGGCGCGCTGGTGGCGTTCATGCAGGGCAACAACCTGTGGCCGATGTTCGCGTTCGGGTTCGGGGCGGTGTTCGTCGCCACGCAGATGTACGGCCTCGGCTGGCCGCGGTGGGCGCGCTGGCTGACGATCGGCGTGTTTGTGGGGCTGGTCACGCTCGTGTACGCGGGCCGCGGCTGGCGCGTGGACGAGGTGCTGCGCATTCCGGTCATCGAGTACGCGTCGGTGCTGCTGCTGGTGCTGCTCATCCAGGGCGGACGCTGGTTCGCGGGCGCGGTCAAGCGGCGGCGGGTGGCGGCGTGAGCGCGGGGGAGCGGCTCGACCTGGACGGCCGCGTGGCCGTCGTCACCGGCGGCTCGCGCGGGCTGGGGTTGGAGTTGGCCCGCGTGCTGGGCCGCGCCGGGGCGTCCGTGGTGATCGGGTCGCGGTCGGCCGACTCGGTCGACGCGGCGGTCGCCACGTTGCGCGCCGAGGGCTTGGAGGTGTCGGGGCAGACCTGCGACGTGACCGACCGCCCGCAGGTGGTGGCGCTGCGCGACGCGGCGCTGGCGTTGGCCGGACGCCTCGACGTGTGGGTCAACAACGCCGGCGTGGCCGGGGTGTACGGTCCCGTGTACCGCATCGAGGAAAGCGCATTCCTGGCGACGACCGACACGATCATCCGGGGAACGTACTTCGGCAGCCTGGCCGCCCTGGACGCGATGCTCCCGGCCCGGTCCGGCCACCTGGTCAACCTGCTCGGCCGCGGCGACCGGCAGCCGGTGCCGCATCAGGCGGCGTACGCGTCGGCCAAGACGTGGGTGCGGTCGTTCACGCTGGCGCTGGCGAAGGAGAACGCTGGGTCCGGCGTCCGGGTGCACGCGTTCAACCCAGGACTCGTCCGCACCGAGATGCTGTCGCGCCTCGAGGCCGTCCGCGGGTTCGCCGAGCCGCTGGCCAAGCTGCCCACCGTCGTCGCCGTCCTGGGCCGCAGCGCCGAGGACGCCGCGCCGCCGTTGCTGGACCTGCTGTCCGGCGACCGCGTCGAGTACGCCGGCGTCTCGCGCCCGCGGCTGCTGGCCCAGGCCGCGCGCACCGGCGCCCGGCGGCTGCGCGGCGTCCCGCTGGATCGTCCGCAGCAGACGGTCACCGAGGTTCCGGACCGGCCGTCCAGCCTGGGCGGGGCTTCGACAGGCTCAGCCACCGGTCTGTGAGGCTCAGTCTTCGGCCCGGAGCTTGTCGGAGTGCCGGGAATCACCGCCGGTCCCTGAGCTTGTCGAACGGACGACGCCCCGGACAGTGCCCAGTCCGATAATGCACATTATGTCAGTAAGGTCATGGGCTCGTGCGATCCGGAGGGGCGCGGCGGTCCCCTTTCCTGTGAGGCGGAGTAAACTAGGTCTGCTCGGCAACGCTGCTGAGCAACGTCCGTTGGAGGCTACCTATGTCTCTCGTGGCTCGATCCGTTCGGATCCTTCTCGCCCTCGCGCTTGCGCTCGCGGGCTTCATGATGGTCGGCCCCGCGCCGCAGGCGTCCGCCGCCACCCAGACCTGCAGTTCGTCCACCGCGGTGTCCGCTCGTCCGCTGTTGCGTAGGGGCGACACCGGCTCGTGCGTGCGCGTGCTGCAGAACTCGTTGATCTCGAAGGGCTACAGCGTCGGCTCGGCCGGCGCGGACGGCGTCTTCGGCACCAACACCGACAATGCGGTCCGGAGGTTCCAGCACGACTACGTGGGCCTGGCCATCGATGGGCTCGTCGGCCAGGGCACGTGGGGCGTTCTGGTCAACGGCGGCACACGCTACTCGATCCCCAGCGGGCCCAACCGCTCGTCCTACGTCGTGTTGTCCTACGACGACTGCCCGAGCAGCCTGGCCGCGTTCAAGGACACCGTTCTGGGGGCCGAGCGGCTCGGCATCGCCTTGTCGATGCTGCCCACCGGGCAGTGCCTGCAGTCGGGCAAGTTCGACGCCGCCTACGCCCGCGCCCACGGCCACTACGTGTTCAACCACTCGGTGTCGCACCCGGACCTGACCACCCTGTCGGCGTCCGCGGCGTACAACCAGCTCGGCGCGCCGGGCGTGGTCACCAACTACGGACGCCCCCCGTACGGCGCGTACAACACCACAACCGTGCGCAACGCGTACGCCCAGCGGGCCATGCGCATCTGGACGTGGAACGTCGACACGCGTGACTGGGAGGGCAAGTCCCAGTCGTCGGTGGTGAGCTACGTGGTGAACAACACCAGCGCCGGCAACACCGTGCTCATGCACATGGGCTGGAACGGGTTCAACACCTCCGCGCTGACCCAGATGAAGAGTGGGCTCGCCGGACGCGGACTGGCCGTCTGCCGCAACAAGGGAGCCACTGCCGTCAAGCCGAACATGAGCTGCTGAACCGCGAATCCGGGCCGACCTGCGGATTCAGACCTGCGGATTCAGCGCCAGTCGAAGAGGATGACCTGCGGATTAGGACCTGCCGATTCATCGCCATGGCACGGATTCGGCAGGTCCGAATCCGCAGGTCACCCCGATCACGTCGACGGTGAGGCTCAGCGCCGGCGGTAGAGGAACTTGGACTGATACACCGGCTCGCTCGTCACCTGGACGCCGAGGCTGCGGAAGATGCCCTCGTCCACCGGCCCCAGGATCACCGTCGTGTGCACGTCGCAGCCGCGCAGCTGCGGTAGCTGCGCGAGCGCCGCGCGGGCGTCCGGGTTGGCGTTCGCACTGACGGCGAGGGCGATCAGCACCTCGTCGGTGTGCAGGCGCGGGTTGCGGCTGCCCAGGATGTTGGTCTTCAGCGCCTGGATCGGCCGGATCGTCTCGTCCGACAGCAGCCGCACCTCCGGGTCGATGCCGGCGAGCGCCTTGAGGGCGTCCAGCAGCATGGCCGAACACGCGCCGAGCAGCGCCGACGTCTTGCCGGTCACGATGCGCCCGTCGGGCAGCTGGACGGCCGCGGCCGGGGCCTTGGTGGTGCGCTCGGTGTCCAGGGCGGGACGCACCACCGGACGGTCCTCCCGCGTCACGCCCAGTTGCCCCATGAGCAGGGCGATGCGGTCGGACTGCCCGGGCTCGGCCGCCTCGTGCCGCTCGTGCACCAGGGCCTTGTAGTAGCGCCGGATGACCTCTTGGGCGGACGCCGCCCGGCACGCCTCGTCGTCGCTGATGCAGTGTCCCGCCATGTTCACGCCCATGTCGGTCGGCGACCGGTACGGCGAGGCGCCGAGCAGCTTGTCGAACAGGAGCGTGAGCACGGGGAAGATCTCGACGTCGCGGTTGTAGTTGACCGCCCGCTCGCCGTACGCGGCCAGGTGGAACGGGTCGATCAGGTTCACGTCGTCGAGGTCCGCGGTCGCCGCCTCGTAGGCCACGTTGACGGGGTGGTCGAGCGGCAGGTTCCAGATCGGGAACGTCTCGAACTTCGCGTACCCGGACGCGATCCCCCGCTGGTGGTCGTGGTACAGCTGGCTCAGGCAGGTGGCCATCTTGCCGCTGCCCGGCCCCGGCGCGGTGACCACCACCAGGTCGCGCGTCGTCTCCACGTACTCGTTGCGTCCGTAGCCCTGCTCGCTGACGATGTGCTGCACGTCGTGGGGGTAGCCCTTGATCGGGTGGTGCCGGTACACCCGCAGCCCCAGCCGTTCGAGCTTGCGCTTGAACGCCCGCCCCTGGCGGTTCTCCTCGGTGAACTGGGCGATCACGACGCTGCCCACGTACAGGCCGTAGGACCGAAACGCGTCGATGAGCCGCAGCACGTCCTGGTCGTAGGAGATGCCCAGGTCGGCGCGCACCTTGTTGCGGGCCAGGTCCAGGGCGCTGACCACGACCACGATCTCGACCTCGTCGGCGAGCGTCTCCAGCATCGCGATCTTGTTGTCGGGCGTGAACCCGGGCAGCACCCGCGAGGCGTGTAGGTCGTCGAACAGCTTGCCGCCGAACTCCAGGTAGAGCTTGCCGCCGAACTGTCGCCGCCGCGCGTCGATGTGCTCCGACTGCAGCCTCAGGTACTTCTCCCGATCGAACCCCACGCGCCGCACCGTCACCCCGTGTCCTTCCGACTCCGGGGAGCCTAGCGGCCCGGACGCCGCCCGGCAGCCGGTCAGTGGTTGCGAAGCGCGTCGACGAGCTGGCTCTTGGTCATGCGGGAGCGGCCCTTGATGCCGATCGTCTTGGCCCGCTCGCGCAGCTCGGCGACCGTGCGGTCGTCGTAGTCCTTGGCCTGGGCACCCCGGCGGCCGACCTCGGAGCGGGACGTGTTCGCGGCCGCGTTGGCGATGCGGGCCGCCTTCTCCTTGCTGGCGCCGTCGTCGCGCAGCGCCTCGTACAGCTCGGGGTCCTTGACGGAGGGTCCGGGGGTCTTCTTCTGCGGCATCGCGCCTCCTTGTCGACCGGTCTCCCGACCCCTACCCGCGGCGTCCCAACTCGAACCGGACATGGGCCGGCCGCGCCCACCGCTCCCCTACTTCTCCGAGGACGCCCGCGTGGCTCGGGGGCGTACATTGGGGGGCGTCGTTCGACACGTCAGTGAGGAGCCGCAGCGCCATGAAGACGCAACAGCGCCTGACGGAGGCGTACGAGTCCGCCAAGGTGATCGAGTTCGACAACACGTCGAGGTACGTCTGGCTCTCCGACGCCCACCGCGGCGACGGCAGTTTCAGCGACGAGTTCATGAAGAACAAGAACACGTTCGTCGCCGCGCTCGATCACTACTTCGCCGAGGGGTACACCCTGATCGAGGCCGGCGACGGCGACGAGCTGTGGGAGTTCCGGGCCGCTCACATCCTCAAGGCCAACGCCATGGTGTTCGAGCGGTTGCGCCGGTTCCACACGCACGGCCGCTACCTGCGCATGTTCGGCAACCACGACATGGAGATGAGCAACCCGGTCTACGTGCACAACCACTTCCAAGTGGCCCCGCATCCCTTGACCGGGCACCCGAACCGGGTGCTTCCGGGTCTGGTCGTGCACGAGGCGATCCTGCTGCGGCACGCCGCGACCGGCGCCGAGCTGCTTACCGTCCACGGGCACCAGGGCGACCTGCCCAACGACCAGAACTGGCGGCTCACCCGGTTCACGTTCCGCCTCTTCTGGCGGAGGTTGCACGCCCTGGGCATCCGCAGCCCGTCGAGCCCGGTCCGCAACAGCTTCAAACGGCACAAGGTGGAACGCAACTTCACCAAGTGGATTCGCCAGCATCACGTGCCGCTCATCTGCGGCCACACGCACCGCGAGCGGTTCCCGCGCGCCGACGAGGTGCCCTACTTCAACACGGGCTCGTGCGTCTTCCCGGGCTACATCACGGGGCTGGAGCTGTCGGACGGCAACCTGTCGCTGGTGAGCTGGCGGGTCGAGGCGGACGAGCGGCGCTACCTGCGCATCGTGCGGCGCGTGCTGGCCGGGCCGCGTCCGGTCAACGACTTCTGGCGGCGCAGCCACGGTCCGCAGGCCGAACCTCCCCTGCCGGACTGAGGTAGGTTCGCCCCCATGCAGATGCGCCGCGCCCCGCACCCACGGCGTCCCACCGGGGTGGGCGGGCGGGCGCGCGCATGACGGCCCAGCGCGTCGAAGGGCTGGGCGCGGTCGTCGGGCACTACGCCGACAGGCTCGGCGGACCGAACGCCTCGCTCCCCCGCGGCATCGCCCGCGGCACCGACGAGCTCGTGTCGGACGGCCACGTACGCCAGGGCTCCGACGTGCTGGCGCGCGCGGTCAACCGGTTCGGCACGATCGGCCTGCAGACCCGGCGCCGCACCGTCGAGCGGCTGCTGGCCGACGACGGCGTCACGTACGGGGGCAGCCTGCCCGGACGCCCCGCCCGCCCGTGGCTGCTGGACCCCTTGCCGCTGGTTTTGGACGCCGCCGAGTGGGCCACGCTGGAGTCCGGGCTGGAGCAGCGGGCCCGCCTGTTCGAGGCGGTTCTGGACGATCTGAGCGGCCCGCGACGCCTGCTGGTCGAGCGCATCCTGCCCGCCGAGGTCGTGGCCGGGCACCCCGGATTCCTGCCCCCGACGCATGGCGTCCGGCAGCCCGGCGGGCGGGCGCTGCCGCTGGTCGCCATCGACCTCGCCCGAGCCACCGACGGCCGCTGGGTCGTCATCGCCGACCGCACGCAGGCGCCGTCCGGGGCCGGCTACGCGATGGCCAACCGGCGCATCGTCGCCCGGGCGCTCGAACCCGTCCACCGGCACGTGCCCCTGCGCCGGCTGCGGGGCTGGTTCGACACCATGCAGATCGCGCTCCAGAACGCCGCGCCGTCCGACGTGGACGACGTGCCCCGCGTCGTCCTGCTCACGCCCGGCCCGGCGAGCGAGACCAGCTACGATCAGGGGTTGCTGTCGACGCTGCTGGGTCACCCGTTGGCCCAATCCGACGACCTCGTGACCCGCGGCGGACGCCTCTGGCTGCGCACCACCGGACGCCTCGAGGCCGTCGACGTGGTGCTGCGCCGCGTGGACGCCGCCTGGTCCGACCCGCTCGACCTGCTGTCGGAGTCGCGCCTCGGCGTCCCGGGGCTGGTCGCGGCCGCCCGGCGCGGCACGGTCAGCATCGTCAACCCCCTACGCGCGTCGGTGCTGGAGAACCCCGGCCTGATCCCGTTCCTCGGCGACATCTCGCGCGCGTTGATCGACGAGGAACCCGCCCTGGAGTCACCGCAGACGTGGTGGTGCGGCGACCCGACCGCGCTCTCCCACGTGCTGTCCGGGCTGTCGCGGCTGCTGGTCAAGCCGATCGCGCGGACGGCGTCCGGGGCCCCCCTGGTGGGCTGGCGCCTGGACGCCGCGCAGCTCGACGAGTTGCGCGACCGCATCCGCACGGAGCCCTGGGCCTGGACGGCGCAGCAGCCCGTGGTGCCCTCGACGGCGCCGATCGTCACGCCGCTCGGGCTGGAGCCCCGCAACGTCGTCCTGCGCACGTTCGGCGTCGCGCTCGGGCCGGGTTACCACTTCCTGCCCGGAGGGCTGGCGCGGGCGGCGTCCGCCCCGGACGCCTTCACGGTCACCAACAGCGCCGGAGCCACGTCCAAGGACGTCTGGGTGCTGGAGCCCGAGGACGGCGTTCCGGCGCCGCGCATCGACCTGGCCGAGCTGGCCCGGGCGCGCGCCCTGGCCCCGGACGCCAGCCTGCCCGGCCTCACGCCGCGCGCGGCCAGCAACCTGTACTGGATGGGCCGCTACGCCGAGCGTGCCGAGTTCGCGTCGCGGCTGCTCATCGTGGCCGACAACGTGGTCGAGGATCACGCCCGGCGTCCGGGCACCCCCGGCCACGCGGCCATGCGCGGCATCCTGGCGGCGCTCACCGAGGTCACCTCGGTGCGGCCGGGCTTCAGCGGCCAGGACGCCGAGGCGCGCCTCGCCGACCCGCTCCCCCACCTGCTGCGCCTGCTCGTGGACGCCGACACTCCCGGGACGGTCGCCCACTCGGCGCGGCGGGCGGCCGAGTCGGCCGTGGAGGTGCGCGAGTTGTTGAGCTTCGACACCGCCGGGGTGCTGAGCCGCCTGTCACGCACGCTGGTGGAGGCCCGCGAGTTGGGTGCGGACGCGCCCATCCAGCAGCTCGCGGCCCGGACCCTGGAGTCGTTGCTCGCCCTGTCCGGGCTCAGCGCCGAGAGCCTGTTCCGCGACCCCACGTGGGCGTTCCTGGACGCGGGGCGCCGCATGGAGCGTGCCCAGACGACCCTGCGGCTGCTGCGTAGCGCCCTGGGCGTCGCGCGGCCGCCCGTGGCCGAGGCGCAGGTCGCCGAAGCCGTGCTCCGCGTCGGCGACAGCCTGATCACCCACCGGCGGCGCCAGGCGGCAGGCGTTGGGCCGGTGCGGCCGGCCCCGGCCACGCTGGTATTGCTCATCCGCGACGCCAGCAACCCCCGTTCGGTGGCCTTCCAGCTGGAGCGGTTCCGCGACACCCTCGCCCACGCCCCCTCCCCCGCCCTCTCCGACGCCACACGGGAGGTGCTGGGCCGCGTCCGCAAGCTGGAGCCCGAGACCTGGGCCGGCGACGACCGGTCGGGGCTGGTCTTCGAGCTGGCCTCGCTGGAGGACGCGCTGCGTGAGCTGTCCGACGCTCTCGTCGCCACTCACTTCGTCACCCAGGCCCCGCAGATCGGGTTCGCCGTCAACGAGTTGTCCCTGGGCGAGGCATGAGCGCGCCGCAGCACCACACGCGGCGCCGCTACGAGGTGCGCCACGTGACCGAGTACACCTACGAAGAAGACGTGATCGCGTCCTTCGCGCGGGCCTGCCTGCGGCCGCGGGAGACCGCCACGCAGCGGGTGCTGGAGCACGACATCACGATCGAGCCCACCCCGGACGTGCTCGACGAGCACACCGACCTCTTCGGCAACCACAGCCACTACGTGGAGATCCAGACGCCGCACACCTCGCTGGTGGTGACCAAGACGGCCACGATCGAGACCGAGGTGCCCCCGGTCGACCTCGAGGTTCTGGATCGCTGGACGGTCGCCGGCGCAGCGGCCGACCTGGCCTCGGATCCCACCGTGGACCCACTGGAGCGCGCCCTCTACCTGATGCCGTCGGAGCTGGTCGAGCTGGGCCCGATGGTGCGGGCGTTCGCGGAGACGCTGGCGTGGGACGACCGGCCGCTTGGCCAGGCGATCGAGGCCGTCACCCGCGACGTCTACCGCGACTTCACCTACACGCCGGGCGCCACGACCGTCCGCACCACGCTGCCTGAGGTGCTCGCCACCAAGGCCGGCGTGTGCCAGGACTTCGCCCACCTCGCCGTCGCTGTGTTCCGGGCGGCAGGACTGCCCGCGCGCTACGTGAGCGGCTACATCGAGACCCTCCCGCCCCCGGGGCAGGAGAAGCTCGCCGGGTCGGACGCCACCCACGCCTGGGCGTCCGTCATGGTGCCGGGTGGGACGTGGGTCGACCTCGACCCCACGAACGACCACCTGGCCGACAGCCGCTACCTCACCACCGCTTGGGGCCGCGACTTCCGGGATGTCTCGCCGCTCAAGGGGGTCATCTTCACCGAGGGGTCCGGATCGACGTTGCGCGTCGGCGTGGACGTCATCCGGCTGCCGGACGCCACGGACTCCCCGGACGAGACTGACCCAGTCGCTAGCTGAGCCTGTCGTTGGCTGAGCCTGTCGAAGCCGGAGCCTGTCGAAGCCGCACGCTGGCTGAGCCTGTCGAAGCCGGACGCGGTGGTCTGCTTCCGCGGGTCCGGACGAAGCCCCTCCGGCGCGTGGTGGTCCCGTCTCAGCGCCTTGGTGTGGGATTTCTTGGGTCAGGTTCAAGGGATAGGCGCCGGAGGGTCTTCGTCCGGCCCCGTTTCATATGCGGTTCCGCGCGTGGTGCGGTCCGCTGGCCGGATTACGCGGCAGGTGGGGCCATTCAGGCACGTCGACGAGGACCCCGTCGCGCACGCCCCCGTTGGTGGCGTTTGCGCCAGGTCGACTTGGAGGAAAACGCCACTTTCAGGCGGAAACGCAGCCGTCGCGCCGGTGGCCTGTCGAAGCCCACCCCGGACGCCCCCGGTCGGCACCTCGACACCGGCGCCACCATCCCCACGACGGCGCGGCGTCCGACCAACTCGGGTGGTGACCTATCTGTGCGACGTTTCCGGGGCGCCGACCCCGGCGATGTCGCACAGACACGCCGCACGTTCCCGGGCATGACGCCGTTTGCCTCCCGTGGAGCCTGAGATCGACGACCCGGCCACGCCGGTCGCATGACCACGCGGCGAAGGTTCGAGCGGTTACCCGGGCGCATGACCACGAGGCGAAGGTTCGAGCGATCCCCGGGCGCAAGACCACGCCGCGAAGGTTTGAGCGGTTACCCTGGGCGCATGTCCAGCACGCCGACGGGTTCGCCGTGGTCTCAGCCGGACGACGACGAGCGCACCGAGGTGCTCGACGTCCGCCCCGCCGCCCCGGAGACGGGCTATGAGCGCACGGCGGTGCTGGACGTCGGGGCGGCCGAGTATCCAGAGTGGGAGGCGACGCGTCCGGCGTCCGGCGGCCAGCCCACTTTCGTCACCGCTCCACAGCTCGCGCGGGTCGCCTCCACCCCACCCGAGTACGCACCTCCGCGCACACCCGCCCCCGATGTCGCCCGCCCGGACCCACGCGGTACGGACGCCTGGCTCTTGCAGTTGTCGCGCATGAGCAATCGGCCCACCACGGACGTGGGCCTGCTGTTGCTGAGGCTGTGGTCGGTGCCGCTCGTGCTGCACGGCGTCCACCACGTGACCCACTTCGGCGCCCTGGTCGACACGCTGCGCCCGCTCCCCCTGGCCGCAACCGCGCCGGAGGTGTTCGCCGTGCTGGTGGTGGCGGGCCAGCTGTTCCTCCCGGCGCTGCTCGTGGTCGGCCTGCTCACCCGCATGGCCGGACTTGCTCAGGCCGGCCTGATGGCGACCGTGTACGCGCTCGCCGTGCTCACCACCACCCCGGTGCTCGACCCGGCCACGGGCGTCCTGTCCGGAGAGAACGCCCTGGCCTACGCCGCGTTCGCCGCGGTGCTGGTCTTCACCGGCCCGGGCCGGTTCTCCCTCGACCATCTGATCGGCGCCGAGCGGCGCGAGGCGCGGGCGGAGCGTCGGCTGGCCAAGCGGGCGGCGTCCCGCTGAGGCGTGCGGACGGCGTCCGGGCCGGAATGCCCGAACGGTACGGGGCGTTGAGATAGGTGTCCCGGCGCAGCAGTCCCCGGGCGGGAGGTAAGGCCATGCTCGACCCGACGACCCTGTTCACGTGGGAGCCCCACGTCGACCAGCGGCGCATCCGCGCGCACACGCTGGTGGTCACGCTCGGCAGCTACGTCGACGCCGGACACATGCAGCACCAACTGGACGAGCACCTGCTGGGTCGCCTGCCCAACCGCCTGCTCGGGCGCGTCGACGCCGACCAGGTGACCGACTACGCCGGGCACCGGCCCACGATCGTGTTCGACCGCAACCACTTCTCCCGCTACGACGCCCCCACCGTCAGCCTGAAGCTGCTCACCGACACGAACGGCACCGACTTCCTAGTGCTGAGCGGGCCTGAGCCCTCGCTGCAGTGGGAGCGCGTCGCCGGGACGGTGCGGCACCTGGTGGAGCAGCTGGATGTCCGGCGCACCGTCCTCGTGCAGTCGATGCCCGCGCCCGCGCCGCACACGCGTCCGGTGGCCATCACGCGTTTCGCCAGCGACCCGGCCCTGGTCGCCGACGAGGAGCCCCTGCTGGGCACGTTCTCCCTCAGCGCGTCCTTCACGGGCATGCTGACGGTTCGCCTGGGTGAGGCCGGCCACGAGGTGCTCGGCCTGCTCGCGCACGTCCCGCACTACATCGCCGACGCCGAGTACTCGCCCGCCGTCGTCTCCATGCTGGACGCGCTGCGCGACGCCACCCGCCTCGTGATCCCCCGCGACGGCTTCGAGTTGCCCGTCGCGGCCGTTCGCGCCCAGATCGACAGTCAGGTCCAGGCCAGCGAAGAGCTCACCGCGATGGTCGGCGCCCTGGAGGAGCGTTACGACGCGTTCGTCGAGCAGCATCGCCTCCGGGCGGCCGCCGAACAGGAGCTGCCGTCCGCCGAGGAGATCGGGCAGGAGTTCGAGAGGTTCCTCGCCGACCTCGGCGAGGCCCCGGGCGACGAGGGCCAGGCCGGCTGGCCGGACGCCGCCCCCGAGCCGCCCGGTTAAGTCCCGCCGGGGCGTCCAGCGCCCCAGCGCGGCGCCACGCATCGCACACTGCGGACGCCGCGCGCGCCCGGTTCCACGGACGCCGCCGCCGCGTCGGGCGTTGCCAGACGGTTGGTAGCGTCGCGGCCATGCAGCTGGGCATCGACTTCGGAACCACCCGTACGATCGTCGCCGCCGTCGACCGGGGTAACTACCCGGTGGTGTCGTTCACCGACTCAGACGGCGACGCACACGACCACTACCCCTCGGTCGTGGCACGCAGCGGCGACGCCCTCGTCTACGGCTTCGCCGCCCTGGACGCCGCGTCGTCCGGCGCACGACTCGTGCGCTCGTTCAAGCGCGCCCTGGCGTCCGGCAGCGTCAACCCCGACACCACGATCGACGTGGACGGCCTGCAGGTGCGCCTGTCCGACCTGGTCGCCGGCTTCCTGGGCTCGCTGGCCCACGCGCTCCGCACCGCGTCCAACCTCACCCCGCACCTGAGCGACGCCGAACCCCTCAGCGCCGTCGTTGCCGTGCCCGCGCACGCGCACTCGGCGCAACGCTTCCTGACCCTGGACGCCTTCCGCCACGCCGGCTTCGAGGTGAAGGCGCTGCTCAACGAGCCCTCCGCCGCCGGATTCGAGTACACCCACCGGCAGAACAAGACGGTCAACCGGCGTCGCACCCGCGTCCTGGTCTACGACCTCGGCGGCGGCACGTTCGACGGCTCGCTGGTGCGCGTGGACGACCGCAGCCACGAGGTGCTGGCCTCGGTCGGCATCAACCGCCTGGGCGGCGACGACTTCGACGCCCTCCTCGCCGACTGTGCGCGGCGCCAACTGCCTGCCGGCGTCACGCTCACCGACCGCGACGAGGCCGCGCTGCTGGACGAGTGCCGCGCCGCGAAGGAGAACCTGTCTCCCCAGACGCGCCGCATCGCCCTTGACGTCGCCGGCGCCGGCGTCGTGGTCGCCGTCGACGACTTCTACGCCGCCGCCAAGCCGCTGGTCGACCGCACCCTGGACGTCCTAGGCCCGCTGCTCGGCGGGTTGGAGGCCGAGCGGCTGGAGGAGTCCGAGGTCGCGGGGCTCTACCTCGTCGGCGGCGCCAGCGGCCTGCCGCTCGTGGCCCGCGTCTTGCGCGAGCGGTTCGGACGCCGCGTCCACCGCTCGCCGTACCCCGCGGCGTCCACCGCCATCGGCCTGGCGATCGCCGCGGACGACGCGTCGGGTTACCGGCTGACCGACCGGCTCTCCCGGGGGTTCGGGGTGTTCCGCGAGGCGGACGCCGGCGCCACGCTGGCCTTCGACCCGATCCTGGACCGCGACCAGCGGGTCACCGCCGACGGCCAGGTCGTCGTCACCCGCCGCTACCGGCCCGCCCACAACATCGGCGTCTACCGGTTCGTCGAGTACTCCGGCGTCGGGCCCACCGGGCAGCCCACGGGCGACGTGGTACCCCTCGGCGAGGTGCGCTTCCCCTTCGACGCCGCGCTGCGGGACGGCCGCGACCTCGGCGCGGTGCCGGTCGAGCGCACCGCGCACGGGGCCCTGATCGAGGAGCGCTACGTCATCGACCCGCACGGCATCGTCGAGGCCCACGTGCTCGATCTCGACAGCGGGTTCGAGATCACGCACCGGCTCGGGGGTCGCGGCTAGAGTCGGGCCTACTCGCCCGATCACCGACCCAGAGACAAGGAGCCAGCATGCACGTGCCGGACGGCTTCCTCGACCTCCCCACGTCGTTGGGCACGGCCGCGCTGGCCGCGGCCGGCGTCGGGCTCGCACTGCGGGGCGCCCGGCGCGAGCTGGACGAGCGCACCGCGCCGTTGGCCGGCCTGGTGGCGACCTTCGTGTTCGCCGCGCAGATGCTGAACTTCCCGGTGGGGGCGGGCACGTCCGGGCACCTGCTGGGCGGCGCACTGGCCGCCGTCCTCGTCGGGCCGTTCACCGCGACCTTGTGCCTGACGGTGGTGCTGATCGTGCAGGCGCTGCTGTTCGCCGACGGGGGCCTGACCGCGCTCGGCACGAACGTCGTCCTGATGGCCCTGGTGGGCGTGTGGGTCGCCTGGGGCGCGTTCGTGCTCGTGCGGGCGGTGCTGCCCCGGCGGTTGGCCGCGGTGCCCGCGTCGGCCGCGGTGGCGGCGCTGATCAGCGTTCCCGCTGCGGCGCTCACCTTCGTGGCGCTGTTCGCGGTGGGAGGGGCGGTCGCCGTCCCCCTGGACGCCCTGGCGCTGGCCATGCTCAGCGTGCACGCGCTCATCGGCGTCGGCGAGGCGGTGATCACCGCGCTGGTCGTCTCGGCCGTCGTGGCGGTGCGACCCGACATCGTGTACGGCGCACGCCCCGCGCTGCGCGCCCGCGACCTCACCGCCGCCGGGGCGACGTCGTGAGCGCCCACGCACCCCGCCCAGGGCGCCGGGGACGCCTGCTGTGGCTGGCCGGGCTGTTGGTCGCGCTCGCGTGTGCCGGGCTGCTGAGCTTCTACGCCTCGTCGGCCCCCGACGGCCTGGAGTGGGTCGCCGAGAGCCTGGGCTTCGCCGAGGCGGCCGGCGAGCATCCGGCGGCTGGGTCGCCGCTGGCCGATTATCAGGTCTCCGGCGTCGACGACCCGCGGGTCTCGGGGGGCCTGGCCGGCGTGGCCGGCACCGCGGTCGTCCTGGTCGCGGCGTCGGGGTTGGCGTGGGCGCTGCGCCGGCGCACGCCGGAATCGGCCTGAGTTGGGCGGCCGGCACGGCATCGGCCTCGCCCGCTCCGGCGGGACGGTGGTCCACCGATTGCCCGCCCACGTCAAAGTCGTGGCCCTGCTCGGCTACCTGCTGGCGGTGATCGGCTCGCCTCGCGAGTTCGTGTGGCCCTACCTGCTGCACCTGGCGGCGCTGCTGGCGGTCGTCCGTGCGGCCGGGATCGGCCGGCGCGCGCTGGCCGGCGGCCTGGCGCTGGAGGCGCCCTTCCTCGCTTTCGCGGTCGCGCTGCCGTTCGTGGCCACCGGTCCGACCACGACGCTGCTGGGGCTCACCGTCTCCCAGGCCGGGTTGTGGGCCGCGTGGGCGCTGTTCGCCCGGGCCACCCTCGGAGTGGTCGCCGCGGCGACCCTGGCCGCCACGACCGACGCCCTCGACCTCGTGGACGGCCTGCGCCGCCTGCGCGTGCCCGCGCTGCTGGTCGAGATCATGTGGTTCATGATCAGGTACGCCGACGTGGTCGCCGACCAGGCGCGGCGCATGGGCCACGCCAGGCAGGCGCGCGGGTTCAGGCACCGAACGCTGAGGTCGTGGCCGACGCTCGGCCGTTCGCTGGGTGCGCTGTTCATCCGGGCCTACGAGCGTGGCGAACGGGTGCACCGGGCCATGCTCGCCCGCGGCTACACCGGGTCCGTCCCCGTCGAACCCGGCGCCGCGGCGACGACCCGGCAATGGGCGCTTGCCGCGTCCCTGCCCGCCGCGGCGGGCGCCGTGGCCGTCCTGGCGTGGGTGCTGCCGTGACGGCCGTCCTGGAGGTGTCCGGGCTGCGGTACCGCTATCCCGACGGAAGGCGGGCGCTGGACGGGGTGGACCTGCGCGTCGACGCCGGCGAACGGGTCGCGCTGCTCGGCCCCAACGGGGCCGGCAAGACGACCCTGATCCTCCACCTCATCGGGCTGCTGGAGCCCCAGGGCGGGACGGTGGAAGTGTCAGGGCTGGCCGTGCGGGCGCCGAACCTGGTGGAGGTCCGCCGCCGGGTCGGCGTCGTGTTCCAGGACCCCGACGATCAGCTGTTCCTGCCGACCGTCCGCCAGGACGTGGCCTTCGGGCCGGCCAACCTGGGCCTGCGCGGCGGCGAGCTGGACGCGCGCGTGGACCGGGCGCTGGACGCCGTGGGCCTGCCCGGCTACGGCGACCGCGTGCCGCACCACCTGTCGCACGGCGAACGCCGCCGCGTGGCGGTGGCGACCGTGCTGGCGATGGAGCCCGACGTGCTCGTGCTGGACGAGCCGACCTCGAACCTCGACCCCGCGGGTCGCCGCGAGCTCGCGGAATTGCTCCTGGGCCTGGACGTGACGGTGCTGGTCGTCACCCACGACCTGCCTTTCGCGCTCCAGCTCTGCCCGCGATCGGCCGTCCTGTCGGCGGGGCGGATCGTCGCCGACGGGCCCACGCCCCGCCTGCTGGCCGACGGCGCGCTGCTGGCCGCGCATCGGCTGGAGCTGCCGTACGGCTTCCCCGCCGTGCCGGGCTGAGGGCGCTCAGACGGACGCCGCGGCGTCCAGCATGAGGGCGGCGTGGCTGAGGTAGGCGCCCTGATCGAGGTCGGGCATGATCGTGCGCTGCGCCAGCAGCCCCATCGCCTGGCCCATCGTGATCATCGCCAGCCCCTCGGCTCGCGCCTCGGCGTCCGGGACGCCCTGGTCGGCCAGCCAGCGGGCGAGTTCGGCGGTCATCTGCTGCCGGACGCCGCTCAGCTGCTCGCGCAATACGTCCTTGAGCAGCGGTTCTTGGGCCGACCCGGCCCACAGTTGGACGATCAGCGCCGATTCGACCTCGCCGGCGAAGACGGCCCGGACGATCAGGCGCAGGATGTCGCCGGGAGACAGCGCCCCGTCACCGCGCTCGGCGAGGATGCGCCGCAGCGGGCCCACGATCGCCTGGTCGGCCACCGCGAGCACGACGTCGTTCTTGCTGCCGAAGTGGTGGTAGACCGATCCGGCCGACGTGCCGGACGCCGCGATGATGTCGGCCACCGACGTGGCATGGACGCCGCGGGTGCGGAACAGGCGCGCGGCGGCGTCCACGATGTCGTCCCGCTTGGTGGACCTCGGCGTGGCCATGCTTCCCTCCGTCCTCCGGCGATACTACTCTGTGTCGTATTAGAACGATCATTCTGTCCCGGAAGGGCCGGCCATGCGCGCGACACCCCTGACCCTCGGTCTGGATGTGGGCTCGACGACCGTCAAGGCCGTCGTGCTCGACGAGGGACGCGTCGTCTTCAGCGACTACCGGCGCCACCACGCCGACGTCCGGGGCGAGCTGCAGCGACTGCTCGCCGACGTCCAGGCGCTGTACCCCAACGACGCCATGTCCACCGGGGTCACCGGCTCGGGCGGGCTGCAGGTCGCCGAGCTGATCGGTGCCACCTTCGTGCAGGAGGTGATCGCCGCCACGGAGGTCGTCGAGCGCCGCCACCCCGACGCGGACGTGGTCATCGAGCTGGGCGGCGAGGACGCGAAGATCACCTACCTCAAGCCCATCCCCGAGCAGCGGATGAACGGCACGTGCGCCGGCGGCACGGGCGCGTTCATCGACCAGATGGCCACGCTGCTGCAGACCGACGCCGCCGGCCTGGACGCCCTGGCCGCCCAGCACACCCACCTGTACCCCATCGCTTCGCGCTGCGGCGTGTTCGCCAAGTCGGACGTCCAGCCCCTGCTCAACCAGGGCGCCGCGCACACCGACCTGGCGGCGTCCGTCTTCCAGGCCGTCGCGACACAGACGATCTCGGGGCTGGCCTGCGGGCGTCCGATCCGCGGCAACCTGCTGTTCCTGGGCGGTCCGCTGCACTTCCTGCCGCAGCTGCGGGCGGCCTACGAGCGGGCGCTGGCAGCCCAAGTGACGTCCTTCACCACGCCCGACGACGCCCAGCTGTACGTCGCGATCGGCGCCGCGCTCCTTGCCGACTCCCCCGAGCGGTTCTGCAGCCAGCTGCTGGACGACCTCGCCGCGCCCCGCACCGCGCTGCCGCTGGCCACGGCGTCCCTGCGCCCGCTGTTCGCCGACGACGCCGAACGCGCCGCCTTCGACGAGCGGCACGCGCGCGCCTCGGTGCCCCAGGGCGACCTGACCTCGGCGACCGGCGAGTGCTTCCTCGGCATCGACGCCGGGTCCACGACCATCAAGGCCGTCGTCCTGGACGCCGACGACCGCGTCGTGTTCAGCCACTACGCCTCCAACCAGGGCGACCCCGTCACCGCGGCGGTCGAGATCGTGAGCCGCATCCGCGAGCACCTCCCCGCGGACGCCGTGCTGGGCCGCTCCTGCGTCACCGGCTACGGGGAGGGCCTGATCCGGGCGGCGCTGCGGGTCGACGACGGCGAGATCGAGACCATGGCGCACTACCGCGCCGCCGAGCACGTCAGCCCCGGCGTCACCAGCGTGATCGACATCGGCGGCCAGGACATGAAGTACCTGCGCATCCGCCGCGGCGCCGTCGATTCCATCGCCGTCAACGAGGCGTGCAGCTCGGGCTGCGGCTCGTTCCTCCAGACGTTCGCCGAGACCATGGGCACCGACGTGCGCTCGTTCGCGCGGGCGGCGATGCAGTCCGAGCGTCCGGTGGACCTCGGGTCGCGCTGCACGGTGTTCATGAACAGCTCGGTCAAGCAGGCCCAAAAAGAGGGCGCCGACGTCGGCGACATCTCCGCGGGGCTGTCCTACTCGGTCGTCCGCAACGCGCTGTACAAGGTGATCAAGCTCCGCGACGCCGAGGCCCTCGGCGAGAAGGTCGTGGTCCAGGGCGGCACGTTCCTCAACGACGCCGTGCTGCGCGCGTTCGAGCTGCTCACCGGACGCGAGGTCGTCCGGCCCGACATCTCCGGGCTCATGGGCGCGTACGGGGCGGCGCTGACCGCGCACCGCAACCATGCGGCCGGCCAGGTCACCGCGCTGCTGGGGCTCGACGAGCTGACGTCGTTCCGGGTCGAGACCGACCGGGCCACGTGCAAGCTCTGCCAGAACCACTGCGGCCTGACCATCTCGCGGTTCAACGACGGCAGCCGGCACGTGTCCGGCAACCGGTGTGAGCGGGGCGCGTCCGAGGACGCCCACCCGCGCCGGTCGACCGTCCCGAACCTGTACGACTACAAGTACAAGCGGGTGTTCGGGTACCGCCGGCTCACCGACGCGAAGGCCCGTCGCGGCGAGATCGGCATCCCGCGGGTGCTCAACATGTACGAGAACTACCCGCTGTGGTTCACGATCCTGACGCACCTGGGGTTCAAGGTCGTGCTGTCGGGGCGCTCCAGCCACGAGGTGTTCGAGGCGGGCATGGAGTCGATCCCGTCCGAGAACGTCTGCTACCCCGCCAAGCTGGCCCATGGCCACCTCGAATGGCTGCTCGACAAGGGCATCACCACGATCTTCTACCCGTGCGTCAGCCACGAGCAGCGCGAGTTCGAGGCGTCCGACAATCACTTCAACTGCCCGGTGGTGGCGTTCTACCCCCAGGTGATCGAGAAGAACCTCGACCGGCTGCGCGAACCCGGCGTCCGCTACCTGGCCCCCTTCGTGAACCTGGCCAACCCCGACAAGCTGGCCGAGCGGCTCGTCGACGTCTTCGCCGACTGGGGTGTCACCGCCGAGGAGGCCGCCGAGGCCGTCCGGCTGGGCTACGCCGAGGATCGGCAGGTGCGCGAGGACATCCGGGCCGAGGGACGCCGCGCGCTCGACTACCTGCGCGAACACGGCGGCAAGGGCATCGTCCTGGCGGGGCGTCCGTACCACGTCGACCCCGAGGTGAACCACGGCATCCCCGAGCTGATCACGCAGCTCGGCATGGTGGTGCTCAGCGAGGACGCCGTCGCCGACCTCCCGCGGCTGGAGCGCCCGCTGCGCGTCCGCGACCAGTGGACCTACCACAGCCGCCTGTACGAGGCGGCGGGGATGGTTCGCTCGGAGCCCGACCTGCAGCTGGTGCAGCTCAACTCGTTCGGCTGCGGCCTGGACGCCGTGACCACCGACCAGGTCCAGGAGATCCTCGAGGCCGCGGACGACGTGTTCACCGTCCTGAAGATCGACGAGGTCTCCAACCTGGGCGCCGCGCGCATCCGGCTGCGGTCGCTGAAGGCGGCCACCGAGGAGCGGCGGACGTCCACGGAGATCGTCACCTACGACGAGGCGCACGCCGGCACCGGGTATCCGGTCTTCGGCAAGGCCGAGCGGGAGACGCACACGCTGTACGCCCCCCAGATGGCCCCGCTGCACTTCCGGCTGATCAAGCCGGCGCTGACCCGGTCGGGCTACAGGATCGAGTTGCTGGAGCACGCGTCCGCGGCCGACGTGGAGGTCGGGCTGAAGTTCGTCAACAACGACGTCTGCTACCCGGCCATCATGGTGATCGGGCAGCTCGTGAACGCGTTCCTGACCGGCGGCGCCGACCCCGAGCACAGTTCGGTCATGATCACCCAGACCGGCGGCATGTGCCGCGCCACCAACTACGCCGGCATGCTCCGCAAGGGGCTCAAGGACGCCGGGTTCGCCCAGGTGCCGGTGGTCGCGGTCAGCGCCCAGGGGCTGGAGGAGTCGCCGGGCTTCAAGCTCACCCCGGCGATGCTGCACCGGGCGATCCAGGCGGTCGTCGTCGGCGACCTGTTGCAGAACGTCCTGCTGCGCACGCGTCCGTACGAGGCGACGCCGGGCGCGGCGATGGCGCTGTACGCCGAGTGGGACGCCGTGGCGCAGGAGTACTTCGAGCGGGGCTGGTCGAAGACTCTGCGCCGCCGGATCGGGTTCGGGTGGCTGCTGAACCAGATCGTGGACGCGTTCGACGCCCTGCCGCTGCGCGGGCCGCGGAAGCCCCGGGTCGGGCTGGTCGGGGAGATCCTGGTCAAGTTCCAGCCGGACGCCAACAACGACGCCATCCGCGTCATCGAGCAGGAGGGCTGCGAGGCCGTCCTGCCGGGGCTGCTGGAGTTCTTCATGATGAACATGAGCCAGGCCGGCTGGCGGCTCGACCACCTCGGCATCGGGACGCCGGGCAGCGTCCGGGTGCAGCAGGTGGCCACGTGGCTGATCGAGCAGTATCAGCGGCCGGCGAACCGGGCCCTGGCACGTGCGGGCGGCAAGTTCACGGTGCCGAGCGACATTCACACGATGGCGCGGCGTGCGTCCCGGGTGGTGTCGCTGGGGACGACCGCCGGCGAGGGCTGGCTGCTCACGGCCGAGATGATGGAGCTACTCGAGTCAGGGACGCCGAACATCATCTGCGCCCAACCGTTCGCCTGCCTGCCGAACCACGTCGTCGGCAAGGGGATGTTCCGCGAGCTGCGCAAGCTGTACCCCGAGGCGAACGTCGTGTCGATCGACTACGACCCCGGGGCGTCCGAGGTGAATCAGCTGAACCGCATCAAGCTCATGGTCGCCACGGCGCACAAGAACGGCGGACGCATCCGCGGCGAGGCCCGGCGGCTCGACATCACGCCCGTGCAGCGGCCGCTCGTGGAGGCTTGAGCGGGGCCAGCGGGCCGCGGTGGGGTCGCGAGCCGCGGCGTCCGGGGCGGGTGCCGGTCAGTTGCCGCGCAGTTGTTCGCGCAGGACGCCGAGCCGCTTGCGCTCCTTGTCGGTGAGCGCCCCGATGCCGGAGGCGTGGATCTTGTCCAGCAGCGCGTCGAGCTCGGTGCGCGCGTCGGCGGCCTTGGCCCGGGACTGGGCCTCCGCCCGCGCCTGCCGCGAAGGACGCCGGCGACGGTTGGACGGGCGTCCGGGCAGGAAGCCGAACGAGGTCAGCAGCCCGATCGAGCGGGCCGCCACCGCGGCGACGACGAGGCCGAGCAGCAGGTGCACCAGGTCGAGCCAGGCGCGCGCGGCGAGCAGTTGCAGCAGCGGCAGGGCGACGAGCACGATGCCGATGATCCAGGCGGGGATGCCGAACCAGAACTTGAGTTGCGGGTGCTCGGCGATGAACAGCACCATGACGAGCGTCGCCAGTGTGGAGATGCCGCCGATCGAGCCGCCCCCCACGAGGGCCGCGGCGAGGAGCGCCAGGACGCCCGAGCCCAGCGTCACGATGCCCAGCCAGGCGGCCCACCGCGTCCTGCCGACCTCGCGCTCCAGCTCGCGGCCGAAGTACCAGAACATGGCCAGTGACAGCAGCGTCCACAGCGAGGGCAGGTTCGCCAGCGGCCACGTCGCGACCTGCCACACCGCACCGCGGACGACGCTCGCCGGGTTCAGCGCCAGGACCCCCGCGAGCGACGGGGCGATCGCGAGCACGAGGAACGACACGAGCCCGAGACCCGTGACCACCTCAGTCGTGCCCATCTCCAGGCGGCCCAGCGTGAACCAGGGCCCGGACCATTCCCGGTCCGGATGCGTGTACCGGTCGCTCATGGACCCAACCGTACCGGGCGGCGCCACCACCGCCGCGAGCATGACTCCCCCGCTGGGCGGACCGACCCACGAACGGGGCATCGAGCGCACCCGCGTCCGTGACCGGCGATTTCTCGTGGCTCGTCCGCGACCCAGGCTGGGCTCGGGAGTGAGTGGGCGTTCACTAGCACGTGATGCCTGGTCCGTCAGGCACAACGTGCTACTGAGTGTCCACTCATTCCTCTGGCGTGCTTGCCCGGACCGGACACCGGGGTGCGCCTAGCCAGGGCTCCTGCCGACTCGTTCTAGCCAGCCGTGCCGTCTCGGGCCGACGATTCCCCACTCGTTTCAGGTGTTCCGATGCGTGCGGGCTAGCATGAAGAAGAAGCGACGCCTGAACTGAATGCTCCGTCGTTACGGGGTAACAGACGGCCAAGAGAAAGGGCGCGTCCATGATCGACCTCAATGGGCCCGAATTCCTGTCGATCGTCCTCATACTCGTGCTGATCGGCGCACTTGTGCCCCTCGTGCGTCGCGTTGTCGCCGGCCGTACCCCACGCGCGTGACATCTGCGGCGCGTGGCGCCATGACCCGAGCGCCGGTCGAAGTCACAGGCGCCTCGGTGTCGCTGGCGAGCGTCTCGAAGACGTACGCGATCGGCGACGGCAACATCGTTCGCGCGGCCGATGACGTGACGCTCGAGATCGAGCCGGGCGATTTCGTGGGTTTGATGGGCCCGTCCGGCTCGGGCAAGTCGACGCTGCTGCACCTGATCGGGGCCATCGACGCCCCGGACACCGGCACGGTCTCCGTCGACGGGGTCACGATCACAAGGCTGAATGCGCGGGCACTCGCGGATTATCGCTCCGGCATCGGATTCGTGTTTCAAGGGTTCCACCTGATCGGTTCCTTGTCGTTGCTCGACAACGTGTGCGTGCCGCTCGTGGGCCGGCCGCAGGCGGGTGACCGGCGGGCGCGCGGGCGTGAGGTACTGGACGCGGTGGGGCTCGGCGCTCGGGCGCTGTCCCTTCCCGGCAGGCTGTCCGGTGGCCAGCAACAGAGGGCGGCGATCGCGCGTGCCCTCATCGTCAACCCGCGCCTGTTGCTCGCCGACGAGCCGACCGGCAACCTCGACTCGTCGACCGCCGAGGAGATCCTGGAACTCGTCGGGTCGATCCGGCGTCGATTCGGCACCACCGTGATCATGGCGACCCACGACCCGGAGGTCGCGCGCAGGTGCCATCGGGTGATCCACCTCCGCGACGGGCGCATCCTTCCCTCAGTGACCGAGACCTGAGCGGCACCCCATGCAACTGCTCCGTCACGCGCTGGCCCGACTGCGGGGCGACGCCCTCCGTGCGATGGCGACGATGCTCTCGGTCGCTATCGCCGTCACAGCCTTCGTGGTGCTGACCGGCTCGGCGGAGGTTCAGCGACTCGAAGTCACCAGGACCGTCGAGGAGAACTTCCGCGGCTCCTACGACGTTCTGGTTCGCCCGGCCGGCACCCGTGAGCCGCTGGAGGTGTCCTCCGGCCTCGTCCGCTCGACGTTCCTCTCCGGCGTCCATGGCGGCATCACGCTCGCGCAAGTAGAGAGCATTCACAGCATCGGCGGCGTCGAGACCGCCGCTCCCTTCGCCATGGTGGGCACCACGTTCCACCGACTCCAGTACTCCCTCGACGTCACCGACCTGCTGCCGGGCTCCGAGCGTATGCTCCTCCGCTACTCCGCAAAGGCGCACGCTCGCAACGGCCACATCGAGGTTCCCGGCGCCCAGGGCTTCCTCTACCTCTCGCGCCAGCCCTTCACCTCTGAGCACATCGTCGAGGTGAACGGCACGAGCAGGTACGAGGCCGATCGGCTGACCGAGAACGTCGACGGGTCGCGTCGCTACCCCTGTGCCGCCGTTCCGGCGCCCTCGGAGGACGAACCGAGCGCCTACTGGGAGCAGCGCTGCACCTCGCTGGCTGGAGGCAACGACGCCACGGGTCAGACCGTGGTGCGCGACGGGCGCGTCTATCTGCCGATCACTCTGCTCTACCCGGTCCAGATCGCCGCCATCGATCCGGTCGAAGAAGCGAAGTTGGTCGGCCTGGACGGCGCGGTGACCGCCGGTCGCTACCTGCAACCCTCCGACACCTGGACCCCTGGCGTCGCTCCTCTGCTCGACGATCGAGGGCGCCCGCCGTTCGCCTCGGCGCTGCTGGCCGGATCCCTCGACGCCGACTACACCCTGGACTTCACGATCGATCTCCTCCCCCCGGATAGGACGGAGGCCTTCCTGGACTTGAGGGAGGGGGACGACTTGGCGCCGACCTTCGTCGCTGCGGCGTCCGCCAGCACCCTGGGCGAGCCGGAAGTCACCGCGTCCGACCTGCACTCGGGGTTCCTCGCCGACTTCCCTCCGAGCGACACGCTCACGTCGGGCGCGGGCGGCTGGAGGGCTGCGGTGTGGCTCAACAGAGTGCTCCGGCCGAGCGCGGTGGAGTTCACCGCCGGGACGCCCCTGCGTCCCACGACGCAGGACCCGAACGAGACCGCCTTGGGCTCCACGTGGGGCATGCCCGGCACGGTCGCCGACACCGCCTTCCGGACCGTGAGCGTGATCGGGAGCGGCGAGGGCGGCTCGATCAGCTGGACCAGCGGTTGCGTCGATCCGAACCGCTGCTGGGACAGCGTCCTGTTCAACGTGGTGGGCCACTTCGACCCGGCCCGCGTGCGGCAGCCTGGGGCTCTCGGGGGCACCCCGTTGGAGGAGTACACGGCGGCCCGGCTGGTCGCCGGCGACGAGGCCAGCCGCGTCGCGTTGGGGAGCGACGCCTATCGCTCCGACCTCAACCCCGCCGGCTACGCCCAGCTGCCCCCGTCCGTGCTCATCCCGCTCGACGCGCTGCCCATGCTGTCCGCGACCCAGCTGCAGGTGCCCGTCGAGGCGCCTGTGAGCGCGGTCCGCGTGCGGGTGGCTGGGGTCACGGGCATGGACGCCGCCAGCCGCGAACGGATCCGCCTGGTAGCCGAGCAGATCCGCGCGGCGACCGGTCTCGACGTGGACATCACGGTCGGCTCCTCGCAGACGGCCCAACGGGTCGAGTTGCCGGCCACGCGGCTCGGCGTCCCGGCGCTCAACCTGGACGAACTCTGGACGAAGCTAGGCGTGGCGGTCACGATCACCACCGCACTGGACGCCAAGTCGGTGCTGCTGTTCGCGCTGATCCTGGTGTCCGCGTCGCTGACCGTGGCCGCGACGGCCAACGCGGCGGTCGCTACACGGCGCAAGGAGCTGGGAACGCTGGCCTGCCTCGGCTGGCGCCCGGGCCGGCTGCGCCGGGAGGTGCTCCTCGAACTGTTGCTGCTCGGGTCGGCCGCCGGCGCGGTCGGCGCGGCCTTGTCGTGGCCCGCATCCGTCGCCTTCGGCGCCCCGCTCGACCCGTGGCGCTTGGCTGCCTCCGTGCCGATCGCGATCGCGGTGACCTTGTTGGCCGGCCTTGCGGCGACCCGGATGGCGGGAAGGACCGCCCCGATCGACGCGCTGCGCCCGCCGGCGATCGCCCCACGGCGCAGGCTGCGGTCGGCGCGCAGCGTCCGGACGCCGGCCGGGATGGGTGTGCGCCTCGCGCTCGCCCGTCCGGCCCGCTTCGCCCTCGGTGCCGCGTCCGTGGCGCTGGCGACGGGCTCCCTTACCCTTCTGGTGGGCATCCTGGTCTCCTTCCGTGTGGCGGTCGTCGGCTCCTTCCTCGGCGATGCGGTGGCGCTCCAGGTGCGGGGTGCCGACCTGATCGCGGCGGGTTGCCTCGTGGTCCTGGGCCTGGTCACCGTCGGCACCATCCTGCTGCTCGGGGTCCGGGAGGACGCCGTCCTCTACGCGACGCTCCGCGCGGTGGGCTGGCGCAACGGCGCCATCGCCGCCGTACTGGCCTCCCAGGCCGCGCTCATCGGGCTCGTCGGCGGCGTCCTCGGCGGCGCCGCATCGGCGGGCGCTCTTTGGGCACTCAACGGCGCACTCGAAACCGGCACGGTCGGGGTCGCTGCCGCGGTCGCGAGCGCCGGCGTCCTGGGTGCGGCGTGCCTCGCCGTGGTGCCGGCGGCGATGCTGCGTCGCGTCCCGGCGGCCCGCATCCTCTCGGGTGAGTGACGCAGCGCTCGGCTACAGTGCCCCCAGGGCGGACGCCCGGGGCAGGTCCATCCAGTGGGGAGCCGCGACGATGCCGAACCAGCAAGAACTGCAGATCGATCCCCCGTCGCTGGACGAGGCGATCGCCACCGCCACGTTCACCGGCGTGGTGGCGGTGGACGTCGGGCCGCGCCGCGTGCTCGAGCGCACCGCCGGCTTCCTGCACCGAGGGCTGAGGGTTCCGATGACCCCGGACGCGCGCATCGCCATCGCCAGCGGCAGCAAGTCGTTCACGGCGTTGGCGATCATGCGCCTCGTCGAGGAGGGCGTGCTGCGGCTCGATCAGCCCGTCCGCGACCTGCTCGGCCCCGACCTGCCGCTCATCGACGCCGGCGTCACGATCGAGCACCTGCTCACGCATACCTCCGGCATCGGCGACTACCTCGACGAGGACAGCGACTGGGAGGCGTCCGACTACGTGCTGACCCTGCCCGTGCACACGCTGACCACGGCCGAGGCGTTCCTGCCCCTGCTGGAGGGGTACCCCCAGAAGGCCGACCCGGGCGAGGGGTTCGCCTACTGCAACGGCGGCTTCATGGTGCTCGCGGTGCTGCTCGAGCGGGCGACCGGCAGCACGTACCACGAGGTGGTCCGGCGCCTGGTGCTGGAGCCCGCCGGCCTGGAGCGGACGGGGTTCCTGCCCCTGAACGCCCTGCCCGCGGACGCCGCCCCCGGCTACGTCCTCGACGAGGGCGATCTCGTGAACACCCTGCACCTGCCCGTGCTCGGCAACGGCGACGGCGGCGCGTTCACCACCGCGGACGACCTGCATCGCTTCTGGGGCGCGCTGCTGGACGGCCGCATCGTGTCGGCGGCGACGGTGGCGGAGATGAGCCGTCCGCGCCACGACGTCCCGGACGAGGACATGCGCTACGGCCTGGGGTTCTGGCTGCACCGGACACACCACGCGCTCATCCTCGAGGGCTATGACGCCGGCGCGTCGTTCCGGTCGACGCACCTGGTCGAGAGCCGCACCACGGTGAGCGTGCTGGGCAACAGCTCCGAGGGCGCCTGGCCGGTGATCGGCGTCCTCGCGCGTGCGATCGACGCAACACTCGGCTGACCCCCGGCCGACCCCGCCCGAGCCAACCCGACGTCACGGCGTCCGACCATTTCGGCCGATTCCCTCACCAAACCCACTGACTACGGCGAAGATGCTCCCATGGCCAAACCACCGAAGCTGAACAACGCCCTGTACGAAGCCGAGCTGAACCGCCAACAGGCCGAACTCGTCGAGATGCAGGAGTGGGTGAAGGCCACGGGTGCTCGCGTCGTCGTGGTGTTCGAGGGACGCGACGCCGCCGGCAAGGGGGGCGCGATCAAGCGCATCACCGAGTACCTCAACCCGCGCGTCGCGAGCGTGGTCGCCCTGCCCGCCCCCACCGAGCGCCAGAAGACCCAGTGGTACTTCCAGCGCTACGTCGAGCACCTGCCCGCCGCCGGGGAGATGCGGCTGTTCGACCGGTCCTGGTACAACCGGGCGGGCGTGGAGAAGGTAATGGGCTACTGCACGGCCGCTGAGCACATCCGGTTCCTGCGCCAGTGCCCGATCTTCGAGCGCATGCTCATCGACGACGGCATCATGCTGCGCAAGTACTGGTTCTCGGTGTCCGACAAGGAGCAGGAGAAGCGCTTCAAGTCGCGGATGACCGACCCGATGCGGCGCTGGAAGCTCTCCCCCACCGACCTGGAGTCCATCACCCGCTGGGAGGACTACAGCCGCGCCAAGGACGAGATGTTCGTCCACACCGACGTCGAGCCGGCGCGCTGGCACGTCGTCGAAGCCGAGGACAAGAAGCGCGCCCGCCTCAACATGATCCAGCACCTGCTGGACTCGATCCCCTACAGCCACGTCGACCGCCCCGACATCGAGTTCCCGAAGCGGCCCAAGGGCAGCGGCTACCAGCGCACCGCCCGCAGCCTCCAGCGTTACGTGCCCGATCACAGCGCCACGATCGTGCCCGACCAGGTGCCGCCGAAGTACGACGACCCCGAGGACGCCTGACGCCCGCGGCGTCCTAGTCGAGCTCGAACGCCGACGGGTCGCCGGCCCCGACGCGCTCGATCACGGCGTCGCCGTCCGAGAGGTCGATCACCGTCGTGGGCCGAAGGCCGGCGTCCCCGGAATCGAGCACGGCGTCCACCTGGTGGTCGAGCTCCTCGGCGATCGCCCAGCCGTCGGTGAGCGGATCTTCGTGCCCTGGCAGGATCAGCGAGCTCGACATGAGCGGCTCGCCGAGTGCGTCCAGCAGGGCCAGGGCCGTGACGTGATCGGGGATGCGGACGCCCACGCTGCGCTTGCGCTCGTGCAGCATCGCCTTGGGCGCCTCGCGGGTCGCCCGCAGGACGAAGGTGTACGGGCCGGGCGTGTGCGCCTTGACGGCCCGGAACACGTCGTTGCCCATCTCCACGTACTGGCCCAGCTGCGCGAACGAGCTGCACACCAGCGTGAAGTGGTGGTGCCGGTCGAGTTGCCGGATCGCCCGGATGCGTTCCAGGCCCTCCCGGTTGCCCATGACGCAACCCAGCGCGAAGCAGGAGTCCGTCGGGTAGGCCACGAGCCCGCCGTCGCGCAGCAGGGCGACGACCTGCGCGATCGCGCGCGGCTGGGGGTTCGCCGGGTGGACGTCGAAGTAGCGGGCCATGGCCGCCAGCCTAGGACGCCGCCCCGGGCGATCCGCACCGCCGCCGCCGTGCGAGAATGCCGCCCATGCCGTTGCTGAACCTGCCCGAGGCCGAGCTGCGCCGCCGCACGTCCCTGAAGTGGCAAGCCTTTCCTTCGGACGTCCTGCCCCTGTGGGTCGCCGAGATGGACGTGGCCCAGCATCCCGCGGTGATCGAGGCGGTCGTCGCGGCCATGGAGGCGGGTGACACCGGCTACCCGTGGGGGACGCGCTACGCGGAGGCGTACGCCGACATGGCCGAGGCGCGCTGGGGCTGGCGTCCGGCGCCGGAGCAGCTGCGGCGCTCGGGCGACGTGATGAACGCGATCCTGGCGTTGCTGGTCGGCAACACCGCCGAGGGCGACCACGTGGTCATCAATCCGCCGGTGTACCCGCCGTTCTGGCAGGTCATCGAGGGCTATCGCCGGCACATCACGCAGGTGCCCCTGACGGACGCCGGACGCCTCGACCTCGACGCGCTCGCCGCCGCCTTCGCCGGGCCCGACCGCCCCACCGCCTACCTGCTCTGCTCGCCGCACAACCCCACCGGCACGCTGCACACCCCCGAGGAGCTGTCGGCGGTCGCACGCCTGTGCCGCGACGCCGGCGTCCTGCTGATCGTGGACGAGATCCACGCGCCGCTGGTGGATCCGGGGTACGCGTTCACCCCGATCCTGGCGCTGCCGGACGCCCAGAACGCCGTCGTCACGTTCTCGGCCGGCAAGGGCTGGAACCTGGCCGCGTTCAAGGGCGGGCTGTACGTGCGCGGCACGGACGCCGCCGCGGCGTTCGACCGGCTGCCCCCGCTGGCCAACCAGTCGACCGGGCAGCTGGCCACCATCGCGCACACGGCCGCGCTGCGGGAAGCCCAGGGCTGGGTGGACGAGGTGATGGCGGAGGTGGCCGAGAACAAGCGGCTGTTGGCCTCGCTGGTCGCGGAGCACCTGCCGGGTGTGGCGTACCGTCCGGCGCCCGCCACCTACCTGGCCTGGCTCGACTGCTCCGAGCTGGGCCTGCCCAACCCGCGGCAGCACTTCTTCACCCACGGGCGGGTGGCGCTGAACGCCGGCTCGGACTTCGGGGCGGCGCACGGCCAGTTCGTGCGGCTGAACCTGGCCGCGTCGCCGGAGCTGCTCACCGAGGCCGTCCGGCGGATGGCGGCCAGCCTGTAGCTGGGGCGGCTACGGCGTCCGCAGGTCGGCCTCGGCGTCGGCGGACGCCGTGAGAGTCCGGACGCCGATGAGGCTGAGGAACACGGTGTCGGCCGACGTGGACGCCTCGACGCGGACGCGGCCCGCCGCGATCGTCACCGTGCCGGTGACGCCCCGCTCGGCCAGCACGCGCTCTCCCGCGGCCCGGACATCGCCGGTGGTTGGGGCCGACCCCGAGACCCGAGCCGTGGCCCCGGCGTCCACCGCCGCACGCGCGGCCTGGGCCGCCGCCGAGTGCACCCGGCGCGACGCCGCGGCCTTTGCGCCGCCGTCGACGACCAGTCCGGCGACCAGCAACAGAGCCACGACCACCACGACCACGAACGCCGACAGCGCCTGCCCGCGCTCGCCGCGGGTTCGGCTCGGCGGGGTGGTCGCGTGCGCGCGGGACGGGGATGCGGGGGTGGTCGCGTGCGAGCGGGCGGGCATCGGGCCTCCTGGGGTGGGGACTCCCCCATCCTCGCACGGCCCAGCCCGGACGCCGTGAGCCATCCACAGGCCGTCCGTTGGCTCGGACCCGCCCCACCGACGGACGGATCCGCAATAGGCTGGGGGCGCGCCCGGAGCGCGCACACCGTTTCCCTGCGAGAGGTCTCCCGATGACGAACAAGGTCGCACTGCTCACCGCCGGTGGTTTCGCCCCCTGCCTGTCCACCGCCATCGGCGCGCTGATCGAGCGGTACACCGAGGTGGCGCCCGACATCGAGATCATCGCCTACCGCAACGGGTACCAGGGCCTGCTCACGGGCGACTTCCTCCCCGTGACGGACGAGGTGCGCGCGCAGGCGGGCGTCCTCAAGCGCTTCGGCGGCTCCCCCATCGGCAACAGCCGGGTCAAGCTCACCAACGCCGCCGACCTCGTCAAGCGCGGGCTCGTGGCTGAGGGCGTCGACCCGCTGAAGTTCGCCGCCGACCGGCTCGTCGCCGACGGCGTGACCATCCTCCACACCATCGGCGGCGACGACACCAACACGACCGCCGCCGATCTGGCGCACTACCTGCACGACAACGACTACGAGCTGACCGTCGTCGGCCTGCCGAAGACGATCGACAACGACGTGATCCCGATCCGCCAGTCGCTGGGGGCCGACACGGCGGCCGAGATGGGCGCGCGGTTCGCCCGCAACGTGCTGGCCGAGCACAACGCCGGCACGCGGGTGCTGATCGTGCACGAGGTCATGGGCCGCAACTGCGGGTGGCTCACGGCGGCGACGGCGCGCAAGTATCGCGAGTGGCTGACCGCCCAGGAGTGGGTGCCCGCCATCGGGCTGTCCCAGAAGGCGTGGGACGTCCACGGCGTGTATGTGCCCGAGGCCGTGATCGATCTCAAGGCCGAGTCCGAGCGCCTCAAGGCGATCATGGACGAGGTCGGCTGCGTGTCGATCTTCCTGTCCGAGGGCGCCGGCGTGGAGAGCATCGTCGCCGAGCTGGAGGCGGCCGGCAAGGAGGTGGCCCGCGACGCGTTCGGCCACATCCGCCTCGAGCGCATCAACCCCGGCGCCTGGTTCGGCGAGCAGTTCGCCGCCATGCTCGGCGCCGAGAAGACGCTCGTGCAGAAGTCCGGTTACTACAGCCGGTCCGCGGCGTCCAACGAGTACGACCTCGCCCTGATCACCGAGATGGCCGACCTGGCCGTAGACGCGGCCCTGCGCGGCGAGGCCGGCGTGATCGGCCACGACGAGGAGGCCGGCGACGAACTGCGCGCCGTCGAGTTCGCCCGCATCAAGGGCGGCAAGCCCTTCGACATCGACCTGCCGTGGTACCGCGACCTGCTGGCCGACATCGGGCAGCCGGCCCCCGTCGCCGCGCCGCCGGCCGCCCACTGACCCACCGGACGCAGGGGCGGCCGGGCGATAGTCCCGAGCCGCCCCGCCCCGGCGTCCGAAAAGTGACATCTCGATCGTCTCCAGGGGCGCAGTGGCCTACTCGGACCATCGACATGTCAGCTCTCAGTGTCTCGGACGCCTCACCTCGGCAAACAGCGCCAGCGCCGAGGCCGGACCCCGAAGGGCCCGCCCACCCGGCGTGGTCGACGTGGTCGGAGTGCCGTCGCTGCGGCGGATCGGCGCTCGGACGACCGACACCGGGTCGTCGTCACCCTCGCCACTCTCAGCGGCGGCGCTCCCGCCAACCGGACAGGGCGGCGGCCAGGGCGGCGATGATGCCGGCCACGCCGGCGCCCACCACGGCCCCGGACCCGAGCCCGAGCCGGGCCGCCCGGACGGCCACCTCGCGCGGCACCTTCTCGGTGTCGTCGTTGAGGTGGGCGGCCAGCACCTTCGTGGCGTAGTCGGTCGGCTGCGTCGGCGTCGCGATGGCCAATTGAACCGGATCGGGGGCCATCTCCGGATGGGTGGCGATCCAGGCGGCCACGATCAGGATCAGCGTCGCGAACAGGTTGAAGAACAGCATGACGACGATCGCGCTGCCGAACACCGCCGACGCCGCGTTGCCGGCGAACACGCCGATGAGGATCCCCGACACGTACTGCAGCGCGGCCATGCCGACCGCGCCGAGGGCTGCGCCCTGCACCAAGACCAGGGTGGGCGCCTTCTTCTCCGGGAACAGGGCGAAGATGAACAGGAACAACAAGAACCCCGCCAGCAGGGACGCCGCCAGCGGCACCAGTGACAGCACGGCCTCGCCGCCGACCGTGCCCTCCAGCCCCAGCAGTTGTCCGACGAAGCCTCGGGCGTAGGTGGCCGACGTGCTCAGCGCCAGGGTCACCGCCACGAGGGCGAAGATGCCGAGCAGGCTGGCCACGTCGATCAGCGTCTGGACGACGATGTTGGCCTTCTTCTCGGTGGTGTCGAAGTCGGCCCGCATCTGCGCGCGCACGGCGGACCGGATGTTGGCCACCCACCGCGACCCGGTCCAGCCCGCCGCCAGCAGGCCCACGATCCCCACGGCCTGCCAGGCGCCGAAGGCCTGGTCCACGACTTTGGTGAGCTGGTCGCCGAGCTGGGCTTGGCTCGCTACCGCGTCGGTGATCCAGTCCTTGATCTGATCGAGCAGGTCCGGGACGAACACCGTCACCGTCAGGCCGACGACCGCGAACGCCACCATCATCAGCGGCAGGAGCCACAGCACCGAGAAGTAGGTGATCGCCGCGGCGAACTGGATGCCGAGCCGTCCGTTGAACCGCTCGAACGCCGCGAGCCAGTGCGCGACCACCGGCTGCCGTTTGACCTTGTCGAGCCACTCCATCATGGCCCCACCCTAGTGGGCGTCAGTCGGCGTAGGCCGACACCGGCGGGCACGAGCAGACCAGGTTGCGGTCGCCCCAGGCGCCGTCGATGCGGGCGCAGGCGGGCCAGTACTTGTCCCGGGCTCCCGTCGATACGGCCCCCAGTGTCTGCCCGGACGGGAACGCCGCCAGGCTGCGCGGGTAGGGATGCGTCCACGAGTCGGCGGTGATCTCCGCGAGCGTGTGCGGGGCGTTGACCAGCGGGTTGTCGTCCGCCGGCCACTCCCCCGCTCGCACGCGTTCGGCCTCGTCGGCGATCGAGTGCATCGCCTTCACGAACCGGTCGAGCTCCGCCAGAGACTCAGACTCCGTCGGCTCGATCATCAGTGTGCCCGCGACGGGGAAGCTCATCGTCGGGGCGTGGAAGCCGTGGTCGATGAGCCGCTTGGCGACGTCGTCCACGGTCACGCCGGTGGCCTTGGTCAGCGGACGCAGGTCGATGATGCACTCGTGCGCGACGCGTCCGGACGCGCCGGTGTACAGCACGTCGAACCGCTCCCCCACCTTGGCGGCCAGGTAGTTGGCGCTCAGGACGGCGGTCTGCGTGGCCACCTTGAGGTCGGGACCCATCAGCGCGATGAACGCGTACGTGATCGGCAGGACGCCCGCCGACCCCCACGGCGCGGCCGAGACGGGCCCGTACGAGGACTCGGGCCCGGCGTCCGCGACGACCGGGTGGTTGGGCAGGTACGGCGCCAGGTGCGCCCGGACGGCGACCGGCCCCACCCCGGGACCTCCGCCGCCGTGCGGGATGGCGAACGTCTTGTGCAGGTTCAGGTGGCTGACGTCGGCGCCGAAGCGTCCGGGCTGGGCCAGCCCCATCAGGGCGTTCAGGTTGGCCCCGTCCACGTACACCTGGCCGCCCGCGTCGTGCACCAGCGCGCACAGGTCGGTCACGCCGGCCTCGTAGACGCCGTGCGTGGACGGGTAGGTGATCATGATCACGGCCAGGTTCGCAGCGTGCTTGGCCACCTGCGCGCGCAGGTCGTCGACGTCGATGGAGCCGTTGGGGGCGGTCTTGACGACGGCGACCCGCATGCCGGCCATGGCCGCGGACGCCGCGTTGGTGCCGTGCGCCGAAGCCGGGATCAGGCACACGTCGCGGTGTCCCTCCCCGCGGGCGCGGTGGTAGGAGCGCACGGCCATCAGCCCGGCGAACTCGCCCTGGCTACCGGCGTTGGGCTGCACGTTCACGCGGTCGTACCCGGTCACCTCGGCGAGCTGGCGCTCGACGGCGGCGACCAGCTCGGCGTAGCCGCGGGCGTCCTGGGCCGGGACGAACGGGTGCAGGTCGGCGAACCCCGGGTAGCTGATCGGCTCCATCGCCGCGGCCGGGTTGAGCTTCATCGTGCACGACCCCAGCGGGATCATGCCCCGGTCGAGGGCGAAGTCGCGGTCGGCCAACGAGCGCAGGTAGCGCATCAGCTCGGTCTCGCTGCGGTAGAGGTGGAAGACGGGGTGGGTCAGGTACTCCGTGGTCCGCTCGGGCTGGCCCAGCGCGCCGTGCTCCGCGTCGCTCAGCCGCCCCCCGAACGCCCGGGCCACGGCCTGCAGGTCGGCCTCTGCTGCGTCCTCACCGACGCTGACGCCGACGGTGTCCGCGTCGACCAGCCGAAGGTGGACGCCGTCGGCGCGGGCCGCACGCACCACGTCGGCGGCGCGACCCGGGGTGCGCACGGTGACGGTGTCGAAGAACCGCTCGGAGACGAGCTCGTGCCCGGACGCCACCACCGCGGCGGCAACCCTGCGGGCGTTGCGCGCGACGTCGAGCGCGATGCCCCGCAGCCCCTCGGGACCGTGGTGGACGGCGTACGTCGCGGCCGTGATCGCCAGCAGCACCTGCGCGGTGCAGATGTTGGACGTCGCCCGCTCGCGCCGGATGTGCTGCTCGCGCGTCTGCAGGGCCAGCCGGAACGCCGGCGTCCCGTGCCGGTCGCGGGACACGCCGACGAGGCGTCCGGGCAGCTGCCGCTCCATGCCGGCGCCCAGCGCGATGTACCCGGCGTGCGGGCCGCCGTAGAACAGCGGGACGCCGAACCGCTGGGTGCTGCCGGCGGCGATATCCGCGCCCCACTCGGCCGGGGCCGGCAGCAGCGTCAGGGCGAGCAGGTCGGCGGCCGCGATGACCAGCGCGCCGTTGTCGTGGGCCGTGGCGGCGATGCGGTGCAGCTCGTCCAGCGGGCGCACCGACCCGTCCGCCCCGGGGGTCTGGATGACCACCGCGAACGCGTCGTGGCGCCGCAGCCCCTCCACGAGGTCGGAGGCGACGACCACCTCGATGTCCTGGGCCAGCGCGCGCGTGCGGACGACGCCCAGCGACTGCGGCAGCACGGCGGCATCCACGAGGACGACCGACCCCTTGCGAACCTGCCGGCGCGCGACGCCGACGGCCTCGGCCACGGCGGTGGCCTCGTCGAGCAGCGACGCCCCCGCGGACGGCAGACCGGTCAGGTCGGCGACCATCGTCTGGAACGTGAGCAGCGCCTCCAGGCGGCCCTGGCTGATCTCGGGCTGGTACGGCGTGTAGGCGGTGTACCACGCCGGGTTCTCCAGCAGGTTCCGCCGCACCACGGGCGGCGTGACGGTGCCGTGGTAGCCGAGCCCGATCATCGCCCGGCCGGGGAAGTTGGCGGACGCCATGCGCGCCAGGTCGGCCTGAACGGCCGCCTCGCTCACACCCGCCGGGAGGTCGAGCGGCGTCGAGGTCAGGATCTCGGCGGGCACTGCGACGTCGGTGAGCTCGTCCAGCGAGGCGGCGCCGAGGTGGGCCAGCATGGCCGCGCGGTCGTCGGCGTCGGGGCCGAGGTGGCGGAGCAGGAACGGTTCCACAAGGAGTCCTTCCGACCAGGCGCGTCAGCCGGCGGTGCGCGCGCGGCGACGCTGGGCCAGCTCGTCCGCCGCCGTCGTCGGACGCACCTCGGCGGCCTCGGCGCGCTCGGTGGGCAGGCTCGCCAGACTGCCCTCGAGGTCATGCCACACGCGGCCCAGCGCGATCGCGAAGATGCCCTGGCCGCCGTGCACGAGGTCGATGATCTCCTCGTCCGAAATCGCCTCGTAGACCGACACCCCGTCGCTCATCAGCGTGACGGTGGACAGGTCCTCCACGCCGCGGGCGCGGAGGTGATCGAGCGCGGTGCGGATCTGCTGCAGCGAGATGCCGGCGTCCAGGAGGCGCTTGACGACCTTGAGCATCAGGATGTCGCGGAAGCTGTACAAGCGCTGCGTGCCCGAGCCGCCCGCCGCGCGGACCTCGGGGGCGACGAGACCGGTGCGCGCCCAGTAATCGAGCTGGCGGTAGGTGATCCCCGCCGCGTGGCAGGCGACCGGGCCGCGGAAGCCGAGGTCCTCGGGCAGCGGAGCAAAATCGCCCTCGAACAACGCGTCCTGCAGGCCGGCCGTGCTGGCCATGATCGCCTTGGGCGTGATCGCCTCCGGTGCGTTCACCGATCGCCTCCTCGCTGGTGGTCTGTGAGCCATGACCAGTATGACGCTACCGGCCTGGGACCCGGCGGCTTCCCGACACGCCGGGGGGCGGAGCGGTCCGCCCGGGTAACCCTCGACGCCCGGCTCAGGGTTGGGCGCCGGTGCCGTCGTCGAAGAAGTCGTCGGGGGAGATCGTGTCGAGGAACGCCCGGAACCGCTCCAGCTGGGCGTCCGTGCCGCCCACGAGGTCGGCTTCCGGGAGGTCCGCGGACGGCCTGACCCCTGCGGCCTCCAACACCTCGTCGGCGACCAGGATCGGAGCGGAGCTGCTCAGGGCGAGCGCGACGCCGTCCGAGACGCGGCAGGCCAGCGTGTGCCCGTTCACGACGATGGCCGCGGAGAAGACCCCCTCGGTTACGTCGAGGATGCGCAGCTCGGCCACGGAGGCGCCCAGCGCGGCCAGGGTGTCGATCAAGAGCTCGTGCGTGCTCGGGTATTCGGGCGAGGACTCCTCCAGCGAGCCGAGGATGGCGTTGGCGCCCGTCGCGGTGATCCACACGGCCAGGTGCCGGGAGCCCTCGGCCTCGCGCAGCAGCAGCACGGGCGTGTCGGCGACGGCGGTGACGCGCACCTCACCGAACACCATCCGGATCACGACTCCGCCCCCTTACGTGGAAATCGACGAACGCAGCAGGGAGGCGTGCGCGTGGAGGACCAACTGCATCACGTCGTGGGCGGCCTGTCGAGCCGTGACGCCGCGCCGCGCGTGGGGGGCGATGGCCTGGTCGATGAGCGCTGCCTCACGCTCGGCCGCCTGCTTGATCGCGCGCAGGTGCCGGGCGTCCATGCCGTAGCCGGCCAGCTTGCGCGCCGCCACCGCGACGGTGAGCGCGTCGCGGCCGTAGTAGACCGTGCCCCGCCGCGGGACGACCAGCGCGTGCCGCTCCAACTCGTCGAGGGCGGTGTCGCTCAGCCCGGAGAGGCGCAACAACTCACGGCGCGTGATGTGGATCGGACGCCGCTGCTGGCCGGGACGGTTGCCCAAGAGGGCTGCCGCGGTGCCCGGCGGTTCCTCGACGTCGGGTGCCTCCGGGGCGGGCGCCTGGGGGGCTGGGGGCTCCAGGCCGGCGTCCATCGCCTGAAGGTTCTCGCGGATCACCTTGAGCGGCAGGTAGTGGTTCTTCTGGACGTCCAGGATGTAGCGCAGCCGCTTGACGTCGTGGTCGGAGTAGCGCCGGTAGCCCGACGGAGCGCGCTCGGGTGAGATCAGGCCCTCGCCCTCGAGGAACCTGATCTTCGAGATCGACACGTCCGGGAAGTCGTCCTTGAGGACCTTCAGGACCTGGCCGATGCTCCGCGTGCTTGGCGGCATCTACCCACGCCCGGTGGGCGCCACCAGGTAGACGAGCCGGAACTTGCCGATCTGCACCTCGTCGCCGCCGCGCAGCGCGACCTCACCGTCGATGAGGGTGCGGTTCACGTAGGTGCCGTTCAGGCTGTTCTGGTCGGCGAGCCAGCGGTGGCCCCCGCGCTCGGTCAGGCGGGCATGGTGCCGAGAGACCGTCACGTCGTCGAGGAAGATGTCGGACTGCGGGTGGCGTCCGGCGGTGACGGACTCGTGGTCGAGCAGGAACTTCGCTCCCTGGTTCGGCCCGCGGACGACCACCAGGACGCCGGTGCCTGTGGGCACGTCCGCCAGCGCGGAGAGGAACGCCTCGGCGACCTCGGCGGAGGTCTCCTCGACCGGCGGCACGGGAATCACCCGCGTGGTGTCGCCGGTGTTCATCCTCAGCGACGCGCCGCAGTTCGAACAGAAGTTGGCGCCGTCGGCCAACTGGTGGCCGCACTCGGGACACGAGAACATGGGGCTCCTCTCCCTGTTCTGACTGGCGGATCGGTCTCGGCGCCGGCCCGCTACTCGCCGGCCAGCTCGGCGTAGGCGTCGGAGTCGAGCAGGTCGTCGAGCTCGCCGGTGTCGGACAGCTCCAGCTCGAACAGCCAGCCGTCGCCGTACGGGTCGGAGTTGATCGTCTCCGGGTTGCCGGTCAGCTGCTGGTTCACCGCGGTGACCACGCCGGACAGGGGCGCGTAGACGTCGGACACGCTCTTGGTGGATTCGACCTCGGCGCAGGCGTCGTCCAGCGCGACCTCCTCGCCCACCTGGGGCAGAGACACGTACACGACATCTCCGAGGGCGTCGGCCGCGTAGCTGGTGATGCCGACCCGTGCCGTCGCCCCGTTCCCCACCCGCACCCACTCGTGCTTGTCTGTGTACCGGAGATCCTCAGGGAACACGATCGCTCTCCTCGTCTCGAAGGGGGCCACCCGGACGCCGGGGACGTAGCCAGACTAGTGGACAAGGGCGCAGGCGTGGGCACTCGCCGCTCACACCGGCCGGGCGTACCGGTTCGTCCGGGCGGCGCGGACGGTGTCGATGCGCAGGTCGGTGACCTTGACGACCGTGGCGCTGCCGTTGACGCGCTCACCCTCGATGGTGCTGACCAGGCCGCCCCGGAATCGGGTCGCCTCGGCGAGGGTGTCCGGGTCGCCGATGCTCTCCAGCACGTACGGCGAAGCCAGCTGGACGCCGTCGACCACGAGCCCGCCCTTGCCGGCCTCGACCCAGCTGCCCGCCACGAGACGCACCTTGTCGTTGACCTCGATGACCTCCGCGCCCGCGTCGCGCAGCTCGCCGAGGGCGTTGAGGAAGATCTCGGGGGTGACCTTGCCGGCCTGGTCGACGATCGTGACCCGGATGCCCGGGCCTTGAGCCCGGACGGTGCCGCCCAGCAGCTCGAGGGCGTCCAGCCGCTCCTTGGCCTCGGCGCGGGCGACCGCGCTGGCGTCCGCGCCGGACTGCAGGCGCGCCTTCGTCAACTCCAGCTCGGCGATCTCCGACTCCAGGCGGCGGGTCTCCGCCGTGACGTCGTCGAGGATGGCGACGAGGTCGTCCTGGCGCAGGTTGGTGTACCGCTGCTCGGCCCGGGTGCTCAGCTGCATCGTGAGCGCCAGCCCGCAGAACAGCAGGATGGCGGCGATCGCCAGCTGCGAGCGGGTCGGGCGCAGGAGGTCGCGCCCGATCTCGCGCCAGGTCAGCGGGCCCTGGGGGCCGGTCTCCGGCGTGGGCGGTTGGGAGCCGGCGGTGTTCTCGGTCGGGGCGTCAGGCATGGAACAGCTTCCGGCGGATGGCGGCGACGTTGGTGAAGATGCGGATGCCCAGCACGACGACCACCGCGGTGGAAAGCTGGGCGCCCACGCCGATCAGGTCGCCGACCCAGACGATGAGCGCGGCGATGAGCACGTTGGAGACGAACGAGGTGACGAACACGCGGTCGTCGAACTGGCGGTCCAGGTAGGCCCGAAACCCGCCGAACACGGCGTCCAGGGCCGCGACGATCGAGATGGGCAGGTACGGCTGCAGCGCGGCCGGCAGCGACGGCTGCAGCACGATGCCCAACACGATCCCGAGCACCAACCCGATGATGGCGTACACGATCCTCCTGTTCAGCGCGCCGGGCGCGCGCGGTCGATTCCGAGGCCGGGGTCAGCCGGCAGGTTCAACTCGTCGGCGCGGGCGACCTGTACCGACACCCCGTAGTGCTGCGACAGCCCGCTCAGCCAGAGGCCGCCTTCACTGTCGCGAAAAGCCGACTCCAGGCCGGCGGAATCGCCGATGCCCTCCACCACGTAGGGCCGCAGCAGCGAGCGGTAGTCGACGGTGATGGCGTCGCCGGCGTTGCGGATCGGCGTGCGGCTGGACAGCCGGTGCCCGTTGACCGCGACGGCCTCCGCCCCGGAGGCCCACAGGCTGTTCACCGCCATCCGCAGGTCGATGTCGACCACCCGGCTGCCCCGGACGGCCGCATCCGCGCCGTCGTCGACCGTGACGACCAGGCCCGGCCCGCGGACCGCGACCGAGCCGACCTGGACGCTCAGCACGTCGCGCAGGTCGGCCTCGGCGGTGCTCAGCCCGCCGGTGGTGCGCTCCAGAGCGCGGACCTCGCCGGTGAGTACCAGCGAGCGGGCCCGCAGCGCGTCCTGGTCGGCTTCGGCGACCTGGATGCGGCTGATCAGCTCCGCACGATCGCGCGCGGACGCCGGCGCCGTGCGCAGCGTATTGGCGAACGCGACCCCGAACAGCAGGCCGGCCAGCAACAGCGAGGCGCCGACCACGACCGGACGCCGGCGGCGCGGCTGGGCGGCCGCGTAGCCCGGGTCGACGGCGTGCTCGCGCAGGTTGGTGAGCAGGTCCATCGAGGCATCCGGACGCCGCGCCACGCCGGGGGCGGCGGGGGTGGTCAGGGGCGCGGACTGCGGGGACATGGCCCGTTCAGCCCCACTGCGCAGCGAGGAGGAGGCGGGTCTGGTCGAGCAGCTGGGGCATGGCCTTGGTGCGGGCGACGACCGGCAGGAAGTTCGAATCGCCTTGCCAGCGCGGCACGACGTGCTGGTGCAGGTGGGCTGCGATGCCGGCCCCGGCCACGTCGCCCTGGTTGAGGCCGATGTTGAAGCCCGCCGGGTGCGACAACCCCCGGATCACCGTCATCGCCCGCTGGGTCAGCGCCGCCACCTCGGCGGTCTCATCGTCGGTGAGGTCGGTGTAGTCCGAGACGTGCCGGTAGGGGCACACGAGCAGGTGCCCCGGGTTGTACGGGTACAGGTTGAGCACCACGTAGGCCAGCGCGCCGCGGTGTACGACGAGGCCGTCGGCGTCCGGACGCCGGGCCGCCCGGCAGAACGGGCACTCACCCTCGCTGGCGTCGCTGGGCTTGTTCTCCCCGCCGATGTAGACCATGCGGTGCGGCGTCCAGAGTCGCTGGAAGGCGTCGGGGACGCCCGCCAGCCCCTCCGACGCCTCGGTCATGCCCGTGCCTCCGCGGTGGGGCTGTCGTTGCGGCGTCCGGCCACCCACGCGACCACGTCGGCGACCGCCTGGTCGATCGGCACGGCGTTGCGCTGGCTGCCGTCGCGGAACCGGAACGACACGGCCCCGGCCTCGACGTCCTCGCCGCCCGCGATCAGGACGAACGGCACCTTCTGGGTGGCGGCGTTGCGGATCTTCTTGCCGAACCGGTCGTCACCGGCGTCGACCTCGACCCGGACGCCGTGGGCCCGCAGCCGGGCGGCCACGTCGGCGAGGTAGTCGTCGAAGGCCGGGGCCACGGGGATGGCGATCACCTGGACCGGCGACAGCCAGGCCGGGAAGGCGCCCGCGTAGTGCTCGATCAGCACGCCCATGAACCGCTCGATCGAGCCGAACTTGGCCGAGTGGATCATGACGGGCTGCCGGTGCGTGCCGTCGGAGGCGGTGTACTCCAGCCGGAACCGCTCGGGCTGGTTGAAGTCGTACTGGATCGTCGACATCTGCCACGTGCGGCCGATGGCGTCGCGGGCCTGGATCGAGATCTTGGGCCCGTAGTACGCCGCGCCGCCCGGGTCGTCGACGACGGGCAGGCCCGACTCCCCCGCGATCTGGCTGAGAATCTCGGTCGCCTCGGCCCACTGCTCCTCGGAACCGATGAACTTGTCCTTCTTCTTGCCGTCGGCGTCGCGGGTGGACAGCTCCAAGGCGACGTCGTCGAGGCCGAAGTCGCGCAGCAGCGACAGGACGAACCGCAGCAGGTGCCGGATCTCGTCGGGCGCCTGCTCCTTGGTGCAATAGCTGTGCGAGTCGTCCTGGGTGATCGACCGGACGCGGGTCAGCCCCTGGACGACGCCCGACTTCTCGTCGCGGTACACCGTGCCGAACTCGAAGAAGCGCAGTGGCAGGTCACGGTACGACCGGCCCCGGCTCGCGTAGATCAGGTTGTGCATCGGGCAGTTCATGGCCTTGAGCCGGTACGCCTGCCCCCCGGACACCACGACCCCGTGCTCGTCGCGCACCGCGTCCTCCAGCAGCGGCGGGAACATGCCGTCGGCATAGTAGGGCAGGTGACCCGAGGTGTAGAACAGGTCCTCCTTGGCGATGTGCGGCGTGCCGACGTAGTCGAAGCCCTCCTCGACGTGGCGGGCGCGCACGTAGTCCTCCATCGCCCGCTTGATCACGCCGCCCTTGGGGTGGAACAGCGGCAGGCCCGAGCCCACCAGGTCGTGGAAGCTGAACAGGTCGAGCTCGGCGCCGAGGCGGCGGTGGTCGCGCTTGGCGGCCTCCTCCAGGCGGCGCTTGTGGGCAGCCAAGTCGTCCTTGGACGCCCACGCGGTGCCGTACAGGCGCTGCAGCTGGTCGTTGCGCTGGTCACCTCGCCAGTACGCGGCCGACGTCCGGGTCAGCGCCCAGCCGTTGCCGAGATAGCCGGTGTGCGGCACGTGCGGGCCGCGGCACAGGTCCTTCCACGCGACGGCGCCGTCGCGGCGGACGTTGTCGTAGACGGTCAGCTCGCCGGCACCAACCTCGACGGAGGCGCCCTCGGCGTCCGCATTGTGGCCCTTGAGCCGGATCAGCTCAAGCTTGTACGGCTCGGACGCCAGCTCGGCGGACGCCCCCTCGTCGGTGACGACCCGGCGCACGAACCGCTGCCGCTCCTTGACGATGCGGGCCATGTCCTTCTCCAGGACGACCAGGTCGTCGGGGGTCAGGGGCTCGGTGCGGAAGTCGTAGTAGAAGCCGTCGGTGATGGGCGGCCCGATGCCCAGCTTGGCGTCCGGACGGAGGCGCTGCACCGCCTGGGCGGCGACGTGGGCGCACGAATGACGCAGGATCGCCAGGCCGTCGGGCTCGGCGATGCCGACCGCGGCCACCTCGTCGCCGTCGGCCAGTTCGTGGCTCAGGTCGCGCAGCTCGCCGTTGACCCGGACCGCGACCACGCTGCGGTCGTCGCCGAACAGATCGGCGCCCGTCGTCGTCGCATCGATCGGCCTCTGCTCGCGCGCGTCGGGTAGCAGGACGGTGATCGAGGCGGGCAAGGCAGTTCCTTTCGCGGTGCTGACGGGCCCATTCTGCCCCATAGGGCCGACCGTTCTGCCACGCTGAGGGGCGGATCTCGACCCAAGGAGGCACGGTGGCAGTCACGGACCAGGCGACGTTCGACGTTCGCTGGGAGCGGTACGGGGGCGAGATCACCGAGAATCTGGCGGCCGTGTACGGTCCGCGCGCCGGTCAGGTCGCCGAACGGGTGCGGGAGATCCTGTGGCGGACGCTCACGGAGCGCCCCGACGACCTCCGGCTGCTGGACGAGCGCCGGCTCCTGGCCCCGGACTGGCTGCAGCAGCCCGGCATGATCGGCTACGTCACCTACGCCGACCGGTTCGCCGGCACCATCAACGGCGTGGCCGACCACCTCGACCACCTCAGCGGGCTAGGGGTTACGTACCTGCACCTGATGCCTTTGCTGCGCCCGCGCGAGGGCGCCAACGACGGCGGCTACGCCGTCTCCGACTACCGGCAGGTGCGGGCAGATCTGGGCACGATGGCCGACCTCGCGTCGCTGACCGGCCGGCTGCGGGAGCGCGGCATCTCGTTGGTGCTCGACCTCGTGCTCAACCACGTGGCCGCCGAGCACGAGTGGGCCCAGCGGGCGCGCGCGGGCGAGGCGCACTACCGCGACTACTTCCTCGTCTACCCCGACCGCGAAGTGCCGGACGCCTACGAGCGCAGCCTGCCCGAGGTCTTCCCCGACTTCGCGCCCGGCAACTTCACCTACGACGACGCCCTCGGCGGCTGGGTCTGGACGACGTTCAACTCCTACCAGTGGGACGTCGATTGGTCGAACCCGGACGTGTTCTGCGAGTACCTCGACATCATCTGTCACCTGGCCAACCAGGGGGTCGAGGTGTTCCGGCTGGACGCCATCGCCTTCATCTGGAAGCGGCTGGGCACCGCCTGCCAGAACCAGCCCGAGGTGCACCAGCTGACCCAGGCGCTGCGTCAGGCCGTCCGGGTGGCCGCTCCCGGGGTGGCGTTCAAGGCCGAGGCGATCGTCGGCCCCGACGACCTGCTCGCCTACCTGGGGGCCGGCGTCCACCACGGCCGGGTGTCCGACATGGCCTACCACAACTCGCTCATGGTGCAGCTGTGGTCGTGCATCGCCAGTCGCAACACCCGGCTCACCGAGGTGGCCCTGGCCCGGTTCGCGCCCAAGCCGTCCACCACCACGTGGGGCACGTACGTGCGCTGCCACGACGACATCGGGTGGGCGATCGGGGACGCGGACGCCGCGGCCGCCTGGCTGGGCGGGGCGTCGCACCGGTCGTTCCTGTCGGACTTCTACTCCGGCGAACAGATGGGCTCCTTCGCCCGCGGCCTGGTGTTCCAGCACAACCCGGTCACCAACGACCGCCGCATCAGCGGCAGCTGCGCCAGCCTGGCGGGCCTCGAGGTGGCCGTCGAACTCAACGAACCCGGACGCATCACCGACGCCATCGCGCGCATCCTCCTGCTGCACGCGGTGGTGATGGGCTTCGGCGGCGTCCCGCTGCTCTACATGGGCGACGAGCTGGGACTGCTCAACGACTACGGGTATCGCGACGTCCCCGAGCACGCCGACGACAACCGCTGGGTGCACCGGCCGCGCATGGACTGGCAGCTGGCCGAGGCCGCGGCGTCCGACCTGCACTCACCTGCGGGGCGGATCCTGGCCGGGTTCAAGCACCTGATCGGCGTCCGGAAGGCGACGCCGCATCTGCACGCGAGCGCAGAGTCGCGGGTCATGGAGAGCCCCGACCCGCGGCTGCTGGTGCTGCGCCGCGACCATCCGCTGGGGACGATGGTGCAGGTCTACAACATGAGCGAGCAGCACGCCTCGCTGCTGACCGACGTCGTGCGCCCGCTGCTGGGCGACGTGGCGCTCGAGCTGATCGGCGGGACCGACTACCAGCTGGCCACCGACCGCATCGGGGTGAGCCCCTACCAGCCGTTGTGGCTGATCGCCCGCTGAGTCAGGGCAGCGGCCAGGTGTGCACGGGCTCGTTGCTGTGCATGCCCTCGCCGTAGGCCTGGGTCATGGCGCGCAGGGCGTCCGGGCGGGACATCCCCCGCTCGGCGAACCGGCGCACGCAGGACACCTGCCAGTCGGCGCCGTTCACCCCGGTCAGGCAGCGCTGCTCGATGATGCCGAGGTAGCGCTCGCGCGCCTGGGCGTCCACCCCCCACCGCTCCAGGCCCTCGTGGGCGAGCGGCAGCAGGTAGCGCAGCACCAGTTCGCTGGCGGGCAGCTCGCCGCGTCCGGGCCAAAAGAGGTGGGCGTCGATGCCGTGGCGCGACCCCGCGTAGAAGTTCTCAGTGGCCGTCGAGAACGCCATCCGCGACCAGACGGGACGCTCCTCGCCCGCCAGCATGCGCAGCGCCCCGTGGTAGAAGGCCGCGTTCGCCAGCGTGTCGACGATGGTCGGGCCGGCGGGCAGCACCCGGTTCTCCAGGCGCAGGTGGGCCTGGCCGTCGACGAGGTCGTACACCGGGCGGTTCCACCGGTAGATCGTGCCGTTGTGGAGACGCATCTCCGCCAACTCGGGCGTGCCCCCGGACGCCAGGACGGCCTCTGGATCCTCGTCGGACAGCTCGGGCAGCAGGGCCGGGAAGTAGCGCGAGTTCTCCTCGAACAGGTCGAAGATCGACGTGATCCAGCGTTCGCCGAAGAAGACCCGCGGACGGACGCCCTGATTGGCGTACTCGATCGGGCGTGTGTCGGCGGCTTGGGCGAACACCGGCACCCGGCTCTCGGCCCACAGCTGGTGGCCGAACACGAACGGGGAGTTGGCGCCCAGGGCCAGTTGTGGGCCGGCCAGCACCTGCGCGGCGTTCCAGTGCGAGGCGAACCCCTGCGGGCGCACCTGGAGGTGCAACTGGACCGACGTGCACACCGACTCGGGGGCGAGCGAGTCGGCGAAGGCGTCCAGGTGCTCCCCCGAGGGGCCCTCGATGTCGAGGTGGATGTCCTCGCCCCGGGCAGCCAGCACGGCGTCGTTGAGGGCCTCGTAGCGCACGTTGTCGCTCATCCAGTGGCCGTCGAAGTGGGCGAGCATCACGGTGGGCAGGACCCCGACCATGAGGATGTGGGCCCCGGACGCCGAACTGCGCCGCTCGGCTTCGTTGAGGGCTTCGCGGAGGTCGTCCTCCAGGGTCAGCAGGCTGCGCCCGTGCAGCGGGCCGGGCGGCACGTTGAACTCGATGTTGAACTTCGCCAGTTCGGTCTGGAACTCGGGGCTGGCGATCGCGGCCAGCGCCGCCTCGTTGTGCATCGTCGGGCCGTAAGCGCTGTCGACGAGGTTGAGTTCGATCTCCATGCCGGTGAGCGGCTCGTCGAACCCGAAACGGTCCGTGGCGAGCATGTGCTCGAACACGTCCAGGCACGTGCGCACCTTCGCCCGGTAGCGCTGCCGCTGCTCGCGCGTGAACTGGACCTGGCCGATCTCACTGCCCATGCGCGGAGTATGCACCCTGGCGGCGTCCGTGGGCAGGGGCCGGTGGCGATCGCCCAACGCTGCGGGGCGGGCCGCTACCCGGGGCTGGAATGGTGAAACCCCCCGGCCATGGGGCCAGGGGGTTCGTGGTGGGCGGTACCAGACTTGAACTGATGACCTCTTCCGTGTCAGGGCATGGCACCCGGTCCGCGCGTGTCCACGCTTGTCCGGATTACCTTGTGGCAGCCATTCCGGACGAGGACGGACGCCCCCGCACGAGGGACAAAGGCGGTCAGAATGGCGGTCAAAGGCGGTCACGATCCGACCCCTCCTTCGAGCACCTGCAGCGCGACCTTCGCGACCTCGGGAGCGACATGGGAGTAGACCGCGGCCGTGATCGTCGCGGAGCCGTGACCGAGCACCTCGGACACGGTGGTCAGCGGGACGCCCTTGGTCAGCATCACGGACGCCGCGGAGTGGCGCAGCGAGTGCAGGCCGATGTTCGCTGGCAGCCCTGCGGCCTTCGCGGCCGTCTTGATCGCCCTGAGAGCGTTCCGCGCGTCGAGGGGTAGCCCGACCTCGGTCGTGAAGACATAGCCCGTCTGGCGCCACTCAGAGCCCGCGCGGAGCCGCTCCTCGATCTGGCGCTTCCGGCGTTCGGTCAGCACTGCGAGGAGGCCGTCGGTCATGTGCAGCCAGCGATCCGACTTGAGGGTCTTCGGCGCGGTCTCGACGATCCGGCCGTTCACCCGGGCGAGGGTGCCGTCGACGTGCAGGAGCCGCTCGTCGAGGTTGACGTCGTCCCACTTCAACGCGCGGGCCTCCCCCGGTCGCAGCCCCGTCATGAGCATGACCTCGAACAGCGGGCCGTGGCGCGTCCCCCGGACCGCCTCCTTGAGTCGCTGGATCTCGGCCTCGTTGAGGTAGGCCGCTTCCTTCCGCTCGACCTTCGGCCGACCGACCGCCTCGGCAGGGTTGCGGCCGAGGAGCTGGTCGCGGACCGCGGTCGCGAGGATCGAGCTGAGGAGGTTGTACAGCTTCGCCCGCGTGGCGTCCGACAGGCCGCCCTCGCGGAGATCCACGAGCCAGCGTTCGATCCGCTGGGGGCGGAGCCGATCGAGCTGCACTGCACCTACCGGGGCCTGGACAAGGTGTTTGTTCGCCAGCGTCTTGAGGGTCGCCTTCGTGGTCTCCTTGCGGTCGGACGCCGCGAGCGTGGAGGAGATCCAACCTGCAGTGAACGCGCCGAGGGTGACCTTCGCGTCCTTCGCCGGGATGTCGTTGTCGAGCCGCTTCCGGACGTCCTTCGCGTTGGCGACGACCTCCTTCTGGGTCCGCCCGTAGACGTAGCTCCGGTGGAGCTTCCCGAGGTCGTCGACGTGCCTGAACTCGACGACCCAGCGCCCGTCCGGTCGCTGGCGCGGCTTGGAGCCCTCGCCGTTGGCGCGCCTGCCTGCTGCTGTGCTGGCCATTAGACGATCCGTCCCTTCTTCACCGCGGGGGCCATGAGCCCCCGCTTACGTGCCTTGTAGACCCAGGACTCGACGGTCCGGCGCTCGACGCCTGCCACTTCCGCGAGCGCCTTCGCGGGTGACAGTCGCTGCTCGACCGCGGCCCGGTATGCCCTCGCCACGTCGACGAGGAACTCGTCGGTCAGGCCGTGCTCGGGAGCCGAGAGTCGGATCGGCTCCGCGTCCTCGGCGGAACGCTCCCGCGGCATCTTCGGTTGCGGGATCTTGCCCAACCGCGCCATGCGTTCGAGGACCACCCAGTCTGTGATGGCCTCCTCGCGGCCCGCGGACTTCGCCCGGATCTCGTCCCGCTTGAGGGGCGCCGAGCACGTCGGGCAGTGGCGTCCGCGGTATTCGTCTCCGTTCGTGACGTAGTTGTGTGCGGCCAGGAGGCTGAGGTTCGGCCCGTTCGACGACGCTCCGTGGAAGGTGAACGGGTTCCCCTCGCTGTCCGTCATGGTCGCGATGAGCTGCTCGTAGGCCCCCAAGGGGAGGCGCCTCAGGGCGCCGGCTTGGATCGGTTCCCCGCGTCCGTCGATGTAGAGCTGCACGATTCGCGGGTGGCCGTCGACGACGTCGACACCTGCATAGACGACACCCGGGACGTCGTCGTCCTGGATCTTGACCCAGCTCTTGAACCCGTAACTGATCTGCATCGTAGTTTTCCCCGGTTCGGTAGTAGTTCCGCACTTGTTCGACAGGATACACCCGGATTACCGTGGACACCAGTGGAACTCCACAACTACAACCGAGGAGGTCGCGGTGAAACCGCTCCTGAACTCACTGCCCGAGGACGCGCCCAGCGGGCCGCTCCTGAACTCACTGCCCGACGTGATCCGTCGACTCGGGTTCGGCCGATCGAAGGTCTACGAGGAGATCGCCGCGGGGAACCTGCAGGTCGTCAAGGTCGGCCGGCGGACGCTCGTCGCGGAGACCGAGCTGCGGCGCTACGTCCGGAACCTCACCGGGGCGGCCGCCTAATGCTCATCGACATGAAAAGCCGCGCCGACCTGCCAGTCGACGCGACTCGTGAAGCTTCAAGCACTCTCAGCGTACCGCGCCTGCAGGTCTTCGCGCGACTGCGGATCAACCTGCGCCGCTGCGCCACTCGCATGAGCGGCTGGACGGACGCCGACGCGGACGCCGAGGCGACGCGTCTCCTCAAGGACCTGATCCACGCGCCGGCCGGCGCCGAGGTCGTCATCGAGGTCCGCGAGGGTCAGCAGTGGCCCGGCTCCGGGATCTGGGCACTCCGCGAACAGGGAACCCACCTCGGCCGGATCACGATCGAGTGCGACGACCCGCGGACGGCTCTCTCATGGGTCGCCGCGCTGCGCGGGGAGAGCGGGCTCCGGTGATCGACGACGAGGAGGAGCTGTCGCTCCTGGGCGAGATGTTCGACGCCCGGTGGCTGATGGCGCAGCGATTCCCCCCGATCGAGTACGTGATCCCCGACCTGATCCCCGCGGGCCTGTCGCTCCTCACGGCTGCGCCCAAGGTGGGCAAGAGCTGGCTCGCCCTGGGCCTCGGCGTCGCTGCGGCGTCCGGAGGCTACGCCTTCGACCACATCGGGGTCGACCGGCGTCCGGTGCTCTACCTCGCACTCGAGGACGGACAGACACGCCTGCAGAGCCGCCTTCGGTCCCTCGGCGTCACGGACCCGCCCAAGGGCCTGCACTTCCTGACGTCGGTCCCCAACGGCCGCACGCTGGGCACGATCGGCGAGTTCGTCGAGCGGTTCGCCGAGCAGCACCCGCTCGTCATGCTCGACACGCTGGGGAAGGCCATGCCGCCCGCCATGCCCAACGAAACCCAGTACGGGCGCGACTACCGCGTCACCGGCGCACTCAAGGCAGTGGTCGACCGGGTCCCCGGCTCCTCCCTGATCGCCGTACACCACACCAGGAAGGCCGAGACGACCGACTTCCTCGACTCGGTCTCAGGGACCCAGGGGATCGCCGGCGCCGCCGATACGATCCTCGTCCTTCGGCGCGATCGTGAGGCCTCCTCGGCGGTCCTGCACGTCACCAGCCGCGACGCCCGGGAAGGCTCCTACGGCCTCACGCTCGGCGACACCGGTCGCTGGACCTTGAACGGGACCTCGTTGGAGGAGGCCGCGAACGCGGCCCGGACGAGCGTCCAGACCGAGGGCCTCGGCGATCGCATGACCGAACTCGTCGCCTTCGTCAACCGCAACCGCGACGGCGTCCGGGCCGACGAGGTCGCGGTCGCCCTGCACATGAGCAAGGAGGACGCCGGGCGCTACCTGCGGCGGGCCTTCGACGCCGGACGCCTCGACCGATCGCAACGGGGTCTGTATACCCCCTGTCCGGTCCGTCCGGTTGTCCGGTTGCAGCTCGTGACCGACCCGAACGAAACCGGACACACGGACACTCCGGACACCACCCCCTTAGACCCCAACGGCCTCGCCTGAGAAGGAGATCTCCCCCATGATCCGCACACCGAACCTGTCCCTTGAACACCCGGCGTGGAAGGTCGCCCACGCCTGCTACCTGGACGCCGTGTCCCTGCAGCCTCGGCGCGTCCGGCTGGCACTCGCCGCCGAGATCGGCGACACCTTCGCCGGCTTCCTGAACGCCCTCGCCGACCGGCTGCTCCTGATCTCGTCGTCCTTCCTCAGCGACGGCTTGACCTACATCGTCAGCGTGTCGACCGTGGAGGGTTACGCCCCACTCGCGACGATCCACGCCGACCGCCTCGGCCTGAACGACTTCGACACCCAGCTCGCCGAGCTGATCAACGGCGCCTGACCAACCAACGAAAGGAAGCACCCATGAGCAAGAACACCTGCAAGGCATGCAACGCCGACACCCCGAGGTTCGGCTACTGCGCATCACACGAGATCAAGGTCCGCGCCGACGCGCCCGACATCGTCCGTCTCGTCGCCGCCATGAACCCGCGGAGCATGGCGCTGCTGGGCAAGGAGGCCGTCGCCTGCACCGCCGAGGACCTGGAGGAGATGAACGTCCGCATGCACGACGAGGTCGTCCGCCAGCTCGTCGAGCTCTCGATCGAGGATGACGACTACGACGTGCTGGACTCGGTCTGGTGACCACCTGACCCACAGACCGCGGCTCGGGGTGAGAATGCCGCCTCGACCTCGACGCCGCACCCAGAAGGCCCCGTCCCGCGCAAGCGAGACGGGGCCTTCCCCCAACCCCCCAGAAAGGGCACTCTCAGTGTATACCCCCCGGGGGTATGCTATGCTCGGTCACGAGGCGGCATCCTCCTAACGGAAGGGCTATGCCCATGTCCCTGCTGGACAGCCTCAAGGCGAAGCGCACCGAGATCCGCGCCGCCGCCGACCTCCTCATCACCCGCGCCGCCGACGAGCAGCGCGACCTCACCGCCGACGAGAACCGCGAATACCAGGAGCGCGTCGCCGAGCTGCGCGACCTCGACGACCGGGTCGAGGACCTCCTCGTCGGACAGGTCCGCGAGCTGCGCGCCGCGACCGCCCACACCTCCCCGTCGATCGAGAACCGCGGCGGGGAGCTGCTCGCGACCGAGATCCGCGCCCTCACGACCGGCGCCCCGGCGTCCTTCTCCCCCTCCGAGTACGCCTCGTTCTTCATCGACAAGCTGTCCGCCCAGTCGGTCGCCCTGCGCGCTGGGATCCGGGTCGTCCGCACGACCCGCGACTCGCTCGTCATCCCGACGTGGACGACCGACACGACCTCGGCCTGGACCGCCGAGGGTGACGCGATCGTGAGCACCGACGCGGCGGCCTCCTCGATCACGGCCACGGTCCGCAAGCTCGCCGCCCTGCAGGCCGTGAGCAACGAGGCGATCTCGGACTCGAACCCCTCGCTGCTGGACGCCGTGAGCGCCGGCCTCGTCCGGTCGGTCGGCCTGACCTTCGACCTCGGCTTCTTCGAGGGCACCGGCGCCGCCCCCCAGATCCGCGGCCTGAAGAACGTCGTCGGGATCACCCTCGACAGCACCCTCGGCGCGGACGGGTCCGTCCCGGCGAACCTGGACACCATCGCCGGCGCGATCGGGACCCTCCTGTCGGCCAACTCCGGCGACCCGGTCATCGCGATGCACCCGCGGACGTGGGGAACCCTGCTCAAGCTGAAGGACCTCACCGCGAACTCGAACAAGCCGCTCCTCAGCGACGCGACCGCGTCGGCTCCTCGGCAGATCTTCGGGCGCCCGGTGTTCCTGTCGTCGCAGCTCTCGATCACCGAGACCAAGGGCGGGTCGGCCGATTGCTCCTCCATCTACGTGTTCGACCCCGCCTCGGTCGTCGCCGTGATCCGCGAGGACGTCCGCGTCGAGATCGACCGCAGCCGTCTGTTCAACACCGACCAGACCGAACTGCGCGCGATCCTGCGGGCCGACGTCGTCGCCGCCCACGCGGCGGGGATCGTCCGCATCCAGGGCGTCCGGGCCTGACCTCATGGGCCTGTTCAGCCGCTTGTTCGGGGGTGAGGAGCGCAGCCTCAACGCTGCGTTCCTCGCCACCGGCGCGCCCACCGCGGCCGGCATCGCCGTGAACGCCGATCAGGCCATGCGCCTGTCGGCCGTCTGGGCCTGCGTCCGGCTGCTCGCCGACACGGTCTCGACCCTCCCCCTCGACGTGTACCGCGACGGGAAGCAGATCGCGACCCCGCCGCTCCTCGTCGAGCCCGCAGCCGGCCAGCCGCGCCACGACTTCATCTACCAGGTGATGACCTCGCTCCTCCTCCGCGGCAACGCCTACGGCCTCGTCACGGCCCGCAGCGGCGCGACCCTGCTCCCGGCGCAGGTCGAACTGCTCGACCCCGACAAGGTCGCGATCGAGCGCCGCGACGGCGTCACCTCCTTCCGCATCGCCGGCCAGCCCTTCCCCGCCGAGGACGTCTGGCACGTCCGCGCGTACCCCGCCCCCGGCCTCGTCGCGGGCCTGTCACCGGTCGAGTACGCCCGGCAGGCGATCGGCCTCGGGATCGCCGCCGAGCGCTTCGGCGCCCAGTTCTTCGGCTCCGGCGCGACCCCCTCCGGCGTGCTGCAGGCCGACGTCAACCTCTCCGCGTCCGACGCCGAGGCGATCGGCGCCCGGTGGCGCACCATGCACGAAGGCCGGCACAAGGTCGCTGTCCTGTCCAAGGGCCTCAGCTTCGTGCCGATCTCGGTCGCGCCCGAGGAGTCGCAGTTCATCGAGACCCAGCGGTTCGGCGTGTCGCAGATCGCGCGCGTCTTCGGCGTCCCCCCGGAGATGATCGGTGGCGAGTCCGGCGGGTCGCTGACCTATGCCAACGTCGAGCAGCGCGCCGCCGACTTCCTGCGCTACTCGGTGCAGCCATGGCTCGTCCGCTTGGAGTCCTCGCTGTCCCGGCTCCTGCCCCGACAGCAGGCCGTCCGGTTCAACGCGAACGGCCTCCTCCGCGCCACCACGGCCGAGCGCTATGCCGCCCACAAGGTCGCCCTCGACGCCGGCTTCCTCACCGTCGACGAGGTCCGCGCCCTCGAGGATCTCCCCCCGCTGCAAGGAGCCCAGTCATGACCGAGACCCGCGTCGTCGCCGGCCTGGAGATCCGCGAGGACGGCCGGACCCTCGTCGGCGTCGTCGTCCCCTACGGCACCGAGACCCGGATCGGCCGGTACCGCGAGCGGTTCGCCCCCGGTGCCTTCGCCGGCACGGACGCCGAGGCCGTCCCGCTGCTCGCAGCGCACGCGCACGCCGACCTCCCGATCGGGCGGACGATCTCCCTCGTCGAGGAGGAGCGCGGCCTCGTCGGGACCTTCCTCGTCGCCGACAGCGTCAAGGGACAGGAGGTCCTCGCCCTCGCACGCGACGGCGTCCCCCTCGGCCTCAGCGTCGGCTTCGTGCCCACCGAGGACCGCTGGAACGCCGACCGGACGCACGTCGTCCGGGTCCGCGCCCGGCTCGCCGAGGTCTCGGTCGTCGGCGTCCCCGCCTACCCCGGCGCCCGGGTCGAGGCCGTCCGCCACCAGGACGACACGCCGACCCCGACGCCGCTCCTCGCCCTCGCACGGCGTCCGAGATGATCGGCGCGACCTGATGGCGCCCCGACCCTGCATCGAGCCCGGCTGCCCGTACCTCGTCCGGGTCGGGAGCCGGTGCCCCGACCACTCCGGCGCCCCGTCCCGCGGCTACGGCTGGCGCGACGGACACCGGCAGCACCGGGCCGACCTCGTCGCCCAGCTCGAACGCGACGGCTACCTCGTCTGCTGGCGCTGCGACCGGGACATCACGAGCGCGGACGACATGCACCTCGGTCACGACGACTGGGATCGCAGCGTCACCCGCGGTCCGGAGCACCGGCTGTGCAACCTCCGCGCCGCTGCAGCCAAGACCAACACGTTCGGGACCGGCTAGACGTCCGGAATCTTGACCAGGGGGACGCGCGCGACCCCGCAGTCCAAGTTTGAGTCACACACCCCCGGGGGGTATCCATGAGGGCAGGACCGAAGGCCGAGATCACGGCCGACCCGCTCGACCTCTCCGGCCTCCCCCAGGGTGGCGCCGCCCGGGTGATCGCCTTCTGCGAGCGGTTCCTGTACGTCCCCAAGGGCACCGGCGCCCGTAGGCGCCTCCGGCTGCGCCCGTGGCAGCGGGAGATCATCGAGGGCCTGTTCGACGTTCCTAGGCCCCGTCAGGGCCTGCTGAGCCTGCCACGCGGGAACGGCAAGAGCACACTCGCCGCCGCGCTCTGCCTGTACGGCCTGTTCGCCGATGGGGTCGAGGGCGCCCAGGTGTTGAACGTGGCCAGCGACGAGCGGCAGGCCCGGATCGTCTTCAACGCTGCGCGGAGGATGGTCGAGCTCGAGCCCCGCCTCCTCGAACAGACCCAGATCTTCGCGAACCGGTTGTACGTCCCCGCGACAGACTCGACCCTGTACCCGCTCCCCGCGGAGCCCGGCGCCCTGCAGGGTTACGACCCCTCGCTCGCGATCGTCGACGAGCTGCACGTCGTCACCGAGGCCGTCTGGGAGGCGATCTCGCTCGCGTCCGGCAAGCGCGACCAGTCCCTCGTGTTGGCGATCTCGACACCGGCCGGCGACGCGGACTCAGTGATGTGGAACCTCGTCGGCCACGGCCGCGAGGGCACCGACCCGGCGTTCTACTTCCGCGAGTTCGCCGCGCCTACCGGCTGCGCCCTCGACGACGAGGACGCCTGGACGATCGCGAATCCTGCCCTCGACGACTTCCTGCACCGGGACGCCGTCCGCGCCACGTTGAAGACCTCCCGCGACGCGAGCTTCCGGAGGTACCGCCTCGGTCAATGGGTCCAGGACGACAACGCCTGGATGCCGCGCCCGGCGTGGGACGCCTGCAGCGCGACCCGCGAGATCCCCCAGGGCGCCGAGGTCGTCCTCGGCTTCGACGGCTCGTTCAACGGCGACGCGACCGCCCTCGTCGTCTGCATGACAGGCGACCTCCCCCACCTCGACGTCGTCCGCGTGTGGGAGCGGCCGGCCGGCGCGCGCCCCGAGTGGCAGGTCCCGATCCTCGACGTCGAGGAGGCGATCCGCGCCGCCTGTCGCCGGTGGCAGGTCCGCGAGATCGTCTGCGACCCGTTCCGGTGGGCAAGGACCTACCAGGTCCTCGAAGGCGAGGGCCTCCCGATCGTCGAGTTCCCCCAGACCCCTGCACGCATGACCCCGGCGACAACCAGGTTCTACGAGGCCGTCCAGAACGGCACCCTCACCCACTCCGGCGACGCCGACCTCGCGCGCCACGTCTGCAACGCGATGGTCAAGACCGACAGCCGCGGGACCCGCATCGTCAAGGAAACCAAGATGAGCGCCCGACGTATCGACCTCGCTGTCGCGGCCGTCATGGCACACGAGCGCGCCGCCCTCGCCGAGGCACTCTCGCCGATGATGTACCTCGTCTGAGGAATGGCGGTCACAAAGGCGGTCAGGACCCCCGGAAACGGGTTGAGAGCCCGATCCGGATTTCTCCGAATCGGGCTCTCACTACCACTTACGTGGTGGGCGGTACGAGACTTGAACTCATGACCTCTTCCGTGTCAGGGAAGCGCGCTACCAACTGCGCCAACCGCCCGAGGTGGAGACGGGATTTGAACCCGTGTACACGGATTTGCAGTCCGTTGCCTCGCCTCTCGGCCACTCCACCGGTGA